>OJHE01000012.1_pt1 | contig 222913 bp, 199 predicted proteins | sample 1595221 | NCBI WGS metagenome assembly OJHE01 (sample SAMN05416831, study PRJEB24817) | seawater metagenome | isolation source: Sea water | place: Canada:Atlantic | collected 2013-07 | reverse complement strand
AACCAGTGACCCTCGCCTTGTAAGGGCGATGCTCTCCCAGCTGAGCTAACCACCCACTTTCAAGCCTTCCTATCTAATCTAAAAAGGCATTCACTTGCTTGCCAGCCGTGCTGTCTCAACCAAGTGAGAGGCGCATTTTAAGCATTTGGCTGACGGTGTCAAATATTTTCCGGCAATTTTATAAAAAAACCTGCAAGCCATTCAAAAGCGTACAGTTTTTAAGCAAATTCAGTTTTTACCCGAGGTCTTGCTAGCGGTTTTGACTGCCCGTATGGCCGGGCGATTCTGGCCCGCCTGCTGAGCCTTCTCCTGCAGGGACAATTCACTGACACGACTGCGCCTGTCTTCCGGAACCGCCCGATTGGCCAGGGAGCAGTTCAGGTCATCAAGCCGTTTCTGCAGATCGCCCCAGCTATCGAGTAGTTGGGGGACCACATCATCGGCCAGTTTTTCAAATCTGAGTCGAAGAGAATCCTTGAGAGCCATTGTTTTAATTTCCCGAGTCCTTCACCTGCCGTCAGTGTAGTCAGCACTCAGAAAATCCACCAGCCACCACCGGATTCTGCTTCTTCCCGACGCTCACGTTCCTGCTCCAACTTGGCGTACTCACGCTCCAACCTGTCGATTTTCCGATCCGTTTCCAGGGGAACCGTGGGACCACCGCCGAACGGCCAGAACCAGGACGTGGATTCGTACTTGCCCTCCTGCTTCAGGCGCTCGATCTCGAGCTCACGCTCCTCCTCCAGCAGCACCAGTTGCCGCTCGTAATCCAGGTCTTCATTCACTTCCACAATGGAGGTAGCCGCGTGGTTTGGCGCCAACAGATCACTGTTCAGAAAACGGGTGGAAACAATCTCCTCTGCCTGCATGGCATATTCCCGCGTCACCAGCTGGAGGTCGCCCTGATTCAGCGAATGATCCGGATCCAGGTCCGGATGCCGTTGGCCCGGTTCCGAAAGCTCGTTATAACGCAGGTAATAGATCTGTCCTGGCTCAACGTCCAGCGTGGCATCGGCGATCAGGCTAAGACTGAAGGAGTTCATGCCCTCCAGACCAAGCAAAGGTCGGCGCATGGCAATGTGGCGCTCTCCGGGGCTTACCTCAAGCCAGGTGAAGCTGTCGTTGCGAATGTTGAAATAGTGGGTGTCATCTATGTAGACACTGGGCGCTTCAATTTCATCAGCCGCCCATTGGGAGTGTGTCCTGTAGAAGTACAGCACCGCGTTGCGCCGATCCCAGCTATCGTTGTCGATATGAACGAAGTCATGCCCGGAAACCGGATGCAGGAACGACCCGACGCTTTTGCCGATGGACTGATAAACCGTACAGCCCGGCAACGCCAGCAACAGCCACATCGCTGCCAGAAGCCGGGGAACAAGAAAAACGGAAGGCACTCGGGTTTTCATTGTTGTTAACTCTTCATCCTGATTGCGAGTTGCCTGATCTTAACAACTGCACAAAAACAGAAATGAGAGCTACCGCAAGGGATGGCTACAAACCGTTACAAAACCCGAAATGCCGATTGCTGGACCACGCTACGGGCAGTTACTGCCCGCTGATCTGGCTCCGTAACTGATTCACATCTTCAGACAGCCGAACCAGACGGGAGGTCAGTTGTGACCGCGAGGCATCGATAGACTCAACCGTGCGCTTGAGACTGGCCACCTCATTACGGAGCGCCTGAACCCGGCCATCATCGGCCAGCTCATCGGTCTCCCGCTCCAGGGCCGAGATCCGACCCTCCATGCCGCTGATTCCCAGCTTCTGCTCCTGCTCAAAACGCCGGATACGGCTCTCGATCACCTGATCCACATCCGCCAGCTGCTGGCTCAATTTCGTCAACTGATCCGTCGCCTGCCGGTTGGCATCCTGCAGCGCTGCAATCGACGTCTCCGTTTGTTGTTTCAGGGCTGCAATATCGGCGGAAAGCGAGGACCGGACCTTTTCAACCGACGTCTCAAGCGAACCAATGGCCTGCTTGCCCTCAGCAAGGCCGGATTCCAACGCGGCAATCCGTTCCTGCTGCTCATCCAGGCGCTTCTTGTTGCGTTCATTGGCAATGGCCCAGAGTTTCCGGATCTCACTGTCTGCCGTATCCAGACGCTTCGTATGCGCCGCGATCTGCTCCTCCAGAGTAGCGCCCCTCTCCTGAAGGTTTTCCCCCGTTTCCGAAAGCTCGCCCTCAAACCGAGCAAGCGCCAGCTTGCTCTGCCGCGCCCAGTAATCCGCTTCTTCAAGCTGCCCTTCCAACGCCTGAACCCGCTGCTCCTGGGAGTACCAGCCAGCACCCGCGGCAACGGCCAGCACAATCAACAACACCCACAGCATTGCCGAGCTACCGCGACCATTGCTGCCGCCACTTCCGTTACCGCCCTTGCCACCTTTGGGAGGCTTCGCTGGTGTCGACGGTTCGCCTTTCCCTCCGGACGCTGGCCTGGACTTTCTTTCCGCTGCCTTTTTCGACTCGGCACTACCAATCGGTCGTTCAGCCCTCAACTCATCATCATCTGGACGGATCGGTTCCATTACAGCTCCTGAGTATGGACGGTTAAAATAATAAGGTCTGATAATACCTGTACTTACCCGCAGGTAAAAATGAAGCCGCGCTCATGCCAAATCTTCCAGAGCGTTCGGGGCGGAGTTGAGAGGCCTTTTCCGGAAATGTCTGAAGCCAAGGATGGCTTCAGTCAAGCGCACATGGATGTGCTCGTAGCGGTTTCCGGAAAAGGCCTCTCAACTGCGCCTTCCACCAAGGTTTGTTGCATGGTAAGTAGCCAAAACATACAATGGCCGGCTTTCCAATTATCACAGGACTGTTGCATATGCAGCCGCTTGTAGGACTCATCATGGGCTCCAAATCCGACTGGCCCACCATGGAACACGCCGCCACCATGCTCGAAAAACTTGGCGTGCCCTATGAAACCAAAGTCGTCTCGGCCCATCGCACACCGGATCTGCTTTTTGACTACGCCAAAACGGCCGCAGACCGCGGCTTGAAAGTCATTATTGCGGGCGCCGGCGGCGCAGCGCACCTGCCGGGCATGGTTGCCTCACAAACCGCCCTGCCGGTCCTTGGTGTTCCTGTTCAGTCCAAAACCCTGAATGGACTGGATTCGTTGCTCTCCATCGTCCAGATGCCAGGCGGCATCGCTGTCGGCACCCTCGCTATTGGTAAAGCCGGCGCAACCAACGCTGGCCTGCTGGCAGCGCAGATTATCGGCACCTCAGACGACAGCGTACGCAAAGCGGTTGAGCAGTTCCGGGCCACACAGACCGAAACGATTCTGGACAATCCTGATCCTCGGGACCAGTAACAGGCAGGAGAACTCGAATGAGAATTGGTGTACTGGGCGCCGGCCAACTGGGAAGAATGCTGGCACTGGCCGGATACCCACTGGCCAAGACCTTTGTTTTCTATGACATGTCCGGCAGCCCCAGTGCTGGCCTTGGTGAAGTCATCATCGATCGCGAGGGCCAGTACCTGGACGATTTCCTCTCCCGGGTCGACCGTGTTACCTATGAGTTCGAACACCTGCCAGTAGACGTGGCCGAGAAAATTGCTACTCACAAATCGGTTCACCCCTGCCCCCGGGCGTTGCAGGTGTGTCAGAACCGGGAAGCGGAGAAGACTCTGTTCGGCGAGCTGGGCATCCCCACGCCAGAATGGAAAATTGCCGATAGCGCCGCCTCGTTGAAAGCCGCGGCCGAGGAACTTGGCTGCCCGGTGGTAGCGAAGTCCAACACCGAAGGATACGACGGCAAAGGCCAGGCCGTACTCAAATCGCCAGAGGAAGCCGAGGCCGCCTGGGCCTCCATCGGCCACCCCCGCCTTATCGTGGAGAAGTTCGTCGACTTCCACCGGGAAGTGTCGATTATCGCCGTTCGCGCTGAAGACGGTGAACTGGCCTTCTACCCGATGGCGGAGAACACCCACCACGAGGGAATTCTGCGCTACTCCATCGCGCCTGCTCCGAAGCTCGAGAAGCACGTTCAGGAAGATGCGGAGCGGTACATCAAGGCACTACTGAACGAATTGGACTATGTCGGCGTATTAACGCTTGAGTTGTTCGAGACAACCGATGGCCTGGTCGCCAACGAGATGGCGCCGAGGGTTCACAACTCGGGGCACTGGACCATCGAAGGCGCGATGACCAGCCAGTTCGAGAATCATATTCGCGCGGTTAGCGGACACCCTCTTGGCAATGTTGCTCCACGTGGGTTGAGCTGCATGATCAATATCATCGGAGAGCACGGCGACATCGAGCGAATCCTCGAACTGCCCTACGCCCATGTTCATCTCTATAATAAGGGTGAACGACCGGGTCGGAAGCTGGGCCACGTAAACATACTGGCCGACAGCTACGAAGAGCTTGTCTGGCGGGTGAAGAACTGCGCCCAGTTCCTGCCGGGCAGCCCAGAGTTTAAAAGTTCTTTAACACCAAAGGGTTGATCTGACTCAAATCGACCCTATATTGGGGTAACGAACATCAACATAAACAGAGAGACAGGGAGAACGACCTCATGGCATTTGAACTTCCCGCACTGCCCTACGAAAAGAACGCACTGGAACCGCACATCTCTCAGGAAACGCTCGAGTACCATTACGGCAAGCATCACAACACCTACGTCACCAAGCTCAATGGCCTGATCGAAGGTACGGACAACGCCAACAAATCTCTTGAAGACATCATCAAGAGTGCCAGCGGCCCGCTGTTCAACAACGCCGCACAGGTCTGGAACCACACCTTCTACTGGCACTGCCTGAGCCCGAACGGCGGTGGTGAACCCACCGGTGCTGCCAAGGAAGCGATCGAGAAGGCGTTCGGTTCTTTCGAAGATTTCAAGAAAGAATTCAATGACAAAGCAGCCAATAACTTCGGTTCTGGCTGGACCTGGCTGGTGAAAAAAGCGGACGGCTCCGTTGCCATCGCGAATACCAGCAATGCTGAAACGCCGTTGACCGGTGCCGATAAGCCGGTACTGACCGTCGACGTCTGGGAGCACGCGTATTACATCGACTATCGCAACTCCCGCCCGAACTACCTGGAAGCTTTCTGGAACCTGGTGAACTGGGATTTCGTAAACGAAAACCTGGCCTGATCCCGGCCTCGCTTCCAGACACAGTCTAAAACGACTGTGATCAAGCGCCCGCCTCTGGCGGGCGTTTTTGTGTCTGCGATACCCAAGCAATTACAATTTGATACAAGCACACTCTGAAATCTTTGGAAAAATCGCCGATACTCCATGAAGATATCGCGAACCTGAACCATACTTGGAAACAACCATCAGGGTGAGCCCCCACGCACATCACCCAAAGTGCGACACCTTTGCCCTGAACCTTGCAGATCAGCGGCTCTGCAAAAACCGGAACAAGACAGGCTTGAATGCAAAACTCCTTCGAGGTTGAACATCGCCTGGGCTATCGAATCTTACGGTGGATTCTTGCGGTGGCCCTTGCCAGTGGCGTCGTTGTCAGTGCCATACAGGTCATCCTGGACGCCCAACGTGTGTCCAGAGGGCTGGATAGCGATGCCAAGCAAACCATCGCGATGGTGAAAGACGCAGCCACCCAGGCGGTGTTCAGCATCGACGCCGAGCTCGCGCAACAAGTCGTGGACGGCCTCTTCGCCAAGGAAGCCGTCCACATGGCCCGCATCGTCCACCCTGACGGCGACCCACTGGGAGATCGCAGCCGGCCACTCCAGGAAACCGCTTTCCGCCCGGTCACCGATCCGATTTTCGACGCCGACCGGCTCTATCGGGAACCGCTTTTCCGCGAGGGTAATCCGGAAGACGTCTACGGCTTTCTTGACGTTCACTACGACACTGCAGCAGCGGCCCGCACCTGGTTGGACAGGGCGGCTGTCACTTTCGCTTCCGGCATGGCCACAGCTCTCATTCTCGGCATGGTGTTGTTCTATGTATTCCACCTGCTCCTGACGCGCCCCCTCCTCCGAATTGTCAATTCCGTGAGGCAGGTGGATCCTGCGCACCCGGATGACCGCCTGGTCACCACGCCATCCGGCCACCAGAGCGATGAACTCGGCCTCTGGGTCAACGCAACCAACAACCTTCTGGTGGCCATTGGCGACAGCCAGAAACGCCATCGCGAGGCGGAGGACCGGGTGAGCCGTCTCTCACGTTACGACCAGCTCACTGGCCTGCCCAGCCGGGATACCTTCATGGAGTTGCTGGTGCGGGATATTGAGGATGCCGCCAGGCGCAACGCCCAACTGTCGCTGATTGTCTGCGGCATCGACGATTTCAAATCGGTGAACGAGCAGTGCGGTTTCCGGTCCGGGGACCTTATTCTACAGACCGTTGCCGACCGCCTGACCAACAAACTGGACAATGCCCGCTTCACCATTGCACGCCTCGGCAGCGACCAGTTCGTGGTTGTCCAGAAAGGACTTCGGGACGGGTTTCAAGCAGCAGACACAGCTGAGCGAATCCTGGCCTGTGTCAATGAGCCCATGCTGGTCGAAGACCAGAACATCTCAATCAGCGCCACCCTGGGGGTTGCTCTTTACCCCTCCGACACCAGCAAGGCAGACCGACTGCTTCAGAGTGCCGAACAGACCATGACCCTGGCCAAGCAGAACGGTCACAACCACTTCCAGTTCTATGTCGCCAGCATTGACCAGGAAATCCGGGACCGGAAGCAACTGGAAAAGGATTTGTCCCAGGCTCTTGGTAATCACCAATTTCATCTGGTTTACCAGCCCCAGATTAATCTGGAGAGCAAACGGGTAATCGGGGCAGAGGCATTGTTACGTTGGGAGCACCCGACTCGTGGCACGGTTCCCCCCGACTTCTTTATCCCGGTGGCCGAAGCAAACGGCTCTATCGTGGAAATTGGCCAGTGGGTTCTGGACCAGGCTTGTTGGCAGGCAGCTCGCTGGGCCTCGGACGGCTCGCCGCTTCGTATTGCTGTTAATCTCTCGGCCGTTCAGCTGCGCCAGGAAAGCATTGTCGATGATATTCTCGATACCCTGCGACGACACAAGATACCGGCCGGGCGGCTGGAGCTGGAGGTAACAGAAACCAGCTTCATGACCAACCTGTCAGACGCCGTAGCCAAACTCCACAGACTCAACAAAGCGGGAATAAGCATCGCGGTGGACGACTTTGGAACCGGCTACTCGTCACTGACCTACCTCAAACAGATGCCGGTACAGCATCTGAAGATCGACAAACAGTTTATCCGCGATCTGCTGGTCAATGAGGAAGATACCCGAATCGCCAATACCATCATCGACCTTGGCAAGAGTCTGAACCTGTCAGTGGTTGCTGAAGGGGTGGAAACGGCAGAGCAGGAATATTACCTGAGCCAGCGTGGCTGCAAGCTCGCCCAGGGCTATTTCTTCAGCAAACCGTTGCCGCCGCGTGAATTTGAGACCTTCGTTAAAGGTTTTCACGAGCAGATCGTGGAAAATAACCTCTGAACCACTACCTCTAGGAGTTGCCATGGGAACCACTGTTATCGGCCTGATCGTTATCGCCGTCATTGTTTTCTATCTGGTCTTTATCTACAACCGCCTGGTTTCCCTGCGCAACCAGTTCAAAAACGGGTTTGCCCAGATTGATGTTCAACTGCAGCGTCGGCACGACCTTATTCCGAATCTTGTGGAAGCGGCAAAAGCCTATCTGACCCACGAAAAAAGCACCCTCACCCAGGTGATGGAAGCCCGTAACAATGCGGTCAGCGCCCAAAAAGACGCCGCCAAGGATCCTGGCGATGGAACCAAGATCCAACGCCTGGGCAGCGCCGAAAACCTGCTCACCAAGGCGCTCGCAAATTTCTACGCCGTGGCCGAGAACTATCCGGAGCTGAAGGCCAACGAAACCATTCAGCAACTGATGGAAGAACTCTCCAGCACCGAGAACCGGGTCGCCTTTGCCCGCCAGGCCTATAACGATGGCGTCATGAGCTACAACATTTTCCGGGAGCAGTTCCCGAATAATGTTATCGCCGGCATGTTTGCGTTCAAGGAAACGTCGCAACTGGAACTGGAATCACCGGAAGCCCGTCAGGCACCGAAAGTGGCCTTCTGAGGCCCTGAGTCATGGCTCATCCCGGTTTTTTTCAGCGCCAGGCCCACGCCCGGCGCAACACCATTCTGCTGGTTTTTCTTTTCCTGACGGCGGTCGCGTTTATCACGCTTGCTGTCTGCCTTGTGGGTTATTTCGTAACCCGTAGTGAATCCTCCGGTCTTGCGTTCCACCACTGGCTGCTCTCCAATCATGGCCTGCTGACCGCCGTTACGGTTGTTTCCCTGATTGTTCTGGGCTCCCTGCTCCGCTGGGTTGATCTGGCCGGAGGTGGCGACCGGGTCGCCAAAATGGTTGGCGCCAGACCCATTGACCCCGATACCCGCGACAGTGACGAGCGCAAACTGCGCAACATCGTTGAGGAAATGGCTATTGCCAGTGGTGTCTCGGTGCCGGAACTCTATGTGATGGATCAGGAAACCGGCATCAACGCTTTTGTGGCCGGCTACACTCCCGGTGAGGCCGTCATGGTCGTCACCCACGGCGCCATCACCCAGTTATCCCGGGACGAACTGCAAGGCGTGGTCGCCCATGAATTCAGCCATATTTTCAACGGCGACATGCGGCTGAACGTTCGGCTCATTGCCCTGCTTGCCGGCATCCTGATGATCGGACAGATTGGCGGCTTTCTACTGCGCGCATCCTTCTACCGCGGCCACCGGGTGGGTCGATCACGGGACGGTCGGGCCCAGGCGGCCATGGGCATCATTGGTCTGGCCCTCTTTGTGATTGGCTATGTGGGCGTTTTCTTTGGCCGGCTGATACAGGCAGCGGTCTCCAGGCAACGCGAAATGCTGGCAGACGCATCCTCCGTGCAATTTACCCGCAATCCCGAAGGCATTGCCGGAGCGCTGTTCAAGATCGGAATGAAGGGCGGTTACCTGGACACAACCAGCCACGCCAGCGACATGAATCACATGTGTTTTGGCGAAAGTGCGCGGATGAAGTTCACCTCTTTGCTGGCATCCCACCCGCCCATAGATGAGCGAATCAATGCCATTCAGCCCGGCATGCTGGCCAGATTGCGAAGCCGGCTCAGGGATACCGAACCAGGCGCCGATCTCTACCGGGGAGGCTCTGGAGCACCAGAAGCGGGCGCGTCCGGGTTCAGTGGCGCGGCAACTGACATACTCGGGCCGGTTACCGGCAGGAGTGGCAGAACCTCACCGCTTGCATCCAGCCCGGAAAAAACCATAAAACCGGCCCGGAAATTTTCAGATCAGGTCGGCACTATCAACCGGCAAAGCGAAGATTTCGCCCTGCGTTTTCTGGAACGCCTGCCAGCCACCTTCCGAAACCTGCTGTACACCCGGGCCGGGGCCACGCAGCTCTGCTATGCCATGCTGATCAGCGAACTGCCGCGTCCACAGCAAACGGAACGGCTGAACCTGCTGCCGGCACACCCGGTATTGGGCAGCCAGCCGGATCTACTCGAGAAACTGCTGCCGGCACTGAAAACCATCGGCGATGGCGTCCGTTTCCCTGCCCTGGAGCTGGCCATGCCTGCCCTTCGCAAGCTGGACCCGGAAGAGCGGGAGTTGCTCATTACCAATGTCCAGAAACTTGTGGCGGCGGATAACCGGGTTACCCTGTTTGAACTCGCTCTGACAAGCTTCCTGTCACGCCACCTGGGCGACGAAGCAGCCAGAGTGGTACCGGTGCGCTATAAGAGCTACAAACCGGTCATGCCGGCCCTCCAGAGGCTCCTGAGCTTGATGGCAAGGGCTGGGTCTGAGTCCCAATCTGACGCCGAGAAGCTCTATCGGGAGGCCATGGCCGGCTTCATGAATGCGAAGGATGGAGTGGAGCCAGTTCTGGAAAAAGTCACCATGCGCCAGCTACGGGAAGCGTTGACCGCGTTGAACGGTCTTTCACCGCTGCTGAAACCGGCAATCATCGATGCCTGTGGGCACTGCATTACCCGCGACGGGAAAGTGGAAACCCGGGAGTACGAACTGATGCGGCTGGTGGCGGACCAGATGGATTGCCCGATGCCGCCACTGGCTGTCTGAGCGCTTACTTTACCCGGGTGCTGCCGTCTTCAAACAGCGCGTCCACTGTCGGACGCTGCTCTTCGGTGGGGATACCCAGCTTCTCCCGGATGTTCAGATTGACGTCCCAAAGCTGATTGAACTTGTCGGAAGTAGCCGCAACGGCCTCTTCCTTGCCCAGCATGATTTTGGGGCGCAGGAACACCAGCAGGTTGCGCTTCACCCGGCGCTCCGATTCGGAGGAGAACAGGCGACCAACGAACGGGATGTCACCCAGCAGGGGCACCTTGCTCCTGTTGACCTGGTAATCATCCCGGGTCAAACCGCCCAGCACGATGGTCTCACCGTCATCTGCAAGCACTGTGGTCTTGATTTCCCGCTTGTTGGTGACGATATCCGAGGCGTCCTCGATGCTGTCTGCCACGTTCTCTGTGGTCTGCTCCACCACCAGACGCACCAGGCCGTCGGCACTGATGGTCGGGGTAACCTTGAGGGTCAGACCGATATCGCGACGCTCGATGGTGGTGAATGGATTGGTGGTGCCGTCACCGACAACCGTCGACTGGCCAGTGCGGAACGGGACATTCTGGCCCACGATGATCTCCGATTCCTGGTTGTCCAGGGTGATGATGCTCGGCGTGGAAAGCAGGTTTGCCGCCGCCGAGGTGGAAAGCGCCTGCAGGAGAATCCCCCAACTGACACCATCCTCGTTACGCTGGCCGGCGCCGATGGTGATACCACCTGTTGCGGGGGTAATGGCGGATTCAGTCAGAATCGCGCTCAATACCTCACCCAGGCTGCGCCCCACGTTGCCGAAGTTGGTGCCGGCCACTGGTGAGGATTCACCAGACTCGTCACCGACGGCAACCTGGACGCCCAGATCCTGTCCCAGCTCGTCACTGATCTCGACAATCGCTGCCTCAATCATCACCTGGGCACGACGCACATCCAGCGCAGCCACAATCTGTTCGGCTTCCTGCATCAGGGACGGCTCGCCCCGAACCACCAAGGCGTTCAGCCCTTCATCGGCGAAGACCGCGAAATTGCTCTGCGGCCGTGAGCCTCCAGCAGAGCCCCCTGACCCTGAGCCTTCTTTGACCAGCTCGCCCATCACACCCTTGAGAATTTCAGTGAGATTCTTGGCATCGGCGTGCTTCAGCCGCAGCACCTTGGTAGCGCCACCGGTGGCTGACGGCTGATCCAACTGCCGGATCAGACCGCGCATCTTGTCCCGGAAGGTCTCATCACCCCGTAGAATCAGTCGGTTACTGCGCTCGTCCGCGGTAATGCTGTACTTTCTGGCGGAATTGTCACCACCGGCCCGACCCAGTTCATCCGGGGCCAGTTCCTGCAGCAGAGTCACCATGTCGCCGACCCAGGCTTCCTGAAGCTGAATGACTTCCACTTCGTACTTGGACGGGCTATCCAACTCCCGGACAATCTGCTCGATACGCTGGATGTTTGAGGAATGATCGCTGATGATCAGCGCGTTGGCCGCGGCCACACCGGCCAGGTGGCCGTACTTGGCCACCAGCGGGCGCAGAATCGGCACCAGCTCCAGGGCGTTGGCGTTGTCGATCTGGATAACCCGGGTGATCAGCTGCTCGGAGGGGGTTTCGGGAAATCGCTCCAGGATTTCTGCCGACTGCTTGGCATCAACCTGCTGCACCACCTTGATCACTTCTTCGCCGGGAATGGCAGTGAAGCCGTGAACATTCAGAACCGCCAGAAACAGGTCGTAAATCTCATCCTTGTTCATGGGCGCGCTGGAGAGCACGGTTACCTTGCCCTTTACCCGCGGATCCACCACAAAACTGTACCCGGTAATGTCCGCGACCTGGGTCACGAACGCACGGATATCGGCGTCTTTCAGGTTCAGCCGCCATGTCTCGGCTTCCTGCCCATAAGCCATGGACATAAAGGGAAGGAGAAAAAGCAGGACAATGGCCCGCAAAACATTGATCTTGTGGTTATACATCTGGCGATTTCGTCCTGTTTCGATGAACCCGGTCAGCGCCACTGCTCGGGTATGGCATAACTGATGGTGAGGATGGATCCGTCACGCTCGATTTCTATCTCCAGCTGGGCCTGGCCGCGCCAGTTCTCAAGCAGGGCCTTATCCTGGCTGATATCGCCCAGCCGCTGACCGTTGATAGCCGTTATCACGTCCCCGGCCTGCAGGTTGACGGCGTTAAGCATGGCGTTAGAGCCGTCATACACGTAACCGGACATGCCGCTATTGTCCACCGGGCTCAACCCGAAAGGCGCCAGTGCGGCAATGCCCTGGCTGTCAATCTGTTCACGGGCGCTGGCCAGGAACTCATCCGGTGATGATTCTGCAGGCTCCTCGGTCACTTCTGCAACCAGTTCAGACGACTGCTCCTCGAAAGTCAGGGATTCGTATCGCCCACCCCGACGAATCAGAACACGCCCGGGTTCCACTTCGGCCAGCTCGGCATTGCCGGGTAGCATCTCCCCTACCCGGTAATATGCGGTTTCTCCATTGCTCCCAGCAACTATAGCACCGGAGTCCTCCGGGCGCTGTGCGACAAGTACCCCTTCCAGCCGGAGCCGAAGCCGGGTTTCCGGAGCCGAGCGGCGAACCGCATCGGCCACCTCGACCGGTCGCTCAGACCGCCCGAAGAAATCGTAAACGGCTATGGACGTTGTCAAACGGCTACCGCCTGACAGACTGCCTGCACCGGCTGCGACCGGCGCGTCTGGCACCGGCCGGTCGTCCCAGGCGTATAACCAGGTCATCCGGGCGAGAGTGTTGGCCAAATACACCACCAGCACCAACAGCAACAGGTTGGCGAGGATCCGGGAAATCCGGCTCTGGGCCGGAATACTCAACAGCGCCATATTATCTTGCCCCCGGTACGAGAGGCTGGCGTACCCGGAATACGACATCACCCGGGCTGGCAGAATCCGGCCAGGGCTGGCCGGCGAGATCCACCATACGCTTGTAGACACGCAGTTCCATCATTCCGTTCCAGAACACGGTGGCATCTGCTGCTGGCCCCTGGGCGCCCTGCTCGGAGACGGTCAGCGCCACACCACCCTGGGAGGTATCCATCGTCGCCTGCATGGGCGGAAACTCGGCCTGCCCACGCTGGCCACCCATTGGCCAGGTCACCAGGCCGCCATCCCAGCGCCCCAGGCCTTCCGCCCGCGTAATCCGGTTATCGGCCCAGGCCATATTCAGACGGTCAATCATGACTTCGCCTTCAATCATGGCGCCGCCGCTCTGGCGGATCAGCTCCTCAAACTCGGCCACCGTGATCCGTCCGCTGGCATCAAGCTGGGCACTGGCCGGCCAGCCCACCGTAACATCGCCGTTGAGCGAGGATTGCGACGATTCCAGGGAAATTCGGGCTGGCCATTCCAGGCTGGTGACCGACGGCATATAAAGGCGCCAGTCAACACGCACCGGGAAACCGGCCACCACAACCCCGGCTTCGCCATCCCAGAGTTTGCCGGCAACCTGCTGAACCTTTACCTGGGGAGGCAGAGATACATGGGCAGAGGCTTGCTGCCAGACCCATCCCGCAGGGACCAGAAAGACCAGTGACAGCAGATAGACCAGAGCGCCCAGCAGCAGGAGCAAGAATACCTTGCCGGGGCGGAGAAAGGATTTGGGTTCAGCGTCACTCATTCGGCGTTGCACAGATAATGGACCGGAAGCCGAGTCTAGCAAAGCCATGGGGCAAGTTCATGACAAAAAAACAAAAACCCCGCGTTGGCGTGAACCAACGCGGGGTTTTTCAGGGGCCGAGATCAGGCCGGCATTACATCATGCCGCCCATGCCTCCCATGCCGCCCATTCCACCCATGTCCGGCATACCGCCGCCGGCAGACTCGTCCTGCGGCTCATCCGCAACCATCGCCTCAGTGGTGATGATCAGGGAAGCCACAGAAGCGGCCGCCTGCAGAGCGGAACGGGTGACCTTGGCAGGATCCAGGATACCCATTTCCAACATATCGCCGTAGGCTTCGGTCGCGGCGTTGTAGCCGAAGGAACCTTCGCCTTCGCGAACCTTGGCAACCACAACAGAAGACTCACCGCCTGCGTTGTAAACGATCTGGCGCAGAGGAGCTTCCATGGCACGGCGCAGAATGTTAACACCGGCTTTCTGTTCTTCGTTGATGGCGTCTACCTTGTCCAGGGCCGCAATGGCACGGATCAGGGTTACACCACCGCCCGGTACGATGCCCTCTTCAACCGCGGCGCGGGTAGAGTGCAGCGCGTCTTCAACGCGGGCCTTCTTCTCTTTCATTTCCACTTCGGAACCGGCACCAACCTTGATAACGGCAACACCGCCAGCCAGCTTGGCAACACGCTCCTGCAGCTTTTCCTTGTCGTAGTCGGAAGAGCTGTCTTCGATCTGCTTGCGAATCTGCTCAACGCGAGCTTCGATGTCCGCCTGCGCACCAGCACCGCCGATGATGGTGGTGTTTTCCTTGGTGACGTTCACACGCTTGGCTGTGCCAAGGTCATCCAGGGTGGTGTTCTCAAGAGTCAGGCCGACTTCTTCGGAGATTACAGTGCCACCGGAAAGGATCGCGATGTCCTGCAGCATTTCCTTCCGACGGTCACCAAAGCCAGGCGCCTTGACGGCGTTTACCTTGACGATGCCACGCATGTTGTTGACTACCAGAGTGGCAAGCGCTTCACCCTCAATGTCTTCAGCGATGATCTGCAGCGGCTTACCAGCCTTGGCTACAGCTTCTAGCACCGGCAGCAGCTCGCGGATGTTGGAGATCTTCTTGTCGACCAGCAGGATGTACGGGTCTTCCAGCTCGGCAGACATGTTGTCCTGGTTGTTGATGAAGTACGGAGACAGGAAGCCACGGTCGAACTGCATACCTTCAACCACGTCCAGCTCGTCTTCCAGGCCTCGGCCTTCCTCAACGGTAATTACGCCTTCCTTGCCAACTTTTTCCATTGCATCGGCGATGATCTTACCGATGGTATCGTCACCGTTGGCAGAGATAGTGCCTACCTGAGCGATCATCTTGCTGTCGTCACAGGGCTTGGCCATATCACGGATTGCCTTCACGGCTTCCGTTGTGGCCTTGTCGATGCCGCGCTTCAGATCCATCGGGTTCATGCCGGCAGTAACTGCCTTAACGCCCTCGTTAACGATGGACTGAGCCAGAACGGTTGCGGTAGTGGTACCGTCACCGGCGGTGTCGTTGGCCTGGGAAGCTACTTCCTTCACCATCTGGGCGCCCATGTTCTCGAACTTGTCAGACAGTTCGATTTCCTTGGCTACGGAAACACCATCTTTGGTGATGGTCGGCGCGCCGAAGGACTTTTCCAGAACCACGTTACGGCCTTTCGGGCCGAGGGTCACTTTAACCGCGTCTGCCAGTACATTGACGCCCGCGACCATGCGCTTACGTGCGCTATCACCGAATCTAACGTCTTTTGCTGCCATGTCTTCTATTCCTGTTCGTTAAACCGAAGTTGTTGAATCAATCGGATTAATGAGAGTTCGTGCGATTCGCCTCAGCGATCACTCAAGCACGCCGTAGATGTCGCTCTCGCTCATGATGAGGAGCTCTTCGCCATCGATCTTGACGGTGTTCCCGGCGTACTGGCCGAAGACCACGGTGTCACCCACCTTGACCGCCAGTGAGCGGGTTTCGCCGTTTTCCAGGATGCGACCGTTACCAACGGCAATCACCTCGCCCTGGGAAGGCTTCTCTTTGGCGTTACCCGGCAGCACGATGCCACCCGCAGTTTTCTCTTCTTCTTCCTTACGGCGCACGACAACACGGTCGTGTAGCGGACGAATTTTCATTGCTCGGTTTCTCCAATAGTCAGATTAATGTGGCAATGACATTGTTGATGTAGGTCGGATTAGCGAAGCGTAACCCGACAAATTGCCCGGCTTGATAACCAACTGTTTTCAGAGGAAATCAGCCCGCAGCGAACTTGTGGTTCCTATTTGGGGTAGCTGGTAGGTGTTTTCAACACCCCGGAGAGAAAATTTTTTCACTTTTTTTCGATCCGGTCCCGATCGGATTCCGTCTCATCCTGGTACTCGCCTTCGATGATGTCGCCATTGCTGTCCCGATCAAAAGGCCGCTGCCGGCCGAACGGGTTCTCCTGGCCGCCAAACGGATCCTGCCCGAACGGATTGGAACCGCCACCCGCGCGAAAATAGAAACTGCTGCCACGGCTTTGACCAGCAACGACCATGCGCTTGAGCGCCTGTGCTGCAAGCCAGTGGCGCGTTCCGGGGATCAGGCACAAAAACCCGACCGTGTCGGTAATGAAGCCAGGTGTTAGTAATAGCGCACCACCAATCGCAAGGATCAGCCCCTCGGCAACCTCCTTGGCCGGCAATTCGCCACTGTTCAGTCGCTGATTGGCCTTCAAAAGCGTTGCCAACCCCTGCTGGCGAAGGAGCCAGGCGCCGATCACGGCGGTCAACAACACCAACCCGACGGTATTGAGCACACCAATCATGCCACCCACCTGGATCAACACCGCCATCTCGGCAATCGGCATGATTATGAATAGAAAAAGAAACACGGACATCGGGACCTCAGGGTCTGAGCAGGAATTTCAGAAGGTCTGGTATACTCGCAGTCCTTCCGTATCTAACAAGAAGCCACATTCATGGCTCTACGCACCAGCCATACCGGTGAAAAGACGCACAGCAACTGTAAAGCCACTTGATAACAGTAGTTAGGGCAAAACATGAAACTTCAAGATTCCGTGATTGCAATCACTGGCGGCGGCCAGGGCCTTGGCCGCGCCATGGGCGAATACCTTGCGGCCAAAGGTGCAAAAATTGCGCTGATCGACCTGATGCCGGAGAAGCTGGACGAAGCCGTCACCGACTGCGTGGCCGCGGGCGCTGAGGCCAGAAGCTACGTCTGCAACGTCGCCAAAGAAGAAGACGTTGAAAAAACCTTTGAAGCCATCGTAAAAGATTTCGGCCACCTCAATGGCCTGATCAACAACGCCGGCATCCTGCGAGACGGCCTGATGGTCAAAGTGAAGGATGGCGAAGTTGAGCGCCGCATGGAGCTGTCCCAGTGGCAGGCGGTGATCGACGTCAACCTCACCGGTGTGTTTCTCTGCGGCCGCGAAGCCGCCACCCAGATGATCAAGAACGGCGACCAGGGCGCGATCATCAACATCGCCTCCATCTCCCGCGCCGGCAACATGGGCCAGAGCAACTACTCCGCCGCCAAAGCCGGCGTCTCCGCCCTGGTTCCCGTATGGGCCAAGGAACTCGCCCGCTACGGCATCCGCTGCGCCGGTATCGCCCCGGGCTTCATCGAGACCGAAATGACCGCCTCCATGAAACCGGAAGCCCTGGAAAAAATGACGGCCGGCATTCCGCTCAAGCGCATGGGCAAACCCGAAGAGATTGCTTCGGCTGCGGCGTTCATCTTTGAGAACGACTATGTGTCAGGGCGGATGATTGAAGTGGATGGGGCTCTTCGGCTCTAACGGGTCGAGCTACCATTGAGTGGGGCGCCCAGAGCGCCCCGTTACCATCGAAACCGAGACATCGAAACCCGCCCGTCGGTAACTTCGACACCTTCAGCCTCAAGCCGGCTAACCTGCTCCTCAAATTTCTCGGACCCCACGGGAAAGGCAATCTGGCCGTTACTGCGAATCACCCGATACCAGGGCACGGCATGTCCTTCCGGCAACTTGCCCAAGGCCTTCCCGATGTACCTCGCCTGCCGGCCCAACCCTGCCATCTCTGCAACCTGGCCGTAACTGACCACCTTTCCCTCTGGGACAGCCAGTACGACTTGCCAGATTTTCTGGTCTTTGGTCGGTTCGGACATCAAGGGCTCTCTGCTCCGGCATCGGGCTTCGATTCATTGCGCGGCGCCAACGAATCCAGTCGATGGCCATTTCGGATCATGAAAATGGCCAGCAGAATCGCAGGCACACCCATTATGCCGGCCACCAGGAAGAATTCGGCGTAACCAAAGCCCGCCACGACAATGCCGGAGAACCCACCGAGAAACTTGCCAGGCAGAGTCATCAGGGAACTGAACAGTGCGTACTGCGTAGCCGTAAACGAGGCACTGGTCATGCTCGAGAGCCATGCGATCAGGGCAACATTGGCAATGCCGCCACTGAGGTTATCGGCGCTCACCACGGCGGCCAGGGCGATGATGTTGGGCGGGTACTGGGCCAGAACAACGAACAGTAGGTTAGTGGCGGCAGTCATGATCGCTCCCAACAGAAGAATTCGACGAACCCCGTAGCGAACCACCATAACCCCACCAACCAGGGAGCCGGCAATGGTCATGAAGAAGCCAAAGATTTTGGTGACGTCCGCCACCTGGGTTTTGCTGAAGCCCATGAAATCCAGGTAGAAGGGATTGGCCATGACGCCCATGGCGATGTCGGAGATCCGGTACACGGCAACCATCAGCAGGATGACCAGAGCCAGCTCCTTGTACCGCCTGAAAAAATCCAGAAACGGACCGGCCACGGCGGCGTAGAACCAGCCAACAAGTCTCGCCAGGCGGGGATTCAGATGCGTGAGCTTGGCAGCCTCCTGTTCGATCTCGTGGGCAATGTCCTGGGCGGCGGCAAAGTGGTTCACGCTGGGCTCGCGAACAATGAGCACCGTGAGCGCGCCAACTCCTACCAGGGCCGCCATGACTTCATAGGACACCTGCCACGACCAGAATTCCGCCAGGTAAAGAGCACCGGCGCCGGCCACCAGAAGCGCCAGACGGTAGCCAAAGATATACGTAGCAGCCAGGGCGGCCTGGAGCCGCTCCTCGGCAATCTCGATGCGGTAGGCATCAATGGCCACGTCCTGGGTGGCAGAGGAGAACGCCACCAGCAGGCCACAAAGAGCCATCATTTCCGGCGCTGCCGTGGCATCCACGTGAGCCATCAGGTACAGCCCAGTGGCAATACCTGCCTGAGCAAAGATAATCCAGCTTCGCCGCTTACCCAGCAGCCGGTCGAGCAGCGGCAGTTTCAGGCGGTCCACCACCGGCGCCCAGAACACCTTGATGGAGTAGGTAATGCCAAGCCAGCTGAAGAACCCGATGGTGGCGGTTTCCACCCCGACATCCGCGAGACGGGCATTCAGCGTGGAAAACACCAGCAGGAACGGCAGCCCCGCCGAAAAGCCCAGGAATAGCAGGGCAATCACCTGCCAACGGGTATAGGTATGGAGCGTGTCCCGGATCAGGGTCAGGCGGGTGCCGGTTAAGATGGTGAAGCCTCCGGATCAGTCGCGGAAATTATTGAACTGCAGCGGGATATCCAGCTCAGCTTCGCGCAGCATGGCGATCGCTTCCTGAAGATCATCCCGCTTCTTGCCGGTCACTCGCACTTTGTCGCCCTGGATACTGGCCTGGACCTTCATCTTCTGGTCCTTGATCATCTTCACGATTTTCTTGGCCATATCGGTTTCAATGCCCTGCTTCAGCAGCAGGTGCTGTTTAACCAGCTTGCCGGACTTGCTGTCGCCATCCTCGGCCAGCGCTCGCGCATCGATATTGCGCTTGGCAAAGGCCATACGCAGCATATCCAGCAACTGCTCCAGCTGAAACTCCTGCTCGGCACTGATGGTAATGCCCTTGTCATCCAGCTCAATGTTGGCTTCAACATTCTTGAAGTCCCAGCGATTACCCAGCTCCCGCTTGGCCTGGTCGACCGCATTGGTGACTTCGTGCATATCGATTTCTGAAACAATGTCAAAAGAAGGCATGGTCGTTATTCTCCGTTAAGCTAAGCGGGTATACTGGCAAACTGCTGAAAACGGGGTCAGATGAAAGCGTTCATCTGACCCCACCTTCGGCGCCCGATTGATTTGCAGGGGATGATACCAACCCCCGGCATCTCTCGCACCTGACAACGGACTGCTAAAAGTAGATAACAATGCCAAATCTGGACCTTCCCATCCTGGTAGTAGACGACGCGAAATTCAGCAGTATGGTGGTTGGCCGCACGCTGCGAAATGCCGGATATCGCGACGTACGCATCGTGAATAACGCACCGGAAGCCCTGCAGTTAATCGAACAGCGCCCGGTCAGCGTGCTGATTGCCGACTGGCTGATGCCCGAGATGGATGGCCTTGAGCTGACGGACCAGGTGCGACAACAGGACGAGCAGAACAATCACTACACTTACGTGATCCTGCTCACGGCACGGGAAAGCGTCGAGGCTCTTTCAGAAGCCTTCGACCGGGGCGTGGACGACTTCATCTACAAGTCCGACATGACCAAGCAACTGATCCCCCGCATCTTTGCCGCAGACCGAATGGCCGACCGCCAGAACACCCTGCTCCGGGCCAACTCCCTGCTGATCGAGAACAATCGTGAGCTGGAATCCACAAACATCATTGATCTGGAAACCGGTCTCTGCAACACCAAATACGGTCGCGAGCGGCTGACCAAGATGCTGCGCCACGCTGAATCCCGAGGCGGCTGTTCTGCCTATGTACTGTGCGGCATTCGCAACTGGCAGGAACTCAAGCGCAAACACCCGCCCACGGTGATGAGCGAACTGGCCATCGGCATTGCCCGCCGACTGAGCACCCTGATTCGCCCCATTGATGCCCTGTGCCGCGTTGGCGACAACCAGTTCGCCATCATTGCCTACTTCCCGAACAGCGATCACTGCACTACCACAGCGTTCCGGCGCGTCTTCGATGGCATCAACCACAAGGCCCTGAAAACCACAGCCGGCTATATTTCTGTGGAAGCCGGCATGGTGCTGTGCAAAGCCGACGCCCAGAACGGCACACCCTCGATCCAGGATATGGAACGGGCAGCGGTGCAGGGGCTGGTGGATGCCTACGATACGCGTCGGTTTACCGAGACTGCGCCGGAGATCGGAGCGACCGCCTGAAGCGGCGACACACTCGGTAACACTGATACACACTTCACAAACAGACAGGAAAGGCCGGACGACTTATTCTGCAATTGTGGATTTAAGCAGTATCCCCCATGGTGGAGGAGCCGAGTAGTACCTCCGCCGCCATATGGGGAATCGAATCCACCGGATTAACGAATTTTTCAGGCACTTTCGTTCTTTCCTTGTTTTTTGGGCCAGCTTTTTAGCTGGCCTTTTTATTTTCCGCTCCAGACGTTTCCGCACCAGTTCCGTTATACTCCGGCTATAACGACTCCAAAAACAGTGCTGTAACCATGAAAACCCTCGGAACCGCCTCTGTCGCCGCCCTGCGCCAATACGTTCGTGCTACCGAATCCGCCGGCGTGGATATCAATCGCCTTTTCGACCAGGCCGAACTGGACCAGAACATCCTGGACACCGACGACGGCCGCATTAACGGCGAGCAGTTCCAGCACTTTATCCGTTTATTGTGCGAACAAACCGGCAGCCCGATCCTGGGCCTCGAGACCGGCGACTTCGTTCAACCCGGCTCCTACAGCGTGCTTGGCTACATCACCATGAGCTGCGCCACCCTGGGGGAGGCCGTAGCGCGCATTGCGCCATTCGAAAAACTCGTTGGAGACATGGGCACCACCAGCCTCGCCATGAAAGGCGAAGACATCAAACTGACCTGGAACTGCAACTACACCGATCCCGTCGTCCGCCCGCAACTGGTGGACAACGTATTTGCCTCCTGGGTGAACTACGCCCGCTGGCTTGCAGACAATCAGGAAGCATCACCAAGCGTGGTAAAACTCCGCCGATCCTCGCCAGGTTCCGAATTTGAAACAGCCTACCGAGAGCGCTGGCACTGCCCGGTCACCTTCTCAGCCGATGAGGACAGCATCACACTCAAGAAAACCCTGCTGGAGACCCGCCTGCGGCAACCAGACCCCCTGCTCCGCAAAACGCTGGAAGCCCATGCCCTGAGTCAGCTGGCGTCCCTGGATACCGACAGCGACCTGACTTCGAAGGTCCGTCACAGCATCCAACAACAGCTCATGCACGGCATAACCCGGCAAGACATGGTGGCTGAAGACCTGGGTATGACCAGCCGAACCCTGCAGAGAAAACTCGGCCAGGAAGGCGTGTCTTACCAGAAATTGCTGGATGAAGTGCGGCAAAAAATGGCCGAGGACTATCTTCGCAACAGCGAGCTGGCCATTCCGGATATTGCACTGAGGCTGGGGTACAGTGAAACCACGTCGTTTCACCGGAAGTTCAAAGCGGTAACGGGGAAAGCACCGGGAGAGTTTCGGCAACGAGCAGCAAACTCAGAAGCCTGAAAAGCCAGACAGGTAGCGCTTTTCAGGACTGTCGTTGGCCAGGGATGGCCAACGTCAAGCGCACATGGATGTGCTCGTAGCGTGTCCTGAAAAGCGCTGCCTGCCTGGCGCCTACTCCGAATTAGCAGGCAATGCTTTTAAAGCTTGCGGCCTTTGCCAGCAGCAATCCGCAGACGCAGCGCATTAAGCTTTATGAAGCCTTCTGCATCCTTCTGATCGTACGCACCCTGATCTTCCTCAAAGGTAGCAATCTTCTCGTCGAACAGAGAATCCTCAGATTTACGGCCAACCACATCCACATTGCCCTTGTAGAGCTTCAGGCGAACAGTGCCGTTTACATAATGCTGGGTCTGATCGATCAGAGCTTGAAGAGCCTCGCGCTCCGGGGACCACCAGTAACCGTTGTAGATCACCTCGGCGTAGCGCGGCATGATGCTGTCTTTCAGGTGCGCCACTTCGCGATCCAGGGTGATGGACTCAATGGCACGGTGGGCACGCAGCATGATGGTACCGCCCGGGGTCTCGTAACAGCCGCGGGACTTCATGCCCACGTAGCGGTTCTCGACGATATCCAGACGGCCAATGCCGTTGGCACCCGCCAGCTTGTTCAGGGTTTCCAGAACCACGTGGGACTTCATGTCCTGACCGTCGATGGCAACAATGTCGCCCTTCTTGTAGGTCAACTCAACGTAAGTCGGCTCATCCGGCGCAGCTTCCGGAGACACACTCCAGCGCCACATATCTTCCTCGGCTTCCGCCCAGGGATCTTCCAGGTTGATGCCCTCGTAGGAGATGTGCAGCAGGTTGGCGTCCATGGAGTACGGGCTCTTGCCCTTCTTCGTTTCCACCGGAATGTTGCGCTCTTCGCAATATTTGAGCAGCTTCTCGCGGGAATTCAGATCCCACTCACGCCAGGGCGCAATCACCTTCACACCCGGCTTCAGCGCGTAGGCACCGAGCTCGAAACGCACCTGGTCGTTACCCTTACCGGTAGCGCCATGGGAAATAGCATCGGCGCCGGTCTCATTGGCGATATCGATCAGACGCTTGGCAATCAGAGGACGGGCAATGGACGTACCCAGCAGGTACTCACCCTCATAGATGGTGTTCGCGCGGAACATCGGGAACACGTAATCGCGCACAAACTCCTCGCGCAGGTCCTCGATGTAGATTTCCTTAACGCCCAACGCCTCGGCTTTCGCCCGCGCCGGTTCAACTTCCTCGCCCTGGCCGATGTCGGCAGTGAACGTCACCACCTCACAGTTATAGGTATCCTGCAACCACCGAACGATAACGGAAGTATCCAGGCCACCGGAATAGGCCAGCACCACCTTTTTAATATCAGACATGCCCTTGCTCCAGACTGAACAGAATGGATGTGTTGAAAATAAGGGCGTTATTGTACGGGAGAGCGTGAGGAATGGCTATAAAGCCCCTCTCCCCTGGCGGGAGAGGGGTTGGGGAGAGGGGGTTATTGATCAGCCAGCAGCCTGCTGACCAATAGCCTCTTCCCGAATACCATCCCACCCTTCTTTAACAGAACGCAGAAGGGTAAGAACCTCATCCAGCTTGGCCAAATCATTCTTGGCACTGGCTTCCAGCAAAGAGCGCTCCATATAGTCATACAGCGCCTCAAGACGCGCAGCCAGATCGCCACCCTGTTCGAAATCCAGGAAGGAACGCAGTCCACCAATAATCTCGATGGCCTTGTTGATCAACTGGGCCTTGCCGCCGTAATCCTTTGCCTGGATACGAGACTTGGCCATGTTGATGCGCTCAATAGCACCGTTGTACAAAAGCTGGATCAGCTTATGCGGATCTGCATCGGTGATGCTGGTTTGGGTGTTTACGCGCTGGTATGCCTGTAAACCGTTCATACTCGACCTCTTGGTTCGCTAATCGGCCCGGGCCGATCAGTTGTTGTTCCGGTTGTTTTGGGGTGCAAGCGCAGCGAGCTGCTGGCTTACGTAATCCTGTGTGCTGTTGAGCTGGGAAATCAGGGAATCTGCCGCTGTGAACTGACTAACCAAGCGCTCACGGTAAGCAGCAATACGTTCCTCAAGTCGCGCCTGATTTTCCTGAATTTGTTCCAGATCGCGATTGAGGCTTTCAGTCCGCGATTCGATGGCGCCATCAGCACCCACAAAACTGGAAACCAGATCAACCGTCCGCTCTGCAACGCCTTCCACAAAAGTAATCGAGCCACGACTGCCAGTCTGGTCGCCCAGAATACGAACCTGCAGACCAGACGCACCACCATTGCCACTTCCCAGAAAGAGTACCTGGCCGTCGCCTTCCGCGGTTCGGCCACCAATGGTGCCTGCCACATCGATACCTGAAGTGCCGGTGGCAGCAGACAACCCATAAGCGGAACCATCTTCTACTGATGTCAGGCTGACGTTCGAATCACTGCCGTAATCGGAGGAGGTAAAGGTCAGCTCGCCGCCGCTTCCAATGCCAACCTGGACACCCGAGCCAGACGCATTCAGAGCATTATTGGCATTCAGCTGAGCCTGTATCTCGTCTGCCAGCTCCTGAGCTGTATTGTAGGTTTGCTGAGTGAGCTGAACGCTCACAGACGTTTCACCATTAACCTGGAACGTCAGCTCGTCATTGCCGGCGCCGATGGTAAGTGGGGCCGTAAACGCAGCCCCAGATAGTGCGCCCTGCGTCGCCGCCTGGGTAATGTTGATATCGTAGCGGCCTGGCTCAGTATTCAAGCCACTCCGGACGAACTCGACCTGGCTATCGGTTGTCCGGCCTTGCTCTGCAAACAGTGCCGTCACATCGTCCGGATTATTCTTCAGCTGCTCTTCAAACTTGGCTCGGTCAAACTCCAGACCACCAGTTTCAAAGTTGGTCGTGATGCCCACATCCGCCAGGCTACGAACACTGGAATTTTCCAGGCCCGGCACAACCCGCGTCAGAACCTGACGCAATTGATTCTGAATAGAACGGACGGTACTGTCACCCGTGAGCAGACTGCCAACGCCTGCCTCAGCGTTAAAGCCAGCGAGACTATCAATAGTGGACTGAAGCGAATTAAATTTATCAACGAAGCCTTGTACGCGATCAGCAACCGCACCCAAGTCTTGCTGAACCTTGATAGTAGAGGAACCAGTCTCGGTGATATCGAAGGTCAAGCCATCAATTACGTTTTCAAAACTGTTAGTAGACCGGGTAACCTCAACGCCGTTGATTTTCATAACGGCATCTGATGCAGCAATCGTCTCTTGCAAACCGGCATCTGAATCCATACCGGTGTTAAACGCAAAACGGGACAGTCCCTGATTATCGGTGTCTGTACCACCTGTATCACCGGATACGGAAATACTTACCGCATTGGCCGTTCCGGTCTCGTCAGCAGAAAGGACCAACTGGAAGCCGTTACCCGTATCGATCACACCCGCAGAGACACCTGCATCCGAATCATTGATCGCGTTGGCAAGCCCCTGAAGCGTGTCGTTACTGTTATCAACAGTAATATTCGTGGTTTTATCACCAACATTAAGCGTCAGCGTGCCCTGCCCGACGCTGGTCGCGTCGCGATCTGCAAATACATCCCTGGAAGCCAAGGCCTGCGCACCGGCAAGACTGGTTACCTCAACACTGTAAGTGCCACGACTCGCCTTGGTGCTGTCCACTGATACCGCAATACCTTCATTGGAAGAATTTGCAGAAAACGCTTTGAGGTTATCGGGAGCACTGAGCTGGCGCATGGGCAGGCGCAGTTCGGTAACGGCGCTGCGGAGTTTGCCATAGGCAGACAGCAAAGCCTGGGTTTGCTCTGTCTTCTGTGTAAGCCTATTTTCCGTAGGCGCACGCTCTGCCTGTACCAGTTGATCAACCAGATCCGAATTCAGAACGCCTGAACCAAGACCCAACGATGATATGTTTGCCATGCTCATGCCTCCTCAAGGGGGCGAATCTCTTCATTGTTCAGTTTATCGGCAAAAAGCGGCAAAACTTTGCCTTTTTCTTTCGCCGATTTGTAACACCCTGTAACAGTTAACAACACCTCCCCTCTCCCCTCGCGGGAGAGGGGCCGGGGGAGAGGGAGAACCCTCTCACCCCAAAAACGCAGAACACCGCCGGCCCCTCACGGGTGCGGCGGTGCTGAAATACCGTCATTTAAATCTGCGTAAGAGCAACCGCCCTTACACTTTAATATTAAACAACGTCAGCGGCTCATCCTGCTGCAAGTTTTCTGCCAACCTCAATGCCAGCTCATCCGGAATCTGCCGGATAACTTCTTTGGTCGACTGATCGACTACCTTTACGATCGTCTGGCCTAATTCATTATCCACTTCAAACTGCAAATCCCGCTGCACATTCTGAACAAAATCGTTCAGTTGGCTAACCGCATCATCCAGTTGCTCCCGTGTGGCCTCATTCCGAGCCTGGAGCTTTTCAGCTTTCGACAAGTCCGAAGTTACCTGGGAGTTCTCAACCTTACTGACTGCGGCAGACGAACCAGCAAGGTCGGAGGCATTCCTGCCTTCGGCCTGAGATGACGAAATTGCCCGAGCCGGTGCTTGCTCACTGGTGCGAACCAGCTTCAGATCCGGGCTGTTCAGGTTAACGTCATTCATAGCTTACCTCGCTATCCTAAAACGGCGCTAAGCCGGAACCCGAAGGTTCCGGCTATTACCGCTATGCCCCAATTACTGCAGGAGGGACAGAACCTGCTGCGGACGGGCGTTCGCCTGCGCCAGTACCGAGATACCAGCCTGCTGCAGAACCTGAGACTTGGACAGCTTTGCAGTTTCAGCTGCGAAGTCTGCGTCCAGGATCCGGCTGTTGGCAGCGCTCAGGTTTTCAGACGTGGTCGCCAGGTTAGCAATGGTGCTTTCGAACCGGTTTTGGATCGCACCCAGGTCTGCACGGATGGAGTTAACCCGAGACAGAGCAGAATCTACAACTGCGATTGCTGACGCAGCACCATCTTCACTGCTGATATCGATCTGAGCTACTGTGTTCGCAGATCCATTGTTTACTGTGTTTGCCAAGCTGTTAAAGATTGAACCAGCGCCATCCGCAACACTTGAACTGGCCGAGAACGCCTGATCAGCAGACAATTCAACCGTACCGGTAACAACTGTTGAATCAGTGTTTGCTGCAGTAGTATTCGCAGAAGTAAGCTGGATCGCTGTTTGAGCGGTTGTTCCGTCACCTGCACCTGCAACACTAATCTGATCACCGTCGGCTGCGCCTAAGAAAGTCAGCCCAATATCCTTTCCAGTCGACTGTGAAAGGACAATCTCGTTGCTGGAGTTGATCTCAGCTGAAACACCCGTTGTACCGGTCAAGCCATTGATTGCATCGGCAAGTGCGGAGAGGTCACCGGTTGTTACACTTGCAGTCGCTGTTGCTGATTGACCACCGCTTTCAATGGTCAAGCTCACCGAACCACCGGCAGTCAAGTTAGACAGAGTGGCAGAAGTCGAGGCCGTTGCAGAAACACCTGTAGATCCAGAAATATCATTAATTTGACCGGCAATCTGCTCTGCAGACTCGCCACCGCTGAGGGTGAAAGAGCCCTGAGCAACAGGACCATTGATGGTAACGTCCTGGCCTGCAACAGTATTAGTGCCGGGAATTGCGGCTGCAGCATTTGCAGCTGTGCCCAAGCCGAAGTTGGCATCTTCACTGCCTGCAGTCAGTGAGTAGTTGGCCAGATCGGTAGTCTTGGCACTGCCGACATCAACGGAAATGGTTTGATTCGCGTTCGCACCGACCTGGAACTTCTGGGCGCTAAAGCTACCATCCAACAAATTCAGGCCGTTGAACTGAGTTGTCTCAGCGATCCTTTGCATCTCCTGCTGAAGCTGATTCACTTCTGCCTGAAGGGCGGAACGATCGGACGAAGAGTTGGTGGAGTTGGCAGACTGAATGGACAGGTCACGAATACGCTGCAGAATATTAGTGGTCTCTTCAAGCGCGCCCTCAGCAGTTTGTGCCAGCGAGATACCGTCATTCGCGTTCCGCTGCGCAACGTTCAGACCACTGATCTGAGACTGAAAGCGAGTAGAAATTGCAAGACCAGCGGCATCATCTTTGGCAGAGTTGATTCTCAAGCCTGAGGAAAGACGCTGCAGGGCCTGATCAGACAGGCTCTGAGATTTGCCCAACTGGTTCTGAGCGGAAAGTGACGCAACGTTAGTGTTAATACCGAGAGCCATTATGCTTCTCCTTCGACAGGTGTCGTTATTTCATGGAAAAGGTCTGGCGCCCTTTTTCACTTTGGGAGCGCCGCCCTGTTACACCGCTTAACGGCCCACCCTTCCTATCCTTTAGGAAAAAAAGCCAACTTTTTGTAAAGGAATGTAAAACCCGCTAAAAAGCGGCAAAGGCATGCCAGAAGAAGGAATCTGAAAACATGATGGTCGGCCAAATAGACAATCGCTAAAATTCGTTTTGTTAACATTTCCATGTAGTTAGTATTTATTTTCAGAAAGTGGCACGCCCTTCGCTTACTCAGATAAAAACGGCAATCAAACGAATACCTGCCGGTCACTCGTTGCCTTTACTGACGGAAAGACGAACAGCCGGCACCTCTGAGCAGGGAGAAGAGACATGCCTCAGATCATCAACACCAACATTGCGTCACTGAATGCACAGCGAAACCTTAATGCCTCGCAGGAAGATGCGAACGTTGCACTACAGCGTCTTTCCTCAGGCTTGAGAATCAACTCTGCCAAAGACGATGCCGCAGGCCTGGCAATCTCTGAGCGTTTCACTTCTCAGATCAAAGGCCTCAACCAGGCGATCAGGAACGCCAATGACGGTATCTCCCTTGCCCAGACGGCGGAGGGCGCCCTAGGCGAGTCTGGTAACATTTTGCAGCGCATCCGTGAACTGGCCGTTCAGTCTGCCAACGCTACAAATTCCGCTTCCGACCGGAAGGCTCTCCAATCTGAAGTAAACCAGTTGAAAGAAGAGCTGGAGCGAATCGCCACTACGACCGAGTTCAACGGGTTAAAACTTCTGGACGGCACCTTTCAGGCTCAGAAATTCCAGGCGGGTGCGAACGAAAACCAGACCATTGCCGTATCTATTGAAGGCGCTCGAACTGACGATCTGGCGAACAATACTCTGTCAGCGACGAACGCTACTTTGAACCAGGGCACTGGTTCTACCACGGCAGCGAACGCCACGCTCCCGACCCAAAACACAATAGCAAGTCAAAACCTCACTATATCGAGTTCGCTGGATAGTCAGGTGGTCCCAATTGGCGCCGGGGACACAGCTGAAGAAATAGCTGCCTCAATCAACGATATTGCAGCAACAACCGGTGTCAATGCTACGGCGCGAACCTCAGCGACACTCAGCAATACTGCAACCACACCGATTGCCGTGCCACAAACTGTATCCCTCACCATTTCAAACGGCAGCAGCTCGGCAACAATTTCAGCACAAATCACTGATGCGAACGATTTGTCAGCCATAGCACGCGAAGTGAACGCAGCCTCTGGCAAAACCGGTATTACTGCCGAAGTGGAAAACAATGGCAGCATCACACTGGTGCAGGATCAAGGCAAGGACATCACGATCGAAGACTTCACAGCCTCTGGTTCCCAGCAGCTAGCTGTTCAAGGTAGTGGCGACCCAAGCGCTATCGAATTGACCAGTGGAGGCACCAACGCTACTCGAATCGCGGGCGAACTGACTCTCGATTCATCAGTGAGCTTCGCCGCTACCTCGGATGCGACTCTGGCGGCAGGCAGCGTTCTGAACAGCGCGCAGAACATTGCAGCGGGTTCAACCCCGGAAGCCGTATCAGGAATCGACATCAGTACTGTTGATGGGGCGACCAGTGCCCTTGCCGTTGTTGATGCCGCTCTTGAGACCATCAGTGGCATCCGTGCCGATCTAGGTGCAGCTCAGAACCGCCTCGAATCCACCATCGCAAACCTGAGCACCACCTCCGAGAACCTCTCGGCAGCCCGTTCTCGCATCCGCGATGCGGACTTCGCAGCGGAATCCGCAGAATTGGCCCGGACCCAGGTCCTCCAGCAGGCCGGCCTGTCCGTTCTGGCCCAGGCCAACGCACGGCCACAGCAGGTTCTGCAGTTGCTGCAGGGTTAATGAGGCAGAGCGGGTGATGTCGGATTATGCCCCTGGCTAATCCGTATATGGTCTCCTCCCCGTTTGCAAGGTCTCAGCACTCAATGTCAGGGACAGGTTTGCGCCCGTATATCCGGCCTGTTTGATGAGGCGGCTTTGTCGCCTCTGGCCTTGATGGAAGATCCGCGCCTGCCGTCCTTATCGACCTAACGGCCTCTGGGGCCCTTGGATTAGTCAGGTTTTCGGCAGGCCGGTCTGACCTGTTATGCCATCGATTGCTGTGACCCTCGCAACCTGCGGGAAGGGTAACCGCTTTACTTTCCGACGTCGCGTCGGTGATTTAGCTCAGTCAATCCCTGACTTATTCATACCGCCAGCCGTTGCTCCGATGGCTGGTAGTGCTCGCCTCGGGCGATAATCACCCAGGCAATGCGAACCAACTTGTTGGCCAATGCGACGGTTGCCTTGTTGAACCCTCGCTCTGCCTTGAGTCGCTGGATCCATCGGCTGAGGCGGTCCATTTTCCCGTCCGCACGGGCAACCACCGCTCTCGCCCCGTGAACCAGTTGGGCGCGTACGTACGGGTCGCCTCGCTTGCTGATTCCCAGTAAGACGTCTTTGCCCCCGGTGCTGTTCTGACGGGGGATCAGGCCCAGCGCTGCGCCAGCGTCTCGGCCTCGCCGGAATTGGCGGCCATCACCCATCCAGCCCTTCAGCAGACTGGCGACGACTTCACCAACGCCCGGTATCGCTTGCAGGCGCCGACAGGTCTCATCCTGTCTCGATCTCTGCTTTACTTGTTGGTCGTACCAGGCCAGTTCCTGCTCTACTTCCAGAAAACGCTGATACTGGCGGTGCAACAACTGCCGGGCCCGCTCGCTCAACCCGTTGTCAGCGTCTTCCAGTGCCAGTGGCAGCTCCCGGCGCAGCGCCGCTATTCCCTGGGGCATGATCACACCGTACTCGGCCAGCAATCCTCGAAGCTGATTGCTGATTCGTACCCGATCCTTGCTCACGCCCTGGCGCAGCTTGTGCAGCATCTGATCATCCTGCTGCTCGACCTCTTTGATCGGCACCGGGCGAATTCGCCCATGTTCACTGGCCTCCGCAATGGCCTGAGCATCGTTGTAATCGTTTTTCTGACCTCGAAGATAGCCCTTCACATGTTGAGGCGGTAACAACTCAACCTGATGCCCTAACGCTCGTATCTGGCGAGCCCAATAGTGCGAGCTCCCACACGCCTCAAGAGCGACTGTGCAAGGCTCCAAACGCACCAGCTGCTCCAGCAACTGCTTGCGGCGCACTTTGCGCTTCCACCCGCTGTGACCTTTAGGGCCCAGCCCAAAAAGGACAAACGTGTTCTTTGCGAGATCAATGCCAACCGTTGTAACCTTACTCATGGTCTCCTCCCACTCGTTTCTGATAGGAAAATTCTCCTTCCCTATCCTGGCGCATTGCGACGCCGATTAGGAGGGGAGGAGACCATCTCATCGACCTACGTTTGTTTCTCGCATACTTCTGAAAAGCGCTCTCACTGAAGGCGTTAACTCCGAATCCTGAAGAATCGGTTGGGCCCCTCTGTCCAAAAATGTCGACGGCCAAGGATGGCCGGCGCCAAGCGCACATGGATGTGCTCGTAGCGTTTTTTGGACAGAGGGGCCCAATCGGTTCCTGCAGCTCATTCCGAAGACCAATAGGCGGGCCCCACCAAACCCAGAAAGCCTAAAGGCGGGCCACACCAAAGGTATTGGGCCGCAACTGCCGAGCCTCGGCTTCCCGGCAAACGTCCAGAACTAGGGCCAGAACGCGCCGCGTATCCCGCGGGTCAATCAACCCGTCATCCCACAATCTGGCCGTTCCGAACAGCGCCGTTGAGCCTTCCTCCAGTTTCTTCGCCGTGGCCTGCTCCAGAAAATCCAGTGTCTTCGGATCCGGCTCCATGCCGCCGCGGCGCTGCTTGTCTTCAGCCACGATACGCATCACCTTTCCTGCCTGCGCCGGCCCCATAACTGCGGTTCGGCTGTTGGGCCAGGCAAAGATGAACCTCGGATCCAGGCCACGGCCGCACATGGCATAGTTACCTGCACCATAGGAACCGCCGATGACAATTGCGACCTTTGGCACCCGACAGTTGGCCACAGCCTGGATCATTTTCGAGCCGTGTTTGATGATGCCGTTCTGCTCTGAGTGAGTACCCACCATGAAACCGGTGGTGTTATGCAGGAACAAAAGGGGCGTTCCGGCCTGGTCGCAGAGCTGGATGAACTGGGCGGCCTTGGCGGATCCAGCCGGGGTGATCGGGCCGTTGTTGCCGATGATGCCGACTGAATGACCTTCAATTCGGATGGTGCCGCAGACGGTCTGGTCGTCGAACTCGTTCTTGAAGTCCATGAACTTTGAACCGTCGGCAATGCGGGAGAGGATTTCGCGCACATCGTAGGGCTTTTTGGAATCCGCCGGGATGACACCCAACAGCTCCTCGGCCGGGTAGAGCGGTTCCTCCCATTGAAGTTCGCGCCGGGGTGGCAGCTGCTCGTTCCAGGGCAGGGCTTCGAGGATGTTTCTGGCCTGGCGGATGCCGTCGGCGTCGTCTTCGGCCAGGTACTCTGCCGTTCCTGCCACGGTCGCATGCATCTCCGCGCCGCCAAGTTCCTCATCGGTGGCAACTTCGCCGGTTGCTGCCTTCAGCAGTGGTGGGCCGGCCAGGAACATCTTGGCTTGTTCGCGCACCACGATCACGTAGTCGGACAGACCCGGCTGGTAGGCGCCGCCGGCAGTGGCATTGCCGTGAACTACGGTGACCTGGGGAATGCCCGCAGCCGACATCCGCGCCTGATTGGCAAAGCCCCGGGCGCCGAGCACGAAAATATCAGTGGCGTAGTTCAGGTTGGCGCCGCCGCTCTCGGAAAGGGATACCACCGGCAGCTTGTTTTCCATGGCGATCTGCTGCAGGCGCAGCGTCTTGTCCAGGCCGGCAGGGGTAATGGTGCCGCCTTTGATGGCGCTGTTGCTGGCCACCACCAGACAGCGGATGCCGCTCACATAACCGATACCGGCGATGATCCCGCCGCCGGCGAGGCTGCCGTCCTTGTCGTCGTGCATCTTGTAGCCTGCCAGGGAGCAGAGTTCCAGAAAGGGCGTGCCGCGGTCCAGCAACCGGTTAATACGGTCCCTCGGGAGCAGCTTGCCCCGTTTGATGAACTTCTCCCGGGCGGCTTCCGCCAAATCCAGAACCTTTTGCTCAACGTCCCGGAACGTGGTGATGTGGGCGTCCATGGCTTCGGCGTTGGTGCGGAAGTCCTCGGACGTGGAGCTTACCGTGGATTCAAGTACCTGCATGGTCGGCTCCTCAGTCGTCGCTCAGAACTTTCGGGGTGATGGCCCGGTGAAAGCCGTTGTAGGGTTCGTTGTTCTTGGCTTTCGGTAGCGGCCAGACCCGACCTCCCTGTGACGCACCGCCGTCGATCCGCAGACAATCCCCGCTGATAAACGCTGCGCCAGGGCTGAGTAAAAAACAGATGGCCGAGCTGACTTCGGATTCGGTGCCCATGCGTTTGATCGGGACGTTATCACCAAGGCTGCGAATCCACTGCTTCATGTGTTCGGGGTAGTTATCCATGCCACTGGAGGCAATCCAGCCCGGAGCGACTGCGTTTACACGAACCCCGGACGCGCCCCACTCAACGGCGGCTGTCTGGGTAAAGTTCACCATGCCGGCCCTGGCGGCGCCGGAGTGTCCCATGCCGGGCATACCACCCCACATATCGGCCACGATATTTACAATAGCGCCCCCGGTTTTTGACAGCGCCTGGGTGTAGGATTCCCGTGCCATCAGGAAGCCGCCGGTCAGATTGGTTCGAACCACCGTCTCCCAGCCCTTCTGGTTGATCCCGGTCAGCGGCGCCTGGAACTGCCCGCCGGCATTGTTCACCAAACCATTCAGGCCTCCGTGTTCGGCAATGATCGCCTTCACCGTGGCCTTGACCGAGTCCTCTTCACGGATATCACAGACATGGGCGGACGCAATGCCGCCGTCCTCGGTGATCTCTGCTTTCACAGATTCCACTTTCTCGGCCTTGCGGCCGACCAGGGCAACCCGTGCGCCCAGGGCAGCGAGTTCATGGGCCGTACACCGGCCAATACCAGAACCGCCGCCGGTAACAATATACACCTGGCCCTTAAACAAGTCGGGATGAAACACAGACTGATAGCTCATAGTAACGAAGACCCTTTCAAAGTTCGGGCGCTCTGGTTGGTAGCGCGTTTCGGGACTGTGAGCAGCAAGGATGCTGCGATCAAGCCTACATGGATGTATTCACGGCGTGTCCCGGAACGCGCTATCAACCAGAGTGCATGCACCAATAAATCAATCTTTAACCAGACCAGAAGGAACAGGCACCGGAAACTCCAATAGCTGCTGCGCAAACGCCTTCCCTTGTGGATCAATCCGCAGGCTGGCCACGCCACCGCCGCCAAGGCTGTGCTCCAGCAGGAAATTGATGGCCTTCAGCCCGGGCATGGCCCAGCGGGTCACCCGGCCGGTTTCCGGATTCAGGGTATGGGCCATCCAGTCCGCAACCGCCGCTTCCGTCAGCGCGGTTTCAATGAACGGCAGAAATTCCGGTTTGCGGGCGATCACGCCAATGTTGGTGTGGTCGCCCTTGTCACCGCTGCGGGCCCAGGCAAGCTTCACCAGCGGCACAGTGGTGTCCGTTTCGTCTGTCTCGTGTGTGAACGACTGGGGCTGGAGGTCGCTGTTATCGAAACCGCCGCTGGTTTCGACTCCAACGGTTTGCCGCTCGCCGCCCAGATCCACGGACACATCAACTTCCGTTTTCGGCACCAGGCATGAATACAACCGGATCTTCGGCCACACGGTCGGCCGGCCACCCACAATCCCGGTGATTCCCGGTGCCATCCCCGTGGCTGCCTGGGCAATCTCGCGGGAAAACAGTACAAGGGCCTCTTTCTTGGGATGGGCGGTGCTGATCTTGACCACTACGTCGCGGCAATCCTCGCCACGGCCATGAGCACCGTAGGTCGTTTCCGTACCCAGAAGCTCAATACTGGTTTCGCTGTAATCAGGCAGGCCACGTTCGCTGAACATGCGTGAGGTCTTGGCCAGAATGGCCTGTGCGACAGTCTGGGCCTTGGCCCTGGCATTCATGCCTGCCAGCAGGAAGGTAACCGTGCACTTGAAACCATCCGGCCAGGTGCCCGATACCTTGTAACTGTCGGTGGGTGGTAGCCCCCGTGCGCCCCGCACCTGTACACGGTCTTTACCGGTTTCCTCCAGCTCTACACCTGTGAAATCGCAGGTAACGTCAGGCAGCAGGTAGGCCCTTGGGTCACCGATTTCGTAGACCAGCTGTTCCGCAACTGTGCCACGACTAACCAGCCCGCCGGTGTCTTCGGGCTTGGTGATAAAAAAGTCGCCGTTGGCACTCACTTCGGCTATCGGGAATCCCATGTTGGCGTAGCCGCCAGCTACCGCTTCCCAGTCGGTGAAGTTGCCGCCGGTGGCCTGGGCACCGCACTCGAGCAGATGCCCGGCCAGGCTGCCCTGCGCCAGTTTGTCGTAGTCTTGCCAGCTCCAGCCGAACTCGTGCACCAGCGGTGCCAATACCAGGGCACTGTCTGCCACCCGGCCGGTAATAACGATGTCCGCGCCCTGTTCCAGAGCCGCAACCAGACCTGGCGCTCCCAGATAGGCATTCAGGCTGACCATCATTGCGGGCATCGGTTGGCCGGAACCCATCTCCTTGACGCCCATATCTGCGAGATTTTTCTTTTTCATCAGAAGGTCGTCGCCCAGAACCAGGGCGATCTTCATGTCCACGCCGGCTTTTTCACAGAGAGCCTGAAGGGCGTCACGACAGGCCACCGGGTTGACGCCGCCGGCGTTGGCCAGCACCCGAATGCCCTTTTCCTTGATGTCACCGAGCAAGGGGCCCATGACCGTCTGTACGAAATCCCGCGCATACCCCTGGGATGGGTCCTTCATTTTCTGGCCCGCCATGATCGACATGGTGATTTCGGCCAGATAATCGGCTACCAGATAGTCGATATTGCCCTTGTGGACCAGCTGCGCGGCAGCCGTTTCCGTGTCGCCCCAGAAGGCGGCGGAGCATCCGATGCGAACAGTGTTGGGGGATTCAGCCATCTTCCTGTGCCCTGTAAATGATTGCTGATTGAAAATGGGAGCGGTGGCGGTTTTGCCACACGATGGAGATGACAATACCAAGCAAGCGCTTGGTTTGTAAACAGGCATGTTTCAGGTAGAATTAAAGGCCTCTTATGCCAACCGAGTAGCCGTAGTGAGCCAGAACCAGATCCTCCAGTCCCTGATCGCAGAAAACCTTGTGTCAGACCCCGAAGGCGCTCGCGGCCGTCTGCTCACTGAGGCGGCTCGGCTGTTCCGGGAAAAAGGCTACGAGCGCACTACAGTTCGTGACCTTGCCGCTGCCGTGGGTATTCAGTCCGGCAGCCTGTTCCACCACTTTCGAACCAAGGAAGAGATCCTCAAGGCAGTGATGGTAGAAACCATCCGGCTGAACACCGCGCTCATGCAGGCGGCTCTGGAGGCCGCCGATACCAGCAGGCAGAAGCTTCGTGGACTGATCCGCGCGGAACTTGAATCTATCAATGGCCAGACCGGCGAAGCGATGGCGGTCCTGGTATTTGAATGGCGGAGTCTGTCGGCCCCGTCCCAGGGCGAAGTGCTGGAACTTCGGGACATCTACGAGAAACTGTGGCTGGATGTGCTGGAATCATTGAAGCGCGAGGGCGCGCTGGAGGCGGATCCCTTCGTTGTTCGAAGGATGTTGACCGGCGCTCTCAGCTGGACCGTAACCTGGTACAAACCGGAGCGGGGAGGGCTGACACTGGATGGCCTGACCGATCAGGTAATGGCAATGATGGCTCTGTAAGCGGATTGGCGTTTTCAAAAGTCATTGTTTTATATCAATAATATTCTGGCAAATTCCTTTCCTTCCGGGCCATTGGCCCGATCGGCATAACAAAATCGGCATTCGAGCCATTTTTGTAGGACAGTTTTCACCGCATTCTTGCACCCGTTGACAAAAACCGAGTTCAGATCGGGCAAACAAAAACAACGTGATGCAGGGTGAAATATGATCTCCTCTCTGGCAAAGCTCGGACCGCATGTCTTTGCGGCTCGCCTCAAGGCTCTCTCGCTGGCAGCCGTTGCCATACTCACAGGTTGCTCGGCCAACCCCATCTACACCACCACCGGCGTTGTGCTCTCCAATTATTCGGAGGGCGAAGCCACGCCCTACGTGTTGCAGATGTCCGACACCCAGATGGCGTGTGCGCTGGGCGAGGGCGTGGATCCGCTGCTCTATTCCTTCTCGCGGGTCACCGATGCACCTGACACCACCGGCTCCCTGTTGATGCTTCTGGCAGGCAATTGTGCGGAGTACAAGGCCTGGGAGGCTGAGCTCGCCTATCTCAGAGCGGATTATGAGGGAGATGTGGAAGCGGCAAAGGACGCCAGGGAAGTGGCAAAGCGATTGAATGCGCTGACCGCGAAACGTCGGTATGCCTCCTTTAAGCGAGCAATGGCCGCCTACGAGTTCGATCCCGCTGCTGAACCCCTCGAGTGCCCCTTTCTGTTCACCGAACAGGACGAAATCACCTTCCTGCTGGGCTTGCTGACCGGTATGCAGGCAATCGTAAACGATGCCAATTCCGGCGCCATGGCCGGAGTCCCCAGGAATATCGCTCCCCAGGCCGAGCGTGCCGCTACCTGTCTGGACAATGAAAAGTGGGGTGGTATGCCAAACGCCATCCGGGCCCTGGTCTGGCTGCTGCTGCCCGACACCCGTCCGGCTCTGGCGCCGGACCCCTGGCAGGTGCTTGAGCACAGCCGGGAACTGGGGGTTGAGAAAGGCATGCGGGTTCCGCACGCGCTTCAAGCGGTCGCCGCCGAAACCTTTGGTCGCCCGGAAAAGCTTGAGCAAGCCATCGCCAGTTTCGCCGCGGCCGATGCAACTATGGAGGTCTGGGACGAGTATCGTCTGGTGGATGAAGTCGCGGCGGGCGTGGTGCGCTTCTCTTCTGACAAACACTGGACCGCCAATTACGGCTACCGGACGCCGCAATCCTTCTTCGGCAGGATGAGCCCTGAGCGGCAAACCGACAACGTCGAAACCATGAATCTGGACGACCTGCTCTAAGGCAGGTTGCCGACATCCTCTGAAAACTGACAAACACAAGAATGACCCGGAGGTCGATATGATCCGCAAATCCCTCGCTGCCATGGCCCTTGTGGCCGCCGCTCCGCTGGCATCGGCACAGTCTGTTTCCATGTGCGTGTTCGATGTAATCGGCGCCAATGGCGACTTCTACAACTTCGTCAAAGACTATGCGCTAGAGATGAAGGGCCACGGCGTGGATTTCGAGCTGAAACCCTACACCGATGAGGGCGTGGCGATCGGTGATTTTAACGCCGGACAATGCGATGCCGTTGCCGCCACAGACATCCGGATTCGTCCATTCAACAAGTTCACGGGCAGCATCAGCGCTGTGGGAGCGCTGCCCACCTACGACAACCTGAAAACCTTGTTGGCCACGCTGGCGCAGCCGAAAGCCGCGCCATTGATGAAGGATAACGGTTACGAAGTGCTCGGCATCATACCGGTGGGTGCCGGTTACCTGTTTGTAAATGATCGCAGTATTGATACTGCCAGCGAGCTGGCGGGCAAGCGAATGGCAACCCTCGACTATCAGAAAGACGCGATTCACATGGTGAACTTTGTCAAGGCCACGGTCGTGCCCTCTGACATCACCAACTTCGCCGGCAAATTTAACAACGGTTCGGTGGATACCGCCTATGCGCCGGCCTTTGCTTACGAAGCTCTGGAACTCTATAAGGGCATCGGCGAAAGCGGTGGGGTTGTGGACTATCCGCTGGCACAGCTGACGCTTCAGATGGTTGCCCGTGATGACGTGCTGGACGACGACACAGCCCAGAAAGCCCGTGAAGTTGCCTGGAATATGTTTCCTCAGGCCATGGGGCTGATTGAAGGCCAGGAAGCAGCCATTCCCGAAGAAAAATGGGTGCGCATTCCTGAAAAAGACATCCGCGGCTATCAGGAGATGTTCCGGGAGAACCGGATCGAGATGCGCGATGGCCTGAACGGGGCGCCGGATGTGTATCACCCGAAAATGATGGGGCTGCTCAGCAAGATCCGCTGTGCAAGTAACCCTGCTGCAGCCGAGTGCACCGCGGACAACCGCGAATAACGGGGCGGAACCATCATGAACTGGCGAGCAATTACCGCTCCGGCAGCACGGACCCTCTACCCCGTACATCGCATTTACGGGGCGGTTCTGCTGCTTCTCCTGCTGTTTACCCTGCTGCTGGGGATGGGCAACTCGCTCCATTCCCGGTTGCTCTGGGTCGGAGAACAGACCTGGCCGAACTATTATCTGCTGAATCCCGAGGCGACAGAGCCGTCCTGTCAGTTGGAAATGGATGTTGATGCCGAAGTGGCTCGCCGGGTGGCCAATTACAAGCCCGACCCCGATGACCTGTTCAGCTCACCGCCCAATCCCGATGCCATCCGCAAATCGCTACAGAGCAATCTGGAACTCTGCCAGCAGCAATACGACGTCTATGAACAGAACCTGGCCCACGCTACGCCAGCCCTAGGGGCGTTCAAGACGGTAGAGCAGGGACTTGCGGACTTCCTGCTCGAGAACATTGAGCTGACCAAGTACCTGTTCATTGCGATGTTCGCGATGGCTGCGGCAATCGCTGCGCTGGACACGGACCACATAGCGTTGCGCCTGCCCCGCAATCGAGCTGAATGGCGGCTGAGCCAGGGTGTGCAGTTTGTGGTTAATGGTCTGATGGTGCTGTCGCTGAATGCTTACCTGGGCAAGCTGGCCACGTCGCCGGGTTCGGAGGGTACGATGAGCCTTCAATATGCCTGGGGCGGGGTCTTCGGCCTCTTTATAGTGATCAATGCAGTGCGTTTCCTGAACGTTCCGGAACGTATCCGCCCCGGCGGTCTTTCCGCTTCGTCCGGTCTGGTGATTCCTCTGTACTGTGCCATGGGCCTGATCGCCATAAGTTATTTCTTCCTGGTAGACGGGTATGCCTCGGGCCTGGCGATCTACTTTGGAATGATGTCCAACCTGTCATCCATGTTCATCAATATCGGACTTTACGTGCTGGTGGGCATGATGCTGAAGCAGACCAGAATTCCCGAGCTCCTGCTCAATCTCATCAAACCTTTTAATCTGCCAGCGCCGATGCTGGCTTCGGTGATTATCTTCGCAACGGCGTTTCCGACAGCGTTCACCGGCGCATCGGGCATTTTCATCCTGGCCGTGGGTGGTGTTGTGTATGACGAGCTGCGCCGAGCCGGGGCAGGGCGGCAGCTTTCCCTGGCAACGACTGCCATGTCCGGAAGCCTCGGCGTGGTGCTCAACCCGTGCCTGCTGATCGTTGTTGTGGCGGCTCTCAATAAGGAAGTGACAACCACTGAGATGTACAGCTGGGGTTTCTGGGTCTTTATCATGTCGGCAACGCTGTTTTCACTGATTGTCTGCAAGACCCAGGGAAACTGGAAGCCTCGTCCGGCGCCCGGCGCTTTCCGTGCGGCTCTCTCGGAAAGCCGGGCCCTGCTGCCTTATGTGGCCGTGGCAGCTCTGGTCATCCTGTCGATCTGGGTTGTTCTCGGCTTGAAGTTCAACGAGTACAGCGCTCCTTTGATCCTGCCCCTGGTAATGCTCGCGCTGGTGTTGCTGGATTCCGGCCGGAGTCGTGGTGAGCAGGGCCAGACCCGTTCCCAGGTGTTCTGGGCACGCAGCTCGGCCGCTGCCAGCGATTCGGCAGTGCACATTGGCGCGCTGCTGGCGTTGATCGGGTTTTCCATCTGCCTGGGGGGAATCCTGGAGCGCTCCGATATCGTTCACGCGCTCTTCCCGGAGGACCTGACCAGTCCCTGGATCGCCATGCTGGTGATCGTCGTGATGCTCACAGTTATAGGCATGGTCATGGACCCGTTTGGCGCGGTAATCCTGGTGTCGGCGACCATTGCCCAGCCGGCGATCCAGCTGGGTATTGATCCGCTGCACTTCTGGATTGTGTGCCTGGTGGCATTCGAGCTCGGCTACCTGAGTCCGCCAGTGGCGCTGAACCACCTGCTCACCCGACAGGTGGTGGGCGAGACCGAAGTGCTGGCGGCAGAGCGCACAGGTTCCTTCTGGCATCGCTATGAGCGGCTGCTGCTGCCCCTGGCCGTGATGGGCCCCACACTGTTGTTCGTTGCCTTTGTGCCGATGCTGTTCTACGCGTTGTAATGTTGAAGTGCGATAAAGAGGGCCGCCTGAGGGAAACTTCGGGCGGCTTTTTTGCATCTGGAATACAAGAGGAAACGTAGTTTGAACGAAACCGAACACGTGCAAGATGCGTGTTTGGTATACCCTATGAACTAAAATCGATCTGTTGCCAGTGGCCTGACCTATGAATTCGCTTGCCCACCTTAAATTGTTCTCGCTTTTCCTAACACTGTTTTCCTTTGTGGGTTGCGGGGGAGGTGGCTCCGGTAATGGAGAAGCTACACAGCCCATTGCCGTGGCTGGAACCATTGATATTGAGGCGGGCACACGGGTTGATGCAGATAATGCGGATGCACTCACTGGGAGAGCTCCCCTAACTACCATTCAAGAACTTCCTCCGGAGTTCGTGCTCGCTGGCTATGTCAGCGACACTGTTCAACCAAGGCCGTATCCTCTTCTGGAGTCACAGACTGATCTGTTCGAGTATTTTCCCGATGCTGATGATCGTTATGTGGCATCGTTGCAGGCGGGTTTGGAACTCACTCTCCAGAGCTTCACAACAAGGCTTGGAACAGCATCTGATTTGCTACTCACCGTAGAGGCTCCTGACGGTACTACTGTCGGGCAAGCTATTGCACCGGGTAACGGCGCAGCAGTCAGTGTAGCTATCGAAAGTCAGCAAGTGGGCGACTACGGAATAACTGTAACAGCTCTTGGCTCCTCGCCCATGCTGTATATCCTCTCCTCATCGAGAGCTGAAGCATCAAACATAACAAGCTATGACTGGTCAAAACACGAATTCGTAGAGAACGAAGCGATTATTTCTTTGTCTGGTCCTGGTGCGCAGAAGAACAGTCTCCCTCGCACTTCAATGACCGAGGCGGGCCTACAGATTGCTCCGGGAATCTGGAAAGTTCGCAGACCGGCCGGCTTTGCTGCGTTGAGTCACGTAAACGAAGCAGATCAGACGCTTACCTGGATTCAAAGTCTGCGGGCTGACCCCTCCATTCGGCATGCATCACCCAATTACAGGACTCGGGCCATGCTGACGCCGGTGGACGAGCCTTTCTATACAAGTGGAGTGCTGGCTCAGCAGTGGCATTACAGCCTGATCAACGGGCCGGTTGCGTGGCAACTGGCGCCCGGTGGTGGGAATGGTGTCAGCGTCGCTGTTTTGGATACTGGTTTGTTTCAGGACGGAGGTCAGTGGCATCCGGATCTTGCGAGCAATGTTATCGCTGGTTTTGATGCTGTGGACGGAGATGAGCTTCCAGCTGACCCAGGCAATTCGGTAGGTGGCAGTGTTTATCATGGTACCCATGTGTCAGGCACTGTGGCTGCTGCAGTTAATGGCAGCGGTGGCGCGGGCGTTGCTTTTGGATCGAGGCTGATGCCTGTGCGGGTTTTGGGTGAGGGCGGGACTGGAACGCTCAGTGACCTCCTTGAGGGGATGCAGTGGGTACTAGGGGATCAAAATAGGTCTTCAGCAGACATCGTTAATCTGAGCCTGGGGGGATTGCCTTGTGGTGACCCTGGCGTAGCTGTGACGCTGCAGCAGCTAATTGACGAAGGCGTAGGGAGAGGAATCTTGTATGTGGCTGCCGCAGGTAATTCCGCTACAAGCGAACCCTCCTGTCCCGCGGCACTCGAGAATGTATTCTCGGTCAGCGCTGTGGATGGTGCTGGAGTACCCGCATCGTATTCTAATTTTGGTAGTACGATTGATCTGGCAGCTCCAGGCGGAGACGCCAGCCGCGACGGGAATGGTGATGGAAGGGGTGACTTAGTCAGCAGCACAAGTGCGGCCATCGTCGATGGCCAGCTTCAGCCTGTCTACCGGGGATTACAAGGGACGTCTATGGCCGCTCCGCACTTCTCAGGTGTACTGGCACTTATGAAAGAAGCCAATGCAGCCCTTGATTCCTCTGCGGTTGAGGGATATTTGCGAAGTGGGGCATTAACCGAGCGGCCCTGCGAATCGGGCTGTGAACGAACCGACCAGTTGGGCTATGGTGTACTTGATGGTGGCAAGGCAGTTCAAGCGGTGCTTTCTGGAAATCCGCCGGAACTACTTACTTCCTCTCCGGCCATCGTAAATTTGTCCTCGGAATCCGGGCTTGCTGCAAACGATTCAATTGATTTGTCTCCGTTGGGCAATTACTCGGTAACAATAACCGATGTATCTGCTTCCCAGGACTGGTTTACTGCTTCGCTAACTTCTGCATCCTTACCATTGGAGATAGAGGCGAACCAGGTTGCTCAAGTAGAACTTGTTCTGGATCCGGACAAACTTGACCCTGGAGTTTCCTCTCGGGGTAATCTGGAAATCACATATGATTCGAGGACTGAAATTCAAGCACGATTGACAGTGCCCGTGATAGGTCAAAGGATCACTGATCAGCAAGCCCGAGACGCAGGTCGGCATTTCGTGTTGTTGGTTGAGCCTGAACCTGATCCCCAGACTGGCTTATATGTGACGGTCGGGCAGACTGTCGCCACTGTGAGCGATGGCCAATACACGTTCGAATTTGTTCCGGATGATGGTTTAGCCCCTTTGCTCCGGAACGAAGTGCCACCTGGGAGTTATGTCTTAGTGGCAGGGACGGATCTTGATAACGATGGCCTGATCTGCCACGCAGGAGAAGCCTGCGCCGAATACCCTGTTTCCGGTTTGCGCCAGGAAATTGAAGTGATTGAGGGCGGGTCTATTACCGGTATTCGCATGACCACTAGTTACTCAAGGCCCGCCTTATCCGTGGGTTCATCGGACCTGCTGCCGAGGCCAAATTTTAGGGGTTACCAACTACTACCAGAACAATCTGGTAGTCAATCAAATGCTAAAAGGGTTTTGCGGAATTGATGTTCTCGACGCACCTGCCTAAGGTCTGTTTAATTGTTTTGGGTGTTTTAGCGTCCGGGTGTTCTGTCAGTCAAACTGAGACTGAAACCGGTGCTCCCCTAGCGAGACAAATAACACAGTCAGCGCATTGCGGCTTAGTTGCTCCCGGATCCATACATATCGAGAGCCTGAAAGAGTTGCGACGTCTGGAAACGATGCCCATGAGAAATCTTTCATTAGAGTCAATGAAGGGAATTGATTATCAGCGTGAGCATATTGTGCTTGCTTCAATTGGCCAGAAGCCAACCGGCGGCTACAGTGTCACCCTTGACTTCTCTGAGATCCGTGGCGGAACCCTGGAGCTGAGGGTCAGAGTGGCTGAACCCGCCCCTGGCACCATCGTCACACAGGCGCTCACCACCCCCTGCGCGGTCATCGCGGTGACCGCTGAAGGCTGGGATGATATCCAGATCACCCGCGCCGAAAACAACCGTTGATCTTTCCTCACGAATCCCTAAGCTATGGCTCAGCTTTTCATATCAATCGCGGAGTCAGTTCCTGCCCATGAGCCAGCAACAATATAACGCCGATGCTATTGAAGTACTGAGCGGCCTGGATCCGGTGCGCAAGCGGCCGGGGATGTATACAGACACCAGTCGGCCCAATCACCTGGCGCAGGAAGTTATCGACAACAGTGTGGATGAGGCGCTGGCAGGGCACGCCAAACGCATCGACGTGGTGTTGTACAGCGATGGCTCGCTGAGCGTTGAAGATGACGGCCGGGGCATGCCCGTGGATTTGCACAAAGAGGAAGGCCTGCCTGGCGTTGAACTGATCCTCACCCGCCTGCACGCCGGCGGCAAATTCTCTCAGGGCAACTACAACTTTTCCGGTGGTCTCCACGGTGTCGGTGTATCCGTAGTCAACGCACTGTCCACCCATCTGGAAATAACCATCAAGCGCGATGGCCAATTGCACCGGATGACGTTTGCCAATGGCGACAAAGCGTCCGAGCTTGAAGTGATCGATACCGTGGGCAAGCGCAACACCGGTACCCGCCTGAAGTTCAAGCCCAACGTAACCTATTTCGACAGCCCGAATTTTTCCGTTAGCCGGCTCCGCCATAACCTGAGGGCAAAGGCGGTTCTGTGTCCGGGCCTGACGGTTACCTTCCTCCAGGAAAAAACCGGCGAAAAAGACGAATGGTTTTACGAGGACGGGTTGCGGGACTACCTGCGCACGGCGCTGGCCGATATCGAGGTTGTGCCGCTTGAGCCGTTTACCGGCAGCTTTTCCGGAAACAAGGAAGCGGTGGACTGGGCCATCCAGTGGCTGCCCGAGGGCGGCGAAGCGATCATGGAAAGCTACGTAAACCTGATTCCCACGGCCCAGGGCGGCACCCATGTGAACGGGCTGCGTACCGGCCTGCTTGAAGCCATGCGCGAGTTCTGCGAGTTCCGCAACCTGCTACCCCGTGGCGTTAAGCTCTCTCCGGAAGATATCTGGGAACGGGCAGCCTATGTCCTGTCCTTCAAGATGCAGGAGCCCCAGTTCTCAGGGCAGACCAAAGAGCGTCTGTCTTCCCGTGAGGCCGCGGCCTTCATCTCCGGCGTGGTCAAGGATGCCTTCAGCCTTTGGCTCAACCAGCACACCGATGTGGCAGAAGCACTAGCTGAGCTCTTCATCAGCAATGCCCAGCGTCGGCTGCGAGCCAGCAAAAAGGTGGCCCGCAAGAAAGTCACCTCGGGCCCCGCACTCCCGGGTAAGCTGGCGGACTGTTCCGGTGGGGATACCGCCCGGTCCGAGCTGTTCCTGGTAGAAGGTGATTCTGCAGGCGGTTCCGCCAAGCAGGCCCGGGACCGGGAGTTCCAGGCGGTGATGCCGCTTCGGGGGAAAATCCTCAATACCTGGGAGGTTGATTCGGGCGAGATCCTGGCGTCCCAGGAAGTTCACGATATTGCCGTTGCGATTGGTGTAGATCCCGGTTCTGACCAGCTGGATGGCCTTCGGTACAACAAGATCTGCATCCTTGCTGATGCGGACTCGGATGGCCTTCACATTGCCACGCTGCTGTGCGCGTTGTTCGTCAAACACTTCCGCCCTGTGGTTGCCGCCGGCCATGTGTTCGTTGCCATGCCGCCGCTGTATCGGGTAGATCTGGGCAAGGAAACCTTCTACGCCCTGGATGAACATGAAAAGCAGGGCATTATCGACCGTATTGCCGCGGAGAAGCGCAAGGGCAAGATTTCGGTGACCCGCTTCAAGGGTCTGGGTGAGATGAACCCGCTTCAGCTGCGTGAGACCACCATGGCCCCGGACACCCGTCGCCTGGTCATGCTGACCATCGAAGACGGGGATGATACCGATAGCCGGATGGACATGTTGCTGGGCAAGAAGCGCGCATCCGATCGAAGGGCGTGGCTCGAGACCTACGGCAACATGGCGGACATCGAAGTTTAATATTCTATAAGATGCTATAAAAAGCATCCTTTATTCTTTCTCTGTCTTCTGCAAAGTCGTTATCCTGCCAGTTTTCTGATCGGGAAGAACCGTTGATGGACTGGCAGGGCTGGTTTGCGCTGGGCCTCGCAGGCACCGCGTTGATACTGATGAGTGCAGGGCGATTTGCGCCCCATCTGGTGATGATGGGTGTGCTCGTGGTGCTCAGTGCCAGCGGGATTGTGTCCGCGGACCAGGCGCTCGCCGGGTTCAGCAACAGTGGTCTGATCACCGTGGTTGCCATGTTTGTGGTGGCTGCGGGCATTCATCATTCCGGCGGTGTCGATCTGCTGGTGCACCACCTGCTTCGCAATCCCAAGACCGTTCGTTCTGCCCAGGCACGGATTGCCCTCCCGGTATCCCTTCTCAGTGGTTTTCTCAACAACACCCCGGTTGTCGCCACCATGATCCCGGCGGTGCATGCGTGGTCCCGCAAGATCGGTATCTCACCGTCCAAATTGATGATTCCCCTGAGCTACTCCGCCATTCTCGGGGGTACCCTGACACTGATCGGCACCAGCACGAATCTGGTCGTCAACGGCCAGTACCAGCAGCTAACCGGCGAAGAGGGCTTCTCCATTTTCTCGATCACGGCGGTCGGGCTGCCGGTGGCGGTGATCGGCGTGGCCGCTTTGCTGCTTGTTATGCCCCGTGTGCTTCCGGATCGTAAGGATCAGCAGAAATTTGGCTCCATGAGGGAGTTTACCCTGGAGGTCGCGGTGTCGTTTGACGGGCCGCTGGTCGGCAAGACTGTTGGTGAAGCCGGGCTCCGGGAGCTTGAGCGATTGTATCTGGTTGAGATCGAACGCGATGGCAGCGTGGTTACGGCGGTGCCCTCGGAGGAGCGACTCAGGGGTGGCGATCGTCTGGTGTTTGCCGGTGATACCCAGGCCATTTCCGACCTCCTGCGGATAAACGGTATCGTCCCGTCAGTCCATGAAGACGAGCCGAGCTTGAGCAAGGATCGGGCGGAACGGCGTCTGGTTGAAGCGGCATTGTCGCCCCAGTCCGATGTGTTGGGGCTGACCATTCGCGACGCCCGGTTCCGGGACCGTTACGGTGCTGTTGTGCTGGCCGTTGCCAGGGGTGGGGAGCGTGTTTCCGGCAACCTGGGGAATATCCGCCTCAAACCTGGCGATGTGCTGCTTCTCGAAGCCCGCCCCGCGTTTGTCAGTCGGCAGCGCTACAACAAGGACTTCCTGCTCATTAATGATCTGGAAACCGAGACGCCCCGGCATGACCGGGCCTGGCTGTCCTGGGGAATCCTGTTGGTGCTGGTAGGGCTCGCCGCCTGTGGCACCCTGAGCATGCTGAATGCAGCCCTGCTGGGCGCCGCAGGAATGATTCTGACTGGCTGCTGCTCGGTGGGCCAGGCCCAGAAGTCCGTGGATGTGCCGGTGATCCTTACCATTGCGGCCTCCTTTGCCATGGGCGCGGCCCTGGAGCAGACCGGGGCGGCAGGCTTTGTGGCTGCAGGCATCCTTGAGTTCAGTCAGGGTGACGTCCTGTTAACGATCCTGCTGGTTTATCTCGTGGTGTCGGTCCTGACTGAGGTTATTACCAACAATGCGGCGGCGGTCCTGGTCATTCCAATCGTTTTGTCGATGACTAACAGTATGGGCGTGGCCGCCGAGCCGTTTGTGATCGCGGTGATGATGGCCGCGTCCGCCAGCTTTGCTACGCCGCTGGGGTATCAGACCAACATGATGGTATTCGGGCCTGGTGGTTACCGGTTCAGTGATTTTGTACGGGTCGGTTTACCCATGAACGTGTTTGTTGGTGCCGTTACCGTTGTGGTTATTGCCGTGGTCTACGACATCACTCCCGGTCTATGAGCGCTGTTCGGTCGGGTTGGCGAGAATGTCGCAGCACAGCACCTGAAGCTTGCCGTCCTGGTAGTACCCCAGTGACAGGGTCACGCACATATAGGCTCCGGTGACGCAAAGGTAGGGGGCGGTTACGTGCAGGCTTTCCGGTTGAGCCAGCGCCTGGCGAAGGAACTGCTGGCGAAACCAGTCGGCGCTGCTGGTGCTCTCCAGGGGTTTGAAACGCGGGTCCATACTGCGTGTGCCCGCATCGGAAACCAGGGTGTCGTCCATCTGAACGCCCTTGTCGTCGACCAGGTAGCAGCGGGAAACGGCTGGGTGGTTCAACAATTCCAGACAGGATTGCTGCATGCTCATCCCGCTGCGAAGCTTCGTGATTGCGTGGTCGAAGAAGCCACTGAAAAAGTCCACCAGTTGCCGGGTCGGATCCAGGGTAACCTGGTTGCGGGTTTTGTATTCCTGCAACAGATGATCGAAATCGGCGGGTGAGTGGGTCAGTTGGTCGAGGTCTGTGCTCGGTCTGCGGAAATAGAAGCCCTGAACGAAATCCACGCCCGCATCGATCGCAATCATTGCCTGATCACGGGTTTCCACGCCTTCCAGAAGAACCAGGCAGCCGGACTGGTGCAGCAGTGACACGATGCCGTTCAGAATCTGGCGAGCCTTGTGATCATCTGTCGCACGGGTAAGCAGTTGTCGATCCAGTTTCACGATGTCGGGTGACAGGTTCCAGATCCGCTCGAAATTGGAGTGGCCGGCACCGAAATCATCAATGGCCGTCAGACAGCCCAGTTTCTTGTAATAGGCAACCGTTTCCCGAAGCCTTTCGGCGTCGTCTGTGGGTTGCTCAACAATTTCCATAACAATCCGGTGTGGAGGTAGGCCGGTTTTGGCCAGAAGCTGTCCGAAGAACGAATCGGCCTGGCTGCCGCTGGTTACCACCTGGGGCGAAACGTTGAGGAACAGCCAGTTCAGCTGATCGCGGATGCCGCTGTAATTGCGTATGTGCAGATAGCGGCACAGGCGGTCAAGGAGAAGGTTCTCCGCCTCGGAAGCCGGTAGCTGGAACAGGTGCAGCGGCAGTACCGCGGAGTTATCCGTATCAAAGGCCCGGATCAGGGCCTCATAGCCGACGATACGTTTGTGTGAAATGCTGTAGATCGGCTGGAGCGCTGTTTTCAACGTCAGTCCGCGAAAATCTGCGGTCCATGTGTCACCGTCCCTGTTCAGCATAGGAGACAACAGGTCCACTTCCGGAGCTGTCAGCTTTTCAGGGAGGCGTCTCGACATAGATGATTCTGGTTGATTTAACGAACGCATCAGTCGCCCCAGTCTGGCGTCTGAACTGTCTTTTATCAGTACAGGTTTCGCCTGAAAAATCGGGAAGTTACTGATAGTTGGAAGGAAGATTGCCAAAAAACCGCGTTTATTACCACTGTTTCATTTAGAAACTGGAAACGGTTTGTATCTTTGAGGGTCTGCAAGGGGAAAGAAGAGAGGGGAGCCCAGCGGTCCGGACGGACCGCCAGAAAATCAGTTATTGCTGGGTACAACCACGCTTTCGTCGAATTCGAGTTCCATGTCCTGTCCTCTCGGTCAATGAGGCCCCAGACGGGGCAATCAAGTATGGGCCAATCTTATCGTTACTATAATTTTGAACAATCCGTAAAACCCCTATGCGACCAAAGGCAAAAGCCCGGGCGAATAGTCAGAATTTCTGATGTACCGCTGCAAAAGATTTTGATTTTTTTCGCACAACCAAGTTTCTAGACTTGGACTTAACGATGTAACCAAGGAACAGGGTGAATTCTCATCATGCAAATCAGGAACACGTCAGCCAGCTACGGTCTCGTGGCGATTATTATCCACTGGCTTGTAGCGCTGGTTGTCTTTGGCCTGTTCGGGCTTGGCTATTGGATGGTGGAACTGTCCTATTACGATGACTGGTATCGCAGAGCCCCGGACATCCACCGAAGTATCGGTATTCTTCTGTTGATGGTGATGGTTTTCCGGGTGGTCTGGCGAGCGGCGAATGTTTCGCCGGAGCCGTTGCCTGGCCACACACGCTGGGAAGTGCGCAGTGCCCACATGGCGCATTTTCTGCTCTATGTGCTGATTTTCGTCGCCATGGTGAGTGGCTACCTGATATCCACCGCGGATGGCTCTTCAATCAGTGTGTTCGATTGGTTTGAGGTGCCTTCAGTCACTGGCCAGATCAAGGGTATGGAAGACACCGCGGGGACTGTTCACTATTGGTCCACCTGGGCAATTGTTGGCCTCGCCGCAGTTCATGCGGCGGGCGCTTTGAAACACCATTTGCTTGATCGCGACCGAACATTGCGGCGTATGTTAGGGAAGTGATCCGACTGCGGCCTGTGTATTCATCTTGTAACGTCCGGAAGCCGGGCACCAATGAAATAAGGGAGATAACCATGAGAAAAGTACTGCTTGCCTCTGCCGTGTCGATGGCACTTGTCGGTGCAGTCCAGGCCAACGAGCACAGCGGCACCTATGCGTTTGATACCAAGGGCACTCACCAGTTCATTACCTTCAAGATTTCCCACCTTGGCTACAGCTGGCTGTACGGTCGTTTTAACGATTTCGACGGCGAGTTTGTCTACGACGCCGAGAATCCGGAGAACAGCACTGTCAACGTGACGATCGATACTGCGAGTGTGGATTCCAATCACGCCGAGCGCGACAAGCATCTGCGCAGCGAAGATTTCCTGTATGTGGACGAATTTCCGCAAGCAACGTTCAAGAGCAAGCGCGTGGTGCTGGATGAAGAAGGCGAGGCCGATATCATCGGCGACTTCACCCTCCGAGGTGTGACAAAAGAAGTGACCCTCGATGCCGAAATGCTTGGCCACGGGGACGATCCCTGGGGTGGCTACCGTATGGGTTTTGAAGCGGAAACCGAGCTTCGCCTGACAGACTTTGGCATCCCGATGGATCTCGGCAAGGCCTCCGAGACTGTCGAGATCATCATTTCTGTCGAAGGTATCCGGCAGTAAAACTGGCTGACCCTGTCAGAGGGGGTTCCGGGCGCAGGCCCGGAACCTCACTTCAGGATTCCCCTCTACGATGCATCATGATTGTCCGTGAATACAAATGCCGCATTCTGGCTGGTTCAGAGCGTGGATTCGCTCTGTGGATGATCTGACGATGACCTGTCTGTTTCACAAGATTTGCACAGGTGCCTTTGGCGCCAGAATTGTCCCGCGAAGATGACCAGCCAGATCAGCAAACCCGCCCAAAGGTAGGGCTCGGGAATCTGGAAGCTGCCGCTGATTGCAAACTCCACGAGGAGCATCAGTGCCACCGCCAGAACCGCATTTACCATGGCTGTCACCATGGCTTGCCCGCAGGCTTTGATGTTGGGTTTCATAGTGTTCCGCTTGTCAGAGAAGTAAAACGGTCTTCTATTCACTTCGACGGAGCATACGGCTCACCTTACGGACTCTCCATGCGGGAATTCCGCTATTGGAATCAGACGTCTGTGCGACACCTCGGCAGTTTTGGCCAATAAATCCGCAGGTTGTTGGTGTATCGGCGCCTTGCTCCATATAATGTGCGCTCCTGCTAACCGGTGATTATTCCGGGGCCAGGGCGTAGCATCACCGACGGTATTCAAATCAGGCAACACAGGCAATCAAAGAGGCATCCATGCCAGAGTTTCAGACAACGGATGAAGGCTTCGAGCGGGTTTCGCTCCGGGATTACACGGAAAAGGCCTATCTCGATTACTCCATGTACGTCATTCTTGACCGGGCACTTCCGAATGTCGGCGATGGCCTGAAACCGGTTCAGCGGCGGATCGTCTACGCCATGTCCGAGCTGGGGTTGAAATCCACTTCCAAGTACAAGAAGTCTGCCCGTACCGTGGGTGACGTACTGGGTAAGTTCCATCCCCATGGCGACAGCGCCTGCTACGAAGCCATGGTGCTGATGGCCCAGCCTTTTTCCTATCGTTACCCCCTGGTGGACGGGCAGGGTAACTGGGGCTCCCCGGACGATCCCAAATCCTTTGCTGCCATGCGCTATACCGAATCTCGCCTGGCGCCGTTTGCGGAAGTTCTACTGGGAGAGCTGGGGCAGGGAACGGTGGACTGGGTGCCCAACTTTGATGGCACCATGGATGAACCATCGGTGCTGCCTGCCCGGCTGCCCCATGTGCTTCTGAACGGCACCACCGGCATTGCGGTTGGTATGGCCACGGATATCCCGCCGCACAATGTGCGGGAAGTCACCGCGGCCTGCATTCGTTTGCTGGATCAGCCGGAAGCGACGGTTGAAGAGCTCTGTGAACACATCAAGGGCCCGGATTTTCCGACTGAAGCAGAAATCATCACCCCCCGGAAAGACATCCGGCAGATGTACGAAACCGGCCGCGGATCGCTGCGGATGCGGGCACGGTGGATCCGCGAGAGTGGTGAGATCGTGGTTACGGATCTGCCGCACCAGGTCTCTGGCAACCGGGTTCTGGAGCAGATTGCCCATCAGATGCAGACCAAGAAGCTACCGATGGTGGCGGACCTTCGTGACGAATCCGATCATGAAAACCCGACCCGCCTGGTGATCGTGCCCCGATCCAACCGGGTTGATCTGGATGGTTTGATGGCGCACCTGTTTGCCAGCACCGATCTGGAGAAAACCTATCGGGTCAACATCAATGTGATCGGCAACGATGGCAGACCGGGCGTGAAGGGATTGCACCAGATCCTTACCGAGTGGCTGACCTTCCGGCGCACCACTGTCATCCGCCGTCTCCAGCACCGCCTGGACAAGGTGCTTGCACGCCTGCACATTCTGGAAGGCCTGTTGATCGCCTATCTCAACATCGATGAGGTGATTGAGATCATTCGCACTGAAGACAAGCCCAAGGCCGAATTGATGGCCAGGTTCGGTCTGTCCCCGGACCAGGCGGAAGCCATCCTCGAACTCAAGTTGCGCCACTTGGCCAAGCTTGAGGAAATGAAAATCCGGGGCGAGCAGGATGAGCTCGCGGCTGAACGGGATGAGCTCCAATCCATTCTGGGTTCCGAGGAACGCCTGCGAGAACTTATCAAGAGCGAGATGCAAGCCGATGCCGAGACCTTTGGCGATGACCGTCGCTCACCGATAGTCGAGCGTGAGGAGGCCAAGGCATTCAGTGAAGTGGACCTGATCTCGAACGACCCCGTTACGGTTGTGCTGTCTGAAAAAGGCTGGGTTCGCGCCGCCAAGGGGCATGACATTGAGCCGGAAGGTCTGAGTTATAAAGCCGGTGACCGTTTCTCCCTCGCGGCTCGGGGACGGAACAACCAGCAGGCGATATTCCTGGATTCTACCGGGCGGGCCTATTCCTTGATGGCTCACAGTTTTCCATCTGCCAGAGGCCAGGGTGAGCCGCTTACAGGGCGCATCAACCCGCCCTCCGGTGCCAGCTTCTCAGGCCTGTTGATGGGAGATCCGTCCCGTAAGGCGTTGCTGGTTACCGACGGTGGCTACGGGTTTGTTACGTCGCTGAACGACATGATCAGCAAGAACCGCAATGGCAAGGCAGTAGTCAGTGTCCCCAAGGGCGCGAGGATCATGCCTCCACTGACCATACCGACGACCGAGAAAACGCTGTATCTGGGGGCGGTGTCCAACGAAGGACGGATGCTGGTGTTCCCGCTGAGCGAATTGCCGGAACTGGCCAAGGGTAAAGGCAACAAGATCATCAGCATTCCCTCTGCCAGGGTTCAGAACCGTGAAGAATATGTGGTGGCAGTAGCAGTATTTGCCGAGGATGACCAGCTGGAGATACGTGCTGGTAAGCGCAAGATGGGGCTACAGTTCAGTGATCTTGAACACTACCTCGGTGAACGAGGCCGTCGCGGCCACAAACTGCCCAGAGGGCTGCAGCGGGTGGATGGCATTGACGTGATTCCTTCCGCCGCACGAGCGCAGGAAGAGGCGGGCTCTGACAGCGAGGGTACCGACAGTGAGTGAACTGGTCCTGATTAATGTCTCCGGGCGTGACAAGCCTGGTCTGACGTCGGAAATCACCGGCATCATGGGGCGCTATGATGTGCGCATTCTGGATATCGGACAGGCGGTCATCCACGACCACCTGACGTGGGGCATCCTGATCGAGATTCCGGATGAGTCCAAATCCTCGCCCGTCATTCGTGACCTGCTGTTCCGGCTACACGCTCTGGATCTGCAGGTCAGGTTCGCACCGATCACCGTCGAGGAGTACCAATCCTGGGCCGCGGCCCGGAATCGGGCCTGCTACATCGTGACGCTGCTTGCCCGGGACATCAAAGCCGAGCAGATTGCCCGGGTTTCCGCCATCACGGCGCGTCATGGTCTGAACATCGATAACATCTCACGCCTGTCTGCCAGGCCCTCGCTGAATGCCGCAGACAATCGTATCGCCTGTGTCGAGTTCTCGGTAAGGGGCACACCATCAGATCTTGAGAAACTTCGGGCGGATTTCCTGCATATCGCTGGCGAAATGAATGTGGATATCGCCTTCCAGGAAGATTCCATCTTCCGCCGCAATCGCCGGCTGGTGGTCTTTGACATGGATTCCACGTTGATCGAAGCCGAAGTGATCGACGAGCTGGCTGCGGAGGCCGGAGTCGGGGAGCAGGTGGCAGAGATTACCGAAAGGGCCATGCAGGGCGAGCTGGATTTCAGCCAGAGTTTTGCCGAGCGCCTGGCACTTCTGAAAGGCCTGGATGAATCGGTCCTCGAGGGAATCGCCTCGCGGTTGCGGATGACCGAGGGTGCAGAGCACCTGATCCTCAGTCTCAAGGCGCTGGGATATCGCACCGCAATCCTGTCGGGCGGCTTCACCTACTTTGCGCGCCACCTTCAGCGCAAACTCGGTATCGATTACATCTACGCCAATGAACTCGAAATTGAGGATGGCAAGGTCACAGGCAAGGTTTCCGGGCAGATTGTCGACGGCAAGCGAAAGGCAGAACTGCTTTTGGAAATCGCCGAGAAAGAGCATATTTCCCGGGAACAGGTTATTGCCGTCGGTGATGGCGCCAATGACCTTCCAATGCTGAGCCAGGCCGGCCTGGGGGTGGCTTTCCGCGCCAAGCCCCTGGTCAAGGAATCAGCGCGCCACGCGATTTCGACGCTGGGGCTGGATGCGATCCTGTACCTGATTGGTTTCCGTGAGAGCGAAACCAATCAGAGTCTGGAAAACGCCGACTTCTGAGCCGTTCAGGCTCAGTTGTCGCCGAAGTCGTAGTTCATTTCAGGTACTGGTGCCTGCAGGTAGTAGCCCTGAATATAGTTCACGCCGGCCTGCCACAGGGTGGCGAGAACGCCGGCATTCTCCACAAGCGGGATGATGGTGAGCTTGCCGCTGGACTGCAGGCTCTTGACCATTTCCTTGACCTGTTCTTTGGCCTCGTCGCTCTTCTGGATTTCTTCCGTGAAGGAACCATCGATCTTCACATAGTCCGTATCGATGTGTTTCAGGGTGTTGAACGGATTGAGGGCGCAGCCGAACTGGGAGATGGATACCTTGCAGTGAAGCTCGTGCACCGCCTTGGTGAAGTCTTTCGCCTGCTTCATGTAGTTGTTGGCATCGCCTTCCCGGATCTGGAAAATCAGGGAATCGCCCGGCAGCCGTGCGGCTTTCAGGGCAACGCTCAGCCAGGGAGTGAAGGTTTTATCCTGCAGGGTTTCGGCCGTCACATTGAGGAACAGGCGGGTATCGTGGCCCCGTGAGCGATGGCTGGACAGCTGTTTGATGGTCTGCAGAATAACCCAGCGGTCAATCTTGATCGCGGTGTCGCTCGGACCTGTTGGCGGCAGGAAGTCATAGGGTGAGACTTCCTCATCGTCCTTGTCGAGCATGCGCACGAAGGCCTCGTAATGTTCCTCGCCTTCGCCACGCAGGTTGATTATCGGCTGGAACAGCAGCCGGAAGCGGTTTTCTTCCAGAGCTTTCTGAATCGCCTCCACCGAATTGCTTTGATCCAGAGCCTCGAAGTCGGCGGGGTTGTAGACCACCACACCGTTGCCCTCTGCATGACCTTCGAGCTTTCGTACTTCCGCCGATGCCGTATGGGCCCTGGCCATGAGTTCCTCGGCCTTCGGCGAATTCTCGGTAATCGCGGCGACACCGATGCTCACGGTCAACTGGACCGTGCGGCCATTGATATCAAACAGATGGTCTTCAACCGCCTTGCGGATGCGCTCTGCGTGCCCTGCCATGGTAGATTCATCGCAGGGCTGGCTCAGCAGACTGAAGGCATCATCGCTCAACCGGGCCAGGGCAAGGTCGCCACCGGCCTGCTCCTTGAGCAGGTTTGCAAGATCACCAAGCAGCAGGTCGGCGCCGGAAATGCCCACCTGGCCCTTCATGCTCATGAAGTTATCGAGGGCGATGTAGGCGAGTGCACCGGTTTCATTCTTCTTGCCGGCGTTGGCGATTGCTTCAGCGAGTGCATCCATCAGGTACTGACGATTATACAGCCCGGTCAGAAGGTCCTGGCTGCTGATCTGGCGCAGCTTTTCTTCCAGCTCTGCATCGCTGTGCTCTGGCTGCAGAACGATCTGCGTGCATTCCTCACCGTCGTAGGTGGCGGCCGAGACCGACATGGTCACGTTCAGTTCGTGGTCGTCGCTGCGTCGAGCCGTACAATTCATGGTCATGCCGTCTTCGCCCTTTTCGGCAAACGACTTCATGAATTCCTTGTACTTCTCCTGGCTTTCCGGGGTGAGGGTGTCCAGCACCGGAACGCAGATTAGATCGTCGATGTCATCGTACCCGAGAAACTCCATGTACGACTGGTTGGCGTAGATGTGCATGCCATCGTTGATGTAGGCAATCGCATCCTTGGAGCTTTCCAGCAGCAACTGGCACCGCTGTTCCGCTTCCCGCAGATGGGACTCCAGAACACGGCGCCGGCGACGTTCGTCAAGAGCTGCCAGCTCACGATTGACCTTCAGCACAATAAGATCGGTGTGCTCGAACGACACCGTATCCTGGGCGCCTGCCTTCATCATGCCTACTGTGCGCTCCCGGCTTTCTTCTTCCGTCAGGAGAATGAACGGAATGTCCTTGTCCATCCGGCGGATCATGGCGAGGGCGTCGTCGGCCGAAAATTCCTGCTCCAGGTCGCGGGCCAGAAGCAAATCCCAGTTTCCGGCCTTGAGCGTTTCTTCCAGATCTTCTTCCGAGGTGATTCTGTGGGCTCGGGTAGCCTTGCCGGAGTTACGGAGCAGGCTGACCAGTGATTCGGCATCGTTTTGCGATGGATCCAGGATCAGCAGGTGTACGGTCGCGTTCTTTTTCTGCATTCGAAGGGCATCTCGTGATACACGGTTCATTCACTAACGCTGAATGATGCAGGGGTTGCCGATCAATAACAACCCTCTGCGGGCTTCCGGTGTCTCAGTTTGGAGACCTTATAGAGATGGCCAGAGCGAGTCGAATTCGTCCTCGCTGGCTCCGGAGGATGCAGGCGGTGCGCCAGCATTCAGCGTTGCCGCGTTCTGCAGCTTGAGCTCGAACTGGCTGATGCTGCCAGTGGAGGACACCTTGCGAGACAACTGACCCTGATCTTCCCGGCCATCATGGAGCAGGGAGATGCGACTCCCCGACTGGAATGGCAGGCGAGGCGTGATCAGTGTGGCTGACTGGTTGACCACGCTGATTTCCGGTAACAGCAGGCCGCGCAGGTATTCACTGCTGTTGCCCACTTTCTGGATCAGGCGCACACCGCAGGGTGAAGCGCTCGGTGCGAGCAGCTCAATGCCCACCTGGGTGCCCTGGTTCTTGATCTGTCGAATCCAGCGCACCACCGCCACGCTCCAGGGATGTGAGCTTTGCTCACGAACGCCCAGAACCTCGCCGGCTTGCAATGACGGAGGCACATTGCTTTCCCATGCAACGCAGTAGCCACCGGGGCTGGTGTTGATCAGGAAAGAGTGGTGTGACTTTGGCCGGTTCCGGTCGGTCGACGGGGCCTGGGAGTTGCCGTAGGAACCCTTAAAGTTGATCGGCGTGTCGCCGGCGTGAAGCCGTTCGTCGCTGGGACTGGCGTCGTGGGCGCCCGACCAGGCGTCCTGCTTCTGGCGCGAAGACCGTGCGAACAGGTTTTCTTCTTCATGATGGCCGTTGTCGTTGCCATTCACGAATTCCGTAAAGGTTTTCTCGCCGGCAATGAAGTAGTGCGCGGCTGTGAGGCCCGCGCAGACTTCAAGGGACCCCTGGCTCGCGATGCGGTTGAAGTTCCGCTTCGCGAGAATGCCGAGGGCTTGGCTGAGGTGGGTGAGCAGGGTGTCGCTTACCTTTGCCGGCACCTGAAGTTCGTGGTCGGTATCTTTGTGCTCGCGACGGGCATGGAGCGTCTCCGACAGCATCGCCGAGAGATCCCGGGTATCAAAGCCGAAGCTGTCGTCACCTGGTTTCTGTTCGAGAAGGCTGCGGTAAACCGGCGGGTTGTCCCGTTCCATGTTGATTACAAAGAGGCTGTCGTCCTCAACATCCGGTCCGCATCGGGTATGGTCGGTCCAGGATTCGAAGAGTTCATAGACGTGCAGAAGCTCAGCCTGCCGAAGCTGATTCGGGCGCGCGCAGCCCAGCAGGAGGATACGCTTGTAGCTGTCGGCGACCGAGCTGCTGCGGCGATGCTGAAGTGTGTCGTCATCCACCTGAACCACTGAGAGCTTGTTGCGGTGTGCAAACCGGAATAGACGGTGACACTCCAGCCAGCTCTGGGCGGGGCTCGGGCAGTAGAGCTGGTGCGATCTCAGAATAGTTGCCGACAGCTCGGAAATGGCCCGGTGTGCGGCTGTGGCAATCTGGCGCCGATTCTTGTCCAGTCCCCCGTTGTCGATAAACTCCAGAACGCACAGCTTGTAGCCGCCGGCCAGATGTAATTGGAGCGCCTGGGACAGATTTGCGATCTTCCTTTGTTTTTCGGGCAGCGCCACGGCAAGACCGAGGTAGTGGCGGGAGAGCTCATTACAGACAAAATGAATCTTTTCCCGAATCAATTCCAGGAACTGCATGCGCTGCTGGGGCGCCAGGAAAAGGTGGTTCAGTTCGATAATGGCGTGGTAAAGCTGTCGTGACACCTCGCCGATATTGGCCATCGGCAATTGGTCTATCCAGACCCGGAACGCCTTGGGCGTCGTGTCACAGAACGACAGGCTGGCCGTTTTCTGTTCGGGAACGCGGAGATCAGGTTTCAGGGTCTTACCTTCCATGAATGCATGCCAATGTCTGGACCACAGGTGGTATTCCGGGGTTGGCCCTGCCTGGCTGGCGGTTACCGGGTGTCCGCCGGCCTGTCAGGAAAACGCCGTAAATACATGTTTTTATCGTTAACGGTACTGGACTTTAAAGTAGCAAACCAGTCGTAAAAAGCGAGAAGATCATGAGTTGACAATCTTTGACAAGTGAATTTGGGCCGTTTTTTGCGAAACCGGTCACGGGAACAGGTTGATCGGGGTCTTGCTTTCCTTGCCAGGCTCTTCTCTCACCAGCTTCGGCACCAGAAAACCGGGCAGGCGCGCCAGCAGCTCACGCACCAGATTTCGGGCCTCATCATCGGATACGTCGAAATGGTGAGCGCCTGTCACTGGATCAAATGCATGCAGGTAATAGGGCAGGACGCCCGCATCAAACAGGGTCTCGCTCAACTCTTCAAGCACCGCCGTTCGATCATTTACACCCCTGAGGATCACGCTCTGGTTCAGGAGCGTTGCGCCTGCGGCCCGGAGGTATCCGAGCGCACGGCGAGTGGGGCCGTCGATCTCTGCCGGGTGGTTGATGTGCAGGACAATCACTACCTGGAGCGGAGTCGTCGACAGCCACTTCAGTAACTCGTCGCAAACCCTCTGGGGAATCACAACTGGCAAGCGGGTATGCAGGCGCAGCCGGCGGATGTGGGGTATCCCGCTGATAGCGCTTGCCCACTGACTGAGTAGGCGATCATTGACGGCCAGGGGATCGCCGCCGCTGAAGATGACTTCGTTGATTTCCGGGCTGGCGCCAAGGGTATCAATTACCCGCTGCCGGTCGTGAGGGCTCAGGCGTTGCTCGTCGTAGGGAAAGTGCCTGCGGAAGCAGTACCGGCAGTTGATCGCGCACTGTCCGGTCACCATGAGCAGGGCACGGCTGCGGTACTTGCGGATGAGCCCGGTGGTGGCGATGGCGCCGGATTCTTCGAGAGGATCGCTGACAAAACCGGGCGCGTGGCCGGCTTCGTCCGCCAGCGGAAGCACCTGTCTAAGCAAAGGGTCGGCCGGATTGCCCTTTTCCATCCGGTTGAGGAAGGGTTCAGGTACCCGGATCTGAAAAAGCCGGTGGCCTTGTTCTGCCCCTGCAAGCCACGGTTCCTCGGGCAACTCCAGGCGGCGGAGCAGCTCCTTCGGCGACTTAACAGCGCCCGACAGCAGTTGCTGCCAGCTGCGTTGTTCGTGGTCGGAAAGGTGGGCTTCTATACGGGCGGGGGTTCGCTGTATCATAACGCCCTTCGAATTCTAAACAGCATTTTGTCAGGTGGACATTTCATGGCTTCATATTCTACCAACGAATTTCGCGGCGGTCTTAAGGTTTTGCTGGATGGCGACCCCTGCATCATTCTCGAGAATGAGTTCGTCAAACCCGGGAAGGGTCAGGCCTTCAACCGGGTAAGGCTGCGTAACCTCATGACCAACCGGGTCTGGGAGCGCACGTTCAAGTCCGGCGAAAGTCTGGAAGCCGCAGATGTCATTGATCAGGACATGGAATACCTCTATACCGACGGTGAATTCTGGCACTTCATGCTGACTGACGGTTCCTTCGAGCAGTACCCGGCTGATGCCAAAGCGGTTGGCGACGCGCTGAAGTGGCTGAAAGAGCAGGACGTTTATACGGTAACGCTCTACAACGGCTCGCCGCTGTCCGTAACGCCCCCCAACTTCGTTGAACTTGAGGTGGTTGATACCGATCCGGGCATGAAAGGTGACACCGCCCAGGGTGGTTCCAAGCCGGCAACACTTTCTACCGGTGCGGTTGTCAACGTACCCCTGTTCATCACCATCGGCGAAATCCTGAAGGTTGATACCCGCTCTGGCGAGTACGTGAGCCGGGTAAAGAGCAGTTGATCCGGTCATGACCCGCGAACCTGTCTGGCAGCCCTCTGCCTCGCAGGCTGCCCTGAAAAGCCGCGCACAACAACTGTCGTTTGTGCGCGGCTTTTTTGCGAAGCGAGGAGTGCTGGAAGTCGAAACCCCAGTGCTTGGGCGATGTGGCGTTACTGATGTCAATCTTGACGGCATCCCCGCGCAGGTTTCTGCCGGCACACGCAAAGGCGGGTGGCTCCAGACGTCTCCCGAGTACCACATGAAGCGATTGCTTGCGGCCGGCTGTGGATCCATTTTTCAGATCTCCAGGGTGTTCCGCAATGGCGAACAGGGGCGTCGTCACAACCCCGAATTCTCCATGCTCGAATGGTATCGGACAGGCTTTGATGATGTGACGCTCATGGCTGAGGTGTCGGACCTTGTCTGCGGCTGGCTGGGCTGCGAGCGGCCGGAAATCATTCAGTATCGCGAGGCACTCAGGCGATGGGCGCACATTGACCCGTTCGCAGCGACGGACCGTGAACTGATGCGCCGCTGTGAGGAGTGGCTGGAGCCAGAGCAATTGGCTGACCTTGGTCGGGATGGCTGCCTCGATCTGCTGATGAGTTTTGCCGTGGAGCCGAATCTGGGACGGGGCAGGCCCGTATTTATAACGGGATATCCGGCCTCGCAGGCTTCACTGGCCAGAGTTTCGAAGTCTAGCGGCTATGAGACCGCGCATCGTTTTGAACTCTATGTTGATGGTCTGGAGCTCTGTAACGGTTACTGGGAATTGACCGATCCAGGAGAACAGAGGCTGCGCTTTGAGACTGATAACGAGCTGCGCAAGCGATCCGGAAAGCCTGAAATGGGGCTGGATGAGGCTTTTCTCGCTGCGCTTGATCAGGGCTTGCCCGAGTGCTCCGGTGTCGCACTCGGGCTGGACAGGCTGCTGATGCTCAAGCTGGGAGTCCAGGACATCCGTGAGGTTTTGGCGTTTCCGTTCGAGCGGGCTTGAGCCTGCCGAACGTGATCACGCCAGGGCGCCGAACGCCTCGCCCATGCGAACGGTTTTGCCGGCCACCTGATTGCTGTTCCAACTGACGGAGCCTTTTGGCATAACCATAATCACAGTGGAGCCCAGGCGGAACCGGCCCATTTCTTCACCCTTATCGAAGCTGATGGCCTGCTCGCCTTCGTACAGTGTTGATGTGACCTGCCGACTGCCGGGCACAACAACGCCTGCCCAGCGGGTTTCCACGCTGCCGACAATCATGGCGCCAACCAGTACCAGGGCCATGGGGCCGGAAGCGGTGTCGAAGATGCAGACAACCCGCTCATTGCGGGCGAACAGATTCGGGACATTTTCGGCGGTTACCGGGTTGACCGAAAAAAGCTTGCCGGGAACATGGATCATCTGTCGAAGCGTGCCGGCCATCGGCATGTGGATCCGGTGATAGTCCTTGGGCGAGAGGTAGATTGTAGAAAATTCGCCATCGGCAAACGGGGCTGTGGTCGCCTCTTCGCCACCGAGCAGCTCGCTCAGGCTGAACGACTGGCCCTTTGCCTGGAAAACCCGGTCTCCGGTGACCTGGCCGAGCTGGCTGATGGCGCCGTCAACGGGGCTGACCAGGGTTTTTTCGCCGTCCGCCAGGGGGCGGATGCCCGGCTTCAGCTCCCGGGTGAAGAAATCGTTGAACGTGGCGTAAGCTTCAGGGTTAGGCTCGGCGGCTTCGCTCATGTCAACGCCATAGCGGCCGATAAACCATTTTATAACCCGGTTCTTGAGCGCAGGGGAGCGGTCATTGTCCGCCAGGCGGCCGGCGAGGTTGGATACCCCCAGTTGCGGCGTTATGTACTGGCTAAGAACAAAAAGCTTGTCGAACATTAGATGTGATCCTTTGCGCTCAAAGGCGCGAAGTTTAACAAAGACTGCTACCTGTATAGAAATTGTTTCACGGCTTCGCGGTTATGACGCGGCCTTGCTATTATCGTGTCACCTTTTGCGTGACAGCTTCCGGCTCCGGCCGATAACCAATAAAATAAGGCGTGCGTAGATTCTATGTTACTGATCGTCGGTTCGATTATTGTTCTGGCCAGCGTACTGACTGGCTATGTTCTCCACGGCGGCAATCTGATGGTGCTCTGGCAGCCAACCGAAGTGTTAATAATTTTCGGGGCAGCTCTGGGCTCGTTCATCATTGCTAACCCCGTCCATACGCTCAAAGAGGTCTTTGGTAAGGGAGTCCAGTTACTAACAGGCTCACCCTACAAAAAGGCTTTCTACATGGATCTGTTGAGTCTGCTTTACGAGATCTTCGATAAATCCCGTAAACAAGGCGTCATGGCGATCGAGGAGGACATCGATAATCCCGAGGCAAGCCAGATTTTCAGTCGATACCCAGCTGTCATGAAGTCCAAGGAACTGCTTGCGTTCATCACGGACTATCTCCGCATCATCAGTTCCGGAAATATGGCGACCCACGAGCTGGAAGGCATGATGGAGAATGAGATCGACAGTCGTCAGCACGAGCTTGAGGAGCCTGCTCACGCGGTCAACAAAATTGCCGATGCGCTGCCGGGGCTTGGTATTGTCGCTGCGGTACTGGGTATCGTAATTACCATGAACTTTCTCACTGAAGGCCCGGAAAAGATTGGTCTCAGTGTGGCTGCAGCACTGGTGGGTACCTTTCTGGGTATTTTCATGGGGTATGGTTTTGTGGGTCCTGCTTCTATCGCCATGGAACACGCTGCGAAGTATGAGCTGAAGGCTTACGAGTGCGTCAAATCAGCGATTGTGGCGACGGTTTCCGGGCAAGCACCCCAAATGGCCATTGAGTTTGGCCGCAAGGCGTTGCCCACGGATAAGCGCCCTGGGTTCCAGGAGCTTAATGATCACGTTCGTTCCAAGTAAAAACGCCCTCATCTGAACCCGGAGCCGATTCGTGGAAGAGCAACCGATCATCATCAAGCGGAAAAAGGTTGTTGCAGGTGGCCATCACGGTGGCTCCTGGAAGGTCGCGTTTGCCGATTTCGCCACCGCCATGATGGCTTTCTTTCTGGTTCTCTGGTTAACCGCTACGGCATCGCCGGAGCAAAAAAAAGCGGTTGAGGGTTATTTCCGGGATCCTGTCGGCTTTACCGAGGGCGGCTCGCCCAATCCAGTTGATCTTGAGGGCAGTGCTTCGGTGGTCAATGAGGCAAGCCCGGATATTGAATCCAGCCAGATCCAGATTGAAGACGAGATGGTCGATGAGCTCTCCGAAACTCTGGAGCAGCGACGGATGCGTGAGCTGTTCCAGGAGTTGAAGGAACAGATCAAACAGGATGCAACCTTGCAGGAATTCAAGGACCAACTGTTGCTCGATATTACCGACGAAGGTTTGCGCATCCAGGTTGTCGATCGTTCCAACCGCCCCATGTTTGACAGCGGGCGGGCAGAACTCAAGTACTACTCTCAAGACATTCTGTTTGAGCTTGCGAAGACTCTGGGTTCAGTTAACAACAAGCTCAGCATTACCGGCCATACCGACTCGACACCGTTTAACGGCCGGCCTGGTTACACCAACTGGGAGTTGTCGGCAGACCGCGCAAACACGGCCCGTAGGGCGCTTGTTGCCGGGGGCGTGCGTCAGCAGCAAATTGCCCGCGTTGTGGGGCTGAGCGATTCCGTGCTGTTCGACAAGGATGACCCGAATGCGCCGGTGAACCGCCGCATATCCATCATCGTCCTGAACAAGAAAACCGTCGATAACATACAGACAAGTGCTGGCCGGTACGATGAACCTCTCATCGACCTCACCAAGCCGGCCGAAGACGAGCAAGAGGAGGCCCGTGAGCGCCTGGAAAGCGGCGAATGGCTGGAGGAACAAGAAGAGCCGGCGCCAGGAGAGCTAAACTGGTAGCGCTGGGATAGTCATTCCAGTTTTAGACCGCGGGCCTGCTGCTCCGTCATATCCTGAAGAATCCGGTGAAAGCTTTTCAGCCGCTCCGGGCTGATTTTCCCTTCCTCCGCAGCTCTGTCGATGGCGCAACCGGGGTCACCCATGTGCCGGCAGTTGCGGAACTTGCAGGTGCCGATCACCTCCCGAATTTCCCGAAAGCCATACTCGATCTCCTGCGCTGTCATATGCCAGAGCCCGAACTCACGGATCCCCGGCGAGTCAATCAGATCGCCTCCGAGCGGCAGGTGGAACAGTTTAGCCGTGGTTGTCGTGTGAATCCCCTTGCCGGTGCTCTCAGACACAGCCCCCACGCGAATGGCCTCATCGGGCATCAGAGTCTGGATAATGGATGACTTGCCCACCCCGGATTGCCCGACGAATACGCTGGTCTGATCTTTCACCAGTGCCTCAACCTCTGGCGAAGGTTTAGCACCGGACTCAGCGGCAGACGTTCGAACCACCTCATAGCCCAGTGCCTCATACCGGCCCAGAAGCGCGTCGATGTACTCCCGGTTGCTGTCGGTGATCAGATCGGTCTTGTTCAACAGAATCACTGCCGGAATGTCTGTGATCTCGGATGCCACCAGATACCGGTCAATCAGGTTATCGTGAGGTTCCGGCTCCGGCGCAATCACAAGAATAATATGATCAATGTTTGCGGCCACCGGCTTCAGGGCACCAAAATTATCCGGCCGCTGCAGCAGATTGCGGCGCTCACTGCGGGCAACGATAACGCCCGTCTCATTCTTCCCCGGCCGCCAGACAACCTTGTCGCCAGTTACCAGGCTATCGATATTGGCCCGAACAAAGCAGCGAACCACATCGCCTTCCTGGTCGCCTTCAAGCGCTTCGACATCCAGCTGTTGCCCGTAGTGAGCAATAACCAGCCCTTCCTGCTCTGGCCCGAGCTCGCCGGCGTCGGCCTGCTCCTGAACCTTCTTCTCCTTGCGCGCCGCCCGGGCCGCACGCTCCTCCTGGACTTTCTTGATGCGGAATTGCTGCTGTTTGTTCAGTCGCCGTTTTGCCATTTATGTCCCGGATAACCAGATGAAAGTTTCGCCCTTGGTGTGCCATCATACTGCAATCGTAGCTACTCGGCTTGGGCAATGCCGAGACGTTCAAGGTATATCACCTGATTTCGCAGTGGGGCTGGGTCCGGCTTTCCGGAAATGTCGGCGGCCATGGATGGCCGACGCCAAGCGCACATGGATGTGCTCGTAGCGGTTTCCGGAAAGCCGGACCCAGCACCACTACCACCGCACTCAGAAGGCTGGTAACAAAATGGCAGAAAGCAATCGCCTCGTATGGATCGATCTGGAAATGACAGGCCTGGATCCGGAAAAAGAACGGATCATCGAAATGGCCACAATCATCACCGATTCGGAACTCAATATTGTCGCGGAAGGACCGGTTATTGCCGTCCATCAGCCACAATCCTTTCTGGACTCCATGGACGAATGGTGCACCCGTACCCATGGTGAAAGCGGACTCACCAAACGCGTTCAGGAAAGCGATATCTCCGAGTCTCAAGCCGAACAGCAGACCATCGAATTCCTGAAAAAACACGTAGAAAAGGGCCAGTCACCCCTGTGCGGCAATAGCATTGGCCAGGATCGCCGGTTCCTCGTCAAATACATGCCCGAACTGGAAGACTTCTTCCATTACCGGAATCTCGACGTATCCACAGTGAAAGAACTTGCTCGCCGCTGGCGCCCGGATGTCCTCGCCGGCGTAAAAAAGAAAGGTAGCCACCTTGCACTCGACGACATCCGGGACTCCATCAACGAACTGCGTCATTACCGGGAACAGTTCTTCAAGCTATAGGCCATGCCGCTTCAGAGCCCACTGGACGTGCTCGCGGACCACCTCGGAAGGGTGGTCCGCGCGTTTTTTCAGGGCCTCAATTACCGGGATGGTTGACGGCGCATTGCCCAGCCCGACCGCCAGGTTGCGGAGCCAGCCCTCGTAGCCTGTGCGCCGAATCGCAGAGCCCTCGGTGCGTTTGAGGAACTGCTCCTCGGTCCAGAGAAAAAGCTCTGCCAGGGAGCTGTTGTCCAGCCCATGCCTCGGTTGAAAGTCCTTTTCGCTGGTCGGTTTGCTGAACTTCTGCCATGGACACACCAGCTGGCAGTCATCGCAACCGAAAACCCGGTTGCCCATTAGCGGTCGCAGCTCCTCTGGGATACTCCCTTTCAGCTCGATGGTGAGATAGCTGATGCAACGTCGGGCATCAAGCTTGTGCGAGCCAACAAAGGCGTCCGTCGGGCAAAGGTCGAGGCAGGCCGAACAGCTGCCGCAATGATCCGTTTCAAAGGGTTCATCGATGGGCAGGGGGGCGCTGGTGAAGATTTCCCCGAGGAAAAAGAACGAGCCGGCCTTCGGGTGAATCAGCATATTGTTCTTGCCGATCCAGCCGAGGCCTGCTCTCTGCGCCAGTGCGCGTTCCAGCACCGGAGCGCTGTCTACAAAAGCCCGGTAATCGTATCCGCTAACGGCCTCATCAATCTTCGCTGCCAGCTGTGCAAGACGCTTACGGATCAGTTTATGGTAATCCCGACCCAGCGCATAACGCGTGACATAAGCACCCTCCCGGTTAGTAAGCGCTTCTTTCGGACTGTCTGGTGAGGGCAAATAGTCCATTCTCACGGATATAACCCGCGTGGTGCCCGGCGCCAGAGAGGCAGGCGTATAGCGCTTGTCACCGTGGTGGGCCATGTAATCCATCTCGCCCTGGTAACCTGCCGCAAGCCAGTCCTTCAGATGGTCGGCGTGCTCGCCCGTGTCCGCGTTGGTAATGCCCACATCGGCAAACCCGAATTCAGCTGCCCACCGGCGGATGAGCGACGGCAGATCCGCAAGTTCCGGGTGTGTCGTGGTACAGGTTGCTGTGGTGCTCATAGTGACTGCCGATGCTGGAATTCGGTGCTGAACCCGTGTACGGATATTTAATCTGATTAAGTTATGACCTTTTCTACTGTTTTGCTATGCTTTACAGGTATCTGGCCAATTTTCTTAAACCGGTTTCTGTAACGGGAGCAAAGGTTCATGCCGCCGTCCGCTGGGCACAGTCTACCAGACGCACTGTTTTCCGCCGATGCGGTGAGGCAGATCGATCGCTATGTGATTGATCAGCAAGGTGTTGATGGTTTTGAACTGATGCAGTCCGCCGCCCACGCCGCTTTTCGCTGCCTGGTACGGCATTGGCCAAACTGCGGCTCGGTGCTGGTCCTGTGCGGTGCGGGTAACAACGGTGGTGACGGTTACCTGGTCGCGGCAAGTGCGAAAAGGCACGATCTGGACGTCAGCTGTGTCGCGGTTGCGCCAACCGGCAAATTGTCCGGCGACGCCCGTAAAGCCTGGCAAAAGGCCCTGGCGGACGGTGTAGATGTTCTTGACCTCGAGGCTCTCGGCGAGTCATCGCTGGACGATCTGTTTGCCAGCGCGGGCCTGATTGTTGATGCCATGCTCGGTACTGGCGTGTCCGGTGCCCCCCGGGAACCGTTTGCGACTCTGATAAGCCGGTGTAACAGCGCTTTAGCGCCTGTCCTTGCAGTGGATCTGCCCTCCGGGCTTAATGCGACCACGGGAGCGGCCGAGGGGGATGTGGTTAATGCGGCCAGGACAGTGACCTTTATCGGGCTCAAGGCTGGCTTGTTCACGGGGCAAGGTGCAGCAGCGTGCGGCGAGGTGGTTTTCGAATCTCTGGATACCGACGAGGGTATCGCCGGTAGCGGCCAGAAGCCCGTCGCCCGCCGTCGTGACTGGGGTTCTGTGATGCCCTGGCTACCACCCCGGCCTGCCAACGCTCACAAGGGAAGATTCGGGCATGTGCTGGTGGTTGCGGGTGATCGCGGATTCGGTGGGGCCGGTCTGCTGGCGGCAGAGGCTGCGGCGCGATCGGGTGCCGGGCTCGTGTCGTTGGCGACCCGCCCCGAGCATGTGACAGCGGCCCTGGCAAGATGTCCATCCGTCATGGTTCATGGCCTGATCCATGGCTCGGAGTTGCCGACGTTGCTTGATGCTGCCTCGGTTGTCGTGTGTGGCCCGGGTATCGGGCGAAGCGCCTGGGGCCAGCAGATGCTCGAGCAGGTGGTTGCCAGCGGCAAGCCGCGGGTGCTGGATGCGGATGCGCTGAACCTTTTGTCTGGTCGGGTAGCCATCCCAGCGGATAATCACATCCTGACTCCTCATCCGGGCGAGGCGGCCAGGTTGCTGAATTGCCTGGTGCCCGAGGTTGAGGCAGACAGGATGGCCGCCGCCAGAAATCTGCAGGCGCTGTATGGCGGCACGGTGCTTTTGAAAGGCGCCGGCACCGTTGTCGCGTCTGAGGACGGTGGCCTGGATATCATCAGTGGCAGCAATCCCGGAATGGCGACTGGCGGAATGGGAGATGTGCTCTCAGGTATTGTTGCGGCTGTTCTGGCTCAGATTGGCGACGGACAGAAAGCGGCCGTGCTGGGTGCATCCGTGCACCTTGCTGCGGCTGACCGTGCTGCGAGAACCACGGGGTTTATCGGGCTGATACCGACCGATGTTATCGATGCGCTGCCGTTGGTGTTTCGGGAATCTGAAAGGAGTCCGGGGGCTGAATCGTTATGAGCATAATGGGTAACGAGCGTCGGGTTTTTCTGGAGAACGAGGCCGAAACCGAGCATCTCGGTCGGGAGCTGGCCAGAACCGTCGTGGAATCTGGCCATGGCCTGGTTGTTTATCTGGATGGTGAGCTTGGCATGGGTAAAACCACCATCAGTCGGGGCGTCATGCGCGGATTGGGTCATGAGGGGGCCGTAAAGAGCCCGACCTATACCCTGGTAGAGCCCTACGAGACTCTGAATCCACCGACATACCATTTTGATCTTTATCGCCTGGGCGACGCCGAAGAACTGGAATACATGGGCATCCGCGATTATTTTTCCGCCGAAAACCTGTGCCTGATCGAGTGGCCCGAGAGAGGCAAGGGCATATTGCCCGAGCCGGACCTGGAGGTTCATCTCGAAACCCGGGGAGAGGGGCGCTCTGTAGTCCTCAGGGCCCGCTCAGAGCTGGGCGCCGGGGTGCTGAACGAACTGGAGTTGATTGGTCCGGCGTCATAGTGAGCCCGGAACCGGGAATAAACTGGCAGGTAAGCTTTATGAATTGTGCAAAGATGAGTAAACAACTGGTCTGGCCGATTGCGCTATTGCTTATGACATTGGCGTTTCACGGTTCGGCGGCGACACAGGTTGAGAGTGCCCGTATCTGGCCCGCGCCCGATCATACCCGGCTGGTTCTGGACACTGGCGGGCAGGTGGAGCACAACATTTTCTCCCTGAGCGGCCCGGCGCGGCTGGTGATCGATCTCAAGAATGCCAACCTGAAGACCGATTTTTCCGGTCTGGACCTTTCCGGCAGTCCGATCAAGCGAATCCGCAGCGCCCCCAGAAACGGCACCGATTTGCGCGTCGTTCTGGATCTCAAGGCTGACATCAAACCGCGGAGTTTTCAGCTCGAGCCGAATCAGCAGTACGGCCACAGACTGGTGGTCGACCTGATTGATGAAAGCGGTAGCCGGCTGGAAAAGGCGACAACGCCCACCGTGACCCAGGATTCATCCGGAAAGCGGGACGTTATTGTGGTCATTGATGCCGGGCACGGCGGGGAAGATCCGGGTGCTATTGGTACGCGGGGAACCCGTGAAAAGGATGTGGTTCTGAAAATGGCGAAAACCCTGGCCAACCTCATCAATGATCGGCCGGGTTATACCGCCAAGCTGACCAGAACCGGGGACTACTACATTGGCCTTCGCAATCGCACGATTCTGGCCAGGAAATACAACGCTGACCTGTTCGTCTCGGTCCATGCCGACGCCTTCCGTACACCACAACCCAAAGGTGCCTCGGTCTTCGCCCTTTCCCAACGCGGCGCCACCAGTGAAACCGCCCGTTGGCTGGCCAATAGTGAGAACCGGTCGGATCTGATCGGTGGTGCCGGCGGGCTGTCCCTCGATGGCCGTGACGACATGCTTGCCGGTGTTCTGCTGGACCTCTCCATGACGGCCAGTATCAACGCCAGTCTGGGGGTTGGCAGTTCGGTCCTGGGCAAATTGGGCGGCGTGGCGAAGTTGCACAAGCCTGGCGTTGAGCAGGCCGCTTTTGCGGTTCTGAAATCACCGGATATTCCCTCCATCCTCGTGGAAGCAGGCTTCGTATCGAATCCCCAGGAAGAGAAAAACCTGGCCACTGAGTGGTATCGCAACAAGCTGGCCGGCGCCATCATGAAAGGCATAGATGACTACTTCCAGAAAACGCCCCCGCCTGGAACCCTGCTGGCGTGGCAAAAACAGAATCGCCAGGGTGGAAACAGCATCAGCCACTATCGGATACAGCGTGGAGACACGCTATCCGGCGTGGCCCGGAAAAATCAGACGACCGTCAGTGAGCTGATGCAGTTTAACGACCTTCGGGACGACCGTGTTATGGTAGGGCAAACCATTCGTATTCCCGCGTCCTGATCAAGAGGTTTTTCTGTAACATGCCCCCCATTCGATTGCTGTCACCGCGGCTCGCGAACCAGATTGCCGCGGGTGAGGTGGTTGAGCGCCCCGCGTCTGTCGTCAAAGAACTGGTTGAAAATGCCCTGGATGCCGGCGCCAACCGCGTCGATGTTGAGGTGGAGCAGGGCGGCGTCAAGCTGATTCGAGTTCGGGATGACGGCAGTGGTATTGAGGAAGACGATCTTCCCCTGGCGCTAAGCCGCCATGCGACCAGCAAGATTGCCAGTCTGGACGATCTGGAAGCCGTGGCGTCCCTGGGTTTCCGGGGAGAAGCGCTTGCCAGTATCAGCTCTGTCTCTCGTCTTACCCTGACCTCAAGAACCGAGTCGCAGGAAGCGGCCTCTCGGGTCGAGGTCGAGGGCCGGGAAATGGACGCGAGAATTTCGCCTGCAGCGCATCCGGTCGGAACGACCGTTGAAGTGCGCGACCTGTTTTTTAACACCCCGGCTCGCCGCAAATTCCTGCGTACTGAAAAGACAGAATTCAATCACGTCGAAGAATGTGTGCGGCGCCAGGCGCTGAGCCGTTTCGATGCTGGCTTCACGTTGCGCCATAACCAGCGTGTCGTTCAAAGCCTCAGGCCAGCGGAATCGGCCCTCGATCGCGAGCGTCGGATTGGATCCCTGTGCGGCCAGCAGTTTATCGATAACGCGGTGGTTATTGATGCGGAGGCCACCGGGCTGCGCCTCTGGGGTTGGGTCGCTCTTCCCACATTTTCGCGCAGCCAGGCCGATCTTCAGTATTTTTTCGTCAACGGCCGCGTTATTCGTGACCGCCTGGTAGCTCATGCCGTGCGCCAGGCCTATCGGGATGTACTCTACAATAACCGGCACCCGGCGTTTGTATTGTATCTGGAAGTCGACCCCGCCACCGTCGATGTAAACGTCCACCCGACCAAGCACGAGGTCCGGTTCCGGGATGGTCGGCTGGTTCACGATTTCATCTTCAGAACCCTGCACAAGGCGCTGGCCGATGTCCGGCCGGACGATCATTTCCGCGGCGCGGTGGCGCAGTCCTTTGGTCGCGAAGCAGTCACCCAGGGTCAGGAAGCCGTTCCGTCCACCGGTGCCTCTGCAGAGGCGGGCTGGAACGGCCAGCCATCGGTATCCAGCTATGGTTACCCCGGCAGCTCAGGCGCCGGCTTTGGCGGACAGTCGCAGCCCCAACAGGAGTGGCGCGCCAGCGATCAGATGGCGTTTTATCAGTCCCTGAATGCCGGTGGCGGAAGCGACGGACAGCAGGCTATGCCCGTAAGCGATCGCGCCGCCACACCAATGCCAACACCGCCTGCAGACAGTGACCAGGAGCCGCCGCTCGGATATGCCATCGCCCAGCTGCACGGGATCTATATTCTTGCCCAGGGTCGTGCGGGGCTCATTGTTGTGGACATGCACGCGGCCCACGAGCGCATTACCTATGAGCGAATGAAGCGGGCGCTTGCCGAGCAGGACCTTAAAAGCCAGCCGTTGCTGGTGCCGCTGTCGCTGGCGGTCAGCCAGAAAGAAGCCGCCCTGACCGAGAGTCACGGTGAAGAACTGCAGAAGCTTGGTCTCCAGATTGAGCGGATTGGTCCGGAAACCCTCGCTGTGCGGCAGGTGCCCGCGCTTCTGCGGGGTGCTGACACAGAACAGCTGGTGCGTGACGTTCTGGCGGATCTCATTGAGCACGGTCAGAGTGATCGTGTCGAGGCGGTGACGCATGAGCTGCTCGGCACCATGGCATGCCATGGTTCAGTGCGTGCCAACCGGCAGTTGACCATTCCGGAGATGAATTCGCTGCTCAGGGACATGGAGGCGACCGAGCGCAGTGGCCAGTGCAACCATGGCCGGCCGACATGGACCCTGGTGACCATGTCTGAGCTGGACAAGCTGTTTCTCCGGGGGCGCTGAGGTGTCACTGCCTCCTGCCATCTTTCTGATGGGGCCCACGGCTTCCGGAAAGACAGACCTGGCCATGGCGCTCTGCGACCACCTGCCTTGCGACATCATCAGCGTAGATTCCGCAATGATCTATCGGGGTATGGATATCGGAACGGCCAAACCCACGGCCGCAGAGCTCGCGCGGGCGCCCCACAGGCTGATTGATATCTGCGATCCGGCGGAAACCTACTCCGCTGCGGATTTCCGTCGGGACGCGCTGACCGCCATGGCCGAAATAACGGCCGCAGGCAGGATCCCGCTTCTAGTCGGCGGCACCATGATGTATTTCAAATCGTTGCTGCATGGAATGTCCGGTCTGCCATCGGCCAGCCCCGACGTACGACGGGCGCTGGAGCAGGAGGCAGAGGAGCGGGGTTGGGAGGCTTTGCATGAAGAGCTGCGGGCCAGTGATCCGGTGGCAGCCGAGCGGATCCATCCGAACAACCGGCAGCGTCTGATGCGGGCCCTGGAGGTATTGCGCCTTACCGGCAAGCCGATTTCGGAGTTCTGGCGAGCCGATCAGGGTGGCTGTGAGCAAACGACGGCAGTGGCGCAGGTCGGCGACATTGAGGATTACACCTATTTCACTCGCTGGCAGGCAGACGAAACATCTTTGCTTCCGTATACTGTAATTCAACTTGCCGTGACGCCGCCTGAGCGGCGGGTGCTTCATGAGCGTATTCGCCTGCGGTTTCTAAAAATGCTGGAGGCGGGGTTCGTTGATGAAGTTCGGGCTCTGATGATCCGGGACGACCTGCACCCTGATCTCCCTTCCATGCGTTGTGTCGGATATCGCCAGGCCTGGAGCTATTTGTCCGGGGAAGACGACTACGAGACATTTGTCAGCAAGGGAGTGGCAGCAACACGCCAACTGGCGAAGCGGCAGTTGACGTGGTTGCGCAAGTGGTCAGATTTGGACTGGCTGGACAGCGGCGACAAACATATCGCTGAGGTAGCCTTGAAAAAAATCCGACTTCGCACCACATTTAATTTTGACAAATGACGATCTGCATTTACTAAAAACAGGAGAAAACACATGTCAAAAGGGCATTCGTTACAAGACCCTTACCTCAATGCATTGCGCAAGGAACGCATTCCGGTTTCCATCTTTCTGGTCAACGGTATCAAGCTTCAGGGCCAGATTGAGTCTTTCGACCAGTTCGTGATTTTGCTGAAAAATACTGTCAGCCAGATGGTCTACAAGCACGCTATTTCCACTGTGGTTCCTGCCCGAAATGTCCGCATTCCGCAGCAGGCTCCGGGAGGAGAGGGCGAGTCTGAAGACTGATCCATCCGTTTCCCGATCTTGCCACCCGCGTTCCAGAGGATCCCGACAAGGGGTCTTGTGGATGCGGGTGTTTGTTTTTATGACCCTCATCATGTGTTTACCCCGGAGTTGATGCCAATTGTTTGAACGTCCTGATGTCGGTGAGCGCGCGGTCCTCGTCCACATCGATTTTACTGCCCACGATGGTACCGAAGACCCCGGTGAGTTCCGGGAGCTGGTCACCTCTGCCGGTGTTGAGCCTGTCTCAACCGTTACCGGGTCCCGCAAGCAGCCCAGCCCCAGATTTTTCGTTGGTGAGGGCAAGCTGGAAGAAATTCGTGATGCAGTAGCGGCGAACGAAGCGGATGTGGTGTTGTTCAACCATGCCCTGAGCCCACGCCAGGAGCGCAACATTGAGCACGAGCTCAAGTGCCGTGTGCTGGACCGCACCGGTGTGATTCTTGATATCTTCGCTCAGCGGGCACGGACTCACGAAGGTAAGCTTCAGGTAGAGTTGGCGCAGCTCGAGCATATGTCCACGCGACTGGTTCGGGGCTGGACCCACCTTGAGCGACAGAAAGGTGGTATCGGGCTGCGCGGGCCTGGTGAAACCCAGCTGGAAACCGACCGCCGGCTCTTGCGGGAGCGCATCAAGTCTATCCACAAGCGTCTGGAAAAGGTTCGTCGCCAGCGCAACCAGGGCCGCAGGGCCCGTCAGCGGGCTGACATCCCCACCGTATCGCTGGTTGGATATACCAACGCCGGTAAATCCACTTTATTCAACCGTATTACCACTTCCTCCGTATATGCTGCAGACCAGCTGTTCGCCACGCTGGATCCGACGTTGCGGCGGCTGGAACTTCCGGATGTCGGGCCGGTCGTAATGGCGGACACCGTGGGCTTCATCCGGCATCTGCCGCACAAGCTGGTTGAGGCGTTCCGGGCGACGCTTGAGGAAACAACGCAGGCGACGCTGCTGCTTCACATCATCGACAGCCATGACCCGCGCCGCGAGGAGAACATTGAGCAGGTTGAGGAAGTGCTTGCGGAGATCGGGGCGGACGACATTCCCATGCTGCAGGTGTTCAACAAGATTGATCTGCTTGAAAATTTCACGCCTCGGGTTGAGCGCAACGAAGAGGGTATCCCGGTGAGAGCGTGGGTTTCCGCGGTTACTGGCGAAGGCCTGGACGGCTTGTTCGATGCGATCGTGGAGCGTGTGGCCGAAGACGTCGTTCACCACTTTGTCCTGCTGGGTCCCGCGGATGGCAAACTGCGTGCACTTTTGCATGAGGCAGGATCGGTGATCAGCGAGGAATACCGGGATACCGGCGACACGGTGGTTGAGGTGCGCCTGCAGAACCGGGATTGGCATCAGCTGCTGAGCCGCGCCGGTGTGAATGAAAAGTCAGTCAGGCTGGACGTGGGTCACGCCTGAAACCGCAGCGGCTATTGCCGGGGCGGAGATAAATCCCTAGTATTTGCAGTCATTCTATTTATAAGTCAGTAACGGAGAGCACTATGGCCTGGAACGAACCGGGTGGAAACCGTAACGACAATGACCCCTGGGGTACCGGTGGTGGTCGACGCGGCAATGATCAGGGGCCGCCAGACCTCGATGAGGCGCTGAAAAAAGGTCTCGACAAGCTCAACAAGATGCTGGGCGGCAAGGGTGGCAAGTCCGGCGGCAGCGGTGGCAGTAGCGGCGGCAGCGCCGGTGGTTTTGGTGCGATTCTCGCACTGGCAGCCATACTGGTGGTCGGCTATGTCATCTTCCAGTCCTTCTATACCGTGGACGAACAGGAGCGGGCGGTGGTTCTCCGTTTCGGTGAATACCACCAGACCGAGAATCCTGGCCTGAGATTCAAGGTGCCACTGATCGATAGCGTCACCAAGGTCCGCGTGACTAACGTGCGTACCGCTGAGTCCAGTGGCCAGATGCTGACCCAGGACGAAAACCTGGTAACGGTTGACCTCCAGGTGCAGTACCGCGTTGGCGACGCAGAAGCCTACGTGCTGAATGTGCGTGACTCCAACCAGGCGCTGGCCTTTGCAACGGATAGTGCGATCCGTCACGAGGTCGGTAGCTCGACACTCGACGACGTACTGACCGAAGGTCGTGCAGAACTGGCCGTGCGGGTCGAGCAAAGGCTCCAGATGTTCCTGCGGGAATACGGCACTGGTCTGGAGTTGGTGCGGGTTAACGTTGAAAGCACCCAGCCACCACCAGCGGTCCAGGATGCCTTCCGTGAAGTCCAGAGGGCCCGTGAGGACGAGCAGCGGGTGAAGGAAGAAGCTGAAACCTACCGCAACCGGATCGTTCCGGAGGCTCGTGGTGAGGCCCAGCGCATGATCGAAGAAGCCAACGCCTACAAGGAAGAGGTGATCGAGCGGGCCCGTGGTGAGACCTCGCGTTTCCTTGAGCTACTGGCCGTCTATCAGATGTCTCCGACAGTCACTCGCGAACGTTTGTACTTACAGACGGTCGAAGAAGTCCTTGCTAACAGCAGCAAGATCCTGGTTGATACGGAGAGCAGTGGCAACATGATGTACCTGCCGCTTGATCGACTGACCCAGGGCTCGCTGCCCCGTACCGGTGGATCATCCTCCGGCAACAACCAGGGCAACGTGGACATCCAGACCCTGACTGATCAGGTTCTTCAGGAACTGCGAAGCAGGCAGGATACTACCGTTCGGAGGAGCAGATAATTATGGGACCTAAAGGTGTAGTGGGCCTTGCAGGCGCCCTGATCGTTGTCCTGCTGGTACTGTCCAGTGTGTACATCATTCCGGAAACCCATCGGGGTGTTCTGCTCCGGTTCGGTGAGCTGGTAGAGACCGATATCCAGGCCGGTATCCATTTCAAGGTTCCGGTCATCGACCAGGTTCGTGAATTCGACATCCGGGTTCTCACCATGGATCTGCCCTCGCGGCAGTATCTGACCGTGGAGAAGAAACCGCTGGATGTGGATTCGTATATTGCCTGGAAGATCCGTGATGTGGACCAGTTCTATCGAGCGACTGGCGGTGACGAGTTCCGCGCTCAGTCCCTGTTGTCCTCCCGTGTTGATAACGGCCTGCGGGACGAGTTTGGTATCCGGACCATGGTCGAAGTGGTCTCGGGCCAGCGGGATGAGCTGATGCACACGCTGCGGGATCGCGTAAACCAGACTGCCCAGAACGAATTCGGTATCGAGGTTCTCGACATTCGTGTAAAGGCTATCGAATTCCCGGGTCAGGTGAGCGAAAACGTCTACCGTCGGATGGCGACCGAGCGTGAGAAACTGGCTCAGGAATTCCGTTCGCGGGGTCGGGAGTTGGCCGAAGGTATTCGCGCCGATGCGGATCGTCAGAGAACCGTTATTCTCGCGGAAGCCTTCGCTCAGTCAGAAGAAACCCGGGGTGAAGGTGACGGTCAAGCGGCCAGAATCTACGCCGATGCCTACGGCTCCGACGCGGAATTCTACAGCTTCTACCGGAGCCTGCAGGCTTACCGCAATACCTTCATGAGCAAGGATGACATCATGGTGATTGATTCCAACAGCGCGTTCATGAAGTTCCTGAACGATCCGCAGGGTGCCCGTTAACCCTGCACGTTGAGACCAAAAACCGGAATACCTCTGTATTCCGGTTTTTTTGTGCCCGGCAACCGTGTAAAATTCTGCCGGTTTTGTGTCGGGCTTTTGCCGAGTGCCGCCTTAAATCCTGTGTGATCCCCCCAGCCACCTGTGCCGGAGCGGATATAACGGACAACGGAATCTCATGACAGTATCTGATCGCTGGTTACTGCCAGACGGGGTAGAGGACATTCTTCCCCCACTGGCCGGACGGATCGAATCCCTGCGTCGGGATGTAATGGATACCTGCCAGCGCTGGGGCTACCAGCTGGTAATCCCACCGCTCATTGAATATCTCGAATCCCTGTTTACCGGAACCGGAAACGATCTGGAGCTTCAGACCTTCAAGCTCACCGATCAGTTGACCGGGCGGATGATGGGTGTTCGCGCCGATATGACGCCTCAGGCGGCGCGCATTGATGCCCATACCCTGGGCCAGGAAGGGATCACCCGTCTTTGCTACGCCGGGCACGTACTCCACACCCGCCCAAGGCATATGCTGACAGGTCGAACACCGATTCAGGCCGGCTGCGAACTGTTTGGCAGTGGCTCTGAAGCGGCGGATATGGAAGTGATCAGCCTGATGCTGGAAACCCTCAGGGTTGCCGGCTTGCCCCGTATCCATCTGGATCTGGCTCACGTTGCCATCTATGAGAGTCTGATCGGCGAGGCGGACTTTGATCGGGATACGGAGAGCGCCATTTTTGATGCCATGGCCCGCAAATCGGTGCCGGAGCTTGATCAACTGCTCGGTCAATGCCCTCCAGGCTCTGCGGGTGCTCGTTTGCGTGAGCTTGCCCGGGTCAGTGGTGGCCCGGAAGCCTTGAACGAGGCCCGTCGGATCCTGCAGGGTGCCTCTGACAGCCTGGACGCGGCACTCGACCAGCTTGGGCGTGTGTCTGACATGCTGGGAAGGGATTACCCGGATATCAGCTTCGGATTCGATTTCTGTGAGCTTCGTGGCTACAACTACCACACGGGCCTGGTGTTTGCAGCCTACGTGCCGGGCCACGGCGATTCCGTGGCCAAGGGTGGCCGTTATGATGCGATTGGAAGTGACTTTGGCCGCGCCCGCCCGGCAACGGGGTTCAGTCTTGATATTCGCTCGCTCGTCTCTCTTGGCGAGCGCGTGACTCGCAGTGCCGGCGCTGTCTGGGCGCCGGCGGATGACGACCCCGCCCTGGAAGGCGTGATCTCCGGTCTGAGAATGACGGAAACCGTTGTTCGTGCCCTTCCCGAAGACGAGGGCGTTAACCCTGCCGCCAGAGGCTGTGACCGTGAGCTGGTCAAACAGGGTGGCCAATGGGTTGTGCAGAAGCTGGGCTGATGCCCCCGGGGCCTCGGTGAATTCATTTACAGGTAAACTTGCGAAACGCCTGTCCTGCGGGGCAGCCGCATTGAGAGAGAATCATGGGTAAAAATGTTGTTGTGCTGGGCACCCAGTGGGGTGATGAAGGCAAGGGTAAGATTGTTGACCTGCTGACCGACAAGGTTGCAGCGGTTGTCCGCTTCCAGGGCGGGCACAATGCCGGTCATACCCTGGTAATTGACGGCAAGAAAACAGCGCTTCACCTGATTCCTTCCGGCATTCTGCGGCAACACGTCTATTGCCTCATCGGCAACGGTGTTGTCCTGTCGCCCGAGGCTCTGCTGAAAGAAGTGCGCGAGCTGGAAGCCAATGACGTGGCGGTTCGCGATCGCCTCCGCATCAGTCTGGCGTGCCCGATCATTCTGCGTACTCATGTTCGAATTGATCAGGCCCGTGAAAGGGCTCGTGGTGTCGACAAGATCGGCACAACCGGTCGCGGTATTGGCCCGGCCTATGAAGACAAGGTTTCCCGTCGTGGCCTGCGCCTGGGCGATCTGTGCAATCCCGCCGACTTCGAAATGAAGCTCCGGGAGATCATGTCATACCACAACTTCATCCTGACCGAGTACTTCAAGGAAGAGGCTGAGGACATTGATGCCGCACTGGAAGAGCTGAAGCAGATGGGCGAGGAAATTTTGCCCATGGCGGCAGACGTGACTGACATGCTGCATGATTTCCGTAAGCGTGGAGAGAATATCCTGTTCGAGGGTGCCCAGGGCTCGCTCCTGGATATCGATCTTGGCACCTATCCGTATGTGACTTCTTCCAACACCACCGCTGGCGGCACGGCCACCGGTTCCGGCTTCGGCCCGCTGTTCCTCGACTATGTGCTGGGAATCACCAAGGCGTATACCACCCGTGTAGGCTCCGGACCGTTCCCGACCGAACTGTTCGACGATATGGGCAACCACCTGGCGGTGAAGGGCAACGAAGTCGGCACTACAACCGGGCGCGCCCGCCGTTGTGGCTGGTTCGATGCGGTGGCTCTGCGCCACGCCATCCAGATCAACAGTGTGTCCGGTATCTGTCTGACCAAGCTGGACGTGCTGGACGGACTGGAAACCGTGAAGGTTTGCGTAGGCTACAAGACGCCTAACGGCGAGATTTTCCGGCCGCCCATCGGCTGCGACAGCTACAAGGACATCGAGCCGGTTTATGAGGAACTGCCCGGCTGGAGCGAAAGCACCGTTGGCCTGACCAGCGTTGATCAGTTGCCGGAGAACGCCAAGGCCTACATCCGTTTCCTGGAAGAGCAGATCGAAGCGCCGATCGATGTGATATCTACTGGTCCGGATCGTATCGAGACGATTACATTGCGTCACCCGTTCGGCGAGTAATCGCCAACGTTAAAAAAAACCGCCCTGCTTAAAAGGCACGGCGGTTTTTTTGTGTTCAGGGCTTCTCGGCAATCACGGTAGCACGCAACGGCCCCGGGTATCCTTCCACGGTTTTTGAGGGGTCGTTCGGATCCAGAAAATCCTGGAGGGAGTTGAAACGCATCCAGTCGGTGCTTCGCTGTTCGTCTGTGGTCGTAGGGGTGACATCGACCACCCGGGCATTCCGGAAGCCGGTGCGCTCCAGCCAGCGCAGCAGTGTGTCGCAGGAGGGGAGGAACCAGACGTTCCGCATCTGCCCATAGCGATCCTCGGGCATCAGGCTGAAGCCCTCAGGGCCTTCAACGACAAGTGTTTCCAGTACCAGTTCCCCGTCCCTGCGAAGCGTCCCCTTCAGTTCAAGCAGATGATCGAGCGGTGAGCGCCGATGATAGAGAACCCCCATGGAAAAGGTGGTGTCGAAGGTTTCAAGGTCGGCGGGGAGGTCTTCCATCCGAACGGGCAGCAGGTCTATCGGGACATCACCGAGGTAGTCCTTGACGCTGAAGAACTGGAACAGGAACAGCAGCCCCGGGTCGATGCCGATCACCCGGCCCGCGCCCTCGCCCAGCATGCGCCAACAGTGATACCCGGAGCCACAACCCACATCCAGTATGCGGCGACCGGAAAGGTCTGAAAGATAGGGCGACACGCGGTCCCACTTCCAGTCAGAGTGCCATTCGGTATCGATGTATGTACCGAAGAAGTCGAAGGGGCCTTTGCGCCAGGGCATCAGGCCGCGTAATCCGAGTTCCAGTTGCTCCCGTTGTGCCACGGTCAGGGGCTGCCTGGAGGTCAGGGTTACCGCGGATTGGTCCAGTTGCGCGTCTACCTGAGTCAGACCGGGTAGCTGGTCAAGGGCAGCTTGCCAGCGATCGAGATCGCCGTGGGGGCGGTCCTCAAAGCGGTGGGTCAGTTGCTGTTGGAGTTGCGTCGCCCAGTGCTCCAGGCCGTCTTTCTCAAGTTCATCGATGATAGGCCCGAACCGGGCTTTCCAGTCAAAGTCTGCCATGGTCATTCGGTGGTTTGGTTGGCCTTTATGGCGAGCATGGAAACAAAGTTGAAGCACTGATACCACACCACCACGTCATCGAAACCTGCCGACAACAGGCGCGCCTTGTGCGCAGCCAGTGTTTCGGGAATCAGCACCTGTTCGATCGCCGTGCGTTTCTGGCTTATTTCAAGATCCGAATAGCCGTTGGCGCGCTTGAATTCGTGATGCAGTCGGGTCTGAATGGCTTGCTCGTCGTCAGATTCAAAGCGAACTTTCTCCGACAGGATCAGGACACCGCCAGGACGCGTGGCATCAGCAATGCGCGCAAGCAGGCCGGCCCGCTTCTCCGGATCGACAAACTGCAAGGTGAAATTCAGAGTGGTCACCGAGGCATTACTCAGCTCGGTGTCCAGAATATCCTCGCACCTGAGGGTAACGGGGAGCGCACTGTCGTCCAGTGCAATGTAATGCTCGCAGCGTTCGATCATGGCGCTCGAGTTATCCACTCCGATCAGGTTGCAGTCCGCATTGGCGATACCATGGCGCATTGCCAGCGTGGAAGCGCCGAGTGAGCAGCCCAGGTCATAGCAGTTGGTGGCGGGCTGGGCATATTGCTCCGAGATAACCTCGATCATCGGAATGACGGTGGTGTAGCCCGGCACCGAGCGCCGGATCATGTCCGGAAACACCCTTGCCACCGATGCGTCGAATCGGAAGTCCTCCGGCCGGCGCTCTGTGGCAAACAGCCGGTCCGTGGTCTGCTCGGGTGCCTCCGACGGCTTGCGGGATTTATTCATTGGTGTCCGGAGTCTCGGGGGCGGGCAGAACGGCAGGCCCGGTTGGGGAGGGCCTTGAGCAGCGTACGCCGCGATTTTTATAGTCCACCAGGATTCCCCGGAACGAGGGATCCACATCGGCGGCAATTGCCAGGTAACCATTTTCGCAAACGGCGTGCAGTTCCGAGGCTTTGGGCGACATGCGAAACGGATCCTCCTCGGTTACATGGATGGCCTGGAAATCGCCAACAGGCATATGATCCTTGTTCTCGCTGTGGTTGATCCTGCCGCTCATCTCCAATACAAGAACGGTGCCAATAGCCGCAACCACAGCGGTTACGATCAGGCTACGGACGGTGTAACGGGCCTCATTCTGGCTCATGCATACCTCAAATCAAACGAATTAAAAGTGTTGGTCAGTATTGTCCCGGCACCGTGATGGCCGGTGACTGCAAGGCTGATAACTGCTCCCGGAGCGACAGAATCTGGTCTGACCAGAACCGTGGCTGGGCAAACCAGGGAAAGAATCGCGGAAATGCAGGGTCATCCCAGCGCTTTGCCAGCCACGCGCAATGGGCAATCTGCCGGAAGCAGCGTAGCGGCTCAATCAGGTGGCGCTCGCGGCGATTGAAATCACGGAACATTTCATAGCCTTCCAGCAACTCTCCCAGCTGGGCGCCGCGCTCGAAGTCGTCTCCGTTCAGCAGCAACCACATATCCTGAATGGCGGGCCCGGTGCGGCAATCGTCGAGATCCACGAACAGCATCTGTTCGTCCCGGCAGAGAATATTACCGGCATGGCAGTCGCCATGAAGTCGCAGGGTTTCCACCGGACCGGCTTCGTCAACCCGAGCGGCACAGAGTCTTTGCAGGTCAGGAATCAGGCTGTCCCAGGCTGGCCTCAGATCCGTGGGAATCCAGTCTCCCCGTAACAAAAGCCGATTGCTGGCTTCGATGCCATCCAGCAAATCCATGCCCGAGCGATGGGCAAACGGTTTTTTGGCGCCAATATTGTGGATCTGACCCAGCCATTGCCCCAGCCGGTAAAGGGTATCGGTAACACTGGTGTCTGGTGCTTGCCCGCCACGCTGCGGAAATACCGCAAACAGGAACTCACCATGGCGCCCGAGCGTGTCCCCGGTCGCCAGCTTCATAGGTGCTACAACCGGAATGTCGGCTTCCAGGAGCTCCAGGGTGAATGTATGTTCCTCGCGGATTTCCGCTTCGCTCCATCGGCCCGGCCGATAGAACTTGGTAATTACCGGGGCGCCTTCATCCAGGCCTACCTGATAGACCCGGTTTTCATAGCTGTTCAACGCGAACAGCCGGCCACTTACCGCAAACCCTGCCTCTTCCATCGCATCCAGAATGATATCCGGCGTCAGGGAATCGTAGGGGTGGGTGGATGCCGCAAGTGAGGGGTCATGGGTCATAAAGGGCGTTTCAGAGCCTTGTGTCGTATTTGGATTTCATGGTTTGCAGATGGTACCAGTTTTCGTCCAGCTCCCAGCGGATACGGCTGATGCCAGAAGCCCCAAGAATAACGTCTCCGGCACGGGCCTGAACCTGTGCAAGCTCGCGTTCTGCCCGCTGCCAGTCGCGATGACTGTCCCCAAGATTGCGCATACTCGGAAATACCGCACTCAGCGCCTTGTGGGTGGACGTGGTGTGGGACCGCAGTGAGCTCATAATGGCCGTGTCGCCCTCCACCCTCAGTACCCGGTGCTTGTAGGGGTAGCTGGCAACCACCTCATCCGCTTTCAGCCGCTCGTTCAGGCTGATTACTTCAAAGCCCCGCCAGCCTAGCCACCCGACAAAGAGGGCCGCCACCACCATTACCAGAACAAACTGCTTCCTGTCAGACATCATAAGCCGGGCTCCATGCACTACTTTCCGGAGCCAAGTATAACCGGTATGGGCTCTTGAGTAATGTATTGAGCCCGCCGGCGCCCGTTTTCGCCGGGCTGGCGGTATAGGATATGCTCAACCTCTTGTCAGTGGAGCAGGGCCAACCATAAGTGTCGACAGAAGTGCTGGAAATCCAAACCGTTGTTATCGGCGCCGGTGTCATTGGGCTGGCTATTGCCCGCGCTCTGGCTAGAGCCGGGCATGAGGTCATCGTTCTGGAAAGCTCAGACCGGTTTGGTGAGGGCATCTCCTCACGAAACAGCGAAGTCATTCACGGCGGCATTTATTATCCGCAAGGATCACTGAAGGCGGAGTTGTGTGTTGAGGGTCGACGGCAGCTTTACGACTATTGCCTGACGCACAAGGTTGGACACCGTAAATGCGGTAAGTGGATTGTTGCCGTCGACGAGGCACAGAATGACAAGCTCTTTGATATTCAGGCTGCGGCAGCCAGCAACGGTGTTGAACTTGAGCTGTATGATGGCGAAAGAGTCGCCCGAGGCGCTCCGGGTATTTGCGCCAGCTCGGGGCTCTGGTCCCCCGAAACCGGTATTGTCGACAGCCACGGGCTGATGCTCTCCTTGCTTGGCGAGCTCCATGATGCCGGCGGCCAGCTCGCTCTACGCTCACCGGTAGCGGCTGCTGAATCGGATAGCCAGCGGCACCGTCTAAACGTGGCAGGCGAAACCCCGCTAATTCTGGAAGCGAAAAATGTCATTAACGCCGCCGGGCTCGGCGCCGTCCCGCTGGCAAAAAACTGGGCAGGTCTGCCCGACGACTGCATTCCCCGGCAATGGTTCGCGAGGGGCGTCTACTTCAGCTACAGCGGACGAACACCTTTCAGGACCCTGATCTATCCGGTTCCTGAACCCGGGGGCCTGGGTATCCACCTGACTCTCGATCTCGCTGGCCAGGCCCGTTTCGGTCCGGATGTAGAGTGGATCGAAAAGGAAGACTACACCGTGGAACCCAGCCGCCAGGAAGGCTTCGCCAGAGGCATCCGCCAATGGTGGCCAGGACTCGACCCGACCCGACTTCAGCCCGCCTATGCCGGCATCCGACCGAAGCTGATAGGCCCCGATGGTGGCTTCGCGGATTTCCGGATTGATGGTCCAGAGACGCACGGTATGCCGGGACTGGTTAATCTGTTCGGTATCGAATCGCCGGGTTTAACATCCTGCCTGGCAATTGCTGAGCGTGTAAAAGCTTTGCTGTCTTAACCTGGCGTCCGGGCTAGTGCCCAAACCTGAATGTTCCGGGCCCCGGCCTCCCGAAGTGCTGATGATAAAACCCTGACGGTCGCGCCGGTGGTCACCACATCATCGACAATCGCTATTCGCTCTGGCACTGGCGGGATGACCTCAAATACCCCGCGAAGATTCGCCAGTCGGGCCTCCCGGTTCAACTCCCGTTGAGACCGGACACGGCGAACCCTTCTGACAAGTCCGTTGTCGACCGGGAGATCCAGGGCGCTGGCAATCGTCTCGGCAATGTCCTGGGCCTGATTGAACCCGCGTTGCCGGCGTCGCCGCGCATCCATTGGCGCGGGTACCAGTACTTCTGGCATTGCGATAGCACCATCGAGCCGAGCCTTCTGCACCAAGTCAGCAAAATCCGCCATCAATGGTCTTCCGAACTTGCGCTGGCCCCGATACTTGTATCGGCCAATCATGCCGTCGAGTGGGTACTGGTAGCGCCAGGGAATAAAAGAGCTATCGAAAGCCGGCGGGTGTTTCATACAGTCACCGCAGAGCAGCTCCGAGGAGGGAAAAGCCAGGGGCAGGGCGCAGCAGCGACAGTGCCAGCGGTTCACTGGTAGGTCGCCCCGGCAAGGCTGGCATAAGCCGTTGAATGCCTGTGAGGAAAGGCAGGCGACACACAGTCCGCCGTGCCTGATGCTGTTAACCTTTTTGTCCACGAAGGTTGACAGCCAGTTCAGTCCCTTTATCATCTGATTCATCCGTAAACCCAGAGACCGGGAAAGGTTAACAGGACTTTTACATGACCGCTACAGAACTCCGCCACGACTGGACACTGCAGGAAGCTCGCGAGCTTTTCGAACTCCCTTTTAACGATCTACTGTTCCGTGCCCAGAGTGTGCATCGCCAGTATTTTGATCCTAACGAGGTTCAGGTAAGCACCTTGCTGTCGATCAAGACCGGCGCCTGCCCGGAGGATTGCAAATACTGTCCCCAGAGCGGTCATTACAACACCGGTCTTGAGAAAGAGAAGCTGCTGGAAATCGAAAAAGTTGTGGCTGAGGCCAGGGCCGCGAAAGAAAAGGGGGCTTCCCGGTTTTGCATGGGCGCCGCCTGGCGCAGTCCTTCGAAGAAGGACATGCCTTATGTTCTGGACATGGTCAAACAGGTGAAGTCCCTGGGGCTTGAGACCTGCATGACCCTTGGCATGCTCAAAGAGGAGCAGGCGGCAGAACTGGCCGATGCCGGGTTGGATTACTACAACCATAACCTGGATACCTCTGAGAAGTACTACAGCCACATCATCACCACTCGAACCTACCAGGATCGACTGGACACTCTCGACAATGTTCGCAAGGCCGGAATGAAGGTTTGTTGCGGTGGCATTATGGGTATGGGCGAAGACGAGGATGACCGGGTTGGTCTGCTGATGCAGTTGGCAAACCTTCCTCACCATCCGGAGAGTGTGCCGGTGAACATGTTGGTGAAGGTGAAAGGTACGCCCATGGAGGATGTCGAGGATCTGGATCCATTCGAGTTCATCCGCATCATTGCGGTGGCGCGGATCTTGATGCCGGCTTCCCACGTTCGCCTGTCAGCTGGGCGTGAAAACATGAATGAGCAGATGCAGGCTCTGTGTTTCATGGCTGGTGCCAACTCGATCTTCTACGGCGAAAAGCTCCTGACCACCTCCAATCCGGAGGCCGATGCCGATATGCTGTTGTTCAAACGCCTCGGTATTCGCCCAGAGCAGCGGGAGCAGTGTGCGTCGGAGGAGCAGGAAGAGGAGGCGATTGCCGAGGCCGTGGAGTATGAGGCGACCCGTCACATGTTCTACGACGCTACGCGGGAGTCTGCCTGAGTATTTGATCTTGGGAGGCAGCGAGCTCACCCGCTCGTTGCCCGGATCGTTGAGTTAACCTCCAGGTGCTATCGTGCGGGATTTTGCCCTTGAACTCGAAGAGCGGAAACAGGCCGGTCTGTATCGGACGCGTCGGCATGTAGCCGGTCCTCAGAGGCCCTCTCTCATTGCTGACGGCAAACCTTTGTTGTCGTTCTGCAGTAATGATTACCTTGGTCTTGCCAATAACCCTGCCAATATCGAGGCCCTCCGTGATGCGCTTTCCAAAACAGGCCTTGGGGGCGCGGCTTCCCATCTGATTTGTGGTCACCATGATGCCCATCACCAGTTGGAGCTTCGTCTGGCGGAGTTTACCGGACGCAGTTCGGCGCTGTTTTTCTCCACTGGCTACATGGCGAATATGGGCGTTATTTCGGCACTGGCCGGGCGGGGCGATACGATTTTTTCGGATCGCCTGAATCATGCATCCATCATCGACGGCTGTATCCTGAGCCGGGCCAGGGTTCGCCGTTATGCCCATGGCGATGTCGCGGCGCTGGAGGCGATGCTGGCGGAGACGTCCGGGCACAAGTTGGTGGTGACCGACGGGGTCTTCAGCATGGACGGCGATATTGCGCCCCTGGCGGAGCTGGCCCGGGTCTGCCGGTTCCACGATGCGTTACTGGTGGTTGATGATGCTCACGGAATTGGCGTACTCGGACCTGAAGGGCGGGGCAGCGTCGCTGAAGCGGGGTTGTCCGAAGAGGATGTCCCCGTGTTGATCGGCACCCTGGGCAAGGGGGTCGGAACCAGTGGCGCATTCGTGGCCGGGCCATCGCTGCTGATGGATTATCTGGTTCAGAAAGCCAGAACCTATATCTATACGACGGCGATGCCGCCGGCTCTTGCCATGGCAACCATTTCGAGTCTGGATCTTATTGAGCGGGATCAGGGGCGCCGCGAGCATGTATTGGGTCTGGTTTCGCGGTTTCGTCGGGAGGCCTCGGCCATGGGGTATGAATTGATGCCTTCACATACTCCGATCCAGCCGATCATGGTTGGCGACAATCACGACGCGCTGGCGCTCAGTCAGGCATTGGAGGAGCGCGGCTTGCTGGTCTCGGCCATTCGCCCGCCGACGGTTCCCGCGGGGGAGGCGCGATTGCGGGTTACATTCAGTGCCGCTCATTCCCAGGCGAACCTGGATTGTCTGTTGACCGCGCTGTCAGACTGCCGGCATCTGGTTCAAAAAGCGGACATGGCGGTATGAGTTCCTGCAGGGTCTGTCCGCGTCTGGTGGTGGTTGCTGGCTGGGGCGTTCGTGCAGAGATGTTATCTGGGCTCTATGGCTATTGGCCGGGGGAGGTGGTTCCCGTGTCTCTGGACGATGAGCTGCTGAGCCGCTGCCAGTCGCTCTCGGAGGTGACGGACGAGCTGTTGTCACTTTATCCGGAGCCGTCAGTTTGGATGGGCTGGTCCCTGGGCAGTCAGGTTGTGATGGAGGCCGCCGGGCGTGAGACCGGTGCAGTGTCCTGTGTTATTACCCTCGGTGGTTTTCCGAAGTTCGTGGCCGACGAACGCTGGCTCAATGGTATGGCGGAAAGCGACTTTCGGGCGTTTGCCCGTGGTATCCGCCGTGACCCACAGCGCTACTGGCTGCATTTTCTGTTGTTGATGATCAACGGTTCTGCGGACGAAAAACAGGAGCGCCAGAGGCTCAAGACGTGGCTTGAGAAAGGCACTCTGGTCTCGCATGAACACCTCGTCACGAGTCTTGCCTGGCTGGAAAGCGGAGATCAGAGGGCGTTATGGCGTTCACTCGCCACACCGGCTCTTCATGTGATGGGTGAGAACGATATTGTGGTCAGGTCGTGGGCGGATGATCTCGCTGTCCCGACGTCAAGCGGTCATGCGCTCGTACCGGGTATGGCGCACTGGCCGGGCGGCTGCTCGGCTTCGGATTGCTGGGAGGCGATACAGGCGTTTTTTGCCACTCAAAAGGCGTTGCCATGGGCGTTATGAGCATCTCTACCGACCAGATAGCCCGGGGCATTTCCGACACTCGCAAGTCTGATATTGCCCGGGGCTTTGGCATTGCCAGTGGCACCTATGAAAATGCCTCAAGACTGCAGCGCTTCATGGGCAATACCATGCTGCAGAAGTTTGAGTTCCGGGAAAGTCAGGATCATGATCTAACATTGCTGGACCTGGGGTGTGGCACAGGTTGGTTTACCCGAAAGTTTGCGGATTTCGGGCAGATTGAATCGTTGAGTGGGGTTGATCTGTCGCCTGGCATGTTGGAACAGGCTCGCAAGAATGGGCCTGCGGGAATCAGCTGGATCGTGGGCGATGCCGAACACCTGCCTTTGCCGGATAGCAGTGTCGATGTGATTTTCAGCAATCTCATGATTCAGTGGTGTGATGACCCCGGCGCCGTGCTTCGGGAATGCCGGCGGATCCTGCGGCCAGGTGGGAATCTGATGGTCTCCACACTCCTTGACGGTACGCTCCGTGAGTTGAAATCGGCCTGGCAGGCGGCGGATCCTGGCCATCAGCACGTAAATCGCTTCGAGACTGACCTTGCCTTGCAGGCCAAGGTGCGGGCCGAGTTACCGGATGCCGTTGTTGAAGAGCGCACTATCAGCTTACCCTACGAATCGCCGATGGCCCTTGCGGGTGAGCTTCGCCATCTTGGCGCGGGCTTCCGCGGCGCTGGCCGGCGACGAGCGGCCACGGCACCGGGGCGGATGCGGGAAATGTGCAGGCAGTACCCCAAAGAGCCGGATGGCACTATCATGGCAAGCTATGAGGCTGCCTGGGTTTACTGGCAGAAACCATAAGAGTCGTTAACTGGAAATACACATGGCCAAGCAATCCTTTTTCGTAACGGGCACCGACACCGGGGTTGGGAAAACCCTGGTATCCGCAGCCATTCTTCAGGCGGCAAAGGCCATGGGTAAGCACACCTTGGCGATGAAGCCCATCGCATCGGGTTGCGATCGGACGCCGGAGGGCCTTCGCAACGAAGATGCTCTTATTCTGCAGAATGCCATTACTGAGCCACTGGCCTACGAGTTGATCAACCCGGTGGCGCTGGAGCCTGCCATTGCACCGCATGTTGCGGCTGAACAGGCTGGGCGACACATTACGTCTGATCGTCTGGTTGGATTCTGCCGCGGATTGCAGATTCGTCCGGCGGATCTTCTGCTGGTTGAGGGTGCCGGCGGCTGGCGGGTCCCGCTTAACGATCGGGAAACCTATTCAGAGTTTCCGCGCCAGCTGTCCATGCCGGTCATTCTCGTGGTTTCTTTGCGTCTTGGCTGTATTAATCATGCGCTTCTTACGGCAGAGGCCATCAGAAGTGATGGTCTCAGAGTGGCAGGGTGGGTTGCCAATCGCACCGAGCCTGAGCCCATGAGTTGCGAACAGGACACCCTGAACTATCTGGTTAATCATATGGGAGCGCCCTGTCTGGGTATTCTTCCGTGGCTGGAGCAGGCGCGGCCTGAAATGCTGGCTGGTTATCTGAATATCGATGGGCTGTTTGAAAATTGACCAGGTTTGTGGCTTAATAAAGCCAATTTATGGTCATCGGGCAGCGTAGTTATGATCAGTAACACTCTCTCAGTTGGGATCCAGGGCATCCAAGATGGCATGGTCGGTATGGAAAATGCCGCCCGCAAGATTGCTCGTGGTGGTACCGATGGTCCCCAGGGAACCGCGGGAGGCGCGGGTAGCCTCGTTGAACCCATTGTTGATCTCAAGATTTACGAGCGAAGTGTCGAAGCGTCCGCACAAGTGGTAAAAACCGCCGACGAAACACTGGGAACGCTTCTTGATATCATGGCCTGATTACTGAAAGGACGCCTGGCTCGTGCTTTCATCTCTCCCTCCTGTTCCGCCTCCTTTTCCCGGGGCTTCTTTCCAAGGCCAGGTTTCTCCGCGCGTTCAGACCCCGGGCTCAGCAGCGGCTGAGCCAGAGGCGCCGACCTCCGGAGCAAGATCCACTGAGGCGTCGGGCAAATCCGAGTCTGCACGGGAGAATCCCGAGTCCAAAGCCGGTGACAGGGGAGGCGATAATCCTCAGGGGCTGTCTGAACAAGAGCTGAAACAACTCACTGAGCTGAAAGCGCGGGACCGTGAAGTCCGTGCCCATGAGGCCGCGCACCAGGCCGTTGGGGGCCAGTATGCAGGCGCCATGTCCTTCACCTACCAGCGTGGGCCGGACGGGGCCCAGTATGCAGTAGGTGGGGAAGTCTCTATCGATCTGTCTCCCGTGCAGGGGGATCCCCAGGCAACCATTGAGAAGATGCGGATTGTCCGGGCGGCGGCCATGGCGCCGGCTGAGCCGTCCGGCCAGGATCGAGCGGTGGCTGCCCAGGCGATGCAGATCATGCTCCAGGCCCAGTCGGAGCTGGCCGCCGAAACGGGCGCTTCGTCAAGAACCGCGAGCGATGCTTATCGTGAGGTCTCCGCCATGGGAGAGTCTGATCAGAGCGGTGACGAAAATCGCGTTTCCTCTTTCCAACCGGTGTCTGCCTGACCGGTTAATTTCCAACATCCAGGTCCTTCCAGAGATATCCGGCACTTAAGGTGCGATCCGGCCCCATGCGCTGTTGTGGCGCGTGATCCGGTGACAGTTCGCAACACAAATTTTGCATCCGGCTATTGACAATTCTGTGCCTGTAAACGTATGTTTCAAACAAGTGTTTAATTAAGGCTGCAGCGCAGAGCGTTGCGGTGTCTGAGCAAACCCAAGGCCAGAAGCTGTCAAACCTGATTCAGCTGAGACCGAGAACCGAGGTGGATCCCATGCCTGAGTACAAAGCGCCCCTGCGTGACATCAAATTCGTAATGAACGAGCTGCTTAACAGTGAGCAGCACTATGCCAACCTGGAAGGTGCCGAAGACGCTACTCCGGATATGGTGGATGCCATTATCGCGGAAGGTGCCAAGTTCTGTGAGCAGGTTCTGTCTCCGTTGAACCAGGTAGGTGACAAAGAAGGCTGTACCTGGAGCGAAGACGGTGTGAAGACACCGACTGGCTTCAAGGAAGCCTATCAGCAATACGTTGAGGGCGGCTGGCCGTCCATGAACGCTGATCCCAACTATGGTGGGCAAGGGTTGCCGGGTTCCCTGGGCATTGTTATGAGCGAGATGGTTGGTACTGCCAACTGGTCCTTTGGCATGTACCCCGGCCTGAGCCACGGCGCAACCAACACCATTGAAGAGCATGGCACCGAAGAGCAGAAGCAGACTTACCTCACCAAGCTGATCAGCGGCGAGTGGACTGGTACGATGTGTCTGACCGAGCCGCACTGCGGTTCTGATCTCGGCACCCTTCGCACCAAGGCGGAGCCGAATGCCGATGGCACTTACGCTATCACCGGCACCAAGATCTTTATTTCTGCCGGTGAGCACGACATGGCCGAGAACATCGTCCATATCGTCCTGGCACGTCTGCCGGGTGCACCGGAAGGCACCAAGGGTATCTCCCTGTTCATCGTGCCAAAGTGCCTGCCGAACGAAGATGGCTCGGCCGGTGAGCGCAACGCCGTTTCCTGCGGTTCCATTGAGCACAAGATGGGTATCCACGGCAACGCCACTTGCGTGATGAACTTCGACGGCGCCAAGGGCTGGCTGATCGGGCCGGAGAACAAAGGCCTGAACTGCATGTTCACCTTCATGAACGTGGCCCGTATCGGTACCGCCATCCAGGGGCTGGGTGCCGCCGAGCTGGGCTTCCAGGGTTCACTTGCCTACGCCAAGGAGCGTCTGGCAATGCGTTCACTGAGCGGTCCGAAGAATCCGGAAGGTATTGCCGATCCGATCATTGTTCACCCGGACGTTCGTCGGATGCTGCTGACACAGAAGGCGGTTGCAGAAGGCGCCCGTGCCCTGATTTACCTGACTGCGCAGCAGGCAGACGTTGTTCACAGCGGCAAGACCGAAGAAGAGCGCAAGGCGGCCGATGAGGCGCTGGGCTTCCTGACACCGATTGCCAAGGCGTTCCTCACCGAAATCGGTTACGAGGCAGCGAACCTTGGTATGCAGGTCTTTGGTGGTCACGGCTTTATCTCCGAGTGGGGCATGGAGCAGAACGTTCGTGACGCCCGTATCGGCATGATCTATGAAGGCACCACCGGTATTCAGGCGCTGGATCTGTTGGGCCGCAAGGTTCTGATGACCCAGGGCGAATCCCTGAAAGGCTTCACCAAGCAGGTGCATCTGTTCTGCAAGGAAAACGCGGAAGACGAGCAGCTGAAGGAATTCATCGAGCCGCTGGCGGCGATGAACAAGGAATGGGGCGAGCTGACCACCAAAATTGGTATGTCTGCCATGAAGAATCGTGAGGAAGTGGGCGCGGCCTCTGTGGACTACCTGATGTACTCCGGTTACGCAGTGTTTGCCTACCTGTGGGCCCGTATGGCCAAGGTTGCCCTGGACAAGATGGTTGAGGGTACCACTGAAGAGATGTTCTACAACGCCAAGATCCAGACTGCGCGCTTCTACTTCAAGCGTATGCTGCCCAGGGCCAAGGGCCACGCAGAAAGCATGCTGGCTGGCGCTGACAGCCTGATGGACATGCCGGAGGAAGCATTCGCCATCTAAGGCGCGGGCACCGAAGGACGGTTCCAAAGGACACAAAGCCCGCGCTCCCCGGAGGCGGGCTTTTTTCATGAGTTGCGGTCCGTTTTTAGGGTAGAATAAACGCCCATAAAAATAATCTTCAGCGGACACATAGCCCGAGCAGGTGTGACCGGCCGGAACAACGGCCCTATTGCCACCTGAACAGACTGACAGAATTTTGGAGAGTTTTAGATGGCTGATTATCAGGCACCCCTACGTGACATGCGTTTCGTTCTGAATGAGGTTTTCGACGCCCCTTCCCTGTGGGCCTCACTGCCCAAGGTTGCCGAGAATGTGGACCCGGAAACGGCCGACGCGATTCTTGAAGAAGCCGGCAAGATCAGCAGTGGTGTACTTGCGCCCCTGAATCGCGAAGGTGATGAACAGGGCTGCAAATGGAACGACGGTGAGGTGACCTCTCCGGACGGCTTCAAGGAAGCCTACCAGACCATCGTTGAAGGCGGCTGGAACGGCCTCGGTGGTAACCCGGACTTTGGCGGCATGGGCATGCCCAAGACCCTGGTGGCCCAGTTCGAGGAAATGATGCAGGGTGCCAACATGGCCTTTGGTCTCGCTCCCATGCTGACGGCCGGTGCCTGCCTGGCCCTGGACGCCCATGGCAGTGATGAGCTGAAAGAAAAATACCTGCCCAACATGTACTCCGGCGTCTGGTCCGGGGCCATGGACCTGACCGAGCCCCATGCCGGTACTGACCTGGGTATTATCCGTAGCAAGGCCGAGCCCAAGGACGACGGCTCCTTCAATGTCACAGGTACCAAGATCTTCATCACCTGGGGCGAGCACGACATGGCGGAGAACATCATCCACCTGGTGCTGGCCAAGCTTCCGGACGCACCGAAAGGCCCGAAGGGTATTTCCCTGTTCCTGGTGCCCAAGTTCCTGGTGAATGACGATGGTTCCCTGGGTGAGCGTAACAGCTTCAGCTGTGGTTCCATCGAGAAGAAGATGGGCATCAAGGGCTCTGCGACCTGCGTCATGAACTTTGATGGCGCCAAAGGCTGGCTCGTCGGCGAGGAGAACAAGGGCCTGGCGGCCATGTTCACCATGATGAACTATGAGCGTCTCGGGGTTGGCATTCAGGGTATCGGTGCTGCCGAGGCGTCACTGCAAAGTGCCCGGGACTATGCCCTCGACCGCACCCAGAGCCGTGCGCCTACGGGTGCCCAGCAGCCCGAGAAGGCGGCTGATCCGATTCTGGTACACCCGGATGTCCGTCGCATGCTGCTGACCATGAAAGGCTATGTGGAGGGCGGTCGTGCTTTCTCAACCTACGTGGCCCAGTGGCTGGATATCGCCAAGTATGCCGAGGACGACGAGCGGCGCAAGCACGCCGAGGGCATGGTGGCGCTGCTGACACCGGTGGCCAAGGCTTTCCTGACCGATCGCGGCCTGGATGCCTGCATCATGGGCCAGCAGGTTTTCGGTGGCCATGGCTTCATCCGTGAGTGGGGTCAGGAGCAACTGGTTCGTGACTGCCGCATTACCCAGATCTACGAAGGAACCAATGGTATCCAGGCGCTGGACCTGATGGGCCGGAAGGTGGTCGGTACCCAGGGTAAGCTCTACGAACTGTTTGCCCAGGATGTCGCGAGCTTCCTTGAAGAGAACAGTGGTGACGAGCACCTGCGCCCGTTCCTCGAGCCTCTTGCGGCAGCGGTTGAGCGCCTTGACGATGTAACCGAGCACGTGATCAAACAGGCTGGCGATAACCCGAATGCCATTGGGGCAGCGTCTGTGGACTATCTGGATCTGTTTGGCCTGACCGCTCTGGGTTATATGTGGGCGAAGATCGTCAAAGCGGCTGCGCCCCAGGCGGATTCAGATACCTCCGGATTCTACAGCGGTAAACTGAAGACCGCGCGCTTCTACTTTGACCGCCTGCTGCCCAAGACCGTTTCACTGGCTGAAGGTATTCGCAGCGGCAGCGACTCCATGATGGCGCTGACGGCTGAAGAGTTCTGATTAGCCAGCAAGACTCAGGCACAAAAAAACAGGCCCTCGGGCCTGTTTTTTTATGGTTAATTGGTCAGCAGGGCAAGCTTCCCGGACTCTCAGAGTCGCTCCATTCTCTCCGGGTTGGTAATAAAGGGATTGGCACTACCCTGGATTTCGACAATGCGCCCGTGACGGGTCAGCTCGCTATCATCCGGCGGGTCCAGCCTGTTCCAGCCCTTGAACACCGCCGAGGAGCCAAGCCAGGGCAAATCATAGGTGTCCACCATGTAGGCCACCGTGCGCGCCACATCTCCCTTTACCCGCCCCGGGGGCTCAAAGAACTGGGCGCTCTGGCGAATGCCGCATTCGTCTTCGCTTACTGACGAGCCCAGGTCCTCGTAACGAGCGTTTCGCCGGCCCATCTCGGTCCGGCTGCGCACCGGTACCATGTTGTGCATGTCAGACGCGATCTGACGGTAGCGGTTATCCTGTTCACATTGACGCGAGGTGCCACAGTCGAGTGCGCTGCGGACATCGGCCAATGGATAGACATAACCGTCCGTCAGAACGAATCCTTTGCTTGTAAAGGCGGTGTTGCAGAAGAAGGAATTGCCGCCACTGGCGTAAAGGTCACCCCAGAAGTGATCGGTAACAACGGTTTTTGGATCACTGAACCGGGTATTCTGGCCAATCACGAGGGTAGTGGTGAGCAATAGGCCAAGTGCTGTGGGTATCAGTAAGAATCTTTTCATACGCCTTTTATACCTCGCAGTGTGTTCAAGCACCCTGTCAATTCGGGCCTCACTGGTCAGGATCTGATCAAGCGGGTCAAAACTATGACGCTTTGTTCACGGATACTGTGAAGTATGGCACAGAGGCTCCAAACCACGGAGCCTCCAGGCTAGAAATTTGTGGCGTAATGTTAACGGGTTAACAGTATTACTTCAGTTTGTTGCGGATGTTCTGGTAACCGGTTTTCAGGTCTTCGCCAAGTTTTGATGCGGTCTGACGAGCTTCCTGGGACGCGTTCTCGGCATCGTGCAGAACTTCATCGATCTTGCTTCTGAAACGATCCCAATCCTGTTCGAGATCCTCCCATTCGTCCTTAACGTCTTCACGGGCCAGATGCATCTGGACGCGCGCCTCATCCCGGTATTGTTTCACTTTTTCCGACAGCTTCTTGAGTTCTTCTTGAAGACTCATATCAAGCACCTCCTTGGATTGTTGGTGTGCTTACAATGCGCCCGATCGTAAAAAACTGTCAAGGGGCCGGCAGGGCCAACAGGGCACAACGAAGGCTGAGTTTGATTCAGATCAGGAACGGCCGGCGAGCAGGGCAGACATATCCCGCAAATAGTGCCAGGGGGAGAGGGAATCGAAGCCTTTCGCCGCGCGGTCGATCTGGCTGCACAGGGTGATGGCCTCATTCAGTTGGTTCCGGTTCAGCCGGCGAGCGGCCTGTTCCATTGCGCGGGCACGTTGCGGCTGGAATACGCCCCGTTTTTTCAGGAATGCGGCGGGATTTTCCGACTGGCCGGCCGCAGATTTCAACTCAAGCAGCAGGTTCAGATCCCGGCTGAGAACGGATAGCAAACCGAGCGGGTTTTCTCCCTCTTGCTGAAGCACAGTGATCATCTTGCCGGCGTGGGGCGCGCGGCCACTGATCAGCTCGGTCACGAGTTCAAAGCCATTGAATCGGGAACTGTCCTGGACCGCCTGTTCAACGGTTTCCTCATCAATGGTATTGCCGTTTGCGAGCAGTGACAGTCTGTCGAGCTCCTGGCTCGCGGCGAGCAGATTGCCCTCGAGGCGTTCGCTCATGATGGCCAGGGCACCCCGGGTCAGGCTGAGGCCGCGGTTGCTGGCCCTCTGCTGTAGCCAACCCTGGAACTTGTCGGCATCGACGGGCCACACCGGTACGTGTACGCCCTTTCCCTGAAGCTCCTTGTACCATTTGCGGCGGGTTTCCGCCGCGTCCAGACGGGCACTGATGAGCACGAGGATGATATCGTCTGGAGGGTCGGCCAGGACTCGTTCCAGTACCGCGCGGCCGTCGCCCAGCTTGCCGGTTGGCAAGTGAATCTCGATGCGCCGCTTTTCCGCGAACAGGGACATGGCACTGAATTCCTCGCCAACGGCGTTCCAGTCCAGTTGGTGGTCAGCGTGAAAGGTCAGGCGGTCATGAAAACCGGCGTCTTTTGCGGCCTTACGAACCTGGTCACAACATTCCTGAACCAGCAGGGGTTCGTCCCCGGATATAAGATAGACGGGCGAGAGGCCCTTTTTTAGCAGCTGGGATAACTGGCCTGGATTGGTCTTCATGGCTGGCCTGTGGCTGGGGCGTCGGCTTCCTGTTCACGCTGGTAATCCGCCCGGATGGCGTCGATGCGCTGCGGGGTCAATGGTGCCAGCCGGAATATCACCTGCTGCGCAAGACGATCGTCCATTTGCTGGCGGAGGGTCTCCTCTTCCCGCTGTCTTGCCAGCACGTTGGTTTCGTCGTAGCGGTAACTCTCGCTGGTGGTCAGGCGTGTCGTGCCCACCATGGGAATCCGATCCGCGCTGATTACTTCTAGATCAACAGAGTGACGCAGCGTGTATTCCGCGGCTGCGGCCTGGGCGGTGATGGCACTTGCGCGACGGTCACGCTCGAAGTTCTTCAGACGCAGAATGTAGTCGGCCTCCGCCACTGGCGCCACACGGACCTTGCCCAGGTTCAGCTGTTCACGCAAGGAACGGCAAAGCGTGTCGGGCACCTGTGAGGAGCAATCCACGGCAAGAGGCTCGAGGGCCGAAGAAACCGGTGGCGCACCCCGCAACTGGAATCCGCAACCACCAAGCAGCGCCGCCATTACAGCGGTCAGCATCAGGCGTGCTGACGATTTCAGGGCGGAGTGCCGGGACATATCAGTTGGCCACCACGTTCACCAGTTTGCCGGGGACCACGATAACCTTGCGCACCGTCGCTCCCTCTGTAAAGCGCATGACATTCTCGTTTTCCAGGGCAAGCTTTTCGAGGTCCGCCTTACTGATGTCGGCAGGCACATCTTCTTTGGCCCGCACCTTGCCATTCACCTGCAGTACCACCTGGATCTGGCTGCGAACCATGGCGGCTTCATCGGCTTTTGGCCAGGTTACATCAACCACGGGCTCCTGGTGGCCGAGCGCCTGCCAGAGGGTGTGGCAGATGTGCGGGACGATCGGCGACAGCACAAGCACTGCGGTGTCCAGCGCTTCCTGGCGTACCGCCCGGGTCTGGGGTTCGTCACCTTGCAGTTTGCCGACCTCGTTAAGCAGCTCCATCACCGCGGCAATGGCCGTGTTGAAGGTCAGCCGACGGCTGATGTCGTCACTGACTTTGGCAATGGTTTCGTGAGTCTTGCGTCGCAGGTTTTTCTGGTCATCGTTCAGGCTTGCCGCGTCCAGAGCGGGTGCCGGACCAGCGGCGGCGTGTTCGTTCACCAGACGCCAGACCCGCTTGAGGAACCTGTGTGCGCCTTCAACACCGCTGTCCGACCACTCCAGGGACTGTTCTGGCGGGGCCGCAAACATCATGAACAGGCGAACCGTATCGGCGCCGTGCTCATCAATAATAGCCTGGGGATCGATACCGTTGTTCTTGGACTTGGACATCTTGGTGACACCGCCGGAAACCACCGGCTCACCATCTTCCCTGTGTACTGCTCGAACGGGCTGCCCCTTTTCGTCACGCTCGACGGTCACGTCGGCGGGCGAAATCCATACCTTGCCGCCTTTGCCATCGTCGCGGTAATAGGTCTCCGCCAGAACCATGCCCTGGCAAAGCAGCCGGTTGAATGGCTCTGAACTGGTTACCAGCCCGACATCCCGCAAGAGCTTGTGGAAGAAGCGGGCGTAGAGCAGGTGCAGGATCGCGTGTTCAATGCCACCGATGTACTGATCCACTGGCAACCAATAGTTGGCCGCGGACGGGTCCAGCATGCCCTGGTCGTAATTGGGGCTGCAGAACCGTGCGTAGTACCAGGAGGACTCCATGAACGTATCAAAGGTGTCGGTTTCCAGCGTCGCCGGCTGGCCGTTGAACTCCGTCTTGCACCACTCAGGGTCGGCCTTGATGGGAGACTGGACACCGTCCATTTCCACATCTTCCGGCAGACGTACCGGCAGCTTGTCATCGGGCACCGGCATCTCTGTGCCATCTTCCAGGGTCATCATCGGGATCGGTGCACCCCAGTAACGCTGGCGGGATACGCCCCAGTCGCGCAGGCGGTAGTTGACGGTGCGCTTGCCGATATTCTGTTCTTCCAGGTAGCTGGCAATCTCGTCGAAGGCTTCCTCGCTGGTCAGGCCGCTGTATTTGCCAGAAGACACCAGCGTGCCTTTTTCGGTAAACGCTTCTTCCTGCACATCAATCTCGCGGCCATCGCGGGCAGCAATAACCTGCTTGATGGGCAGCTTGTATTTGCGGGCAAACTCATGGTCCCGCTCGTCGTGGCCAGGAACCGCCATCAGGGCACCGGTGCCGTAGTCAGTCAGCACGAAGTTGGCGACCCAGATCGGGATCTCTTCCTGGGTCAGCGGGTGAATTGCCTTGAAACCGGTGTCGATGCCGCGCTTTTCCATGGTGGCCAGCTCGGCCTCCGCGGTCTTGCTGTTTCGGCACTCCTCGACAAACTCAGCCACGTCCCGATGGCGCTCCGCCGCCTCTTTCGCCAGCGGATGCTCTGCGGCCACGGCCATGTAGCTCACCCCCATCAGGGTGTCGGGGCGCGTGGTGTAAACGGTCAGGCCACTGTCCCGGTCTTTCAGCGGGAAGGTCAGCTCGGTACCTTCAGACTTGCCGATCCAGTTGCGCTGCATGGTCTTGACCTGCTCAGGCCAGTCTTCCAGCTGGTCCAGATCGTTCAGCAGCTCTTCGGCGTAATCGGTAATGCGGATAAACCACTGGGGAATCTTCTTCTGTTCCACCAGGGCCCCGGAACGCCAGCCCCGGCCATCCACAACCTGCTCGTTGGCCAGAACCGTCTGATCTACCGGGTCCCAGTTCACCGTGGACATCTTCTTGTACACCAGCCCCTTTTCGTAAAGGCGTGCGAAGAACCACTGCTCCCAACGGTAATAATCCGGCTTGCAGGTAGCCAGCTCCCGGTTCCAGTCGTAACCAAAGCCCAACTGCTTGAGCTGGTTCTTCATATATTCGATGTTGGCGTAGGTCCACTTGGCCGGCGCGGTCTTGTTGGCAATGGCGGCGTTCTCGGCGGGCAGACCAAATGCGTCCCAGCCCATGGGCTGCATCACGTTCTTGCCCTGCATGCGCTGATAGCGGGAAATCACATCGCCGATGGTGTAGTTACGGACATGCCCCATGTGCAGCTTGCCACTGGGGTAGGGGAACATGGACAGGCAGTAGTACTTGGGCTTGCCCGGCTCTTCCTTGACCATAAAGGTCTTGTTCTCTTCCCAGAAATCACGGGCATTCTGTTCTACGTCACGGGGATTGTATTGCTCGTCCATTCCTGCCATTACCGAAATTACCTTGTGTGGAAAAATAAAAGCCTGTATCAAAAATCACGTCCGGAGCGAGCCGGACATTCTAACGCACACTAGCCTTTACAGGTAGTCTGCCAATTTTCTGTTCTTGTGCCAGACTTGCTGATATGGGGGTAGCGCTGGCGGCGATGACTCCCCGGGACACGCCGTGAATACGTCCGTGTAGGCTTGATCGCAGCATCCATGCTGCTCACAGTCCCGGGGAGTCATCGCCGCCAGCGCCCCAGGCATAAGCAGTGGAGTCGGCAGGTGTTTTCCCAAGGTTTGGGAGACGGGCTTCGACCTCTCTTTCCGGGACTGTCTGCAGCATGGATGCTGCAGTCAAGCGTACAGGGATGTATTCACAGCGTGTCCCGGAAAGAGAGGGCGCAGTCCGGCTCTTGCACCCAGATTTGCGGTATCAAGGAGTCAACATGACACAACCAGAAAGAAGTCATCTCTCAGGCAAGGCACTGGAAGTTTACGACCGTATGCTGGAGCGGGTAAAAACGCGTCTCCATGACCTGGAGGAAACATCGCTCCAGAACCTTGAGGAAGAAGTCCAGAGGGCGGTGGAGTTCGAGTACGAGCTGGAGGAAATGACCAGAGATGAAGCGGCCCTGCTCGGCGAATACCTCCAGAGAGATCTCGAGCACCTTCTGCACTTCGTGGAAGAGACCGGCGAAGGCCTGAGTGAATGGTTGCAGCTTGATATCGCCCTGCTGGAACACCAGCTGGCGGATAGCCTGTTCTCGGTTGCTGATAAAACCGTTGTGGACTTTCTGGAGCTCAAACAGAAACTGGAAAACAACGAAGTGGGCCAGTACATCTCGGGCGAGGTGGCCACCGCTGGTATGTTCCAGTGCCTGAACTGCGGGCACATGCGGTGTCTGACAGCCACCAGCCATCTGGAACCCTGTGAAGCCTGCGGCTCCCACTACTACGAGCGGGTTACGAGCCGCTGGCCGAAACAGGAGGAATAATCCGCTCCCGGACAAACACGATGAGAATAACTGCGAGGGTCAGGACCGGCCAGGAGCCAGTCTGCATGTAAGGCGTGCTGCCCGTGGCGGTGAACACCTCGCCGGTCAGGGTGGCGCGCTCGAACTGGGGGATGGTTTCGGTCAGTTCGCCCCGGTTATTGATGATCGCAGTCACGCCGTTGTTGGTGCCCCGGAGCATGTAGCGACCGGTTTCCAGTGCCCGCATTCTGGCAATCTGCAGATGCTGTAACGGCCCAATGGAATCGCCGAACCAGCCATCGTTGCTGATCGTGAGCAGCAGGCCCGCGCCCCGGGCATTAAAGGCAACAAAATCCGGATAGGCGACTTCATAGCAGATGAAGGGCATCACATTGACGCCATTGGCCTTGAGCGGATCCTGCCACTCCGGTCCCCGGCTGAAATCGCTCATGGGCAAATCGAAGAAACCAATCAGCCCCCGCAACACGCTCTGCAGTGGCACGTACTCCCCGAAAGGCACCAGCTTCTGCTTGTGGTAGATGCCCTCGCCGTTGCCGATGGCCATGATGCTGTTGTGAAACGTGAAATCTTCAATTCGGTCACTGAATCCGTACCAGGGTATGCCGGTAATCAGGGTGCTGTTGTCGCCCAGCTCTGCACTGATGTGATCGATGATCTTGCCAGCCTGATCCTGGGGAGTGGGAATGGCGGTTTCCGGCCAGAGGATCAGATCCGTGTCCCAATGGTCTTCGGTCATCCCCAGATAGGTGACGATCTGGTCCTTCAGGAACTCCGGGTCCCACTTGATCTGCTGGGGAATATTGCCCTGCATGGCGGCAAACGAGGTAGGCTCCTCGTTTAGCTCCGTCCACTCGACACGGTTCATGGCCGGGGCAATCAGCCAGGGAATCAGCGCCACCGCAAGAGTGGCGCCCGCAGCAACCGGCTTGGCGTGTTTCAGGAGCCACCAACTCCCGTAGAGTGCGGCCCCTGTGGCCGTTATCCAGAAAGTGATGCCATGCACGCCGGTCAGAGGTGCCAGCCCGGCGAGCGGGCCGTCCGTGTGTGCTGTGCCCAGATACAGCCAGGGAAAACCGGTAAGCAGCCAGCCCCGAAGCCAGTCGCCAAGTATCCAGATAGCGGGAAACAGGATCAGACGCCGGGCGGCACTCTCCTTGGCAAGCTTGCCCCAGAACCAGAACGCCAGACCGTGGAACAGCGCCAGCCCTGCAACAAAGAGAACCGTCAACAAAACGGCAATCGGAATGGCGGTATTACCGTGTTCGCTGATACTGACGTAGACCCAGCTGGCGCCGCTGCCGAACAGCCCCAGGCCAGTAAGCCAACCGGCCCGGAAGAGCTTCTCTGGAGCCAGCGGAACCGTCACGAGGAGAATAAGAAGGACTGAAACCGGTCCCAGCCACCAGAGGTTGAACGGTGAAAAGGTCAGGGTTTGCATGGCGCCGGCAACCAGAAGGGTTGCCGCGCCAAGTAATGCGTTTGAGGAAAGCGGGGTCTTCAGCGCTCTGGTATTTTTCGCGTCACTGTTCACTTCGGGTTACCTGCAGCAGACGGATTACACGGTTATCGGCGTTGGCAATGGTAAAGCGCAAACCGCCGAATTCAACCGATTCGCCCCGTCTGGGCAGGTGTCCGAATTCCTTGAGAACCACGCCACCGATGGTGTCGAATTCCTCTTCGTCCAGTTCGGTCTCGAAGAATTCATTAAAATCATCAATGGGTGTTACCGCTTTTACGGCATAGCTGCCATCGCCCCGGGCCTTGATGTGGGTCTCTTCATCAAAATCATGCTCATCTTCGATTTCGCCCACAATCTGTTCCAGCACGTCTTCAATGGTGATCAGGCCGGCCGTACCACCGTATTCGTCGACCACAATCGCCATGTGGTTACGGTTTTCCTTGAATTCCTTGAGCAACTGGTTCAGACGCTTGCTCTCGGGTACGAAAGTGGGCGGGCGCAGAATTTCCCGGATACGATTCCAGTTGAGGTCGTTGTTCAGAGCCAGGGGAAGCAGATCCTTGGCCAGAAGAACGCCAATCACGTCGTCCTGGCTGTCCCCGATGACCGGGAACCGGCTGTGTGCAGAATCCATGATTTCGCCCAGGAACTCCTTGGGCTCCTGGGATGCCTTTACGGTGACCATCTGGGAGCGGGGAATCATGATCTCATCCACCCGCATGTCGATCACCTGCATGGCACCTTCGATGATGCTCATGGCATCAACATCGATGATGTTCTGGGACTCGGCGTCCCGAAGGATTTCCAGCACGTCCTCAACGGACTCAGGCCCGCTGGAGAAGGCCTGGGATATACGTTCCAGCCAGGACTTGCCGCCCTGACTGCGACTCGACTGATCGTCGCTCATGAGTCTTGTTCCGTTTCCTCTGCTTCGTAGGGATTGCCGAATCCGAGCTGCGCAAGCAGTCGGACTTCGAGGGCTTCCATGACCTCGGCATCTTCGTCTTCAATATGATCAAAACCCTGGAGATGCAACATGCCGTGCACCACCATGTGCGCCCAGTGGGCGACCAGGGTTTTTTCCTGTTCCATGGCCTCTTTCTCGACAACCGGTGCACAAATCACCAGATCTCCGGCCAATGGCACCGTTATACCGGCTGGCGCCTCAAATGGGAAGGACAACACGTTGGTCGCGTAGTCCCGCCCACGGTACTGATGATTCAGGGCCTGGCTTTCTTCGGTTCCGACAATACGGACCGTCACCTCGGACGGATCCTCGCCCTGCCAGGCAAGTTGCGCCCATTTTTGAACCTGCGTCTCCGAAGGTATTCCTGGCGCCTCAAAAACCTGCTGAAAATCCACAGTCAGCTTATTCACTGGCCCGTCGCACTCCCGTCGTCAAAGGAATCGTAGGCTTCAACAATCCGCTGTACCAGCGGGTGCCGAACAACGTCCTTTGCTTCGAACCGTGTGAACCCAATACCTGATACCTTGCTCAGAACCCCGGCAGCGTGAATAAGCCCCGAATTCTGACCCCGTGGCAGGTCTACCTGAGTGGTGTCGCCGGTAATCACAGCCGTGGAGCCAAAGCCGATCCGGGTCAGAAACATCTTCATCTGCTCCCGGGTGGTGTTCTGGCTTTCGTCCAGAATGATGAATGAGTTGTTCAGCGTCCGGCCGCGCATGAACGCCAGCGGCGCAATCTCGATCACGCTTTTCTCAATCAGCCGGGTAACCTGGTCAAACCCAAGCATTTCATAGAGAGCGTCATACAGCGGACGCAGGTATGGGTCGACCTTTTGTGCGAGATCGCCGGGAAGAAAACCAAGCTTCTCGCCGGCCTCGACCGCGGGCCGAACCAGCAAAATCCGCTTCACCTGCTCGTCTTTCAGTGCTTCAACGGCACAGGCCACCGCCAACCAGGTCTTGCCGGTACCCGCCGGCCCAATCCCGAAGTTGATATCGTGGGTGCGGATATTGTGCACATACTTCTGCTGATTCGCGCCCCTCGGCTTGGCCTGAAGCTTGGGGGTCTTGATGACCGTCACAGCGCCATCGTAGGGCACGTCTTCGGGCAGGCGTTCAAAACCGGTTTCCCGGATAAACAGATGCACGGTATCCGGAGGAAGGTCATCGGTAGCCTCGGTTTCCCGATAAAGATGCCGGATAACCTCAACGGCCGCCGCCACATGCTCGGTCTCACCCTCAACTCGGAAATGATGGCCGCGCCTGCCGACTTTCACGTGCAGGCGTTTTTCAATCATTTTCAGGTTTTCATCAAACTGGCCACAAAGCGTCGCCAGCCGGCGCTGGTCCACCGGGTGCAGGTCAAATTGTCTGTGATCGTTGGCGTTCAAAAGTGCTCCGTTTTGGTTTGGGAGAACGAGTATCTGATGTTGGTGAAACGGGCAAGGGCCGGAAGGTGTTTCCAAAAAGCGCCCGTAAATACGTCCCTGTAGGGCTCGGTCGCGCCATCCCTGGCGCTCCACGTTTTTGGAAACACCTTCCGGCCCTCGCCCTGATCATTCTATGTGCAGGCCCGAATGCTAAAAAACAAGTAGATCGGAGTAGCTGGAGGCGTAATCCGACTGGTTTCTTCGTTACAGGCATGTTGCTCGATTACGAATTCGTCCAATCCAACCTACGAATGCGGAGCATAAACTGGGCAGACGGCTCTGGGGCCTACGGAGAGTGGTGGGGCTCCCCTCCCAAAAATGTCGGCGGCCAAGGATGGCCGACGCCAAGCGCACATGGGCGGAGCAAACGCTTTAGAAGCGAAGCTTCGCGTGCCGCGGAGCGACAGCAATCTACGATTGCTGGCTGGACCCGCTTGCGGGTGCTCGTAGCGTTTTTTGGGAGGGGAGCCCCACCACTCGCCAAACTCCAAACCCCAGACGAATAGGATCCGAGCTTTAGTACAACTCCGAATTCACGGGCACACCGCGAAGTGAGTTGGGATAGGCCTCCACAATATCGACATCAATAAAGTGCCCAACAACCTCCGGATTCTCATGCCGGAAATTCACAATCCGGTTGTTCTCGGTACGCCCCGCATACTCACCAGGGTCTTTCTTGGACAAGCCAGTCACCAGAATCCGCTGAGTAGAACCCACCATCTTGCGGCTGATGTCCATCACGTTCTGGTTCAGGCGATCCTGCAGGATGCTCAGCCGCTGTTTCTTGATGTCCATCGGCGTATCGTCCGGCCGATCTGATGCCGGCGTGCCGGGCCGTGCGCTGTAAACGAAGCTGAAGGACATGTCGAAGCCGATGTCGTTGATCAGCTTCATGGTGTCTTCAAAGTCCTTCTCGGTTTCGCCCGGGAAGCCGATGATGAAGTCCGACGAGAAACTGATATCCGGGCGGATCTTGCGCAAGCGGCGGAGCTTGGATTTGTACTCCAGCGCTGTATGGCCGCGCTTCATGGCCGCCAGGATGCGGTCGGAACCGCTCTGAACTGGCAGATGCAGATGGCTGACCAGCTCCGGAACGCGCTCATAGACATCAATGAGAGCATCAGAGAACTCCACCGGGTGTGACGTGGTGTACCGGATGCGATCAATGCCGTCGATGGTGGCGATCAGCTCAATCAGTTCCGCCAGGTCCATCGTGTCGCCGTCGTGGGTTTCGCCACGGTAGGCATTCACGTTCTGGCCCAACAGGTTAACCTCGCGAACACCCTGGCTGGCGAGGTGGGCCACTTCGGCGATCACATCGTCTGCCGGGCGGCTGACTTCTTCACCGCGGGTATAGGGCACCACGCAGAACGTGCAGTACTTGCTGCAGCCTTCCATGATTGAAACAAACGCGGAAGGGCCGTCTGCGCCGGGCTCGGGCAGGTTGTCGAATTTTTCGATTTCCGGGAAGCTGACGTCCACCACGCCAACACCGTTACCCTTGGCGCGCACTTCGGTAATCATGTCCGGCAGGCGATGCAGGGTCTGGGGGCCGAAGACCATGTCCACGTAGGGTGCGCGGTCAATGATCGCCTGGCCTTCCTGGGAAGCCACACAGCCACCCACGCCGATGATCATTTCCGGCTTTTTGCTTTTCAGCTTTTTCCAGCGGCCAAGCTGGTGGAACACCTTCTCCTGGGCTTTTTCCCGAATGGAGCAGGTGTTCAGCAGCAGGATGTCGGCGTCATCGGGTGAATCGGTCATTTCGACGGTTTCACCGGTTTTGAGCAGGTCTGCCATGCGGGCAGAGTCATACTCGTTCATCTGACAGCCGTGGGTTTTGATGTACAGCTTCTTGGCCATGGGTCTCACGTAATCTGATGGATGTTGCGCCGGGAACTGGTTTTTGAAACGGGGCGCCAGCAAAAAGGAACTGCGTATTATAACGGGGTGCTTAAACTTCAACCACCTTTGTCTCGGCTAGTTGCTAGTCCGCTTGTGGTATTATTTTTGGTTCTTTAAATCGACAATCAAGCCCGAACACGATCATGACCCCCGAACGCCTCGCCCGAATCAAACAAACCCTGAACACCCGGCAGCCGGACCTGAGCGTCCTAACCGACCAGGTCCACAAGCCCCGGAATCTGTCCGCCATCATCCGCTCCTGCGATGCGTTTGGCTTGGCGAACATGCACGTGGTCTGGCCAAAAGAAGGCTTCCGGGCATTTCGCAAAACCGCCGGTGGCAGCTACAACTGGGTAACAACCCACACCCACCGGAGCATGGACGAAGCGATCCAGAGTCTGAAAGGGCAGGGCCACAAGCTATACGCCGCACAGCTATCCGACCGGGCCATTGATTTCCGGGATGTGGATTACACCCTGCCGTGCACGATAATCCTGGGTAACGAAGTGGATGGCGTCAGCGTTGATGCCGCAGCTCAGGCTGACGAGCACATCGTTATCCCAATGATGGGGATGGTGGAGTCGCTGAACGTATCGTCTGCCTGTGCGATTGTCCTGTCCGAAGCCCAGAGGCAGCGGAAGCTGGCCGGCATGTTCGATCAGCGCCGGATGCCGGATGACGAGTACAACCGCCTTTTATTCTGTTGGTGTCAGCCCACCGTCAAACGCTACTGCGACGACCGTAATTTGCCATACCCGCCGATAGACCCGGAAACGGGTGAGTTGGTCGACGGTGTGGGCTGGATGCAGGAAGTAAGAAAGTTAAGGGCGAATCGCCCACGGTGGGATGACGAACCCAAAGTCACCGCAGATGAGCAATAAAAAGAAAATTACTCTTCTGTGAGATCGGTCCGGGGGTGGGAGGTCTTTTCTGTCGGGAAAAGATGTCTGAGCGAAGCGAGTTGCTTTTCCCAGAAGAAAAGGCCTCCCACCTCTGGATCAGCCCCCAAATCGAGCAGGCTACTTAGCAAAAGCTAGAGCCCATCACTCCTCGCGAGCCTCAAGATACCGCTGAAGCTGCTCCCGCAAAGCCTTGGGAAGCCGGGTAATCGTCAGGGCATCTTTGTCACGGTCATAGTAAACCGCCTGATTCACCAGGTCGGAGGAGAAGGACACGCTCATTCCGCCTCCGGAGCCTGCAATCCGTACCAGTTTTTTCACTTTCCGGTGGTCCGGGTGCAGCACGCCGCTTTCCGGCAGTTCGGCGGTTTTTGAGGCAAACTCCTTGAAGCGTTGCGGCTCACTCTCGTCCAGGTAGCCGGACAATGCCTCGATTTCGACCGGCTCGCCCAGGGCATGCTGCTCCTTACAGAACTCATAGGCCTTGTTGCGAACCTCCCCGGCTTTCTCAGGCTCGGAGGACTTGGCAAAAGCTTCCACCGCATCCAGGAAGGTCATGGTTTCCTTTTCCACATCCACCTGATTGGTAAACCCGCACAAACGGATAAACAGCTCTCCTGGCTCGCCGGTGCCGCGGCCGTGGACCAGTGTCAGGTAGTTTTCCGCCGGGTTGTTGCCGCGCCAGTCGTCCAGCTCGATGCGAACGGCCAGGTTCAGACGGGAGAGGCTCAGGACGTCGGTCGCATCCAGTGACTGGTTGCCATCGAACCGCATGGCGCTGTCGGTTTCCAGGATAAACAGGTAAACCACCTCGGCGTCCGCTAGGGCATCGTGGACGATCATCAGATGGCCATCGAACTCCTCCTGACTGCCGGTCAGGAGCTCCTGCCACTGCCCGAACAGGCGGTCGGTCATGGCGCTGAAGGTTTGCTTGTCTTCCAGGTAGTCGTTCAGCCAGGCGCTGAACGGGCACTCGCCCAGATCTTCGGAAAACCGGCCGTATTTCTTACCGGGCTTGCTGTTGAACAGCCGCTTCATCTGCTTGTGCAGGCCCTCGTAGTCGCCACCGGGCTCCCTCAGAGAGTCTCCGGCACTGAGATGGGCTGCCTGGTCCGGCTGGAAATGCGTAAAAAAGGCAGACCTCAGGTGTTTGATTGCCATGGTTAATTACCCTGTTGCCGTTGTCCTGACTGAAAGGCCTCCATGATGAGCGTTTCATCGGGATGGTAAAGCCAGTCAAATCCAATGGGTTGCGCAGTGAGTGATATGGGAGAGAAGGCCATAGTCCAAGGAGCGGCAGCTTATTATGAAAAACGCGGAAATCCAAATTTCCACCCATCCTGATGCATTATCGTTCAAAGCCGATTTTGACACGTGAGAATTCCGCAATATCGCCTTTTCAGCTCTGAAGCCGCCTTCGGGACCCGCACTTTGACTGCTCCATGTCTGTGCCTGTGCCTGAATAAGGGGCAGTTTTCAGGCTTGGCAGGGCTACCCCGCAGAGGTTGGGAAAGGGTCGGAAGCGCCAGAGTAAAGGCCTGAACAAGAATTGGCGCAATCCATGCTTATGGTTCAGGTCAGCGGGAAGAGTCGCGTTGTGTCGTGCGACACAATTCTCGTGGAATAAGTCACTCAAGCAAAAGCGCTTATTGGCCCGGAGATTTCTTCGGTTCAATAGGCGCTTTTTTTTTTGGCAAATGGCCAGTGAGGCGGCTCGGAGTTTTTCTTCGGTCTCCTCTTGACCAGTCAGTTTAACAGAAACGGAGAACTGCGATGCAATGTGTAATGAAAAAGGCCGGATTGGCGATAGCGATTGCCCTGATGGGTGGCTCGGTGCAGGCCGCACAGACCGGGTTTCATGAAGCCCTGAGTAAGGGCGAGGTATACGGAGATCTTCGCTTGCGTTTCGAACAGGTGCAACAGGACAATGCACTCAGGGACGCGGAAAGCGTAACTTTGCGAACCCGCCTTGGCTATCGTACTGCGGATTACAATGGGTTATCCGGGCTTGTCGAGTTTGAGGACGTTCGGAACGTGGCTGGGCTTGACGACTACAACGACACGCTGGGGAAGAATCCAAATTACTCTGTTATTGCCGATCCCGAGACAACAGAGCTGGACCAGGCTTACCTTCAGTACAGGTTCGGAGATATAACCGGTCGGTTGGGGCGTCAGGTGATAACTTACGACAATCACCGGTTTATTGGCGACGTTGGCTGGCGCCAGGATCGCCAGACGTTTGATGCGGCCCGCCTGACTTACACCCCGTCAACCAACCTCGCAATCGACTACGCCTTCCTGAGTCAGCGCAACCGCATCTTTGCCGAGAGCCAGGACCTGCCATCCAAGGATCACATAGTCAACGTTGCCTACCAAACACCCCTCGGCAAGCTGACCGGCTATGCCTATCTGCTGGAAATTGATGAAGGCGTTGACAACTCGCTCGACACCGTCGGGCTTCGTTATGTTGGCGGGTATGACCTTGAGCCGCTGGGGATAATCTACGAAGCCGAATATGCGATCCAGGAGGCAGAATCGGGCGGTGCTGATTTTGATGCCGAGTATTACAAGCTGAATGCGGGCATTGATATCGCGGGCGTCATTGTTTCAGCGGGACTTGAAGTCCTTGGGTCGGATAATGGCAACTACGGCTTCTCTACACCACTGGCAACCCTGCACGGTCAGAACGGCTGGGCTGACCAGTTTCTGAACACCCCGCTGGTCGGGTTGGAAGACGCGTCGCTCAGCGTAAAGGCACCCGTGGCGGGCGGCGGCCTGACCCTTAAATATCATGACTTCAGGGCCAGTGACTCGCCTGGCGGTGCCAGTGACTTGGGTAGCGAGGTTGATGTGGTCTATCAGCGCAAGTTTGCGGAGAACTACTCAGCAGGTATTAAATACGCTCGCTACATGGCCGGAGATGCAGCAACCGGAAAAGTGGATACTGACAAGCTCTGGCTGACTCTGGCCGCCAAGTTCTGAGGCTGATATCCGAAAAAAAGCCCCGGCGGCGTCCACTGCCAGCGGGGGCCTTTCATCCGTCATTCGGCTCAGATTCGCTTGTTGCGCACCAGGTCTTGCACCAGTTTGCTGACCGCGCCTGCGATTTCTTCACTGTCGTCTGCGCAGATGGAAGCCGAGGCGATGTCCGAGCCGAGCTTTGCCGCAATCGCGATGACGCCGTGGGCGCTGATGACCTGTGCGAAGCGGCGGCGATCATCGACAGTGCCGGCGTTGTCTTCGCTGAGCACGATGGACGTTTTACCCTGATCAAACAGCGCCCGTTCCAGGGACAAGGCCAGGGCCGCTGCCTGCTTGCCATTGCACGCGATGATGGCAGGCTTCTGGGCCAGACGACGCCGGCGCTCGTCAGCGCTGACCGGGTCCAGCGATTCCACCGTTTCCGAGGTTCCTGCGATCATGCCCGCGCCGATGGTCACGTTGCTCAGCCGGTCGATAACGATAAAACTGCCGGTTGCGTGGTTGTTGGGATAAGGATCGAACGCAACGGGTTGGCTCAGGGTCAGTTCGCACAGGCCGATTTCGTTCAAGTTCAGTTCCGGAGGGTTTTCCCGTTTTTCCAGCGTGTTTACGTCTGTCTGATGCTGAATCTTTCTCACCGTGGCCGATGAGAAGGTGGGGCCCAGCTTGATGTCATAGAGGCGACCGGTTTCCAGCGGCGCGTCGGTCATCCAGACGATGTTGGCGAGGAAACGGTTGCCCACTTCAGGCTCATCTTCCGCTTTTACCAGCATGTCGCCACGGCTGACGTCGATTTCGTCGGTCAGCGTGAGGGTGATCGCCTGGTCGATATAGGCTTCTTCAAGGTTGCCGTCGAAGGTTACCACCTCTTTCACCGTGCTGGTGCGCCGGGAGGGCAGCGCCATGATTTTCTCGCCCGGGCGGATCACGCCGGAGGCGATGGTGCCGCAGAAGCCGCGAAAGTTCAGGTTCGGGCGGGTTACGTACTGAACCGGGAAGCGGAAATGCTCCAGGTTCTTGTCCCGGCCCACTTCCACGGTTTCCAGAATCTCCATCAGGGGCTGGCCGGTGAACCAGGGTGTGTTCTCGCTTTTGTTTACCACGTTGTCGCCTTCCAGGGCGGACAGCGGCACAAAACGGATATCTTTCAGGCCCAGCTTGGCGGCAAACGCCAGGTAATCGTCTTTGATTTCGTTGAAGCGCTCTTCGCTGAAATCCACCAGATCCATCTTGTTCACGGCCACTACGATGTGCCGAATACCCAGCAGAGACGCGATGTAGGAATGGCGCCGGGTTTGGGTGAGAACACCGTGGCGGGCGTCGATCATCAGGATCGCGACCTGGGCGGTAGACGCGCCGGTGGCCATGTTACGGGTGTACTGTTCATGGCCCGGGGTGTCAGCGATGATGAACTTGCGCTTGTCGGTGGAGAAGTACCGGTAGGCCACATCGATTGTGATGCCCTGTTCGCGCTCGGCCTGCAGGCCGTCGACCAAGAGGGCAAGGTCGAGTTTCTCGCCCGTCGTTCCCATCTTGGCGCTGTCGGTTTTCAGGCTGGCCATGTGATCTTCGTAGATCATCTTGGTGTCATGAAGCAGGCGGCCGATCAGGGTGCTCTTGCCGTCATCCACGCTGCCGCAGGTGAGCAGGCGCAGGAGCTCCTTGTTTTCGTGCTGTTTCAGGTAGGCCTGAATATCTTCTGCAATCAGATCAGACTGGTGTGACATCTTAGAAATACCCTTCCCGCTTTTTCTGTTCCATGGAGCCGGCTGAATCGTGGTCGATTACCCGACCCTGGCGCTCGGAGCTCTTGGCCAGCAACATTTCCTGGATAATGTCAGGAAGCGTGTTGGCTTCGGATTCGATGGCGCCTGTCAGCGGGTAGCAGCCCAGGGTCCGGAAGCGGACCGATTTCATCATTGGTTTCTCGCCTTCCTTCAATGGCATACGGTCGTCGTCCACCATGATCAGGGTGCCATCGCGCTCAACGACCGGGCGTTCGGCAGCATAGTAGAGCGGAACGATGTCGATGTTCTCAAGGTAGATGTATTGCCAGATATCCAGTTCCGTCCAGTTGGACAGCGGAAACACCCGGATACTCTCGCCCTTGTTGATCTTGCCGTTGTAGATATTCCACAACTCGGGACGCTGGTTCTTGGGATCCCAGCGATGGTACTCATCCCGAAACGAATACACGCGTTCCTTGGCCCGGGATTTTTCCTCGTCTCGGCGGGCACCGCCGAAGGCTGCATCAAACTTGTACTTGTCGAGCGCCTGTTTCAGGGCCTGGGTCTTCATGACATCGGTATGTTTCGCGCTGCCGTGAGTAAACGGCCCGATTCCCTGATCCACGCCTTCCTGGTTGGTGTGCACAATCAGGTCGAGGCCGAACTTCTCAGCGACGTTGTCCCTGAACTTGATCATGTCCCGGAATTTCCAGGTCGTATCAATGTGCATCAACGGAAAGGGCGGCTTACCCGGGTAAAAGGCCTTCAGGGCCAGGTGAAGCATTACCGCGGAGTCCTTGCCGATGGAATACAGCATTACCGGATTGTCGAACTCGGCTGCCACTTCCCGGATGATGTGGATGCTTTCCGCTTCCAGCTGTTTCAGGTGCGTGAGGTTGTATGTGGTCATGATAATCCGTTGCCGCCGTGCGGGCCGTTTTGGCTGTGCGAATGAATACGGCAACTATACCAGAGGGGGTAAGGGCATAAGAAGACGGCCAACTAGACATTGGCGTTATAACAATATAGCAGTGGTGGGCCCTGGTTGTTCGTCAGCCGGCAGGTCGAGGTCAGGCAGGATTGCGGGAGTCAGCCAACAGTTTGGCAACGTATCGATCGACGTAATCGAAGCCGTTACCTTCAAACTCAGCGAACTGGATGCCCAGCTGAAATTCGTCCCTTGCGATGCGTCGCATGTGAACGATGTTGCCGTCGGCAATAATGGAAACCGGTTGCGTTGCAACCACCGGCACGGAGAATCGGGTCTTCACGGCAATCCAGTGTCCTGGAGCCGGGGCCTTTTGCTCGGGAATGAGTTGTTTCACCGTTTCCTGATTACAGGAAATCATAACGCCCGTGCGGGAGAGATTGGATACCGAACAGGTCAGGCAGCAGCCGTCCGATTTCTCAATAGTAATGTCGGTGGCTACGTCCACTCGCTGTTGGTTGCGCAAATTCAATTTGGCGGCGACAGGTTTCATGTTGACTCTTCTGGCGTGTCTGGTTGCGAATGATGCTGCCTTTCCCATAAATCCCTTCCAGAAAAACACTTAAACGCATGATAAGCGAATGAAAGTGTAGTTGTTTACTTTGTGATCAGCAAGAAGCCTGCCGCCTATAGTGGCAGATTTGTTAAATCTTTCTGAACAAGACGTCACAAATTTTGACGTCCGTCAGTTTCCATCCGTTCCAATACTCGTCGGACTTTTGCTGCAGGCGGTCCCTGAGCTGGTGTAAAATATAGCCCTTCATTCATTTGTGGGCTCGCGCTGAGCTCCGGGAATTCCAAGCCTTCTATGACAGATAACACCCAGACCCCCGCCTCGTCCGGCAACGGCAAAGTCGGTTTCATCAGCCTCGGTTGTCCCAAGGCTCTCGTCGACTCCGAGCGCATTCTCACGCAGCTCAGGCTGGACGGCTACGACGTTGTCCCGTCCTATGGCGACGCCGACATTGTTGTGGTCAACACCTGCGGATTTATCGATGCCGCCAAACAGGAGTCGCTGGACGCGATCGGTGAGGCCATCAGCGAAAACGGCAAGGTAATTGTCACCGGTTGTATGGGTGTAGAGGCCGACAAGATTCGCGATACTCACCCGGGTGTTCTGGCGGTTTCCGGTCCCCACGCCTATGAAGAAGTGGTCGGCGCGGTTCACGAGTTCGTTCCGCAGAAAAAGCAGCACGATCCGTTCACCGATCTGGTTCCGCCGCAGGGAATCAAGCTGACCCCCCGGCACTACGCCTACCTCAAGATCTCCGAAGGTTGTAACCATCGCTGCACCTTCTGCATCATCCCCTCCATGCGCGGTGATCTGGTCAGTCGGCCCATTGGCGATGTGATGGACGAAGCCCAGCGCCTGGTGGATGCCGGTGTAAAAGAGCTGTTGGTCATCTCCCAGGATACCTCCGCCTACGGCGTCGACACCAAATACCGCACCGGTTTCTGGCAGGGGCGGCCGCTCAAGACCAAGATGCAGTCACTGTGCGAAGCGCTCGGCGAAATGGGCGTTTGGGTACGCCTGCACTACGTTTATCCCTATCCTCATGTCGACGACATCATTCCACTGATGGCCGAGGGAAAAATCCTGCCGTACCTGGACATCCCGTTCCAGCACGCCAGCCCGAAAGTACTCAAGGCCATGAAGCGCCCGGCCCACGACAGCAAAACCCTGGAGCGCATCCGCAAATGGCGGGAAATCTGCCCCGAGCTCACCATCCGCTCCACCTTCATCGTCGGCTTCCCCGGTGAAACCGAGGAAGACTTCCAGTACCTGCTGGACTGGCTCGACGAGGCTCAACTGGATCGTGTTGGCGCGTTCAAATACAGCCCGGTGGAGGGTGCCAAAGCCAACGAACTGGAAGGTGCGGTTCCCGAGGAAGTCAAAGAAGAGCGCCTGGCCCGTTTCATGGAAAAACAGGCAGAGATCTCAGCAGCCCGCCTACAGGCCAAAATCGGCCAGACAATCGACGTGCTGATTGACGAGGTCGACGAGGAAGGCGCCATCGGCCGCTCCAAGGCAGACGCGCCGGAGATTGACGGTATGGTTTACCTTAACGACGAGACCGACCTTGTTCCGGGTGAGATTGTTCAGGCGGTTGTTGAGCATGCTGATGAGCATGATCTTTGGGCTCGGCTTCTTTGATGGCTTCCGGCTTGGGCACCTAGCCTGCCGAATTTGGGGGTAGGCCTCGGCGGGGTGTGCCTCCCAAAAACCGCTACGAGCACATCCATGTGCGCTTGGCGTCGGCCATCCATGGCCGCCGACATTTTTGGGAGTCACACCCCGCCAAGGCCTCAGAATCTTCAGGGATAGGGAGCAATCGGGCCGGATAAACAAGGTCAGTAGGTCGGATCAGGTGAAGCCGTAATCCGACCTATCATTTTGTTTTGATGGCCTGTCTTCGCGAGGGCACGCCGCCAGCTCGAGTGCCGTGGTGGGTAGAGCCTCCCAAAAATCTGGAGCGCCAGGGATGGCGCGACGAAGCCCTACAGGGATGTATTCACGGGCGTTTTTTGGGAGGCTCTACCCACCATGGCAGTCCCGCCAAGCTAGCAGGCTAGGGCCGCAGTCAGAAACCACGACCCAAGCCAAAAGGGTCACCCCCCAAGCTTGCGAACAAGAATCTCATTAAACAGCTTGGGATTCCCCTGACCTTTGGAGGCCTTCATCAGAGGCCCCATGAAACCCCCAAGCATCTTCTTGCGCTTCTTCGGGTCTTCCTCGTTCTGATACTGCGCCACCTGATCCGGCATGCCCGCTAGAACCTCATCTACCATGGCTTCCAAAGCGCCGGTGTCAGACACCTGCTTCAGACCCTTGGCATCGATGATGGCGTCAACGCTGTCGTTCTCACCAGACCACAGCGCCTCGAACACCTTCTTCGCGCCGGCGGATGAAATCGTATTGTCGGCAATCCGTACCACCAGATCGCCCAGCTGAGCACCGCTGATGGGCGAATCGGCAACCGATTTCTCCTCTGCATTCAGGCGCGCAGAGAATTCGCCCTGGATCCAGTTGGCGACCAGCTTTGCGTCTTTGCCCTGGCTGGCCGCTTCTTCAAAGAACGTGGCCAGTTTTGAGTCGCCGCTGAGCAGGCTGGCGTCGTAGTCGTTCAGGCCGTAATGGTCCATAAAGCGGACTTTGCGGGCGTCCGGCAGTTCCGGGAGACTGTTGCGGGCTTCTTCAATGAAGGAATCATCGATTTCTACCGGCAGCAGGTCCGGGCAGGGGAAGTAGCGGTAGTCGTTGGCTTCTTCCTTGGTGCGCATGGAGCGGGATTCGTCACGGTCGCCGTTATACAGGCGGGTTTCCTGCACGATGCTGCCGCCGTCTTCCAGAACGTCCACTTGCCGCTCAACTTCGTGGGCAATGGCCTGCTCCATGAACCGGAACGAGTTCAGGTTCTTGGTTTCGGTACGTGTGCCCAGAGTGTCGGCCCCCTTCGGTTTCAACGAAATATTCACGTCGAAACGCATGGAGCCTTGGGACATGTCGCCGTCGCAGATGCCCAGGGATGTCACGATGCTGTGCAGCTTCTTCGCGAAGGCGACGGCTTCTTCCGCGTTGTTCATATCCGGTTCGGTGACCACCTCAATGAGCGGTGTGCCGGCCCGGTTGAGATCCACGCCGGTCATGCCGTGGAAATCCTCATGCAGGGATTTGCCGGCATCCTCTTCCAGGTGGGCGTGGTGAATGCGAACGCGCTTGGTCTCACCGTTCGGCAGATCAATGTCCACGAAGCCGGGGCCGACAATCGGGCGCTCCAGCTGAGTGGTCTGATAGCCTTTGGGCAGATCCGGGTAGAAGTAGTTTTTCCGCTCGAACATGGAGCGGCGCTCGATCTCCGCATTCACTGCCAGGCCAAACATGACCGCATAGCGGAAAGCCTGCTCGTTGGGGACCGGCAGCGTGCCGGGCATGGCCAGGTCAACGGCGTTGGCCTGCGTGTTAGGCTCGGCGCCGTAAGCGGTGCTGGAGCCTGAAAAAATCTTGGTTTTGGTGGCGAGCTGAACGTGAATTTCCAGCCCGATCACAATGTCCCACTGCATAGTTGCTCTCTCCTGTAAGGGGCCTGTCCCGGGCTTATTGCGGTTCACGCTGGTGCCAGTCGGTCACCTGCTGGAATTGATGGGCGGCGTTCAGCAAACGGGCCTCGGAGAAATAATCCCCGATTATCTGAAGACCCACCGGGAGACCGTCCACGAAACCGGCCGGTACCGACATGGCCGGTACACCCGCCAGGTTGATGGCGATGGTGAATACGTCTTCCAGGTACATGGTCACAGGATCGCTGGTTTTTTCACCCTGAATAAATGCCGGCGAGGGCGTGGTGGGGCTCATCAGCACATCCACTTCCTTGAAGGCATTGATGAAATCCTGCTGGATCAGCCGCCTCACCTTCTGGGCTTTGAGATAATAGGCATCGAAATAGCCGGCAGAGAGAGCGTAGGTGCCCACGAGAATCCGACGTTTCACCTCTTCACCAAAACCCTCCGCGCGGGAGCGGGTGTAAAGATCCATCAGGTCCTTGGGATCCTCGCAGCGGTAGCCATAGCGTACCCCGTCAAAACGGGACAGGTTGGCGGACGCCTCTGCTGGAGCAATTACATAGTAGGCAGCAATCGCGAGCTTCGCGTTTGGCAGCGACACCTCTTTAACGGTGGCGCCCAGTTTCTCGTATTCCTTTACTGCGTTGCGAACCTGCTGCTCCATCGCCGGGCTTAGCTGATCGCTGAAATATTCCCTGGGCAGGCCGATTCTTAAACCTTTTAGGGGCTCGTTCAGCGTGGCGGTGTAATCCGGCACCTCGCGGTCAATAGACGTCGAGTCCTTCGGATCAAAACCTGCCATCACATTCAGCATCAGCGCATTATCTTCTGCTGTGCGAGCCATAGTGCCGCCCTGGTCGAGACTAGACGCAAAGGCAATCATCCCGTACCGGGACACCCGGCCATAAGTGGGCTTCAGGCCAGTAACACCACACAGTGCCGCTGGCTGACGGATCGAGCCGCCAGTATCCGTGGCGGTAGCTGCCGGAGTCAGTCGAGCGGAAACCGCCGCAGCCGACCCGCCTGATGAACCGCCCGGCACCCGCTTATTACCTTCACTCAGGCCCCAAGGGTTGGTCACTGCGCCAAAATAACTGTTCTCGTTGGACGACCCCATGGCGAACTCATCCATGTTGGTCTTGCCCAGACACACGGCCCCTGCCTCGCGGAAATTCGCAGTGACAGTCGCATCGTAAGGGGGGACAAAGTTCTCCAGCATCTTGGAGCCGCACGTCGTGCGAACGCCGTTGGTGCAGAAAATGTCCTTGTGCGCGAAAGGAACGCCCGTCCAGGGCGTCGCGTTCCCAGACGCCCGCTGCTCATCCGCCACGCGGGCATCGGCCAGCGCCTGCTCTTCGGTCACGGTGATAAAACTGTTGTACTTCGAATCTTCCCGCTTGATGCGGTCGAGGAACTCCTGGGTCAGCTCCACACTGGAAATCTTGCCGCTTTCCAGTTCCCGGGAAAGCTCTGCTACGGATTTGTTATGCATGACGTGTCCTTTCACTCGATCACTCGGGGAACCAGATAAAGCCCGTTCTCGGTAGCCGGCGCAATCGCCTGGAACGCTTCCCGCTGATTGGTCTCGGTTACCTCGTCAGCGCGCAGGCGCTGGACTGCATTCAACGGGTGGGCCATGGGCTCAACCGAATCGGTGTCGGCGGCCGCCAGCTGATCCACCAGATCCAGAATATTGCCCAGATCCTTCTCCAGAGCCGAAACCTGCTCGTCATCCACACGAATGCGGGCGAGCACAGCGACTTTCTCAATGTCCTCACGGGAAATGGTCACGCATTGCCTCCCAGGTAAATGAAATGTCGGTAATAAATCTTTTGAAAACGAGGGCCAAACCTGAGCTTCGGGGCCGTTCGGGGAATCCTTTTCAAAACTGTAGAGGGCCATGGATGGCCCGAAACAAGCCCACATGGATGTGCTCGTAGCGTGTTTTGAAAAGGATTCCCCGAATGGCCCTTCACCAGGGCCAGAAAACCAAAGCGAGTATGGTAACAGATTCGAACAATGGCGGGAGGCCCCAGCCCATAAGGTAAATGTGTGAACCGTAAGGCGTGAGGCCCGCTAGCGCCTTGCCTGCAGGGGTGCTCACTGCTAAAGTTGCCGCATCTTTTCTTTGCGACTGCAACTCTCAGGTTGAAACTACACGAATGTTGATAAAAAGACTCCGAGGCATCTTCTCCAGCGATCTGTCCATCGACCTGGGCACCGCCAACACCCTCATTTACGTGCGTGAGCGCGGAATCGTGCTGAACGAGCCCTCGGTAGTGGCCATTCGCACCAACAACTCCCAGAAAATGGTCGCCGCGGTAGGCGCCGAAGCCAAACGCATGCTCGGCCGTACACCGGGCAACATTACCGCCATTCGCCCAATGAAAGACGGCGTAATTGCAGATTTCGTGGTAACCGAAAAAATGCTCCAGCACTTTATACATAAAGTGCATGAGAACAGCTTCATTACCCCTAGCCCGAGAGTGCTGGTGTGTGTGCCCAGCAAGTCTACGCAGGTTGAGCGCAAGGCCATCCGCGAATCCGCCCTCGGTGCTGGTGCACGGGAAGTCTTCCTCATTGAAGAGCCCATGGCGGCTGCTATCGGTGCCGGCCTTCCGGTTGAGGAAGCCAGCGGTTCCATGATCGTCGACATCGGTGGTGGTACCACCGAAATCGCCATTATTTCCCTGAACGGCATCGTCTATGCCGAATCCGTGCGTGTTGGTGGTGACAAGTTCGACGAAGCCATCGTTACCTACGTGCGCCGCAACTACGGCAGCCTGATTGGCGATTCGACCGCCGAGCGCATCAAGCACGAAATCGGCTGCGCCTACGAAGGCCTCGAAATTCGTGAGATCGACGTGCGCGGCCGCAATCTTGCAGAGGGTGTGCCCCGGGCATTCACCCTCAACAGCGAAGAAATTCTCGACGCGCTGCAGGAATCCCTGGCGCAGATCGTTCAGACCGTCAAAAGTGCTCTTGAGCAGTCTCCGCCCGAACTGGCGTCCGATATTGCCGAGCGCGGTATTGTACTGACCGGTGGCGGCGCTCTGCTGCGCGGGCTGGACAAGCTGATCAGCGAAGAAACCGGCCTTCCGGTGATCATCGCTGAAGACCCGCTGACCTGTGTTGCCCGTGGTGGCGGCAAGGCGCTGGAAGTGATTGATCGGGGTGGCATCGGAATGTTCTCCCAGGAGGGATAATCCTGTGGGGAGGGCTCGCCATTAAAACCATCTTCGTCCAGGGGCCTGTTCCCGGCTTCAGACTCCTCATTGTTCTACTCGTATCGGCAGCCCTGGTGGTTGCCGATGCGCGTTTCGACAAGCTCTCAACCGTGCGAAGCACCATCGCTACTGGTCTGGCCCCCGTGTACTGGCTGGGCAACGCGCCATACGAACTTACCGACTGGGCCGCCGGGCTGTTTGAAAATAAACAGGATCTACAGGAAGAAAATGAAGATCTCCGCGCCCGTTTGCTGATCCTTGAACGTCGCGCCCTGAAATACGCCGCCCTTGCGTCGGAGAACAACGAGCTGCGCCGCCTGATGAACTCTTCCGAAGTTCTGGACGATCGGGTGATTGTCGGTGAGGTTGTCGGCGTTTCCCCGGATCCCTTCTCCCACGAAATCATCATCAACAAGGGCCGCAGCGACGGCTTGTCGCCGGGCCAGGCAATCCTCGATGCCCATGGTTTGATGGGGCAGGTGGTGCAGAGCAGTCAGATCACCTCTCGCGTTCTGCTGGTATCTGACAGCAGCCATGCGGTGCCCGTGGAGGTAGTGCGCAACGGCCTGCGGGCGATTCTGCTGGGCACCGGTGACACCGATACCCTGGATCTCGTTCATGTGCCGGACACGGCCGATATCCGTGAGGGCGATCTGCTGGTCAGTTCCGGGCTCGGCGGACGTTTTCCGAGGGGGTACCCGGTTGCGGAAGTCAGCCGTATTTCCAAGGAACCGGGCGAACCGTTTGTTTCCATCGAAGCGTCGCCCAAGGCGCAGCTGAACCAGAGCCGTCTTGTACTGGTGGTATTCCCGCCGGAGAATGCCTCTCCGATCGAAGTCGAGGTGGTCGAGGGTGAGACTGCCGCTAACGCCGAGAATGACGGCAACCAGGGAGGGGAGGACTGATGTTATCCGTAATCAGCTATCCGGTTTTCGCGCTCTCCGTGGTTGTTGCACTGGTGTTCAGTATTTCCCTGTTTCCTGTGGGTTGGTTCGAGTTCCGCCCGGAGTGGCTGGGGCTGGTGGTGTTCTATTGGACATTCCGGGCTCCGGCCCAGTTCGGAATCCTCCTGGCCTGGTGTCTGGGCTTGTTGCTGGATGTGCTCGAAGCCACTCCCCTTGGCGTCAATGCCATGGCCATGGCGCTGATCGCCTTTCTGGTGCTTACCATCCATCAACGTCTGCGCATGTATCCGATGCCCCAGCAGTGCCTGATGGTGTTCCTGTTGCTGGGCATCAATCAGATGCTGGTGCATTTCGTGAAGCAGCTGCTGGGGGCCGATGACGCCGGGTTCAGCTACCTTTGGCCGGCCCTGACCAGTGCCCTGGTGTGGCCGGTATTCTGTATCCTGCTGGACAACATTAACCGCAAACTGGGTTAGCCATGCCATCCATCATTCTTGCTTCGGCTTCGCCGCGCCGGGCGGAGCTGTTGCAGCAAATCGGCCTGAAATTTTCGGTTCGTCCGGCGGACATCGACGAAACAGCGGAAGTCGATGAAACGCCGCAACATTATGTGGAACGTTTAGCCCGGGAGAAGGCGCTGGCTGTGGCCGAATCCGCGCCGCAATGCCTGGTTCTGGGGTCGGACACTTCAGTGGTGCTCGATGGAAGAATCCTTGGTAAGCCCACAGACGCGGCGGATGCCCGGGAAACCCTGGCCCGCCTTTCGGGTGCGACGCACCAGGTGATGACTGCCGTGGCGCTGGCCAACGATGGGCAATGCCAATCCGTTCTGGTCACAACGGAAGTCTGTTTCCGGGATCTCTCCTCCGAAGAGATTGATGCTTACGTGGCCAGCGGCGAACCCATGGACAAGGCCGGAAGTTATGGAATTCAGGGCCTTGGTGGTATTTTTGTTGATGAGCTCCGGGGTAGCTACAGTGCCGTGGTTGGCCTGCCGCTGCAGGAAACCGCCGCGTTGTTGGCTGGTGCCGGTTACCCGGTCTGGAAAAACTGGCCGCGCAGTCTGGAGAGCCAAACATTATGAGTGAAGAGATTCTTATCAACGTCACCCCGGTGGAAACGCGGGTGGCCCTGGTTGAAAACGGCATGCTGCAGGAGGCCTACATAGAGCGCACCAGCAGGAAAGGCATTGTCGGGAACATCTACAAGGGCAAAGTGGTGCGGGTTTTACCGGGCATGGAAGCCGCGTTCGTCGATATTGGTCTGGAACGGGCTGCATTTATCCATGCCTCCGATGTGGTTCCGAGTCAGTCCAATGGCGATGAGCCTGCCGACACCCCCAAGACCGTCCCGGATATCCGCAGCCTGCTCCGGGAGGGCCAGTCCCTGGTGGTTCAGGTTACCAAGGACCCTATTGGCACCAAGGGCGCCCGTCTGACCACCCAGCTTTCAATCCCTTCAAGGTATCTGGTGTTCATGCCCGGCGTCAGTCACGTTGGCATTTCGCAGCGCATTGAGGATGATGCCGAGCGAGCGCGCCTGAAAACCCTCGTCGAGGAGGCGGCAGCGGCAGATCAGGACGTTCAGGGTGGTTATATCATCCGGACGGCCGCAGAAGCGGCCTCGCCTGAGGACCTGATTGGCGATATGGCCTATCTGCACCGGTTGAGCCAGTCCATACACGAGCGAATTGCCCGGGTTCAGGCCCCGGCCGTTGTATACCAGGATCTGCCGCTGTTTATTCGCACCATCCGTGACCTGATCCGACCGCAGACTGAAAAGGTTCGCATCGACAGCCGCGAGAGCCACCAGAGGGTGATGGAGTTTGTTGAAGAGTTCGTTACGGAATTTGCCGACAAGGTAGAGTACTACCCGGGCGAGCGGCCCATCTTTGATCTCTACTCGGTGGAAGACGAAATCCAGAAAGCCCTGAGCCGGAAGGTCCAGCTCAAGTCCGGCGGTTATGTGATCATCGACCAGACCGAGGCCATGACCACTATCGATATCAACACCGGCGCGTTCGTGGGGCACCGTAACCTGGAAGAGACCATCTTCAAGACCAATCTGGAAGCAGCCCGGGCGATCAGCCGCCAGCTGCGGCTGCGGAACCTGGGCGGTATCATCATCATCGATTTCATCGACATGGAAGATCCCGAGCATCAGCGCCAGGTGCACCGGATGCTGGAAAAGATGTTGGAACGGGATCACGCCAAGACCAAGATTACCGGGGTGTCCGAGCTGGGCCTGGTGGAAATGACCCGCAAGCGCACCACCGAGAGCCTGGGCCAGGTGCTTTGCGAACCCTGTCCGATCTGTGACGGACGCGGTTTCCTGAAGACCAGCGAAACCGTGTGTTATGAAGTTTTCCGGGAAATTCTCCGGGTCAATCGTGCCTACGATGCCGAAAGCTATCTGGTGATGGCCTCCCAGAGCGTGGTGGACCGCCTGCTGGATGAGGAATCCGATAACGTGGCCGATCTTGAAACCTTCATCAGCAAGACCATTCGCTTCCAGGTGGAGCCCTTCTACAGCCAGGAGCAGTATGATGTTGTTCTGCTCTGATGCCGGGAAACTGCGCCGGTTACCGGGTTAAGGGGTCTGAATGTCCTCCGCTGACCACGAACCGCCGCTTCCGGAGAACCTGCCCGAGAGCCCTCCGGTTCGGCTTTTGGCGCGGCTCGCCAGCCTGATCTGGTGGATGCTGCTGACACTTCTGGTGCTGCTGGCCTTATACGCCGGTCTTGGCCGCCAACTGACCCAGAATGTGGACAGCTTTCGCGATGATCTGGCTCGTGAGCTGTCAGACCGACTGGGCCATGATGTCAGCATCGGTGGCCTTTCATCCCAGTGGTACTGGCTCGACCCCGCCTTTACGGCCAGCGACATTCAGGTCACTCACCCTGACACCGGAATTGTCGTTGCCAACCTTCAGCATCTGAATATCCGCTTTGCTGCACTGGCCTCGTTGATGCGTCTGAGGATTGTCTTTGAGGACTTCCAGGCAGACGGTCTGGAACTGACCGTGAATCAGGAGCGCGGCGGTGATGTTGCGGTGAGAGGCGCAGAAATACCGGAACCGGTCAGCAATCAGTTGCAGGAGTGGCTGGAGCTTGCCGGTGACTGGCTCTCTGATCCTTACGTCAAGATTACCCGCGTCAATCTTGGTATCCGGGATAACCAGGGCAACCTGCGCCACCTGGATATCCCCCAGCTGGATCTCGACTACCGCCGTGGATTGTTCCACGCATCCGGCCGTGCCATGCAGTCTGGTACTACCCAGCAGCTGGCCAGTTTTGCCCTCGTGGGCCAGCATTTTTTCCGGGGTGACTTTACCGGCCAGTTGTACCTTGGCGTCGATTCCGGCCGGCTGTTCGACGGACTGGTTGACGAGTACCAGTGGCGATCCCTCCGGGTGGAAGGCTTCGATCTTGGTGGTGAAGCCTGGCTTACGTTCCGCAACGGTTTGCTGCAACAGGTGACCGGTACGGTGCGGACCCCCTATCTGCAGTTGGGTGTAGGCTCTCAATCCCTGGCGCCACTGGAAGACATCCGCGCGAGATTTGGCTGGCGTCGCCACGATACGGTGATGACCGACGAGACTGTGGTCGAATCCGGGGCCTTCGCCCTTGGCGAGTGGCATCTGAAGCAGCTCCAGTGGACCTGGGACGGCGATGTGGTTTCACCTTTCAGTCTGAGGTTGGCGCCGTCGGAGGGAGGCATGTCCGTCATTGCCGACGCCCTTCCGCTAGCGCCCACACGTCGCCTCGCTGCGCGGCTTCCGTTATTGCCGGAGCGTGCACTCCGGGCCCTTCAGGACTATAGGCCCGGTGGCTTTCTGGACCAGTTGAGAATCTTCTTCCCCGAGGGCGCCCCGGAAGACTTTCAGCTTTCCGGCCGGTTGCGTGACGTTAGTGTTCGGGCCCACGGCGGCGCGCCCGGCGTTACCTCTGTAAACGGAGACATCGCTCTGGACCGGCAACGAGGCTATGTCCGGATTGCCGCCGGCGAGTCGCCCGTTTCTCTGGATTTTCCCCAGCTTTTCGGGGGCGCCTGGTCATTCCCCGTACTTGAGGGCGAAGTGGCCTGGCTGCTGGATGGCGCTATTACCCGTGTGTTTTCGGATGGCGTACGGATGCGTTACGGCGAGGCCACCGAACTGGACGGTGCTTTTGACCTCAGGATGGATCGAGAGGGTGAAGACAATCTGGGGCTCAAAGTGTCGGTGAAAAACGGCAACGCCGACATGCTGGCAGATTTCGTTCCGGTTAAGGCGGTAAACCCCGGTTTGTACGATTGGCTCACGACCGCCATTCTCGAGGCCGATATTACCTCAGGGACGTTTTTCGGCCATGGTCAGATAGGTTTTGGTGCACCCCGGGGCTCCTTCGTCACCTCAATGATCTATGAATTCGATCAGGCATCTGTCCGCTACGATGACGCCTGGCCGGAGGTCACAGGTGCCCGGGGCAGTGTCAGGGTTCACAATGGCGACACGCTGGTTCGACTCGAAGCAGGTCAGACCGGTGGCCTGGATCTCGATCCCGGGACGGTTCGCGTGGAGCCCTCCGATCAAGGCACACGGATAAGGGTGGATACCTCGGCACGGGTGCCCGGCGAATCGGTCGGGTTCTGGATGGAAAATAGCCCCCTGGGTGATATGGCAGGCACAGAGGCCCAGAAGCTTGAATATGGTGGTGAGTATCAGCTGGACCTTGGTGTCGACTTGCCATTGGGGACGGAGCAGCCAACCGTGGTTGAGGCAAAAATTGCCGCACAGGAAGGCACCGTCTCCTACCCCTCGGCAGGGTTGGCCTGGCGGTCGGTTCAGGGTGAACTGACCTACCACAGCGAAAACGGCTTCTCCGGTGGCCCTTTGACTGCCGAATTTTTCGATGAACCGGTAACCATTGCCTTCAGCAAGTCCCGGGCGGGCAATGCCCTTACCATCCGGCAGTCGGGAACGCTACCGGTGCCCGGGGTGTTTGAGCAGGCGGGACTTGAGACCAGTTCGGGTTTTGGTTTGCAGGGCAATGTTACCTATACCGCGGACCTGGACGTGGGATCGGATTCAACGTCGGGCATCCGCGTGCGGTCCACTCTTGAGGGGCTGGCGGTTGACTGGCCGGAGCCACTGTCAAAAACGGCGGATGAGGCAGCACCGCTGCGGGCAACCATCAATCCCTCGGCCGCCGGCGGGCTTGGCATTACGGGCGACTGGGAAAACCGCGCAACGTTCGATCTGTTATGGAAAGAGACCGGGTTTGATTTGCGTCTTGGCCGCCTGCACCTTGGCCCGCAGGTGTTGAACGATATTGATATCAATGCCCTCGATCTTGGTGACCGGTGGGTGGTGACCACCAGCTCGCAACGCGCCGAAGGCCGACTGACAATTCCGCAAAATGGCGACACGGTGAAGGCCGATTTTCAGGTGTTACGGCTCGTGCGCAGTGAAACACCCCCTGAGGATTCGCCGGAATTACTCACCCTCGAAGAGCAGCTTGAGGCGTTCCGCGCGCTGGATATGGGAAACTGGCCGGATATCGATGTCTCGATTGCGGAACTGCAACTGAACGACGAATCGTTGGGACAGTGGGCCTTCCGGCTCCGCCCCGAACCTTTTCGGTTGCAGGTAAATGACATCGAGGGGCGCCTGAATTCCCTGACACTGCTGGGCGACATGAGCTGGAGCATCGTCGGAGACCGGGAAACCAGCCGGTTTACAGGTTCCATCAGCGGGGGTGCGCTCGCGGATCTGAACGAGCTCCTCGACACTGAAATGCCGGTCACTAACGAGGGGACCAACATAGAGCTGGATCTGGACTGGCCCGGCCGTCCGGATGAGCTTTCCATACCGGAGCTCAGTGGCTCGGTCAGTCTAAGGCTGGATGAGGGTGTGATCCTGGAGCGAAACAACACGGCGCAACTGTTCCGGGTGTTCAATCTGCTGAACTCTGACACCCTATGGCGCCGGTTGAAGCTCGACTTTTCCGATCTGTATGAGCGTGGGGTGGCATTCGACGCGATCTCGGGCAAGGCGCAGATCATCAATGGCTTGCTGACCATGGATCCCGAACTGCAAATAGTGGGCCCATCCGGCGCCTTCAAACTCAGTGGCACGACCAATATGGCCAGCGAGGAGCTGGATATGCGGCTTGTGGTTGTGTTGCCCCTGACTCAGAATCTGCCATTGGCGGCGCTGCTCATGGGTGCCGGTGCGCCGATCGGCGGCGCCTTGTTTGTGCTGGACAAGATTCTGGGCGATCCTTTGAGCAGGCTGACAAGCGCAACCTACAGCGTGACCGGCTCATGGGACGAGCCGGAAGTGAATCTGCAACGGGTTTTTGACACCGGCGAATAACTTTTCTGTTTGGCAATATCGGAGGCAGTCATGAACAAGCGTGTTTCCAACCGGGTCGCAGCCATCCAGATGGTCAGCGGTCATGACATTGACGCCAATCTGCGCGAAGCGGAACAGCTGCTGGCCCGGGCTGCCGAGCAGGGCGCCTCGGTCGCCGTACTGCCTGAGAATTTTGCGGTTCTGGCCACCAGTCAGATGATTGATCGTGGTCGCCAGGAGGCGGGGGCCGAGCCTGTCATAAGAACCTTCCTGGCCGAACAGGCCCGGAAACTGGGGCTCTGGATCGTTGGCGGATCGATGCCCGTGGCCAAACGACCGGACGGCTCAGATCTGGAGGATCGGGTCAGGGCAACCTGCATTGTCTTTGATGACCAGGGTGAGGAAGTTGCCCGTTACGACAAGATTCACCTGTTTGATGCCATGGTGGAAGACGCCCATGGTCAATACCGTGAATCGGACACCTTCGAGCCCGGCGAACAGATAGTGACCGTGGATACGCCCGCGGGCAAGCTGGGGTTGGCGATCTGCTACGATCTTCGCTTTCCGGAGCTGTTCAGGCTGCTGCGTGAGCAGGATGTCGACTGGATTTGCCTTCCGAGCGCTTTCACCTGGCAGACCGGTGATGCCCACTGGTACCCCCTGATCCGGGCCCGCGCGATCGAGAACCAGGTATGGTTAGTGGCACCTGGCCAGGGTGGCCAGAACAGCGAGCGCCGTCGCACCTATGGCCACAGCCTGATCTGTGATCCCTGGGGGCGGATCGTGACGGAAATGGGGGAAGGCCCGGGCCTGGTCACCGCCGAACTGGACGCCGATCAGGTAGCCAATCTGCGCGCCCGGATGCCGGTGTGGGAGCACCGCCGGCTCAAAGGTTGAACCAACGGCTCACATGGCCTCGGCGTCATCGATGCACTCCCTGAGATAACGGAACAGTTTCCGGGCCTGGCCGGTGTTCTTCTGTTTTTCGACGTCTTTTCGGGCGTTTCGAGCAAGGTTTCGCAGGTGCTGCATATCGGCAGTGGGGCAGTAGCTGAAGAACTCGCCAACAACGGAATCGCCTTCGGCAATCATCCGGTCCCGCCAGCGTTCCGCCAGGTGGTGTCTGCGGGTGTGTTCTTCGCTACCGGCATCGAAGGCGTCGATGGCTTTCGCCAGGGCTTCAGGATCATCTTCCTGTCGGATGACCTTACCGATGTATTGCAGGTGCCGTCGTTTGGCCTCGTTCTGGCGGATACGGCGGGATTCCTCGATCGCGGCGCGGAGGGTCTCGCTGATTGGCAAGGTTTCCAGCTGATCGTTGCTCAGGTCCAGCATCCGCTTGCCCAGATCCTGCAGGGCATGCATTTCCCGTTTCAGCTGGGATTTGCTGGGGCCGTCGTATTCCGGCGCGTCGTTGTCTTGATGGTCTTTCATAAATCCGAGATCCGCTTAAGCGTAGAAAATCGTCGCGAGGCCAAGAAAGGCCATGAACCCGACTACATCGGTCACAGTCGTGAGAATCACGCTGCCTGCCAGGGCCGGATCAATATTGCGAGATTTGAGAAACAGTGGCAGAACCGTGCCAACCAGCGCTGCGGCGACAAGATTGATCACCAGCGCGGCAGCAATGATCGCGCCGATCATCACATCCTGGAACCAGAGCATGGCTGCACCCGCCACCACGGCGGCCCAGAGCAGGCCGTTCAGTATCCCTGACAGAAATTCCCGGTTCAGCAGCCAGCCTACGTTGGCGCCGCTGATCTGCCCCACGGCCATACCGCGAATCACCAGTGTAAGCGTCTGACTACCAGCAATGCCGCCCATACTGGCAACAATTGGCATCAGCACTGCGAGCGCCACCACTTTGGCGATCGTGTCTTCAAATAGCCCGATGACGGCGGAGGCGGTCAGTGCCGTAATCAGGTTGATGCCCAGCCAGACGGCACGGCGACGGGTGGTTTTCCACACCGGCGCAAAGGTGTCCTCGTCTTCGTCCAGACCCGCCATACTCATCAGTGAGTGGTCCGCATCCTCCCGGATAACGTCAACCACATCATCGATGGTGATCCGACCCAGCAGGCGGCCCTCCTCGTTTACCACCGGCGCCGAGATCAGGTCGTAGCGTTCAAACAATGTCGCTACCTTGGTGTCGGAGAGGCTCACGGGAATGGGCTCGATGTCGGTATCCATGACTTCCCGCACGGTGGAGGCGGGGTTGGAGACCAGCATTTTCGTGATGGGCAGCATGCCAATGAAATCGTCCCGCCGGCTGACCACGATCAGGCTGTCGGTCATGGGTGGCAGGGTGCGGTGCCTGCGCAGGTAGCGGAGCACAACATCGATACTGATGTCCGGGCGCACCGTAATGGTGTCCGTGTTCATCAGACCGCCGGCGGTGTCCTCCGGGTAGGAGAGAACTTCCTCCACGCGCTGGCGGTCCTGCTCGTCCATGGTGTCCAGGACTTCCTGGATCACCGTATCCGGCAGTTGCTGCAGCAAGTCGGCCAGGTCGTCCGACTCGAAATCCTCGATGATATCCGCCAGTTCCTGAGCGTTCAGCTGGCTCAGGAAGTAGCCACGGATATCGTCGCTCAGGTACTGGAGAACTTCCCCTTCCAGTTGCTTGTCGACGAGATTCCACAGCAGGGCCCGCTGCCGTGGCGGTGAGGATTCCAGCAAATGGGCAATATCACTGGGGCTCAGGCCACCGTTCAGGATGCGGGCAACCTGCTTCAGTGCGCCACTGTCCAGTGCTTCGCTCAGGGAGCGAAGACGCTGGCGGGCCTGGCTTTTTTCCAGAATATCGGTCATGTGTTTATTTTACTCACCCTCACCGAAATAGTCGTTAATCAATTCCACCAATGCTTCGATGGCCTGTTCCTCATCCGGTCCGTCGGCAATGAGCTCCACATCGGTTCCTTTGCTGGCGGCCAGCATCATCACCTGCATGATGTTCTTCGCGTCCACATCCCGGCCTTTGCCGCTGATACGCACGCTGCTGTCGTATTCCGATGCCGTGTTGACCAGCTTCGCAGTGGCGCGCGCATGCAGGCCCAGTTTGTTGATGATGGTAATGGGGCGGCGAATCATGGCTTGATCAGATCTCTTCCCGGGTCTGCAGGTGTGGCAGTTCGGTGTGCCGCACTTGCACATTGCTGTACCGTTGCCGGAAGTACTCACCCAACTGCTCGCACACATACACCGACCGGTGCTGGCCGCCGGTACAACCAATGGAAATGGTCATGTAGCTGCGGTTGCTGTCTGCAAAAGAGGGCAGCCAGGTATCCAGAAATGATTTCAGGTCCTCGATCATCTTCCGGCTTGCCGGTTCTTTTTCCAGAAACTCGATAACCGGCTGATCCGTCCCGACATACTTGCGGAGGCTGGTATCCCAGTAGGGGTTGGGCAGGCAGCGGACATCGAAAACGTAGTCGGAATCCAGCGGCACGCCGTGTTTGAAGCCGAATGACTGAAACAGGAGAGCCAGTTCCTGATCTTTTCGACCGACCACGCGCTGCTTGACCATGTCCCGCAGCTCGTACATGGACATGCCGGTGGTATTTACGTAAAGATCGGAAAGCTTGGAGAGGGGCTCCAGCAGTTTCTTCTCGCTGGTAATGGCTTCCCGGAGAGAGGTCCTGTCGTCACTCAACGGATGCTTTCTGCGGGTGGCGTGAAAACGCTGCAGAAGCGACTGCTCGTCGGCGTCCAGGAAGATGATTTCAACGGTAACCCCGGTTTCCTGGAGGCGCCGGTAGATCTCCTCGAAATTGGCCAGCTCGCCGGAAAGGTTCCGCGCATCGATACTGACGGCCATCTTGCCCAGTCGACCAGGCCTGGTCTGGCTGGCGGCTTCCCGTGTGAGGGGGAAGAGCAGGCCAATAGGAAGATTGTCGATGCAATAAAACCCGAGGTCCTCCAGCACATGAAGTGCGGTACTCTTGCCCGAACCGGACCTGCCACTGACGATAATCAGCTTCATGACCACCTTACCTCCACTGCAGTGAATATCAGCCGCCTGAGGCGGTCATGCGCTGGTACAGCGTGCTGGCGTCCTCGGATTGCCGGAGGCGATCACAGAACGACCGCTCATTGAACTTTTCAGCCAGTTGGCTGAGCAGCTCCAGGTGTTCGCTCGTTGCTTCCTTCGGGACGATCAGGGCGAAAATCAGATCCACCGGCTGATTGTCGATAGCATCGAATTCGACGCTTTCTTCCAGCGTCATCAGCACGCCCACCACGTGATCAAGTCCTTCCAGACGGCAGTGGGGAATGGCGATTCCCTGGCCAATGCCGGTGCTGCCCAGGCGCTCGCGGGAAATCAGGTTGTTGAAGAGCTGGGTCTCGCTGAGCGTGTTGTCCTGATGGTTTATCTGCTCGGCAATAAACTCCAGGGCCCGTTTCTTGCTGGACGCAGCTACCCTGCAGAGGGTGAGCTCCGGAGCAAGAATGTTCTCTATGGTCAGGGATGTGTCGCTCATGGATCGACTGCGTTTCCGTTAAAAAAAAGGCTGCGACACGTTACTCATGTCGCAGCTCGATTAGATGAATTGCATGAAAACAGTCAGTTAGCGAGAGCCGTTTCCGTGCATCCGGTCTACATTCTTTTCCTTGTGCTTGAGGATCTGACGGTCAAGCTTGTCGATCAGGGCATCGATGGCTGCGTACATATCCTCATTTTCTGCCTTTGCGTGAATCTCACCACCAACCACGTGCAGCGTGGCTTCCGCAATCTGGCGCACCTTCTCCACTTCCAGGGTTACCTGGCAGTTGCTGATGTGGTCAAAGTGACGCTCGAGCTTCTGGAACTTCTCTGAAACATAATCCTTCAGTGCGGGAGTAAGTTCTACGTGATGGCCTGAAATATTGAGTTGCATAGGCGTCTCCTGTTGTCATCGTTCCGGCTCCCGGGAGCCGGTCTGGGTGCTGGCGCATTGTGCGCCGGCAAATAGTACGTTGCGCCCGGACCCCGGGGTGTTCAGACCAGCCGCTTGCGTTCGTTCGAAGGCGGAATGTGCATGGCCTCCCGGTACTTGGCAACGGTGCGTCGCGCAACCTTGATTCCCTGTTCTCCTAGCATGGCTGCAATTTTACTGTCGCTCAACGGCTTTTTGGGCGTTTCCGCGGCAATCAGCTTTTTGATCATCGCGCGGATCGCCGTGGAAGAACATTCACCGCCTTCGTCAGTGCTGACATGGCTGGAGAAGAAATATTTCAGCTCGAAAATTCCCCGGGGGGTGTGCATGTATTTCTGGGTGGTGACCCGGGAAATCGTGGACTCATGCATCTCAACCGCCTGGGCGATATCAGAGAGGATCAGCGGTTTCATGGCTTCTTCACCCTGATCCAGGAATCCTTGCTGGTGCTCGACAATACGGGTCGCCACTTTCAGCAGGGTTTCATTGCGGCTCTGCAGGCTCTTGATAAACCATTTCGCCTCCTGCAACTGATCCCGCAGGTAGGTGTTGTCGGCACTGCTGTCCGCACGCCTTATAAGAGAAGCATAGCTGGCATTGACCCGGATGCGCGGTGCAATTTCAGGATTCAGCTCAACACGCCAGCGGCCATTGTGTTTGCGAACGATCACGTCCGGAATCACATAATCGGGTTCGGCCCGGTCAATGACATCGCCCGGCCGCGGATTCAGGCCGGTGATCAGCGCCAGGACATCCCGCAACTGGTCTTCTTTCAGGCGGCTGCGGCGCAGCAACTGGGCGTAATCGCGGTTGCCCAGCAGGTTGATGTAATGGGTAATTACAAGGCGTGCCTGGGCCAGCCAGGGTGTTTCCGGCGGCAGCTGGTTGAGCTGGATCAGCAGGCATTCCTGTAGGTCCCGGGCAAACACGCCGGGCGGATCAAAGTGTTGCAGGCGGTGAAGCACGGCTTCCACTTCATCCAGTTCAAGGGGGTCTTCATCGTTCTCATCCAGCAGTCCGGCGTGGATTTCCTCCAGCGGGCTGGTGATATAGCCCCGTTCGTCCACTGCATCCATCAGGGCATGGGCAATGGCCTGGTCCCGTTCACTGAGGGGCGTCAGATTGAGCTGCCATTCCAGGTGATCCTGAAGCGTTTCGGTCGGGGAATTACGGGTTTCGAAATCGTGATCGTTTTCGTCGTCGTTGCGGGCTGCCGGCGCTGGTGCGGACTGGTAGATGTCGTCCCAGGCGGTATCAACCGGCAGATCGTCCGGAATGTTGTCAGGAATCTCGTTCTCCGAGGACCAGTCCGGGCCGTTCTCGGATTCATCCCAGTCGCTGGCCGGTTCCGGGGCAGCTTCAGCGGCGGACTCGGTGGCGTTGGCCTCGCGCTCGTCGTTTTCGCTGGCTGCGTCGGTCTGGTCATCGTCCTCGGAGGTCTCCAGCATGGGGTTGGATTCCAGTGCCTGCTGGATTTCCTGCTGGAGGTCGAGAGTGGAGAGCTGGAGAAGCCGGATCGCCTGTTGCAGCTGGGGCGTCATGGTCAGGCTTTGACCCAGCTTTAACTGTAAGGAGGCTTTCATAACCATGGTTCAGGATCCGTCACTCATCAGCGCGTTGTGTCATAAGTCGTGAAAAAATCTTTATATGCCGGTTACTTGCCGTGATTTTAATTTACCCTAGCAAGTTCTTTGCCGAGTTTACTTGCTACAGGTCATCAAAACAATCAGCCATTGGGTGTCAGAGTCTGAATTCGTCGCCGAGATAGACTTCCTTGACCTGCTGGTTGGCCAGGATGGCGTCGGCATTGCCGGAGGCGATGATGTGGCCGCCGGAAACAATGTAGGCATTCTCGCAGATGTCCAGGGTCTCACGCACGTTGTGGTCGGTGATCAAAACGCCAATGCCTTTGTCCCGAAGGTGCCGGATGATGTGTTTGATGTCACTGACGGATATGGGGTCCACACCGGCGAAGGGTTCATCCAGCAGGATAAAAGCCGGCTCCATGGCCAGTGCCCGGGCAATCTCCACCCGTCGGCGTTCACCGCCGGACAATGCCATGCCAACACTGTCCCGGATATGGGTGATGTGGAATTCTTCCAATAACCCCTCGAGCTTCTTCTCCCGCTCTGCCTTGCCCAGCCCCGGCCGGGTTTCGAGGATGGCCATGATGTTGTCGCGTACGGACAGTTTGCGGAAGACCGAGGCTTCCTGGGGCAGGTAACCGATGCCCTGGCGGGCCCGACCATGCATGGGCAGGGGGGTGATATCCCGGCTGTCGATCGTGATCCGCCCGCGATCAGCGGGGACGAGCCCAACGATCATATAGAAGCAGGTGGTTTTCCCGGCACCGTTGGGACCAAGCAGCCCGACAATTTCCCCACTGCGGATTTCCAGGGAAACGTCGATCACCACTTTTTTCTGTTTGTAACTCTTTGCCAGGTTACTGGCTCTCAGAACTGCCATCGGATCCCTGTCTGTCTGTACTGCGTGGCTGAATCACCATCTCTACCCGGCCGCTGCCCTCGCCGGTGTCTGCGCCGCCCTCAGCGGTGACAACCCGGCCGACGGTATCATAATGAATGACATCACCCCGGAACAGGTTGCCATTCTGCTCGATGACTGCTTCCCGTTCAAAGGTCAGCTGGCTGTCGGTGGCAGACCAGGTAATGTTCAGGGCACGGGCATCGGTTTCGCCTTCCCCCTCGCGCGCCGGTTGACGGTATATAGCGGGCGTACCAGAGGCTTCGATCCGGCTCAGGCCGTCCTCGGTCCGGTACAGGACGACCCGCTCGGCAGTCAGGCGGGTATTGCCCTGCTCAAGTTCCACAGCGCCGGTGTAGGTGGCAATGCCCTGGCCGTCATCCAGGCGGGCGGTATCTGCGGTGACCTTGATAGGAGTGTCAGAATCAAGGTCAAATGCAGCCGCCGGGCCGATCATCACGACCGTTAGCAGGGCAGCCATCAGGCGCCGGTATCGGTTAGTTTCCGGTTTCATAGAGTCCTTCCACCTGGGAGTTCAGTTCCAGAATTCGTTCGTCTATCCACGCTTTCATGCCCGTGGCCCGGGTTATGCCGGTAACATCACGTATTTCTACGGGCGCGTCTGTATATACCATGCCCCGGTCGTTATCCAGGGTCAGGCTTGATGTTGTCAGGACGGCGTCCCGTTCGCCAATCGTGCGCTGAACCCGGACATTGTCCGTCAGGTACACCAGATTCTGGTTTTGCAGCAAGCTGCCATTGTCGGCCTCGACAATCCACGGCAGGGCCTCCTGGTCCCCGTACAGCTCGGCCCGGGGAGATTCCATGGTGGCCAGGTTGCCTTCCTCGAACTGCTCAATTCGGGGGCTGGAAAACCGGATCTTGAGATTGCCCGCTTCATCGAAGGAGGTGTACTGACCATTCACCACGAAACCGTCTGGTTCGGCGTCTCCCCGTAGGGCCGCTGCCTCGTCATCAATCACAGGGGGTTCATCGCTGCGCCAGAGCAGGAATACGGCTGCCACCACGGTAGCAGCCAGTGCCAGTGCTCGCAGCCAGGGTCTGTCCAGCAGCCAGTTCATGCCTCGGGCTCCAGATAGGGGGCAAGTGCTGCGTCAAGCCTGCCATGGGCCGTCAGCAGCAAGTCGCAGGCTTCGCGGACCGCCCCTTCGCCGCCCCGGGCAATGGTGCAGTAGTCGGCATGCTGCTGCACCAGCCAGTAACCGTTGGGCACGGTGATGCCCAGTCCGGCGAACCTCAGTGCCGGGAGATCTGGCAGATCGTCCCCCATGTATGCGATGGCCTCGGGGCTGATATCCATGGTGCTGACCAGTTCCTGAAGGGCTACCTTCTTGTCCTCTCGCCCCTGCATCAGGTGGGGAATGCCAAGATCCCGCATGCGCTTCTCGGTCAGGGGGGACTTTCGTCCGGTGATCACGGCCACGGTAATCCCGGCTGCCATCAGTTGTTTCAAACCCAGGCCATCCAGAATGTTAAAAGCCTTGAGCTCATCACCAGTGGCGCTGAAATAAAGTTTACCGTCGCTCATGATGCCGTCGACATCCAGTGCGATCAGGCGGATCTTTACGGCCTTTGCCAACAGCGAATCCGGCCATTGGTGCTTCATATCAAACAGCTCCTCATAGCCCCTAGATAACGCCGGCACGCAGCAGGTCGTGCATATTGATGGCGCCAATCAGACCACCCTGGTCGTCGGTAACGGGGAGGGCGTTGATCTTCATCTCCTCCATTATGTTCAGCGCTTCCGCCGCCAGATGATCGGCCTGGATCGTTTTACCATGCCGGGTCATGACCTCGTTGATGGGCGTATTGTGAATGTCCACCGATCGATCCAGAGTCCGTCGAAGGTCACCGTCCGTAAATATTCCGGTAAGAGTGCCTTTATCATTGACGACGGTGGTCATACCGAGACCCTTTCGGGACATCTCAAGAAGAGCACCGCTCAAGGGGGTATCCTCGTTGACGACTGGAATCTGATCACCGCTGTGCATGATGTCGGAGACCCTGAGCAGCAGCCGACGCCCGAGGCTGCCGCCGGGGTGAGAGATAGCGAAATCCTCGGCACTGAAGCCCCGGGCCTCAAGGAGTGCAACGGCGAGGGCATCGCCCATCACCAGGGTGGCCGTTGTGGAGGAGGTGGGCGCCAAACCCAGTGGGCAGGCTTCCACCATAACGCTGACGTCCAGATTGGCGACGGCTTCCCGGGCCAGTGTGGAGCTGGCATTGCCGGTCATGCTGATCAGCGGAGCGCCCATGCGTTTGATCAACGGCAGAATGGTGACCACCTCGCTGGTGTTGCCGCTGTTGGAAATGGCGATGACCACATCCTGGGAGGTGATCATACCCATGTCACCGTGGCTTGCCTCGCCCGGGTGCACGAAAAACGATGGCGTTCCAGTGCTGGCCAGGGTGGCGGCAATTTTGTTGCCAATGTGGCCGGATTTTCCCATGCCGGTCACAACCACGCGGCCCTTGCAGTTCATGATAACTTCGCAGGCCCGCGTGAACTGGTCGTCGATTCGGCCTTCAAGGGCATCAATGGCGTCGCGCTCAATGCGGATGGCGCGGATGGCAGAAGATCGGAAATCGCTGGGAGTCTGTTCGGTCATCGGGCTTTGGGCCTGGCTGTCGGGACGTTGTAAATGTTGGGCAGAGTATACCATTTTCACCCGGCAACGATGCCCGGTTACCGAAAGTTCAGTCAAACTGATCATTGCTATCAGTACATTTTGGGCACTTTGGATTGAGCTTGCGCGCTCCTTGGCATAATGTAGCCCCTCTTTGAAAGGTAAGGACTATGAATTCACCGGCTTACATATCGCTCAAGGACGTCGTGTTCTCCCGCTCAGGGCGCCGTATCTTCGACGGTGTCAGCCTGGACATCCCCCGCGGAAAAATCACCGCCATCATGGGGCCCAGCGGAACCGGGAAAACCACGCTGCTTCGCCTTATTGGCGGCCAGCTCAGGCCGGATTCGGGCAGTGTTGTGGTGGACGGCCATGAAGTGCCGAAGCTCAAGCGCAAAGCCCTCTACAGCCTTCGGGAAAAGATGGGCATGCTGTTCCAGAGTGGGGCGCTGTTCACCGATCTGAGCGTGTTCGAGAACGTGGCCTTCCCGTTGCGGGTGCACACAAAGCTGCCGGAAGACATGATTCGTGATGTCGTGCTAATGAAGCTTGAAGCCGTCGGATTGCGAGGCGCACGCCAACTGATGCCGTCGGAACTGTCCGGAGGTATGACCCGCCGGGTTGCTCTTGCCCGAAGTATTGCCCTGGATCCCGAGCTGATCATGTACGACGAGCCGTTCGCCGGCCAGGACCCGATTGCCATGGGCGTTCTGGTAAAGCTGATCCGCGATCTGAACAGCTCCATGGGGCTGACCAGCGTTCTGGTCTCCCACGATGTGCCCGAATCCCTGAGCATCTGCCATTACGCCTGCATTATTTCTGATGGCAAGGTAATCGGTGAGGGCACACCGGAGGAGCTCCGGGCGCATCCTTCCGGGAAGGTCCAGCAATTTTTGCAGGGGCAGCCGGATGGCCCGGTGCCGTTCCATTATCCGGCCGAAGGCGCCGCCAGTGACTTCGGCCTGTCGGGAGGTGCCTCTTGATTGACAGAATAGCGGCATTCGGACGCCTGGGGCTGGATATCGTTTCTTCATTCGGTCGTTCCGGTCGTTTTCTGGCGGGCGTTCTGGGCGGTGTTCCCCGCCCGGCAACGGGCTTCCCGCTTCTGATGAAACAGATTTATGCCGTTGGGGTGCTCTCTCTGGCCATTGTTGTGGTGTCGGGCCTGTTTATCGGCATGGTGCTGGGGCTTCAGGGATACACTATTCTGAGCGACTATGGCTCGGAAGCGGCCATCGGTCAGATGATTGCGCTGACCCTGGTGCGTGAGCTTGGCCCGGTGGTGACAGCATTGCTGTTTGCCGGCCGCGCGGGTTCAGCTCTGACGGCAGAGATTGGCTTGATGAAAGCCACCGAACAGCTATCAAGTATGGAAATGATGGGTGTAGACCCGCTGCGGCGTGTCATTGCGCCTCGCCTCTGGGCCGGGTTTATTGCCATGCCGGTACTGGCGGTGATTTTCTCGGTAGTCGGCATCTGGGGCGGTATGCTTGTGGGTGTGGACTGGCTGGGTGTGTTCGAAGGCTCCTTCTGGGGCAACATGCAGTCGTCTGTGGATTTTGTGGATGACGTCCTGAACGGCGTCATCAAAAGCGTTGTTTTTGGTTTTGTTTGTGCCTGGATCGCGGTTTACCAGGGCTATGACTGCGTGCCGACATCGGCAGGTATCAGTTCGGCGACCACCAAGACGGTGGTGTACTCATCGCTGGCGGTGCTGGGGCTGGATTTTGTACTGACCGCTGTCATGTTTGGCGATTTCTGAAACATCGATCAACGAGATATTACCGGAGCCTGAAATGGCACAGAGAACCACTGAAATCGTAGTTGGCCTGTTCATGATCGCAGGCTGCGCAGCCCTGCTTTTCCTGGCGCTGCAGGTTAGCGGGCTGTCGCCGAAGTCGGCCGAGAGCACCTATACCATTTACGCCAATTTCAACGATACGGGCGGGCTCACGCCCCGCGGTCGGGTCTCGATGGCCGGGGTAACGGTTGGCACCATCGAATCCATCAGCCTGAACACGGAAACCTTCCAGGCTCGGGTCGAGATGTCGATTCATTCGGATGTGGACAATATCCCGTCGGACAGTTCCGCAGTTATACGTACATCCGGCCTGCTCGGCGAGCAGTACATTGATATATCGATTGGCGCCGAGATGGATTCGCTGAAAGAGGGCGATACCTTCTATTCGACACAGTCGGCCATGAACCTGGAACGGCTGATCAGCAACTTTGCATCGGGCCGTTGATTCGGGCCGGAAAGATCAAACAGGAGATCCTGATGTTTGCACTGAGACACCACATTCTGATCGGCCTCTTCATGGCCCTGGCTCTGGTCGCGCCGACCCAGGCGAGTGAAGCGGAGGAGCTTCGCAAGTATGTGGATGCCAACACCCAGCGGCTCGTGGACAAGCTGAACGAGGAGCGCGGACTCTACGAGCGGGATCCAGAGGCTTTTTATAAAAGCATGGATGAGGCTCTGACCGATTTTGTCGACTTCCGCCGCATCGCTGCCAGGGTGATGGGCCGTTACGCACGCCAAACGACGCCTGAGCAACGAGACGAGTTCGTGGCCAAGTTCAAGCGCAGTCTGTTTGACAGCTACGCCCAGGCGCTGGTTAATGCCGAGAATTTCGAGATCCAGGTCAAGGAGGCGACCATCAACCCCCAGAGTGACGATCGAGCCTCTGTGCAGATGGAAGTGATCAGTGCCTCCGGTAATCGCTACCCGGTGACCTATTCGATGTACAAGACGGCGGAAGGCAAGTGGTTGATGGAAAACGTCATTGTTGAGGGCGTCAACATAGGCCTGGCTTTCCGGGATCGATTCGGCCAGGAAATGGAAGAAAACCGTGGCCAGATCCAGGCGGTGATTGATGGGTGGAGCGACGCTGTTGAAAGTCTGAACCTCGATCAGGAAGTCAACCAATCATGACCAGCGGCTCGCCTGTGGTTCAGCTCCTGGACGGCGTGCTTGTCGTGACCGGTGAAGTGAACACAGACACCGTGGTCGGCTTGAGAAAGCAGGGTGAGAAGCTGATCCGTTTGGCTTCTGTCGATCTGGTCGTCGACCTCGATGGACTGGTGACGGCCCACAGTGCTGTTCTCTCCATGCTGCTCTGCTGGCAGCGCCTGGCGCATCAGGCAGGCGTTGCCCTTTCGTTTCGTGGCGTCAGCCGCCGTCTGGCCTCGCTGGCAGCCCTGAGCAATCTTGATGATCAGCTTGAGGGGTTTGGTCCGGAAGCCGTCCATCCCGCCCACTGATTATTCCGGCCTCGCTCCCTTTCTTGACCGGATGCTAAAGCTGACCCGAGCGCCGGAATTGGTTACAATCTCGCCCCTGATTTCAAAACACCCGAGGATTGTCTATGGATGCCGCCCAAGTCACCGAGCTGGTCAAAGAAGCGTTGCCCGGCTGTGAAGTTCAGGTTCAGGTTGATGGTACCCATTACCTGGTCGTCGTGGTGGGTGACGTATTCGAAGGCCTGCCGACTATCAAGCGCCAGCAGTTGATCAACAAGGCGCTGTTCCAGCAGATCATGGATGGCTCGATTCACGCCCTTCATCCAAAAGCATTTACTCCGGCCGAATGGGCTGAGCGCCAGGGCTGAACGGCCCGGACAAAACAGGATATTTATTGTGGATAAACTTCTGATCAGAGGCCGCAAGCCTCTGGATGGTGAAATCCGGATTTCCGGTGCCAAGAACGCCGCACTGCCGATCCTGGCAGCCACTCTGCTGGCGGATGAGCCGGTAACCGTAGGCAATCTACCGCACCTGCACGACGTAACCACCATGATCGAGCTGCTGGGTCGCATGGGTGTTGAAGTGATCATTGATGAGAAAATGAGCGTGGAAATCCATGCCAACACCATCAAACACTTCCATGCCCCTTACGAGCTGGTGAAAACCATGCGGGCCTCCATTCTGGTGCTGGGTCCGCTGGTGGCTCACTTCGGCGAAGCAGAAGTATCCCTGCCCGGCGGTTGTGCGATCGGCAGTCGCCCGGTGAACCTGCACATCCATGGCCTGGAAATGATGGGCGCGGACATCAAGGTCGAGAATGGCTACATCAAGGCCAAGACCAACGGTCGTCTGAAAGGCGCGCACATCTTCCTGGATATCGTCACCGTAACCGGCACCGAAAACCTGATGATGGCCGCGGCCCTGGCCGACGGAAAAACCATCCTGGAAAACGCGGCCCGCGAGCCGGAGGTTGTTGACCTCGCCGAGTGTCTGATCGCCATGGGCGCAGACATCAAAGGTCACGGTACCGCCACCATCGAAATCAACGGTGTTGAGCGCCTGCACGGTTGCCATTACAACGTGCTGCCAGACCGTGTTGAAACCGGTACCTATCTCGTCGCTGCGGCTGCAACCGGCGGTAGGGTAAAACTGAAGGATACCCGGGAAGACCTGCTGGAAGCTGTTGTGCTCAAGCTTGAAGAGGCCGGCGCCCACATCAACACCGGCCCGGACTGGATTGAACTGGACATGAAGGGTAATCGCCCGAAGGCGGTTAGCCTGCGTACAGCGCCATATCCGGCCTTCCCGACCGACATGCAGGCGCAGTTCGCTGCAATGAACGCCGTGGCCGAAGGCACCGGTACCATTGTGGAAACCGTATTCGAGAACCGGTTTATGCACCTTCAGGAACTGATCCGCATGGGTGCGGATATCACGCTTGAGGGCAATGCCGCGATCATCAAGGGTGTGGACCACCTCACCGGCGCGCCGGTTATGGCCACGGACCTCAGGGCCTCGGCAAGCCTTGTCATCGCCGGCCTCATGGCCGACGGCGATACCATCGTAGATCGCATCTATCACATAGACCGCGGGTACGAGTGTATCGAAGAGAAACTGCAGTTGCTGGGTGCCACCATCCGCCGCCTGCCAGCGTGAAAGACATCTATCCAGACACTACGGGAAACCGGAAGAATCCATGACAGATTCCATAACCATCGCCTTGTCGAAGGGACGAATCCTGGAAGAAACCCTGCCGCTGCTGGCGGAAGCAGGAATCGAACTGATCGACGACGTCAAAAAGTCGCGCAAACTGGTGTTCCCGACAACGGACCCCAATGTTCGGGTTCTGATTATCCGGGCCACAGACGTGCCGACTTATGTTCAGTACGGCGGGGCGGACCTTGGTGTGACCGGCAAGGACGTGCTGATGGAGCATGGTGGGGAAGGGCTGTATGAGCCACTGGATCTGAACATTTCCCGGTGTCGCCTTATGACCGCCGGCCCAAAAGATCAGACTCCGCCATCCGGTCGTATCAAGGTGGCAACAAAATTTGTAAACCTGGCCCGCCGATATTACTCGGCCCAGGGCCGTCAGGCAGACATCATCAAGTTATACGGTGCCATGGAGCTGGCTCCGATTCTCGGGCTGGCCGACGAGATCGTCGACATTGTCGACACCGGCAACACGCTGAAGGCGAACGGCCTCGAGGCCCGGGAACTGATTGAGCACATCAGCAGCCGGCTGGTGGTCAATCGTGCCTCCATGAAGATGAAACACGAGCGTATTAACCCCATAATCGAAAAGATGTCCGCAGCTGTGGATAAACGCCGGACCTAATGTCAGGGCCGGCCAGAGTCAGTTAGTCGTTAATCCCATATAGGATTTGAGTTATGACCGCCAAGATCACCCGATTAAACGCTTCCCAAAGTGACTTTAATGATGCGTTGGCCAAACTTTTGGCCTGGGACGACAGCGTTGATCATCAGGTGAACGAGTCGGTGCGCCACATCCTGCATGAGGTGAAAACCCGGGGTGACCAGGCAGTTCTGGAATTTACCGAGAAATTCGATCGCCTGAAGGTTGGGTCCGTCGCCGAATTGGAAATGGACCAAAGCCGTTTGCAGCAGGCTCTGGACGCGATTCCCCAGGATCAGCGGGTTGCCCTTGAAAAAGCGGCTGAGCGAATTCGCGACTACCACGAACGCCAGAACCAGAAGTCCTGGCAGTATGAGGACGAAGACGGAACCGTGCTTGGCCAGAAGGTAACGCCTCTGGACCGCGCGGGCTTGTACGTGCCTGGCGGCAAGGCTGCTTACCCGTCATCCGTGCTCATGAACGCTATTCCCGCGAAAGTTGCCGGTGTCAGCGAAGTGGTGATGGTCGTTCCAACGCCGGATGGTGTGGTGAATGACATGGTGTTGGCCTCGGCAGCGATTGCCGGCGTTGACCGCGTGTTCACCGTTGGGGGCGCCCAGGCTGTTGGCGCGCTGGCCTACGGTACAGAAACCATTCCGGCAGTCGATAAAATTGTCGGCCCCGGTAATATCTTTGTTGCCACCGCCAAGCGTGAAGTGTTTGGCGTCGTCGGCATCGACATGATTGCCGGCCCGTCGGAAATTCTCGTGATCAGCGACGGAAAGACCGATCCCGACTGGATCGCCATGGACCTCTTCTCCCAGGCAGAACACGACGAACAGGCCCAGTCCATCCTGATCAGCCCGGATGCTGAATTCCTTGACGCTGTCGAAGCCAGTATCAACAAACTGCTTCCAACCATGGAACGTGCCGACATCATCCGCACCTCCATGACTGACCGCGCCGGGTTGATCCACGTTGCCGACCTGAAACAAGCCGCCGAAGTCTCCAACCGCATCGCCCCGGAACACCTGGAGCTGTCGGTTGAAGACCCCGAGGCCATGCTCAATGACATTCGCCACGCCGGCGCGATCTTCATGGGCCGCTACACCGCCGAAGCCCTGGGTGACTACTGCGCCGGTCCGAACCACGTGCTGCCCACCAGCGGCACCGCACGGTTCTCTTCACCGCTGGGCGTCTACGACTTTCAGAAACGGTCTTCCATCATCGGCTTCAGCGCTGCCGGTGCTGATCGAATGGGGCGTGTGGCGTCGGTTCTTGCCCGTGGCGAGGGCTTAACCGCCCACGCCCGGTCGGCGGAATATCGTATTAAAGATTAAAAGACTTCACCCCCTATGTATGCAGGGCGGCGGGCAGCTCAATCTCCGAGAATGTCGGCGGCCATGGATGGCCGACGCCAAGCGCACATGGATGTGCTCGTAGCGGTTCTCGGAGATTGAGCTGCCCGTCGCCCGTCTGCACCAAATGGAGTGCATAATCGATGAGCAAATTCTGGAGCCCCCTGGTAAACGACCTGGTTCCATACGTCCCAGGCGAACAGCCAAAAATGGCCAACCTGGTGAAGCTGAACACCAACGAAAACCCCTTCGGCCCCTCACCAAAAGTCATCGAAGCCATCCAGGCCGAACTGAACGACGGCTTGCGCCTCTATCCCGATCCGGAAGGCGAAAGCCTGCGCGAGACCATTGCGGCTTACCACAAGATAAAGCCGGAACAGATCTTCCTCGGCAACGGCTCCGATGAAGTCTTGGCCCACATCTTCTTCGGTTTGTTCCAGCACGGCGAACCGATCCTGTTCCCGGACATCACCTACAGCTTCTATCCGGTTTACTGTGGCCTCTATAACATCGAGAGCAAAAAAGTACCGCTGACAGAAAGCTTTGAAATCAACTCGGAGGACTTCAAACAACCCAACGGCGGCGTGATTTTCCCGAATCCGAACGCGCCAACCGGTCGGTATCTCGGGTTGCAGCATGTTGAAGAGATCCTGGCGGCCAACCCGGATCGTGTCGTCGTTGTGGATGAAGCCTACATCGATTTCGGTGGTGAGTCGGCGATCACCCTGATCGACAAATACCCGAATCTGCTGGTCTCCCAAACGCTCTCCAAGGCCCGCTCGCTGGCGGGGTTGCGCGTAGGCTTCGCTGTCGGTCATCCGGACCTGATCGAGGCCCTGAACCGGGTGAAGAACAGCTTCAACAGCTATCCGCTGGACCGCCTGGCCCTCGCCGGTGCGAAAGCAGCCTACGAGGATGAGGCATGGTTCCGGAAGTGCTGCGATGGCGTGATCTCCGAGCGGGAGCGCGTAGCGGCTGCTCTCGAGGAGCTGGGTTTTGAGGTGTTACCCTCAAAGGCAAACTTTATCTTTGCCCGTCATAAAGACCAGCCGGGTGAGGTTTTGGCGAAGAGCCTTCGTGAGCAGGGCATTATCGTTCGGCACTTCAACAAGCCCCGAATCAGCGAGTTCCTGCGCATCACCATCGGCACTGTTGAGCAGAACGATGCTTTGATTGCTGGGCTCGAATCACTCTAGCCTTTGGGCTAGCGGGCAGCGCAAGGCAGACACCCCTTTCCGGGAACCGCTACGAGCACCCGCACACGGGTCCAGCCAGCAATCATAGATTGCTGTCGTTCGGCTGTCGCATGAAGCTTCGCTTCATAAGCGCTCGGCCTCACCCATGTGCGCTTGACGTCGGCCATCCTTGGCCGCCGACATTCCCGGAAAGGGGTGCCCGCCTCGCTCGTCGAACTTCTCAGAAATAGTCCGGAGCGATTACTGATGGCTGAACGAAACGACATCCTTAAGAAAATCGGCGAATGGCTGCAGCCAGAGAATTTTCAGGATTACTGTCCGAATGGCCTGCAGGTTGAAGGCACGTCCGAAATTAATACTGTCATTTCTGGCGTAACTGCCTCAAAAGCGCTCATCGAAGCCGCCATTGAAGCAAACGCAGATATGATCCTGGTCCACCATGGTTACTTCTGGAAAGGTGAGGACCAGCGAATCCAGGGCATGAAACGAGAACGCTTGAAACAGCTTCTCGACAACGATATCAATCTTGTCGCCTACCACCTCCCGCTGGATGACCACCCCGACTACGGCAACAATCGTCAGCTTGCGAATATTCTCAACATCAAGAATCCCCGCCCGTTAGGTGGTCTGGTCTGGGAAGGCGAGCTGGAAGAAGCGATGTCTCCCGAGAAATTCGGTCTTCACATCGCCAGACAGCTTCACCGTGAACCGCTCTGGGTTGGCGAGGGTCCGGCTGCGATCAAACGGGTAGGTTGGTGCACCGGCGCTGCACAGGGGTTTATTAACACTGCTCTGGACGCTGGCCTGGATGCCTACATCAGCGGTGAAATCTCCGAGCCTACGACGCACACGGCAAGGGAGTGCGGCATTCATTATTACGCTGCCGGACACCACGCGACCGAACGCTACGGCGTTCAGGCTCTCGGAAAAGCGCTAGTGGAGGAGTTTGGGGTAACCCACAAATTCATTGATTGTGACAACCCGGTCTGATCGCGAATAGGTGGTCAGACGAAGGCTTGAAGCGAATTGCACAGAGTTGATGGACCGGGGTAGTCACCCCTTTCCGAGAATGTCGGCGGCCAAGGATGGCCGACGTCAAGCGCAGATGGGTGAGGCCGAGCGTTTATGAAGCGAAGCTTCATGCGACAGCCGAACGCCAGCAATCTGTGATTGCTGGCCGGACCCGCGTGCGGGTGCTCGTAGCGGTTCCCGGAAAGGGGCACATACCAGGCCCCTCTCCCGAACCATCAGTCCTGCAGCAAGCCGAATTACCAGAACTATGCGAGTTAGGCCTGCTGAGCCTTGTCACCCTTCTTGAGCCCAAAGTCCTCGGCAAGCGTGCCGGAATCCTTGGGATCTGTCTTGGGCGCATAGTCCCGCGGCGGCTCGGAAGCGTCCTCGCGGACTTCTTCCAGGCGCTTCTTCGAAGTCTCCTGCGCCAACTCCTCCATCCAGTCTTCGTCATTGCAAAGACGGTTGGCGCCGCGAGCCATATGCTGGTTCACATCGCGGTAGGCATCGTTGAAGCGGCGCAGCAAATGGGCCGACTCCATGAAATGCTCGTTCACCTGGGCCTGGTAGCGGGTATATTCGCTTCTCAGTTCCTCAATCTGCTGTTCCGCCCGGCGCTGCCGAAGCGACGTTCCCTGCCCGGAACGGCCAACAAATACCCCGATGACAATGCCAACAACCAATGCGGCAATCGCTGCCAGAATCAGGTTTGTCATATGCTGTGTCGTCCTTTTACCTAGAAGTGAGCCAAGCCCCTGTCCGACGAGTATAACGCCCCAGGCTCCATCATCCCATGATTGTGGCCTGCGCCAATCGTCGTATTGCTGCCCAGGCGGCCAACGTGGCGAAAAATCGCCAAATGCGAGACAATATGGCGCCCAAATTTACGATCAACTTCCGGGAATACCTTGATGACAGCTGCGATGTCCTCCGAAACCAGTGCGACCATGACCCCTTGGCAACGTTACCAGAAGGATCTTGAACGCCCGGATTTCCAGAAGGACTCTGCCCAGGAAGATGCGGTCAAGCGCCTTCAGTCACTTTACGACAAACTGGTTGAAGCCGAAAGGGATCGCAGCAAGCCCAAGGCCAAACTTTTCCGCAAGCTCAAAAAAGGCAAGGAAGAGCCGGTCAAGGGCCTGTATTTCTGGGGCGGGGTAGGTCGCGGCAAAACCTACCTGATGGACACCTTCTACGAGTCGCTGCCTTTTGATCGCAAGATGCGGGTTCACTTCCACCGTTTCATGCAGCGTGTCCACAGCGAACTCAAATCGCTCAAGGGCGAGAAAAACCCTTTGGAGCTGGTGTCCAAGAAGTTTGCCGATGAAACCCGGGTTATCTGTTTCGACGAGTTTTTTGTGTCCGACATTGGCGACGCTATGATCCTCGCCACTCTCATGGATGGTTTATTCAGCCGCGGCGTCACCCTGGTGTGTACCTCCAACATTGTGCCGGATGGTCTTTACAAAGATGGTCTCCAGCGCGCCCGGTTTCTGCCCGCTATTAAGCTCGTCAAAAAGCACACCGATGTGGTTAACGTTGATGGCGGCGTAGACTACCGGTTGCGGACGCTCGAGCAGGCGGAACTGTTCCACTCGCCTCTTGATGAAGATGCGGACGTCAGCCTGCGCAAAAGTTTCGATGCTTTGGCGGTTGAGGCCGGCAAACACAGCAAATCCATGGAAATCAACGGCCGTAAAATTCCGGCCCAGGCGCACGCAGACGACGTGGTCTGGTTCGATTTCAAAGACGTCTGCGACGGCCCACGAAGCCAGAACGATTACATCGAGATGGCCAGGCAGTTCCACGCCATCATCGTCAGCAACGTGCCCGTCCTGGGCAAAGAAAAAGACGATCAGGCGCGCCGGTTCATTAACATGATTGACGAATTTTACGACCGCAACGTTAAAGTCATCATCTCGGCGGCGGCACCTATCACAGAGCTTTACACCGGCGGCCGCCTCGGCTTCGAATTCGAGCGCACCGAATCTCGACTGCTGGAAATGCAGTCCCGGGAATACCTTGAAGCACCGCACAAACCATAAAAAAGAAAACAGCCCTGCGTAGGTCGGATCAGCACAGCGCAATCCGACAAGAACCTGCCAGACAACCAACAGAGAGATTCAGAAATGAGCACAGACAACGTCGTTATCGTAAGCGGGGTTCGTACCCCCATGGGTGGATTCCAGGGTAGCCTGGCCAGTGTCAGCGCAACCGATCTTGGAGCGATCACCATCGCCGAGGCCGTAAAACGCGCCGGTCTGAAGCCTGCGGATGTGCAGGAAGTCATCATGGGCAACGTCCTGCCTGCCGGCCTAAAACAGGGCCCGGCCCGCCAGGCTATGCGCAAGGCCGGCCTGCCGGATCACACTGGAGCTACCACCATCAATAAGCTCTGCGGCTCCGGCATGAAAGCCGCCATGTTCGCCCATGATCTGATCAAAGCCGGCAGCAATGACATCATGGTAGCTGGTGGTATGGAGAGCATGTCCAACGCCCCCTATATTCTGCAGGGCGTCCGCAGCGGCTACCGCATGGGACCGGGCCAGGCACCCCAGGATCATATGTTCCTGGACGGCCTCGAAGACGCCGAAACCGGTCGCCTGATGGGTGCCTTTGCCCAGGAAATGGCGGACAAGAAAGGCTACACCCGGGAAGAAATGGATGAATACGCCATCACCTCCCTCACTCGGGCCAAAAAAGCCATTGAGGAAGGCCTGCTGAAAGACGAGATCATTCCGGTAACCGTGAAAAGCCGAAAAGGCGAGGTGGTCGTTGAGGACGACGAGCAGCCCCACAACGCCAACATCGACAAGATCCCGAGCCTCCGCCCGGCCTTCGCTAAAGATGGCACCGTCACAGCGGCAAACGCCTCTTCGATCTCAGACGGCGCTTCTGCGTTGCTGCTGATGCGCGAGTCCGAGGCTGAAAAACGCGGCCTCAAGCCGCTGGCCCGCATCGTCGGCCACAGCACCCAGTCCCAGCATCCGTCCGAGTTCACCTGCGCCCCGGTTGGCGCCATTGAAACCCTGTTTGGCAAAACCGGCTGGAGTAAAGACGACGTCGACCTCTTCGAAATCAACGAAGCCTTCGCCATGGTCGCCATGATGCCCATCCGCGAACTAGGCCTGGACCCCGAGAAAGTCAACATCCACGGCGGCGCCTGCGCGCAGGGTCACCCCGTCGGCTCCACCGGCTCTCGCCTGCTTGTCACCCTCATGTACGCTCTTCAGCGTTACGGCAAAAAGAAGGGCATTGCAGCTCTTTGCATCGGTGGCGGCGAGGCTACGGCCATGGCGATTGAGATGCTTTAAGCAAGAATCCTGGATAGCTCTTTTGCTTCGGTTGTTGGGCAAGGGGCGGTCGTCTTTCTGAAACACGCCGTGAATACGTCCCTGTAGGCTTGACGGCAGCATCCATGCTGCCGACAGTTTCAGAAAGACGACCGCCCCTTGCCCCTGACAATACGAGAAGGCTTTTCGAGGCACTGGTGCCGAAGCTTCCTTTTGTCGTGAATCTGGTGACATCTGAGTCGCAGATTACATCGGAACTATGGGCGCTGACGTCGGGGTGAGCCTTCCGGGAATGTAGAGGGCCATGGATGGCCCGAAACAAGCGCACATGGATGTGCTCGTAGCGGTTCCCGGAAGGCTCACCCCGGCGGCAGTGCTTGCTCCCAAGTTTAAAGCGAAAAAAACCACCAAAACCAAAGTGGTTGCATCTAATTTTGTTGTCTATAGTGATTCTGTGCGACGAAACCCGGCGGCAAACGGCGTTTACAGGGGGATGATAGCAAAATCATACTTTTGACTGATCAAAGCGCCCGAAGGCGTTAGCTATAGTGCCAACATCACGAGCACTGTGCATGAAGCCTCCAATACATCGTGAACACCAATAATCAGAGCAGCGACTCAGAACAACAATGGAGTAGCCTTCCAATGACAAGAAAAACACATCAATGGCAGCGTTGGACCAAATTACCGCTGGCCGTGGCAGTTGCAGCCGGGATGTCCGGTCACGCAGCCGCCTATTCGTTTTATGTGGGTGATGTGGAAGCCCAGTTCAACACCACGCTGTCTGCGGGTGCAGGTTGGCGGGTCGAGGATAGAGATAAGCGTCTGATCGCGCAGGGTAACCTTGGCCCCGAGTATGCCCCAGGTGGCTCCCTTGCCAATATTGGTTCCTCTACGAACAACTATGACGACGGCAACCTCAACTTCGAGAGTGGCGATACTTACTCCAAGATCGTCAAGGGTAACAGTGAACTTTACCTGAACTACTACGTTGACAACCCCTACCTTACACGCGTGGGCGGCCTGCTTCGTGGGCGTTACTGGTATGACTTCGAGTTGAAAGACGAGAACCGCGCCGTTGATTTTGTCGGCCAGCAGCGTGAGCTGAATCCAGACGCGAAAGATAATGCTTCCGGTGGTGAAATCCTCGACGCCTACATTTTCTCTGACTGGTATTTCGGTAATGTTCCGGTCAGCCTTCGCTACGGCAAGCAGGTTGTGAGCTGGGGCGAGAGCACCTTTATCCCGGGCGGCATCAACGTCATCAACCCGGTGGATGTTCCCGCCTTCCGGGCGCCGGGCTCTGAACTGAAAGACGCGCTTCTCCCGGTCGAGATGTTCTACATGTCTGCGGGTATCACAGAGAACGTCACCGTTGAGACCTTCGTACAGGCAGACTGGGAGCCGGTTCGTCCGGACGACTGTGGTACCTTCTTCTCCACCAACGATTTCGCAGCTGATGGTTGCGGCCCGGTACTTCTCGCTGGCCAGCTACCGGATTCCCAGGCCTTTGCACAGGGCTTCATCGCGCCTCGGATTGGAGACCAGGAAGCGGATTCCAAAGACCAGTTTGGTGTGGCCGTGCGCTGGTATGTACCTGAGCTGAATGACTCAGAGCTGGGTTTCTACTACATCAAGTACAACAGTCGTCTGCCATACGTCAGTGGTCTGGTGAACAACCCATCCAGCCCGACTTCGACGCAGCAGAACGATCCGAGCCTGCCGTTCTCCAGCTTCCCGAGCTACTTCATCGAGTACCCGGAGAACATCAACCTGTACGGCATCAGCATCAACACCACCACACCCGGTGGCTGGTCGCTGGGCGCTGAATACAGCTTCCGCGACAACGTGCCTTTGCAGTGGAACGCTTTTGAATTGATCTTTGGTGGCTTGCAGCAGCGTGATCCAGCAGGTGACCCACTTAGTAAGCTGGAAGCGCAGCGTCTTGCAGAAAATCCGGGTGCAAACCTGGCTGGCAAGCCGGTCGCCGGATACGATCGTTTCAATGTGTCCCAGGCTCAGTTTACGCTGATCAAGTTCTTCGATCAGGTAATGGGCGCCAGTCGGCTGTCTTTGATCACGGAGTTCGGTGCAACTTATGTGCATGACCTGCCGGATTACGACGAAGCTCGTTACGGTCGTTCAGGCACCTTCGGTATTGGTACTCTCCCGTTCGGCCCAATCGACATCTGTTCCGACGGTGGTGCCAACATCAACACCAACTACTGTAACAACGAAGGCTTCACAACCGACTTCTCGTGGGGTTACCGTACCCGTCTGGTTTGGGATTACCTGGACGCCGTGGCCGGTGTTAACCTGTCACCGCAGCTGGCCTGGAGCCACGATGTTGAGGGCTACGGCCCGCAGCCGGGTGGTGCTTTTAACGAAGGCAGCAAGGCCATCGGTCTGTCTCTGCAGGCGGTGTACCAGAACAAGATTACCGGCAACATCGGTTACACAAACTTTTTCGGCGGCAAGCCGTATAACGAGTTGACTGACCGTGATTTCGTGAGTGCTAGCGTTTCATACTCATTCTGAACCCGGAAAGAATTCGTTGAACGAGGGAATTTAAATGAAACTTAACAAGAAACTACTGGCCACAGGCGTCCTGGCAGCGAGCATGTTTGCCGGCCAGGCCTGGGGTGCGGTTTCTGCTGAAGAAGCGGCCAAGCTGGGTAACTCGCTGACACCGATGGGTGCAGAAAAAGCCGGTAACGGTGGCGCCATTCCTGCCTGGACCGGTGGTCTGACAACGCCGCCTCCCGGCTACAACAATGACGGCATCTATGTGAATCCGTTCGCGGATGAGCAGCCCAAGTTCACCATCGATCAGAGTAACGTCGAGCAGTACAAAGACAATCTGTCCCCGGGCCAGGTTGCGATGATCGAGCGCTACGATGACTACTTCATGCCGGTGTATGAAACCCATCGTACGGCTGCTTATCCTGAAGAGGTCATGGAGCAGACCGTTGAAAACGCGACCACGGTTGAGCTGATCAAGGACGGTAACGGTCTGGGGAACTATCAGTCTGCCACCCCGTTCCCGATTCCCCAGAATGGTCTGGAGGCAATCTGGAACCACATTACCCGTTACAGAGGTGGTTCTGTACAGCGTACCGTTGGTCAGGTGACGCCGACTGAAGGTGGTGAATTCTCTGTTGTGAAATTCCAGGACGAGCTTACCTGGCGTACCTACCTCTCGGATTACAATCCGGACGAGGATGCGAACGTTCTATTTTACTTCAAGCAGGCCATTACCGCTCCGGCACGTCTCGCCGGTAACGTACTGCTGGTACACGAGACCATCGACCAGGTTGCCGAGCCTCGCCGTGCGTGGGTTTACAACGCCGGTCAGCGTCGGGTTCGTCGGGCGCCTCAGGTAGCGTATGACGGACCGGGTACCGCGTCTGACGGTATGCGTACTTCGGATAACTTCGACATGTTCAACGGTGCTCCGGACCGCTACAACTGGGAGCTGGTTGGCAAGAAGGAAATGTACATTCCGTACAACTCCTACAAGCTGACCGATCGCAGTCTGAGCTATGACCAGATTATTCAGGCTGGTCATATCAATCAGGATTACACTCGCTACGAGCTGCACCGTGTATGGCATGTTCGCGCAACCCTGAAAGAAGGGGCCCGCCACATCTATGCCCAGCGTGACTTCTACATTGATGAGGACTCCTGGCAGGCATCTGTCATTGATCACTACGACGGCCGTGGCGAACTCTGGCGTGTTGCAGAAGCCCACAATATGCAGTTCTATGATCAGAAAGTGCCCTGGTACGCCATTGAGACGCTGTACGACCTGCTCTCTGGCCGCTACCTCGCGCTTGGTCTGACCAACGAGGAAGAGAACCCGTATGAGTTTGGCGTTGAGCGCCGCTCCAGGGATTACACGCCGGCCGCACTGCGCCGCGCCGGTACCCGGTAAGGGTTCTGAAGAAGACCAAAAAACGGCGGGCCTCATGGCCCGCCGTTTTTTTTACACCCTGGAAAACCCTTTCACGTCAAAATTTTGCAGCCCACCCCTCAATTGGTTTAACCTTCTTATCATACTAAAGGCGTACCCGATGTCGGTCGCCATTGAAAAGTCAGTGCAAGATCCACTTTTCCGGCGGTGCAAGGCAGTGCGAGCCGGAGCTAAATGGGGCAGTGCGTGAAACCATTCAATGATGGCTGTGCAGCCAACGACGAATTCCAGTCAGCGAACAGTGGTCTTCAACGGGGCGAGTTAATCAGGGACCTGCTCAGACAACGGGTTCATATTCCCCCGGTTCCGTCCGATTCAATGGTTCGGCCAAAGCTTGATACCAGGATTTCCGAAGCACTGACTTCCAGAGGTGTTCTTTTTCTGGAGGCGCCCTGTGGTTACGGCAAATCCCACGCTGTGGTCAGCGGCCTCGTCAGCGCTCAAATGGCTGCCGATCAAGTCCGCTGGATTACGCTGAACTCCCAGGATAATGCACCATCCCGCTTCCTGACCTTGCTTGCCATTGCCCTGGATCTGCCTGAAACCCCGGAGCAGGGGCTCCAGAGCGGCGCCACCTTCTCGGATACCCTTTCGATGATGCAGGTCGCTTTGGCGCGTGAGGGTTCCGGCCAGCCACGGGTCCTGGTGCTGGACAACCTCCAGAATCTCAGCAATCCCGCCGTAGTGGACCTGCTTCAACAGCTGGTGATGGAATTTCCGAGTGGTTCGTCCATCGTTCTTATCTCCCGTAAGGCGCTACCTTTCGAAACGCACAGCCTCGAGCTGGAAAACCGTTTCACCCGCATCGGGTCTGAAACGCTTGAGTTTTCCCGTTCAGAAACCTTCGAGTTTTTCCGGTCCGCCACGACGAAGAGCGAACTCACCAGCGTTGCTGTCGATAACCTCTACTATATGACCGAGGGCTGGGCGACGCCTTTGGCGCTGTATCGTCGGGAGGTTGCTCAGAATATCGAGCGCAAACCCATTCAGGAAACACCGAGCGTTGAAAGGTTTTTGAAGGAGTCGGTGCTTGGCAATCTGACCCCGGGGCAGATGCGGTCCATGCGGGGTATTTCAGAGCTTGAACTTTGCTCCGATGAGCTGTTCCTGGCGCTTGAGCCACTCCTGCCTGAAGCTGGCTTTGTTCCCTCTCAGGCGGCCGAGCGGGGGCTGCCCTTAAAGCCGATGCCGGGCCGTGGTCGCTGGTTTCGTATAAACCCGTTGTTGCAGGAATGGCTGAAGTCGCCCGTAATGGCCGGTTATTCGGAGCGGATGCTGCAGGCGAGCCGATGGTTTGGTGTGCGCGACCAGTTCCCGGAAGCATTGAAATACGCGCTACTCTCTGGAGATGCCGAGGAAGTCATCCGCATCGCCTCTGAGGGATCAGAGGCTTTGCTTTTGGGTCAGGATACCGCATCGCTCCTGCGCCTTCGCAAGAGTTTGCCGGCCCAGCTCCTGGAACGAAGCGTGCGTCTCAGAATTGTCTACAGCTGGGTTCATGCAATTGGCGGCCAGTTCCGCCAGGCTCGAGCGCTGATTGATGGTCTGGCCGAGGCCGACCGACAGGAGCAGGCTGCACGGATTTGTGCCCTGAAAGCGTTTATCCTGCGGGGCGAGGGCAGTGTTGGGCCGGCTTTGGACATGGCTGATGAGGCCCTGGCTGAAGGGGAACTCAGTACTCAGGGCCAGCTTGTCACGCAGATGGTCCGTTCCAGTGCATTGTGCGCGGCGGGTCGATTCCCGGAGGCCCGGGAAGCAAACCGGGCTGCGTCGAGGCTCGCAAGAGAAGCGGGCGATTCCGGTTCGGAAGCACTGGCGGTTTATGCCCATGCCCGGATCGAACTGGGCAAAGGCGCCCTGAAACATGCAGAGCAATTGTTGCGCACCGGTCTCGATACCGCCATGCAGGAGCTTTCGCGTCCCGCCCGGATTGGTGAAACCCGCCTGCAACTGAATCTTGTGCTTGTGCTTTGGCATCAGGGTCGTGAAGCGGAAGCAGATCGCCTGTTGGTCACCTGTGGGCGTCATGCTGAACAGACCAGGGATCTTGGATTGCTGCTGGCGATGACCATCCGTGTCTTGATGTGTCGGGCCCAGGGTCGCCTAGAGGATGCGTTTGTCTGGATTGGTCGGGCCGAGCGTACCATGCATTCCTGGCAAGTCGACGAATCACTGTTCGTACCCGTTCTCGAGGCCCTGAAAGCCAACTGCTGGTTGTCGCAGAATCAGATCGACAGTGCCGATCAGGCGGTTCGAAAGCTTGCTCCTTACCGGGAAGCGGGCTCCGTACCGGAGCTTTTCCCCATGATGCCGGGCTTGCTGGACTGCCTTCAGGTTCGGGTCGACCTCGCCCGCGGTGATCTGATAAAGGCACGGGAAACCCTCCAGGGTATCCGTGAAAGATATGAGGGAGCCATTCCATGGGGCGTGGAGCTCCACATGCGCTTGCTTGAGGCTGTGATTGTTCTGGATGAAAAGGGACCGGTGGTTGCTCTGAAGATTCTGTCTACCGTCGTGAGCGAGGCTGCCGCAGAGCACTTCATCAGTCCTTTCCGGGAGCTCAGGAACGAGTTGCAGGAGCTAATGACGAAGGGCTTTGGTCAGCTTCCCGAAAGCGCATTTAAAGAGGCGCTGGGCGAGGTGTTCGAGCTGCGTGAGGTCGCTGGTACCCTGGACACCCTGGCAGAACCCATCAGTGAGCGGGAGCAGGGCGTGCTCGAGCTGATTGCAAAAGGGCTCTCTAACCAGGAAATTGCTGACAAGCTGCATATCTCCTTGCACACGGTGAAAACCCATGCTCGCCGGATCAATGCCAAGCTGGAAGTGAAATCCCGGACTCAGGCTATTGTCCGGGCCCGGGAGCTTGGGCTGCTTTAAGCTCATCGATTCGCGCATCTTTTTCGGCCCAAATCTGGCTCACCCAGCGCTGGAACGCAATCCGGGTCTCCCGGTTGTTTTCGTAATCCATTCCCAGAAACTCGCCTGGAATTTCCCGCGTCCGAACGTCAATAATAATCCTTCGGATTCGCCCGCAAAGGTAATCCCAAAAGCCGGCCCTGCCTTCGGGATACACGATCGTGACATCCAGCATGGTGTGAATCATGTCGCCCATCGCGTCCAGTACAAAAGCCGTTCCGCCTGCTCTCGGTTTCAAGAGGTGCTTGTAGGGTGAATTCTGGCGATCATGCTTCTCGGGCGTAAAACGGGTGCCTTCCATGAAGTTGAAGATCGTCACCGGCGTGTAGCGAAACTTCTCGCAGGCAGCCTGGGTGGCCGCTACATCCTTTCCCTTGAGCTCAGGGCGTTTGGCAATCTGTTCCTTGGTGTGGCGATGCATGAACGGAAAATCCAGCGCCCACCAGGCAACCCCCAGAAACGGCACCCAGATCAGCTGTTTCTTCAGGAAGAACTTCAGCAGGGGAATCCGGCTGTTCAGTACGTACTGAATGGCGGGAATGTCGGCCCAGCTCTGATGGTTGCAGGTGACAAAATACCAGTGCTTCCGGCTGAGATTTTCCACGCCCCGCACATCCCAGTCGACCTTGTGCAGAAGTTCCATCAGCAGATTGTTGAAGCCAATCCAGACCCACGCGATGGTGTTGAGGATCACCGTGCAGCCCTTTCGTACGGCGGTAATGGGCAGAACGAGTTTAAGCAGGGCGACTGCGAGGAGAAACGGAATCAGCACCAACGTGTTACACAGGATGAGCAGGGCCGCCAAAGTCCCCTTCAGCGGCGCGGGGAGAAAATCGAGCATGGGGTAGGGTCTCTAACCTTCAGCCGGGTTGGTTTTCAGTGATGATTGGCGGGGTAGCAAACCGGTTTCCGCTTCGGTAGAAGCCAGCTGTTCGAGGCTGCCGGGTTCGAGGTTTCTAACCACGCTGCGGAAATCGTCGTCGTAAAACTCCAGGTTGTTGTAGTGAATCATTGCCCGGATCTCTTCAATGTATTCTTCTCCGCGCTCGGAGTAGCCAAGCAGACCCTCTGCAAGCTCCAGGCCTGAGAGAGGGGCATTATCACGGCGGTCTTCGAGGCGGACGTCTCGCAACAACTGATAGGTCGGGTGGCGATTCAGGTTCTGTATGTACGCACGAACCGAGCGGTAGGGTGAGGAGAACTTGGCCACCTCATGGCTCGCGCCCTCTGCTCGGCCGCGGGGAACAAGTCCGCAGCCTTTCGAAAAGCACCACTGGCCAAAAAGGTTATTACCTTTCGTGGCAAACCGGGAGGTGCCCCAGGCGGATTCGTTGGCGGCCTGTGCCAGGATCAGAGACGGAGGAATCACATCGAGACGCTTGCGTAGCAGGGCAAACTGCTCGTCGCTGCCGGGCTCGGCATCCACTCTTAATCGCTCAGACTGTTGGGCCAGCCAATCATACTCCTTGCTGGTCAATGTCTCCTTCGCAGCTAGGCTATCCAGGTAGTCTCGCTCAATCAGAATCCGTGAGTTGGCCAGAACAATCCGTGGGTAGAGAAACGAGAAGAACGCGGCCTTCTTCTCCGTGGTGTCCTGATACTGAGAAAAATCTGGCAAGTCGTCGTTGGCCCAACTTGGGAGCGGGGGCAGGGACGACAGTGCGGGTTCGGAGCCTGTGTTATCGGAGTTGATCCGGTCAATACTGGCCTGTGGCGTATAAAAGCCACCGCCGATCGCAAATGCAATCAGGGGGAGCATCAGTATGACGGCCCGTTTACCCGCAGACATAAAACCTCTCGTTTCAATCGATATAGCAATGATTATAACAGGTTATACGAGAGCGTTTGCCAGTTGGGTTTTGTCGGATGCCACTGCCGTCAGGGCCGTCGTGTGGCAACCAGCAAACCGATCTGTTCCTCACCACCCCCTGTGGTTCGGAAACGCAAATAGAACTGGTCCTGACTGGCGGTGTGAAAACCCTCAAGTACAAGGTTGCCTGAGGTGAACTCTACCCTCCCTTCGCCCAGTTGGCTGAGCGCCAGGTCGATGTCCGCCTGGCTCTCCAGCGCAGGTTTTGTCACGGTCTCGTCATCAACGGAATGGGTGCTGGTCAGCGAAATCGGCGAGAGTGTTGCCGAGCTTGAGGATTCGATGGTCAGCAGGGCATTGTCAAAATGTCGGAGGCGGTTTGTCTGCGATGTCAGGGCCAGGGCCACGCCCTGAAGCCTGAACTGTCCCGAAGCCGGTACGGTGTTCGCGGTTTGTTCCGCGGCAATCAGGATACCGTCGCCCAGGGGACCATCGTCCAGGTTGAATGCCATCAGGGTGCCATCCGGGGTGCTGGCGCCGACACCAATATCTGGCTGCTGGAAATCACCGGAAGCGGTGGTTATGTCAAGGTTCAGTCGTCCGATATCCACATCCCCGTTGCTGAGCCGCGAGGTTCGGTTGCTCAGGGTCCAGGATTCTGTTCGGGTACCGGTGGAGTCCGTCGAGACAGTGCCTGAACTGTCTCGTTGTAATGACGTAAAGCTCTGGGATTGGTTCACTGTGCCGCCAGAAATCTGCCATTGGCCAACGCCTGTTTCGATGGTGAGAGGCGTTGTCTCGTCGCTGAATCGGGTTCCAAGATACAGCATGTTGTAGTCGCGGCCATTCAGACTGTCGGCGTCGAATCCCTCCTTCCTGAGGAGGTTGACCTCAAGAACTGACAGATACTGATCCTCCAGAGTACCCAGCCGTCGCAACTGGTCGCCGTCTGCTTCCAGCTCGATCGCTTTGCCAGCGCTGAAATAGCCGCTGATCACCCGGTCGGGCCCAGTGGTTTCATCCTCAGGCGCGCTTGTGAAGGCGTCCAGATAGTAGGGATTGCGAGTCCAGCCAATAATTTTCGAGCTGCCCCGGCCGGTAATGCTCTGATACAGGGCCCGGCCTGCCAGCAGGCGAGTGTCTTCCAACAGCGTGGCTGCTCCGGGGGATGAAGAGTGAGTGTTCCGTTCCCAGTATTCAGAGCCCCGCACGAAGAAGTCGTTTCCCGCCTGGTGAATCAGAGCCTCGCGATCGTATGGAATATCGTTGGCCAGAGAGGTCACTCGGATGTTGAAGGCATCAAAGCTGGTCAGGGTGAGAGCCGGATAGACATAGCCGGTGCCATTATCATCGGTCAGCACCTCTTCCTGGGCCGTTCGAACACCCCATTGTCCGGACCCGCTCAGGGTAGACTCGAGAAAAGTCTGCCCCAACTCGATGCCGAGGAATACTGAATTGTAGTCTGCTGAACTGGCGCTGATTTTTCCCGAGGACGTCTCATCGAGCACCGCGTAGTCGGCCATGGCGCTCACGTAACGGGCAAAGTCTCCCCGATTTTCCAGAATATGCAGGGCACCGCCGAGGCCAACATTGGAAGGAATCTCAATTTCAAAGTCGTGGACCTGATCGGCGAGGGTCGACCACACATACTTGTTCAGGCATAGCTCGCCGCCTTCATCGGCAACGCAATCCATAATGGTCTGGAACTCGCCGGCGGTGTAGCTGCTGAGCGTATTGCGCACCAGGTACTCGGAGAAGGGATTCACCTTCACATCCCGGTCAGCATCGGCGGCCAGGGCACGCATGCGGGTGTTGCCGTAACTGGCATCGATAATCACATCCGGACCCAGGGGCAGGCCATTGGTGAATTCGATAATGGTGAAGCCTTCGCTGTCGGTGCGCGTGGAAATCGCGGGTTCATCAAGCACAGACAGGGCCTGATTGGTGTAGTAAACACTCACCCTGTCCGGCTGTACGATTCTCAGGTTGCGGCGGGTAGGCTCGCCCTCGCTGGTGACACCACCCGGTACTTCCATGGTCACCCGTACTTCATTGCTGGCAAGGCCACCGGCGTTGTTGGAATCGCCGGTGCTACCGGAGCTGAAGTCATCGACCGGATTCTTGTTTCCAGCGAAGTCGTTGGGCTGGCTGGCCGCGCCCTCAATGGCGTCTTCGCCACTTCCGCATCCGGCGGTGAGCAACAGAGTTGAGGAGAGCAATAAACCGAGTGTGAAACGCATGCCTGGCTATCCGTGCAGAAAATACAGGCAAACAGTCTAACAGTCGGATTCTCGGGAAAGCGTGAGGAAAAGCACGAAAGGGTTATGGAGGGAACACGAAACGGGCCCCACCGGGCCCGTTTCAGAAAAGGCAGGAATCAGAAGAAAATCTTCATGCCCGCCATAACGCCTTCATCGAGATTGACGTCTCGTGAGGAGTTCTCGATATCGGTGTTCAGATAGCGATAGCCGGCGAAAATCTCGGCGTTGCGGATAACCCGATAGCTACCACGCAGCTCAAGGCTGGTCATATCATCGGAATCGCCAAACGAGAGAATGCTGGGGGCGTAGTGCAGGCCACCGGTGAACGACAGGCCAGGGACATCCGGGATATTGACGGTCGCAAAACCGCCAAGACCGACAGCACCGCCATCGGCGCGGCTTTGATCCCAATAGATACCCCTCATGCCGATGCCGGCTGTGGTGGGCAGGTTGCCGATTGCCGTGCGGCCCTGGGCATGGAAATCAACGTTGAAAATATCGCGGCCACCTTCGCGGTAGGTGTAACCGGTGCCAAGCTGGAGGTCGTTGTTGGTGCCGAAGAAATTTACCTGGCCCTTCACCGAATCGTTGGTGAGGCTGAGGTCGACATCCCCTGCAAAGGCAGGCGCGGCAGCCAGTGAGAGAATCATCAGGGAAATCCGGGACGCTTTCATATATGTGCACCTTCGTTACGTTTTTAGCAGAATTGCCGGTATGTTAACGGGGTGTTCCGGGCCACTCAACTTAAATGCCGGTAAGTCCCCGTTAACTTTCATTTTTCGCAGGTCAGTGCCGGGTGGTCTCGCCGCCCTGGTCCAGATCCTCCGGTGATGCGTTCTCTGCGGGTACCCGGTATTCCTCGTTGGCCCAGGCTCCCAGATCGATCAGTTTGCAACGCTCGGAGCAGAAAGGGCGCCAGGGATTGGTCTCGGTCCATTCCACGGACTTTTTACAGGTTGGGCATTCAACGTTCATGGTTGCCTTCGGGTATCGGAAACGTGTCTGAATGTCTGTGCCTGTAGTTCGGTAAGCCGGTCTCAGGAGGCAGCAGACGCCTGACAATATTGTTCCAGTACTGCCCGCAGCATTTCAATATTGACAGGCTTGGCAACAAACGAATCCATACCGCATCGGCGGCAGCGTTCCTCGTCTTCTTCCATGGCACTGGCGGTCAGCGCGACCACCGGGATGCGCACGCGGTTGTGGGTTTTCTCCCATTCCCGCAGGCGTCGGGTGGCTTCAAAGCCATCCACACGGGGCATCACACAATCCATGAACACCAGATCGAACGGGTGCCACTGCCAGAGGCTGGCCGCGGCCTCGCCATCGTTGGCGGTCATCACGTCGCAACCGAGTTTCTCCAGCAGTCGACGGGTCAGGGTGCGGTTCACAGGGTTGTCCTCCACCAGCAACACCTTCATTCGGCCGCAGGGAAGCTCCCGGCGCCGGGCGGTATCGGTGGTGGCTTGCAGCGAGAATCGGGTCAGGAAGCGCCGTTCTTCTTTGGCTGCATCGGCAAACAACTGGTTGAGGATTGGCGTCAGGCAAGACTCTCGCAGAGATTTGCTCAGGAAAGCATCTGCACCGGCCTGGCGGAAATGTTCGGCGTCGCCCCGTTGCGGGTTGGACGACAGGATCAGCAGGCGCATATCTGACCAGAGCGGGTTGCTACGGATCTGCCGGCACAGCAGGTCGCTGTCCATATCCGGTACAAAGCCATCCAGAATGATCGCGTCGAACGGCTGCTGGCCATCGAACGCTGTGCGCAGGGACGTCAGCGCCTCGCCGGCGGATTTCACCGCTTCGATGTGCACTTCGTGCCGGGACAGCATTTCCAGAGTGATCTTGCGGGATAGCTCATAGGAATCCACTACCAGAATCCTGCGATTCTTCACCATCCGGGTATCTGGCCGAACCCGGGCGGCGTTCTCCGGGGCCACGGGCAGGGTCAGTTCCATCCAGAAGGTCGAGCCTTCACCGGGGCGGCTTTCGAGATCCATGGACCCGTCCATCAGGCCCACCAGTTGGCGGCAGATGGTGAGGCCGAGGCCTGCACCGGGCAACTGGCGCTGGAACTGTTGGCCAAGCTGCACGTAGGGCTCGTAAACCAGGGGAACATCTTCCGGGTTGATACCCACGCCGGTGTCTTCCACCGCAATACGCAGGCGAGCCTTGTCATCCCGGCGGCCCAACACCTCGATACTGATCAGCACATGGCCGGAATCGGTAAACTTGATGGCGTTGGAGGTCAGGTTCAACAATATCTGGCGAATGCGAACCGGGTCGCCCTTCAGGGCCCAGGGCAGGTTTTCGTCGATCCGAAGCTCCAGTGCTAGGCCTTTCTCGCGGGCGCGAGAGCCAAGCATGTGCACCAGGTCATTGAGAGTTTCCCTGAGGTCAAAGGGAATGTCTTCGAGTACCAGCTTGCCCGCTTCCATGCTGGAGATGTCCAGAAGATCGTTGATGATGGCAGAGAGGCTCTCGGAGGCACTCAGCAGCGTCTGCACGTACTCACGCTGCTCCTGATCGAGAGGCGTGTCGGTCAGCAGGTTGGCGTAGCCCAGCACGGATTGCAGCGGGATGCGCAGCTCGTGGCTGACATTGGCCAGAAACTGGTTCTTGGCATGGTTAGCCCGCACCGCCTCGTCCCGCTCTCCCTGGGACTGGATCGTGGTCTGGCGCAGGGAGCGGGTGTCCTCGAGAATCTGCAGGCGCATCTTGTTCAGGGCCTGTTCCAATTCCGAGAGCTCGTCCGGCGTTTTCCGGGCCTTTCGCTTCAGTTTCAGAGGGTCCACCAGGGCATCCAGGTTCAGCCGCGCGGCGTAATCGGCCATGGCTTCCAGGTGCCGGGATAGAGTCAAACGCACGATGACCAGCAACCCCAGGGTGCCCAGCATGACCACAAGGGATTGAAACAGCAGGTTAAGCAGGGCCTGATTCCGGAGGTCCGCGTAAATCTTGTCAATGGAGGAGGTGACGGTGAGCGTGCCGACGTTTTCAGGGCTGCGCATGCTGGAGCGGTCGAAGACCAACGGAAAGGTTTGGGAGATTACCCGGCCCTCAGGGTAAGTGCCGGTGCTGAAGGTTTCGCCGGTGCTGGTCACCACCCGCCCGTACTGGACGGCGGGCACTGCTTTCATATCATCCAGGCTGTTGGCCACCTCGCTGAAATTCATCAGCCAGATGTTGTTGCTCATGCTTCCGGAAACCAACTCCGCGGCCCGTGTCTGGTCATTCAGCAGATCGTTCTTGCGCCGCTCGAATTCTCCGATCAGCTGAACGCCCGTTGCCACCAGAGACAGAAAAAGGCTGAACAGCAATACGTAGGCGAGCAACCTTGCCGCCAGTGGTCGTATTCCCAATCGTTTGAAGAACCGCTTTGAAGGCAAGGCACATATTCCCTGTGTCGACTACAAAATCACCAAAAGCAGTTTAACAGACCGTCAGCACTTCGACACGTTTCCGTGAATGATCATTCACGAATCGGAATCGCACGTTCAAATCGTACAGATGCGCACCGTAAATGCGCTCTTCTTCCCGTCCTCTGCGAAAGGAGGGGCGTGGATCGTAAGCCACCACATCCTCGATCAGCGGCCGCAGTTCCGGATACTCTTCGGGTGACAGCTTGCCAATCTGGGCCTCCGCTTCCGGCAGAAAAACCACGTCGAGTTTTTCCGTGGGTGGCGAGTCTGCCCAGCCCAATGTCGCTTCAGGAACTGAATCGGCGAATGGCAGGTAGGGTTTGATATCCAGTATCGGTGTGCCCTCGATGAGGTCATGATCACTGATGCGGAGAATGAGCTGTCCATCTTTGCGCACCAATCCCTCATTGCGAACGACCGAAAGGCCGAGGCTGTTTGGGCGAAACGGAGACCGGCTGGCAAACACACCCATCTTGCGATTGCCGCCCAGCCGGGGAGGGCGCACCACGGGCCGCCAGTCTGCCCGCACCGCCTCGTGAAACTGAAAGGTCAGCCAAAGGTGGCTGGCGGTCTCCAGCCCACGGAAGGCATCTTCCCGGTCAAACGGTGGCTGGATAATCAGCTCGGCCCGGGCATGCCGGGTCAACCCCGGCTGGCGAGGCACCCCGAACTTGTCCTGAAAGCAGGAGCGGGTAATGGCGATAGGCGTGAGAGTAAGGGCCTCGGTCGCGGGTTTCGAGGGGTGTCTTGGCATTACAAACGATCATCCTCAATGATACCGGAGAAAAACATTTCCACCCGAAACACCACAGAAGCACGGTCTTTAAAGCTCTCCTCCCGGGGGAATTCCAGTGCTGGAATCAGCTCCGCATAGAGCCAGTTGCTGTGTAGACGGTAGCGGAACGTGAGATCCCCGAACGCTGATGTGGTGCGCCAGGAAGGTTTGCTTTCCCCAAGTACGCCCAGCCGGGGCGTTACAATCAAGCGGTTATTCATGCGCTTACGCATGCTGAATATCTGAGCCGCAACAAATTCCTTGTCGTTGTGCACCCACTCCAGTTCTGAAGACGAGCGAAAATACCATTCGTTGCCCACCGGGCGCCCAACGCCAATCCAGGTTCGCTCGCCCCAACCGTCCTGATGAAAATAATAGAACCTTTGCTGAGCGTTCAGAATCCACTTGTCGTCCAGCCGCCAACGTTTCTCAGCCGTTGCACGCCAGAACGCGTCTGGAGGAAGTCGAAGGCGCACACCCACGTCGTTGGAAAAGTTGATGGCGTCACCAATCTGGGTCAGGTAACGCAGTGCACCTGTGGCTTCCGTATCGGAACGCTCGGGCTCCGTGAGCTGCCGGTCCCGCTGGCGCTCCCCGAGAGGAATCAGGTCTTCGCTCTCGCTCTCGATCACCAGGCGCAGCTTTCGCTCGGTGGTGGGGATGTCCAGCCGGAACCGAGCCTCTGGCTCAAACTGTGCCGGATCGCCGTACTCGGATTCTGTCGCAAAGCCTATGCGCAGGTAGCTCTCATTGTTGGGAAGGCTCTGGGCGCTGCCCGATAACGTACGGTCTGCCCATTGGCCAACCGACTGGATCTTTTGCCCGTGAAGACGCTCCTGCCGCAGCACCCAGTTGCTGAATTTGAGCCAGTAGGAATCCCGGGGATCGGCCCAGTATTCGTCCGGCTCAAACGTATAGAACCCGATCGGAAGCTGACCCGGCGAGAGAATCTCAGCCACGGAACGCTCCCTAACCTCAAATACCGGCTCAATGCTGTAGCTTGGAGAAGAGACCGTCAGAGAAAGTACAGCCGCAAGGGCTGCCAAACGATAGCGGGAAAACCAGTCAGTCAAAGTCCACCAGCAACCTTTCATGCAGCTCCCGCACCTGACGCGTTACTTCATCCAGAGGGCGGTCATTATCAATCACCTCATCCGCCCGCGCCAGCCGATCTTCGCGCGACATCTGAGCCGCAATGATCCGCTCAACCTGCTCCCGGGAATTGTTATCCCGGGCCATGGTGCGCCCAATCTGGGTTTCTTCAGGCACGTCGATCACGATAATGCGGTCAACCAATTCGTGCTGGTCGGTCTCGAGAAGGAGAGGGGAGACCAGAAGCACGTAGGGAAGCTGGTAGTTTTCCGGGTTCAACTGCCGAATCAATTCCTCGCGGATGATTGGATGCAGCAGCCTTTCGAGCCAAGCACGCTCTTCCGGCTCCTGAAAGACAATTGCGCGAAGCTGCGCACGATCCAATGCACCCTCGGGCGTGAGAATCTCCTCCCCAAAGTGCTTGGCAATCTCAGCAAGCGCTGGCGTACCGGGCTCAACCACCTCCCGGGCAACATCATCGGCATCCACCCAGTGCACGCCCAGGTCACCGAATAAGCGAGCAACAGTGGATTTTCCGGAACCGATCCCACCAGTCAGGCCAACCACCGGGGTCAGACCAAAATCGCCCGGCGATTTTGCTCTGACCCCATTTTCATTTGGCCCCATCTTTAAACTCCCAAAAACCCAAACCAGAACGCCTGAATCTCACTGCCAAACCACAAACAAATCAACCCAGCCGTCGCCAGGTAAGGCCCAAACGGAATCGGCACCTCGCGCCCATGCTTCCTGAATACCATCAAACTGATACCTACAACCGCGCCAACCACCGAGGAAAGCAAAATCACAGCTGGCAACAACTGCCACCCCAGCCAGGCGCCGAGTGCGGCGAGCAGTTTGAAGTCTCCGTGGCCCATGCCCTCCTTGCCGGTTACCAGCTTGAAGAGCCAGTAAACAGACCACAAGGAGAGATAACCTGCCACCGCACCCCAGAAGGCACTGTTGAAGTCCGTCAGCACGCCAAAATAATTCAACACAAGGCCCAGCCACATCAGGGGCAGCGTAATGCTGTCTGGTAGGAGCTGGGTGTCGAAATCGATAACGGTCAGGGCCACCAGAGCCCACACCAGCAACAAGGCCCAGAGGGCAGATTCGTTCGGCCCGATGACTGCAATGGTCACCACCGAGAAAATCGCCGTTAGCGCCTCAATGATTGGATAACGTGGCGAGATAGGCGCCTTGCAGGAAGCGCATTTGCCCCGAAGAATCAGCCAGCTGACCACCGGAATGTTCTCCCAGGCACGAATGCCATGGCCGCAGGAAGGGCAAGTGGAAGCGGGTTTGGAGAGGGTAATCCGCTCTTCATCCTTTCGCTGTTTTTCAGGCAGCTCAAGGAATTCCTCGCACTGGCAGCGCCAGTCCTGGTGCATCATTTTCGGCAGCCTGAGAATGACAACGTTCAGGAAGCTGCCGATGCAGAGGGAAACGAGGGTGACAGAGAGGAAAAGAAGCCAGGGAGTGGCGAGAAAGGCGTCCAGAGTAATCATCAATTATCCGAAAATCAGGCAGGCGAACTCGGGGTTAGAAAAACGCTTTCATCTGACCCCAACTTAAAGCGTGAACTCGGGGTCAGATGAAAGCCTTCATCTGACCCCTTTTTCAGGTCGTTAACCAACAACCTGACCCATCTGGAAGATGGGCAGATACATGGCAATGATCAGGCCACCAACCAGAACACCCAGAACCGCCATAATCATTGGTTCCATCAGGGCTGTCAGGTTATCGACCATGTCGTCCACTACTGCCTCGTAATGCTCGGCAACCTTGGCAAGCATCTCATCCAGGTTACCGGACTCTTCGCCGATGGCCGTTAGCTGAACGGCCATTACAGGGAATACGTCTTGCTGGCGCATGGAGGCCTGCAGTTGGGTGCCGCTAGAAACGTCGTTCTTGATTCGGTCAATGGCGTCGCGATAAACAGCATTGCCGGTAGCGCCGGCTACGGAGTCAAGGGCGTCCACGAGCGGCACACCGGCGGCGAAAGTTGTCGAGAGTACACGACCGAACTTTGCGACTGCCGATTTATCAAGGATTTCGCCTATGATTGGCAGCTTGAGCGTATATTTGTCCACAAAATCAGAGAACTTTTGGGAGCGGCGCTTGGCCTCCTTAAAGAGAAAGATTGAGCCAACAATCCCAAGTAGAACGACGAACCACCAGCTCTGTAGCCATTCAGAAAGATTCACTACCATTTGAGTGAAAACCGGAAGCTCTGCGCCGAAGCCCTTAAAGAGACTTTCAAACTGAGGTACGACTTTCACTAGCAGGATTGCGGTAACAATAATAGCAACAACAATAACCGCGATTGGGTAAGTCATCGCCTTTTTGACTTTTTTCTTGAGGTTTTCTGTTTTTTCAAGGTACGTGGCGATTCTATCCAGCATTGCCTCAAGGGCACCTGCTTTTTCACCTGAATCCACAAGATTGCAGTACAAATCATCAAAGTATTTGGGATGCTTTCGAAGAGCCCCGGCAAAACTGGTTCCAGACGAGATATCATTTCGGATACTCATGACGAGTTCCTGAAGGCCCTTGTTTTCCAGGCCATCAGCAACAATGTCGAAGCTCTGAACTAGTGGCACGCCAGCCTTCATCATCGTAGCGAGCTGGCGAGTCAGCATAGCAATATCGAATGGCGTAATCTTTTTGCTACCACCGAAAAGCGGTTTGGGCTTTTTCTTAACTTTGTCAGGAATAATGCCCTGCTTACGGAGCTGGGCCTTGACCAGTGCCAGATTGGAGCCGGTCAGTTCTCCCTTGGACTTATTACCCTTCCGGTCTTTGCCTTCCCAGACATACGATTCGAGCTTTTGTGCTTTCTCTGCCATGCTTAATCCTTCGTCACGCGGTTGGCTTCCTCAAGGCTGGTCACACCCTCAATCACCTTCATAAGGGCAGACTGGCGCAAGTTGCGGAAGCCCTCGGCCTGAGCCTGCTTTGCAATTTTGATGGAACTGGCTTCTTCCATAATCATGCTCGCCAGCTCGTCGGTAATCTTGACCACCTCGTAAATCCCGACGCGGCCTTTATATCCTCCATTGCATTTATCACAGCCCTTGGGGCGGAACAACGTAAAGCCTGTATCAATTTGTTCCTGTGTGAACCCTTCCTCTACCAGCACCTCTTTCGGCACCTCAAAGGGTTGTTTGCAGGCGCTACATAACCTGCGGCCAAGACGCTGGGCAATAATCAGGCTTACCGAGGTAGCAATGTTGAACGAGGGCACGCCCATGTTCATCATCCGCGTAAGTGTTTCCGCAGCACTGTTAGTGTGCAGCGTGGAGAGGACCAGGTGCCCGGTTTGCGCCGCTTTGATCGCAATATTGGCCGTTTCCAGATCTCGGATTTCACCCACCATGATCACATCCGGATCCTGACGCAGGAACGCCCGCAGAGCCTCCGCAAAGCCGAGCCCTACGCGGTTGTTCACGTTTACCTGGTTAATGCCTTCAAGGTTGATTTCCGCTGGGTCTTCCGCGGTGGAAATGTTGATATCTGGGGTGTTCAGAATATTCAGGCCGGTATAAAGAGAAACCGTCTTACCGGAGCCGGTGGGGCCGGTTACCAGAATCATGCCCTGCGGTTGTTTCAGGGCATCCATGTACATTTCTTTCTGGTCCGCCTCATAACCCAGCACATCAATGCCCAGTTTTGCCTGGCTGGGATCAAGAATCCGCAGAACGATCTTTTCGCCCCAGAGGGTAGGGAGGGTGTTCACCCGGAAATCGATGGCCTTGGTCTTCGACAGCTTCATCTTGATGCGGCCATCCTGGGGTACCCTTCGCTCGGATATATCCAGCTGGGCCATGATCTTCACCCGGGCGGAAATTTTCGGAGCAAGTTTGATGGATGGGCGTGAGACTTCTTTCAATATGCCATCTGTCCGGTAGCGGACTCGATAGATCTTTTCATAAGGCTCGAAGTGGACATCCGAAGCGCCGCCACGAATAGCATCCAGCAGCATCTTGTTAACATATTTGACGATCGGAGCGTCGTCGACTTCGCTAGCAACGACGGCGCCGTCGTCCTCCTGTTCACCGCCTTCGGTTTCAACACCTTCAAGGTCTGAATCATCCAGGTCGCCCATGGAGGTATCCTGAGATTCCAGATACTTGTCGATGGCTTCCCGCAGCTTTGCATCGTCAACCAACACTGCATCGGTGCTCAGGCCGGTGTTGAACTTGATCTCATCCAGGGCTTGGATATTGGTCGGATCGGACACGGCAATGAACAGCCGGTTGCCTCTTTTATAGAGGGGAAGAGCGTTATGTTTCCGGACAAGTTTCTCGTCAACCACCTTCTCAGGCATCATTTCCGGCATAAACGCAGACAGGTCCAGAACAGAGACGCCAAATTCCATCGCTGCCGAGAAGGCAAGCTTTGAGCTGTCTGCGAGACTGTTTTGTGTGAGGTACGTAATTAGCGGGATGCGGTTCTGGGAGGCTTGAAGAAAGGCATCTTTCGCCGTTGCTTCATCCAGAAGGCCGTCATCTACGAAGCGCCTCGCAAGGCCCGTAAGCGTGATGTTGCTTTTGTTGGTAGACATAAATTAAGTAAGAAACGCAGCCTAAGTATCTGAATCGGGTGTTTTGTCGGTTTCAAAGAGTTTAGATGGCTGACGCAAGTTTGGAAAGCTATTGCGCAAGATAGCGCCAAGTCGCGAACCTGCAATAGGGTCCTGGTATGACTGCTCTTCAAATTTCTGTCCCAGTGACCAAATTTGTCACCCAGTGACGCCGCAGGGCAGAAAAAATGGTTCAGCCGTAAATTGTGAAATTGCTCTCATGTTCTTGTAGGTTTTTGAAATAAAAAAGATATTTTTTAAAAAGTGTGAGGCTTCAATGTTGGCACATTCAATGCAAAGTTTCGTTCAGGCTCAAAAAGCCGGTCATGGGGCGCGACTCCATCTGGCCCTGGCCAGAAACAGTTGATCAACGATAAACACAGAGGTCGATAATGAAAAATATCCAAATCAATCACGCCCAGAAGGGTTTCACACTGATCGAATTGATGATCGTTGTTGCGATCATCGGTATTTTGGCAGCGATCGCCATCCCGCAGTATCAGGACTATGTTGCGCGTTCTCAGGTAAACCGAGTTTTGGGTGAAATCTCTGCGGGCAAAACTGCGACTGAGGAGCAGTTGAACCGTGGCGTATTCCCGGGTAACGCGACGGATATCGGTATGACTTCTTCGAATCTGATGCAGAATGATTTGCCTGCAGTTACGTTTGCCTCTAATGGTCAAGGCGCTGGTACTATCGTGGCAACGTTCGGACAGGATGCTTCTGCCATCCTGAACGGCGATACCATCACGTTGACTCGCACGACCGCTGGCAGTTGGGCATGCACGACTAACGTTGACGCAGAATACGTGCCGGCCGGTTGTAATTAATGTCTGAACAGACCTTCTGGTCTGACCCAAAGAGGGGCGCACGGCGCCCCTCTCTTAAATCTTTTGGTTGTAGTCTTGTTTTCCTTGCTGCCTATTTTTGCCTCTTGCCTGTTGATTCTCTTCCTGAAGATCAGTTCTACCTTTCACCTGTTTTTTTTATCATTGCAATTGCGCCGATTTTGCTTGGATTGAGGGCAAGGTATCGGTTCTCGCCAGTGATGCTTTTTGCCAGTGTCTCACTGTTCTTTCTATCTGTTCACTGGTTGTTTAGTGATTGGCCTTGGATGTCGCTGTGGTTGGGCGGGTGTTTGGCGCTTTTGCCGATTGGTGTCCTTATAGCGAGCAGCGCCGCTGCAAAGAAACACATCGAGCGCGCCCTTCCGGGAATTTTGATTGTTGTCGCCTCTGCAAACGCTTTATTTATCCTTTATCAGGTGCCCGTTGTAGAAAGGCGCCCGGGAGGATTTCTAGAGGACCCGAACCTCGGAGCAAATATTGTCGCGATCGGCGTACTTTGCGCGGCATACCTTTACTTGTCGAAGAGAGTTTCCCATTTGGCACTTCTTTTAATTGCAATAATGTCTTCGGCACTGTTTTTTGCCCAGTCTCGGGGTGCATGGATCGCATTGATTGTTTCTGGGTCGATTCTGTCTCTTGTTTTTATTATATCGGGGCAGCGTGAACGGCAACGACTGCTATTTTTTGGTTTGGCTCTTTTGGCAGGATTCGCGGTTGCCTTTTATTTGGCGGGTGCAGGTCTCGCTGAATCGGTTGGTATCGGTGTGAGAAGTCAGTCTCTCGGGTATCGTCTTGAAATATGGGGTAGCGCTTGGGAGCTCTTTTTGCAGCGCCCATTGCTAGGAAGTGGTATTGGCACTTTCCCCTTAAGGTATCCTGCAGTTCGATCTCCTCTGGAAACTTCAACAACGGGCCATTTTGCCCACTCGGACATCCTCCAGTTATTTGTCGAGCTAGGTTTTTTTGGGGCTTTATTATTTTTATTAGTGCCGATCGTGTTTGTTGTCAGTTTTGGTGCCAGTATTAGAAAACATGGCACTGATTTTGGTTTACCGTTGCTTGCTTTTAATGTGTTGGTTCTTGTGGGCTTACATGGATTAGTCAACTTCGTGATATATCAGCCGTTGATCGCATTTGCTGTCGGTTTGTTAATTGGCGCTTCAGGAAGAGGGGCGAGGGAAATTGAGTTGACTCTTGAAGCTCCTGCTCGTCGCCTGGTAGCCGTTTTTAGCGTAGCAATCTCCTCGCTTATTTTGGCTATGTCATCTGCGGATTTAATGGCGACAAAAAAAATTGTTCATATTGTTCAAAGTGAAGGTCCCTTTAACTTGCAGTCAAATGCATATTACGACTTGCTTTTGCTCGAAATGTTTTCTCCGCTTAATGTCAATATCAAGAACTTTATTGTCGATGCTGAAGTTGCATCTGCTATGGGGTTGGTTGGCACAGATATGGGACCTCCTTTTCGAAAACAAATTATCGAAAGGATAGAGCACAGTAGACGCTACTATGATCCCAACTGCGTCCAGCAATCTGCGCGTGGGCGCTTATTGTGGTTGGACGATCAGGGCAGGGCGGTTTCGGCCCTGGAGTCACTTATTCATTCGGCTCCGAATTGCTATCGGGCATATATCTTCCTATCCGAAGCTTATCTAAACCAACGCAGATTTTCTGACGCTGAGCAACTTCTAGAAGGGGCACTCGCACGGTTCAAGTTCGGCGAGGTCAGCAAAGAACAAGCCTCTGCTTTGCTTGATGCGCTTGCAGAGACCTTACGGCGTCAAGGCAAAGAATCGGAAGCACGCGCGATTGAAGCATTCAGTCGTGCAAGTTGAGGCTCTTTCATTAAAGTCTCCCTTGTTGAGAATTGGTCGACACTGAACAAGCTTTGACTGTTGCAGAGCTCTTTACTGGTTCGATTATTGCTTTGAGTCTTGAGTAAATATTGATCGAGAGTTGGCGACCTGATTATGAATAGAAAATGCTCTGGCTTCTCCCTCATCGAAGTTATGATCACTGTTGCGATTATTGGTATTTTGGCAGCGGTAGCCATTCCGCTTTATAGTTCTAACATCATGAAATCACAAATGAATCGAGTATTAAGTGAGCTCGGTGCCTACAAGTCGGCTTTTGAGGTTCAACTTGCGAAAGGAGGCTCTGTAGCCAATTCAGATCTCGGTTATGTTCCCTCGGATCTTACCACTGGGAACGTGATGACGAACGTTGGTGTGGCTAATGGCGACGGATCTGGTCACATCGAGGTGACAATGGGGGGCAGGGCGCATCCAAATTTATCTGGTGTGGTGGTTCAGTTCGTGCGCGACATCAACGGAGTCTGGGTGTGTACCATCGATGTGAGCTCCGCCAGTGGTTGGCAAAGCAATTACCGCCCGGATGGTTGTAAGGTTTTGTAGCCATCAGATGTCCACCTCCTCAAACAACTCAGGCACCTCTACATCCCAGCCAAACCTCTCCCAAATCCGTTTCCGCATAACGTCACTCGCAACCATCTCCCCGTGAGTGACGTAAACCTTTTCAGGCTTGAGCGAGCCTTGCTTAAGCCACGCCAGAATCTCGTTATAATCCCCATGCGCAGAAAGCGAATCCAGATTATGAATCTCAGCCTTAACCGGCCAATGCTCGCCATGGATTTTCACTGATTCCGCCCCATTCACCAACGCATCCCCACGAGTACCCGGTGCCTGGAAGCCAGCAAAAACAATGCTGTTCCGAGGATTCGGCAGCAGCGTTTTCAGGTGGTGCAGCACCCGCCCACCACTGGCCATCCCGCTGGCAGAAATAATCACGCAGGGGTATCGCACAGCGTCCAGCTCAATCGATTCTTCTACCTTTCGAACAAACGTGGTTTTCTCATCAATCAGTTCGCACTGGGCCGCGTTAAGCCTATGTTCCTTGTGGTGCTTGCAGAAGATCTCCGTAGCCTTGATGGCCATCGGGCTGTTCAGGAACACGGGCAGCTTGGGAATCTTCCCGTCGCCCATTATCTTGTGAATCACATAAAGCAGCATCTGCGCCCGCCCAACCGCAAATGCCGGTAAAAGCACGATGCCTCCGCGACCCGCGGTTTTAGTAATGATGTCTGCCAGCTCCGCTTCCGGATCCGTCTCCCCATGGGCGCGATCCCCGTAGGTAGATTCGCACACCAGCACGTCCGCTTTTTGAAGTGGCTCCGGTGGCCGCATGATGACATCGTCCTGTCGCCCAACGTCACCGCTGAACACAACCGTTCTGTCCGCGCCCTGGTGATGAACATGCACGCAGGAAGAGCCCAGAATATGCCCTGCCGGAGTAAAGGTTACCTGGAACCCTTTTACCGGCTCGAACGTCTCATGGTAATGCAGGGATTCAAAATGCTTGAGGGCTTCCCAGGCGTCTTTCTCGGTAAACAGCGGCTCTGGCTTCTCATGCTTTGAGAACTTTTTTCGGAAGGCATACTTCGCATCTTCTTCCTGCAGGAAGCCGGCATCGGGTAGCAGTACCTTGCACAGCTCGTGGGTGGCCTTGGTGCAGTAGACCTTGCCTTTGAAACCGTTTTTCACAAGGGCGGGTAAATAGCCGGAATGGTCAATATGGGCGTGGGTAAGCACAAGCGCATCAATGGTGGATGGATCCACCGGAAACTTCGCCCAGTTGCGCCGGCGCAGGGTTTTTACGCCCTGGTACATGCCACAGTCCACCAGAAGCCGGTGCTTGTCGTCCGAGAGCAGGTAGCGGGAGCCGGTGACTGTACCTGTGCCGCCAAGGAAGCGAAGTTTCATAGAGGCGTCCTTCTGGTTCTTTGTTAAGGGAGTGTTACTATTGCCTATGTTAGTTCATAACGTTTTGATCTGAAGCAGGAAGCGAATCGCATGCATTACAGCTCCATCCTCCCGGATGTCATCAAGGTAGCAGACGAGGCCAGCGAAAAAGTGCGGCATATCTACCAGTCTGATTTCAAGGTGAGCTACAAAGCAGACGATTCGCCCATAACAGCTGCAGATACCGCTGCCCACGACATCATCACCCATGGCCTGCGCAGCATCAGCCGGGATATCCCGATCCTTTCAGAGGAGGGCAAAGACATTCCCTGGGAAGAACGCAAGCACTGGCGTCGGTTCTGGTTGGTGGACCCTGTCGACGGCACCAAGGACTTCACTCAGCGCACAGGGGAGTTCACTGTCAACATCGCCATGATTGAGGACGGTGAGCCGGTTATGGGTGTGGTTATCGCTCCGGCTCTAAAAGAAGCCTATTGGGGTGTGGTCGGCGAGGGCGCCCATATGCGCGATCGCACAGGCAAAGTTCACAGGATTAGGGTGGCGGAGCCTAAAGACGTAAAGCGTGTTGTGGTCAGCAAGAATCACCTTAACCCGGAAACCAGGGCGTTTATCGATAAGCTCGGTGAGCACGAACTGGTGCAGGCTGGCAGCTCGCTCAAATTTTGCCGTATTGCTGAGGGCCACGCTGATATCTACCCGCGCATGGGGCCAACCTGCGAGTGGGATACAGGCGCCGCTCAGGCCGTGTTGGTGGCGGCCGGTGGGAAAGTTCAAACAGTGGATGGCAAGCCTTTGAAATATGGTAAACAAGATGTGTTAAATCCGTATTTCATTGCGGCGGGAAGCTGGTATATTCCGCAGCCATGACATGGTATGCACTCCAGCACAAACCCGCCCAGGGCGACAGAGCCCTAACCCACCTCCAGCATCAGGACATTGCCTGCTTCTACCCAAAAATTACCGTTGAGAAAATCAAGGCCGGCAAGCGCACCAAAAAGCTCGAGCCACTATTTCCCGGTTACCTGTTTGTGAACCTGGAGCAAGCCGACCCCGTGTGGGCAAAGCTGCGCTCCACTCGTGGTGTGCTGAGAATTGTGAGCTTTGCCAACAAGCCCGCCGCGATCAGTGATGAGGTTATTCAGCACATCAAAGCCAGCCTCGACTTAGTAGCAGAGCAGGGCGGTATCAAGCCCGGCCAGGTCGTGCAGCTGAAAGAAGGGCCATTTGAAGGCATCAATGCCATTTTTCAGGCGTATGATGGTGAAGCCCGCGCGATAGTGCTCATCAACTTTATGCAGAAGCAGCAGAGGGTGAAAGTTCCGGTTTCTGCTATAAAAATGTAAGGAAGCGCCGCGTTAGCGTCAATTCTGGCTCCAAGTTCAGGGCGTTTTTAATAAAATGCACAGACAATAATAAGAAGGATGATCCGATATGGAAGAAAGGCAGCGTTCAGCTCAACAAGCCCTACAAGCCCCTGACGATGAGATTAGCCTTGTAGACCTCGCTTCCACTTTTCTGAAGCGCCGCCGAATCTTCTATGTTGTGTTTCTAGTTACACTTTTGGCGGCCATTCTTTATGCACTGTTGGCGCCCGAGAAGTACGATTACGTTAGTTTGTTCAAGCTGGCAGAAAAGGATGCGGGGAGTTTCATCGAAAAACCTGCCACCGTGATCGCCACACTCGAAAATCGTTGGCTCCCGGAAATCGAGGCCACCTACCTTGCAGAGCACGATGAGCCGCTTCCTTTCGATGTAATCTTTTCGAATCCCGAGAATACAGGGCTTGTCCGAATTGTCTCTGAAGCGGCGCCTGCGAACTCTGATGACGTTAAGCACATCCATAGCCAGCTCATTGAAAAGCTGGAGCAGACCCAATCTGTTGCGGTGTCTACCCTAAAAAGTAACCTGGAAAGACAAATCGACTCTCTGACATCAACCATTGAGAGGCTAGAAGGCTTGCAGGACGTAGGTGCAGCCATAGCTGACGCAGTGAACAGGCGCCTATCCCTTGAAGTGCTCCTCCTTTCAATCCAGCCGGCAGAGCTTCTGGTACTCAATCGCCAAATGGCAGAGCGAAAAGGCCCCGCGCGGAGCCTGATTGTGGTTTTGGCTGCCATGCTGGGTTTGATGGGCGGCATATTTCTTTCGTTTTTTGCCGAATTTGTAAGCCTGGTAAGAGCCAATTTGAACGAAATATAGGCGAAAAGATTGAGGTTCTGAAGCTTTAACAATTCTTTACCCTCACAACTCCCTGATAACCCAAGTGTCAGACTTTTTGTCACTTGCTTGTCATAGACATTGCCGTAAAATCGTCACGCTTCTGAAACAGTTCATTCATCTACCGACAAGGATACAGTTGGGAGTCAGTTGTCCCCTTCCTTTTGCCTGTTTCCTGTCGTTATTCAGATAATCCAACTTTATGACCTTAAAACACTGGGCCCTGGTCGGTGGGGCGGTAGCGTGTCTGACAAGTGTTGCTTTATCGGCTGCGCCTTGGCTTGAGCCTGGCGATTCGCGGGCGCGCTTCGCGGCTCAGAAACTGGCCGACCGCGGCCATATGGATCGCACTATCAGCACCTGGCCAATGATGTGGAGTGCGGTCCACAGTGGCCTGGAGGACAGCGTTAGCTCTGATCAGGCTTCTGTGGGCTCTGCTGCCGCCTACCTGCGCTTCGAAAAAGAACAGCAGGCTCAGCAGGGTTTCCGGGGCGAATACAGCCTTTATGGCAGTAGCGAGATACCCGGAGTTCGCGGTTTTGATCAGAATCCTCGTGCGAAAGCCGGTACTGCGATCAACCTGCAGTGGCAAGGTGAAGTCTGGGCCCTTGGGCTAAAGCCTTCCTATGCCCACGAAAGCGACGATGACGAGGAGCTTCGCCTGGATGGTAGCTATTTGGCTGCGGCTGCAGGTAACTGGGTGTTGGGCGCTGGGGCCATTGACCGGTGGTGGGGGCCCGGCTGGCAATCCAGCCTCATACTCACAAACAACGCCCGCCCTATGCCGGCGCTCTGGATTAATCGGAACAATACCCATGCTTTTGAAACCCCTTGGTTAAGCTGGATCGGCCCCTGGCAGTTCACAGCGCTGGCCGGCCAGTATGAAAATGATCGTGCGGTGCCCGATGCCAAACTGATTGGCATGCGCTTTACGTTCCGCCCGATCGAGGGCCTGGATATTGGTCTCTCACGGGCCATTATGTTCGGTGGGGAAGGGCGGCCGGAGGGCGCCTCAACCATCTGGAATGCACTGATCGGCCGTGATAATGGCCAGCTGGAAGAAAATGATCCGGGCAACCAGCTCGCCAGCATTGATGCGCGCTACGGATTTGCAATTGGCCAGCAGTCTATGGGCTTATACGCCCAGATGATGGGTGAAGACGAAGCCGGAGCCTTTCCGGCACGTAAGTCCTGGCTTTTGGGCGCGGACTGGACGACGCAGTTATTCAAAGCTGACCAGCAGTGGTTTGTTGAGTACACAAACACCCTGGCGGACGACTTCCTGGGCGATGCCATGCCCAACATCACCTACGATCATTCCCGTTATCGCTCCGGCTACCGCTATTACGGCCGCAGCATGGCGGTCAGCTTCGATGGCGACGCAGAAGCCGTGACCATTGGCGCGCTGAACTTCTTTGACAACGGTGCGAATCTGACTGCAAAGGTGACCTACGCGCGGCTCAACAAAGATGGCGCAAACCGCACGGTTCTGACCAATGAAGACATCTTTTATACCGTACCTGAGGGTGACCAAAACGTCGCTATTCTTGATCTCGGATACGGCAACCGGTTGTTAAATGGCTGGCTTGATCTGAACCTCCAGGCCACCGACAAGAAGATCGAGTATCTGGGGGGCGAGAAAGACCAATGGTCTCTGGGCGCCACCTGGACCTACCGCTTTTAAATTTGACTGAAACAAACTGCCGGACTTATACCTGTGAAGCTTAAGAATCTATTGCTCCCGCTGGCCCTTTTGCTGCCGATGGCAGCCGCCGCCCAGTCCATTAGCCAGGCGCAAGTTGAACAGTTCAAAAACCTGCCCAGGGCTCAGCAGGAGGCGTTGGCGCGGCAGTACGGCATAAATCCCGACAATTTGCAGGGTAATATCCAGACCCAGCAACGCCCCGAAAAGGTTGATGTTGTCGAATCTGAAAGTGGCAGAGCCGATGGCAACCGCCGGCGAGTGCAGCAGGAACAGGAAGAGCAGCAAAAAGAGGAAGTACAGGCCCGAAAAAATGGGGGGCTGAAACCTTTCGGATACGACCTTTTTGCCGGAAGCCCCACTACCTTCGCTCCGGTAACGGAAATTCCGGTTCCCAACAACTACACTCTTGGTCCCGGTGATGTGCTTCGCGTCCAGTTGTGGGGCAAGGAAAACCGACAGCTTGAACTGCCAGTCAGTCGCGACGGATCGATCAGCTTCCCCGATTCTGGCCCTCTCAGCGTTGCAGGCCTGAGCTTCGATGAGGCCCGACGACAGATTCGTAAACGGGTTTCCGAGCAATACATCGGCGTTGAGGCCAGCGTTTCCCTCGGCGAACTGCGCAGTATGCGCGTATTCGTGCTCGGCGAGGCCCGAAATCCCGGCTCTTACACGGTAAGCTCGCTTTCCACTATCACCAATGCGTTGTATGTGTCAGGCGGTGTAAAGCACTCTGGATCCCTGCGTGCTGTGCAGCACAAGCGTAACGGCAAGCTCATCGGTACCCTGGATCTGTATGACTTGCTTCTCAATGGCGACAGCTCTGGAGACGAACGCCTTCAGCCCGGCGACGTTGTTTTCATTCCGCCGGTTGGCAAGCGGGCGGGTATTGATGGCGAAGTCTACCGGCCTGCCCTTTACGAACTGGAAGATAAAACCAGCCTGAAAGAGCTGGTGCGCCTGGCCGGGGGCCTTACACCCCAGGCTTACCCGGAACGAGTAAAAATTGAGCGCACCAATGAAGACTTCCTGAGAATCATCGCCGAAGCCGACTATACGGAGCCGAACGGCCAGAGTGCTCGGGTACTGCCGGGGGATCGCATCACCATTGCCTCTATTGCCGATATTACCGGCCAGTATGTCGAAGTCCGTGGGGCCGCCACGCGCCCCGGACGCTACGCATTCATGGCGGGTATGAGAGTGTCTTCGGTTCTCAAGAACTTGCGAAATGACCTTTTGCCTGCGGCAGATCGCGATGTAGCTCTTCTCGTAAGAAAGTCCGCGGATGATCACCTGAGCACCTTGGTGATTGATCTGCGAGATGCCCTTCGCAGCCCCGGCAGTGAAGCCGATCTGAGCCTTGAGGAAAGAGACCAACTGTTCGTGTTCTCCGATCTGGAGAAAACAGAGCTCGACGAGAGAGCCCTGCGATATGAGGAGTACCAGGATTTACAGGAGCGGCTGGAGAAAGGTGAGCGGATTTCAAAGCCTTCTGAGCGGCAGTTGTCGAATCTGCGCCCCCAACAGCGGGAAGAACTCCAGCAAAATTATGAAGAGCGCCGCTGGCTCGCAATGCTGGAGCGGGAGCAACTCACCGAAAGCCAGCAGGACGAGCTCCGGCAGCTTCAGGATGCAAAGCGGGAGAAACTACTGCCAGGGTTGCTGACGCAGCTTCGCATCCAGGCAACGCCCCTTGAACCTGCCTCGTTCGTCACCATATCCGGCGAAGTTCGCTACCCGGGTGCATACCCTATCCCTGAAAATGGCGGGCTTGCGGATGTAATAGCGCTCGCTGGAGGGCTGAAAGACTCAGCCTCCCTGTTTTCGGCGGAGTTGGCCAGATCAGAACTGGCAGAGGAAGGCGATCGCAAGGTGATTACCCGCCAGATAGCGTTGGCGGAAGTAATGGCAGGTGATAGTCGGCAATTGCTCCATAGCCGTGATGCCATTCTGATCCAGCCAACACCCGATTTCGACAAGCAATACCGGATCACGCTTTCCGGTGAAGTTCGCTACCCTGGAGAGTACACCTTCGGTGAAGGCGAAACCCTGAGAGACGTTATCGTCCGGGCAGGCGGGCTCACCGAAAACGCCTTCCCCAGAGGGACGGTATTCACCCGCCAGAAACTCCGCCAGCTGGAGGCTCAACGCTTGCAGGAAGCAGAGGAGCGCCTCCAAGGGGATCTCCTAGGGGTGAAGCTTCAAGGTGACACCTTCGGTGGTCAGAACGCCCAGCGTGTTCAGCAGGTTCAGGGCTTGCTGGAAGACGTGCAGAACAGCCGCCCTGTAGGCCGTATGGTGATCGACCTTGCTGCCGTGATGCAGGACCAAGACTATCAGAGCATTCGACTTCAGGATGGCGACACCCTGAGCGTTCCGAACATACCCCAGTCGGTTTCCGTGTTCGGTGAAGTACAGTTCCCGACAAGCCATTTGCATCAGGCAGGCTTGACAGTGGATGACTACCTGGAACGATCTGGCGGCCCGACCCGCCAGGCGGATGAAAGCCGTGTGTACGTTGTGAAGGCAGACGGCTCTGTAATGCTGCCAGAGAAAAGCAGATGGTTTGGTGGACGTAGCCAGCAGCTGGAACCCGGTGACACGATCATCATGCCAATCGACGTGGACCGCCTGAACCAGTTGGAGCTCTGGTCTAACGTAAGCCAAATCGTTTACCAGATGGCTCTTGGTGCTGCAGCAGTGGGGAATCTGTAATGACTGGCTCTGAAAGAATAAACGAGGCACCCGAGGCACGTTCGCGCAGAGGTGATGAAATCGACCTTCGCGTCGTCTTTGCAACGCTTTGGGCAGGTAAGTGGTTAATTCTCGGGGTTACTCTGGTCTTTGCCGTTGCAGGCATTGCCTATGCTCTTTACAAGCCAAACATATATCAGTCCAGCGTTCTGCTGGCACCTGCGAATGAGGAGGGGGCCTTAAGCGGTGTCAGTGGTCAGCTCGGGGGGTTGGCCAACCTCGCTGGTATTAACATTGGAAGTGGCAGTTCAAACCAGACAGTGATTGCGAAAGAGGTACTGCAATCGAGGGCATTTCTTGCTGATTTCGTAAAACGTCACAAGCTTGAAGTACCCCTGCTTGGTACCTCGGGCTGGAGTGAAACCAGTAAATCGTGGATTTACGACAGAGAAGTGTACGATCCTGACACCCACCAGTGGCTCGCCGATGAATCAGGCAAGACGTTCAAGCCGACTGATTGGGAGCTTGTGAAAGTCTTTAAGGAGGAGCATATCGGTGTCAGCGAAAATAAAGATAATGGAATGATCACCTTAAAGGTGAGAAGTCTATCCCCGGTAGCTTCTCAGCAGTGGGCTGAATGGCTAGTTGCGGATATCAATGAGCACATGCGTCGCAAGGATGTCGCTGAATCGAACGCGAGGATTTTCTATCTCGAAGACAAATTGAATGATACGAACGTTGCTGGAATGCAGCAGGTGTTTTACCAGTTGATCGAGAGTGAAACCCGAACGGTGATGTTGGCAAATGCTCAGAAAGAATATGTATTTGAGACAGTCGATCCGGCCGTTATTCCCGAAGAGAAGAGTGAGCCAAAACGCGGTCTGATTGTTACGCTTTCGGTGATGTTAGGGGCGATGTTGGGCGTCGTTTTGGTTTTTGCGTATTTTTTCGTAGCGAATGGACCAAGACAGACGGCTAAAGAGACCGATCAGCACGCATGAGGATCCGTCTGCTCAATCTGAGCCTCAGGGCTTTGACATTAGCGGTAAAGTTCGCCTTTATTTTGTCGTTGGCCGTGTTTCTACCACCCGAAAAAGTCGGGCTGTACGGCCTAATTACAGTCACAGTTTTTTATTCGATTTATTTTGTAGGTTTCGAGTTCTATACCTACAGTACCCGCGACATGGTCGCGAGGCCAAAGTCCGAGTGGTCGGGTCTACTGACTAGTCAATTGGCCTTCTTTTGCCTTATGTATCTTGTCGTCCTGCCAGCCTCTAGCATTCTTTTTGTGATGGGAATGCTCCCCTGGGCAGTAATGGCGTCTTTCGTCTGTCTGATCGTTCTGGAGCATCTTTCAACCGAGTTGATGCGGCTTCTGGTTGCAATTGAAAAACCTTTATTGGCAACTCTGATCATCTTTATAAAGCAGGCACTTTGGGCGATATGCTTCACGTTCGCGATGTGGGTGGACCCGGAATTCAGAAATATTTCTGATCTGCTGCTGTTCTGGATTATAGGTACTTTCAGCAGCATACTTATTGGCGTGTGGCCACTGTTGAAGCTCGATTGGACGGGGGCATTCTCCAGGCTAGATTGGCGTTGGGTAAGAACCGGGGTGATCATTGCGGTCCCCTTGCTTTTGTCTTCAGTTGCCGTCAGGTCTTTGTTTACTTTCGATCGTTATGCTTTCGAGGCGCTGAACGGGTTAGCGCTCCTGGGGGCGTACAGTGTCTACATGGGAGTTGCCTCCGCGATGCTTTCTTTTATGGAGTCAGGTGTCTTTGTTTTCTATTACCCGAGAATGATGAAGGCGTACAAAGAGAAAAATCTTGGAGAGTTTCAGGTGTCGTACCGAAAGTTGGCAAGGCAGTCGGTCTTGTGGCTTGCGGTTTTGACGGTCGGCGCTGGGCTGGCGGGAATTACAATTTTTCCTCTCCTCGAGGAAAGAGTCTACGCTGAAAACCTTCCTTTATTCGCAGCAGTGATCGTTGCAATGGCCATTTTTATCATTGGCTATGTATTTCAGTATGGGCTCTACACTACGACAAGGGATGGAAGCATCATTGCCGCAAACGTTACAGGTTTAATAGTTGCGGCACTGACACTATTCCTGCTGGCTTCGCACTCTGAATATTGGGCTGTCACTGTTGCAATGCTTGTTGGGAGTGCTACTGCAACAGCCCTGAAATATTGGAAATGGCTCGCTACGCGCAGAGAACTTCTGCTCGCATAAAGCTTGCTTCTGGAATCTCGGAATTGGATCCTTATTATGATGAAAGAAACTGTCTTGGTAACCGGCGCTGATGGGTTTATCGGGTCTCACCTTACTGAACTTCTTGTTCGAGAAGGCTATAAAGTAAAGGCTTTATCTCAATATAACTCCTTCAATTATTGGGGTTGGCTTGAGAATATCGATTGCTTGGACCAGATAGAGGTGCTTAACGGTGATGTTCGTGACCCACATTACTGCAAACATATCACCAAGGGTGTAGACATTGTTTACCATCTGGCCGCATTGATTGCGATTCCCTACTCATATGTAGCGCCGGATAGTTATGTAGATACTAACATCAAAGGAACATTGAATATTTGCCAGGCCGCGCTTGAAAATGGTGTGAAGCGAGTGATTCACACCTCCACCAGTGAAGTGTATGGCACTGCCCAGTATGTTCCGATTGATGAGAAACACCCGGTTCAGCCGCAGTCTCCCTACAGTGCATCCAAAATCGCCGCTGATGCGATGGCGATGAGTTTCTACAATGCGTTTGACCTGCCGCTGACTGTCGCACGCCCATTTAATACCTATGGCCCACGGCAGTCTGCCAGAGCGGTGATTCCCACTATTATCACCCAAATTGCTGCTGGCCAGAAGTCAATCAAGCTCGGCGATGTGTCGCCCACCAGGGATTTCAATTATGTGGAAGACACCTGCAAGGGTTTTCTGGCGCTGGCGAACTCTGAGAAAACAATCGGTGAAACGGTTAACATTGCCTCGAACTTCGAGATTTCGGTTGGAGATACCCTGAAGCTGATTCGCGAGATTATGCAAAGCGATGTCGAATTCATTACCGATGAACAGCGAATTCGCCCGGGAAAATCGGAGGTGTTCCGTCTATGGGGAGAGAACGCCAAGATCCGTAATTTGACCGGCTTTACCCCCGAGCATTCAATTGAGGAGGGTTTGAGGAAAACCGTAGAGTGGTTTACAAACCCGGACAATCTGAAGCACTACAAGGCTGGAATTTATAATGTCTGAAGTGTCGGTAAATCGGCTTGTTGAATTCGTGAAGCACCACTACGGAACCAACGAATTCATTCCGCTGCACGCGCCGGTGTTCAAGGGAAGCGAGCAGGCTTATGTTGCCAGCACAATCGATTCGACATTTGTTTCCAGTGTTGGAGAGTTTGTCAATCGTTTTGAACAGGATATGGCTGCTTACGCTGGCACAGAAGCAGCGGTCGCTACAGTAAATGGAACCGCAGCACTCCACGTGAGCCTCCGATTGGCCGGCGTTTCGCCGGGAGACCTTGTAATTACTCAGGCATTGACCTTCGTCGCCACGTGTAACGCCATTCGCTACTGCGATGCAGAACCACTGTTCATAGATGTGGATGAGGCTACCCTCGGGCTCAGTCCTGCTGCTCTGGAAAGCTGGCTGGAGCAATTCGCCGGCAAGAATGAATTGGAGGAGTGCATTGATCGGGCCTCTGGTCGGAAGATCTCGGCATGCATGCCCATGCACACTTTCGGCCACCCGGCTGACCTCGCCGGACTCGTGCGCGTGTGCGAAGAATGGGGCATTCCCTTGGTTGAGGATGCTGCAGAATCGCTAGGAAGCTTTTACCAGGGCCGTCACACCGGCTCATTCGGTAAACTGGCAGCGGTGAGCTTTAACGGAAACAAGATCATTACTACCGGTGGTGGTGGCATGATTCTCTGTGATGCGGAAACAGGCCGGAGAGCCAAGCATCTCACGACAACCGCCAAAAAGCCGCACCCCTATGAATACGTTCATGATGAGGTAGGTTTCAACTATCGGTTGCCCAACATCAATGCTGCGCTGGGTGTTGCCCAAATGGAGCAATTACAGGGGTTTTTGGCTGAGAAGAGGGCCCTGGCAGGGGAGTATAGACAGCTCCTCAAAGACACCGAGTTTCAGTTTGTAGACGAGCCGGATGGATGCAGGAGCAACTTCTGGTTGAACGCGGTGCTCTGTCCGGACCAGTCATCAAGAGATCACCTACTTGAGCTTACCAATGCCAGCAACATAATGACCCGCCCGGTCTGGCAACTCATGTGCGACCTTCCAATGTTCGCCCATTGCACTCGGGGAGATCTTCGCACCTCAAGGAGCATAGCCGAGCGCCTGGTTAATCTTCCCAGCAGCGTCAAGCCGGTTCAGAAATGAAAAAGATTGCAGTATTCACCGGAACCCGGGCAGAGTATGGCTTGCTGTACCCCTTGCTCAGGAAACTGAAGCAGCAATCAGAGCTGCACTTGCAGTTGATCGTAAGCGGTATGCACCTCTCACCTCAGTTTGGAGAGACCTGGCGAACTATAGAGGACGATGGGTTTACCATTGATGCCAAGGTAGAAATGTTGCTGGCATCTGACACCAGCTGTGGCGTTGCCAAATCTATGGGGGTTGGGGTGCTCGGGTTTGCAGATGCGTTGGAGCGCCTCCAGCCTGACTGCCTGGTGATTCTGGGTGATCGCTATGAAGCGCTTGCCATTGCCCAAGTGGCTGCGGTGATGCGCGTTCCAATTGCTCACCTCCATGGGGGCGAGCTGACTGAGGGCGCGTATGATGACCCGATCCGGCATGCGATTACCAAGCTGTCTCATTTTCATTTTGTCGCTTCGGAAGAGTACAGGCTACGGGTGATTCAGATGGGCGAGGATCCCGAGCGCGTCTGGAACGTGGGAGCATTGGGAATTGAGAATATCTGCACCGTCCCGCGTGTTCCGTTGAGCACCATTAACCAGAAATTTCAGACCGATCTCAAACACCCGTTTTTTCTCGTGACGTATCATCCGGTAACTGCGGGGAATGAGGATAGCGAAGATACCTTCAGAAACCTCTTGTCAGCCCTTGACGAATTTCCGGATCATCAGGTTTTGCTCACCTATCCCAATTCCGACAATGGCGGGCACCGTTTGATTCAGATGCTCGAGCAATTCGCCACTGGGCATCCGGACAGGGTGTTTGCGGTACCCTCGCTAGGTATGCAGTGCTACCTGAGCGCGGTTGACCTTAGCGAGAGTGTGATCGGCAATTCTTCCAGTGGTGTCATTGAGGTCCCCTCTCTTAAAAGACCCACGGTGAATATTGGTGTGCGTCAAAAAGGAAGGCTGGCAGCAGACTCAGTTATTCACTCTGGAACATCCCGAGATAGCATTATCGAGGCTATCCGTCAGGCACTTTCACCCTCAGCCAAGAAGACTTCAGAGACTTGCGAGAATCCCTATGGCAGTGGTGATACGTCGACGAGGATTGTCGATGTTCTGAAAAGTCAGCGGCCCACTGGGGCGAAACGCTTTCATGACATTTCCTGGGCCCATGAGGAATGATTTGAATGGTAAGAGTAATTGCAGAAGCAGGAGTTAACCACAACGGCGATCGCGACATGGCCTTTCAGCTAGTCAAAGTGGCAGCAGATTCAGGTGCCGATGCCGTAAAATTCCAGACCTTCAGCGCGGAACGATTGGCCGCCCTTACGGCCCCAAAGGCGAAATATCAGCAAGCGACCACGGATGCGCTCGAAAGCCAGTTCGCTATGCTGAAAAAACTGGAATTGCCAACCGAGTGGCATTTCGAGCTCCAGCGCTACGCACGGGAACTGGATATAACATTCATATCAACAGCCTTTGATCTCCAGAGCCTGGCTTTTCTGCAAACACTGGACCTTCCCTATTACAAGATCCCTTCCGGGGAGATTACCAATGGTCCGCTATTGCTGGCTTTTGCTCAAACCGGCAAGGAACTGATCATTTCTACAGGCATGGCGACGCTGAGCGAAATTGAGCAGGCGCTTGCCATCGTCGCATTTGGCTATGCTCACGAAGAAGAGCCGGAAAGCCTTGAGCAGGTGTGGCGCTTCTGGAGCAATCCGGAGGTTCAGGCGTCTCTGCAAGGCAAGGTTTCGTTGCTTCATTGTACTTCGCAATACCCCACGCCGATGGAAGAAGTAAACCTCAAAGCAATGGCGACTCTCGCCAACGCTTTCGGTTTGCCTGTTGGCTACTCTGACCACACGCAGGGCCTGGTCATACCTACAGCTGCCGTAGCACTCGGGGCAACCATTATTGAGAAACACTTCACGCTGGACCGCACATTGCCAGGCCCGGATCACAGGGCTTCTCTTGAGCCGGATGAGCTTTACAATTTGGTGCGCACTATACGAGATGTTGAGCGGGCCCTCGGTGACGGTATTAAAAAACCGCAGCCCAGCGAGTGGGATACCCGCGAGGCAGCACGGCAGCAGGTGATTTTTTGCGAGCCAGTTAAAAAAGGCGAAAAAATCGAGCGAGGCGCATTATCCACGGCCCGCTGTGGACGAGGGGTTTCTCCAATGGGGCTTTGGGATATGGTGGGCAAAGTTGCCTCAGAATCCTACTCAGAGGGAGATGTGCCAGAGTGACCCAGGTGTTGGCAGCCGACCTCACGTCGAGAGATTGTATTTTAATCGGGGCGGGCGGGCATGCGAAGGTTGTTCGGGAACTGGCTGAACTGTGCGGTGCCAATATTCTCGGCGTCTGCGATCCGAAGTTTCAGGGAGCATGCAACGAGATCTGGAATGGTTTGAAGGCTCTCGGAGGGGATGAATATCTGTCTGAGGTAAACCCTCAAAAAGTTTTATTACTCAATGGAATTGGGATGATGCCAGGAAGCCGCATTCGTCAGGGAGTGTTCGAGCGGTTTACAGCAATGGGCTTTCACTTCCCATCCCTCGTCCATCCTTTTGCCTGGCTGTCTCACGACGCTTCCCTGGGCGATGGCGTTCAGCTTATGGCGGGATGTGTTGTACAGCCGGGCGCACGTGTCGGAGTTAATACGATCATTAACACCCGCAGTTCCGTCGACCATGATTCCTGTCTAGGTGAGCATTGCCACCTGGCTCCCGGCGCTACCCTTTGTGGCGATGTAAGTGTTGGTGCCGGTAGCTTTATTGGTGCCGGCGCAACGATTACCCACGGAGTGACCGTGGCGCCAGGAACATTTATTAAAGCCGGGTCTTTGACAGCCAAAGACGTTCTCTGAGTTCCCGGAACACCAATCCCTTTTGCAAACGGAATACGTTATACATGAAAAAGTGGCAGAACATACTTATCCAGCCGGATTTGCCGCTGGAAGACGCCATTGCAGTTCTTGATAAGGGCGGTCTGCGAATTGCCTTGATAGTGCAGGACCACGATAAGTTAGTGGGTACATTAACCGATGGGGATATCCGTCGCGCCCTGTTGAAGCATATTCCCCTAACCGCCCCTGTCAGGGATGTGATGTGCACTACGCCTCATGTGGCAGATGTTGACTGGTCCAAGGATAAGATTCTTTCGGTGATGGAAGATCTCGAATTACTTCAGATCCCGCTAGTGGATTCAGAAGAGCGAGTCGTCGGTCTTGAAACCCTGCATGGACTCATGGAGCGCAGGACGGTCGAAAACCCGGTCTTCTTGATGGCAGGGGGATTCGGCACGCGCTTGAAACCCCTGACCAACGAATGTCCCAAACCGTTATTGAAGGTTGGTGACAAGCCGATTCTCGAGCTGATTCTGGAGAGCCTGGCCAAGGCAGGATTTTATCGATTTTTCATTTCAACGCATTATTTGCCGGAAATGATAATAGAACATTTTGGCGATGGTTCTCAGTGGGGCGTTAATATTGAATATGTCCATGAGGAAGAGCCTCTTGGAACAGGTGGAGCACTGGGATTGCTTCCAAAGGAGAAGATTGACTGCCCGCTGATCATGATGAACGGCGACCTGTTAACCACTGTGAACTACCGTGGCCTCCTGGATTTCCATCTGGAGCACGACAGTGTAGCAACGATGTGTGTGCGCGAGTATGAACACAAAGTCCCCTATGGCGTTGTTCAAACGGATGGCACCTACATTCAGAGTATGGAAGAGAAACCGGTCCAGAAATGCTTTATTAATGCCGGCATATATGTTGTTTCGCCGGAATTAGTGGCTTCTGTCGATGTAGGCGAGCGAATCGACATGCCGAGCTTGCTCGAAAAACAGATTGATCTGGCCAAAAAGGTCGCTATGTTCCCGGTGCACGAATATTGGCTGGATATTGGAAAAATGGACGATTTCAAGAAAGCACAAAAGGAAGTCGAGCTCTTATGAGTGGCACCACCCTCAAAAAAGTTCTGGTAGTTGGAAGTGGAAGTATCGCGAAGAGGCATATCTCGAATTTGCGGAACCTCTTCCCGGATGTAACCGTGGTTTGTGTCAGCGCTTCTGGAAGGATGCTTGATCCGGCTGAGGTCGGAGCTTCGAAGACGGAACCGGATATAGCCACCGCAATTGGGCAAAAGCCGGATTTTGCGGTGGTAGCATCACCTGCCCCCTATCATCTGAGCCACGCGGATGAGCTTTTGGCGGCAGACATTCCAGTCTTGATCGAGAAGCCCCTTTGCACTTCATTACATGAATGTGAAGACATGGACTTACACAGGCATACCGCTGGAATTGGGGTTGCTTACAATTTGAGGTTCATGCCTGCAGCACAAACAGTAAAAAAACTTATTGATGACGGGGCGATAGGGCCAATTAGCACCGCGTTTTCAGAGGTTGGGCAGTTCCTCCCGGATTGGCGTCCCGGCAGCGATTACCGCAAGGGTGTGTCAGCAAGAAGAGAGCTAGGCGGCGGTGCGCTGCTGGAGTTGAGCCACGAACTGGACTATCTGAACTGGTTCTTCGGCCAGTTTTCACGAGCGCTGGGGGTTATCCGCAACGCCGGAAGTTTAGAGATTGATGTAGAGGACACTGTTGATGTGCTACTGCAGCAACGGGAAGGGCAGTTGGTTCACGTGCATCTCGACTTCCTTCAGCGCCAGCCGTGCCGGCGCTTCAAGGCGGTTGGCGCGACGGGAACCATCGAATGGGATCTGATTGCAAACCGGGTCCTTTTGTTGCGCGCAGACGGGACCGCTGAGCAAGTGTACACAGACCCGGCTTATGACCGAAACCAGATGTACATCGACCAGATGACCGCATTCGTCGAGTTCCTTAACGGAGAAGCAGATTTCGAATCGTCCCTGGATTCGTCGATGGATGTGATGAGACTGGTTGAATCTATAAAGATTTCGAATGAACAATCAGCCTGGACTGAAGTGGAGGCACCGCTGTGAGTCGAATATTCGCTTTTGTATTTGCGCGGGGCGGCTCCAAGGGCTTGCCCGGCAAAAACCTCCTCCCGCTGGGTGGTGTACCTTTAATCGGCCATTCAATAAATACTGCAAAAGCCCTTTCGCAAGTGGCGAAGGTGTACGTTTCGACAGATGACTCCGAAATAAAGCGGGTTGCAGAGCAATATGGTGCTGAGGTTATTGATCGTCCAGCGGAGTTGGCTGGAGACACATCACCCGAGTGGGAGGCCTGGCGCCATGCCATTCGACATCTGGAAGAGGCTGGAGAGGAATTCGATACTTTCCTGAGTCTTCCGGCGACAAGCCCGCTGAGGTCTACTGAAGATGTGGAGAGCGCAATTAAGGCACTGGATCGCGATACAGACGCCGTTATTACGGTAACTCCTGCTTCCAGAAGTCCGTTTTTCAACATGGTAGCCAGGGCACGGGATGGAAGCACCCGGATTCTTTCTCATTCCGCTGGGTATACCAGGCGCCAAGATGCTCCAGAGGCATTTGATGTCACGACCGTAGCGTACGTTTTGAACAAAGAATCAATCCTTGGGATGAATGGGTTATTCGATGGAGTGGTAAAGTCAGTGGTTGTGCCAAAAGAACGTGCTGTAGATATCGATGACCTCCTGGATTTCAAATTCGCAGAATTACTCTATGCAGAGGCTAAAGATGCTATTGAAAGATAAAGTTATTCTGGTCGTTGGCGCGGGTGGCTTGCTGGGGCGCGAAATTGTGCGTTCGTTGGTTCGGGAGGGGGGGCGTGTGATAGCCGCTGACAGACTTCTAGATCTTGTCAAGCCTCTCGCAGAGGAGATTGGGACCGATAAAATTATTCCCTGTCAGATAGATATAACTGATAAAGCGTCAATCCAGCGTGTTTTTGGATTAGCAGATGCGTCATGGAAGCCGTTGACCGGAGCAGTAAATACAGCCTATCCAAGAAACAAAAACTATGGACGTGAAGCTTTGGATGTCACTTATGAGGATTTCTGTGAGAACGTTGGTTTACACCTTGGTGGATACTTTCTCTTTATGCAGCAGTGCGCGGCATATTCCAAAGCCCACAGTTCCGACTTTTCTCTAGTTAATATGTCGTCAATCTATGGTTCGATCGCTCCCAAGTTTGATGTTTATAAGAATACTAATATGACAATGCCGGTTGAGTACGCGGCGATTAAATCAGCATTGCAGCATACTACTAGATATTTTAATGCTTATATGAAGGGTTCTGGATTTAGAGCAAATTGTGTAAGTCCCGGAGGCATAAAAGACAATCAGCCAGAGAAGTTCTTATATGCGTACAAAGAGAAATGTCGAATAAAAGGTATGTTGGAAAGCAAAGACCTGACGGGGACGGTGTCTTACCTCTTGTCGGATCTTTCGAAATATGTGGTATCTCAGAATATTGTAGTGGACGATGGTTTCGGAGACTAAAGGTCGTCCTGATGAATAGAGTGGGATCGATATTAAAAATTTTTTTTATAGTGGCTCTTGGGCAAATTGCGTGGATTGCTTTTATAATAATTCACCCCGCATCAGCAGTATCAGCGAATATTTTGTTTCTCTTGGTATTAAATTTTTTATTTCTTATTTCCGTCTTGTTCCCATCGATGCTAGTTTTGGCGGCTTTAGGAATATCTAAATCGAAGCTATACATTGCGCCAAGTGATCGCGAGATTGCCGTTTCGTTGGTCTTAGCGTCTTTATTGGTATTTTTGGGTTTTTTTTTAATTGCGTATGACAGGATGGTTGTCAGAGGAATAGACTACAGCGCTGGGCTGCGTGCCGCTCGATACGCGTGGATGTCCTCTGGTTCTGGATCAGTCTTTGGTGTAATCGGAAATCTACTTACACCTTTAAGTTTTTTTTCCCTCATAATGGTGATGTTGTTATACGAAAGGCTAGGCTGGTTTGTCAAGATGCTATCGCTTCTTTCAATAACTGTAGGAGTGGTTGGGGTGTCTGCATTAAATGGCGGTAGAAGTATTGTTTTAGTTGCACTGGTTTTTATGCTCATCTGCTTGTGTTTAAGGAAGAAGTCTGGAAAAGAAAGAAGCTCAAGCTTTAAGTTTCTATTCTTCGTCATTTTTCTAGCTGCTATTTTTTATTCTTCAAAAATTGTAGAGTCTAGTGCCGAGATGGGAGGTGTTTCTATCGAGCGCCTGACAAGCCTCGGTGTAAATAGTCTTTATGGAGAATTCGATCGCGAATTGGATTGTTCGAATCTGCAGTGCCTCTCTATATACATTTCCGCATATCTTTTTCACGGACAATGGACTGCACAAGTAACTTATGATCTTGCCGAGCGAGCAGGCTCCTACGCAGCTTATCCATTATCGATATTTCTCGAAAGGCTGAATTTGATTGACGAACCATTAGCGCCGGGATATTTTTCGGATAGTGGTGCATTTTTATCGCTCCCTGGCGCTCTGTACTACGATTTTGGTTTTTTTGGCGTTTTATTTTTCGGGACAGTCTTAGGTGCCGCATTTGGCGTTTGTGTAGCTTTCATTGCAAGGGCTAGAGTATTTGGAGTGATAAAAGTTTTCACCTTAATGTATGTTTTTTCAGTGGTACTTCTTTCTCCCGTTGTTCCAGCTTATGGTTTTATTTATTTGAATATATTGCTTCTGGTTAATATTTCTTACGGGATATTTCTGAGTTTGTTTTTGGGTAGGAAATTCAAGATTCTGGAATCGAGGATTTAGTTTGAAAATAGGTTTTGCGAATATTTACGCTTATAGGCCCCATGGGCATCAAGCAAAGTTTTTGTCATTACTTGCTGAGCGACGTGGGCATAGGACGGTCTCACTGGATTGCCTGGGAGCGCCTTCGCATTGTTACGTCAGAGAGTACAAGGGGAAAGGTCGCTCGGAGTGTGTTAAGTGCTCAGCTGGTGGCTTACACTCATTTGGTTTTGATACCAGTGAATCGATTCGGAAATACTGGGACTCCTCCTCAGAAGGCAGTGCTGATGAGATGGTAACGTCAAGCGCGTACACGCTGACTAGGATCGAGTCGTTTCAGCAGAGGTCCTCAGACGAAGTCCTCTCTGTCATTGGTAAATTGTCTGGTGATGCGTTCAGGTTTTACCAAGCCACAAAATCTTGGATAGAGTCACAGTCACTTGATGCGGTGGTTTTGTTCAACGGTCGCATGGACTACACCAGAGCAGTAATGGAAGCATGTGCTGATATGGGCATTACCTGCCTTACTCATGAACGACCTTTGTTCGGTCATGGGCTCATACTCAATAAAAATTCAAACTGCTCTTCTCTTCAGAACATACATCGGATAAACAAAATATACAGGGATAGACCTCTCACCGAAGAGCAAGTAAGGATCGCTGCGGCTCTTGGCGCCCAGCGGCTGATTGGGGGTAATCCCCTTGAGTGGAAAAAATATAACGAAAACCCTGTAGCCGCTGACGTATGGCCGATTGCTAATTCCGACAAGAAGATACTTGTTTGTCCGAGCAGCAAGAACGAACTGCTAGGTCACCCGGACTGGGAGACACCTTGGAAAGATAACACTGATGCGCTAGATCATGCGGTGGAGCACGGTGTATTCGAGTACAGGGATCTTCTCGTGCGTTTTCACCCGTCATGGTCGGTACCCTTCGGTGTCGTTACTGCGGAGAAGTGCCAGGAACATTACCGTTCTTGGTGTGAGGCACGGGGTGTCTCCTTTATTCCAAGTGAAAGCAAGGTCAATACAAAGGATTTAATTCGGCAAGCAGACGTCATCGTTTTGAATGGAAGTAATACGGTGCTTGAGGCCGGATTATTAGGCAAGCCTGTACTATGTTTCGGCTCTTCGCCTTATACCTATTCTGGCGCTGCGATTGATATCCTCTCCTATAACGATATCCAGCAGTTGGGTTATAAAGAAATTGTAGCTGCGGATCCCAGGGAGATAATTGCAAAAACGCTTCGCTATTATTATGTGAAAGCCGCTCGAGAACCTCTTTACACTGACTTTGTGCGCTCGCGGACCGTTACTGAGTGTGAATTTTACGAGGGCGCGGATGCCGGAATTATGGAGTCACTCTTGAGAGGTGATGGAGAAGTCGAAGACGATTCCAGCTTTGCTGACGGAAGTGAGCACGAAGAGCCAGTAATTGAATCTTTCTTAAGCGGTGACATGGGTCAACTGGAAAAGTTTGCAAGCATGCAGTGGAATACAAAGGCAAAAGAAGGGCTGAAGATAACCCGTCATGGGGTATTTCGGCTGATAGATGGAGTCAGGCGCCTTACACCAAAAGGTGTTTAAAGATTTGAGGAGTTGATTGTGAAGGAAGCCAATGTCAGTGTTGTAATGCCTGCATACAATGCAGTGAATTATATCGAAAGTACAATTCGATCGCTGCAAGAGCAAACGCATAAGCACTGGGAATTGATTGTGGTTGATGATTGCTCCAGTGATGGAACCGGTGGTCTGGTTACTCGTATCGCCCAAGGTGATGAGCGTATTAAACTTATTTCGCTGAAAAAGAATTTTGGTGGCCCAGCAGGACCCAGAAACGTGGGTGTTGAACACGCTCGTTTTGATTTGATCGCTTTTTTGGATTCTGATGATATCTGGCATCCTCAAAAATTGGAGGAGCAATTGAAGTTGATCAATTCTAACACTGAAACGTTTATCTGCTCTTCAATGATAGATTTCGAGAATGATTCGATCATTGAGTTTCCAAAGATTTTTAGAGTCTCCGTGGAAAATATCGGATTTCTCAGTCAGTCCGTCAGGGCGAAAATTCCGACGTCAAGTGTACTGGTCTCTAAGAGATTGATTAGTAAATTTCCGTTCGAAGAATCACCGGCCTATAAGGCAGTAGAGGATTTTCACTGTTGGTTGCGTATTTTGGACTCGGGGGTGGGCTGTAAGAAAATAAAAGAACCGCTTCTCTATTACAGGCGGAGTGAGGGTCAGATCTCTGGCTCAAAGCTTAAAATGATGAAAAAAGTTTTCATGGTTCATAATAACTACGAAGGGCGGAGGCTTTTAACATCATTTTTATTCACAGCATCTCATATCTTGGGTGGGGTGTATTTCAGGTTTTTTAAAAAGGGAATGTAATATGAGAGTTTTGGTTACTGGTGGAGCGGGTTTTTTGGGCTCCCATTTATGTGAACGTCTACTTCAGGATGGTCACGATGTACTATGCGTTGATAATTTTTTTACCGGTAGAAAACGCAATATTGCCCATCTCATGAATAATCCTTACTTCGAAGTCATGAGACACGACGTCACTTTCCCTCTGTATGTTGAAGTAGACCAAATTTACAACCTGGCGTGTCCCGCTTCTCCGGTGCATTATCAACATGACCCGGTGCAGACTACTAAGACGAGTGTGCACGGTGCGATCAATATGCTTGGCCTCGCGAAGCGATTGGGAGCAAGAATTTTCCAAGCATCAACAAGCGAAGTTTACGGTGACCCCGAGGTACACCCGCAGCCCGAAAGTTATTGGGGGAAGGTTAATCCAATCGGAATACGATCCTGCTACGACGAAGGGAAGCGTTGCGCTGAGACGCTTTTCTTTGATTACTACAGGCAGCATAACCTTCCAATTAAGGTGGCCCGAATTTTCAACACCTATGGTCCTAGGATGCACCCGAACGATGGACGTGTCGTCAGCAACTTCGTGGTTCAGGCGCTGAAAGGGGAGGACATAACGATCTATGGCGAAGGGCAGCAAACCCGTAGCTTCTGTTATGTTGACGACTTGGTGGACGGTTTTGTTCGTTTGATGAATTCACGTGAAGAGTTCACTGGTCCGGTTAACTTGGGGAATCCGGGTGAATTTACCATCAGAGAGCTTGCGGAGCGTGTCATTGAGTTGACCGGTTCGTCTTCAGAGTTGATTTTCAAACCCCTCCCTCAGGACGACCCCAAACAGCGTCAGCCGAACATTGAACTTGCTCGTGCAGAACTGGATTGGGAACCTACGATTAAGCTTGATGACGGCCTGCGAAAAACAATTACCTATTTTGATGATTTGCTCTCAATTAAAGATCTGGACTGAGTTGTTCCATGGCAAATAGGGTTCTAGTTACCGGTGCCACGGGATTCGTCGGGCGGGAGCTATGCGCCCGACTTCTGTCTGCTGGGAAGGACGTCGTGGCGGTTGGCCGCGGCAGCGAGTTAACAGGGCTTTTCGGTCTGGCATATCGACAGCTGGATCTGGAAACGGATGATCTGCAACAGCTGTTTATAGGGGGTATCGACGCGGTTGTTCATCTGGCTGGCCAGGCACATGGGAAGGGCGGTGGCGAACGTCAGGAACTGGATGGCTTCAGGCGAGCCAATGTGAATGTGACGATCAGGCTCGCTGAAGCGGCGATTCAAGCCGATGTTCGGCGGTTCGTGTTTGTCAGTTCGATTGGCGTGCACGGGACGGTGACCAAGGGGACGGCAATTTCAGAGAACACGCCATTCAGCCCCGCCTCTCCTTATACGCAATCAAAGATGGAAGCAGAGATGGAGCTAACCCGCCTTTTCGACGGGATTGGTTCTTCTGAACTTGCAATTGTTCGCCCTCCGCTTGTTTATGGCGCGAAAGCGCCGGGGAACTTTGGAAGTCTTCTTCGGCTCGCGAATTCACCTGCTCCGCTCCCTTTTGGTATGTGTTCAAACCGTCGCAGTCTGATATCTGTGGGAACTTTGGCAGATTTCCTTATTACGTGCATTCGGAGCACCGAAGCTGGAAACCAGGCCTTCGTTGTAGCGGATTCCTCAGCCGTCTCAACCGCAGATATCGTGTCGTCTCTGAGGCGCGGAATGAAGAGGTCTGAAAGGCTCATTCCCGTTCCGGCGTCGCTTGTAGCTATTGCTTTTAGGTTGTTAGGGAAGCGAGAAATGTACACTCAGCTTTTCTGCGATTTGGAGATCGACAATGAGAAGGCGAGAAAGCTTGATGGGTGGGCTCCTTGCGAAAATACCAGGTCAGAACTGGAGACAGTCGGAAAACTCTTTTGCGAGTCTCAGTGATCGGAACAAATTTGAATTAGGATCCAAGTGAAAATGAAAATTGCAGTGGTTGGTACAGGGTACGTTGGTTTATCAAATGCTGTCTTGCTGTCTCAGAACAACGATGTCATTGCTCTGGATATCGATGACAGGCGCGTTGGCATGGTGAATGAGAGGCTGTCGCCGATAGAGGATCCAGAAATTGAGTCTTTTTTGGTAAGCAAAAAACTCAGCCTCAAGGCCACCACCGATAAGACCATCGCTTATAAGGATGCCGACTTTGTCATAATTGCGACGCCGACAGACTACGACCCTGAAACAAATTATTTCAACACGAAAACCGTGGAGTCGGTTATTTCGGATGTCCTCGAAATAAATCCGGGGGCGCTGATGGTTATAAAGTCCACTATTCCGGTAGGTTTTACCGCGATGGCCAGAGCGACGTATGGAACAGAGAATATCGTCTTTTCTCCAGAATTTCTGCGTGAAGGCAGGGCCCTTTACGATAATTTATACCCCTCAAGGATAGTTGTTGGCGAGCGCTCGGAGAGGGCTGAAACCTTTGCCAATTTGCTTTGCGATGGTGCGCTGAAGGAAGACATTCCAACACTATTTGCAGAATCGACAGAAGCTGAAGCCATCAAGCTCTTTGCCAACACCTACCTCGCCATGCGGGTCGCTTTTTTTAATGAGCTTGATACCTATGCGGAGACGCATGGGTTGGATAGTCGACAAATTATCAATGGCGCATGCCTCGACCCACGAATTGGAGACTTTTATAACAATCCTTCATTTGGGTATGGAGGCTATTGTCTGCCAAAAGACACAAAACAATTGCTGGCTAACTATTCGGATGTGCCCCAGAATTTGATCAGAGCGATAGTGGATGCCAACACTACAAGAAAAGACTTCATTGCGGACGCTGTAATAAAGAAACGGCCGAACTGTGTTGGCATCTATCGTTTGATCATGAAGTCAGGGTCGGACAATTACCGAACTTCAGCGATCCAGGGTGTTATGAAGAGAATCAAGGCCAAAGGGATCGAGGTAGTCGTTTATGAGCCGGTGATTGAAGAGGAACAGTTTTATGGGTCGGAGATCGTAAACGATTTGGGCCAATTCAAGCAAAGATGCGATGTAGTCATATCCAATCGCATGGTGTCCGAATTATCAGATATTCAAGATAAAGTTTACACTCGCGATCTGTTCGGCAGTGATTAATAGGGAACAGAACCGATTGGAGCTTGCCCCTTCCGTCACCAAGGAGTTTGTGTGATTCGTGCTTTCGATGTTTTTTTTGCGCTACTAGGGTTGGTTTTCGGCTTTCCTTTGCTGCTTCTACTGGTTGTTGTCGGGCTCTTTGACACGGGCTCGCCTGTTTTCATGCAGGAGCGGGTGGGTCGAAACAAAAAGCCGTTCACCCTGGTTAAATTCCGCACGATGAGCAAAGAAACACTGTCTGTCGCCAGTCACCTTGCCAGCCCTGCTGCGATTACACCATTCGGTCGCTTTCTGAGGCGAACCAAGTTGGATGAACTGCCGCAGCTGTGGAACGTGTTGAAAGGCGAAATGAGTCTTGTGGGCCCGAGGCCGTGTCTCTTCAATCAAGAAGAACTCATTATGGAACGTGAAAAGCGCGGTGTTTTGTCTGCCAGGCCGGGTATTACCGGACTTGCGCAGGTGAACGACATTGATATGTCTACGCCAAAACTCCTGGCAGAGACGGATCAGAAAATGCTTCAGAATCTGACCGTTTCGGCCTACTTCAAATATATTTTGATGACTGTTTCAGGGAAGGGCGCCGGAGACAGAGTACCCGGAAAACACTGATTGGCTGCTTCAAAGCATCGCTCACGCTCCTTGTGTCTTATAATATCGAGTGCCTTGTATTTTTTTAGCTGGTAAAGGAAAACCATGTTCCAGAGATTTCTGAATCTTTCCCGGGTTCACAAGAGACTGATTTCGGTCTTCGCTGATGTCGCCGTGCTGTTTTTTGCTCTTTGGGCAGCGTTTTCGCTTCGTCTGGACCAGCAGTTCTGGGTGCCTGACCGTGGCCAGCTAATTGTCTCAGCGCTTACGGTTGTTTTTACGATTGCGGTATTCGTGAAGCTGGGTCTTTACCGGGCTGTCATTCGATATCTGAGCGATCGCGCTTTCATCACGGTTATCACTGGTGTCTTTGTTTCTGCTATTACTCTGATTTTACTGGGGTATTGGCTCGAGGTGTTGGTGCCTCGTTCGGTTCCGATAATTTATGGCGCACTGGCATTCATTTTCGTCAGCGGTACTCGAATGACTGTGCGAATGTTGGTTAACCGGCCAAAACACCAGAATAAGCAATTCGTCGGAATTGTAGGCTCCGGCGAAACGGGACTCCAATTGGCCAATGCGTTGGACCAAGGTACTGAGTACCATCCTTGCGCTTTTATTTCCCTTTTGAAGGCCAATCACAGAGCGCTGGTGAACGGCATCCCAGTTTACGACATCAGCCATATCGAGCGTGTTGTAAAAGAACACCGGATTAAAAGGCTATTATTGGCATTGGATGCTGATTCAGGAATCGATCGCAAGCGGCTTCTTAAAAGGCTTGAGCCTCTGGCTATTCCGGTACAGACCGTTCCTACCATGTCTGAATTGGTGGCTGGCCAGGCGCGTATTAATGATATCAGGGATCTGGAGATTGAGGATCTGTTAGGGCGTGATCCGGTCCAGCCTGACAACGCTCAGGTGGCCAGGAGCCTGTATGACCGGGCGGTGATGGTAACCGGCGCCGGGGGCTCCATAGGTTCGGAGCTCTGTCGCCAGATTATTCAGCACCGCCCCTCCAAGCTGGTGCTGTTCGAACAGTCCGAATTCTCTCTCTACGCCATTGAGCGTGAGCTTCAGGCGATCAATCAAATTGAGGCGCTTGGGGTGGAGATCCACCCATTGTTGGGTAGTGTTACTCATCGTAGGCGCTGTGAGACTGCGATGAGGAGTTTTGGCATAGAGGCGGTATACCACGCCGCGGCTTACAAGCATGTGCCTTTGGTCGAGCACAATATTATTGAAGGTGTTCAGAATAATGTGTTCGGCACCTTCAATGTTGCGGAAGCGGCTATCGCGGCTGGAGTGAAGCGCTTTGTGCTGATTTCTACCGACAAAGCCGTGCGCCCCACCAATGTGATGGGCGCCAGCAAACGGCTCGCTGAGCTTGTGCTTCAGGGACTGGCTCAGCGGCAGTCAGACACTATTTTCTCCATGGTTCGATTTGGGAATGTGCTGGGCTCCTCCGGTTCGGTAGTCCCGCTTTTCCGCGATCAGATTCGCGATGGGGGGCCAGTTACCGTTACTCACCCGGATATTATCCGTTACTTTATGACCATTCCGGAGGCCAGCCAGTTGGTCCTTCAGGCTGGCAGTATGGGGCAGGGGGGAGAAGTTTTCGTTCTGGATATGGGCGAGCCTGTGAAGATTGCCGACTTGGCCCGAAAGATGATTCACCTGATGGGTTTGGTGGAGAAAACAGACGAGCGACCAGACGGCGACATCGAAATAGTCTTCTCTGGCTTGCGGCCGGGCGAAAAGCTCTATGAAGAGTTATTGATTGGTGATAACCCGCAGGGTACCGCTCACCCGCGGATCATGATGGCAAGGGAGGTCTCTATGGCTTGGTATGACGTGGAGCAGACGTTAAATCGGTTGATGCGGGCAAGTCATGAATTTGACTGCGGTGAGATTATTAAGATCCTCAAAACGGCACCTACAGGATTTGCGCATAATGGGGATGTAGCGGATCTGGTTTGGTGCAACGGCAATCGGGAGCGGCTTGGCGAAGGCAGGAATGAGGACAAGGTCCGTCGGTTGCCGTTGGCCTAGGCTATAATTTTTGGTAAATGATTTAGTGTCGGGGGCTTGATTGCCCCCGTTTTCGTTTAACAACAGGGAATGTTGATCATGATCGATATTTTGCACCACGGCGCCACCTCTGGCGTAACCGGCTCCTGCCACGAACTCACCGTTGGTCACGCGGCCGAAAAGAGCGGCATCCTCATAGACTGCGGCCTGTTCCAGGGCCAGGACGAAGGCCGCGGTGCTTCCGCGTCTGATCTCTCCATTGATTTTCCCATTGATCATATCCGGGCCCTGGTGGTCACCCACGTGCATATCGACCACGTGGGGCGCATTCCCTATTTGCTGGCTGCGGGTTTCGATGGGCCCATTATTTGTTCCGAGCCTTCAGCCATTATGCTGCCGGAGATACTGGAGGATGCCCTGAAAATCGGTTTCACCCGCGACCGGCAACTGATTGATCGGGTTCTGGGAGTGATCCGTTCCCGTCTGGTGCCGGTGCCTTATGGCAAGTGGCATCCGGTGTTTGATGAGGATGGTTGCTCGCTGTCGGTTCGGCTGCAGAGGGCTGGGCATATTCTGGGTTCGGCCTATGTTGAGTGTGATGCCCGTGTGGCCGATGTTGACGAACGCATCGTGTTCAGTGGCGATCTCGGTGCGCCCCACGCTCCGTTGCTGCCCGCGCCTCAACCCCCCGAGCGAGCAGATCGGCTGGTGATCGAGAGTACTTATGGAGACAAAGACCACGAGGACCGGAAAACGCGGCGTTACCGGTTGAAGGCGGTTCTGGAGCACTCGCTGGAAGACGGCGGCACGGTGTTGGTGCCGGCATTCAGCATTGGGCGCACGCAGGAGTTGCTTTATGAGATTGAAAGTCTGATTCATGAGTTTGGAGATGACGCGTTAGCTTCTGGCATGAAAATGGGGTCTGACCCCGCGGGGTCAGACCCCTCCTTCACCTGGGAGTCGTTGGAAATTGTTGTGGATTCGCCGCTGGCCGCGGAATTCACCCGAATCTATCGAGACCTGAAGCCTTACTGGGATGCTGAGGCCACGGACTTGGTGCGCCAGGGCCGGCATCCGCTTTCTTTCGAGCAACTCACGGTTATCAACTCCCATGAAGACCACCTGAATGCTGTGCATTACCTTGCCCGTTCCCACCGCACTTGTGTGGTTCTGGCCGGCTCCGGTATGTGCGCCGGTGGCCGTGTGGTGAATTATCTGAAGGCAATGCTTGGGGAAAAGCGGAACGATGTCCTGTTTGTGGGCTACCAGGCTGCGGGCACGCCGGGGCGGGATATCCTCACTTATGGGCCTCGCGGTGGTTGGGTGGAGCTTGATGGTGAGCGCTACGATATCCGGGCCCGCGTTCATCAGCTCGGTGGCTATTCTGCACATGCGGGGCAATCGGATCTTGTGGCGTTTGTATCAGGTATATCTGTACCGCCCCGTGAGATTCGAATTGTCCACGGTGATCCGGGCGCTAAACTGGCGTTGAAAAGGTGTTTTCAATCCCTGACGGGTACAGACATAATTATCCCATCTGAGTAGGGCGGATCGACGCCGGGTTTTGCTTCTGGGGAAAGGAATTCAAATGAAGAAAATTGCAGTTATTGGTCTGGGTTATGTGGGGCTGCCTCTCGCCGCGGCCTTTGGTGAAAAGCGGGAGATTATCGGTTTCGATATCAATAAAAAACGAATTGCCGAGCTGAAAGACGGTGTTGATTTCACCCGTGAGGTGTCCCGGGAAGAGTTGGCAGGGGCGTCGGGTTTATCTTTTACCGATAACCTTGAAGGCATTCGTGATTGCCAGATTTATATTGTCACGGTGCCTACCCCGATTGATGAATTCAAAACCCCGGATTTAACCCCTCTGGTAAAAGCCAGCGAAACCGTAGGCAAGGTTTTGAAGCAGGGCGATATTGTGATTTACGAATCCACGGTATATCCCGGAGCCACGGAAGAGGTTTGCGTGCCGGTACTGGAGAAAGTATCCGGCCTTGCGTTTAACAAGGATTTCTTTGCCGGTTACAGTCCTGAGCGAATCAATCCGGGTGATAAAGAGCATCGGGTAACCAGCATTATGAAGGTTACCTCTGGCTCCACTCCAGATATTGCGGATGAAGTGGATGCACTTTATGCCAGTGTTATTACCGCCGGCACCCATAAAGCCAGTTCCATTAAAGTGGCCGAAGCGGCGAAGGTTATCGAAAATACCCAGCGTGATTTGAATATCGCGCTGATGAATGAGCTTTCAATGATTTTCTCGCGCCTGAAAATTGATACCCATGAAGTGCTCGCCGCAGCGGGTACGAAATGGAATTTCCTGCCGTTTAAACCCGGGCTTGTTGGTGGCCACTGTATTGGCGTGGATCCGTATTATCTGACCCATAAAGCCCAGGCTATTGGTTATCATCCGGAGATTATTCTGTCTGGCCGGCGGGTCAACGACAATATGGGTCCTTATGCCGCAGCCGAGCTCGTCAAGGCGATGATTAAAAACGGGCATACCGTGGCATCATCAAAAGTGCTCGTAATGGGCCTTACCTTTAAGGAAAACTGCCCGGATTTGCGGAACACTCGGGTGATTGATGTTATCCGTGAACTGGAAGATTTCGGTTGCTCCGTGGATGTAACGGATTGCTGGGCGGATAATGCCGAAGCCGAACATGAATATGGTATTTCCCTGGTGGAGTCCCCGAAATCCGGAGATTATGATGCGCTGTTCCTTGCCGTGCCTCATCGTGAATATGCCTCCAAATCTTCGAAAGAGTTGCGTGCTTATTTGAAAGATAAAGGGGTTTTGTTTGATCTGAAGGGTGTTTTGCCGTTGGGCGAGGCGGATCTCAGGTTGTAAGTACAATTTTCGTACAGGGAGTGTTTTAGAGGCCGATCAAATTGATCGGCTTTTTTATTAAGGGCTCGTAAATAAATAATTTTGCCAGACTACATTTATTTTATTATTATTGTCCCTGACTTTTAGTCAACTCCACTTAAGTTTTTAAAACCCCTATTTGAATAAGGTTTTAATTCCATGGCAAAGATTAACGATTACTACCAGAAGAAACAGCTTATGGAAAAGCTTTCTGCAGAGCTGGAACAGCTTGAAAAAGACCAGGCTCTGAAAGGCGAACTGGAGTTTGAAAACAAGGTTCGCGCATTGATGAAGGAGTATGACAAGTCACCGAAGGATGTTCTTCAGATTCTTTCTGCAATTGATCCCTCAGTGTCCGGGGCAAAGGCTGACACAACCGCTGGCAGCCGCCCAAAGCGCCCGATGAAGACTTACAAGAACCCGCACACCGGTGAAGTGGTCAAGACCCGTGGTGGCAATCATAAGACGCTGAATGAGTGGCGTCAGAAGCATGGTAAGGAAGCTGTGCAGAGCTGGCAGCAGGACTGATTCAGGCCTGCATTTGCTTCCCCCCTCTCCCCCGGCCCCTCTCCCGCAGGGGGAGAGGGGAGCTCAAAATCAAAGTTCTTCTTTAGCCCCTCTCCCCTGGCGGGAGAGGGGTTGGGGAGAGGGGGGAAATTAACCAACCACCACTCTGTTTCTTCCCCCTTCCTTGGCGGCATACAGCGCCTCATCCGCCTTCTGCATCCACTGCATATAGTTCTCAGGCTCTTCTGTTAACTGGGCTATGCCAATGCTGATGGTATAGCGGATCGGCGCCACGCTGGTTTCCACCACACTCTGTTCAATGCTTTCCCGTATCCGCTCGCAGATAATGCGTGCGCCCTCTGCGTCCGTTTCCGGCAGTATGATGCCGAATTCCTCACCGCCGTAGCGCCCAGCGCTGTCGGATTGGCGGATGGCATTACGGGTGAGACTAGCGGTGTGTTTGATCACTTCGTCCCCTGCCAGATGGCCATGGGTGTCATTAACCGGCTTGAAGTGGTCAATATCAAACATCACCAGGCTGGTGGTGTGGCCGTAGCGGCGGAAGCGTTCGAACTCCGCGTCCACCAGGTTTTCCCACGTTCCCCGATTGAGCAGGCCGGTGAGACGATCTGTCATGCTCAGTTTGGCCAGCTGCTCGTTGGCCCGTTCCAGGGCCATTTTGCTGCTGGCGATGTCGGTCACGTCGTACACCATCAGGCACACTTTCTCGACTTCCCCGTTGGTGCCGGAGAGCGGGCTGATGGTGAGGTTCTGGAACATGTACTCTTCCGTGCCGGTGATGGGCCGGGTATTGCGGAACTGGAACAGGTAAGGGCGTTGCTCCCAGGAGGTAAAGGCTTTGGTGTTAAGCAAGGCCACTGCGTCTACTTTTCGGGTCAGCCAGGCTTGGGGGATATCCGGGAATACATCGAACAATACCTGACCCTGGATCCTGCTCGCGGTGATGCCGCTGTGGTTTTCCATGAATCCATTCCAGACTTCGACTTTGAAATCCAGGTCCAGGACTACCAGGCCCACTTCCACGGATTCCAGCATGTCCATTAGCCAGTGAAAGGAGTTGGCTTCAGATTCTTCTATGGCCATGAGTCAGTCCACCAGATATTGCAGGCGATCTTCGAGAAAAGGCACTGAATCTTCGGTAAGAAGAATCAGCATGTCGCATTCGATGTCCCGGTCTTCCAGGGCGTAGCAGATTTCGATACACAGCAGCTGTTCTTCACGGGCGCTGTGGTGCTCCAGCAATTCGGTAATTTGGCGGTGCTGCCCCAGCACCGTGGGGTGGCCAAGGCTGAGTTTCAGGTCGAGCTGGTCGCCAATGCCTTTAAGGAAGGCGCCGAAGAGTATGCTGGACATATCCATCAGAACTTCTACGTTCACCGCTTCACCTACCAGGGTGTCGTAGTGAAGCATTTCCGCCATTTCCTGGAAGCTGGCGTCTGCGAACAGCAGAAGAGCTTCTCCGGCGATGCCGGCCCCGGTGAAGCCCTGGCACACGGCAGAATAGGTGTCGCTGTCGCTGACCGAGGAAATGGCCATGTGCAGTTCGGAGTTGGCCAGGAAGGCTACCTTGGGAATCGGCTGTTTGACGAAGACGCGCAGAAGGCGAGCCAGAAGGTCGGAGGACCGGCCCATGGCGACGTTGGAGATCTCCTGCAGGTAGTCGTTCAGGGAAACGGAGATTTCCGGAGCGGCGCTGCCTATGCTCTTCAGGCTGCTGTCCTGCAGCGCCGAGTCTTCGAGTTCTCCGGGGCGGTACACTCCGTATTCCACCAGCAGGTCAAGTACGGTGCAGGTTTCTGTCGGCTTTTTGATGAAGTCGAGGGCGCCGAGCTTTTTGACCCGGTCCCGGGCTTCGGGCTGGATATCGCCGGAAACCACGATCGTCATCACTGGCAGGTCTTCCTTGCGAACCTGTTCCAGCACCTGATAGCCATCCATCTCTGGCATGTTCAGATCCAGGAACATCAGCTCAGCCTCGTGCCGCCGCAGCTTCTCCAGTGCTTCTACACCGTCTTTCGCGAAACTGACGTCCCCGCGCAATCCTTCTGGCAGGGCTCGGGCCATTTGCTTTCTGGCCAGGGCAGAGTCGTCGCAGATCAGAATGCGGGTGGTCATTGATGGGGCCGTAGGGGGTTGCTCATAAGGTGCGAAAGTATACCAGTAGTCTTTGTTGTGTACACGTTTGCTACAGCATGCGTAACAATCGGTAAGGTGTTGTAAGTATTTTAAGGCAAAGGTTTTGTGACTGTATTCAAAGTTGGTTGAGTATTACTGAATTGTAAATGGTGATTGTGACTCTGCTCACTCTATTGGCCGATCTGCCTTGGTTATAGTGTGTGTGCGGCAAATAAAAAATAATGTAAATCCCTGCCGCCTGTGAGCACCGGAAAACCAAAAATTAACCGGGCTGCAGAGGAGTCGGGCGTCGGAAACTGACTCTAAATAACTAATTCAGAGACGCAAAATATGAGACAGCGAGCGTATGGATACGTTGCCGTCACCTTGTTCTGCCTGGGTATTGCGCCCGTTGCCCAGGCCGAGCTGAAGCCCATTTCAGAGGAAACAATGGGTGAGGTGACCGGGCAGGCTTTTATGCAGATCGAGAACATCCCGGGGGATACCCATGCGTTCACGCGTATGACGCTGACCATGGATGTGGAAACCCGGATGAACGTGGATGACGTGCAGGCCGGCGACATTGATGGCGGCGTGGACTTCGCTGCCCAGCATGTGGCGCTCGGGCATATTGCCCGTAATGACGGTGAGCAGTTTAACGGCCGCACCTACAGTGCCGGAGACACCGTTCATTTCGAAGCGTTCAAACCTTATATCGAGCTTGCGGAAGATCCCGCAGAGGGCAAGCTCTCTGGTTTTCGTATGGGTTTCGGACAGGCGAGAGGGTCGGTTTCCTCGCTTACCAGCAGTTTCAGTGGCGATATTGGCCTGAAACTCGTTAGTGGAGGCCAGGAGTACGATGCCACTCTCTTTGATGAGAACGCCCAGGCGACCAACTATCGCGCCAGCCACATAGGTATCAACGACCCTGCTGCCGCGCCAGCTGATTGCACCGCTGGTTCTGAAACAAATTGTGCGCCACTGACGCATTTACAGTCGATTACTGTGGGCGAAGAGGGCGTCGATGGCGTGACTGATTTCACCAGCGACTTCTTCATTGGCTTCCAGCGCGAAGGTGTGGACTGGCAGAGCCCGGATGGCAGCACCGTGATCAATGCTGGAAAGGGCGTGTTTATCAACCTGCCCACAAGCATGAAAGTGGATATGAGCCAGTTGATCACCCAGGGTGTGGACCGGCTGCAGACCCATCGGGACGATATGGGTACCCGATTGTTTTAAATGCTAAACTCCTGCCAGTAATTCACCCACTCGGCAGGAGCTTAATCCCTTGATCCGCTCGTTTTACTGGCACGACTACGAAACCTTCGGGGTAGACCCGGTTCACGACAGGCCTTCCCAGTTTGCCGGCGTGCGAACGGATGCGGATCTCAACATCATCGAAGACCCTTTGGTGATTTACTGTAAGCCTGCGGACGACTACCTGCCATCACCGGAAGCCTGCCTGATTACCGGTATTACGCCTCAGAAAGCACTGGAAGATGGCTTCCCGGAGGCCGAGTTTATCGCACAGATCAACGAGGCCTTCAGCCAGCCAGGCACCTGTGTGGTGGGCTATAACAGCCTGCGCTTTGATGATGAAGTGACCCGCCACACCCTCTACCGCAACCTGCGGGATCCCTATGCCCGCGAATGGCAGAATGGCAATTCCCGATGGGACATCATTGATATGGTGCGCCTGACTTACGCCCTGCGACCGGAGGGAATCAACTGGCCCCGCAAGGAAGATGGAAGCCCCAGTTTCAAACTGGAGGAGCTAACGGTTGCCAACGGAATCGCACACGAGGCGGCCCACGATGCCATGTCGGATGTTGAGGCAACTATTGCAGTGGCCAAACTGATCAAGGAGAAGCAGCCAAAGCTCTTTGATTTTGTATTGCAGAACAAGGATAAACACTCTGCCCGCGCCATGCTGGATACCGCCACCATGAAGCCGGTTTTCCACATATCCGCCAAGTACCCGGCCAGTCTGGGTTGCTGTGCGATGGTGGCCCCGGTGGCCGAGCATCCCACCAATAAGAACCTGGTGATTGTTTACGACCTGCGCGAAGACCCAAGCGAGTTAATCAATGCCAGCGCTGATCAGATTCGTGAGCGGGTGTTTACTTCCCAGGCAGAATTGGGTGAGGGCCTGAGCCGCTTTCCGCTTAAAGGCGTGCAGCTGAACAAATGCCCGGTGCTGGCACCGGCGAACATGCTTTCCACCCTATCGCAGGAACGCCTTGAGGAATTGGCGCTGGACGGAGAGACCCTGCGGGCCAACCTCGCCATGCTGCGCAAGGCCCCGGACCTCCCGGCCAGAATTGCCGAGGCCTTTGACCAGCCCCACGAGAGTGATCTGACAGATCCGGATGAGCAGCTCTATGCAGGTGGCTTCATCAGCAAAGCCGACCGAGAGAAGCTGAACTGGGTGTTGGAGCAGCCAGTGGAAACCCTGGGCGAGCTGGATGTGACGTTTGAAGATGAACGTCTACAGGAATTGCTGTTCCGCTATCGGGCCAGGAACTATCCGGGGAGCCTCATGGGCGAAGAGTTGGAGCGATGGGAGGAGTTTCGAAGCCAGAGGCTCATGTACCCGAAGAAGGGCTGGCGGTCTCTGGAGGCTTATGCCCAGGAACTACAGCGCCTGGCGGCGGATCCGGAACTGACGCCGGAGCGGCGGCATATCCTGGAGGATTTGCATTTGTATGGGGAATCTTTGATTCCTTATATCTGAGGATAAAGATGTTGGCTCCGTTGGAGCCGCCGTAAGGGCTTGCCCCCCCTCTCCCCAACCCCTCTCCCGCGAGGGGAGAGGGGCTAAATAGAGTTATCCGGACATGTGATCGAGAAGCCCGGCTCTGCGTTAGCCGGAAAGAGGAGTCAGGCAGAGTTATCTTGGGAATTTGATCCGAAGACTCCCCTCTCCCCTTTGTGGGAGAGGGGCCGGGGGAGAGGGGGTATCGAGCGCGAGACCATTGCATCCCCCGCAAAACGGGCAGGAAGCCCACCACAAACCCAGGGACGAACCATGAACCAAACAACCTTCGCCAAACACCTCCGCAAAAATATGACCGACGCCGAAAGGCGCCTCTGGTTCCACCTCCGTGCCTACCGACTCAATGGAAAACGCTTCCGCCGACAGCAACCGTTGGGACCCTTTATTGTGGATTTCGTGCATTTCGGTTCAAAAGTCATCGTTGAGGCTGATGGTGGGCAGCACAGTGAGTCAGCAACTGACGAACGAAGAGACGCTTGGTTGAAAGCGCAGGGTTATAGGGTGCTTCGGTTCTGGAACCACGAGATTCTACGACAGACCGATGTGGTGCTCTCGGTTATTTACAAAGCAGTTGAAGGCCGAGGGGAATGAAGGAGTAACAATTTAACCACCCCCTCTACCGCAAGGGCTCGGGCTGCAGTACTTTTGCTGGGCAAAGCCTTCTCCGCGAGGGACTGGGGTGCAGGACTTCTGTTAGTAAAGCCCCTCTCCCGCCGGGGGAGGGGGGCTTTGCTGGTATTCTCCCCATATCTTTACCCATTATCTCCCCTCTCCCCAACCCCTCTCCCGCCGGGGGAGAGGGGCTTTGATGGTGTTGTCCTCATTTCTGTACCCCTAATCTCCCCTCTCCCCTGGCGGGAGATGGGTCGGGGGAGAGGGGGAGAGGCGGAGAGGCGGAAGCGTCCTGGCCTCCACAATCCAAATCACCGCCGCTTCAAAAAATAAACACTCAAATTCTGCCCCATCAAACTCTGCACCTCACTGCCCAGTGCCTCCGCCTGAATTTGCTTCTGCACCGGTCCGGTTGCCAGGCTATGGCCATCCACATCCCGTGCTTTCACGAGCTTCCATTCCACCTCATTACTCGCCATAGCCATCAACTCTTTCAGCTGGGCGGTATCCTGCGGCCGGAACCATCTGTCGCGGCAGCCGCCGAGGCTGTAGAAATCGGCGTCGGCGGTCAGGTCCTGCCAGGCAGTATCGTTTCGGTTGGCGAGAACCATCCGGCGGAGCTGGCGCAGCGTCTGGCGGGTGGGTTGGAGCTTATGCTCGCTGACCAGTTTGCGAATCTGTCTGTCGCCGGACGTTTGCTCGGCAATGGCGGTGTGCATGTGCACTACAGCGCCGGAGCCGGTGGCTTGATTAACCAGGGCCGCCAGAGACAGGGTGGTCATGGCCGGGGAGGGCAGTCGACCGACTTCGATCCAGTGCACCTGTTGGCCATCAATGTTTTAAGGCTGCTTTCGGTGCGGTAGGCCAACCGAGACCAGGACGGCCATGCCTGGGGAGCATCGGTCTTATCCAGACAGAGTTCCTCGGCCTTCTCATCGAAATTCTGTTTGATGGCCTCTTCTTCGGCCCGATCGTAATAGCTGGCGGCCAGAACGGGCTGCAATGCCAGGGGCCAGTCCACGAGGTTCCATTGGCCAAGTTGCACTGCGAAGGGCTGGTGGAAGAGAGCGCCGTACATGGCGCTGGTCATCAGTGAGCCGATGAGTCCGTCCTGTTCCTCGCCAAGGACAAACTGGGCCTGGATGCTGTCGTTGATGGCAGAGACCAGCCGTTCTTCATCGTCTTCAACTGCCAGGGCATAGCCGGTTCTGTCCGCATACTGGGCAATGGCCAGCGTCAGGCGCTGGAGTTCGTCCCGAAGTTCAACGGTTTGTGCGACTTCGGCGATGATCGCCCGACGCAGCAGGGTAACCAGCTCTTCCATCGCAGGATTGGGCATCAGGGTTTTCTGGGGGGCAAGGATCAGCAGTTCGTCTTCGCTGGCGGCTTCAGATAGCCCCGACATTCCTGCCGGGCCTTCAGCCGCTGGATATGGCTGAGACCGTTGCTGTTGGACTCCCCATAGGCAAGGTTGGCCTGCAGGAGCAGGCGCGCAACCTGGGCCTGCTGGGATTGGGAAACCTGGACTTGATGCTTGGCTTGCATGGGACACCTCGTGATAACAGCCGCAATCCGGAGCGGCAAAGGTCTGCAGTTTTTGACGGTTTGCCGTGCTTTGAGGGAGGTGTTGCGAAAGGTGTGCCAGTTCTCTAAATCAACCGAACAGGCCCCGGATAGCGTGCAACCAGCTCATCGGAGGTAAGTAGCAAGAAACCTTCTGTCTCTGCCTGGGCGACCAGAATCCGGTCGAAAGGATCCTTGTGTATGTCCGGAAGGTGGCTTACGGCAAGTGCGTGCTGCGACGATATCGGCAATTCCAGGTAGCCGTTATCCATAAGGCCACGCCTCAGTAGATGCGGATCAACGTGAAAATCCGGTCGGCCCAGCCCATTCTTGATAACCACTTCCCAAAGACTTGCGGCGCTGAAATACAGGCGGTTACTTTCGTTGCTGATCAGGGTTGCCGCCTCGGGTGACAGCTTATCCGGCTCGGCCGCTGCCCATAGCAGAATGTGGGTATCCAGAAGCAGGTTCACCTCAGCCTCCGAACATTTCAACTATTTCGTCCTGGCCCATCCGGTCAAAATCTTCCGGCACCGTGAATTCACCTGCCATGAAGCCAATCCGTTTTTGCTGGCTTTGTTCGGGGGAATCGTAAGCCATTACCCGGGCAACCGGCTTTCCCGCTTTGGCGATGATGAATGCCTCGCCCTTGGCGGCACGGGCCACCAGTTGTGACAGGCGGGTTTTTGCTTCGTGCATGTTGACGGATTCCATTTTTCCTCCATAGACTTAGTTCTTTGAACTTAGTCTATCACTGGCGAGGTAGTTGGGCTACCTTCCGGCGCATTTCTGATTAGGCAATGCCGCAACAAGGTAGAGTGCCGGGAAGGTGTGGGTTAGACTTTTGGGAAAGCGACTTATTTATAAGGGAGCGGGAATGGCTAAATCCGGATTGCCAGGTGTCCTGAGGGATCGACACGGAGAACTGAACCAGCTTTGCCGTAAGTACAATGATTGCGTTTAGAAATGTGCTCATGAAGTGGACCCCAAACTACCGGAGCCCTTATGCCCCCGCCAGCCAACAAAGCCTACCAACTCAAAGTATCACTTCTCGGCGCCCGGCCGCCGATCTGGCGCCGGTTGCTGATTGCGCCGGATACCACGTTTCAGGATCTTCACCGGATTATCCAGTTGGCGATGGGCTGGCAGGCCTGTCATCTGCATATGTTTCAGGCGGGTGATGACCGGTTGATTGGTGATCCGGCGGAGGATTTCGATGGCATGCTGAATTTTCAGGATGAAACCATGGTGGCGGTGTCTGCTGTGCTCAACAAGGAAGGGCAGGCTCTGACGTATGACTATGATTTCGGCGACAGCTGGGAGCATGAGGTACGGCTTGAAAAGGTCCTGCCGGGCGATCAGGGCGAGCCGTTGCCCCGCTGCATAAAAGCCGTGCGCCAGTGCCCGCCAGAGGATGTCGGTGGCTTGCCCGGATTCTACGATTTTCTGGAAGCCATGGAAGATGCCGCTCATCCGGAGCATGTGGCAGTGCGCGAGTGGATGGGTGGCGAATGGTTCGAGCCGGAGTTTGTGGATCTTGATGACATCAACCAGGCGCTCGCCGAGCGGGATGCCCTGTTTTCCGAAACCGAATCCGAACCCGATATCCCGCCGGCCAGAGACTTCTTCGGCCTTAGCCCCAGCCAGGTTTATGAGCTGCTGCAGAACCCACTGAATTGCCCCTCTGTGTTCAAGCCGCTGATCGATGCCGAAGCCGTAAACCGCGAACTCGACACCGCGCCGGTCATCCGGATGGCGAAAGTTCTGGTTGAGGCCATGAAAGGCAAGGGCATCCGCCTCACCGGCAAGGGCAACCTGCCTCTCAAACAGGTCAAGGCCATGATTGAAGCCGGTGGAGAAGAGATTGTGGCACCGATGGCGAGATATTCTCCGATTCGCTCCGAGGAGCACATTCTGGCCGTGATTCTCACCCGCGTGTTGCTGGAAATTGCCGGCTATACCAAAAAGCAGAAAGGTGTACTTTCACTCAAAAAAACCGCCGAAACCAGGCTTGAGAAAAAAGGCTGGTTAATGGTTTACAGGGATCTGCTCTCCACCGCGTTCTCGCGGCTCAGCTGGGCTTCCATGGACCACTACGATGGCCTGGATGAAATACAGTACACCGCACCATTCTGCTTCTGGCTGCTGTCAGAGAAAGGCGAGCAGTGGCGCCCGGTGGACGACTACCTGGAGGACATGCTCAAGGCCTTTCCCCGGCTGCCGCTTGCCGCCTACCCGGTGGTCTACATGAGCGATGAGGAGCAGGCACGATCTGCGATGCGCTCAAGAATGTTGACGCTGTACCAGCTACTTGGCCTGATCGAGCTGGATCCTGAGCATGCACGGTTGCGGAGTGAGGGTGAGCAGATGATGCGGCGGACGGCGTTGTTTGAGGGGCTATTTACCAGAGTATAAGTTTCGGGGCTGGCTCCAAAGTAGTGGCGGTGCATTCTTTGGCAATTTTTGCCATTATCTGACCATTAGAGGGCTTAATTATGGCAACGATGAATATATCCCTGCCCGATGCGATGAAAACCTGGGTAGAGCAACAGGCCGAATCTGGTAGGTATTCCAATACCAGCGATTATGTTCGTGATCTTATTCGTAAAGATCAGGACCGGCGACACAAAATCGACCAGTTACAAAGTCTCGTTACAGCGGGAATTGCCAGTGGCAAAGGGACTTGTTCAATGGATGAACTGAGAGTTTCTGCAAAGAAACCAGCCAGGGATTCATCCACCGCGATCACTTCCACATCGTCCAGATAGCTGGCCAGTTCCATGGCCCGCTGGCCGGACTGGGCGCCGCAGACCATGATGCGCAGAGTGGCCGGGAGATTGTCGGTGCCCAGCCCCAGTTCGGTGACCATCGCGGCCTTCTCATCGAAATTCTGTTTGATCGCCTCTTCTTCTGCCCGATCGTAATAGCTGGCGGCCAGAACTGGCTGCAATGCCAGAGGCCAGTCCACAAGGTTCCACTGGCCAAGTTGTACCGCGAATGGCTGGTGGAAAAGGGCGCCATACATGGCGCTGGTCATCAGTGAGCCGATGAGCCCGTCCTTTTCCTCACCAAGGGCAAACATCGCAGGATTGGGCATCAGGGTTTTCTGGAGGGCAAGGATCAGCAGTTCGTCTTCGCTGGCGGCTTCAGATAGCCCCGGCATTCCTGCCGGGCCCTCAGCCGCTGGATATGGCTGAGGCCATTGCTGTTGGACTCCCCATAGGCAAGATTGGTCTGCAAACTCCACCGTCCATAGTCGAGCCATCGGGTGATCGGCCTGCCAAGGCTGCGGTAAGTTTTGTCCTCAGTCTACCTGGACCAGCCGCACAGGCCCCGGGTGCGCGCCACCAGCTCATTCGAGGTAAGTAGCAAGAAGCCCTCAGTCTCCAGAGGCTGGCAGCACTGAAAAACAGGCGGTTATCTTCATTGCCGATCAGCTCTGTCGCCCGAGGGGATAACTTGGAGGGCTCACCTTTGGCTGCACGGGCAACCAGTTGCTGCAAGCGGGTTTTCGCTTCCTGCAAATTGACAGATTTCATGATTGACCTGACCGGCCATCTAAACTTGTTCAAAAGAACTTAGGGAGACTCTGAATAAGTCTCAAAATCAGCGATAATACGGCCATCGTCAACCGCACAGGATTCATCACCACCATGGATCAGATTACCGTCTCCGAAGCCGAGTACCAGAACAAGAAGCGTAAAACCCGCCGCGAGATTTTTCTGGAACGGATGGACAAGCTGATTCCGTGGAAGCAGTTGGAGAAGAAGGTAGCCCGATATTACCCCAAGGGGCCAGACTGGCCGGCCACCGTATCCGCTGCCGACCATGCTGCGTGAAGGCAGCATTGTGGATGCTTCCATCATTTCTGCACCAAGCTCCACGAAGAATGAAAGCGGCCAGCGCGACCCTGAGATGCGACAATCCAGAAAAGGCAACCAGTGGTACTTTGGCATGAAGATGCATATCGGCGTGGACGATACGCTCGGCTTGATCCACAGCATCGATACCACCGCTGCCAATGTCCACGACACCGTGTCCGCCGGCAACCTTCTTCACGGTGACGAGCAGCGCGTGTTCGGTGATGCCGGTTATCTTGGCATTCAAAAGCGGGATAAGCATAAAGATCGCCAAAATGTATCCTGGTTCATTGCCAAACGCCCTGGTTGTTGGCCGTTCCGGCCGCCGCTTTCTTTATTGTTTGGGGGGCAAGGTTTAAACTCCAGACATATACCGTAAGCGACTGAGTAAAGTATGGCCGCATTTAATGCACTGGAGATGCTGAAAGAAAAACAGGACGAGATTCGGCGGCTTTGTGAAAAGCACCGGGTAATGTCGTTTGGTGTTTTTGGCTCTGCTGCTACGGGGCATTTCAATGAGAGCAGTGATCTGGATTTTCTTGTGGATTTTGATCCGGCTTTACCCGCCACCCAAAAAGCTGAGGCGTTTTTCGGGCTAAAAGAAGATCTTGAAGTGATGTTTTCTCGCTCCGTGGATCTGGTCACTGTGTCCTCCTTGACCAACCCTTATTTCAGAGCCTCGGTTCTTGAAGAGCGGCATTCCTTGTATGCAGCGTGAGGCTCTCAAGTACCTTTACGATATTCTTGCAGCTGCTGAGAAGGTTCAGCGTTTTGTTGCTGGTAGCAGTGAAGACGATTATCTGAGTGATGAGTTGTTGCAGTCTGCTGTTGAGCGCCAGTTCGAAATCATCGGAGAGGCAATGGGTAAGTTACACAAGATTGCTCCGGACGAGGCTGAGCGGTTTGTCGATTATAAAAAGATGATCGCATTTCGGAACGTGCTTATTCACGGCTATGCGACTATCGATCCGGTGATTGTTTGGGGTGTGGTGGAAAGCAATCTGAATGACGTTTTGAATCAGGCGCGGGAAGCTCTGAGCGCTGATTAATCATCGACAGTTGATATTGGACGAATGCCTCGAAAATGAGGGTAGAGGAAAATTGCATCTGACCCCGGGTTCACGCCTTTTGCTTTGGAATAAGGCGCTTTCTTGTCGGATTACGGCTTCGCCTAATCCGACACCCCAGGCCCGAAGTTAATTCACCGCCGCTTTAAAAAATAAACACTCAAATTCTGCCCCATCAGACTCTGCACCTCACTGCCCAAAGCCTCCGCCTGAATCTGCTGCTGAACCGGCCCGGTTGCCAGGCTGTGGCCATCCACATCCCGCGCTTTTACGAGCTTCCATTCCACCTCGTTGCTGGCCATCGCCATCAAATCTTTTAGCTGGGCAGTGTCCTGCGGCCGGAACCATCTGTCCCGGCAGCCGCCGAGGCTGTAGAAATCGGCGTCGGCGGTCAGTTCCTGCCAGGCGGCATCGTTTCTGTTGGCAAGAACCATCCTGCGTAACTGACGCAGCGTCTGACGGGTGGGTTGAAGCTTGTGCTCGGCAACCAGTTTGCGAATCTGTTTGTCGCCGGAGGTTTGCTCGGCAATGGCGGTGTGCATGTGTACCACGGCGCCGGAGCCGGTGGCCTGGTTAACCAGAGCCGCCAGAGACAGGGTGGTCATGGCCGGTGAGGGCAGGCGACCGACTTCAATCCAGTGCACCTGATGGCCATCGGCCACGAAACGCTGGGCAACGGACCAGGGCCAGAACACAATATTGTCCCTGCCCATGTCGTTAGCCATGCGGGTGGCCTTGGCGATATTGGCGAGGGATTCATCCACCGCGATCACTTCCACATCGTCCAGGTAACTGGCCAGTTCCATGGCGCGCTGGCCGGACTGGGCGCCGCAGACCATGAGGCGAAGAGTGGCAGGCAGGTTGTCGATGCGCCGCCCCAGCTCCGTTGCCATCAGGGTTTTCAAGCTGCTTTCTGTGCGGCAGGCCAGCTGTGACCAGGCAGGCCATGCCTGGGGAACATCGGTCTTATCCAGGCAGAGTTCCTCGGCCTTCTCATCGAAATTTTGTTTGATGGCCTCTTCTTCGGCCCGATCGTAATAGCTGGCGGCCAGGACTGACTGTAATGCCAGGGGCCAATCCACCAGGTTCCATTGGCCAAGTTGTACCGCGAAGGGCTGATGGAAGAGAGCGCCATACATCGCGGTGATCATCAGTGAGCCGATGAGTCCGTCCTGTTCCTCGCCAAAGGCAAATTGGGCCTGGATGCTGTCGTTGATGGCAGAGACCAGTCGTTCTTCGTCATCTTCCGCAGCGAGGGCATAGCCGGTTCTGTCGGCGTATTGGGCGATGGCCAGCGTCAGACGCTGTGGTTCGTCCCGAAGTTCAACGGTTTGTGCGACTTCGGCAATGATCGCCCGACGCAGCAGGGTAACCAGCTCTTCCACCGCCGGATTGGGCATCAGGGTTTTCTGGAGGGCAAGAATCAGCAGTTCATCGTCGCTGGCGGCATCCAGGAAAATCTGTGCATCCGGGTTATCCAGATCGTACTGTTGATGGATAATCGCGCCAACGAAACGACCCAATTCCTGGTGCGGCAAACCATCCCTCTGAAGCAGGGCGATAGCATCACGGGCCAGTGCGGAATCGGCTTTGCTCACTTCCAGGTGTTGGGCGCAAGTGAGCATCCCGCTGTATACGGAATCCCATTCAGCTCCGGTTTCCAGAAGCTTGCGATAATGCAAATAAGCCACATCAAACTGCCCCTGCAGCCGCTTGGAATGGGCAACACCGCAGAAAGCGGCGGCAGATTGCCGGTCGCAGTCCAGGGCCTGGAGGAAATACTGCTCTGCAAGCGCCGGCCGTTCGGTTTTTAGTGCCCAGTAACCCAGGTTGCAATATTGCTGAACCTGGCCCGGCTGATGGTCCAGGCTGGCGTTGAACAGGGCATGGGCCTTCTCAAGCTGCCCGTCGTCCATCTCCACACGGCCAAGCAGCCCCAGCCCACCGGCATGCATCGGCTCCAGAGCCAGCGCCTCGTTCAGATAGCCCCGACATTCCTGCCGGGCCTTCAGCCGCTGGATATGGCTGAGGCCGTTGCTGTTGGACTCCCCATAGGCAAGGTTGGCCTGCAGAAGCAGGCGGGCAACCTGGGCCTGTTGGGATTGGGAAACCTGGACTTGATGCTTGGCTTGCATGGGACACCTCATAAAACCTGCCGCGGCAGTCACTGCGATCAAAAAGTAGGTCGATGAGATGGTCTCCTCCCCTCCTAATCGGCGTCGCAATGCGCCAGGA
>OJHE01000010.1_pt1 | contig 231353 bp, 224 predicted proteins | sample 1595221 | NCBI WGS metagenome assembly OJHE01 (sample SAMN05416831, study PRJEB24817) | seawater metagenome | isolation source: Sea water | place: Canada:Atlantic | collected 2013-07 | reverse complement strand
TGGTCTCGTGGGCTCGGAGATGTGTATAAGAGACAGTGGGTGGGTTAAGCAAGGAACAAATTCAAAATGCAAAAATGATCCTTTGGAAAGGGTTCTGTTCGGTGCATCAGATGTTTCAAGCAAAACAAATTGACGATTTTAAAAAGAAGCATCCCGAAACAATTGTTATCGCTCACCCGGAAGCCAATTTTGAAGTCTGTGAGCAAGCGGATCATGTTGGCTCAACCGAAATGATTTTAAAAACGGTAAGAGAAGCCAAGCCCAATACACGATGGTTGGTCGCAACAGAGCTTAATTTGGTTAATCGCTTAAAAGAAGAAGTGAAAGACCAAGGAAAGCATGTTCACTTTATGTCGCCAACCGTTGCCATGTGTTCAACTATGTTTAGAACCGATCCACAGCACTTAGCATGGGTGCTGGAGAACTTGGTTGAAGGGACCGTCGTTAATCAAATACACGTAAATGACGACGATAAAGTGATGGCTAAGAAAGCATTGGAAAACATGTTATCCCTTTTCTAAGGGAGCGTATGAAATAAATGCAGAACGTGGCTAATATATTGTTGGTTAACATTGTAATGGTTTAATAAATCTGTAGGGCTGGTGGCCTATTTATCATCAAAATAGGACAAGACATGGCAATCAAAACAAGAAAGATTAGCAGGAACTTCACGCTCGCTCAAAAGTTAGAATATGTGAAATTAATGATAGAGGAGCATTATTCAAATCGGCAGGTTCTTGAATTATCTGGCGCTGGGCCGACATCTGTGCCACGCTGGAAGAAACAATACTTAGCAGGGCAACGAGGTGAAGTGACTGAGGGTAAAACACCGCTTGATTCTGATAAGAGACGGATTCAAGAGCTAGGGAAGTAGTTAGCTGCGTCAAAGTGGATGTTTTTTTGTTAAAAAGGCAACTGTAGATTCAATTTTTCAATGCAACATTCTTTTCAATTACTTGCTTCGGTGTTTTGAATTTAAGTGTCTTCCTCGGGCAATTTTTTAGCATGCCAACAGCTAGCTATTACTACCACCCTGTAATGAGTCTAAGCGAGGTGGAAGATCGTCATAAGATAAAAGCAATACATGAAGATAATTTCAAATCTTATGGCCGACGGCGCATGAAGATTATACTGGACAACTAAGGGATTCACTTAGGAGTTTTCAAAGTAGAACGACTGATGAAAGATGCCGGCATTGTCGCCAATGTACCTAAAAAGCCACACCACTACCCATCAGGGAAAAAATTCCTAACATACCAAACAGGCTGAAAAGGCAGTTTAACCTCGCTCAGAACAGCACGCACTGGGTCGGTGATATCACTTATACCCGCTGTTATCGAGATTGGAGTTATTTAGCGACAGTTCTTGGCCTGTGCTCACGTGAAATTATTGGTTATGAGCTGTCTCAAACCCCTGACGCTGGATTGGCAAGACAAGCATTAATGCATGCCATTACAATGCAACAAGCTGAGACTGGAAAACTCATGTTTCATTCAGGCCAAGGTGTTCAATACACTGCGGATCAGTTTAAGTAAACCTTATCACTACACAGCATCACTCAAAGCATGAGTCGGCGAGGAAATTGCTGGAATAATGCAGTGCCGTTATCACAAGTAATAATGCGGGGTAGTTGACGCTCTTCGCTGATCAAATCTAGGAATCGAGCAACTTGATGCCCTGATATTGAAATGGCAGTTAACTGACCAATCATCTCTTTTGTATAGACAAAAGACAATATTTAGCACCCTAAAGCACCTACCACTACTCAGTTGATCTGATACAAAATCCATCGCGCACCGTTCATTGGCGGAACTTGGCACGGCCATAGGTTGACGAGTTCGTTGCATTTTTTTACGTTTCTTAGTGCGAACTTGCAGCTTCTCTTATGTATAAATGCGGTAAGTTCTCTTTTTGTTAATCACTAATCCTTCTGCTTTCAGTAACGCATGCAATAGCAAATAGCCATACCGTGTATATTCAGAAGCCAGCACCTTTAGCCTAGCTCTAAGCGCCGTGTCATCACGAGGTGACGCTCTGTAGCGATAACCTGTAATCCCCCCCCCCCCAAAAAATCAAGGGAGTTTTCTATGAAGAAATCACGATATACAGACAGCCAAATTCTGTCGATCTTGAAACAAAATGAAGCTGGCGCACTGGTGCCAAATTTATGCCGCGAACACGGCATGAGCAATGCGACGTTTTATACCCCACAAGGGGGCACTGAGGTAAGTGGCGGTCCAAGTTTGGCGGTATGGATGCCTCATTAATGAAGCGAATGAAAGAACTTGAAGACGAAAATCGACGGCTTAAAAAGATGTACGCCGAAGAAAACTAAAAGCCGAGATTGCTAGAGAGGCCATAGAAAAAATACCCGATACAGCGGGGCAGGCTCAGTGGTGACGCCATCTCGACGGCGAGAGATGGCACAAAGATCCGTTAATGAGAGCAAGGCTAATATTAGGGTTTCTTGTTCGGTATTTTCTATCAGCGAAACCTGTTATCGCTACCAAGCTAAGTTATCGACGGAAAACGATGAAATAGCCGATTGGCTGCTTCGATTAAGCACCACTCATAAACGCTGGGGCTTTGGGCTGTGCTTTTTATACCTTCGCAACAACAAAGGCTATGGTTGGAACCATAAGCGCGTGTATCGCATCTACAGGGAGCTTGAATTGAATTTAAGAATTAAACCTAAACGCCGTATCAAACGCAATAAGCCTGAAGCGCTGAGTGTTCCTGAAGCAATTAATCAAGTTTGGTCGATGGATTTTATGAGTGACACATTAAATGATGGACGTAGCATCCGTACCTTCAACGTTATTGATGATTACAACCGTGAAGGGCTCGGCATTGATGTTGATCTTTCACTGCCGGGCTCACGTGTTATTCGATCTCTAGAACAAATTATTGAATGGCGAGGTAAACCGTTGGCTCTACGTTGTGACAATGGGCCCGAATATATCAGCCAAACCTTGAAAGATTGGACAATAAAACAGCAAATTACCTTGCTATATATTCAACCCGGCAAACCTACTCAGAATGCATATATTGAACGGTTCAACCGAACAGCTCGGCATGAATGGTTAGATTTGCATCTGTTTGAGTCCATTGAGCAAGCTCAATTATTGGCAACAAAGTGGCTTTGGTCTTACAATAATGAACGCCCGCATACGGCGATTGAAGGCATACCGCCTAGACAGTTACTGAATGCAGCTTAATCTCTACTTTTAACTTCGGTTAGGAATGGGGGGCACAAACCCGTCCTGCTTAGCCCTGCCAATTCACAGGCCGCCCGTTCGCTGATGTGACGTTCCTCAACCAAACAACTTACGGCCTGCTTTTTATCGGTGGGCTTTACCACTTTTTTGACAGAGCATCCTTCATCGCTTGGACTTCTAACAGTTTGTCTGCGAGCAGACGTTTCAACTTATTATTCTCTGACTCAAGCTCACGCAAGCGTTTAGCTTCATTAACTTCCAAACCAGAAAACTTGCTTCGCCAGTTGTAAAAAGTGCCATTTGAAATGCCGAGTTCACGGCAAATGTCCTCAACTTTACTGCAGCTTCATGCCGCTTAATGGCTCTGATGATTTGTTCTTCTGTATAACGCTTCTTTATTTTGAGATCTCCTTGTGGATAGGTTAACTGGAAATCTCATCGTTCGCTTGGTACTAATTTTTGGGGAAAGGTCACCTCCTACGCAGAAAAGACAAGCTTGACTTAATGTGAATTAGAGACTTTACAGAAATACTTGACAACTACAGATTGAGCATATGAAACATAAGGAAGTATAGTCCTAGTTATGTCTATATATCGTTGATGTAAAAGTAAAAACTTGATTAGATGGTGATTGCGTGAAGTCAAGCTGGCTAAATAGCATCATTATATCTCCAATCTTGTGAAAAATATTGTGCTCTGAATCCAAGGTTATATTTTCCTGAAGGATTGTCAGTAAGAGGCAGAGTCAAAAGTAGGTCTGTGTGGCGATAGCTTAGTTAAACTAGGGGCGCTGATGAAGAGGCGCTGCTAGCTGGCTCTTAGGTTTTATGTTGAGTTCATTTTTTAGCTGCTCTATTTCGTTATTTAAACTCTCGTTATAGTTTTGGGTGAGTGACTTTATAAGTTTCTTAGCAATTTGAGTATCACCTCTTTTAATAAAAATTCTTATTATTTGAATGAGGTGGCTCACCGATGACTTATCTAGTTGAACTGCTTTTTGAAATGCTTTAAACGCTTCATTGTTATTGTTAACTGCCAGGTATGCTTTACCCTTAAAGTAATAGTAGTAGGCGTATTGAGGCTCTTGTTTAATAGCCGCGTTTATCCACTCAATATAGTTTTGTCGTAATGGCTTGCATTCTTCTTTATGGAGGCAGTTTGCAATACGGTTTAAGGCGTTAATAGTGGTTGCTGAGTTGTGTCCATTTTTTAGACGTGACATTGTTTCTTGTTGAATTGATGGGTAGATTTTTTGGTTCGTTGATGCGAGCTCATGTTGATAAAACAATGCATATGCGGCTTCTTTAGGTGCATTTTTCATGGCTTTTTTTAATGCATTTAAGGACTCGTTAATTTTCCCTACCTTGTATGCCTCATAGGCGAAAATTGATTGAGCCGCAGCTGATTTTGGATGGTGTGCTGTTTCGTAGAAGGCTTGGCTATAAGAAGTTCCCCATTGTGTTGAGCGAAGCCAAGTTGTGCTACCAAGTAGTACAACTAAAGTAGTTAGGCTTATGGTAATGGTGGGCTTTGATATCTTTACTTGAAGAGTAACGGCTGCAATAGCAATTATAATTCCAAATAATGGTAAGTTATTGCGATGCTCATGAGCGATTTCAAGTGGGAAAAAAGTGGATTCTAATAAATGGCCAGTGAAGAACCAACCAATGCCTAGTGAATACAACGTATTTTTTGTTCGATAATAAAAAGCGGAATAGATTAAAGCGGCCAAAAAAACTATAGATGTTAATGTTGTCCATGGGGAAAGCAGTGATGTAGAGAGTCCAATATGATCATGAAAAAGCCCAAAACTATTTATTTTAGGGATTACAATTAAATAAATATAAAAGGATAGAACTCTCAGTTCAGTCAGTACCCGTTCCTGCATAGTAAATGGGCGGCTTAAAAAACCACCTGATGCATAATCGATTGAGTATAAGGTAAAAGCAATGGCTGAAAAGCTGAGTAAACTATAAAAGAAACATTTTTGGGTAAAACTGAGCGCCTTTATTTTGGTCCAAGGGTAGTGGGATCTGAATAAGGTTAATTCGATTAAAATAAGTAAGAGGGGAACAAGAACGGAGTTCTCTTTACTTAATAAAGCAAGCAGCATGCTAATTAAGCTTGCGGCAAACCAAATAGAACTCCTTAAATTAAATTGTTGTTCGATTAATTGGTTTCTACCCCTGATGTAAAAAATGATGCAGCTAAAGCTAAATAATGTACTTAAGGACGTCATTCTTTGAACGACATATAAGACACTGGTTAGGTTAATAGGGTGTATAGCCCAAATTAAAGCGGAAATAGCTGATATGAACAATAACAGGTGAGGCGACTTTTTATTCAGCCCCTTTTTGAATAATTGTAAACTTAAAATAAAAGCAAGTACTGAATTTATTGCGTGGATGCTGATGTTAGTGGTTTTGAATGAGGGCGCATGATAGCCGTCAGCAAAATAATAATTAATGGCAAAGCTGATCATTGCGATGGGGCGTTTTAGTGGGCCAGCCTGCCCAGATTCTGCCGCGTTCAGTAAGGTATCGGTTTTTAACTCAGTTATTCTAATCGATGGGTTTTCTAAGATGCTGGTTTGGTCGTCAAAAAGAAAAGGTCCATTGATGCCAGGTGAGTAAACAATAAAGATACTCAATATAATTATTAATGGGTAACTTAATTTTAAAGCGGTCATTATCTTTTTAATAGCGTTTGTTTTCTAGGTGGTAAGGTAGATTAGGTTGAAGGTTAAGGTGACTCGTTAAAAAGAAAAAGCGGCTAAAAGCCGCTTTTTCTTAAATATAGGTACCAGCTTGGTTTTAAGGTTTGGGTCTATATTTTGTTGCAACATCGCTTGAGTCAACATCCCAAGAAATATTGGTAGCAGTTGTTGTGTCAGGGGTGTAAACAACGAACTGGTCGTTAATAGTATCATTAATGCCCTTTAATCTTACGCTGATAACGCCATCAGCCATGCTGATAGTGGAAACATACGTGCTTTTAAACGTATTACCTGTCATATCAGCTTCGTCAAAATCGGCTGGTAACTCACCGTTTTCACTCCACTTGATTTCAACAGCTGTCTTAAGGGCACCAGATAGTGTACCAGCTTCAGATACCTTAGCTCTGATGGTGTAATCTGTATAAGCAGGAATCGCTAACGCAGCCAAAATACCGATAATCGCCACCACGATCATTAATTCAATAAGGGTAAAACCCTTTTGAACGTTGTGTTTCATTGTTTGTAAATTTTTCATGTTTATATCCTTATTAAAATGTAATAAATTTTTATTGCATGACATATTAAGCATTAATTGCGCCATCTTTTAAAAGGCTGGCGCATATTTATTGTAATTATTTGAATTTATTGTTCTTATTTGTTATTTATTTTGGGTCCATTGGTGTTTTTTTAATTTTACTTGGTGTCTGTACGTCATAAAGTGACGCTATGGGTCACTTTATGTCAATCGTCGAGGCCTAGTTTTTTTAAGCGATAACGCAGAGCACGAAACGTAATGCCCAACTCTTTGGCAGCCGCTGTTTTATTCCAACGTGTTTTTTCTAAGGCCTTGGTGATGGCTTCTTTTTCTAGGGTGCCAAGGTAGTCTTCTAGTGGTGCTTCGTTGGTTGGAGGCGCGGTCTTTTGTAGCGTATGCTTTGCTTCATTGGCCTGGTTGGAAGTATCTTGAGTATTGTCAGGTAGTTGCAAATCAGGTTGATGAATAAGGCCGTTTTCACAGAGTGTAAAGGCGCGCTCGAGTATGTTTTCTAGTTCACGTACATTACCGGGAAAGGAATATTGAGTGAGTGCCTTTAAAGCATTATCGGTGAGGTTTGCTGAGGTATTATTATGTTCTGCATTTAATTTTTTTAAAACATGGTCGGCTAGTTGTTTGATGTCTTCTGTGCGTTCGCGTAGCGCAGGTAAGCCTAGCTCTATGACGTTGATTCGGTAAAAAAGATCTTGCCGGAAGTCTCCTTGTTCTACCAGTTTAGCGAGGTCTTTATGGGTGGCGCTTAATACTCTTACATCAATGGCTAGTTCGGCATCGCTTCCAATAGGGCGAATGCTTTTTTCTTGAATCGCGCGTAAGAGTTTGACTTGCATATGCAGAGGTAAATCGGCTATTTCATCCAAAAACAAGGTGCCGCCACTGGCAGTTTGGAATAGGCCAGGTTTGTCAGCTATCGCGCCGGTAAAGCTACCCTTCTTATGCCCAAAAAACTCACTTTCCATGAGTTCATGCGGAATAGCGCCACAGTTTATGGGTACAAAGGCTTGATGTGATCTTGGGCCTTTTGCATGAATAAGCTTGGCGACCAGTTCTTTACCCGTGCCTGACTCACCGCTAATGTAGATAGGCGCTTGGCTACGGGCGAGTTTTGCAATTTTAGAACGTACGTTTGCCATGATGACGGAGTCGCCTAATAACTCTTCGCGGCTACGTCTGTCAACAGGCTCTACCGTGTCGTTAATTTTTATCGCTGAGGTGACAAGACTTTTTAAGCTTTTAAGGTCGACAGGTTTGGAAACAAAATCAAAGGCGCCAAGCTTGAGCGCCTGAATGGCTGCTTCCATACTGCCAAACGCGGTGATAACAGCCGTCGGTAAGCTGGGGCAGTGTTTTTGTATGTGTTTAACAAGGTCAAGGCCGTTACCGTCGGGCAGTTGGAGATCTGTTAGGCAAATATCAAAAGTGTGCAATTTAAGCAGTTGCTTTGCTTCCGCTAAGTCTTGAGCAGGCTTGCTCGCAATATTCATGCGAGATAGCGTGATTTCTAATAATTCGAGAATATCGGGTTCGTCGTCAACAATAAGAGCAAGTGCTTGAGCCATATTTGTAGTTAAGTGTTGTTGATTAGTAAGGTGAACGTACTGCCACCAGCAGCGTTAGCTGAATAGCTTAATTTAGCATGATTTAATTCGGCAAGTTGATTCGAAATATACAAACCCAGCCCGGTTCCAGAGCTAGAGGTGGTAAAGAACGGCTCAAAAATTTGCGCTGCAACGGTATCCTCTATCCCTGTGCCATTGTCGCTGATGGAAATAAAACTACGTTGAGTTGCTTTTTGAATGCCGCAGCGAATTTCAATTTGTGGGTGGGAGGGGGTTTGTTGTCCATATTTTAGTGCGTTACTACAGAGGTTGTCGATAATCTGCTTTAAGTGGTTTTTGTCAAAATCTATATTGTTGAGATCGTTAGGTATGTTAATTATTAAAGGCGATTTAGTTAAGCCAAACTGTTCCATGAACTGACTTTCAAACTCATTAAGCCAATGTGCAAGCGGGATGCTTTCAATATGGCTGTCTTCCTGTCTTGAAAGTTGAAGAATGCTTTTCACGATACTGTTAACACGGCCTGTATGGTTGTGGATAATGTCGAGTAGTCGTTGATCTTCCTTCTCAATAGAGGGAGATTCAGATAACAACTCGCCGGCATGGCTTATGGCGCCGAGTGGGTTGCGAATTTCATGCGCGATACTGGCGGTTAACCGGCCGAGGGAGGCGAGTTTTCCTTGTTGGATTTGCTGGTCCACCGAGGAGAGGTCATCTAAAAAAATAATGTAGGCATTATCGGTAAAAGAATCAAGCTGATTGAAATGTAGCTTTATTCTAGGAGTGTTTGAACTAGCCGCGAGAATGGCAGAATCTTCATGCGGTGACCTTAACCAGCGCTTAAATAATTGAGAGCCTTCGATAGTAATATCTAATAAAGAGGCTCCTATTGTGAGCTTAAGCCCCAGCAAGGTGTTGGCGGCTTTGTTTGCGAGACGGATAGTTTGGTGTTGGTCGATAACAATAATGCCAGACTGAAGGTGTTTGATGATGTAATCATTAAGTTGAATGAGGTCATCAATTTCACGACTTTGTTTTAGAGCGAGTTGTTCAGATGTTTCAACCCGCTTAGCAAGAACCAAAGCGAGTACAGCAATGGTGAAAAAAGATGCGCTTAGGACGCCTGCATACATATATGCGGTTTTTGGAAATACATCGTTTATATCAGCATATGTTTGCTCGCCCAGCACTGCAAACGTGGCAATGGCGGCGAAAGCTAATGTGCATTGCCCACCGGCCAATAAACCACCCGCAGCAACGCTGACTGCTAGAAGCACACCTAGACCACTTGTAATGCCGCCGCTGGCATGCATCAAGATGCTAAGGAAAAGGATATCGAGAATAACCTTGAGTTGGACCTGTCGTGTGTAAGGGATATAAGGTTTACGAATAAAAACAGTGCTAAAAAATATTAAAGCCAAATACGTGAGGCTGGCTGACTGGAATAAAGCGGCATTGCTTTGGCCGAAGATTGAAGGCCCTGTATGGCTAATGAAAAGCCCAAAAAATGCAAAGGAGAGAACCATTTGATAAGCATGGAAAACTTTAAGTGTTCGCCAAGCTTGTTCAGCAGGTAGGTAAAAACCGCTACCAAATGGGCAGGTTTTTACAAATTCGCTTTGTTTCGGTGCAGAATGCATGGCCTTATTATAAGTGGGCGGCTGATTTAAGTTTTAAAATCAATTAGAATGGTCGAGTTAAGTTGGTTATAGATTAATAATAGAGGAATTTGAATGAATTTACATGAGTATCAAGCAAAACAGGTGTTTGCTGAATTTGGTGTACCTGTGCCAGTCGGTAAGCCAGCACGTTCAGTTAAAGAAGCCGTTAATGTTGCAAAAGAGTTGGGTGGAGATTGTTGGGTGGTTAAAGCCCAAGTTCACGCAGGTGGCCGTGGTAAAGCGGGCGGCGTTAAATTATGTAAAGGCATTGAAGAAGTCGAAGCCTATAGTAATAAATTATTGGGCTCTCGTTTAGTCACGCCGCAAACCGACGCGGAAGGCTTACCGATTGAAACGTTGATTGTTGAAGAAGTTAAGCCCATCGAACGCGAACTGTATTTAAGTGCGGTGGTTGATCGCGCTAGCAAGCGTATTATGTTTATGGCGTCTGAAGCAGGCGGTATGGATATTGAAGAAGTGGCTGAAGAAACACCAGAGAAAATTTTGTTAGCAGCGGTTGACCCTGTTGCCGGTTTACAGCCTTACCAGTGTCGAGATATTGCCTTTAAAATGGGCTTAGAAGGCAAGCAAGTTGGTCAATTGTTTAAAGTGATGTCGGGCCTTTTAGCGATGTTTATCGCAAAAGATGCTAGCCAAGTTGAAATCAACCCACTCATTGTTAATGGTGATGGGGACTTAATTGCTTTGGATGCGAAAGTTAATTTAGATGATAACGCGGCTTACCGTCATCCAGATATGGTGGCCATGCGCGACCCGTCTCAAGAAGACGAAAAAGAATACTTGGCGCAACAGCATGAACTTAACTACATTACGTTAAACGGCAGCATTGGCTGCATGGTTAATGGTGCAGGTTTGGCGATGGCGACGATGGACTTGGTTAAGCTAGAAGGCGGTTTTCCTGCTAACTTCCTAGACGTAGGGGGTGGTGCAACGGCTGAACGTGTGGCTGAAGCATTCAAACTTATTTTGTCTGACGATAAGGTAAAAGTTGTTTTGGTTAATATTTTTGGCGGTATCGTTCGTTGTAACTTAATTGCTGAAGGCATTATTGAAGCGGTTAAAGAGGTGGGCGTTAACGTACCTGTCGTGGTTCGTTTGGAAGGAACCAATGCCGATCAAGGGCGTCAGCTGTTGAAAGAGTCAGGCTTAGATATTATCGCCGCTGATGATTTAACCTTGGCTGCTAAAGCCGCTGTTAAAGCTGCAGCTTAATTTAGAGGGTCATATGAGTATTTTAATTAATAAAGACACAAAAGTAATTTGCCAAGGTTTTACGGGCAAACAAGGAACATTCCACTCCGAGCAAGCGATTGCTTATGGTACTAACATGGTTGGCGGTGTGACTCCAGGCCGTGGTGGTGAAAAGCATTTAGACCTACCTGTTTTTAATACAGTGGCTGATGCGGTTGAAGAAACCGGTGCAACAGCAACGATGATTTACGTGCCGCCTCCGTTCGCTGCTGACGCTATTTTAGAAGCCGCTGCCGCAGGTATTGAAGTGATCGTATGTATCACTGAAGGTATTCCTGTATTGGATATGATGAAAGTGAAGGCTTCGCTTGAGCAGTACGAAAACGCTGTTTTAATTGGCCCTAACTGTCCAGGTGTTATTACTCCGGGTGAGTGTAAAATTGGTATTATGCCAGGCTTTATTCACCAGGCCGGTAGCATTGGCGTGGTCTCACGTTCAGGCACATTAACGTATGAAGCCGTTCATCAAACAACCACAGCAGGCTTAGGTCAAAGTACGTGCGTCGGTATTGGTGGTGACCCTATTCATGGTATGAATTTTATTGATGTTATTTCACGTTTCGAAGCTGATGAAAATACGAAAGGTATTATTATGGTTGGCGAAATTGGCGGAACGGCTGAAGAAGAAGCGGCTGAGTACATCAAAAACAATGTAACTAAGCCGGTTGTTGGTTACATCGCGGGTGTTACAGCGCCTCCGGGTAAACGCATGGGCCATGCAGGTGCGATTGTATCTGGTGGTCAAGGTACAGCCGAGGCTAAATTTGCAGCCTTGGAAGCAGCGGGTGTTCACATTGTGAAATCGCCGACTGAAATGGGCGCAAAAATGAAGGAAATTTTAGGCTAATTTAGCGTTAAAATTTAAAGTAGTATAAAAAGGGCTGTAAACTATACAGCCCTTTTTTATGCTCGTTATAAAACAAGTAAAAGCATTTTTATGAAAATAGCCTTAGTACAATTTAACCCTGTTGTTGGTGATTTAATGGGTAATGCCGACCGTATCATCGAATTTTGTCACCAAGCTGTTAGCCAACAAGCGACCGCCATTGTGTTCCCCGAGCTGGCTATCACCGGTTACCCTCCAGAGGATTTATTACTGCGTGATGATTTTATCAGGGCGGTTGAAAAGCAGCTTGAGCGGATTTCAACGACTTGTCCTTTGTTAACGATTATTATTGGCTACCCAGAAAAAGGTGAGGACGTGTTATTTAATAGCGTTGCGGTTTTGCAGGCGGGCGAACTCGTAGCAAACTACCGGAAACAGCAGCTACCTAATTATGGTGTATTTGATGAGAAGCGTTATTTTCAGCCAGGTACGCAGGCGCGTACCTTTAAACTGGGTGCTCAAAAAGTCGGGTTAAGCATTTGTGAAGATATTTGGACACCGGTGGTGTGCGAGCAGCTAAAACAAGCAGGTGCAAAGCTTATTATTAACTTGAATGCATCGCCTTTTGAGATTGGTAAAACGGCTAAGCGTGAAAAAACAGTGTTCACTCGCGTGCAAGAGACTGGATTGCCTATTATTTATGTTAATCAAGTGGGTGGGCAGGATGAGTTGGTGTTCGATGGCAGCTCTTTTGTAATGAATGCACAAGGAACTGTTGTGCAACGGACCCCGTCGTTTCTAGAGGCGATGGATTATATCGATACTGAAACGCTGGGTGAATTAGAAGCGAATGAGAGTGTTGTCGTTGCGTCATCGCAATTAGCAGGTGTTTATCAAGCGCTGGTATTGGGTGTTCGAGATTATGTGACAAAAAATGGCTTTAAAGGCGCAGTGCTTGGCTTGTCAGGCGGTATAGACTCAGCCTTGGTGTTGGCGATAGCGGCTGATGCATTGGGTGCTGATAGTGTTGAGGTGGTATTAATGCCATCAAAATATACTGCCGATATGAGCAATGAAGATGCCATAAAGCAAGCGGAAAAGCTGGGCGTTAAGCATCAAATTATTCCGATTGAACCGGCTATTACAGCATTTTCCTCGATGTTAGAAAGTGCTTTTGAAGGGCTTAGTACTGACGTGACGGAAGAAAATATCCAAGCACGAAGCCGTGGCGTATTACTGATGGCTATTTCAAATAAGAAAAGAAAAATATTACTAACAACGGGTAACAAAAGCGAAATGAGCGTAGGTTATGCGACGCTCTATGGTGATATGGCAGGGGGGTTTGCGCCAATAAAAGACGTGCCTAAAATGTTAGTGTATGCGCTAGCTAAATACCGTAATCAGTTATCACCTATTATTCCTGAGAGAGTGATTGAGCGTCCGCCATCTGCGGAATTAGCACCTGACCAAAAAGATGAAGACAGCTTGCCAGCGTACCCAGTGCTAGATGACATCCTTGAGCGCTATATAGAGCTAGATCAATCAAGGCGTCAAATAGTAGAGGTGGGTTATGACCCAGCGGTTGTAGATCGAGTACTGCGACTAGTGGAGCAAAATGAGTATAAGCGTCGCCAAGCACCGCCAGGCGTTAAAATTACCTCTAGAGCATTTGGACGTGAGAGAAGGTTTCCTATGACTTCAGGCTTTAGCCACGTTCTTTTTTCTACAGAATAACCGGAATTTACTAGAGCTAATTTATTTATCGAGTTCTAGAAATTCCCAAATTTTTTCAGAGGTTGTTTTTTCGTGGGCGTATTTAGGATTCTCTAGCGGTGGCATACCATCCGGGTAATTCAAGTTATAAATACGTTGGGCATCCGCTGCTAGGTCGTTCATATTGATTTGCTGATAAGCATCAACCATCAGCAGTAAGGCGCGAGGAACAGCCGTGGTGTTTTGGTACTGTTCAATAATATGTTTAGCACGGTTTATCGCAGCAATGTATGCTTTTCGTTTCATGTAGTAATTGGCAACATTCAGGTCATATAACGCTAGGTTAGATTTAAGTGCAATGATGCGCTGTTTAGAATCTTCAGCATATTGGCTAGTGGGGAATCGTCTCAGGAGAGTCGCAAAATCATCGAGTGATTCAATGGCAGCACCGGGGTCACGCTGGGACTTATCAGTGGGTAAATAACGCTCTAAAAATCCAATGCCCCGGTTAAAATTAATTAAGCCTTTAAGGTAGTAAATGTAGTCAATGCTTTTATGGCGTGGGTGAATGCGGATAAAACGATTAGCAGTCGCTAGCGCAGACTCTGGCTCATCATTTTTATAATAGGCGTATGCTAAATCAATTTGAGCCTGTTGGGCGTACTGACCAAAAGGGTAACGTGACTCTAAGCTTTCATAAAGTTCGATGGCAGTTAGATAGTTCTCATCATCTAAAGAGGCTTTAGCTTCGGTGTAAAAATCAGCGGCAGACCAGTTTTCTTTTTCATCAGGCGCTTCGTTAGGTGTAACGAGGTCCATCGCAGCGCAAGCGCTCAGCATGGAAAATATTAATGCGAGCAAAATGAGTTTGATAGATGAGTGATTAAGTAGAGTCATGAGTTAAATAACAGGTTATGAGATATTAAACGGTTATAATGCCGCAGCACATCAATTATTACAATGTTATTGGCTTGAAAACTGAACAACAAATAGAATTAACCATCCCCTCTGAAATGGCCGGCCTTAGGCTCGACCAAGCATTAGCAGAGCTATGCTCCGAGTATTCCCGTAACCGATTAAAGAGTTGGGTAAAGAGCGGCAACATACTCATTAACAATGCTGTTCTTCGTCCGCGTGATAAGGTGAATGGCGGTGAGCAAGTGATTATTAATCCAATTGCTGACACCTCGTTAGAGGTTAAAGCAGAGCCGATTGATTTGAAAATTGTGTATGAAGATGAGTCGATGTTGGTGGTCAATAAACCCGCCGGCCTTGTGGTGCATCCTGCGGCTGGTAACTGGCATGGTACTTTGCAAAACGCATTGCTACATCACGATCCAGGTTTAGAAGGTTTGCCACGGGCTGGTTTAGTTCACCGAATTGATAAAGAAACCAGTGGCTTGTTGATGGTTGCGCGCACCTTGACGGCGCATAAATTATTAGTTGATCAGTTGCAAGCTCGTGAATTTGAACGAGAATATTTAACCGTGGTTCGTGGCTATATGACGGCTGGCGGAACGGTGAATGCACCTTTGGCTCGTCACCCAACGGATCGAAAAAAGTATGCGGTAAAAATGGGTGGTAAAGAAGCCGTCACGCATTATAGAGTGAAAAAACGCTTTGCAAAGCATACGTTGCTAAGAGTCAACCTTGAAACGGGTCGCACACATCAGATTAGGGTTCATATGAGTCACATTAATCACCCCATTGTGGGTGATCAAGTGTACGGTGGGCGTTTTAAACCGTTGGCTAATGCGAGCGAACTGTTGAGTGATACCTTACGTGGGTTTAAACGCCAAGCGCTGCATGCGGCGAGGTTAGGGGTTATTCACCCCGTTACTGGCGAAGCTATTTCTTGGGAATGCGATATGCCAGCAGACATGGCTAATTTGGTTGATGTGTTGGCACAAGAGACGCCTGTTAAATAATAGTAGACTAATGGACTTTATTACCCCAGATTGGCCCGTTCCAGAGCGTGTTAAGGCGATATCGACTCGTCGACATGGAGGTATAAGTGAAGGGCCATACTCTAGTTTAAATTTAGCGAACCATGTGGGTGATGATGATCGCGTGGTGACGCAAAACAGGTCAACGCTTTTTCATAAGCTTCAACTGCCGGCTAAACCAGTTTGGCTGGAACAAGTTCATGGAACCCGAGTGATGGAGTTAGGGCAGCATGAAGCAACTCAGCTTATTCAAGCAGATGCTTCAATATCTAGAAATAGTGATTTTGTTTGTGCGGTTATGACGGCAGATTGCCTCCCTATTTTATTGTGTAAAGAGGATGGTTCGGCCGTTGCTGCCGTACATGCCGGTTGGCGTGGTTTAGTAGCGGGTATTGTAGAAAAAGCCGTAACGCAATTGGCTGAACCAGAAAAAATTATCGCTTGGTTAGGCCCGGCAATTGGTCCCAGTCATTTTGAAGTGGGCGCAGAGGTAAAAGAAGCCTTTGTGAATAAGAACAGTGTGATGCGTCAATGTTTTCAGCAAATTGATAGTCAGCATTACCTCGCTGATTTGTATGCGCTGGCAAGAATAGTGTTACTTAAATGTGGTGTAAAAAGAATTTATGGCGGTGAATATTGTACGTATAATCAAGCGGATCAGTTTTTTTCCTACCGGCGTGAGCCGATAACGGGCCGAATGGCTTCGTTAATTTGGCTTCAACCTTAACTTATTGCTCATGACTGTACTCACTTGGATTATTTTGTTTACCATACTCGGCGGCGCGCTAAGCGTGCTCGGTGCCTCATTGGTTCTTTTTTTACCTAAAAAGATTATCAGTAAAGCGTTGCCTTTTAGCGTAAGTTTCGCAACAGGTGCTTTGTTGAGCGTCTCCTTCGTTGGTTTAATTCCACATGCCTTAGAAGAAGTCGGGCATGAAAATTTTCACACCCTTTCAATCACTATTTTGGGTGGTTTGATGTTTTTCTTCGCATTGGAAAAAATGGTGTTGTGGCGACATTGTCATCATGATGATTGCGAAACGCATGTGGATGTTCATTCGCATAGCCATAAATCAGCGGGTAGCTTAATTCTCGTCGGCGATAGTGTGCACAATTTTGTCGATGGTGTGCTTATTGCCGCGGCATTTTTAACGGATGTTCATTTGGGTGTTGTGACTGCGTTAGCGGTAACCGCGCATGAAATTCCGCAAGAAGTAGGCGACTTTGCCATTTTATTGCAAAGTGGGTTTACGCGTAAAAAAGCTATTTTGTACAATGTTGTTTCTAGCTTCGCGACATTGGTGGGTGGCTTATTAGCCTATTTTTGGCTGGCAGATTTCCAACATATTTTGCCTTATGTCCTAGCATTCGCTGCGGCTAGCTTTATTTATATTGCCGTGGCTGATTTAATTCCAACGTTGCATAAACGAATTAACCCGGCAGCGGCGGTCGAGCAAATTGTATTGATGTTGTTCGGTATTGGTTTGATTGGTTGGTTGCACAGCTTTATTCATTAAAGAAGAGCTAGTAACTCTCCATAGGTCCTCGCTGCCCTTCTATGGACTTGAAAAATAGCTATTTCATCCCCATTAGTTAGTTATCAAACTTAAAATTAATGAGGGTTAAAGTATGCGAATGGATAAACTTACGAGTCAGTTTCAAGTAGCGCTTTCAGATGCACAAAGCTTAGCGCTAGGTAAAGACCATCAATTTATAGAGCCGGCACATTTATTGGTCGCTATGCTTGATCAGCAAGGCGCTAGTGTTCGCCACCTGCTGCAATTAGCCGGTGTTAATGTGGATCAATTGCGCTCATCATTAGGTGAAACAATCGACCGTATAGCAACTGTTGAAGGAACTGCTGGTGATGTGCAAATGTCGAATGATTTGGGCCGTCTTCTAAATGTTACCGATAAGCTTGCACAACAACGTAAAGATGCTTATATCTCCAGTGAATTGTTTATTTTGGCTGCGCTTGAAGATAAAGGACCTACGGGTAAAGCACTTCAAGAGGCAGGCGCGACCAAAAGCGTATTAGAAAAAGCCATAGACGATGTTCGAGGCGGCGAAGCAGTTAACGACCAAAATGCCGAAGAAAACCGTCAGGCACTTGAAAAATACAGCATTGATCTAACTGAACGTGCAGAACAAGGAAAGCTTGATCCGGTGATTGGCCGTGATGAGGAAATTCGTCGTACCATTCAAGTGTTACAACGCCGTACAAAAAATAACCCAGTACTGATTGGAGAGCCCGGTGTGGGCAAGACGGCTATTGTTGAAGGCTTGGCACAACGGATCGTTAACGGTGAGGTGCCTGAGAACCTAAAATTAAAACGCCTGTTATCGCTGGATATGGCAGCGCTTATCGCCGGTGCTAAATTTAGGGGTGAGTTTGAGGAGCGTTTAAAAGCGGTATTAAATGATGTCTCAAAGCAAGAGGGTCAAGTTATCTTGTTTATTGATGAGTTGCACACCATGGTTGGCGCCGGTAAAGGTGAAGGTGCGATGGATGCCGGTAATATGCTTAAGCCGGCTTTAGCGCGTGGCGACTTGCATTGTGTAGGCGCAACGACCTTAGATGAATATCGTCAGTATATTGAAAAAGATGCGGCACTAGAGCGACGCTTCCAAAAAGTATTGGTTGATGAGCCGAGTGTTGAAGACACCATTGCTATTTTGCGTGGCTTAAAAGAACGTTATGAAGTCCATCATAGTGTAGATATTACGGATCCAGCGATTGTTTCAGCGGCCGTATTATCACATCGGTATATCACAGACCGACAACTGCCGGATAAAGCGATTGATCTTATCGATGAGTCAGCCAGTCGTATTCGGATGGAAATGGATTCAAAGCCAGAATCAATGGATCGATTGGAACGCCGTTTAATCCAGTTAAAGATTGAGCGTGAAGCGTTGAAAAAAGAAAGTGATGAAGCTTCAATTAAGCGCCTAGAGTTACTGGAGTCTGAAATCGTTGAGCTTGAAAAAGAGTATGCCGATTTAGAAGAAGTTTGGAAGTCTGAAAAAGCGGCAATGCAAGGTAGCGCACAACATAAAGAAGAGCTTGAGAAAATCAAATTAGAGATGGAAACAGCTCGCCGAGCAGGTGATTTAACGCGCATGTCCGAACTGCAATACGGTGAAATACCACGGTTAGAAAAAGCGATTCAAGAGGCTGAAGCAGGCGATGATGAGCAAACCTTCACTTTGTTGCGAAATAAAGTAACGGAAGAAGAAATCGCAGAAGTTGTGTCTAAATGGACGGGTATCCCTGTTTCCAAAATGCTAGAAGGTGAGCGTGAAAAGCTATTACAGATGGAAGATAATCTAGGCGAGCGCGTTATTGGTCAAGAAGAAGCTGTGAAGGCTGTCAGTGATGCAATTCGACGTTCACGTGCTGGCTTGTCTGATCCTGACCGGCCTAATGGTTCGTTCTTATTCTTAGGCCCAACAGGGGTTGGTAAAACAGAGCTGTGCAAAGCATTGGCAGAATTCTTGTTTGATACCGAAGAAGCGATTGTGCGGATTGACATGTCTGAGTTTATGGAAAAACACTCAGTCGCACGTTTAATTGGCGCACCTCCAGGCTATGTGGGTTATGAAGAAGGCGGGTATTTAACCGAAGCAATTCGACGCAGACCCTATAGCGTTATTTTGATGGATGAAGTTGAAAAAGCGCACCCCGATGTGTTCAATATATTATTGCAGGTATTAGATGATGGCCGTTTAACGGATGGGCAAGGCCGAACTGTTGATTTTCGTAATACGGTGATTGTAATGACGTCCAATTTAGGCTCAGACCGTATACAAGAGCTTGCGGGTGAGTCCAACTACGATGAAATGAAAAGTGCAGTGATGGAGGTGGTAGGCAACCATTTCCGCCCTGAGTTTATTAATCGTATTGATGAGTCGGTGGTATTCCATCCTTTAGGGCGTTCACAAATTAGAGCGATTACAACCATTCAAGTTGAGGTGTTACGTCAGCGATTAAAAGACCGTGATATTGATTTGCAAGTGTCAGAAGCTGCGTTAGATAGTTTAGGTGAGGCAGGGTTTGACCCGGTATATGGTGCAAGGCCTTTAAAACGAGCCATTCAACAACGTTTAGAAAATACGCTGGCTCAAGACTTACTGTCAGCAAAATTTTTACCGGGCGATGTTATAAGCGTTGATGTTGAAGGTGAAGGAAACGCTAAAACTATAGTGTTTACTAAAAAGAATACCTAGCCGTTAAATGGGCCCCACGTGACCATGATGCGCGTGGGGCCTATATGCTATTAGGCCTACGAGTTAAATAACCTTACAAGATAGTTTATAGCCCAGTTTTGCCATTAAGATTATTTCTTTTTTCAAATCAGCCATGCCGATGTCTTGCTCATGAAAAAATAACTTATCAATGGTTAATGTCATATGACGGTTATCTACCTTGAGTAATAATAAATCAATGGCTAAGGGGCGGCGACTATTATTAAGAATAATGGCTAAACGAAATAGGCGAATTAAACGGGTTAGCATTTTATGATTAATAATGCGGATGTCGGGAAGCCTTCTACGCCTGAATTTTTTTCTTCCATTACTCACTAAAATGGACAACAGTAATTGTTCGTCTTGGTTGTAACCGGCAAGCTCACTGTTGGCTAAGATATAGGCTGAGTGTTGCTGGAAGTCACTGATGCTAATTTGCTGACCAACTTCATATAAGTAGGCCGCTTCAATAAGTAATGCTTTAAGTCCTGTTGATGTTAGGTTCCAGTCTTTTGATGCCTGGTCCCATAATAGCTCACAGGTTTCAGCTATTTGTTGAGCCTGACGACGATCAATCTGATATCGACTTTGTAACTCTTGGCGGGTAATTAGCCGTGTATTGCCTTGTTTGTTTTGTTGATCCATCTCAAACAGCACGCCTTCACGCAATGCAGCCGGGGAAAAGTCTAAAGCCATTAAATTTAAGCTTTTCGTGATAGCAATCATAATGGCTAAACCGGCTGGTAAAACAGAGCTTCTAGCCTCGTCAATACCAACCCATGATAGTTTCGTGACACCGTCCTCTTGGCATAACAAATCCTTTAGTTTAAGCAAATCACTCAGGACTAGACGATCTGTTTTTTTACTGACCAAAGCAATGGCTTTGAAGAGAGCTTTAGCCGTACCAGAGGTCGCAAATACACGATTCGGAATATTTTTTTTAAATTGATGCGAGCACCCTTCCAGTTTTTGTAACGCGGCTATTTCAGCTTGCTTAAATGACTTCTGGCTGATGCCTTTAGCGAAGTAACGCTCAGTAAAGCTAATGCAGCCCATGCTTTTACTGTCCCTATATTGAGTATTGGTGGCATGACCCAGCACTATTTCAGTACTGCCACCCCCTATATCAACCACTAGGCAAGAGTCTTCTATTGATTCGCTTCGCGCCACACCTTGGTAGATTAATCTAGCCTCTTCAGAACCAGAAATTATTTCAATAGGGAACCCTAATGATTGCTCAGCCAGTGAGAGAAAAGTATTGCGGTTAACCGCTTCACGTAGAGTGTGAGTGGCTACAGCACGAACATTTTTTATATGGTTATCTTTTATGGTGGCAGCTATTTCCTTAAGGCTGGTAACAGCCCTGAGGATGGATTCGTAGCTGAGTTCATTAGAATGATTCATGCCTGCTCGTAAGCGAACGTGGTGTTTAACCTTGTGTAAGGGTTCCAGTACGCCTGCATTTAAGCGGGCAATAATTAAATGAAAGCTGTTCGAGCCTAAATCTAAGGCGGCAATTAATTCAGGTTTAGTTTCATTATTATTGTTAGTCATGTCTTATTATATTGAATGTCTTTTAGATAGGTATACGCGGCTATTTGAGAGCGAATTTTTCGCTTGTTTCCTCTAGGTCGATAGGTGTTTTGTTGTTTCTTATCGATAATTCTAGCTTTTGTTGTATCGGACCATTGAAGGTTAAATATGTGTATAAGCTGTTGTTTGATAGCGGGGTCAAGAATAGGGCAGCCCACCTCTACACGCCGCTCTATATTACGTGTCATCCAATCGGCGGAGCTAATGACTACTTTAGGGGATGCATTATTATGGAAAACAACCAATCGAGTGTGCTCTAAAAATCGATCGACGATCGAGATAACTTCAATGTTTTCACTAAGCCCTTCAATGCCAGGCACTAATACACACATGCCTCTTATTATCATTTTTATCTTTACGCCGGCAGAACTGGCGTCGTATAGCTTATGAATAACATGTTCGTCATCGATGTTATTCATTTTGATAAGGATTTCAGCCTTGTAGCCCTTTTTGGCCATTTTTATTTCATTATCAATCGATTCATTGATCCAAGCCCTAGTGCTAATAGGGGAGACAATTAAATGTTTAAACGCAATTTTTTTGTAACTGTGGGTGATGAAGTCAAAAACGAGATTGATGTCATTAGTAATATCGGGATTACAGGTGAATAAACTGAAATCGGTGTAAATTTTGGCTGTTTTTTCGTGGAAATTACCCGTGCCAATATGGGTATAGTAGGCCTGTTTGTTTTTTTCATGACGCCCTATTAAACATAGTTTGCTATGACACTTAAGCGATGGTACGCCAAAGTGAACCTTAACCCCTGCTTCGGTTAATATCCGTGCCCACTCCATATTTGCTTGCTCATCAAATCGTGCATGGAGCTCAATGATAACTAAGACTTTTTTGCCATTTTTAAAGGCATTAATGAGAGATTTAATAATCCGACTGTTACTGGCTACTCGGTAGATACAAATTTTAATGCTAAAAACAGTGGGGTCAAAAGAAGCTTGCCGGACTATTTCAGTGAAATGGTCAAATTTATGGTAAGGATAAAAAAGCAGAATATCGCGCTTTTTTATTGCATCGAAAGGGCATGAATGGACTGTAAAATGTTTAGATGCTAAAGGGGGGATTGACGGGTTTTCAAGTTGCTTGCGCCCCACATTAGGGAAGCTAATGAAATCTTTAAAGTTATGGTAACGGCCCCCAGGGACGACACTATCATGACGTGTAATACCCAGTTTAGATTTAAGCATCTGAACGGTATTTTCCGACATGCTTCGTTCGTAGACAATGCGAACAGGCTTTGCGTGCAGACGTTGTTTTAAACCAGTGGATAATTTTTCTAATACGGACTGGTCAATGTCATCGGTTAAGCCAAAATCAGCGTCCCCCGTTACTTTCATAGAGTACACATGGCACTGTTTATAATTAAAATAGGCAGCAAAAATATCATTGATACAATACCTGATAATATTGTCTGACATAATGATGTTTCTGCGTCGTTTACCTTTTTCACGAGGTAGCTCAATAAAGCGTGGCGAGTCAGTGGTTGGTATAGCGATGGCTGCATACTGTGTTCTTTTTCCGATGAGCATTTCGCAAATCAAATAGGTCAAGTCATCTTTTATCAGAGCCGCTAAATTAGTCTCATCATCAATAATGATAGGCTCAATAAAACCCTGTAGATTGTCTGTGAAGTATTGCCGCAGCCAATTTCCCTGTTCAGGGCTAAGTTGATCTTCATTAATCAAGAAGATGTTTTTATGGGCTAATCCTTTCAATACATCAAGATAGGTTACATCAAATTCATCTTGTAATTTTAAGACCTTTTTTTGAATGGCTCGTAACAGGTTTTTAGTCGGTGTTTGTTCGTCTAAGCCTTTTTCAATAAGTACCCGGCGCTTAACGTTGGCGACACGCACCCTAAAAAACTCATCCAAGTTATTTGAAAAAATACCTAAAAACCTAACCCTTTCGATAATGGGGACAGAGGCATCGGCCGCTTCCTGAAGAACACGCTCATTAAAGGAAAGCCAGCTAAGTTCCTTGGCAAAATATTTGGGTTCAATTCTTTTTATCACGGAGTTAATTCGTTAGATCGATGAATGATTCGTTATTATCAACAGCGTAAATGACAGGCGTGTGACAGATGTTACAAACTAGTGGGGTGTTTGATTTGAAGTATTTTTAACGAAAGGGGGTGTCGTTTTATTGGGAGTACAGGTCGAAGGTAGTTGTATTTCGTTATCGGGCTTGATTTGGTAGAGGCTATTACCTTTGATCTTTTTGGCTATTGATTTTGCGCTGCTAGCGATGATTGCGATATCGTCTTCTGTTTGTATCGTGGTGAAGTCATGCATACGAAGAGCACCGATAGATAGTGATAATAAGGGGTAAAAAACAGGTTTTGAATACCTATCTAAGGCGTTCATACCTTTTAATTTAAGGTGTTCCTCAGAATATAACGTAGCGTGTAGTTTTTCGAAGTCATCGAATATACGGTTACAGCGTTCCTTCCAGTTAGGGCTACTAAAAATAATAACAAAGTCATCGCCGCCAATATGGCCCACAAAATCGGTACTTTCATCCGAGTGGCGGCACAGTAATTCCGCCGTTTTTCGAAGAACGTCATCGCCTTTACCAAATCCGTATATATCGTTATAGGGCTTAAAATTGTCGAGATCGAAATAACAGATAACAAAATCGTCAGCGGATTTGAGGAAGGATGACATTTGTTGGCTGATGGGAACATTTCCAGGTAGGTTGGTTAGCGGATTCATATGCTTTGCAAAACTTATTTGAATGTCGGTCAATTCTTTTAATAGGTCGATGTAGCTTCCTATTCCCTTGTATTTGTTTAATTCGCTGATGATGAAGTTTTCGTGGCAGATCTGGAAGTTCTGTTCGTCTAGTTGTTGGCTCAATGAGAGCAAAGGCAGATTAATATCAAAAGTAACTGGGTTTCTATTCAAGAAATATGAGGCCGTTTTTTTTCTATAAATATCTTTGCCGTAGCGAGTGGCGCAAATCGTTAAAAAGTCGGCTCGTGCAATTGTTCCAGCAATGTTTCCAGCGTCATAAATGACAGGCAGTAATGATAGTTTTTTTGACGATTCAAACCTATCAACTATTTTTATGAAAGGCGTGTGAATATTGATCGGTTCGAGTGGTCTGAGTAACGCGTTAAAGGTACACGAAGATCGCGTAACATTCGCTCTAAGGGGTAGTTTTGGGGTTCTTTTAGAGAATAAAGCAGAATCTAGCGCTACTAAGGGGTTAACATCGGGGCGGGCAAAATAATAGCCTTGTACAAAATCAACATTCATCTTTTCACTAATAAGGTATTCTTCCCGTTGCTCAATGCCTTCAGCGATAACTTTGCAACCAACACCTTTTGAAATATCGATGATGGATTGGACAAATTGCTGCTTATGGTTGTCGAGGTGAATATTGGTTAGAAAATGACGGTCAATTTTAACAAAGTCAGGCTTTATTTCTGACCAAGTCCTTAACCCAGAATACCCTGCACCTAAATCATCAAGTGCAATAGAGAAGCCCATATCTTGGTAGTGCTTGGTAGCATTGATCATTAAATTATAATCATCTATAGGGTATTGCTCGGTCAGTTCAATGACCACTTGCTGGGCACTTATGCCTGCTCGTTTGATGTAATCTAACGTATGACCGTGTTTATAATCTTTGTGCAGTAATATCTCTGGAGTGGTATTAACAAATAGTTGAGCCTTTAAATTTAACTGTCCAAACCGCTCAATAGTGACCTTTCGACACAGCAGGTCTAGCTCTGTTAGCCGGCCTTGCTTGGCGGCGGCATTAAATAAATTAATTGGCGAGTGTAATGGGCTATTTGAAGGTCCTCTTATCAAGCCTTCGTAACCATAAATAGTATTGCTCTTTAGCGATATAATCGGTTGAAAAAAGGGGGTCAGTAAGGCACCTTTTAATATATCGTCTAATGATTTGGCGCGTGATAGTCCAGTTTTTTTCATGTGCGAAGGGTTTAGTTTGGAGAATAGAGATTATCAGGCCAACATAGTGACAGTTTTATGACAATAACCGTCAACAGGATTGTTACCCTAGGTGGTTTGGTTAGTCTTTGCAGGGATGGGTATGAGTCAGCCGTTTAATTGTCATGCAGTCGTCATAAAGTCAGTGTAATGTATGAAAAATAACTATAAAAGGCTCTACTTATGGAAAAAATGAATGTATTACTGGTTGAAGATGATGAGGATATTGGCGAAATGTTACAGCTCTCCCTACAGTCTAATAACCTGGGTGTGAGATGGTGTAAAGACGTGATGAAAGCGCAGGAATCTTTGCGTGACTCAATCCCTGATATCATTTTGCTAGATTGGATGTTGCCAGGAATAAGTGGGCCGGATTGGATCAAGTTTTTAAAAAATCAAGAGAAAAATAAGCGTATTCCAATTATTCTGCTGACAGCAAGAAGCACTGAGGAAGATAAAATTTCTGGTCTAGAAACAGGTGCAGACGATTATGTTACCAAGCCCTTTTCTGTCCAAGAGTTGATTGCCAGAATGAAAGCTGTTTTGCGAAGAACGGATACAGGAAGCAAAACGGACACTATCTCAATCGGCCCTTTATTTATTGACCCTAGTAGTCATCGTGTGACGATAAATAAAGTCGATTTAATGATGAGTCCAACAGAATATAAGTTACTGTACTTCTTTGCCTCAAACCCCAATAAAGTGTTTTCGCGTAATCAATTACTTGATAACGTGTGGGGAGACAATGTCTATGTCGAGGACCGTACTGTGGATGTACATATTAGACGCTTAAGACGTATTCTGGATGCCCAAAACTGTGCCGATTTAGTTCAAACGGTGCGTGGGTTTGGGTATAAGTTGGTGAGCTCGAACAGGTGAATATAAATCATAAATATGAGCGTAATATGCTGCTGATTTGGTTAGCAGTTGTGGGATTGCTGGGTATATTGATAGGTCATCCGGTTGAGCTGTTGGCGATTTTTTTATTGGCCTTTATTGTTTTTCAGTATCGTCGCTTACAGCAGTTATACAGGTGGTCGAAAAGGTCAAATGATAACAATGTACCTTTTGAAGATGGTTTGTTGGGTCAAATAGCAGAGGATATTTTTCAGTCTAAAAAACAGCGTTTAGCGCAAAAAGAAAGCGTTAAATACCAGCTAGAGCGTTTTAAAAAGCTGATTTCAGTTTTTCCTGATGGCGTTGTTATTCTATCGTTATCGAATGAGATCCAATGGTTTAACGACCAAGCAGCCCGCTTGCTTATTTTAAAAAAAGAAGATACAGGGCAGTTGATTAATCATTTGGTTCGGCACCCTCGCTTTACCAGCTTTCTTAAAAACATGACAAGCGATGACGCAATTGTCATGGAAGCGCCGATTATGGAAACTAATTGGTCAGCTGAGAAAATTGAAATACGTTTATTACCCTACGGAGATGATGAACGTTTATTACTTGTTCGTGACGTTACTAAAGTTGAGCGTACGAACCAAGTGAGAAAAGACTTTGTGTCAAATGCATCGCATGAGTTGAGAACGCCACTGACGGTCATGAAAGGGTATGTTGAAATGTTGTTGGCTTCTACCGCTAATGAGAAGGCACAGGTGGGTGCTTCCTTGCGCAAAGTTGATCAACAGGTGGTTAAAATGCAAACAATGATCGAGGAGCTTTTAACATTAAGCCGGCTTGAGGAAGGAAAGGTAGAAAGTTTGGATAGCATCGTGAACCTTCGTGGGGTTTGTGAGCAAGTCAAATCAGAGCTACAGTCGGCAGCACAACAGCGCAAGCAAATATTTAACTTTGATATTCCACCAAGCCTTAACCTAAAAGCGAATAAATCGTCAGTGCTAACAATAATGCGAAACTTGGTCGGTAATGCGATCAATTACGCCGATAAGAAAGGTGAAATTAACGTTGGCTGGCTAATAGATGATCAGGGCAATGGTGTCTTATATGTTAAAGATAATGGTAAAGGAATAGCGGCTAGGCACTTGGCTCGGTTAACGGAGCGTTTTTATCGGGTAGCTGAAAATAATGTGATGAATAAAACGGGCACAGGCCTCGGTTTGGCGATTGTTAAGCATGAGCTTGAAAGGCATGAGGCACAGCTAAGAATTGATAGTACGGAAGGTAAGGGCAGTTGTTTTCAATGCGTGTTTCCAGCAGAAAGGGTTGATCAGTAAGTCCTGTCATTAAACTGTCACATTGCGTTCATTATAATGCCATATATCAACAATAGAATGGCTTGCGTGGTAGAGCGGACGCTTTGCCGGTTATTCAACTAAATTGGAAAAATAATATGAAAATGAAGAAGATATTAGCACTAGGGTTGCTTGGCCTAACGGTTGGCACGGCTGCTCACGCAGCTAAAATTGAAGGTACGGGTTCGAGTTTTGCTTACCCTGCCTATACAACGTGGAGCAAAATTTATTATGGTGAAACAAAGAACCAAGTAAATTACACACCAACAGGTAGTGGTTCAGGCATTAAAGAAGTAACAGCTCGCCACGTTGATTTCGGTGGTTCAGATAAGCCTTTGAAATCTAGCGCGTTATCAAAAGCAGGCTTGATCCAGTTCCCAACGGCTATTGGTGCGGTTACCTTTGCTTATAATGTGGAAGGCGTCAGCGGCATGAAGCTAAGTGAAGCGGCCATTTCAGGCATTATGTTAGGCAAAATAACAAAATGGAATGACCCTGTTATTGCGGCTGATAATGCAGGCCTTGCCTTACCAAATAAAGATATCTTATTTGTTCACCGTAGTGATAAATCAGGCACAACATTCGCGTTTACGTACTATTTGAGCAAAATGAATCAAGAATGGCGTGAAACAATTGGTGCTAAGAAAGTTGTCGCGTGGCCTTCTAAAAACCGCATTGCTGGCAAAGGTAACTTTGGTGTAGCAACGGCTATTAAAAATAATGGGTTTTCTATCGGCTACGTAGACTACGCTGATGCTAAAAAGAATGGGTTAGACATGGCTATTATCGAAAACCGTGAAAACGTGTTTGTTAAGCCAGAACCAGCAACATTTGAAGCGGCAGCGGTGTATGCAGATTTAGACCCTAAAAAGGACTTTTATGCAAACATTGCGTACCCACCTAAAGGATACCCTGTTGTGACAGCAACATTTGCGCTTGTTCCACAAGATGGTGAAAACTCAAAAGAAGTGATAAAGTTCTTTGACTATGCGTTAACTAAAAAGAACAAACTAATTGAAGCGGTGGGTTATGTGTCGCTTCCAGAAGCTGTGATTGAAAAAATCCAACGCTACTGGGTAGAAAAAGGCTTAAAATAATCACAGTCTTTAACGTTAGTTTTTTAAGACCTTCCCAACAGTTTGTTGGGAAGGTTTTTGTTTATATCAGAGGGCGGTAATGGAATTATTATTTAAAAAAATTGCTCAATTAAGCGCTAGCTTGGTTTTTGTTATTTTAGCGGCAACCACAGTCGTTCTTTATTTGTCAGCAAAGCCCGCTATACAAGAGTTTGGAGCTGGGTTCTTTTTTGAGTCTCGTTGGGCTGTTGAAGAAAAAGTTGAATTGTCTCCTGCTGAATTAAGCGAGTTAGAATTGTTGGAGGCTGATAAAAGCACGTTTATTAGCGATGACTTTATTGAAGATGAAGACGATTTTATAATGGACGATGAGGATTTTATTACCGATGACGATATGGAATCAGATAGTAATGAATCGAGAATTGTTTATGGTGCGTTAGTACCCATTGTGGGTACGATTTTTTCAACACTCATAGCAATGCTGTTTTCCCTCCCTATTGCGATGGGGATAGCTGTTTTTTTATCTGAAATTGCACCTAGCGCACTCGCAAAACCTGTCGGCGTTGCGATAGAGTTGCTGGCGTCTATTCCTAGTATTATTTATGGCATGTGGGGGCTGTTTTACTTCGGCCCATTCATTGCCGATTTGTTTGGTGGCAATACAGTGTCGTTATTAGTAGCGGGACTTGTTCTGGGTATTATGGTTATACCTTTTATGGCAGCACTCAGTCGAGATGCAATAACGACCGTGCCGGATATGCTTAAAGAGTCTGCTTATGCGATGGGTGCAACTAAGTTAGAAGTGATTAAAGACGTTGTTTTTCCCTATGCGAAGTCGGGGATTATTGGCTCCATTATATTGTCGTTTGGCCGAGCCTTGGGCGAAACAATGGCGGTCGCTTTTGTTATAGGCGGTGTTTACCAATTTGCAGGGAAAATCACTGATCCTACCAATTCGATTCCGGTGGTACTTGCCAATAGCTTTGCAGAATCAAGTGGGTTGAGCTTGTCTGTCCTGTTCTATTTGGCGCTTATCTTATTCGTTTTAAGTTTTGCAGTGATAGCGATTGCCAAGCTTTATTTCTTGAGGGGCAAGTAATGCGTCTAATAATGAATCGTGCATTTATTATCTTTTCAACACTGGCAGCTATCGTAGGGTTACTTTTCTTAGGGTGGATTTTATTTACATTGTTTTCAAAAGGCTTGCAAGGGTTAAGCTTCGATGTGTTTAGGAAAGACCTTATTGAGGGTGGCTTACGGAATGTAATTGTCGGTCAAATAATGATGTCAGGTATTGCTACATTTATCGGTATTCCTATTGGTATTCTTGCCGGTATTTATCTTCAAGAATATGGTGGCAATTCGAGAAGCACGGAGTTTTTACGTGACTTAAGTGACGTGATGATGTCGGCGCCGTCGATTGTAGTGGGCACGTTTGTTTATGCGATTGTTGTGGTACCTACTGGGCACACGAGTGGCTGGGCAGGCGTTTTAGCCTTGTTTATCTTAATGGTGCCTATTATTGTTAGAACAACCGATGATATGTTAAAGCTTGTACCTATTGAGCTTCGCGAGGCAGGGATTGCCATAGGTGCGTCTAAGTATCACGTGACGATGAACATCGTAGTGCGTTACGCTAAAGCAGGTATTTTAACGGGCATTTTGCTAGCGTTTGCTCGAGTGGTGGGCGAAACAGCGCCGTTGATCTACACCAGTGGTTCGAGTGAATTCTGGTCAACGGACCTAACGGGCACATTCCCATCTTTAACGGTATCAATCTATAACCTTGCGACCATGCCGGACGATAAAATGGTTCAGCTAGGCTGGACTGGAGCATTTTTATTAACGACTATGGTATTGATAATTAATTTGCTGGGTCGCTACGCTAGCAATAAAAAGAGATCGAAATAATGAAGAATATGATGGAAGTTAAAGATTTAACGTTTACTTATAGTGGTGCCAGTGAGCCGTCACTAAAAAGTATCTCATTACCAGTTGAAAAGAATAAAGTAACGGCATTGATTGGCCCCAGTGGCTGTGGCAAATCCACCTTGTTACGTGGTATGAACCGTATTCACGACTTATACCCAGGCCACCGTTATGAAGGTGCTATTAATCTTTTGAATCCGGATGAAAAAGGGTATACCAATATATTGGATATTAAAAAAGAAGCGGAGTTGATTCGTTTGCGTCAACGAGTTGGTATGATTTTTCAAAAACCGACGCCGTTCCCTATGACAATTTTTGAAAATATTGCTTATGGCTTAAGGCTTTCTGGGGTCAAAAAGCGAGCAGATCTTCAAGAAGTAGTTGAGCGATCTTTGCGCGATGCCGCGTTATGGGAAGAGGCGAAAGATCGTTTAGATCATGATGCACGTGGTCTTAGTGGAGGTCAGCAACAACGCTTGTGTATTGCACGGGCTATTGCGTTAAAACCCGAAGTTATTTTGTTTGATGAGCCGACCAGTGCGTTAGATCCTATTTCAACGCTGGCAATTGAAGAAATGATTTCTGTTCTTCGTGAACAATACAGTATCTGCATAGTGACGCATAACATGCAACAAGCGGCACGTATTTCTGATTACACAGGTTTTATGTATCTTGGTGAAATGATTGAATATGATCAAACCGACACCATTTTTATGAAACCATCACAAAAGCAAACAGAAGACTACATCAGTGGTCGATTTGGCTAAGGAGGCAGTATGACGACAGGGCAACATATTTCACATAAATTTGATGAAGAGGTTGAAGAAGTCACCAGCAGTGTGTTGAGCATGGGTGGTGTCGTGGTTCAGCAGATTGAAAAAGCGGTTAAAGCATTATTAGCTGGCGATAAAGAAATGGCCGAAGCGGTGATTGAAGGTGACCTAAAGGTGAATACCTTTGATGTGGACATTGATGAAATGTGCAATCGCATTATTGTTATGCGTCAGCCGACGGCGACGGATTTGCGTTTGATTATGGCCATTATCAAAACAACCAGTGATTTGGAAAGAATGGGCGATGAAGCAAAACGTATTGCCAGGCAAGCGATTGATATTTCTAAGCGAGGCGCATTGCCGGAGCAGTTTGATAGCATCGAACAAATGTCGACCCGTGTTACTGGTATGCTTAATAAGGCGTTAGATGCTTTTGCACGTAGAGATATCGATGAGTCTTTTAATGTCATTCATTTAGACCGAAAAGTTGATAAGGACTATGAAAATTTAGTACGTCAACAAATCACCTACATGATGGAAGACCCAAGAAAAATCCCCGTTGCTATTGATCTACTATGGTCATCAAGGGCATTGGAGCGTATAGGTGATCGCGCCTGTAATATTTGTGAATACGTTATTTACCTCGTAAAGGGGAAGGACGTAAGGCATGTTGAAATTAAAGAACTAAAAAAGCACCTGTAATTATTGCTCTTCCAGCTTGTCAGTAAAAAGCCCGCTTAGTTGCGGGCTTTTTGTTGCATAAAGCCAAAAAACAACAATTGTCATATAGCTGTCACATAGCTGTCATTTTACCGATCTAAAATTCTCCTGTGTTAAGAACGTATTTATTTAAATAACAAAGGATGAAAGATGAAACAAACAAAATTATCAGTTGCCATTAAGGCAACGTTATTAGGCGCATCAATTGCGCTTGCACCCGCTGCATTTGCTGTAGACAAAGAGTTATTAGATATTTTAAAGGCTAATGGCGCTATTACAGAAGATCAGTATATAGAGCTGTCAATGTCAAACATGATGAATAAGCAGAGTAAACCCTCTGATGAAATGCTTAAAAAAATGGCATGGGCTGGCAAAATTAAAGTAAAAGGTGACTTGCGCGTTAGAAATGAAAATAGAAGTTCATCAAATGGTGTTAGCACAAAAGGGCGCCAACGTTACCGTGCACGTATTGGCGTTTATGCGGACGTGACTGATAATGTAAAAGCAGGTATTCGTATTTCATCAGGTAAAAATGATACGGCTACATCAACGAATGAAACCATTGATGATAACTTTAATAAGGATGATGTAGGCATTGATTTAGCGTATATCAACTGGACGGCACTAAATGGGCTTGAGTTGATTGGTGGTAAATTTAAACAGCCTTGGGAACAAGTAAGCGGCGGTATGGTTTGGGATGGTGATTTAAATCCTGAAGGTGTAGCTGCACGTTATACAGCTGCATTGGGTGGAGCTCAAGTCATTACCAGTGCGGGTGTTCTTTCATTGGATGATAATGGTTCAAGTAGTTCAGAGGATGAAACAATCAACTTTGCTCAGGTTGCCACTAAATTTAAAGTTGCGGGTGCTAAATCTAAATTTGGCGTAAGTGTTTTCGATTTTTCTGAAGGTGACAATAATCCACTGGCTACTGCAAAGGGTAATGACGCAACTCAATTTCAACTAGTTGAACTGTTTGGCGAAACAAATGTTGATTTAGGTTTACCAGTTAAGCTTTATGGCCACTATGTGAAAAACAATGACGCTGATGGCGTAAATAGTGGCGAAGATACAGCATGGTTACTCGGCGTTGGAACAAAAATGGGTAAATGGAAAGCCAGCTATGATTATAGAGAAGTTGAATTAAACTCTGTTTTTGCAGCATTTAATGATTCAGATTTTGCTGATGGTTATACTGATTCAGAAGGTAGTCGTTGGAAGCTTTCATACGCCATCAATAAGAACTTTAGCGTAGGGACGACTTACTTAGATACCGAAATGGGTACATTAACGTCTAAAGGTAAAGGTGATGTTGATACCTGGCAAATTGATTTAAAAGCCAAATTCTAAAACACTAAAACAGATCCTTGTTTTAAGCCCTGACAGGATGTCGGGGCTTTTTTTTGTCTATTGCTAGCAGATTTTATCGTTTGCCTTTATATTGACCGACAATAAACAACCAAGGTTGAATGCAATGGCATCAAAAAATTACTTATCAGGCATCTTTGGCCCATCCCCAGTGGCTCCGCTTCAGTCGCATATGAAGCTGGTCGACCAATGTGTATCAAAACTAGTTGATTTGTTTGAGTATATGGCTAAAGGCGATACCGATGCGGTAAAAGAGGTGTATCACCAAATAGCCGCGTTAGAACAAAAAGCAGACGACCAAAAACATTTATTACGAGAGCATTTGCCGAGTGGGCTTTTTATGCCGATTGATCGGCAAGACTTGCTGGATTCGTTGCGTGTTCAAGATTTGCTAGCAAACCGTGCGCGCGATATTGCTGGCATTGTTGTTGGTCGTCAGCTTCAATTTCCTGAACACGCGAGCGTTCAAGTGATTGAATTGGTTAAAGCGACGGTTAAAACCTGCCATCAAGCGCTTAAAGTGGTTAACGAACTGGATGAGCTAGTCGAGACGGGCTTTAGAGGGCATGCTGTTCGTGTGGTGGAAAGCATGTTGATAGAGCTCGATGAGTTGGAGTCAGAAACAGACCGTATTCAAGTGGAGTTACGCACAGCGTTATTTGAGGTGGAAAAAGACTTATACGCAGTTGATGTGATGTTTATGTATCGCATCATTGAATCGATTGCGGATATTGCGGACGATGCCGAACGTGTGGGTCGTCGTTTCCAAATCATGCTATCTAAATAAGGGGAGTTTGCAGTGGATTACGGAACAACTTATTTAGTATTAGCTGTCGTTTTTGGTTTATTTATGGCTTGGGGTATTGGTGCGAACGATGTAGCCAATGCGATGGCAACGTCTGTTGGTTCTAAGGCGATTACAATTAAACAAGCGATCCTTATCGCAGCAGTGTTTGAATTTGCCGGTGCGGTATTGGCGGGTGGGCAAGTCACATCAACCATTCGAAAAGGAATTGTTGACGTTTCTGATTTGGGTGCTACGCCTGACATACTGGTGCTGGGCATGTTAGCGGCCTTATTAGCGGCGGGAACTTGGCTATTGATTGCATCGAATAGAGGTTGGCCTGTATCGACAACGCACTCAATTGTTGGCTCAATTGTTGGTTTTGCTATTGTTGGGATAGGGTTTGACGCGGTTCAATGGGGTAAAGTTGGAACGATCGTGATGAGTTGGGTGACGTCGCCTTTATTAGCGGCTATTTTCTCTTTTTTAATTTTTAGGAGTGTGCAGAAGCTAATATTAGAAACCGATGCGCCGTTAGATAATGCGAAAAAATGCGTACCGTTTTATATCTTCTTCGTTGGTTTTATCATAGCGATGGTGACCATTGTTAAAGGGTTGAAACACATTGGTCTAGAAATTAAAGGGATGGATGCGATATATATTGCTACTGCGGTAGGTATTATTGTGATGTTGTTAGGCAAGTATTTAATCAGCCGATTAAAGTTTGAAGCGTCTGATAATATCGATTTTCATTACACTAATGTCGAAAAAATATTTAGCGTGCTGATGTTGTTAACGGCTTGTGCGATGGCTTTTGCGCATGGCTCAAACGATGTGGCTAATGCAATTGGTCCTTTGGCGGCGGTAGCGAGTATTGTTGATAGTGGTGAACTGTCTCAAAAATCAGCACTTCCAATTTGGATATTATTTGTAGGTGGTATCGGTATTGTTTTGGGCTTGGCCATGTATGGACGAAAAGTGATTGAGACCGTTGGGACAAAAATTACAGAGCTAACACCCAGTCGTGGTTTTTGTTGTGAGGTCTCTGCTGCCACTACTGTTGTCATAGCGTCAGGTATTGGTATGCCGATTTCAACCACACACACATTGGTGGGAGCTGTATTAGGGGTTGGCATGGCTAGAGGCATCTCTGCCTTAAATCTGGGTGTGATTCGCAGCATCTTCATGTCTTGGGTTATTACTTTGCCGATTGGTGCCGGCTTGGCAATTGTTTTCTTCTTTTTACTTAAAGGGATTTTTAGTTAACGTCTTTTCTGCTTTGGGCGCTTTAGGGTGATTAGCACCAGTATATTTAACGGTCATTAGCTTAATGCTTGAATTATCGAGTCGTTTTGGATTAATAACGCCATTTTTTTAAGAATACCCCTCCACAAAAATTGTTTATCTGCTAAAGTTTTAGTGTTGTCTTGCCGATTATTTATAGCGATAACTAGACTTTAAAATTAAGGAAATACTTTGGATTTAGCGACTTTAATAGGTTTTGTGGGTGGTTTAGGTATCATTATTGCTGCTATCGCAACAGGCGGTGATGTGATGATGTTTGTTGATGTACCGTCTGTTTTGATTGTTGTGGTAGGGACGTTTATGGTGACACTGATGCAGTTATCGATCTCGGAATTTTTGAGCTCGTTTAAAGTCGCCATCAAAGCATTCATGAATAAAAATGATAATCCTATAGATCTCATCGCAAAAGCGGTGGAACTGTCTGATGTGGCGCGTAAAAATGGGCTGTTAGCGTTAGAGGATCAAGAAGTTGATAATGAATTTCTTAAGCGCGGCCTGAGCCTTTGTGTGGATGGTCATGACGCAGCGATGGTGCAAAAATTATTAGGTCGAGACATGGATTTAGCCATAGGTCGCCATGAAGTGGGTCAAAATATGTGGAAGTCGGTAGGTGGTATGGCACCAGCGATGGGGATGATTGGGACGCTTGTGGGTTTGGTACAAATGTTGGCAAACATGTCTGACCCTGCGGCAATTGGGCCTGCGATGGCCGTGGCCTTATTAACCACCTTGTACGGGGCAGTTATCGCGAATGCTTTTGCGTTGCCCATGTCGGCCAAGCTGGCAAGTATTAGTCATAATGAGCGACTCAATAAAGCGCTTATTTTAGAAACAATTCAAAGTATTCAAGAAGGGATGAATCCACGGGTTTTAGAAACATTGCTTAAAACATATTTGCCTGAAAGTAAGCGTTCATCTGTCGGTGAGCCAGAAGAGGCTGAAGGATAATGGTTCAACCAGTGGCTTAATATGAGTGATGATAATTGCCCAAAGTGTGAAGAAGGTCTTCCTGCATGGATGGGTACGTTTGCAGATTTAATGTCTTTATTGATGTGCTTTTTTGTTTTGCTATTGTCTATGGCAACTATGGACGCGAATCGATTTAAGAAAATGGCGGATTCACTAAATGATGCGTTTGGGGTACAAAGGCAAGTAATCGCTTATGAAATTGTTAAAGGCACCAGTGTCGTTGCGCAACACTTTAGTCCTGCGGCGGGTGACCCGACAATCTTGGAGGAGGTGCGACAGCAGACAACCGACTCGGAAAGAGAGTTTTTAGGGAAAGACTCGGAGTCCGACTCAGAACAGACAAAAGAAGAGGACGCTAAAAAGCAAGAAGAGGTAGAGGCGAAAGCGCAAATTGTGACCGAGTATGTTGAAGCGACCGAGCAAAAAATTAGTGATGCGAAGGAATTAGCGGAAGAGATAAAAGAGTTTATGGTTGAGGAAATTGACCAAAACATGGTGAGTGTCGAGACAGATCTTGATCGAGTGATAATTAGGATTCATGAGAATGGCTCATTTTCCTCAGGTAGTGCGGAATTTAACCCTGAGTTTTTACCTATTATGGATAAAATTACAGCCGTTGTGAATGGGAGTAACGGAACAGTCACTGTGGCAGGGCATACAGATAATATTCCAATTAAGGCAGGGCTCTATCGGTCTAATTGGGAACTCTCAGCGGCCCGTGCTGTGACAGTTGCAGAAACCTTGTTGAATGATGGGACTGTTGATGAAAAAAGATTGGTTATCGAGGGTCATGCTGATACGGTTCCATTGGTGGATAACGAGACGCCAGAAAATAGAGCGCAGAATAGGCGTGTGGAAATTATTTTAATTCAGGGCGAAATGCCGCAAGATTTAAGTAACCCAATTTTAGATGTGGTGAAACAATAATGAGCGAAGAAATAGGACAAGAACGCAGGCGTTTTTTTAGAATAGATGATGAATTAGCATTAAGCTATCGTGTAATTCACAGTGATGAATTGAATGTTGATGAGTCAATAACTGCAGAGGATACGCCTGCTTCCTTAGCCAATGAGTTGGAAAAAATGAATGAGGTCTCGCGTATACATTTTCGCCATGTGGAAAAGGAATCACCGGAAGTAGCGCGCTACTTTTCCTTTATAGAAGCTAAAATTAATTTATTAGCCCACCATATAATGATGGGTAGTGAGGATTTATTTGTAAAAACAACTCAGCCCGTTAACCTTAGCGGTTCTGGTGTTTCATTCACAACAGATAGCGAATTGAACGTGGGTGGTTGTGTGGAAGTGAAATTCATTTTAAGGCCATCATTAGCGAGTATAAAAAGCTTAGCAAAGGTCGTTTCTTGTCGACCCAGCGATGAAAAATTCACCATGGCGGTTGAGTTTACTCAACTGAGCGACGATGATCGAGATTTGCTTATTCGTCATGTGGTTAAAAAGCAAATGAATGATATTCGTGAACAAAACGACTAGCACCCATTATCTTTTCAATGTCTTTCTTTTTCAGCCTACATGAAGTTGTTATGCTTTTTTAATGGAGCTAACGGCTATACATAAAGCGATCTTAAAACGAATGGCCAAGGGTCATTTTTTTTCTGGGCAAGAGTTGGCTAATGAGTTGAATGTTAGTCGTGCCTCTATTTGGAATTATCTCAAAAAACTTGAAGCGGCTGGTTTTGAGTTTCATGCCGTTAAAGGGAAAGGTACTCGTCTAAAACGGCCTATTGAGCTGCTCGACAAACAACAAATTATTTCAAGCGTATCTGCAGAACGGCAGCACTTACTGCAGCATCTAGATTTACTGGATATTTGTCCATCAACGAATCTGCACATTGCTCAGCAACATAGTCTAAAACCACTACCTAATGGGGCAATTTGTATGGCGGAAATGCAAACTATGGGTCGAGGCCGTTTAGGTAAAACCTGGGTTTCTCCGTATGGGCAGAACCTTTACGTTTCTTTTTTGTGGAATTTTAAGGGTGGAGTATCAACCTTGTCAGGCTTAAGTTTGGCGTGTGGGGTTGCTGTCTGTCATGCGCTTAAAGAACTAGGCATGAGTGGCCATGGCTTGAAATGGCCGAATGATGTTTTGTGGGAAGGAAAAAAGCTTGGTGGTATTCTGGTCGACATACAAGGAGAAAGTCAGGGGGGGTATACAGCCGTTGTTGGTATCGGGCTTAATTATCAAATGAACTCAGCGGCGTCTAATGAGATTGATCAACCATGGACTGACGTGCATAAGGCCTGCGGTGGAACAATTGGGCGAAACAAACTGGCGGCTTGCTTGCTTGAGCATGTTTTATCTGTGCTTCATGGCTACGAAGAAGGTGGTTTATTACCCCATGTAGGCCCTTGGAATGACTATGACTGTTACAGAGGTCAGCCGGTCCGCATTATATCCGGAGGGCAGTTTGAAGAAGGGGTTGCGAATGGTATTTCAAATACAGGGGAGCTACTTTTATTAAAGGCTAATGGTTCTGTAAAGAATATTATGTCTGGTGAGGTTAGTTTGAGGTTGCGAGACACTTAAATGCTTAAGTTATATATAGATAGGGGCAATACAGCGCTTAAGTGGCAGTTGGTTAAGCATTCGATGTTGGTGGATGAAGCTGTTTTTAGTAACGATGTGGCTTTGTCTGAGGGCTTGGCCGAACTTGCAAAACTGTCCTTGTGTTCTATTTATGTTTCAAGTGTTGCATCTAACGATTTTTGCCAGCAGCTCACCGCTTGGGCTAAGGAGAATGGCCAGCCTATACCTGTATTTGTAGAAAGTACACGTGAGGCCGGTGGCGTTATTAATGCTTATAAAGAGGCGGGCCAGTTGGGCGTGGATCGCTGGTTAGCAATGATCGCAGCTCGGTCTGTCTACGCGGGAATGTTGTGCGTTGTGGATAGCGGTACGGCGCTGACCATGGATTTCATACTAGAAAACGGTGAGCATTTGGGGGGGGTCATCGTTCCGGGCGCAACGTTAATGCAGCATAGTTTGCTTAATAATACTCAAAAAATTCATATAACTGATACCTTAAACAATAAGTTGTTAGGCAGGAACACGAGTGAGGCGGTTGTTTTTGGTATAGAGCAAATGTTGCAAGTGTTTGTGCGAGAAAAGGTGGCTGAAATAGAGCGGGAGCATAATAAAAAGGCGACGGTTATCTTAACGGGTGGCCACGCGAAGGTTTTGGCGAAAGGCTTATCAACGGATGTATATTTGGAAAAAGACTTGGTATTACAAGGCCTAAAAATATTGTCTAAAGACTACAAATGAAACAGCTATTCTTCTTATTGGCTTTTTTGAATATTGTGTACTTTTTTTGGGGGCAAACGGCGACCGAAAAAACCCTCACTTTGGATGACAACGTGCCGTTGTATCAAGAAAGTCAGCTAGAAAAACTAGAACTGATTTCAAAAGATGAGCTGTCTAAGCGGGTTACTAGGGAGCCACTTATGGAAAGTAAGCCCGAAAAAAGTACACTAACAGTGGTCATTGAATGTTATAGAGTGGGTGATTTTGCAACAGAAGATGACGCGAATGAGTTGTTAAATACATTGAGTGGCCTTAATGGGCTTATGCAGGTTGTTCCTTTTATAGTGTCCAATGAGTTTTGGGTTGTTTACCCCTTCAATGGAGACTGGGGTCAGTCACTACAAAATTTAGAGCAGTTAAAAGCCAAAGGCGTGACTGATTTATGGTTAGTGCCTAAGGGGGATTATAAAGGGGTGATTTCTTTAGGTTTATTTATCAAGCCGGATAGAGCTGATAATAGATTGAGAGAATTGGCGGAGAAACAATTTGAGGCGGAGATTATCAAAAGGGAAAAATCTCGCTATGGCGTTAAGGTGGAAATAAACGGTGGTGAGGCGGTCATTCAGCACTATTTAGACAACCTTGAAACGGATCAAAAACATAGTCTTCGTAAAATTAGTTGTTAAGCATTGCTCGAAATTTTCATTTCGATTAGAATAGCCGCCCTGACGCTGGTGTAGCTCAGTCGGTAGAGCAGCTGATTTGTAATCAGCCGGTCGGTGGTTCGAATCCTCTCACCAGCTCCAATTAAAAAAGGCCCTAGTTTTTAACTAAGGCCTTTTTATTGTCTATCTGTTTTTTTTGACGCTAGCGAGCCAAGAAATCTAGGGTCAGTGAGTTGAATTTCTCTGCATGTTCCCACTGCGCCCAATGTCCACATTTGCTAAGGATGTGAAGGTCTGCATTAGGAATACCCCATAGGAACTTAAGCCCATGATCTAATGGGCAGAAGCGATCATCACGACCCCATATAATGAATGTTTCAGCTTGTACCTTATCCAAGTTAGGTGTGAAGTCACTGACGATGATGTTTGAAGTTGCAAAGCTCTTCATAAAGTTTTCAAGATGCTCAGGCTTTCTCATCATGTTCTCAAAACGACCCTCAATGAGTTCGTCACTCATTAATGATGGGTCGTAGACGAATACTTCAATCATTTTTTTCAGCGCTTCAAGAGAAGGGTTTTGGTATAGCGCTACTAGCAACTTAATGCCTTCAAGTGGCATGGGTGAAAACATGCTTTGCCCGCCACCGCCAGCACCCATTAACACCATTTTTCCTAAGCGTTCTGGGAATTCAAGGGAAAAGCTAAGAGCGCTAGCGCCGCCCATTGAGTTACCAACTAAATGAGCTTTCTCAATGCCTAGCTCATCCATCATACCTTTGATCGCACGTGCATTCAGTACGTCACGCGCTAGGTCTGTAACAACAGCGTCAGATTTATTAAAACCAGGGCAATCTAATAAGATGGTGCGGTATTTTTCTGAAAAAACGTCAATATTTCGAGAGAAATTACTCCAACCTGCTGCGCCGGGTCCGCCACCGTGCAACATAATGACGGTTTCATCTCCGCTGCCTGCTTCGTTATAGTGCAAGTTCATGTCGAGGTTTTTAATGTGGATGTTTTTACTGGTGTTTTGTTCTGTAAGAGTAGTCATGTGCCTGCCTATAGTTTTTATATTGTTTGATTAAATACAGTTTTAGATTAATAGAGCTATAGAGATAACCTCCATTATCTTATTTAGATTAGATTTTACTGATATAAGTAAAGGGTTACCAGAAAAAACTGACCTGAGAATTACCGCTCTTGATATAGAGCAATAACGAACGGTGCTGATGAGAATACTGTTTAAAAATACTCTGATGTTTCGGTTTAAAAAAGGTTTTAGCTACTTTTTTGTTGTATACGCCTAATCCAATTGCAAAAAATGACGAAATTAGCGAAAATACACGGTTCATTTGGCGTAGTGCCGTTCATCTTCTTCTGGTTATCTAAAATAGTAGGTGCTTGAAGAACTAGCATTGGAAAGAATTATGAAAAAAACGATGTACGAAAAAATATGGGAAAGTCACTTTGTTCACCAAGAACCGGGTCAGGCTCCTTTGTTATATGTAGATAGGCATTTGATGCACGAGGTGACAAGCCCTCAAGCGTTTGAAGGTCTTCGCATGGCGAATAGACCGGTACGCAATCCGCATAGTATTTTGGCAACGATGGATCATTGTGTGCCGACTAAAAATCGTGACCTTCCTATTGCTGACCCGATCGCTAAAAAGCAGATTGAAACAATGGCAGAAAATTGCGAAGAAAACGGTCTTAATTTGTACGATATGAAGAGCCCAGATAATGGGGTGATTCATGTAGTAGTACCGGAACACGGTTTTGTGCACCCAGGCATGGTGGTTGTTTGCGGCGATAGCCATACGGCAACACACGGTGCGTTTGGCGCATTAGCATTTGGTATTGGTACATCAGAAGTAGAGCATGTAATGGCAACGCAAACGTTACCACAACAAAAATCTAAAACGATGCTGGTTCAAGTGGATGGTGAGCTGTCTAAGCATTGCACAGCAAAAGATATCGCGTTGGCCATTATCGGTGTGACGGGTACGGCGGGTGGTACTGGTTATGTAATTGAGTACGCTGGTGAAGCGATCGAAGCATTGTCTATGGAAGGCCGTATGACGGTTTGTAATATGGCAATTGAAGCGGGTGCACGCGCAGGCATGGTTGCACCAGATCAAAAAACGTTTGATTTCCTAGAGGGTAAAGAGTTTGCGCCTAAAGGCGAGCACTGGGAACAGGCTTTGGCATATTGGGCTTCATTGGCCACCGATGAGGGTGCTGAATATGACGCGGTATTGACTTTAAATGCAGCTGATATTTCACCACAGGTAACGTGGGGAACCTCGCCTGAGCAAGTAGTCGGCGTGGGCGGCACGGTGCCAGCCCCTGAAAGTTTTGCCGACAAAGGTAAGCGTTTAGCGTGTGAAGGCGCACTTAAGTATATGGATCTTAAGGCGTCAACTAAAATGACCGATATCAATATTGATTACGTGTTTATTGGTTCATGTACGAATGGCCGTATTGAAGATTTCCGTGACGCCGCTGAGGTGGCAAAGGGTACAACGGTTGCAAAAGGTGTAACTGCGATTGCTGTTCCAGGGTCTGTTCACGTAAAAATTCAAGCCGAAAAAGAAGGTATCGATAAAATCTTTAAAGACGCGGGTTGGGAGTGGCGTGATCCGGGCTGTTCTATGTGTTTAGCGATGAACGGCGATGAGTTAAAAGACGGTCAACGTTGTGCGTCTACATCAAACCGTAACTTCGAAGGGCGTCAAGGTAAAGGTGGTCGAACACACCTTGTTTCACCTGCAATGGCGGCGGCAGCAGCAGCAGCCGGTCACTTCGTTGATATCAGTAAATTGGGTTAAGGCTATGGAAAAATACACAAAACACGAAAGCATTGCGGCATTAATGAACCGTAATAACGTTGATACCGACCAAATTATTCCGAAACAGTTTCTGAAAAAAGTAGAGCGTAGTGGTTTTGGCGTGCACTTGTTTCATGATTGGCGTTATAACGCCGATGGCGTGACGGAGAACCCAGAATTTGAGCTAAATAAGCCAGCCTTTAAAGGCGCTAAGGTGCTTGTTTCAGGTGATAATTTCGGTTGTGGCTCATCACGTGAGCACGCACCTTGGGCGATTGCGGATTATGGGTTTAATACGATTATTTCGACCAGCTACGCAGACATTTTTTATAACAATTGCTTTAAAAACGGTATTTTGGCGATCAAAGTAGATGCTGATCAGTTACAAATGTTGATGGATGAAATTTCCGCCAATGAAGGGGTTAAATTTATCGTTGACCTTGAAGAACAGCAAGTTATTACCCCTGCGGGTAATGGCTTTAAATTCGAAATAGATCCGTTCCGTAAAGATAACATGTTGAATGGGCTTGATGATATTGGCTTAACGCTAAAACACGTTGACAAAATAAGTGCTTTCGAAGAAGAGCATAAGAAGCGTTTTCCTTGGCTTTGGGCGAGTTAAGCATAGCGTTTAGTCAATAAGTGATAGCGATGGAATCAAGGTATATTCAAATTATGGATACGACCCTGCGTGATGGTGAGCAAACGCAGGGCGTGTCGTTTTCGCCTGCTGAGAAAGTCAGTATTGCAAAAGCATTGCTTGAATCATTGCGTGTGGACCGTATAGAGGTGGCTTCGGCTTGTGTTTCTGAAGGGGAGCAAGAAGCAGTTAGCAGTATCAGTGAATGGGCAAAAGCCAAAGGCTTTGATGGTAAAGTTGAAGTGTTGGGTTTTGCCGATCACAAACGAAGCGTGGACTGGATTGTTGCTGCTAACGGACAAGTGATCAACCTGCTCACTAAAGGTAGCGAGAAACATTGTCGAGAGCAGCTAGGTAAAACCTTAGAAGAACATGTTGAGCAAGTGCTCAATACAGTCAACTATGCCTTGGAGCAAGGTTTAAAGGTTAATGTTTACCTCGAAGATTGGTCGAACGGTTACGCTGATAGCCCAGAGTACGTATTTGCCTTTATGGACAGCATTAAAGATGCAGGCATTGACCACTTTATGTTGCCGGATACCTTGGGCGTCATGTCGCCTGATGAGGTTTTTGATGCGCTGAGTGATATGTGTGCAAGGTTTCCTGGTGTTCAGTTTGACTTTCATCCACATAATGATTACGGGCTGGGTACCGCCAACATCATGGCAGCCGTTCGGGCAGGTGTTAGTGCAATACACTGTACGGTGAACTGCCTAGGTGAGCGTGCAGGCAATGCGTCTGTCTCAGAAGTAACCGTTGTTTTACGCGATAAGATGGGGATGAAGCTATCCATTGATGAGAGTAATATCGTCCGCCTAAGTAATATGGTGGAAAACTTCTCTGGCAAGTGGGTGGCGGCTAATGCGCCTATTATTGGAGATGATGTGTTTACTCAGACGGCCGGCATTCATGCCGATGGTGATAAGAAAGGCGGTTTATACGAAAGTAAGCTCAGCCCAGAACGTTTTTCAAGGATTCGTAGTTATGCTTTGGGGAAAATGAGCGGCAAAGCATCGCTGAGCAAAAACTTAGAACGTTTAGGTATTACGCTATCGGAAGAAAATCAAAAGAAAGTGTTGGAACGTATTGTACGGTTGGGTGACTCTAAGCAAACGATCACCACCGAGGATTTGCCGTTTATTATTGCCGATGTGTTGGAAAGCGAAAGCTACAAGCATATTCGCTTGCTTGACTGCACCATAACTAGCCGCTTAGACCAGTCGTCCGTTGCTAACATCAGCGTTAACATTAAAGGCAGCGAACACAAAGCCAGCGGCGAAGGAAACGGTGGATTTGATGCATTTATACAGGCGGTTAATCAAGTACTTGTTAACTACGATACTGTGTTGCCAGAGCTGGAAGATTACGAAGTGAGAATTCCAAAGGGTGGGCACACTAATGCGCTCACAGAGTGTGTTATTACTTGGGCTAACGAGCGCAAAATGCGTAAAACGCGCGGTGTACATGCTAACCAGGTATTTGCGTCTATCTTGGCAGCACTACGGATGATTAATATTCAATTACATGAAAATGCTTGATCGTAAATGTTAACAATTAGGTAATAAAAAAGGCTTACATTATGTAAGCCTTTTTTATGTCAATATCGTCAATGCTAGACTGTTGGCATAGCTCTCAATTTTTCAACGACTTTGTCACCAAACGCTTCGGTGCTGATCATGTTGACACCGCTACCGGGTTTAGATAAGTCAGCGGTAGAATAACCATCAGCAAATACACCTTGCATAGCGTTCCAAACGTTCTTCGCTTCAGCAGGCATATCAAAGCTATACTCAAGCATCATAGCGACAGAGCCAATCATTGAATATGGGTTAGCAATATTTTGCCCTGCAATATCTGGAGCAGAACCATGTGATGGCTCGTAGTAGGCTTTTTCATCGCCTAAGCAAGCTGAAGGCATTAAGCCTAGTGAGCCGAGAATGCCGCCACCTTGGTCGCTCAAGATATCGCCAAACATATTTTCCATTACCATCACGTCAAACTGCGTTGGTTTTAGGCAAAGTAAGGTGGCTACGGCATCAACCAGAATATTGATAACTTTAACGTCAGGGTATTCGGTTGCTACTTCTTCCATAACTTCATTCCAAAGAACGGATGACTTCAATACGTTGCTTTTATGGATGTTGTGCAAAACTTTTTTGCGGCTATTGGCCAATTTGAATGCGTGATGCATGATTTGGCGAATTTGCGCTTCATCGTATTCCAACGTTTCTTTCACATAGCGTAGGCCTTTGTCGTTTACACCGACTTCTTTTTCGCCGAAGTATAAACCGCCGACCAATTCACGAATCATTATCAAATCAATGCCATCACCAATAACTTCAGGCTTTAACGGCGAGAAATGGGCAAGGCTTTGAGGAAGAGAAACAGGGCGGTAGTTAGCGTACGTGTTGTAGCGTTTACGCATTGGTAGTAATGCACCACGTTCAGGTTGCTTATCAATGGGGATTTTTTTCGATTCTTCATGACTTAAACCGATAGGGCCTTTAATAATGGCATCGGCCTGATCGCAAATATCTTTGGTTTCTTGTGGAAAAGCATCACCGGTTTCAAAGTAGGCGCATGCGCCAAAGAGTGCAGGCATTAATTCAAACGTTACATCATTGCGTTCTTCAACGAGCTTCAGAACCTTAACGGCTTCTTGCATAATTTCTGGGCCAATTCCATCACCGGCCATGACGGCAATTTTGTAATTTTTCATGAGTTTACCTATTGATTTTCTGAATATAAACGGTGCATTTTACGCGACTAGGCGTTTGTATGCCATTATCACTTAGATTGTTTTTAAGTCTGTAGGCGCTTCACGTATAATCACCGCCTTTATAGAATTTCAAAGAGAGTATCTTATGGCTTTAAATTGTGGAATCGTTGGCTTGCCGAATGTTGGTAAATCAACCCTTTTTAATGCGTTGACTAAAGCAACCATTGCAGCAGAAAACTACCCATTCTGCACGATTGAGCCGAATACGGGTATTGTTCCCGTGCCTGATTTACGCTTGGATAAGCTAGCGCAAATCGTCAACCCAGAGCGCGTCATACCCACAACATTTGAGTTTGTGGATATTGCAGGCTTGGTGGCAGGTGCATCAAAAGGGGAAGGGTTAGGTAATCAGTTCTTGGCGAATATTCGTGAATCTGATGCGATTGCGCATGTAGTGCGTTGTTTTGAAGACGATGACGTGATTCACGTTGCTGGAAAAATTGATCCATTGGCTGATATAGAAGTGATTCAAACTGAGTTAGCGTTAGCCGATATGGCATCGCTAGATAAGGCGTTAACTAAAGCGACGAAAGCATCGAAGTCTGGCAATAAAGACGAGTTAAAACGTAAAGCCTTGATAGAAAAAGCGTTGGCCCATTTAGATTCAGATATTACGTTAAGAACATTAGGCTTGGATGACGATGAATTGAAGTCATTTTCGGATCTGCAACTGCTTACCTTAAAACCCATGCTATACATTGCCAATGTGCAAGAAGATGGTTTTGAAAATAACCCGCACTTGGATGCGGTGGCAAAATTAGCTAAAGAAGAAAGTGCAGAAATTGTTGCTGTTTGTGCGGCGATGGAAGCAGAAATTATTCAATTAGAAGAAGATGAACGAGCCGAATTTCTGGAAGAGATGGGGTTGGAAGAACCAGGCTTGAACCGAGTTATTAGAGCCGGTTATCACTTACTGGGTCTGCAAACATACTTTACTGCTGGGGTAAAAGAAGTGAGAGCCTGGACGATTAAGCAAGGCGCCACAGCACCACAAGCAGCGGGTGTTATTCATACCGATTTTGAAAAAGGTTTTATCCGCGCAGAGATCACCGCCTATGAAGATTTTGTTCAATACAATGGAGAGCAGGGCGCAAAAGAGGCAGGCAAGTTAGGCGTTCAAGGTAAAGATTACATTATGCAGGATGGAGACGTCACTCACTTTAGGTTTAATGTGTAAAAATTGGCGTGTATATGCTTGTTTGGCTTGACAAAATAAGCCGAAACCACGAAAATTCACAGCCTTCAAAGTATGGTCATGTAGCTCAGCTGGTTAGAGCACAGCATTCATAATGCTGGGGTCGGTGGTTCAAGTCCACCCATGACCACCATTTCAAGCCCTTCCATTTCAAATTACGCGATTATCTTAGGTGCGTTCATTTTGTTTTTGGACGTTATCAATGACCGGGCAGTTCAAATATCCGTGTCGAGGCGAAATAATCAAAATTGAATTTCGTTAACTCGCCTGCTTGCAGTCCGGGTATGGGTAGTAAGCGGACGGTTAATGGTTTGTCCAAGGCCATGGCCAACTGGGCTGTGTCGCGCATTAACCCTTCGACTTGATTCTGTGGCAAGTTACCGCTAACAGGTATAACATCTAGGCCTGTCGCTCCAACTGCGGAGCAAGCTAATAGAGTTGAAATGCCGAAACCTTGAGTCTTGGCGCTTTCTGCCAGTACGGCATCTTCTAATGGCAATAGCATGATTCCGCAATAACCTGCCCGTTGAAACTCTGCTGCATCTAGGCTTTGTTTGATTAGAGCGACTGCTGATATTGTTCCTGGTCCGCCAAAGGGTTCGTTAGTTAGTAATTCCACTATGCGGCCGAAAGAGCGGGGGATGCTTGGGTAGGGTGAGGGTGTCATGTCAATGCCTCGGTATTCCAACCCATTGCAGGTAGCTGCTTTGGTTCCTAAACTATCAAGCTTTGCACCTAGGGCGTTAAAACTGGCGGTTAAGGCAGGTGCAGATAACCAACGTTCTTCAGCGCCATCGATTGATTCTAATAAATCTACTACGGTGTCAGCGGATTCGATGGCGATTGAAAATGCAGACGGGTAGTTGCCGTCGTGCCAAGCTGCGGGGAAGAAAGGGCTAAATGCGGGCATGTTGGCAACCATGCAGTAGCGTAGGTTCCCAAAACCGTCCGCTTTCATGGGTGCGTTATCAATCACCACTTGCGCGGCCAGTGGTAAAAGTTCTGCTTTGAATCCCGCTGTTTGGTCTGCAAGTTGTACCGAGGTAAATACCCAATCAGTTGCACTAATGACGGCAGGTAATCTAGCTAGTAGTTGTTTGAGTAAGCCGGTATCAAGACGTTTATCACCCGTTGTCGAACTGGCTCCGAGCGTGCCTAAGGCCATATGTTTAAAACCCGCTTCACTAGCAGTTTGCTCATACTGCCGTGCAAATGTGGCTAACTGCTCGGTGGTGGCGCCGCGGGGCAACAGCTGCTCCAAGGGTTGAGTTGCTAGCCGCAAACTTTGTACGGCAAAGCCAGCCTCAGTAAATAGCTTCCTAATCTGCATAGCCTGTTTACCCAATGGAGCAATGTGTTGTTGCATCTGTTGCAAGCTGGCATGAGCCGGAAGTTGAGTAAAAAAAGTAATCGCGCGAATTTCCATCGGTACTCCTAAGTATTAGACGTTAAGCTAAAGTATACGGCTTGAGGTAATATTCGTCCGTATTGCCTTTATTGTTTTAATCTTCAGAATCAATGAGCAGAAGAGTTTTTCAGTAATTGACTATAGGCTATACATATTTCTAATGTTATTAAATCGTTATAGCCTAAGTTAAGCGTAGTTCGCACGTTATGATATTAGGATCCTCAGTTTTCGTTTGAACTGTAAACCCAACTTTCTTGCAGATAGAAATCATCACCTCGTTCTCTTTTAGAACATCCCCATAAAGGCCTTTTAGACCTTGCTTTTTAGCGTAAGAAATAAGTCGATACATTAATAAAGTTCCAAGGCCTTGGCCGCTGACCAAGTGGTTTACAACCAATGCAAATTCAGCATAATCACCCGATGAGTCTATTATTAAACGGGCAACTGCATGTAGTTTCCAATCGGGTGTTCCATTGGGGTCTGTTGCAACGAATGCCATTTCGCGGTCATAATCAATTTGTGTGAAACGGGCAGCCATTGAATGGTTCATTTCTTTAATGGCATGAAAAAATCTAAAGCGAATCTCTTCTTTTGTTAACAGTTCAAAGTTCTTTATCAGTGCGGGCTCATCTTCCGGTTTAATCGGTCTTATTTGGAATGTTTTACCTGAACTAAGCCGAACCAGTTCTTCATATTTTTGTGGGTAAGGTGGAATCGCTAGTAACTTTGCCCCTGATACTTTACTGAGAGAGACTTTGATTCTTGCATCAAGCGCAATAACACCGTTCTTATCGGCCAATAAAGGGTTAATGTCTAACTCTGCTAAATGGTCAAGGTCAATCACCATCTGAGAGAGTTTGATTAACGTTAGTTGTAAAGCATCCATGTTGATGGGGTCTTGGTCTCGATAGCCTTTTAATAGCTGATAAACCTTTGTTCTAGCAATCATATCCTTCGCTAGCTTTAGGTTTAGTGGGGGTAGAGCAAGTGCCTTATCGTTAAGTATTTCAACAGCGGTTCCGCCTTGACCAAACAGTAAAACGGGGCCAAATGTATCGTCATTTAAAACACCTAAAATTAACTCATGAGCACCTTTGGCATTAACCATGCGTTGAACCGTAAAGCCTTCAATTTTTGCATCGGGGCGTATGTTTCTAGTGGTTTTTTCAATATCGACAGCGGCCTGCTGAACGGCTTCGGAGCTTTGCAAATCTAGAGCAACCCCATGAACATCTGATTTATGCAAAATGTCGGAGGAAAATAGTTTAATAACAATAGGGAAGCCCATTTTTTCCGCAATAGCAGCGGCTTCTTCAGGAGATTTTGCTAGTTGACTCTCGACCGTTGGAATGCCGTATGCTTGTAAAACAGCCTTTGCCTCCAGTTCATTGAGCCACTCTCGCCCTTCAGAGAGAACCTTCGCGACAACCCCCCAGGCTTTGTCAGAATCAAACGTTAAATCCGCCGCAAGAGCGGGGGGTGTTTCCATTAAGTTATCTTGATTGCGTTTGTAACGGACCAAATGCATAAAGGAGTTAACAGCAGCTTCTGGTGTTGCATAGGTTGGAATATGTTGCTTAGCAAATAGTGCTCGGCTTTTTTCAGCCGTGGCACATCCTGCCCAACTAGTGAGTAAGCATTTGTTGCTATTTTGTGCAATGTCAGCCACAACTTGGGCAGCGTCTAGGCTTGATGCGACGGCCGTCGGGCAATTTAAAACTAATACAGCATCAATACCTTTATCGTTCTCAAGCGCTTTGATGGCATCGGTATAGCGCTCTGGCCCAGCATCACCAATAATATCAATGGGGTTACCATGTGACCACGTTGGGGGTAGTTTAGTGTTTAAAATAGCTAGTGTGTCAGGGGATAGTTTTGCCAGTTTCCCCCCATTATGAATCAATGAATCGGTTGCTAAAACGCCCATTCCGCCGCCGTTAGTGACGATTGCCAAACGTTCCCCCCTGACGGGTTTGATCGCGGTTAAGGAGGCTGCCGCATAAAATAGTTCACTCATGACATCTACACGGAGTAAACCGCTGCGATTAAAGGCTGCGTCATACACCTCATCGGAACCTGCTAAAGCCCCTGTGTGTGAAGCGGCAGCTTGCCGGCCTTCGTCTGAACGCCCAACCTTTAAAACAATAATGGGTTTAGTACGCGCTGCACCCCTTGCCGCAGAAATAAAGCGACGAGCTTGATGAACCGATTCCATATAAATCAAAATGGCATTTGTGTCTGGATCTGCTGACATAAAATCTAGCATCTCAGCAAACCCAATATCATTCATGTCGCCCAACGAAATCAAATGAGAAAAACCAATCCCGCGCCCACAAGCCCAGTCAATAATTGACGTTAACATGGCGCCAGATTGTGAGATGACACCAATTTTTCCTTTTTTAGGCATAAGGTGGCTAAAGCTCGCATTAAGACCATTAATGGGTGACAAAATGCCTAGGCAATTGGGCCCTATAATGCGTAAGCCATAATCACGGGCAGCGGTTTGCATTTCTTCTTCTAGTTTCTTACCGTGAGCACTCTCACCTTCAGAAAAGCCAGCGCTGATCACGACCACGCATTGGGTTCCTTTTTGCCCCAGCTGGTGTATTAACGCGGGTACAGTTTTGGCAGGTGAAACGATAACGGCTAAATCTGGCACATCAGGTAAGTCGGTAATACTTTTATAGCATGGGGTGCTTAGAATCGTTTTATATTTAGGGTTAACGGCTGTCAGCTTGTCGGTGACTAAGCCGCCTTCCAATAGATTTTTGAGGATAATTAGACCGAGTGAGCCTTCTCTGGGGCTAGCGCCAATAACGGTAACGGTTTGAGGTGAGAAAAAATTTGAGATGGTATTGTTGCTCATTAATAAACCCTTTTGCTAACGTTTGAATGTGAAAATGAGTGAGTTTGATACTAGAGTTACCCCATAATATGGTGCCCGCCATCAATGAAAATGGTTTCCCCTGTGATCATAGTTGCTGCTGGGGTTGCCATCAAAGCTGTCGCTTTGCCTATATCAGCAATGGTTGCTAAGTGTTGAGTCGGTGTTCGAATTATCGTATCACTGATTAACTTGTCAAAGGATTTTAAGCCCGATGAAGCACGCGTTTTGACGGGCCCGGGCGATATACAATAGACACGAATACCTTTATGACCGAGCTCGCTGGCTAAATAACGAACGGAGCTTTCTAGGGCCGACTTCACAGGGCCCATTAAATCATAATTTTCAACAACTTTTTCGGCACCGTAAAAACTCATGGCAAACAGCGAGCCGCCTTCTGTCATTAAAGGGGCTGCTAAACGACTCATTCTGATAAAAGAATGGCAGGAAACATCCATCGCCATTAAAAAGCCATCAGATGAGGAGTCAATTAGTTGTCCATGTAAATCAATATTGGGGGCGAAGGCAATTGAGTGAAGGACAAAATCTAATTGTCCCCACTGCTGCTTAATGGTGTCAAAAACAGCCTCAAGTTCCCCCGAGTTTTGAACATTACAGGGCATAAGAATATCAGCGCCTAACTCTTCGGCAATGGGCGCAACGTATGATATAGACTTTTTATTTAAATGCGTTATTGCCAAATCAGCACCTAATGCTTTAAACGCCTTGGCACAGCCGTATGCAATGGATTCGGTGTTTGCAATACCAATAATTAAGCCTTTTTTGCCCTTTAAATTAAAGTTTTCTACTGAATACATATCCATGTTGGCCCTATCTCCTTGATTGCTAGTTTCATTAACTTAATAAGTGCATTAAATCGTAATGTTTGTGTGTGACAAGCAAGTGACACGGTGTCGTTTATTGTAATTCTTATGTGGCTAAAAGCTCTGCGGGTATTTTTTGAATGTGATTGATTAAGATAAGTTAAAAAACTTCTTATTAATCATTGAGTTGTTATTTATTTGGCAGTGCTTGCCGTTATAGTGCTTGATCAGCCGCGTTTCTTTGTCAAGCCGCCATAATAATTCTATTTCTAGTATTTTCTTTAATAAAGCGCCTCAACCCCATGATTTTTATTGCCTTTATTGTGTAATTTAACGTGCTCTCTAAAATCTTGTAAAAAATGTAGCTAAGTGTTTGTTCGTAAAGAAAGTATTTATGGAAAAGGAAGCTTGACAGAGTGGTATTTTCATCCTTATAGTGCAAAAAAGTGGGGCAAAGTGGTAGAAAAGGGAAAATAGACGATAAGGGGATGGGTTTGTTTAGAGGAGTCAATAACGTTACGTTGGATGCAAAGGGGCGATTGTCTATCCCTACGCGTTATCGTGCGCAATTGAAAGCCTCTTGTGATGGGCAAATGGTGATGACGGTTGATCGTGAACATAGTCTTTTATTGTATCCACTACCGGTTTGGGAAGATATAGAGCGCAAACTAATAAAATTACCAACACTTAATAAGCAGGCTAGGCGTTTACAACGTTTGTTGATTGGTCATGCCACAGAATGTGAGCTGGATGGGCAGGGTCGAGTGCTTGTTTCGCCGCCACTTCGCGAGTTTGCTGAATTGGACAAAAAGACAGTCATGATTGGACAAGGAAATAAGTTCGAAATTTGGAATGAGCAAGCGTGGGTCACTAAACGTGACGTATGGTTTGAAGAGGAGATTGCAGAAGAGGGTGATCTTTCACCTGAACTGGGAACGTTGTCGCTTTAATGTCTGGTAAAGCATTACATAAGCCAGTTTTATTAAATGAAGCGATAGATGGGCTGATACGACAAACTGATGGGGTTTATATCGATGGAACCTTTGGTCGTGGTGGACATAGCGGGTCAATCTTGCAGGTTTTGTCACCTCAAGGGAAGTTGCTTGCTATCGATAAGGATATGGATGCTTTGAATTCTTCTCAGGCACAACAATTGTTAACAGATGAGCGATTCGAGTTAGCGCATAGTAGTTTTGCGTGTATGAATGAGTTAGCTGCTGATCGACAGTGGTATGGAAAGGTAGATGGGATTTTGCTCGACCTTGGGGTGTCATCGCCTCAGTTAGATGTGGCGGAGCGTGGTTTCAGTTTTATGAATGATGGACCCTTGGATATGAGAATGGACGTCACTCAAGGTGAATCGGCTGCGCAGTGGTTATCGAGAGTTGAAGAGGGTGAGTTGTTGAAGGTGTTGCGTGTTTACGGCGAAGAGAAATTTGCCCGAAGAATTGCGGCGGAGATTGTTATTCAGCGACAAGAAAAAGCGATTGAAACAACGGCTCAGTTAGCAAAATTAATTGAAAACATAGTGACCAGACGGGAACCGGGCAAGCACCCAGCCACTCGAAGTTTTCAAGCGATTCGAATTAAGGTGAATAAAGAGCTAGATGATCTCGAAGAAGCATTGGCAAATTCAGTAGGAACCCTTAAACCGGGAGGGCGCTTGGCTGTGATTAGTTTTCACTCGCTGGAAGATCGTATCGTAAAGCGATTTATGCGTGAGCAGTCCCGTGGCGAGGTGGTGCCGCGCAACTTACCGATGCCGTTGGATGCTAAGAAACCTTTACTAAAAACGATTGGCAAGGCAATTAAAGCATCTGTGGATGAAGTGGCGAGTAATGTTAGGAGCCGTAGTGCTGTGTTACGCATCGCGGAGAAATTGTAATGACCGATCAAGGGTTAGCAGGTATGTCGCTATTTTTTTTGCTGTTAGTGATGTTGTCTGCAATGGCTGTTGTGTATGTGAAATATGACGCCCGTTTAAAGTTTAACCAGCTGCAAAAAGAGTTGCGTGAACAAGACAGGCTGGGCGTCGAATGGAGTCGCTTGCAGCTAGAAAAAAACACCTGGTCCTCAAATAGTCGGATAGAAAAACTCGCTCGTACAAAATTAAATTTACAAACACCAAAGCCGGAACAAATAGTTTACATAAAGGTTAAATGAACTACGGACATCAACAATCTAACGATAAAGCACAAAAGATCGTTGTGCCTGAACTAGCAGGGCGTCGTCGATTTATTTTGGCGTGCTTCATGTTGGTGATGTGTGCGCTTATTTATCGGGCGATTGATTTGCAGGTTTTGAATAATAGCTATCTGCAAAAGCGTGGGGAAGCGGTGCATTTGCGTGATATCAAATTGCCCGCTTATCGTGGAAAAATAACAGATGCAGATGGACATGCGTTGGCCATTAGTGCGCCAGTTAGTTCGGTTTGGGTAAATCCGCAGGAGCTAAGTTTAGAAGATAGAAAAAGTGAATTAGCAGCGTTACTTGGTTTCAATGTTAAGGCGTTAGATAAAAAGCTAAAGAAAGTGGCGTCAAGACGCTTTGTTTATTTGCGTCGACATATGGATCCTCAAATAGCCGAGAAAATTGACGAATTGCAAATACCGGGCGTGTATTTGCAAAAAGAATATCGACGTTATTACCCCGATGGAGAAGTGGCTGCGCACCTCGTAGGTTTTACTAATATTGATGACGAAGGGCAAGAGGGGCTTGAATTAGCGCTGAATGAACGGCTAAAAGGAACAGCGGGTGTTGAGCGTGTTCTTCGCGATGGTAAGCGCAGAATGGTTAAGCATGTTGACGATATTCGCGCACCAATTCCTGGTCAGGACATCCAATTATCAATTGATAGGCGCTTACAGTACCTCGCGTACCGAGAGCTGAAGGCGGCTGTTGCGCAACAAAACGCAATGTCGGGTTCATTAGTGCTATTAAACCCTAAAACGGGTGAAGTGCTGGCGGTTGCTAATCAACCAGCATTTAACCCAAATGATCGCTCAAAATTTAAAGCGAGTCATGTGCGTAACCGGGCTTTTGTAGATGTGTTTGAGCCGGGTTCAACAATGAAGCCGTTTACCGTGGCAGCCGGAATGGAGTCAGGTGTATTCAATACCTCAACGATTATCGATACTAACCCAGGGTATATGAAAGTGGGACGTAGTCAGGTGCGAGACCACCGTAATTACGGTGAAATTGATTTGGCGACGTTGCTCTTGAAATCGAGTAATGTGGCATCGGCAAAAATAGCGTTGGGCATTCCGCCAGAGAGTCTTTGGGGAATGTTGAATGGCTTAGGTTTTGGCCGTACTGCTGGCTTAGGTTTTCCGGGGGAAGCGCGAGGAAAATTAGTAGGGTACGAGCAATGGAGGCCGATTGAAACAGCAACCTTGTCATTTGGATATGGTTTATCAGCATCGGCATTACAGCTGGCACATGCGTATGCAGCTCTAGCTAATGATGGCTTGTTAGAGCCAGTGTCTTTGGTGCTTGATACGCAAACATCTGAGAGCGTGCGGGTGATGAATTCATCGGTAGCAAAAAGTGTGCGTGAAATGTTGAAAGGCGTGGTGAGTAGGACGGGGACCGCACCAAGGGCAAAAGTTCATGGTTATTCCGTGGCTGGTAAAACAGGGACGGTAAAAAAAGCGATTGCGGGTGGTTATTCAGAAGATAAATACTTAGGTGTTTTTGCGGGTATGGCACCTGCGAATGACCCAAAATTAGTGATGGTTGTTGTTATTGATGAGCCAAAAGCCGGCGATTATTATGGCGGTTTGGTTGCCGCGCCTGTATTTTCTAGAGTAATGGCCGGTGCGCTACGATTAATGAATATTGCGCCAGATGATATAGAAAAGGCAACGGTGTTGGCTTCAGTTGAAAGAGGTAAGCAATGATGCCTGCCAGACAGAACGTTTCATTAATATCGCTACAGTTTTTGCTTAAAGGTTTAGCAAAAATGAATGCCGACTTGTATGTTGCAGACTTGCATGTGGATGCTCGCGATATCCAAAAAAACGATGTATTTGTAGCCGTGGCAGGCTCACAAGTGCATGGCTTAAAGTACGCTGAACAAGCAATACAAGCGGGTGCGATAGCGATTATTTATGACCCAGCATCAGGCGGTGATTTTTTAGCAGAAAGAGTTAAAAAACATCAAGGTGTCGTTTTAATTGAACTGGCAAGCTTAACTGCCCACATTAGTACGATGGCTGCACGTTTATATAATTATCCGTCACGTGAGTTATCCGTGATTGGCATTACAGGTACCAATGGCAAAACATCGGTTAGTCACTTTATCGCGCAGGCGCTAGACTCTAAAAAAAGTACAAGTCTGCCAGTTAGTGCTGTTATTGGTACGCTTGGTTGGGGCGCGGTTGGGCATTTAAATGAAACGATTAACACCACACCTGATGCGATCAGTGTGCAACGACAGCTTTCAAGCTTATTGGCCGAAGGGGTTGAAACGGTTGCAATGGAAGTTTCTTCGCATGGCTTGGATCAAGGGCGGGTTAATGCGATCGACTTCAAAGGGGCGGTATTTACCAACCTAAGCCACGATCATCTTGATTACCATAAAACGTTAGACGCTTATGGTGAGGCAAAGTTAGCGTTATTCAAGTGTGCTTCATTAGAGTTTGTTGTGCTAAATAGAGATGATGTATTTAGTGAGCGTATTGCTCAGGCATTACCTCAAGGGGTGACGGTTTATTCGTTTTCACGTTCAACAAAGCAGGATGGAATTGAAAATTGTTGGGTTATTTCAAATGAGCAGCTTATATCAACAGGCTTAATGTTTGAGGTGTCTTTTAATAACCAAACGGCATGTATTCATTCGGCCTTATTTGGTGCTTTTAATATAGATAATTTAGTGGCAACGTTGGCGGTATTGGTTGCGCTGGGCGACTCGTTTGATGACGCAGTCGGTAAGGTCGCCTCAATTAAGGGCGTATCTGGCCGTATGCAGCAAGTGGCTAAGGACCAGCTTTCACCAACGGTTGTTGTTGATTATGCGCATACGCCAGAGGCTTTAAAGCTGGCCTTGTTGAGTTTACGTGAACATTGCGATGGTGTGCTACGGGTTGTTTTTGGTTGTGGCGGCAATCGAGATGAAGCTAAGAGACCCCTTATGGGCGCTATTGCAGCAGATTTAGCCGATAGTGTCGTTATTACGAGTGATAACCCACGATTTGAATCAGCTGCCGATATTGCCGAGCAGATTAAGAAGGGCATGCGAAGCGGTGCTGAATCCAGCGTTATTCTTGATCGTGAACAAGCAATACGACAAACCATAGAGACGGCTGGTCGTAGTGACATTATTTTAGTGGCTGGCAAGGGGCATGAAAATTATCAACAAATACAAGCCAACAAAATAGCGTTTAGTGATGTTACACAGGTGCAAGAAGCGTTGAAGGCAAGGTTGATGAGCGATGCAGGAGAGGGTCAATGCAAGTGATGAGTCTCCAGCAATTAGCAGCAACAGTGAGTGGTCACCTTGTGGGTGAAAACGTGCATTTTAATTCGGTGAGTACAGATACGAGAAACATTCGGCATGGTGATTTATTCGTCGCCTTGCAGGGTGCGAATTTTGATGCAAATAATTTTGTTGCTCAAGCGCGTGATAAGGGTGCGGTAGCTGCTGTTGTTAGCAACGATGTTGCCGCTGAAATACCGTATGTAAAAGTTGATGACACGTTGGAAGCATTAACGGTAATGGCTAAGGCGCAACGTGAGCAATTAGATATTCCATTAGTGGCTATTACCGGCAGTAATGGTAAAACCAGTGTGAAAGAAATGTTGGCCAGTATTTTAGGGCTTTCAAAACAGGTATTGGCAACAGAAGGTAATTTGAATAATCAAATAGGCGTGCCATTAACCTTATTAAAGTTAACGCCAGAGCATGATGTTGCGGTCATTGAGATGGGCGCTAGTCGCCAGGGTGATATTGCTCATTTATGTGATATTGCGTTACCAACCGTGGCAATTTTAAACAATGTCGGCATGGCGCACTTAGAAGGCTTTGGCGATATTCAAGGCGTTGCTAAGGCCAAGGGTGAAATTATTTCAGGCCTTGGTAAAAACGGTGTTGCTATTTTGAATCAAGAAGAGCCTTGGTTGGAGCAGTGGTTAGCATTGCTCGGAGAAAGGCAGCTGATACGTTTTGGTTGGTCAGACAAAGCAGATGTGTGGGCCGATATAAAATCAGTGAAAACAGGCATGATAAACGGCCAATTTAAGACAAATTTTGTTCTAAATTACCAGCAACAACATATTGATATTCAACTAAACCTTATTGGCGAACATAACGTATTAAATGCGCTCGCCGCATCAAGTGCGGCGATTAGTTTAGGCGAGCCATTGACTAATATTAAACAGGGGCTGGGGCGTTTGGTGGCGGTAAAGGGACGTATGCAAGCGTTAAAGGGCTTGGCGGGCAGTGTGGTTATCAACGACTGCTATAACGCCAATCCAAAGTCATTCGATGCGGCGATGAGTTGCTTGATAAATATTACCCAGCCGGTTTGGGTGGTGTTGGGTGATTTTGCCGAATTAGGTGCTGATAGTGCAAATATTCATAGGCAGCTAGGTCTTCAAGTTTTTAATAGTAATGTGTGTCGGTTTTTAGCCGTTGGGGAGCAAATGAAAAACGCGGTAACTGCTTTTAATGAACAGCCCCAAGTAACAGACAGAGAAGCGGTTCATTTTTCGAATAAATCTACATTGACTGACTATTTGGCGCGTGAGATAGGCTCAGAGGTAGTGATTTTAGTAAAGGGGTCTCGCTCACAGAATTTGGAACAGGTAGTCGAAAAAATAACATTAATGGAGAACGACGAATGTTGCTAATACTTGCTGATTGGCTATCCGAATATCACAGTGGTTTTAGGGTATTTCAATACCTAACCATGCGTTCTATTCTAGGAACATTAACGGCGTTGTTTATTGCGTTCTTAGTTGGGCCAGCGATGATCCGTAAGCTAACGTTTCATAAAATAGGCCAAGCAGTACGTGACGATGGCCCAGAAACGCACTTTAAAAAAGCGGGTACGCCGACAATGGGCGGTACGTTAATTTTGGTAGCAGTGGGCGCTAGCACATTATTATGGGCCGACCTGACTAATCGCTATGTTTGGGTGGTGTTGCTTGTTACATTGCTAACCGGCGTCATCGGCTTTATTGATGATTATAAAAAAGTAGCACTCCAAGACCCTAAAGGCTTATCAGCAGGTAAAAAATATTTGGGTCAATCAATCATCGCGTTGGGAGCCGCATTTTTCTTATATTACACAGCGACATCGCCGCAAGAAACGACCCTATTTGTGCCCTTCTTTAAAGACGTGAGTGTTCAATTGGGCTGGTTATTTATCCCGCTGACCTACTTGGTTATTGTGGGTAGCAGCAATGCGGTTAATTTAACAGACGGTTTGGACGGATTGGCGATTATGCCAACGGTTTTGGTTGCAGGTGCGTTAGGGCTTTTTGCCTACTTATCTGGCAATTATCAATTTGCCCAATATCTATCAATTCCGAACTTAAAAGGTACGGGTGAATTAGTAGTTTTTTGCGGTGCCATCGTCGGCTCGGGTTTAGGTTTTTTATGGTTTAACGCATACCCAGCGATGGTGTTTATGGGTGATGTCGGTGCGTTAGCGTTAGGAGCAGCCTTAGGTGTGTTAGCTGTACTAGTGCGTCAAGAGTTAGTGCTGGTCATCATGGGTGGGGTGTTTGTGATGGAGACGGTGTCGGTTATTTTACAAGTTATCTCTTTTAAATTGACTGGCAAACGTATTTTTAGAATGGCGCCTATTCACCATCATTTTGAATTAAAAGGCTGGCCTGAGCCAAGAATTATCGTTCGTTTCTGGATCATCACCTTTATCTTGGTGTTGATCGGCTTATCCACTTTGAAATTAAGGTAATGGAAACGCTGATGCACAATGAATATCACCATCCATGTTTAGGTTTAGCCCGCTTGGGGCTTGATCAAGATGGTGTGCGCGTACTCGTTGTAGGTCTTGGTGTGACAGGTTTATCGGTGATTAAGTTCCTTCAGAAGAATCATATTGAAGTGGCCGTTATTGATAGCCGCGAAACGCCTCCTTGTTTAGAGGTGGTTGAAGAATCTTATCGTGATATTGCGGTATTTACGGGCGGTTTTAATCACGCCGTATTTAAGGCTGCAACACATATTATCGTTAGCCCAGGTATTAGTTTAGACGAGGAAGAAATTCAAGCGGCCGCGGAACAAGGAATTCCCGTTTTTGGTGATATTGATGTGTTTGCTGTATGCGTTGATGCGCCGGTGGCAGCCATTACCGGATCGAATGGAAAAAGCACGGTGACTACGTTACTGGGTGAAATGGCTAAAAAAGTCAATTGGGATGTGAGGGTTGGCGGTAATTTAGGTGTGCCAGCATTAGACCTTATATCGGAAAAACCGGCAGATTTATACGTGCTCGAGCTGTCTAGTTTTCAACTAGAAAGAACCTCTCAACTGAAAGCTAATGTTGCGACCATATTGAATATTAGTGACGATCATATGGACCGCTACCATAGTGTAGCTGCGTACTACGAAGCGAAAGAGCGTATCTTTTTTGGTGATGGCGTGGCGGTGTTAAATCGTCAAGATGATATTGTGAAATCAGCGACATTACCGTTAGGTCGTAAAGCCATTTCATTTGGTTTGGATCAACCCAAGCAGGGTGATTATGGTGTTGTGTCGATAAATGGTTGTGATGTTATGTCGCAAGGCGATGACGTTATTATGCCGGTTTCTGAGCTTAAAATTAAAGGGACGCATAACGTACAAAATGCATTAGCAGCTATTGCGATGGCTGATGAATTAAAGATTCCACGAAAGGCTCAAAAAGAAGCACTCGTTGAGTTTCCAGGGCTGTTGCATAGAACGCAATGGGTGGCAGACATTAAAGGTGTCACATGGATAAATGATTCAAAAGCAACTAATCCAGGGGCCTGCTTAGCGGCGATAAATGGGCTGGATGCGCCTATTATTCTTATTGCGGGAGGCGATGGCAAAGGCGCTGACTTTAGTTCATTGGCTGCTGGTATTAAAGCGAACGTTTCATTGGTTATTTTGATGGGGCGCGATGCCCAAAGGTTTCAGCAAGAGGCGGTTGCTGAAATACCGTATAAATTCGTTACTACTATAGAAGAAGCTGTGCAATTAGCAGCACAACATGCGATTAAAGGAGATACGGTTTTATTGTCGCCAGCCTGTGCATCTTTGGATCAGTTTGCCAGTTATCAGCAGCGTGGTGATCGATTTATAGCAGCCGTTAAGGAGCTTAAGTCATGAGTGTAATGATGTCGACTGCAGCAGACTCTGTACTTGCGCCAAGGCGAGGTCGTTATTACTTAGATGGTTGGATGTTGTTTGCGGCGATCAGTTTGTTATCTATTGGCTACGTGATGGTGGTGTCAGCATCATTACATCTTGGCGATAGAATGTTTGAAAATATTTGGCATTATCCCGCACGTCAAGCAGCCCATGTTGTTATAGGCCTATTGATGGCGTTTGTTATGGCAAATATTCCACTGAAAGCGTGGGAACAAAGCGGGCCAAGTTTAATTTTGGTGGCCATTGCTTTGCTTGTTTTAGTTTTTATACCGGGGATTGGTGTGAAGGTTAACGGAAGTTATCGCTGGATTAATTTAGGCGTGGCTCGACTTCAAGTGTCCGAAATTGTGAAGCTAATTTGTATCTTATATATGGCGGGGTTTTTAACACGGCACGTGAATGTTGTGCGTGAGTCAATCAAAGGCTTGGTCAGACCTATGTTGCCATTAGGGGTTGTATTTGGTTTGCTTTTAGCCGAGCCAGATTTTGGGGCAACGTTTGTGATCGGCTTTAGCGTGGTTTGTATGATGTTTTTGGGTGGAGCGCGCTTAATTGAATTTGTCGTATTAGTATTAATGGGGCTTGTATTAGGTGTGGTAGCTATTGGCTCGTCAGCTTATAGAATGGAGCGTGTCACAGCGTTTATGGACCCTTGGGCGGATCATTTAGGATCAGGCTTTCAATTAGTTCAATCACTGATCGCAATGGGGCGCGGCGAGTGGTTTGGTGTGGGCTTGGGTAGCAGTATTCAAAAATTATTTTATTTGCCAGAGGCACATACCGATTTTATTTTTGCTGTGTTAGGCGAAGAACTAGGGTTTGTTGGTTCTTGTGCTGTTATTTTGTTGTTTGGTTTATTGATCTGGCGCGCATTTCAAATGGGCAAGGCGGCAGAGCGGCTGAATTTAAGATTTTATTCCTTGTCAGCGTATGGCTTAGGTGTGTGGCTTGGCTTGCAGTCCTTTGTGAATATCGCTGTGAACATGGGCGCGCTTCCGACGAAAGGCTTAACGTTACCGCTAATGAGTTATGGCGGCAGTAGTATGATCGTTATGTGTATGGTAGTGGGTTTGTTGTGTCGTATTCATCATGAAACCCAGCAAGATTATGTCGCTCAATTGAAAGGGAGGTCGGCATGGCAGTACGCATAATGATTATGGCCGGTGGAACCGGTGGGCATGTGTTTCCTGCGTTAGCCGTGGCGGATTACCTGCAAGCAGCAGGGCATCAAGTGAGTTGGTTAGGTACAAAAAAAGGTATTGAAGCGCGTGTGGTGCCAGAGGCGGGAATCGCCATTGACTGGTTGAGTGTGTCGGGCTTGCGAGGCAAGGGCATCGCTAGTTTATTGTTGGCACCCTTTATGTTGCTCAAGGCTTGTTATCAGGCTTCAAATATCATTCGTCAGCGACAACCAGACGTGGTGTTGGGTTTGGGTGGCTTTGCTTCAGGCCCTGGTGGGCTGATGAGTTGGCTGCATGGTAAACCCTTGGTTATTCATGAGCAAAATAGAGTGCCCGGTACAACAAATAGAGTATTAAAAGGCTTTGCTAAACGAGTTTTAGAAGCATTTCCTAAGAGTTTTGATCCAGCGGTAAAAGCAATTTTTACGGGTAACCCTGTACGCAAAGAACTGCTCAACCAGGGTGTTGATCGAGCAATAAAGGGTAAAAATATTTTAATAGTAGGTGGCAGTTTAGGCGCTTCAATTTTGAATGAAACAGTACCGGCGGCACTGCAAGGTCTACAAGAAGAACTGGGCTTAGACGTTATTCACCAGGCCGGTAAGGCAACGATTGAAACAGCGAAGAAAAGATATAGCGAAGCGAATGTGAAAGCAGATGTACGCGAGTTTATAGATGATATGCAGGCAGTCTACCAGTGGGCGGATATTGTGATCTGCAGGGCGGGTGCGATGACGATTTCTGAACTTGCGATAATGGGCTTGCCTTCAATTTTAATACCGCTGCCCCATGCGATTGATGATCATCAGGCTAAAAATGCAGCCTACCTTGCAGATGAAAATGCCGCGGTATTGATGCCGCAAGACGCTTTTACAGCAGAGTCACTGTCAGAAACTTTAAAAGGATTGTTGTCGAATCATGAAGCGTTAGCCGAGATGGGTTCAATGGCAAGATCGTTAGCAAAACCAGAGGCAACAGAGCTGGTTGCCAATACATGTTTAGAGGTGGCCTTATGATGCCTAATACACACAAACACTATTCAGCGCATTTAGGTTTCGGAAAATTGAAGCGGATACATTTTATTGGTATTGGCGGTGCGGGTATGAGTGGCATAGCTGAAGTGCTGATTAATCTTGGCTACGATGTGTCAGGCTCCGATATTCGTGAAAGTAAGGTAACGCAACGTTTAGTTGATCAAGGAGCGAGTCTTTATATCGGCCATGTGGCGGAGAATATAAATAATTGCGATGTGGTGGTGACATCAACCGCAGTGCAAAAAGATAATGTTGAAGTGCTGGCTGCTAATGAGCAGCGTATTCCGGTTATTCCTCGTGCAGAAATGCTCGCTGAAATTATGCGATTTAGGTTTGGTATTGCCATAGCCGGTACGCATGGGAAAACAACCACAACGAGTTTGCTGGCAGTACTGATGACAGAAGGGCAGTTAGACCCTACTTTTGTGATTGGTGGTTTACTAAACAGCGCAGGAACCAATGCTAAATTGGGTGAAAGCCATTATTTGGTGGCGGAGGCGGATGAAAGTGATGCTTCATTTTTGCATCTTCAGCCAATGATCGCCGTGGTGACCAATGTCGATGAAGACCATATGGGAACTTATGGCGGTGATTTTCAACAAGTTAAGGACGCTTTCAACTCATTTTTACATCAGCTACCATTTTACGGTTTAGCCGTCCTGTGTGTTGATGATGAAAATGTACGCGAATTATCGGCTTCAATTGGTAAGCCAGTTTTAACTTATGGCATAGATCAAACGGCAGATTTTCAAGCGCTGGATGTAAAACAAGAAGGTTTGCGTACACATTTCAATTTAAAACGTTTGAATACGAATGAGCTTCTACCATTAACCTTAAATATGCCCGGTAGGCATAATGTTTTAAATGCGCTTGCTGCCATTGCAGTAGCGAGTGAATTAGGTGTGTCTGATGAGGCAATTGCAGCAGGTTTAAATCAGTTCAAAGGGGTCGGCCGTCGTTTTCAAGTTAATGGAGAAATAAACCTAGATAATGGTTCAGCTTTGTTGGTTGATGACTATGGGCATCATCCACGTGAAGTGATGGCAACAATTAAAGCGGTACGCGAAGGCTGGCCAAACAAAAGGTTAGTGTTAGCCTTTCAACCCCATCGTTACTCAAGAACGCACGATTTGTTTGAAGACTTTGTTGAGGTGTTAAACGAAGTGGACGTGTTGGTTTTACTTGATGTGTTTGCCGCGGGTGAAAAACCAATTGCTGGGTCAGACGGGCCATCGCTGAGCAAGGCGATTCGCCAACGTGGGAAATTGATACCAATCTTTGTGAAAGACATTGAGCAATTACCGATCGTTTTAAAAGGAGTCTTATTACCCAATGACATTGTGTTGACGTCTGGTGCAGGTGATATCGGCGCGGCTTCTGCAAAATTGGAAGCGCAGTTAAATAATCAGCAAAAATCAGATCAGGACACTTAAGGAGCGATGCAGGCGATGACAAAAACAACGAATCTGCCGATGGGCCAACTGATGGACAGGGAGCCTTTAGCTCGCTATACATCATGGCGTGTGGGTGGCGTTGCAGATCATTTGTATAAGCCGACGAGCATAGAAGACACGCAGCGTTATTTAAAATCACTGTCAGCCGATGAACCTGTTTTGTGGTTAGGCTTGGGCAGTAATGTATTGATTCGTGATGGAGGCGTGCGCGGCTCGGTTATTTATACGCGAGGTTGTTTAAAGCAAATGGAAGAAACAGCTAATGGGGTGCTGAAAGTCGAGGCAGGCGTGCCGTGTGCTTTAGTTGCTAAATTGGCGGCAGAAAAAGGCTTATCAGGTGCAGAATTTTTAGCGGGTATTCCTGGGACGATGGGCGGTGCATTAGCAATGAATGCAGGCGCATTTGGTGGCGAAACATGGGGGTTAGTCAGCAGGGTGTTGTTATTAAATCGGCGTGGCGAGTTAATTGAACGCGAGGCAAGTGAGTTTGAAATAGGCTATCGCTTTGTGTCGGTTGCTGCTGATGAATGGTTTGTCGCATGCTACTTGGATATTCCAGCGGGTGGCAATGAAGAGAGCCGTGAAAAAATTCGTAGTTTATTGGCAAAACGAGCGAAAACACAGCCAACCAATATACCGAGTGGGGGCTCTGTTTTTAAAAACCCAGAAGGTGATCATGCGGCGCGCTTGATCGAAGCAACTGGACTGAAGGGCTACTCAATAGGTGGTGCACAAGTAGCAGAAAAACACTCAAATTTTATCTTGAACACGGGTAATGCCACGGCAAAAGATATTGAAAGTTTGATTGAGTATGTTAGGGCTCAAGTGCAAGAAAAGCAGGGTGTTTTATTGCAGACAGAAGTGCGTATTATCGGCGAGGAATTGGTGCAATGAGTATGCTTAAATCGCCAGAGAGTTTCGGCAAAGTAGCGGTTGCTATGGGTGGTAAGGCTGCCGAGCGTGACATTTCCTTATTGAGTGGGCAAGCCGTTCTGTTTGCTCTACAAAAGCAGGGCGTTGATGCAGTTCAATTTGATACGCAAGTGTCGGATTTAGATGATTTAAAAAGAATGGGTGTTGATCGCGTTTTTAATATTATGCATGGTCGTGGTGGTGAAGATGGTCAATTACAAGGTGCTTTGGAATTGTTAGGTATTCCATATACGGGCAGCGGTGTATTGGGCTCGGCACTGGGTATGGATAAATTAAGAACGAAACTTTGTTGGTTAGGTGCTGATATTCCAACACCTGAATGGATGGAATTAAAAAGTAACCAAGATGTGGAGCGTTGCGCAACTCAATTGGGGTTTCCAGTGATGGTAAAGCCAGCGTTGGAGGGTTCTAGTTTAGGTATGGCGAAAGCCGACAACAAAGAGCAGCTTCATGAGGCGTATAAAGAAGCATCAACGTTTGCCTGTGAGGTGATGGCTGAACAATGGGTCGAAGGGGCAGAATTTACCGTAGCAATTTTAGCGGATGAGGCCTTGCCGCTGATTAGGTTGGAAACACCGAATGATTTTTATGATTATGAGGCTAAGTACACGACCAATACCACGCAATATCATTGCCCATGTGGTTTAAGTGATGAGCAAGAACGTGTATTGCAGGCTTTATCGGTTCGAGCATTTAAAGTCTTAGGTGGTGAAGGTTGGGGGCGAGTTGATTTGATGTTAGATCAAACCGGTCAGCCTCAGTTGCTTGAAATAAATACGGTGCCCGGTATGACTGACCACAGTTTAGTACCTATGGCGGCGAAGCAAGCGGGTATGAGTTTTGAAGAGTTAGTTTTGCGAATTCTTGAAACGAGTTTAATCAGGGGGCTGGCATGAGAGAGTTAGCTGGCAACTTGCTTGAACAGTCTAAGTCATGGGCTAAAAGCGGGGTGCTTTTGTTATTGACTGTCATCATTGTCTGGCAGTTAACAGCGTGGTTGGATAAACCCACCACAATGCCTATTAAGCATGTGCGTATTGGCGGTGAGTTAAATTATGTGGCGCATGAAGATATATCGACGTCATTATCGTCGCTAGTACAAACGGGCTATTTTTCGATGAATACGGCAGACATTATTAACAAATTAACTGATATCGAGTGGATTAAAAAAGCACATATTAGACGTGTTTGGCCGGATACGATTTTGTTGATTGTTGAAGAGCAGAGACCCGTTGCTGTATGGAATGAAACGGCACTATTAAATGTGAATGGAGAGATATTTAAACCAGAATTTGATAATTCTTCGCTACAGCTGCCACGCCTATCAGGAGTAGATGATCATAGTAAGGTGGTATTAGCGGAGCAAAAAAAGATAGATCAATCGATAAACATTTTGGACCTTTCTGTGGAAAAACTGACCTTAGCTGAGCACGGTAGTTGGTCTGCGGTGTTGGGTAACGGAGTCAAAATTAAAGCTGGATACGAGTTACCGGAAAAGAAAATAAGTAAGTCATTGCTACTTCTTGCATCCATCGAAGGGGGCTTGATAGAGCACTTGGATGAAGTGGACGTACGCTACCCAAATGGTGTCGCAGTAACATGGAAGGCTGGATACAAGTTTGATGAGGCGATGGTAAAAAAAGCCACTTTAGCAATGAATAAAAGTCAACCAACTAAGAGTTAGGAAAGATGAAGAAACACAGTGATAAAAATTTAATTGTTGGTTTAGACATTGGAACGTCGAAGGTAGCAGCCATCGTGGGTGAGATCACCCCTGATGGAACAATTGATGTAATTGGTATTGGAACAAACAGTTCGCGTGGATTAAAAAAAGGTGTTGTTGTGAACCTTGAATCAACGGTGCACTCAATCCAACGTGCGGTGGAAGAGGCTGAGTTAATGGCAGGTTGTCAGATTAATTCAGTTTTTGTAGGAATTGCAGGCAGTCATATTAGTAGCCTGAATTCTAACGGGGTCGTAGGGATTAAGGAAAGTGAAGTGATTCCATCTGATATTGAGCGGGTAATTGATGCGGCGAGAGCCGTTGTTATTCCTGCCGACCAAAAAATCCTGCATATCATGCCGCAAGAATTCATTATTGATGGGCAAGAGGGCATTAAAGAACCAGTGGGTATGGCAGGCATTAGGCTAGAGGCGAAAGTGCATATCGTCACCGGAGCGGTGAGCGCAGCACAGAATATTATTAAGTGTGTGCGTCGATGCGGTTTGGAAGTAGACGATATCATTTTAGAGCAACTTGCATCTAGTAGTTCGGTGTTGACGGATGACGAAAAAGAACTAGGTGTTTGTTTGGTTGATATTGGTGGTGGAACAACAGATATAGCCGTTTTTTGTGATGGTTTTATACGCCATACAGCCGTTATTCCTATTGCTGGTGATCAAGTAACAAACGATATTGCTGTCGCACTGCGGACGCCCACGCAGCACGCTGATGAGATTAAGTTGAAGTATGCGTGTGCGCTAACGCAACTGGTTCAAGAAGATGAAATGATCGATGTGCCGAGCATAGGTGATCGCCCTACGCGGAAAATTTCACGTGGAAATTTGGCAGAAATAATTGAGCCACGCTATGAAGAATTAATGATGTTAGTGCAGGCCGAGTTGAGGCGATCGGGTTACGAAGATATTGTCGCTGCCGGCATCGTATTAACGGGCGGAAGCGCAAAAGTAGAAGGTTTGGTTGAGTTGGCAGAAGAGGTGTTCCACATGCCTGTGCGGTTAGGTTACCCGCAATATGTATCTGGGTTAAGTGAGGTGGTGCGTAACCCAATTTATGCAACAGGTGTAGGGCTATTATTGTTTGGTCAGCAAAACAGTTTAGCTAGTGGTAGTGAAATGAAAGGTGGTTTTGAAGCGATGTGGGAAAAGATGAAAAGTTGGTTTCAAGGTAATTTTTAACAACACAGTTTATTAAATTTTTAAATACGAGTAATTAATATAGGGGAATTGATATGTTTGAATTAATGGATGCACACACACAAAACGCAATCATCAAAGTTGTTGGTGTCGGTGGCGGTGGTGGTAATGCGGTAAATCATATGGTGAGTAGTGCAATAGATGGTGTTGAGTTTATTTGTGCAAATACCGATGCGCAGGCGTTAAAAAATACACCCGTTAAAACGGTTTTGCAATTAGGCAATAACAGTACTAAAGGTCTAGGCGCAGGTGCTAACCCAGAAATCGGTCGTCAGGCAGCGATTGAAGATAGAGAACGAATTCAAGAAGTAATCGCCGGTTCAGATATGGTGTTTATCACTGCAGGAATGGGTGGTGGTACAGGTACAGGTGCCGCGCCGATTGTGGCTGAAATAGCTAAAGAGCTGGGTATTTTAACGGTGGCTGTAGTAACCAAGCCATTCCCATTCGAAGGTAAGAAAAGAATGCTGTTGGCAGAAAAAGGTATTGAGGAATTAGCGCTTCATGTTGATTCATTAATTACGATCCCTAATGAAAAACTATTGCATGTGCTAGGTAAAGAAATGACCTTGTTGAATGCTTTTAAAGCGGCTAATGATGTTTTGTTAGGTGCAGTTCAGGGGATTGCTGAGTTGATTACCTGCCCAGGCTTGATTAACGTCGATTTCGCTGACGTTAGAACGGTGATGTCTGAAATGGGTGATGCAATGATGGGGACGGGTTGTGCCAGAGGTGAATCAAGAGCACGTGAAGCAGCGGAAGCCGCTATTCATAGTCCATTATTAGAAGATATTAATGTACAAGGTGCTCGTGGGATTTTAGTCAATATTACAGCCGGTTTAGATATGTCTATTGGTGAGTTTGAAGAGGTTGGCCAAGCGATTAGAGACTTCGCCTCAGACGATGCCAATGTTGTTGTAGGTACGGTTATTGACCCAGATCTATCAGATGAAATGCGTGTAACGGTTGTCGCTACAGGTTTAGGCTGCAAAGTGGCAGCGGTTGAAGAGCCAACACCTATTGTGCAAGTTAAAAGAGAGTCAATTAAGGTGGCTGAACTAAAAGAAGAAGACTTTGATATCCCGACTATTATGCGTGACAAAAAACTAGAGTCTGTCTCACAAAAGGTGAGTGGTTTAGATAACACAATGGATCCTGCTTATTTAGATATACCCGCTTTTCTTAGAAGACAGGCTGATTAGTCTGGCGTATAACACCGCCCTCCAGGAATAAGTGGTTTGAGGGCGGTAAAGGCTAAGAATGTGTTGATGGGCTGTTTTTTGTTAAATCGTATAATGTGTTAAGATCTCGACATAATAATGATAAAAATTAATTTAGTTATCTGCTTGGGAGTTTCAAATGATTAAACAACGAACGCTGAAAAATGTGATTCGTGCTACAGGTGTTGGTTTACACAGTGGCGAAAAGGTTTATTTAACATTGCGTCCAGCGGGCGCGAATGCAGGTATTGTGTTTCGTCGAGTGGATTTTGACGAAGCCGTAGTTATTCCTGCAAAAGCCGAAAATGTGGGAGATACTCAACTATCAACAACACTGATTCAAAATGGTGTCAGGGTATCTACAGTAGAGCATTTGTTGTCTGCAATAGCAGGTTTGGGCATTGATAATATTTTTATTGATTTAAGTGCCGCTGAAGTTCCGATTATGGATGGCAGCGCAGGTCCGTTTGTTTTTTTACTGCAATCTGCGGGAATAGAAGAACAAAATGCAGCAAAACGTTATATCCGTATTAAAAAAGAAGTGCGGGTAGATGATGGCGATAAGTGGGCAAGTTTTGTACCTTTTGAAGGCTTTAAAGTAGGCTTTAGTATTGAGTTTGACCATCCGGTCTTTAAGTCGCGTATACAAGAAGCCACGATTGATTTTTCTTCAACCTCTTTTGTAAAAGAAATTAGTCGTGCGCGCACGTTTGGCTTTATGAAAGATATTGAAATGCTACGCCAACGTAACCTTGCCCTAGGCGGCAGTATGGACAACGCGATTGTTGTTGATGATTTCAGAGTGCTAAATGAAGATGGCTTACGCTACGAAGATGAATTTGTGAAACATAAGATTTTAGATGCGATTGGAGATCTATATTTACTGGGTCATAGTTTAATTGGTCAATTCCATGGTCATAAATCAGGGCACGAGCTTAATAATAAATTATTGAGAAAGTTGCTTGTGCAGGAAGATGCATGGGAAGAAGTGACCTTTGAAGAAGAAGATGAGTTTCCTATCTCTTATATGGAGCCCTTGCCGGCATCGGTTTAAAACCTAGACGTATAGTTTTATTGTTTGGGTGAAACAATGGATGCTCAGTTAACTATAATTTAGATAGTTTATTTTTTTGTAGTGTCTTGATTAGTTTGTTCATGGATATTTTTAGGTTATCGGTAAGCTCAGCATTATTGGCCTCACAAAGAACCTTTAGCGCAGTCCTAGAAGGTGATTTAGGTATTGATTGATTAATGTCACGTTGCTTGGATAAAACTTTAATCTTTAAAGTGTGAACAGGTGCTCCCGAGTAATCAGAAAGAGTCTTTAAAATAAGTTGACGCAGGTAAAGTAATTTAGATGCCCAAACGGAAGAGTCGGTAAATAGGGTAACGTTTTTCTTGCTGGCCGTGATATGTAAACAATGAGTTGCCAAGTCTTTAGGTAAAGCAGATTGGACCTGCAGAAGAAGTAGTCGTTGTTGATTTAGATTTTGCTGAATATGCTGTAAGCCATTCAAAGGTAAGTTTTTGTTTTTGAATGGTTGTTTAAACATAAGTAATTACGCTTACTATAAAGAATGAATATGCAAATTATACTGTTAACAAAAGGTAAAAAGAAAACGATCAGTTTTTCTGAGAGTCATATAAAAACAATCATCAGCATAATGGCTGGTTTGGTTTTGTTGTTAGCGGGATATTTATATATGCCTAAAGCCGCTGACATAAACGTTACCCAGCAATCAGAAGAGTTGATCAACGACTTAATGACCCAGCGTTCGGAGCTTGAACGTATGCGTGAGAAGACGACCAATACGCTAGATAGTATGGCGTTGCGAGTTGGGAAAATGCAAGCACAACTAACAAGGTTGAACGCAGTCGGTGAGCATTTGGCAAAAAAAGCAAACATTAATTCCCCAGAGTTTAATTTTGATGAAGTGCCGGCTGTTGGTAGTGCTGAGTTAGACGGTCAGGTTGAAAGTTTTACAGAAAGCCAGTTATTGCACGATATTCAAGTACTTGGTGAACAGTTATCATTGCGTGAAAAACAGCTGCAGTTATTGGATGTTTTTTCTGCAAATAAGAAGCTGTCAAAAGAAGTTCGTCCAGCAGGTTTGCCAGTAGCAAAAGGCTGGCTATCGTCTTACTATGGTTACCGTGCAGATCCTTTTACAGGTAAGAAAAAGTTTCATCATGGCGTTGATATTGCGGGTAAAAGTGGTACTAGTGTTTTAGCAGCGGCATCGGGTTTGGTGACTTGGGCTGAAAAAAAAGGTGGGTACGGGTATTTAATCGAGCTTGATCATGGTTCAGGTTATGTTACGCGCTATGGGCACAACAAAGAAATCGTTGTCAAACAGGGCGACGTGGTGAAGCAGAATGATGTGATTGCCAAGATGGGTTCAACAGGTCATTCGACTGGGCCACATGTGCATTTTGAAGTGTTGCGGCATGGTAAAAAAGTCAATCCTCGTCAATATCTCTATAGCTCTCGCTAGCCGAAAAATAAGTATTCTCCGTATTCATCATAACGCGTTATACCTATAAGGAATTTGCCTTGTAAAGGCGGTAAAAAACACGCGTTATTTGGCTATATGCGGTATCATTTGGCTTTTCGTTTCACACTAAAATTTATCCGTAATGATCTCAAATATTGTAAAAAAAGTTTTTGGCAGTCGAAATGATCGATTAGTTAAGTCAAAGCAAAAAACGGTCAAAAAAATTAATGACATTGAAGAGTCAATCAAAGCACTTGATGATGAGGCGCTAAAAGCAAAAACCGAAGAGTTTCGTCGTAGGCTTGATCAAGGAGAAACGCTTGAATCATTAATTGTGGAAGTGTTTGCCGTTGTCAGAGAAGCAGGTGTGCGTGCTTTAGGTATGCGTCATTTTGATGTGCAATTAATTGGCGGTATGGTGCTTAACGACGGGCGTATTGCTGAAATGAAAACAGGTGAAGGTAAAACATTAGTTGCAACCTTATCTGCGTATTTAAATGCGCTGCCTGGTAAAGGCGTTCATATGGTAACGGTTAATGACTACTTAGCCGAACGTGACTCTGAGTGGATGGGTAAGCTTTTTTCCTTTTTAGGCATGACAACGGGTGTGATTGTTAATGCGATGAGTCCAGAGCAGCGTCGAGAGGCTTATGCTGCGGATATTACTTATGGTACCAATAACGAATTTGGTTTTGACTACCTGCGGGACAATATGGCGTTTGGTGTTGAAGATAAAGTTCAACGCGAATTAAATTATGCCATTATCGATGAAGTCGATTCAATTTTGATCGATGAAGCCAGAACACCGCTTATTATTTCTGGCCCAACTGATGATAAAAGTGATCTGTATTTAAAACTAAACGAGTTAGTTAAAGGTTTAACAGAAGAAGTTGAGTCCGAAGAAGGCGGCGAATTTACGGTTGATGAAAAGTCAAAGCAAGTTTTTTTAACCGAGTTAGGGCATGAAAAAATTGAAGAGCTTTTAACATCCAGTGGTTTGTTAAGCGAAAACGAAAGTTTGTACGATGCTTCAAATATTGGCCTCATGCATCACGTTTATGCTGCATTACGTGCAAGTGCGTTGTACCAAAAAGATGTCGATTATATTATTCAAAACAACCAAGTCGTTATTGTTGATGAGTTTACCGGCAGAACGATGCCTGGCAGACGATGGGGTGAAGGGCTTCATCAAGCGGTTGAAGCAAAAGAAAAGGTAAAGATCCAAAGTGAAAATCAAACGATGGCTTCTATTACATTCCAGAATTATTTCAGGATGTACAAGAAGTTATCGGGAATGACCGGGACAGCTGATACTGAAGCATTTGAGTTCCAGCAAATCTATGGGTTGGAAGTGATTGTTATTCCAACACACCGGAATATGGCGCGAAAAGATGCTGGTGATCTTATTTATTTAACAGCGAAAGAAAAATACGAAGCTGTTGTTGAAGACATTGAGGATTGCTTTCAGCGTAAGCAACCGGTATTAGTCGGTACAACGTCGATTGAAGTGTCCGAGTATATTTCATCCCGGTTAACTGAAAAAAAAGTACCCCATGAAGTCCTCAATGCTAAACAGCATGAACGTGAGGCGCAAATTATTGCAAACGCAGGCGCATTAGGTTCGGTAACCATTGCGACTAATATGGCCGGCCGTGGAACAGATATTGTTTTGGGTGGTAAGGATGATGAAAATGTTTTGTCTGATGATTGGAAAGCAAAGCATCAAGCTGTTCTAGATGCAGGTGGTCTTCGTGTTATTGGTACGGAACGTCATGAGTCAAGACGTATTGATAATCAACTTAGGGGGCGTTCAGGACGTCAAGGGGACCCAGGAGCTAGCCGTTTTTACTTATCCTTAGAAGATAGTTTGATGCGAATATTTGCCTCAGAACGGGTTTCAGGCTTAATGCAAAAACTGGGTTTGGAAAAAGGTGAATCTATTGAACACCCATGGGTAAGCAAAGCGATTGAAAATGCACAAAGAAAAGTAGAAGGGCATAACTTCGATATTCGTAAGCAACTTCTTCAGTACGATGATGTGGCCAATGATCAGCGCCGAGTTATTTATGATCAGAGAAATGAGATCATGGAATCGGCAAATATTGCTGATACGATCGTTTCAATTCGTGAAGATGTTGTTAATCAATTAATTGATCTATATATTCCTCCGCAATCGATGGAGGAGCAATGGGATATAGATGGACTGCAGGCAGCGCTTGAAGATGAGTTCTACTTCAAGCTCAATATTAAAAACTTATTAGACGAAGATGACAACCTGCATGAAGATGGCCTGCGTGAATTGATTTTAAAAAATATCGTGGATGATTATGCTAAAAAAGAAATTTTAGCAGGTGCAGAAGTTCTACGACATTTTGAGAAGTCAGTGATGTTGCAAACGCTAGATTCATTATGGAGAGATCACTTAAGTGCGATGGATCACTTGAGGCAGGGAATTCATCTACGGGGTTACGCACAAAAAGACCCTAAGCAAGAATATCGGCGTGAGGCATTCGAGTTGTTCACCTCGTTATTAGATGCCTTAAAACGCGAAGTTGTTATGCTGGTGACTAAGGTCCAAGTTCGTGCTGAAGAGGATGTTCAAGCAGTTGATGAGCAACGTCGGGTTCAACAAAATATGGAGTTTCAGCACGCAGATGCAAATGCCTTAGGGCAAGAACAGAAAAGTGATGGAGAGGATAAATCTCAGCCATTTAAACGCTCAGATAAAAAAGTCGGCCGTAATGACCCTTGTCCATGCGGTTCGGGTAAAAAATTCAAGCAATGTCACGGTAAGCTGTAAACAGCGTCAAAGTATCGCTGTTATTTGTTTAATGAACGAAACGTGCGTTGATAATGACTATTCTGTCTTTTTTGAATAAAAACTTATTAGGAGCTTAATGATGCCTGTTGGAGGTGTTACCGCTTTAAAACTAAAACCAATAACAGGTGTTCGAATTGGAACATCATCAGCAGGTATTTCACAAACAGATCGTGATGACTTGACGGTTTTTGAATTAGACCCGAAAACGCATGTGGCGGCTGTTTTTACAAACAACAAATTCTGTGCTGCGCCTGTTGTCTTAGCTAAAAAACATTTGGCTGAAGAGTCGGCTCGCTATTTATTAATTAATTCAGGTAACGCAAACGCAGGTCTGGGAAAGGCAGGCATATTAACGGCCCAAACATGTTGTGCTGAATTAGCTAAAAAAGTGAATGCGAGAGAAACACAGGTATTACCATTTTCAACGGGTGTGATTGGTGAACCATTGCCGGTTGATATATTAGTAGGCAGCCTGCAATCGGCAATTGATTCGTTTAGCAAAGATAATTGGCCAAAAGCGGCCAAAGCCATCATGACAACGGATACCTCTGAGAAAGGCTGTTCTCGCACAGTACAGTTGGATGGTGCCGAGATTACAATAACCGGTATTGCCAAAGGCTCTGGAATGATCAGGCCAGATATGGCAACGATGTTGTCTTATGTCGCTACAGATATGCCTATTAGTGAGCCAATGCTGAATAAAATGCTTAAGGAAGCGGTTGATGTTTCATTTAATAGTATTACGGTAGATGGTGATACCTCAACGAATGATGCCGTTGTATTGATGGCAACAGGTGCTGTGGATATCAGCTCTATTAATTCACCCGATGATCCAAGGTATCAAGTGTTTTTATCAACGCTAAAAGAAGTGTGCTGCTTTTTGGCCGAAGCGATTGTACGAGATGGCGAAGGGGCGACTAAGTTAATTAAAGTGCGTGTTGAACAAGCCAAAAATGTTAGCGATGCAAAAGAAGTTGCTTATACGGTTGCTCAGTCCCCCTTGGTAAAAACTGCATTTTTTGCCTCAGACCCTAATTGGGGGCGAATTTTAGCCGCAGTAGGGAGGGCAAACATCGAAAATATTGATGTTGATGCCGTTTCTATCTATTTAGACGATCTGTGTATTGTTGAATCTGGTAAGCGTTCGAGCGATTACACTGAAGAGCAAGGGCAACAAAAAATGAATCAAGATGAAATTCTTGTTCGAATTCGTTTGGCTCAAGGAGCCAGCTCTTCCACCATTTTGACGTGCGATTTATCGTACGATTATGTCAAAATAAATGCAGAATACCGTTCCTAAAATAATACGCTGATCGATTAATCAAGCATGCTTAAAGTAGCTGTTGGCGTTGTAAAAAATGAACGGGGCGAAGTGCTGGTCACTAAACGAGCCCACGATGTACCTCAAGGTGGTTTATGGGAGTTTCCAGGCGGTAAGCTTGAGTTGGGTGAGGATAGCAAGCAAGCCTTAAGGAGGGAGTTGCTTGAAGAGTTGAATATAACCGTCTTAACAGCAACGCGGCTTATTCAAATAAAGCATGACTATAGTGAACTCTCGGTTTGCCTTGATGTGTATATAGTGGATAGTTTTAAAGGTGATGTATGCGCCATGGAAGGTCAACCTACTAGATGGGTCGTGACATCCGATTTAGAGCGCTCTTCGTTTCCAGTCGCCAATTTAACTATTATTGAAGCACTGAATTTACCGCGTTATTATCCAATAATCGATGACAGTATAGGCAACGAACAGGCCATGCTATGTCATTTAGAGCGACTGATTGATTGTGGGCATACGCTGTTTCAGTTGCGTGCGAAATCGTTTAGTAAAGAGCGTTATAAAGGGTTAGCTGAGGAAGCTATAAAGATGTGCAAGGAAAAGGGCGCCCGTTTATTTGTTAATGCGCCTATAGAAGACGCGTTAGAAATAGGTGCAGAAGGTGTGCATCTAACGGCTAGCGATATGAGTGGTATAAAAAACAAGTCTACTTTACCAGAAGGGCTCTTGTTTGCCGCATCTTGTCATAACCAAGAAGAGTTACAGATGGCGAGCGATTTAGGTGTGTTGTTTGCAGTATTATCGCCGGTTTGTAAAACACAAACACATGTGGATGTAGAACCATTAGGCTGGGGGGAATTTGAGCGTTTGGCTGATCATGCATGGTTGCCCGTTTTTGCTCTAGGCGGCCTTGGGCCCGAAGATATCAATCAAGCACAATCGAAAGGGGCGATGGGTGTGGCAGGTATTAGAGCTTTCTAAGAAGTTTAAGCCTTATAAAGAGGCGTGCTTTATATGTTTAATAATCCTCGTTGTCAGGTAAATAAACCTTTTCTCCAGCAATCGCGTGTTTCTCGGATGCCCATTCACCAAGGTCAATTAGCTTGCAGCGTTCACTACAAAATGGTCTGAATGGGGATGTCTTATCCCAGGGTATTTCTTTTTGGCACGTTGGGCACTTAACGGTTTTAAGTATCATTTAGAGCTGGCAAATGTTTAAGGTGAAGTCAATATCGTTACTTGTTTGACTAGGTCTTTCAGACTCAAAAGGCTGCATGAAGCGGACGGTAAACCTATGTTTTCCGCCACTGATTTCGGCAAAAAAACTAGATTCTCGATTCAAAGAAACGCGCAGCAATTGTACCGGCTGATTGCCATCTAAACTTTGTTGATAGTAGCCAGAGTGCGCTATTTTTTGAGTAGGGTTGGCACTTTGCCGAATGAACTGTAAAAGTAAAGAAATAGATTGACGAATCGGGTCTAAATGAGAGGTCCAACTATGAATTTGTTCTCGACGAGTGTTTAGAGGTTTGTTTAACCAAAAATGATAGACGGGAAGATCGAAGTCACAGGTGCCGCCAGGGATACTGTGGCGTTGAGCTAGGCATTTCAATAGATCAATACGGCTTAAAACCTGTTCGATTCTTCCACTAGAAGAGAGTAATTGTCGATTCAGTTGGTTAAGTTGCTCGATGCTTTGTTCAAGCTTTTCACGGTCTACTTTCGGGTTTTGAGCGAAGATAACAAAAGACTTTGTATGTCGTTCAATTTCTTTTGTAATTTCATTTCTTAAGTCAGTTCTGCTTGAAATGGCAATAATATCCAATAGGCAGCCTAGCTCTGCCCTGTTTTGCCATTCGCCATCGTGTTGAGAGAAGTGCAGCATTTGCTCAAATAAATCTTCTAATCGAAGAAAAGTACGGATACGTTCGCTAAGCGGTAATTCGTATGTTATTTGTTCAGACACAAGCGCGTAATTAGACTTTAAAGTTACTATTTTGCAGGATATTAATTGTTTTTTCCAGCGCTCATTTGTAAGTAGAATTCATGAAGCTTTTGCACCTTTGTATCTAAGCTTGCTAAAGATTTGTTGTTAATAAGAATATCATCAGCCAGGCTTATGCGTAATGAACGTGAACATTGGGCGTTCATGATTGAGTTGATTAGTTGGTCACTTAGTTGGTCACGGGTTTTTACACGTTGAATCTGATCTGTTTCTGGGCAATCAATCACTAAAACGCGATCAACTTGGGTTTGGTGGTTTGTTTCTAATAAGAGTGGGACACTCAGAATACCATAGGGGGAATCAAATTTAGCGAGCTCATTGTGCATCCTTGTATAAATGATCGGGTGCATAATATCTTCTAATGTTTCTTTTTTACTCGGGTCGTTAAAGATCAGTTCGCGTAAGTATTTTCTATCGAGTTCGCCGTTCGCCAAAAGAACTTGCTTGCCAAAAGTGTTTTTTAAAAGCAGCAGTGTGGGTTGAGCGGGTTGTACGATGGCGTGAGAAATAACATCAGCATCAATAACAGGAACATCTCTTTTTTCAAACAATTGTGTGACGGTTGTTTTGCCGCAGCCTATACCGCCTGTTAGTCCAATAGTTAGCATGCTGCGCTACAAGCCAACAAATGTTAAGTAGGTAGTATTGATTTTTTCACCCCAAATTAATGCGATAAAAGCGGCAATAGACAAGTAAGGGCCAAATGGTATGGGAGTGTTTTTGTCCCGCCCTTTGACGGCGATGAGTATTAAACCCACAGTAGCGCCAACAAAAGCAGACAACATAATAACCTGAGGAAGCATCTCCCAACCTAATAGCGCGCCAATAGCCGCTAGAAGTTTAAAGTCTCCGTATCCCATGCCCTCTTTTCCGGTGGCTAATTTAAAAAGCCAAAACACAGACCAAAGAGTAAGGTAGCCCACTAGCGCGCCGATTAAAGCTGTTTCCGGTGTTACGAAAACATTAAAAAGGCTTACAAATAAAGCGAACCAAAGTAATGGTAGAGTGATCGAGTCGGGTAGTAGTTGAGTGTCAAAATCTATTAGGGTTAAGCAAATTAATGCCCAAGTGAACAATAGCGCCACACCCGTTTGAATGGATGGGCCTAATTGAACAGAGATAATGATGGATAAAAGGGCGGTGGTTAATTCAACGCTAGGATAGCGTATTGAAATAGGGGTTTTGCAACTCTTGCATCGCCCCCTTAAAAAGAGATAGCTGATAACGGGTATATTGTCGAGAGCGCTAATGGGGTGTCCACAAGATGGGCAGCGAGATCGTGGTTGAGATAAATTAAATACCTCTGATGTTGTAGGTTGAGAATCCTCCTGTTCAAGAAATGCTAAGCATTCTTGGCGCCAAGCTTTTTGTAGCATAATAGGTAGACGATAAACGACTACATTAAGAAAGCTCCCCACTAAAAGCCCAAGTATACCGATTGATAGGTGAAAAAAAACAGGGCTTTGCTCAAGCGCTTGAATAATACTCATATCAGTCGATCAGGAGTTTCGCTAGAAAACAGACCCTAACATAAAGATGGGTAAATACATGGCAATGATTAACCCACCAACCAATACACCTAATATAGCCATAATCAAAGGCTCAATGAGGCTGGCCAATGAATCCACGGCGTTATCCACCTCTTCTTCATAAAAGTCAGCTACCTTTCCAAGCATGCTTTCGACCGAGCCGGCTTCTTCACCAATGGCTACCATTTGAACAACCATATGCGGAAATAACCCCACGTTTTTCATGGATTGTTGGAGCTGAATACCCGTTGCGACTTGCTCCCTCATCTGTAAGACAGCCTCCGAGTAAACAATATTACCCGTTGCGCCGGCAACAGACTCAAGCGCTTCCACTAAAGGAACACCAGCAGCAGACATGGTTGAGAGGGTCCTAGCATAACGAGCGATAGCCGCTTTGTTCATAATGTCACCAATAATCGGCATCTTTAGTATCATTCTGTCGATAAGGTGATTGAATTTACGCGAACGTTTTTTGATTTGCATAATAACAAACACGACGCCACCAATAATGCCAAATACTGCCCACCACCATTCTTGCATAAACCGTGATAACTCAACGACCATTTGGGTGAAGGCGGGTAAGTCGGCGCCAAAACCTGAAAATAGACTTTCAAATTGTGGAACAACAAATATTAATAAAATGGACGTAACAATAACAGCAACAACCAAAACTGCAATGGGGTACGTTAGCGCTTTTTTGATTTTAGCTTTTAAGCTTTCAGTTTTTTCTTTGTACTCAGCAATTTTGACCAGCAACTCTTCAAGGATACCAGCCTGTTCCCCGGCTTCAACTAAGTTACAAAATAAATCATCAAACTGGAATGGGTATTTACTTAAACCTTCTGTTAAGGTTGAGCCGCCTTCTATGTGTGACTTAATGTCGGCGAGCATATCCCGCATGGCCGGTTTTTCATGTCCTTTGCCGATAATATCAAAGGATTGTACAAGTGGGATGCCGGAGGCCATCATGGTGGCTAATTGACGACTGAAAATTGCGATGTCTTTAGGGACGATGGGTTTTTGGCCCATGCTACCGAACAGATCTTTTGGTTTTTTCTTAACCTTAATTGGACGAATGCCCTGACGGCGTAGTTCAGCCTTTACAATCGCATCGCTTCGGGCGTTAATTTCGCCTTTATTACGGTTGCCTTTATTATCGGTTCCTTCCCATATATAAGTAACTTTAGATGCGCTAGATGCCATAATTTTTTAGTCTTTAGTGATTCGATTTATTTCTTCAATACTGGTAATACCGTCTTTAACTTTTCTCAGGCCGGATTCTCGAAGTGTTAAAACCCCTTCACTGGCTGATTGTTCTACAAGCTCATTTGTTGAGCAGTTTTGAATGATCAGATTCTCCATGGCTTCGGATATAGGCATAACCTGAAAGATACCCACGCGGCCTTTGTAGCCATTAACACAATGGTCGCAGCCAATAGCTTTAAAAGTAGTCAGGTCTTTTGCATCTTCTTCGCTAAAGCCTTCTTTAATGAGTAGCTCGTTGGGAAGCTGCTCTTCTTGCTTGCATTTACCACACAGTTTTCTAGCAAGCCTTTGCGCCATAATCAGTAATACCGAAGAGGCAATATTATAAGCAGGAACGCCCATTTGGTTTAAACGATTCAGCGTTTGTGGTGCATCGTTAGTGTGTAAAGTAGATAACACAAGGTGACCGGTTTGCGCAGCTTTAACTGAAATCTCTGCCGTTTCTAGGTCTCGAATCTCACCCACCATGATAATGTCTGGGTCTTGTCGTAAAAAGGCGCGTAATGCCTCAGCGAAGGTGAGGCCGGTTTTGGGGTTAACATTAACTTGGTTAATACCTGCCACTGTAATTTCAACCGGGTCTTCAGCGGTTGAAATATTAATATCGGGTTCATTTAATATATTCAGCGCGGTATATAAAGTTACAGTTTTACCACTACCCGTCGGCCCGGTTACCAAAATCATACCGTAAGGTTTTTTAATAGCGGTAAGGAAAGCTTCCCGTTGTTCAACGTCAAACCCTAATTGTTCAATACCAACTTGCGCACTGGTTGGGTCTAAAATACGTAAAACAATTTTTTCACCGTATAAGGTTGGGCAAGTGTTAACACGAAAATCAATAGCCCTACTTTTTGATAAGGCCATTTTTATACGGCCATCTTGCGGAATACGGCGTTCAGAAATATTCATCCGAGACATCACTTTAATGCGAGAGGTCAACTTGTTTGAGATGTTCATTGGGGGTGAAGCAACTTCCTTCAAAATGCCATCTTGGCGTGTTCGGATTCTAAAGCTCTTCTCATATGGCTCAAAATGAATATCTGAGGCGCCTTTTTTAATCGCATCGAGCAAGATTTTATTAACGAACCGAACGACTGGGGCGTCATCAATGTCGCTATCAATATCGTCTATAGGCTCTGCATCGGGATCATCGAAATCAATATTATCAAGATCGTCATCAAGTAAATCGTCCATTGATGCGCCATCTTCATCCATTGCAGTTTCGATGGCGCGTGTTAATTTATCCTCTTCAACAAGAATGGCCTCGGTGCTCATTCTCGTTTGAAACTTGATCTCGTCTAATGCTTGAAGATTTGTCGGGTCAGATACAGCAACAAACAATTTATTGCCACGCTTGAACATTGGCAGTGCATGATGCTTGCGGACGAGTTTTTCGTCGACTAAGCCTCTTGGGATAACCTCGTCATTAAGAGCATTAATATCAAACAATGGCACGCCAAACTCTTCAGAAGCAGAAAGAGCAATGGTTTGACTGTCTAAAACTTTTTGTTCAACAAGATAGGTAACGAGCGGATTTTTCTTCTTGTTCGCTTCGTCAAAATACTTGCGAGCAGCTTCTTCAGTAATTAAACCGTCAAGCACTAAGCGCCTAGCTAAGCCACCTAAATAAACTTTTTCACCAGATACAGCCATGTTAAGTCGAATAATTCCCTATATTGAATACATAATAAACGATACTTCTTTAATGTTAGTAGAAAATAAGGTTTTGTGCAGTAAATTTAAGTTTAAATGATAATAACTATTATCTCTTCGGTGCAACTATTCATTATGAATTAGATATTTGTTGTGGTTTTTTATATGCTGACTTACAGTTTCTTATACCTCTTTTTTGGATGTTGAATAATAGATGCAAAGTCACATGAAGATTAATGGAAGAAAAATACGAGTAGCTGTAGTGGGTTGTGGGCGAATTTCGGCCAACCATTTGGTAGCTATTGAAAAACATTCGGAAAACATAGAATTGGTTTCAGTGTGCGATGCTGATCATGAGTTACTCGGCCAATATATGAATAAGCACAATGTTAGTGGTTATACGCAGTTGGTGGAGCTATTAGAGGCGGAAGAGTTAGATGTTGTGTCTCTTTGCACACCTAGTGGCCTACACGCAGAGCAAGCTGAGCTAGCAGCTAAGTACGGGGTGCATGTAATAACCGAAAAACCCATGGCGACGCGGTGGCAAGATGGCGTCAATATGGTTAAAGCCTGTGATCAGGCAGGTGTGCATTTGTTTGTTGTTAAACAGAATCGTCAAAATGCAACATTACAGCTGTTAAAGAGAGCCATAGAAGAAAAGCGTTTCGGAAAAATCCACATGGTCCATATCAATGTGTTTTGGACAAGGCCACAGTCATATTATGACCAAGCAAAATGGCGTGGAACGTGGGAATTTGATGGTGGCGCGTTTATGAATCAAGCAAGTCATTATGTGGATCTTTTTGATTGGTTAATTGGTCCTATAGACAAAGTTCAAGCCATGATGAGCACAACGCGTGACATAGAAGTGGAAGATACCGGGGTAATGAATGTTCGTTGGCGAAGTGGTGCGCTAGGCTCAATGAGTGTCACCATGCTGACATACCCCAAAAACATGGAAGGTTCCATAACGATCCTAGGAGAAAAAGGCAGTGTTCGCATTGGAGGAATGGCGGTTAATGAGATACAACACTGGGAGTTTGAAGAACCTAAAGATTATGATGAACAAGTGAAAACAGCTAACTATGAAACAACGTCAGTCTATGGTTTTGGACACCCTTTGTATTATAAAAATGTAATTGATGTCATGCGGGGCATTGAAGAGCCAGAAACAGATGGGCGAGAAGGGCTTAAATCATTAGAAGTTCTAATAGCGGCTTACTTATCAGCAAGAGATGGAAAAACAGTGTCTCTGCCTTTGGAGTATTAATAATCATATGGATATTAAAGTACATGAAACAGCCATTATCGATAAAGGTGCACAAATAGGTAAAGGTTCGCGTATTTGGCACTGGGCGCATGTGTGTGGTGGTGCAAAAATTGGAGAAAATGTATCTCTTGGTCAAAATGCTTTTGTTGGTAACAAAGTGATTATTGGTCACCATTGTAAGATCCAAAATAATGTTTCCATTTACGATAATGTCACCTTGGAAGAAGGGGTTTTTTGTGGCCCAAGCATGGTATTTACAAACGTATATAACCCCCGATCTCTGGTGGAAAGAAAAGACGAATATTTGGATACATATGTAAAAAAAGGTGCAACCCTAGGTGCAAACTGCACCATTGTTTGTGGTGTAACAATTGGGCAGTTCGCTTTTATAGGCGCAGGTTCAGTAATAACCAAAGATGTAAAACCTTATGCGCTAATGGTAGGCAACCCAGCTAAACAAATTGGCTGGATGAGTGAGTACGGTGAAAAACTCGATTTATCAATGCAGGGCAAAGTAAAAACAACATGCGCTCATACGGGGCAAGTGTACCAATTGATAAACGATGCAGTAAAAATAGAAGATGTCCCCCAATGAAAATTGATTTCGCTAATCTTCAGCATCAATACCAATTATACAAAACAGAAATTGATGCAAATATTCAAAAAGTACTCGATAACTCTAACTACATCATGGGCGATGAGATTAGAGAGTTAGAAGGTGAGCTAGAAAAGTTTACTAACGCAAATCACGCCATTACTTGCTCAAGCGGAACAGATGCATTGCTGTTAGCCATGATGGCGCTTGATATACAGCCCGGTGACGAAGTTATCACAACAGCATTCAGCTTTATAGCCACAGCAGAAACAATAGCCTTGTTGAAAGCGGTGCCGGTATTTGTCGATATTGAAGAAAGCACCTTTAATATCGATGCCAGTAAAATCGAGGCAGCTGTTACATCAAAAACTAAAGCTATCATGCCCGTTAGCTTGTATGGGCAACCAGCGGATATGGATGAAATTAGTGCCATTGCAAACAAACATAATCTAAGAGTCATTATCGATGGTGCGCAGTCATTTGGTGCGACCTATAAAAACCAAGCAGAGGTGCATTATTGCGATATATATACCACCAGTTTTTTTCCGTCTAAACCACTAGGTTGTTATGGCGATGGGGGCGCGGTTTTAACCAATAATGATGAATACGCCGAAAAAATAAAAACGTTACGGGTGCATGGGCAAAACAAACGCTATCACCATAAATATATTGGACTGGGTGCGCGGTTAGATACGATTCAGGCAGCGGTTTTATTGGCAAAGTTGCCTCATTATGTGGGTGAGATAAAAGCTCGGCAGGCAGTGGCGCAAAAATATAGTAATAACTTAGAAAGTATCGTGACGACACCAAGTGTAAAAAAGGGGCGTACTAGCACCTGGGCACAATATACGGTGCGAGTCGATAATCGCGGGCGAGTACAAGAAAAGTTTAATAAGGGCGGCGTGCCAACAGCAGTACATTATCCGTTGTCATTGCATTTGCAGGAGTGTTTTAAATCGCTTAAATATGTAGTTGGAAGCTTCCCCATAGCAGAAAGCGCGGCAGAAGAGGTATTGAGCTTACCTATGAATCCATTTTTAACCAAGGTGGAAATGGAAACAATAATACAGCTGTTTAATTAGCATCTAGACAAAGCTTTTTATCTAATGATGAGACGGTTTTTTTCTAGATACCTACCAAAAGGGAGTGCGGCTCATAATGTTTCGCTCCTAGTGGGTGGTTCGGCCGTTGGGCAGCTAATAATGGTATTAGCTATTCCCATTCTAACAAGACTTTATACGCCTGAAGAGTTTGGTGTCTTGGCTGTCTATGCATCCATATTAGGAATCATCAGTACCGTTGCTAGTTTTAGATATGAATTAGCCATTCCTCAGGCTCGTACGAATGCTAGTGCAGCAAATGTTCTTGTGTTATGTGTATTGTGTGTTTTTATAACGACTACGTGTCTGGTTGTTTTTATAGCTGCTTTTTTTCAGCAAATTCCAGTTTGGTTAAATACCTCGTTAATCTCTCCATTTCTATGGCTTGTGCCAGTAGGCGTATTTCTATCAGGCATGTACCAAGTGTTTAATTACTGGGCTATCAGGAGACAATACTTTAGCGATATAGCCAATACAAAATTACAGCAAGGAATTGCAAGTGTCTTAACGCAAGTTGGTTTAGGGCTCTTTCAGCTTGGGCCAGTGGGGCTGATTTTAGGAGGGGTGGCTGGCCAAAGCTCTGGTCTAATAAGGTTAATCCGTGTGGCATATAAGTTGGACTTTGGGCTTTTATCACGAGTTAGTTGGAGGCGACTTAAACAGAAATCGAGGGTTTATAAAAACTTCCCTAGGTATACAACCCTTGCAGCTTTAGCAAATGCAAGCAGTAGGATGTTGCCGCCAATAATACTTGCTTCACTATTCTCAACAGGAGTAGCCGGGTTTTATTTACTTGCAAATAGGGCCTTACAAACCCCACTAAGCTTAATAAGTTCGTCAATCGGCCAAGTCTTCCATTCTAAAGCTGCTTTAGCCTTAAATGATGGTTGTTTGGCTGGTCTGTTGCTCAAATCAAGTAGTGAGCTAATAAAGCTAACGCTATTGCCATTATTAATTATTGGCTATTATGCAAAAGACTTATCCGTCTTTTTATTTGGGGAAGAGTGGTCTTATGTTGGTGTTTATGTTCAATGGATGATTCCTTGGCTATTTGTACAATTTATTGTATCGCCGTTATCTATTGTAGTTTCACTTACCAATAACCAGAAGGGTGGCTTGTTGGCGCAAGTCTTGTTTTTAATTATTAGGATTTCTTCATTACTGATTGGAGGAGTTGTAGGGGGAAGTGATGGTGCTGTATTGTTTTATTCGATATCAGGCTTTGTTGTTTATTTTGGGCTATGGCTATGGATGCTGCGTATAGTCGGAACAGGATTTTTTGAATGGCTAAGTTTTTTGAAAAAAGATAAGTTAATGTTAAAAATAGCTCTTTTAGCAACTTGCCTTCTAATGGTGTTTATTATTTTAGATTTTTTTGGGGGGAGTAGTGAAGTATACAAGTAAGAAAATTGATGGTATCGATGTTTTTTATAGTGCAGATTGGATTAATGGACTTGAAAATGAAATGCATTTTAGTTGGTATTATCATCAAGCTAAAACCGTTTATGATAACTGTGTCCGAGAAGACACTATTTTAGAAATAGGTGTTGGGACAGGACTGCTCTCCAGCTTGTTAAAAAAAAGGAATTGGAATGTAACAACGTTGGATATTGATGCGGACAAAAAACCTGATATCTGCGAGAGTGCATTAGATTTTAATTATATTGAAGGTAACTTCAATACTGTATTGGCTTTTGAGGTTTTTGAGCATATGCCTTATATAACATTCCAAAAAGTGATTAATAAATTGAAGTTAAGTAAAGTCAAAACAGTGTATTTTTCATTACCTTGGAATGAGCGGCAATTAATGGATTTTAAGCTACACCTGCCTTTTTTCAAGGAGCTGAATTTCAGGCTTGCAATAAGAAGAAATAAAATTAGTACAATTGCTCATTTTTGGGAGCTTTCTAAGGTGAATAAAGCCTTAGATAATAAAGAGTTGGTTAGTTATAAAGCAATGGTAGCCATGTTTTTAATGAATGGATATCAAGTTACGGCCTTAAAAAAATAGGGTATATCCAATACTTCGAAGCTAAACTTTTGAGTTGATAATGAGTCGAATAGAGGATATGGAGGAGCGCTCTTTTGGTAAATTGATGAGTATTAAGAGTGGTGCTTGGTCAAAATGTGCTTTTTACAGATGAGCTTACTCGTTATGACCGAACATTAACGGGGTGTCACAAGATCAACTCCTGTGGTTAATCGTTGGTATTATAGGTAGTCATTACTTATTGATGTTATGGATAACCACTCGATACAATTTTCAAGACAATGCATAGCAAATACCTTAACCCAAAGCTCTATTTAACTAAGTTATTAAGAATCATGGTGACTTATCTATCCCCGCTTATTTCTGTATTTGAGAGGAAAGTTTTTTCTCATTATTCCGAGCTTGCATTAAAGCATCAGCCTGTTTTTATAATAGGCGCTCCGAGAACAGGATCGACAATTTTATACCAGGTCATTACAAATGAATTAGATGTTTTATATATAGATAATTTGGCTTGTTCTTTACATAGGAATATTTTTTTTGGGGTTTGGCTCAGTCGAAAAATATTTAAGAGTAAGCCGCATAACAATTTTATGGCTGAACATGGAAACACATCAAAGTATGGTGCTCACGCACCTAGCGAGTGTGGAAGTTTTTGGTATCGCTGGATGCCTAAAGATCGTCATTTTGTAGATGAAGGTGATATTAGCGACAAGGCTATAAGGGAGATAAGACAAGAGATAACCTCTATAATTAATTACCATGATAAGCCTCTAGTATTTAAAAATTTGAATGCTGCCTTACGGATGAGGGTGTTGTCTAAAATATTCCCTAAGGCGAAATTCATATGGATTAAACGTGACCCTCTCTACGTTTCCCAGTCAATATTGAAAGCAAGAGAAAAGGTTAATGTTGATATCTGTAAGTGGTGGTCACTGATGCCTGAAAATCACGACAGCCTTAAAAAACTGACAGCCGTTGAGCAAATTGTTGGTCAGGTTTATTTTGTTGAGCAACAAATTGAAAAAGATAAAAACATGTTTTCTGCAGCTAATGTATTAACGCTAAGTTATAACGAACTAAATGAGATTAATCTCGTACTTACTAGAGTACATGAATTTTTGGGGGGTGATATAAAAGTAAGGGAAAATTCTATGCGGGCACCGATATTAATAGAAGAGAAAAACTCATATGCGGGCGAGGTGTTATCCCAGTTAGAAGACAAAATTTCAGCACTGGATTGGAATGGTTATACGAGCTAAGTCAACGTATTTTAAATACACAAAAGGGGGCCTTAATTGGCCTACTATAAGAATGAACTCTTTTCAAATAGGCATTTCGCAAAAAAATATAATTACCTATGACTAAGGTTAAAAAATATAGAGCGTTTTGTGAAATAGAAAAATCCATCCCGATTTTTAGTCAGGCTTGGTGGCTGGACTTAGTCTGTGGTTCCAATTGGGATGTGTGTCTAGTAGAAAAAAACGGTGAAATTATTGCTAGTCAGCCCTACTTTGTTAAAAAGCGTTATGGCTTTACATTATTAACCCAGCCTCCATTAACTCAAAATTCAGGTCCTTGGATCAAACAATCTAAGGCTAACTATAGCAAGGCTTTAGCTCAAGAAAAAAATTTAATGCAAGAGCTAATCGAGCAGTTACCAAAGTATCATTATTTCAAGCAAAATTGGCACTACGGCCGAACAAATTGGTTGCCCTTTTATTGGAAAGGCTTTCAGCAGACCACTGGGTATACGTATGTTATTGATGATTTGTCAGATTTAGATAAAGTGTGGTCTGGCACTCAGGCAAATATAAAGACAGATATAAAGAAAGCGGCAAATAAGTTTAATCTAACGGTGCGAACAGACTTAAGAATCGAAGAGTTTATTAAACTTAATCAACTTACCTTTAGTAGGCAGGGGAAGCCTCTGCCTTACAATGAAAGCTTGGTAATGAATATATTCAATGCGGCGAATATTCGTAGGCAGTGTAAAGTGTTTATTGCTCAGGACAATAATGGTCAAAACCATGCGGGTGTTTTGATTGTTTGGGATGAGAATTCTGCGTACTATTTGATGGGGGGTGGGGACCCTAAACTAAGGAATAGTGGAGCAACGAGTCTATGTATGTGGGAGGCAATAAAGTTTTCATCAACAGTAACCCAAAAGTTTGATTTTGAAGGATCAATGCTTGAGTCGGTGGAAAGGTTTTTTAGAGGTTTTGGGGCTGTTCAAAAACCCTATTTATCTATTTCAAAAACAAATTCTAAGTTGCTTAAAGTGGTGAGTTTTTTGCGTGGATTGAGTAAAAAACAATCATGATGGTTAATGTATCTATTCCTAAGGTTTGCCTGAATGAACAGCGCTATATTTTAGATGTAATGCTCGATGAGTTTTTGGGTTTAGGTTTTAATGTGACTGTGCATGATGAACCAATTATAAAGTTCTCTATGCTTGGCGCTGATACGAACTTGACTGTCAATGCGGATTTTTTTCATAAAGCAGATGAAAATTGGCTAAAGAAAGGGTCTATGCCAGAGTTGCCTTTGCACGATTGGAAGACAGTTCAAGACGGTTTAAATGTAAGTCTGGTTGAAGATATGCTTCCTGTGCTTTATGGCCATGCTGGGTTGGTTAAAGAAGGTAATCATTGGCATTTAAATCTAGATGTTTTCGGCTCGGCATTTTTTATGTTATCCCGTTATGAGGAATTGATTACTCAAGACCGCGACGAGCACGACCGCTTTCCTGCTAGCGCGTCTGTAGCCTTTAAGGCTAACTTTTTAGATCGCCCAATAGTGAATGAATATTTAGAAATTCTTTGGGCTTGTATGCACCAATTGTGGCCAAGTTTGGAGCGTAAAAAGCGACGCTTTAGGAGCCTTGTTAGTTGTGACGTCGATCACCCTATAGATACGGCGGGGTATTCGCTAAAAAGAACAGTCTTTCGGGTAGGCGATAAGTTGTTAAATGATAGGAATGTACCTTTGGCTTTTCTAGATGCTATGAACTATGTATTTAAGAAGTTTGGTTCTGATAAATTCGATGAGTACCGAAATAATATCAAATGGATTATGGATGTAAATGATAAAGAGACTAATAGAGTGGCCTTTTTCTTTATCCCTCAGCAAACATCTACTTCTTATGAGTCTGTCCATGGATTTACTGAAGATAAAATGCGCAATTTACTAACTAAAATAATTCAAAGAGGGCACGAAATAGGCTTTCACCCAGGGTATGAAACATTTAGATTTCCTAAAAACTTCAGAATGTCGGCAGATATATTAAAGTGTGTTTATCATAAATTAGGTGTTAAACATAGTGGGGGTAGACAGCATTACCTAAGGTATGACGCTTCGGTAACGCCAAAACTATGGGATGATAATGGATTTACTTACGATAGCTCGTTAGGTTTTGCTGATAGGGCTGGCTTTAGGTGTGGTGTGTGTTACGAATACACAATGTTTGACTTAACTAATAGAGTTCCGTTAAACGTTAAGCAGCGCCCACTTGTTGCGATGGATTGTTCAGTAATTTCTGATGGGTACGAAGGGTTAGGGTATACAAAAAAGGCGTTTGAAAGGTTTGAACTATTAAAAGGTAGGTGCAAGCAATTTGATGGAGATTTTACATTGCTTTGGCATAATAGTTTTTTTGGAAATAAAAACAGTAAAAAGTTTTACTTAGGATTAATACCCAATTGAAATGGTGAGTGTTCTACTTCGTATTTTGAATGACGTTGTGTTTTTAGGTGCTTACCAAAATAGAGTATGTTTTTTGTTATAAATAGTACGAAGTATATAAAGGGAATAAAATTAAAATTATAACAATCATCGGAGCAAGACCTCAGTTTATTAAGGCATCTGTGGTTTCTCTTGCTTTTAAACAATGCGGGCAAGCTATAGAAGAGGTGCTTGTTCATACGGGTCAGCATTACGACGCGAATATGTCTGATGTGTTCTTTGACGAGTTGGGTATTTCAAAACCCGATTATAATTTAGCTGTTGGTGGTGGCTCACACGGTCAGAACACGGGCCGTATGATAGAGAAAATTGAGGAATTACTGCTGATTGAAAAGCCTCAGTGGGTATTAGTATATGGTGATACGGATAGTACATTAGCTGCTGCCTTAGCGGCTGTTAAGCTGCAAATACCCGTGGCACATGTTGAGGCTGGATTACGTTCGTTTAATCGTAATATGCCGGAAGAGATTAACCGAATATTAACAGACCATATTGCAACGTTATTATTTGCTCCAACAGATCTTGCGGTGAGCAACCTATTGAAAGAGGGTGTTGATCGATCCAACATTCATCAAGTGGGTGATGTTATGTATGATGTTGCCTTGGCCTTTTCTAAAAAAGCGGAGCAAAAAAGTACAATTTTAGAGGCTTTGTCATTAAGTTCTAAAGAGTATGTTTTGGCAACGATACATCGCCAAGAAAATACGGATGATGAGCAACGGTTATCATCTATTATTCGAGGTCTGTCCAGTTCTTCAGTTCCCGTTATCTTGCCTTTGCACCCCCGAACAAAAAAACAATTACAGCTATTTGATATTAAAGTTGAAGAACCCATCCGTATAATTGAGCCTGTTGGCTACCTTGATATGACGATGTTGGAGAAAAATGCACGGTTAATAGCGACTGATAGTGGTGGAATCCAAAAGGAGGCGTATTTTCATCAAGTCCCTTGTGTGACACTGCGCGCTGAAACAGAGTGGGTTGAATTAGTTGAGCAGGGCGTTAATCGGTTAGTGGGGTATGATGCAGGGGCTATTGCAGCATCAATGGAGATGAAATTACCTAAAGTTTTGGGTGGTGATATTTATGGTGATGGACATGCCGCACTAAAAATTGTAAATAAGATTCAATCTAGTAAATTAGAGCATTGAGTTGTTTGTTTTAAATTCGTGATGACGGAGGTTGAATTATGGTAGTAACGCTTTTTGCTACGCATTACGAACATAAGCTGATGGTTGCCGCTCGTCGCTGGCGCTTGTTGGTTTGCTACCTTCGTTTAGAGGGGATTGATATTTGTGTTGTGACGCCCGGTTTGGACGATAACGAGTACATAGGTGAGTATGGTGAAACGGTTGTAGTTTTTGAATCCAAGTCAGTTAAAAAAAATGCTGGCGCTGGTGGGCAGGGTGGGCAGGCTAGAAAGGTTATTCACTCGCCTTTTCCGTATCTTGATGTGTCTGCTCTACATTGGTGGCGTGCTGTTCGTAATCGCAGAGTCATGTTTCATTGCTCAAAGGCAGATATTTTGATTAGTACGTACGGCCCAGCTGGGGCAATGCTGATTGGCCTATGGTTTTCCTGTAAATATAAGATACCCTGGATTTTGGACTTGAGAGATAGTTTTCAGTTGCCAGCCTCATATTCGTTTAAGCCATTAATAAAGTTTAATAGCTATATTGAAAAGGTAATAATAGGCAAAGCAGCATTATGTTTAACGGTGGGAAAAGTGCTTGCTGACTATTTGAGTGATAAGTATCAGCATGAATTTGAATATATTTATAATGGCTGGGTTGACTCGGATACTGCCCTCATTGAGAAAGAGGAAGACGTAAACCCCTGTTTTTTATATGCAGGGTCAATTTATGAGCATCGACTAGGTGCGTTAAAGTTATTTTTAGATGCTTTGAGTGAGGAGCATAATATTTCCTTGCGAATTAGGTTGATAAAGGACTATTCGGGGCGTTTGGAGGAGTGGTTGGTAGAAAATAATTTTGATGGTTTTGTTGAGGTGCGCCCAGCTATTCCCGCGAACGAGCTTGAAAGTGAGATGAATTTATCTGTAGGGGTTTTAGTTTTGGAAGAACTGGAACCGAATAGTTGGCAAAAAGGAACGGTGACAGGAAAGTTGTTTCCACTATTGGTTTCAGGCGTGCCAGGGGTCGTTATTGCTCATCCGGATGTTGAGTTATCTAAACTAGCCTCTAAGGCAAAGGGGTGGTTTTGTGGGTACGATAAGAAAAGCACGGGTCAGGCTATTTTGTCAGTAATGGGGCGTGAGAAAAATGATTTAGATAGCAATAGGGATATATTTAAAGAATATCATTATTCATGTCAAGCTAGAAAGCTGTTGAAACTTTGTAAAGGTGCTATTAATGAATACAGTTGATGTGGTTATTCCTGTTTATAACGACGATTCTCTTCTTATAGAAACCGTTAATTCTTTGGGTTCACAAGGGTTACCATCGGGCTGGTCTTTTCATATTAATGTTGTTGATGACGGATCAGAGAAAGAGATTTCGCTTAAAGGTGTAAACATACCAAGCGATAAAATAACGGTCCATCGACATGCTGTTAATAAAGGCCGTGGGGCGGCTTGTAATACAGGGGTTCGTATGGGGAATGGGAGTCTAGTATATATTCTGGACTCAGATTGCGTATTGCAAAATAGTTATGTTCTTTCATCTCATATTGCAACATTAAGTGAGGCTAATGTATCGGTCAGTTGTGGGAATATTTATGTAAATTCAGCATCTTTTTGGGGTAAATATCAGAATGAGGTAGGGTTAAGGCGAGAAAAGTTGTTTAACGAAGGCGATTTGGCGTCTTTTACCACGGCAAACTGCATGATGACGCGAAAAAGTTTTATAGAGGTCGGTGGATTTGATGAGGCGTTTACTCAATATGGGTTTGAGGATAGAGATTTGTTACTCAGGCTTATTAGTGAGCAATTTGAAATACGTTATTGTAAAGATTCTTCTGTTGAACATAAGTGTGATCTTTCTCTGAACTCTGTAGTCGGGAAGTTGTATAAAGGTGGTATGTATTCATCAACTTTTTTTATTGAAAAGCATGCATTAGCATATGAAAAGATGCACTTTGCGAAAGCGGATGTAAGGTACTCAAAAGGTGGGTTGAAACTATTGGTTTTATTGACGAAACCCATAGTTTGGCCGATGGTGGGAGTGCTCAATTGGATTTTGCTAAAAGAAATTTTACCCTATTGGCTAGCTAGGAGCGTGGTTAAGTATTTGTCGGGTTTAGTGTACTTGCATGGAACAAGTGCTGCGTCCCATTAGGAAATTATTAATGGTATATGGCGAAAAATGTAATTAGATCTTATAGGGAAGCTGGATAAACTGATCAGAAATAACTTCCCAAGAATAAGGCCTGTTTATTTTAATGAATGCATTTTCAGTGTATTCATGAGCGGTATGATTATTGTTAAATATATACTCAATAGCGGCTGATAACTCATTTGAATTACTAGGTGCAACAAGAACCCCAGTTTCCTTATGCGTAATAACTTCTGGTATTCCACCTGTAGTAGTGGAAATAATAGGCGTTTTACTCGCCATTGCTTCTAGTAAAATAACCCCTTGTCCTTCGGTATCGCCTTTTGAATCTATGACAGAGGGAGCTACGAATATGCTAGCGGCTGCATAAAAATCTGGCAGGTGTTTGTTTTGTATTTGTCCCCAGAATTTTATATTTTTGATGCCTAAATTATGGGCCTGATATTCAAGGTTTTTACGTTCATCACCATCTCCAACAATCCATAAAATGGATTCATCTTGAGTCTTTTTAGGCAGCATTGAAAAGGCTTCAATCAGGTATTTGACGCCTTTTTTTTCAACCAGTCGGCCGACGAATAAGATTATTTTTCTAGTGTCAGTGCCTAATACATTATCCGCATGGCCAGATTGGAAACGTTCGATATCCACGCCCATTGGGATAATGATTGGTTTTGGCATATCGCTGGCGACACCAAAAGCATTTGCAGTAGCAGACGTATTTGAAGTCCAGCACTTGCATCGTTTTAGGGTGAATGTCTTTAATCGACTCAGTAGGCTGGCATTAAGTGAAAAAGCGTCTCCACCATGCGCTGTGGCGATGACAGGTATATTTAAAAGTTTGCCGACAATGATAGCGATAAACCCTTGGGGGATAATCCAGTGTGCGTGAATAACATCAGGCTTTATTTTTTTGCATAAGAAAAATAAAGAGAAAAACATACTGATTAAGAAAAAAGGAACTTGTAAATAAAGGAGTTTGTTTCTTTTTAAATTGGGAAGTATGCCTGAACCATAAGCCAGCCGTTGCCATTGTTTTGGAAGGTATTTGAACCAGTGGTTTTTTACGCCTTTATCGAGGCTGGTATTTTGAATAAGTGGGTGGTCGGGTGCTAAAACATGAATATTGACACGTTGTTTGGCTAAATTTTTAGCAAGGTAGCGTAAGAAGATGGAGCTGTTGTCAGTAGCATTCCTTGGGTAGCTTGACGTTAGCATCAAGACTTTTAATGGGGCTGAAGGCTTCATTAATGCTTGAGGTAAAGAATTATTCTTTATCTGTGTTTCTATAATGCAAAGAGGAAATCTGCTCCGACAATATCCCCATTAGAAAAATGAACACAGAGGCGACATACAGTAATAAGCTGCCATTGCTAAATGTACCGGATGAAATATAGCTGTCTATATGATTGATGACGCCGAAAAGAAAACACACGACGCTGGTGGGTAAAAATAATCGCATGGGCGAAAAGAGCGCGCCAATTTTTAAGATAATAATAAAAAAACGTAGGCCATCTTTCAGTAATTTTATTTTGCTTTTACCCTCTCGTTTGCCTGCCTTTATTGGAATATACGCAACGGGTAAGGCTGAACGGAAAAACGCCATAGTTGAAGTGGTTGGGTATGAGAAGCCATTGGGTAGAAGGTATAAAAATTTTCTGAAATGTTTTGCACGAACGGCTCGAAAGCCGGACGTGAGGTCTTCTATTTTTTGGCCGGTCATAAAAGAGGCCAGTTTATTGAACACGGCATTACCGAATTGTCTCTTTTTGGACGCATGAGTATCAGGTTGCCTTGCACCCACGACCATGTCATAGCCTTCATTTAGTTTATACAGTAGGCGTTGGATATCTTCTGGGTTGTGTTGTCCGTCGGAGTCCATAAATACAATAACCTCACCGGTTGCGTTGCGTGCACCTGTTTTTATTGATGCCCCGTTACCCAATGAATGAGGGTGAGAGATGACCTTAACGCCATGTTGCTCACAGATAGCTTTGGAGGTATCTGTTGAACCATCATCGATCACTAAAATTTCAGCGGTTGGTTGTAGAGATATTAGTTGGGGTAGTAAGGCTTCGAGGTTCTCTGCTTCATTTAAACAGGGCATTACAATGCTGAGAGTTGGAGTGCTTTTGACCATGTTTGAACGGGTGGGGTTAATTAAAATTGTTTTTGATTGTCTCACATTTTTTGTTGGAAAGGGTTTTGTCTTAAATAGTAAAAAATGCCTGTTTTAGGGGAGGGAGTCCGTACTATTTATTGTTTTAAATAGGTATAGGGAAGTGGGTAAGGTCTTATACACAAGCATCTATTTAGATGTTTGTGTTGATAGAGAGTATTTTCTGAAGAAGATAATGAAAAGAGAATGTTAAAATCTATACTCCTAGTAACCTTGGGGTATTAAATGAAACAGAATGATGAATTAGCGCCTTCTTTTTGGCAAATGGTGGGTAGTACGATGTTGTCTTTTTTAGGTGTATCAAAAGAGTCGCGAAGAAAACGAGATTTCCAACATGGTAACCCGAAGGTTTTTATTATGACGGGTTTTATATTGGCTCTTTTGTTTATTTTTCTGGTTATGGGTGTTGTTAAGATGGTTTTACCTAGCTAGAGCCGACGAACTACTGCCGGCCCTAGGTTACTTACCTTAATGCTATTTATAGGGTCGAGATTTTTTCTTTTTGCTCATTCAAATTGCTAAGTTTTGTTGAGATGTCGCTTTGTTTAGTTTTTTCTTTTTCAATAACGGCAGCGGGCGCTTTGTTGATGAATGAGGCGTTGGATAGTTTGCCGCTGATGCGAGCGGCCTCTTTTTCAAGTTTCTCGATTTCTTTATTTAAACGTTCTAATTCGGCGTTTTTATCAATTAGCCCTGCCATTGGAATTAAGATTTGCATATCACCAACGAGGGCGATGGCTGATTGAGGTGCTTCGTCTGTGGAGGTTAACGTTGTAATGGACTCCAAACGGGCCAGCTTATTCACTAAAAGCCTATTGTTATCTAAACGAGTTAGGTCACTTTCTGAGCAGTTATTTAACAGCACTGGTAGTGGTTTGCTAGGTGGAATGTTCATTTCACCGCGAATTTGACGAATCCCCATAACGAAATCCATCACCCATTGCATATCATTTTCAGCGGTTGGTGAAATTTTGCTTTCATCAGGTTTTGGATACGCTTGCAGCATAATCGTGTCGCCTTTTTTGCCTGCCAATGGAGCGATTTGTTGCCAAATTTCTTCGGTGATAAACGGCATAAAAGGATGCAGTAAACGGAGCACGGCTTCTAGTACGCGAATGAGCGTTTTGCGCGTACCGCGTTTTTGTTCAGCAGAACTATTATCATCTAGTAAAATAGGTTTTGAAAGCTCTAGATACCAATCGCAATACTCGTTCCAAAGGAATTCATACAAGGCGTGCGCGGCTAAGTCGAAACGGTATTTTTCAATAGAAGCAATCACACTTGCTTCGGTTCTTTGTAAGCGTGACACAATCCATTGATCTGGCAAACTATAAATACAGTTGTCATTACCAAGCCCCGTGTCTTCTCCCTCAGTGTTCATTAAGACATAGCGAGTAGCATTCCATAACTTGTTGCAAAAGTTGCGGTTACCTTCAATGCGGTTTAAATCAAATCGGATGTCTCGCCCTGTAGACGCCAACGATGCAAAGGTGAAGCGCAAGGCATCGGTGCCAAAAGAGGGAATGCCATCGGGGAAGTGTTTACGGGTGTCTTTTTCGATTTTAGCGGCCATTTTGGGCTGCATAAGTCCCTTGGTGCGCTTATCAACGAGTTGATCTAGGCTGATGCCGTCGATTAAATCGATGGGGTCTAGGACATTGCCCTTGGACTTAGACATTTTTTGACCTTCTGCATCACGTACTAAGCCGTGGATGTAGATTTCTTTGAATGGTACATCGCCCATGAATTTTAGGCCCATCATGATCATTCTAGCGACCCAAAAGAAGATGATGTCGAACCCTGTTACTAATACACTGGTTGGGTAGAAAGTATCGAGATCGGGCGTTTTATCTGGCCAGCCTAGGGTGGAAAACGGCCATAAGGCAGATGAGAACCAGGTATCGAGTACGTCTTCGTCTTGTTTAAGCGGGGTGTCGTTGCTTAGGTTGTTTTTCTCGCGGACCTCGGCTTCATTGCGCCCAACATAAATATTGCCGTTTTCATCGTACCAGGCAGGAATACGGTGGCCCCACCAAATTTGGCGAGAAATACACCAGTCCTGAATATCGTTCATCCAGTTGTAATAGGTTTTGTCCCAATTTTCAGGTACAAATTTTATCTTTCCGCTTTTAACGGCCTCAATGGCAGGTTCAGCGAGGGGTTTTGCTTTGACGAACCATTGATCGGTGAGTAAGGGCTCAATAATAACGCCCGAGCGATCACCACGAGGAATCATGAGTCGATGATCTTCAACTTTTACCAATAAACCTAGGGCATCTAAATCACTAACAACTTGTTTACGCGCTTCAACGCGATCTAAACCGCGGTAGGCTTCAGGCATTTCATTATTAATGCTTGCATCAACGGTGAAAATATTAATGAGCGGCATATTGTGACGCTGCCCCACGTCATAATCGTTAAAGTCGTGGGCCGGGGTAATTTTAACGCAACCTGTACCAAATTCTGGGTCGACATAATCGTCGGCAATGATAGGTATTTCGCGATCACATAGAGGCAAGTTGATAGTCTTGCCAATCAAGTGTTGGTAACGTTCATCTGATGGGTGAACGGCTACGCAGGTATCGCCTAACATGGTTTCTGGGCGAGTTGTAGCTACCACCAGTTCACCACTGCCATCGCTAAGAGGGTAGCGCATATGCCACATATGGCCTTGTTCTTCTTGCGAGATAACTTCAAGGTCGGATACCGCTGTGTGTAATTTAGGATCCCAGTTAACGAGGCGTTTGCCGCGATAAATAAGTCCTTCTTCATGCAATTTAACAAATACTTCGTTAACGGCTTTTGACAAGCCTTCGTCCATGGTGAAGCGTTCGCGTGACCAATCTAAAGAGGTGCCCATGCGGCGTAATTGCTGCGTAATGGTGTTGCCTGAATGTTCTTTCCAATCCCAGATACGTTCTACGAACGGTTCTCTGCCAAGATCATGACGTGTTTTACCTTCGGCGTTCAGTTGGCGTTCTACTACCATTTGGGTAGCAATACCCGCGTGATCGCTGCCGGCTTGCCATAACGTGTTATGTCCTTGCATACGGTGATAACGGGTGAGCGAATCCATGATGGTGTCTTGAAACGCATGGCCCATGTGTAAGCTACCGGTAACATTTGGGGGAGGGATCATAATGCAATAGGCACTATCGCCTCCCTTAGGTTCAAAGTAGCCTTGTTTTTCCCATTGGCTGTACCAGCGAGATTCTATGTCGTGGGGGGCGTATGTTTTATCCATCGTGTGTGCAGGTGTTGATTTTTAGAGGCAGTATTATAGCTTTGTTGGGGGTTTGGGGGTTATTGGTAAGCAAGTTTTATTGCTGAAAATGCCTTGCAAGCAAATGGCTGCTTGTTGTCAGCTTTAGGGTTTAGGTATTGATTATAGATTTCGATGCCGCTGGGCGTTCGTTATTTTTGTATGCCTAAAAGCACCTAAGGCATAAGTCTCACTAAGCGGTTCAAGAGCCAACCGCAAAGCGAGACTAAAAAACGAACTAAAGAAAAAGGGACTCTAATGGCATGAATTTATATTTCTTTGGGTGTGCGCTAAACTCGCTAAGCGTTAAACAACGCGTACACTAGTCCAAATATATATAAATTCAAAACGCGATAAAGGGAGAAATAAGTCAAAGGCATAGATAAATGCTGGTTTTGACTTCAACCCCCCCCCTTTTTTTTTGCACTTACCAATACTAAATGAGTTTTATGGGAAGCAAACGATAGTTGGGCGACCTTTTCTTGGATCGTTTTTAGTCTCATTTGGCAGATGTTTGCTATCTGCTTAATGAAGCATATGCCTTAGGTGCTTTTTATCGTAAAAAGAAAGTGGCAGCGATTATAAGAATTAAATCTTATGAGTCTGCAAGGGATACCCCCGGCTTTTGTAAAATTTAAAGCGCTCTCGCCCAGCTTGTTTAACGGACTCATCTTGATTGACGAGTTCTGCAAATCGCTCAAATCGCCCAAAACAGTCTGGTGTGTTGGGCGTGAGGTTAATAAGCACGTCGTGAATATCCAAAGGGTCGCCACTGTGATTGATATAAACAGGGGTGTTTGCACATTCATCGCTTTTCATCGTGTGAGGTACAAAACTGGTGGCTGAAAATGACCATAGTAGCTCATCTAATTTTTTAGACTGACTTTCAGACTCGGTATGGATGTAAACGCGGTGACCCTGTTTGCTGGCTTTTTGAGCAAGTCGACAGGCGAAAATATGTTGCGCATCGACGCTATCATCAGGCAATACATAAAAATCAATTCGGGTCATTTTGAGAAGCCTTGCCTAGCAGCGATCTAAAATGAATTGGCTTAACATATGAACAGGGCGACCCGTTGCGCCTTTGTCGGTGCCCGATTTCCAAGCAGTACCAGCAATATCAAGATGCGCCCATTTGTAATCTTCGGTAAAGCGTGACAGGAAGCAAGCAGCTGTAATCGTACCACCAGCGGGTCCACCAATATTGGCAAGGTCAGCAAAATTACTTTTTAATTGAGGTTTGTACTCATCCCATAGGGGTAATTGCCAAGCTTTGTCGCCTGCTTTAATGCCTGCGCCCAGTAGTTCATTCGCTAGTTCGTCATTATTGCCCAATAAGCCGGTTGCGTGCTTACCTAGTGCTACAACACAGGCGCCGGTTAGGGTCGCTACATCAATCACAACGTCGGGTTTGAATTTTGCGGCGTAAGTGAGCGCGTCACATAGGATTAAGCGGCCTTCGGCATCGGTATTAAGAATTTCAATGGTTAACCCCGCCATACTGGTGACGATATCACCCGGCTTGTTGGCATCACCATCGGGTAAGTTCTCAGATGAAGGGACAACACCAACGACATTAATGGGTAAGTTCAATTCGGCGCACATTTGCATTACGCCGAACACACTGGCGCCTCCGCACATGTCATATTTCATTTCATCCATACCCGATGAGGGTTTAATTGAAATGCCGCCGGCATCAAAGGTGAGACCTTTGCCAACGATAACGATAGGTTTTTGAGACTTAGGGCCACCGTTATGTTCCATGGTGATCAATTTGGCGGGTTGGCGAGAACCACGCGATACAGACAATAAGGACCCCATGCCGAGTTTTTCCATTTTTGCTTCATCTAGCACGGTTACTTTAAGTGCAGAATGTTGTTTTCCAAGCGCTTTTGCCGTATCTGCCAAATAACTGGGTGTGCAAATATTGCCGGGTAAGTCGGCCAGTTTTTTTGCACTATCAATGCCGTTGGCAATACTGCTGGCGGTTGCTGCGGCCTTGTTGATGGTTTTTGTTGTGCTCTCGGCCATTACCAGTAGTTGATACGTTTCTAATGTATGAGAATCGGGTGCAGATGTGGTGAGTGTTTCTGTGTACTGGTATAGCATTTCACGTGATTTGAGCACAAGTTGACGTACTTTCCAGTCAGTATCTTTTTCATGAACCTCAACGGCTAATAAGGCTGAGCAAACCGCTTTTATGGGCAGGCTTTTAAGTGTGTTGATGGAGGCAGCGATGGCTTTATTGAAATCGTCAGCCGTTGTTTTGCCTTGTTCACCAAATCCGACTAGGAGTACGCGCTTAGTTTTACTGCCAGCAGGCATCTGTAGTAACAGAGTATTACCGGGTTTGCCTGTCGCATCGCCTTGTTTTAATACAGTGGTAATTTGTTTGCCGTGTAACTCATCGAATAGGTCTGTTAGCTCAGCCTGCTTGCCCTTACTGAAAACGGGCAGAATGAGACAGGGGGTTGACAGTTTATCGATTTGACCCGTTTTTGAAACAAATTGCATGGTGTGACCTCGGTGATTTTAATGTTTTTGTTTGGTTTTTCCGTTAGGATAGGCCAGCATAATCTGTATAGATTTTAGAGCCTAATACCCTAAAGGGTATAAATTTTTATTTTATGAGTGCGTTACTCTTAAGTGGGAAGAAAAATGTCCATTATACGCGTCTCATAGAGCTATAACGTAGCCTTAACTATAAGCCAAATACACCCTTGATGTCTGTGTTTAAATTAAAAATTATTGATCGATTATTTATTACTCAGCTGAGTAAAATGATGTTGGGCGTTATGACAGTCTTGTCGGTTATTTTACTAAGTCAGCGGTTGGTTCGGCTGTTTTCTAAAGTGACCGCTGGCGAGCTATCAACTGATGCAGTGTTGTCGTTAATTACGTTTAACACACTGCTGTTGGTGATTAAAATTCTTCCTGTGGCTTTACTGTTGTCGATCTTATTGGTGTTGGGCAGAATGTATCGAGACCATGAAATGACGGCCTTATTTTCTGCGGGAGTAGGGTTAACGAGAATTTATCGAGCGATTTTTATTTTTGTTATACCGTTGTTTGTACTAACGCTTTACTTATCGCTGATGGTAACGCCAATGCTCATGCAGGAAATTGAACGCGTTAAAACGAGTGATCAATCAAACTTGGACATTCGTGGTATTGCAGAAGGGCGTTTTAACGAATACAGCCGTGGCGATTTGGTTTTTTACGTTGAAAAAATTACCGATGACGACAAAATGCATAATGTTTTTATTCAAAACCGTCAGCATGGGAAGTTAGGTATTACCGCATCTAAGAGCGGTGAAATTAAGGTTGACCCCGAAACAGGTGATCGCTTTATTATTTTAAATGATGGTAATCGCTACGAAGGAGTACCTGGTCAGGCAGATTATAAGGTGACTAAATTTAAGCAATACGGCGTTGTAGTTGCTGAAAAATCTGACTCGACAGTAAAATTTGGTACAAAAGAGATGTCGACGAGTAAGTTGATGGACATGGATTCACCGCGGGCGGTTAGTGAGCTACAAAAGCGTTGGTCATTACCGTTAGCGCTGATTAGTTTTGCTTTATTGGTAGTTCCTATTAGCAAAGTCTCGCCTAGGGCGGGGATGTATGGAAATTTGTTAATCGCCTTATTGGTCTATATTATTTTTGAGAACTTTATGAATTTGTCCCACTCATGGTTGGTGAAAGGAGTGATACCTTCTTGGGTTGGGGTTTGGTGGGTGCATCTTGGAATGATTGGGCTGGCGGGTGTTATGGTTATCAAAATGCTCGGTTTTAGTTACGTTAAAAAGACGCTATTGTTGAAAAAATGAAGGTTATAAATAAGTACATTGCCGTTGAAATGCTAAAAAGCACCGGCATTGCATTATTATTCTTATTATCGCTGGTGTTGGTGATTACCTTTGCTGATGAATTGGATGATATGGGCGATGGCCAATATGGCCTTGCTGAGATTTTTAAATATTTGCTACTCATTGTGCCTCGGAATTTTTATGAATTACTTCCCTCAGCGGCTTTATTAGGTGCGTTAATCACGCTGGGTGGCATGGCGAATAATTATGAATTAACAGCAATGAGGGCGGCAGGTATTAGCCGTTGGCAGATTATTTTTGCATCGCTTCGCGTCGGTGTGGTGCTGATGGTTGTTTCTTTATTAGTCAGTGAATTTGTGGCGCCGGTTAGTGAGCAAGCCGCGCAAATGTTAAAGTTCACCGCAAAAAATGAGCAAGTTGCATTAAAAACAAAGTATGGTTTTTGGACGAGGGATGGCGATGCTTATTTGAATATTCGTGAAATTTCAAATTCATCAGAACTTAAAGATGTCAGTATTTATGAGATGACCGAGTCGAATGAACTGAAATATACCACACAGGCTGCGACGGCTAGTTTTGTTGATAACAAGTGGGAGCTTAAGGACGTACATCAAACAACCATTACCGACCAGACTGTGAATGTGTCTAACTCGGATTCAGCGCAATTAGAGTCATTGTTAGACCCAGGGCTACTGGATGTTATTGTGGTTAAGCCTGAGCGTTTATCTATTATCGGTTTGGCGAGTTATATTGAGTTTTTGGATAATAATGGGCAAGATTCTACGCGTTTCGTGGTGGCTATCACGAGTAAGTTAGTTCGCCCTTTCGTTATTTTAGTGATGTTACTGATCGCCATTCCTATGGTGTTAGGTGTTAATAGAGCGGGTAGTACGGGAACGAGAATATTGATTGGTGCGTTGATTGGTATTGGTTTTAACTTAGTAGATAGGTTGTTTGGGAATGTCGGCGTGTTATACGGTTTACACCCTGTGATAGCGGCCTCGTTACCGTTCTTTTTAGCCTTGTCAGCGGCTATGTTTACTATTCGCCGTATGGGCTAGCTAATTAGTTTGTTTCCAGCGTAGGCAGCTATGTGAGGCGATATCGTGCCACGTAAGGCGGTCTTTATTGAACAGAACCCAGATAAAGCCTAAGCCAAATAATCCCCAAGAAAAAATAGCAACGGTGAAGCGTATTAATGCTTGCTGCCAACTGATATTGTTGCCGTTTTCATCTGTCACCTGTAGTTTCCATGCAAGCAGCCCTAATGTTTGACCGCTTTTAGTCCAAAACCAAGCGTAAAAAAAGAAGCTGACAATTAAAAGGTAAACAGAGTATTGCCATGAGTTAGGTTGGAACAAGTTGTTTTCTTGGAAAGGTAACAGTACCAGTGTGGCTAAAAATAGAATGGCTATCAATAACAGTAGGTCGTATACAACAACGGCAAGCCGTTTAATAATTCCTGGTGGTGCTTTTATATCGGTCATCTGAAAATTATAGTAATCGTGGGGCGTTAAGTTCGGCTCGGAATTGATTGATGCGGTTTTCAATTTGACTGCTTAAATAAAAGTTATTATCGGCGGCGCGTAGCGCTTGTTCAAGCTGAATAATGGCATCTTTAGTTAAGCCTAGCGAGAAAAAATATTCAGCTCTAAACTGGAAACCTCTTACTGAGTTATCAACCTGGCCATAAGCGATAGAGAGTAGGTCGTAAACATCAGGCGTAGGCTCGTAGCGTTGTAAGTCTTCGTTTAAATGGGTTAATGCTTGTTGTGGTTTGCCATTGTGTAACAGAACCTTTGCATACAATAAATTAACGGCGCGGCTTTGAGGGAATTGTTGCCTTGCTTGATGGAATAAAGTTAAAGAGCGTTGAGGTTTGTTATCTCGATATTCATTGAGTGCGAGGGCAGTTAAATAATGGAGTTGAGTTGGGTTGCGTTTATTGAGCGCTGATAAAATAACGCGAGCTTTTTCAAACTGCCTATCTTTCATTAAGGCGAGGGCGAGACCGTAACGCGCAGCATCTTTGATCTCTGGAGTGCCTTGTTTCGATTCATCTGTTAGTGCCTGTATCAGCTCATTAGTTGATGTTTGTTGTTGTTTATTAACGCGAATTTTCATTCGAATTAAACGAAAATCTTGTGAGTCTTCAACTTGTTTATAAGGAAATTTTTCAGCTCGCGCTGCGGTGTCTGAAATTCGCGAAACAGGTGCGGGGTGGGTGAGTAATATTTCTGGAATCTTTTGGCCGTATTGGGTTGTCGCAGTTTGAAGCCGACCAAAGAAAACAGGCATGCTTCTTGGGTCAAAGCCAGCATCGGCTAAGTTTTGTACGCCAACTCGGTCTGCTTCAGCTTCGTGGCTTCGGGTAAAGTTTATTTGTTTTTGCACTTGCCCCGCTTGTACCGCCAAAATGGCAGCAGGGCCAACACCCGGTACAGTAGCTCCTAAAACAACTGCAGCGAGTGTTGCAGCGGCACTCGGTAGAGACATTTGACTGGCTGTTTCAATCGCGCGTTGTAAATGTTGCTGGGTGACGTGGGCTATTTCGTGCGCAACAACAGAGGCTAATTCACTTTCTGATTCTGCCGCTAGGATAAGGCCAGTGTTCAGTCCAATATTTGCGTCAGGGCCAGCGAACGCATTAATTCGGTAGTCTCTGACGACAAAGAAATTAAACTGTCGGTCAGGTTGCTCACTAAATTTAGCGACTTTGTCGCCAAGTTGTTGGGCGTAGTCGTTAATTTCTTGATCACTACTGAGTGGTATACTTCGACGGATGCTTCTAAGAAACGCTTTACCGAGTTTCTTTTCCAATTCACCAGAGATGATAATATTTGAGGTGTTGCCAATATCTGGGAGTTTAATCCGGTTGTTTGCCATGCTTTCTTTAGACCAAACAAAAGCACTCGCCGCAATAATGACAGTAAATGCCGAGGCGAAAAGCATGGTAAGAAAACGGCGTATGCGCGTGATATTATGGTGAGTGTTCATAAGCTGTTTCAGTGTAATTGAGTTTAAAAGTAAGTTAAATGAAAATTTCTATTCAAATTAATGCGAGTCCTTACCAATACCAAGCTGCTGATACAGCATGGAACTTTATCCAGGCGGCTATAGATAAAGGTCATGAGATCTATCGTGTTTTTTTTTACCACGATGGTGTTTATAACGCGCATCGAGATTCAAGACCACCGGGCGACGAAAGAGATATTGTGAAAAGGTGGAGTGGGCTGCAGGTTGAACATGGAGTGGATTTGGTTGTATGTGTATCATCCGCTCAACGAAGAAGCCTGCTAGAGCAGTCGGTAGCATCAAAAGTAGGCGGTTATGAAAATGCGTTGGCCGATGGGTTTCGAATTGCAGGATTAGGATTGTTAATGGAGGCGGTTATAGAGTCAGATCGTCATGTTACGTTTGGTGCTTAAGGTGAAAACATTGTTTTTTATTATTAACAAAAGCCTTCAAGGGAATGTGTGTGGCCAAGAGTTCTTAGATATGGCATTAATGGCAGCGGCTTTTGACCAAAAGGTAGTGTTGTTGTTTGAGGGTGAAGGGGTTAATGCGTTAGTAAAAAACCAGTGTCCTGAAGGCGTGGGTTTGAAAAACATACTCCCAATTTTAAATGCTCTACCGATCTATGATATCAATGATGTGTGGGTTGAGAAGGAGTCAATGGAAGTATGGGGCTTAGTCGAAGAAAAACTGGAGATTAGTGTTAAGTCAATCTCCCGTGAAGTGATAAAAAAGCAAATAAATGCAGCGGACCATGTGTTTAGTTTCTGATGTTATATATTGTTAATAAAAAAGGTGACGCGTTGATAAACTGCATCGATACGGTGTCGGTTGACGATGTGATTTTATTGATTGAAGACGCTGTGTATGCGGCACTGGCTACATCCCTACCCTCTGTTTTGTCTAAACCTATTAACGGTGTCGCTATTTATGCATTAATGCCCGATATGCAGGCAAGAGGGATTGACGTTGCACGCTGTTATAAGCATATTCAGTATGTGGATTATGCTGGTTTTGTCGACTTAGTTGAACATAATAACCCGGTGAGGTCTTGTTATTGATGTTGGAGCAATTAGCCCGTGATGAGTATGGTTTTCTTAAAGACAGAGCTGTGTGGAATAAAGATGTAGCCGCTGCATTGGCTCTTGAAGACGGGTTAATATTGACGGCAGCGCACTGGGAAATTATTGATTTTATGCAGGCTTATTATGATGAATTTAATCATCAACCTAATGCACGCTTATTTGGACAAGCAATCAAGAAAAAGCTGGGCGCTGAGAAAGGTGCGTCTATCTATCTCTATCAATTATTTCCAGGTGGGCCGCTAAAATATGCAAATAAATACGCCGGGTTACCCATTCCACCATCGTGTATATAAGTCTCGTAGGATCAATCAGTTTGTTTAAAACGATGAATTTGTCGTCTTTGTTTCTTATTCGGACGTTCTGATTGAGGTGCCGAGGCATTAATGTCTTTGTTAAGGGCGGCTAGGGCTTTTCTTCGTTGCGCGCTGTCGTCTTTTTCAAGGTATAAAAGTTGAGCTTCTTTGGCGGGGCGACGTTGTGGATTTAAGCCAATAATGGTTACATCCCAACGGTAACCTGCTTTGTTGATTTGTAATTCATCGTTAACACGAACTTCCTTGCTCGGTTTAGCTCGTTGATCATTGAGGTGTACTTTTCCGCCCGAAATAGCCTCTGTTGCTAATCGTCGCGTTTTAAAAAAGCGAGCAGCCCATAGCCAAGTGTCTAAACGTTGTTTTGTTAGAGCTAGCTTTTCTTTCGCCACGGTTATTTAGGCAAGTAAGTCGTCAAGTTTTCCAGCGCTTTCAAGTTCGTAAATTTCCATACAGTCACCAATATGTGTGTCACCGTTAACAATTTGCGGAACGGTTGTTCGCCGACTTTTTTGTATCATCTCAGCTCTTTTCTCGGGATGACTGGCGATGGATATTTCATGAAACGCAATATTTTTTTTATCTAACAAACGCTTAGCTTGTACGCAATACGGGCAAAATGAAGAGGTGTAAATAGTGATGTTAGCCATGAGGTGTTTTTACGATTAAATTGAAGCAGAAATTTTAACAGAGTTGAATGACTAATCAGTAGGATAAAATGGTTAATACTAGCACTACGTTTCTGTTTTCAGTAGAATTAAAAAGATTGTGCAAAAATAAGAGAGAAGAAAAAGATGAAGCGATTATTAGCAAGTTTATTGATAGTTGGGATGCCGTTTTCTGCAGCGGTATACGCGGCTGGAGATGCTGGTGTTGGGGCGGTTAAAGGGCAGACTTGCCTAGGTTGCCATGGTGTAAAAAATTATAACAATGCATACCCTACTTATCATGTACCCAAACTGGGTGGTCAGCACGCCGGTTATTTGGTGGCAGCCATGAAAGCGTATAAAGCCGGCACACGGACTCATGAAACGATGTACGGAAATGTTGTCGATTTATCTGATCAAGATATGCAAGATATCGCAGCATACTTTGAACAAGACGGTAAGTAAGCATTTTAAAAACAGGTCTATAGAGGAAGAAAATGAAACAATTAACTAAAATAATTTCCACTGTCATGCTTATAACACTGCCTGCGAGTGTGTTAGCGTTGGGTAACATTGAAGCGGGTAAAGAAAAGTCAACGGCTTGCGCTGCATGCCATGGTGCTGATGGGGTTAGTGCTAGTGCGATGTTTCCGACAATAGCAGGGCAGCATGCAGATTATATGCTTCATACGTTAAAAGCGTATAAATCGGGTCAGCGCGATAACCCTATTATGAAAGCCTCGGTAGCGGCGCTGAGTGAAGAAGATATGGCTGATTTAGCGGCTTACTTTGCGAGTCAAACTGGGTTGAGTACGTTGAAAAAATAAGGTATCAGTTTTAAATGTAATAAAAAAACGCGCGAATTTTTGCGCGTTTTTTGTATCTGTAACAAAAAAGGAACGATGATGGCTGAAGAAGTAACACGCAAAGTTAAAAAAAATGATGAGGGAAAGCTAGTAGAGGAATGCGAATACCTAGGTGAGCTAATGCATGGGAAACGTACGATTTGGCATCCATCAGGCGTTAAAATATCAGAGACAGATTTTATTCAAGGTGTTATGCAGGGCGAGCATATTTCGTGGTATTTAACAGGGCATATTGCGCTGAAGGCATCCGTTGTTGGTGGTGATTACCATGGCTTGCTAACGGCGTACTGGCCCAATGGTGAAAAACGTGAATCGGGGTATTTAGACAAAGGGGAGCGTGTTGGAGTGTTTAAATCATGGTCTGACAGTGGTGAATTATTAGCAGAGAAAAATCATGATGAATAAGGAGTAGGATTTAACGCTTCTAGCAAAAAGAGGGAAAAAAGTCTACAATGCGGCATTGCAATATAAATTAAATTATTTTTAAGGCGAAATTGAATGAACGATAAAACCCCACAAGAGTTATTCGAGAAGATGGCCAGCAGAGGTCACACTATGTTTAAAGACTTTTCTGCTAATGAGTCAAAGGAAATGATGGCGCAGTTTGCGAATTCTTGGAATACGATTATAACGCGTGCAATGGAAAGCCCTGAAGAGTGGGTTAAGACAATGTCTGGTTTTTATCAAGACCAGTTTAATCTTTGGGTCAATATGTTCAACCCTGCGAGTTCATCGGTCGTACAGCCAGAACGTGGTGATCGTCGTTTTTCAGGCGATGAGTGGGAGGAAAGCCCCGTACATAATTATTTAAAGCAATCTTATTTATTGTCTAGCCGTTGGTTGACCGGCATGGTTGAAGACTCAACATTAGATGAGAAAACAAAGAAAAAATGTGATTTCTATACACGTCAATTTATAGACGCGATGTCACCTTCAAACTTTGCATTAACAAACCCTGAAGTACTGAAAGAAACGATCGATAGCAAAGGTCAAAATTTGGTAGCTGGCCTTGAAAACTTAATGCAAGATATGGATAAAGGAAGTATCAGCATGACGGATGAGTCAAAATTCACCTTAGGTGAGAATTTGGCGACAACACCGGGTTCAGTGGTATTTGAAAATAAATTAATTCAATTAATTCACTTCAAACCAATGACTGACAAGGTGAATGAATGTCCGATTTTAATCGTTCCTCCTTGTATTAATAAGTATTATGTTTTGGATTTATCGGAGCATAATTCATACGTTCGCTATTGCTTAGAACAAGGTAATGATGTGTATATTGTTTCATGGCGTAACCCAGATGAGACTTTGGGTGATGTGACGTGGGATGAGTATATTTCAGAAGGTACAATTCCAGCCATTGATGCAGTTAAAGCCATCTCTGGCGCGAAAAAAATTAACGGTGTTTCTTGGTGTATTGGTGGAACCATGTTGGCAACAACGATGGCGGTATTAGCCACTAAACGTAAAAAACCATTTGCCACAGTGACATTTTTCACTACGTTATTAGATTTCTCTGATCCTGGCGAGTTAGGCGTCTTTATTGATGAATCTCAAGTACAGCAGTTTGAGCATAAATTAAAAGAAGGTGGTGTGATGCCAGGGAAGCAGCTAGCAACAACATTTGCAATGCTACGTGCTAACGACCTTATTTGGAGCTACGTTGTTAATAACTACCTAAAAGGTAAAACACCGCCTCCATTCGACATTCTTTATTGGAATGCCGATTCAACTAATATGACGTCAGCTATGTACACATGGTATTTACGTAATATGTACCTAGAAAACAAATTGGCTGAACCTAAAGGCGTTCAACTATGTGGCGTGGATATCGACTTAGGTAAAATTGATTGCCCAGTGTACTTCTTATCGGCTATTGAAGACCATATTGCTCCTTGGAAGACAACGTTCATTGGATCAGAGTTGGTGAAGGGTGAAGTGGAATTTGTATTATCGGCCAGTGGCCATATTGCCGGTGTTATCAATCCAGCCAGTAAAAATAAACGTCATTTCTGGAAAGATGGTGAGCTAGGGAAAGGGGCTGATCATTGGCTAGAAACGGCTGAAGAAGTGCCCGGTAGCTGGTGGAATCATTGGGATGCATGGCTAAAAAGCAAGGGTGATAAAACCGTTGATGCACCAATTCAGTTAGGGACAGATAAATACCCTGAATTAGAAGCAGCACCAGGTTCATTTGTATTAGCTAAATCGTGCTAGCTTTAAGTTATTAATAAATGAGTGCCTGATATGTTAGGTACTTTCTGTCAGTATTTAAGCCATCGCTAAAACGGTGGCTTTTTTACGTTAACGACCTTGTAGGATAATTTATGGAATCGCCTTGTGTCAGACTGTGTACATTAAACGAAGACGATATGTGTCTTGGTTGCGGACGGTTACTGAATGAAATTACCTCGTGGACTGCTTATTCTGAGGAACGTCGAGTTGAGATAATAAAAGACTGTGTGCGACGTATTCAGATGGTTAAAATGCCGTCACCAAATTTACCACTTGAAAAAAATAAGCCTGTAGACGAGGACTAAATTATTCATTAATAGGGTCTTGATTACGTTGGCCTTAGGGGTAAACTAACTCTACACTAAATATAACGAATGGAGAGTTAGCATGAATGCCGAAAAAGTGGTCTTTAGTTTCTTTATTGTTTTGGCGCTGACACTCAACTTTGGCTTTTTTATGGGAGAGCTTGATGATTTCCGGCACCATAATATCTACGAACTATTTGCAACAATCTTCGTTAACCTTATTGCAATGGGACTTAAGTTGGGTGATCGAACCCAAGTAGGTGCCGTTTTATTATCCACCAGTATAGTCGCTAACTTGCAGTTGATAGCAGCCGCACTTGTTTGGGGTTATGTAACGCAAATTTCTGGCACAGGGTTAACCACCGATAACACATCTGTGATTGTGTCCTTATCGGGGGGAGCACTCATTGCTAATGTCATTTCTGTGGTGATATTGGTATCTGAAACACTAATGTCCCGTCGATAGATTTTAACTCTATGTCTGACTCATCACTGGGTAGGGTATCGTTTATAGTTTTGCGCCATATGCGCACGCCTATTATCGTATTCATAACGGTGTATGCGGTGTGTATTTTGGGAATGGTTTTGGTCCCTGGCCTGCCAGATGCAAATGGCCAAACAACCTACATGTCATTTTTTCATGCCTACTATTTTTTAGCTTATACGGCAACGACGACCGGTTTTGGTGAGTTGCCAGTACCTTTCAGTAATGCACAAAGAGTCTGGGCGATTTGTTGTCTCTATATCAGTGTGATTACTTGGCTTTATACGGTCGGGAAAATTATTTCATTATTAAAAAACCCTCACTTGCAATCTGCCTTTGCAGAAGAAAAATTCATAAGAGCCGTTAGAAAAAAAACTAGAGAGTATTATTTAGTGTGTGGCTTCGGTGACACCGGCAGCCTCATATTACGTGGTTTGACCGAAGCGGGGTTTTCTGCGGTTGTGCTTGAGTTAGATAATGAGCGAATTAAAGCACTCGATCTGCGAGATTACCCAACTAAAGTTTTAGGGCTTTGCGCGGACGCAAGAGTTCCGCGATATTTATTAGGGGCTGGTATAGAAAGTGAAAAATGCGTTGGGGTTTTAATTTTATCCAATGATGAAGAAGCTAATTTAAAAGTAGCCGTATCGGCCAGAATATTAAGGCCGGATATTAAAATTATTTGTCGCTCCACATCCGCGGATAATGAAAGTGAAATTCTTGCTATTGGTGGAGATACCCATGTCGTCGACCCATTTCGTGTTTTTGCAAGCTATCTCAGTTTAATCATTTATAACCCAACGATACAGACGTTAAACGAATGGATGTCTGGCGAATCTGGGGTGACATTAGATCGAAATATTTGCCCATTAAAAGGTGGTAAGTGGATTTTGTGTGGACACGGTCGGATGGGTAATGTTGTTTATAAGAAGCTATCAGAAAAGGGTATTGATATAACCGTGGTAGAGCCCTTAGTTGAAAAGATTGAGGACATTGCCGATCACGCTGTATTGGGTCGAGCAAATTTAGAGAACTTAAAGAAGGCAGGCCTATTGGATTGCGTTGGCTTAATTGCGGGCACAGACAACGATACATTTAACCTGAGTATGGTGCATCAAGCGAATAGAGAAAACGCCTCATTGTTTTCTATTGTTCGACAAAATAGGCATGTGAATGAAGTGCTTTTCAAGAGAGCAGATGTAGATTTTATTTTACAACCGAGTTTAGTGATCGCGCGAATGGTGTTGTTTATGTTGACGGCGCCCTTATTAAAGTCATTTTTTGCACACTTACGATTACTGTATGAAAATGATCCAACAAAACTGGCAGATATAACGAACAGATTAGCTCTTGAAGTGGGTGGTCATTTGCCGATGCTAAGAACATACACAATCAATAAGGAGAAAGCACCGGCTGTTTATGTGAAATTATTCGAAAACCAAGAGATTAATTTGGGTGATATTTATCGAGATCCTGCAGATAGGGAAGATTTCTTGAAAATGATTCCATTAGTTCACCGACGTGGGAAGGTCATTAAAGTGTTACCGGCTGATGATTTGTCATTGAGGGAAGATGATGAGGTCCTATTTTGTATGAGGCCGGAACATAGGGTGTTTTTAGAGGCGAACTTGGCTAATAGGTACACCTTGGATTATCTATTAACTGGGAAAGACTTAGTTCGCAGTGATTTCTTTAAATGGCTTAGAACTAAAAATATAAGCGTTAAGCGTTAGGGCATAAGTCTCACTCAAACGATAAAGCTGTTTGGTTCGGCTTTATACCCAAGGGGCATAAGTCTCACTCAAACGATAAAGCTGTTTGGTTCGGCTTTATCGAGCCAGCGTTCAATGGCGTTAATGTCGGTATTATTCATAAGGGCGGGTGAATGGGCAGTATTTGGAATCTTTAATAGTTCTGATTTGATGTGGGTTTCGGTCATTCTTTTGGCTGTTGGCCGTTCTAATAAATCAGAGTTCTCACCACGTATGATTAAGGTTGGTTGTTCAATATTGTTCCATACGGGCCACAAATCAATGTCTTCAAGTGGCTTGCTTTTAAATGCTTGGGCTATGCCGGGGTCATAATTAAGGGTAAATTGACCACTATCTAATACGCGCTGTCCATACTGTACCAGCTGCTTCCATTGTTCGTTTGTTAATTCGCCAAAGCCAGCATAGATGGTTCGCATATAGCTTTCGAGTTCTTCGGTTGTGTCAAAAGAAGGTGGGCTGCCAACATAATCGGCGATACGCAGGAGTGCAGACTTGGGAATAAAAGGTCCAACATCGTTAAGGATTAACTGTTTAATCGGTGAGTTTTCTAACGAGGCAAGTGCCATACCTAATAACCCACCCATCGATGTGCCTAGCCAACTCACTTTGTTTGCGCCTGTTCTGGCGATGATCATCAATGCGTCAACAGTATACTGATTGTAGTCATAAGCTAATTTGTTATTAAGCCAACTGCTTTCACCACGACCGGGTAAATCAAAGCAGATCACTCTTCGTTTAATCGATAGTTTTTTTGCTAGCACATCAAAGTCATGTTTATTACGGGTTAACCCATGTGAACAAATAAGGATGTCAGGGTTTTCTATGTCGCCCCAATCGGTATAGGCTAAATGGTGTAACCCTGTAGTGGAGCAGCTAGTAACGTATTGAGTTTTCATGTTATGTGGTGATTTCTTGTTGCAATGCATCTATAATCGAAAAGTTGTTATATTTAGAGAATAACCTAAAACTTGGAGAGAAGCATGAGTGAAGTAAGAGAAGTTGTCGTACTAAGCGCTGTTAGAACTGCGATTGGTGATTTCGGTGGAAGTTTAAAATCAGTGGCTCCTAGTGCGTTAGCGGCGATAACCTTGAAAGAAAGTGTTGCTAGAGCGGGTATTGAACCAGCAGAAGTTGGCATGGTGGTGATGGGAACCGTGATACCGGAAGAAGAAAGAGCGCCTTACACAGCTCGTGTTGCTCAAATTGAAGCGGGTATTCCATGTGAAACATCTTGTGTTGCCGTTAACCGTTTATGCGGTAGTGGCATGCAAGCCATCGTAGATGCCGCACAAGGTATTATGTTAGGTGATTATGACGTTGCTATTGGTGCTGGCGTTGAATCAATGAGCAATTCATTATATGCATTACCTGGCGCACGTTGGGGTCAAAAAATGGGGGCAGGCCAAATGATTGATTTAATGATTTCTGCGCTAACTGACCCGTTTGGCACAGGTCATATGGGGATGACAGCTGAAAATTTAGCTGATAAATACAACATTTCTCGCGAAGATCAAGATGCATTAGCGGTAACAAGTCATCAAAATGCAGCGCGTGCACAAGCCGAGGGTCGTTTTGATACACAAATTGTTCCAGTTGAAATTAAAACGCGTAAAGGTGTGACAGTTTTTGATAAGGATGAACACGTTCGCGCAGACGTCACTGTTGAAAAACTGGCGGGTATGCGCCCAGCGTTTAAAAAAGACGGTTCAATTACGGCTGGAAATGCATCAGGTATTAACGACGCGTCTTCTTCAATGGTGCTAATGGCTAAAGAGGCGGCTGAAGCACGTGGACTAAAGCCAATGGCTAAATTAGTGGCTTATTCACACGCCGGTGTTGCGCCAGAAATTATGGGTATTGGCCCCGTTCCTGCCGTTGAGAAGATTTTAGCAGCTACAGGCTTAACAATAGCTGATATTGATGTGTTTGAAGTAAACGAAGCATTTGCTGCACAAGCATTGAGCGTTTGTCGTGAATTGAAACTACCAATGGATAAAGTGAATGTAAATGGTAGTGGTATTTCTTTAGGGCACCCTATTGGCGCATCAGCAAATATTATCGTTGTTAAAGCATTGCATGAACTTGAACGTGTTCAAGGTAAGTATGCATTAGCTACACTTTGTATTGGTGGTGGGCAGGGCATTGCTACTATTTGGGAACGCATGTAAGAGCGATTTCTGAGCAATAAAAAAGCGGGCTTTAAGCCCGCTTTTTTATTGCTGTAAAGAAAACTACTTTTGTAAGGCTTTTGGTAAAGAGAAGGTGACTTGTTCTTGAATGCCGTCATGTTCCGTAACCGTTGTGCCGCCCCATGCTTTAAGTTGTTCGATCACCCGTTGTACTAACTCTTCAGGTGCTGAGGCACCGGCGGTGACGCCGACATTGTCTACGCCATTGAGCCAACTTTTATCAATATCTTCTGCGCCGTCAATCAGGTATGCGTGCTTTCCTAGTTTTTCAGCGATCTCGCGAAGCCTGTTTGAATTTGAACTATTGGGAGAGCCAACCACTAAGACTAAGTCTGATCTAGCGGCGAGTGCTTTAACAGCATCTTGCCGGTTTTGTGTGGCATAACAAATATCGCTTTTTTTAGGTCCTGAAATTCGTGGAAATTTTGCCTGTAGAGCATCAATCACTGATTCTGTGTCATCCATAGAAAGCGTGGTTTGCGTTACATAAGAAAGTTCCACATTAATAGGGATGCTCAAAGAGGCGACTTCTTCTGGTGACTCAACGAGCAGGATACTGGCATTTGGGTTTTGTTGTTCGTATCGCCCCATGGTGCCTTCAACTTCTGGGTGGCCTTTATGGCCAATTAGAACAACGTAGCGTCCTTTTTTTGCATTACTAACAACCTCCATATGGACTTTGGTCACTAACGGGCAGGTTGCGTCAAAAATATTAAGTTTTCGGCGTTTCGCTTCATCTTCCACCGCCTTTGATACACCATGGGCGCTAAAGATAACGGTAGAGCCATCAGGAATCTCGTTTAGCTCATCAACAAATATAGCGCCTCTTTTCCTTAGATTTTCTACTACGAAGCGGTTATGTACCACTTCGTGCCGAACATAAATGGGAGCACCTAATAGTTCTAGAGCACGCTCTACTATTTCAATGGCGCGGTCGACACCGGCACAAAAACCTCGTGGGTTGGCTAATTGTATTTGCATTTATTTTTTGTCATTAGTGGTTTGGCGATCTTTATTCCAGAGAATTTCAGTTTGTCCATCTTGACGAGCAAGGACTCGACCCAAAACAAATAAGAGATCAGATAATCGGTTGAGATACTTTACAACAGGTGGGTTAATGTTTTCTTCCCTAGCTAGGCTAACGACAAGGCGTTCAGCACGCCTACAGACCGTTCTTGCGATATGACAGCTTGCTGCGGGAAGGTTACCGCCAGGTAAAATAAATTCTTTTAGGGCAGGGAGTTTTGCGTTGTGTTCATCAAGTATTTTTTCTAAGGCTTCAATGTTTGCATCATAAATAGCGCTATAGCCGGGGACACAAAGCTCGCTACCTAGGTCGAATAGATCGTGTTGTATATCGAGTAGTTGGTTGGCTATTTTTTCATCAAGGCCAAACGCAATAACGAGCCCAATTTGGCTGTTGAGCTCATCAACAGTGCCGTAAGCTTCAACGCGTAAAGAGTCCTTTTCAACACGACTACCATCGCCTAAACCGGTGGTGCCTGAGTCACCGGTACGGGTGTAAATTTTAGAAAGTCGGTGTCCCATAATTAAGTTAATGCCTGTTTTGAAAGAATAATACCGTCTTCGTCGGCATATAAGAAGTCGTCGGGGTTAAACGTGACGCCCGCAAAAGTGACGGGAATATTTTTATCTCCCCCCAGCCTTTCTTAATGCTTTTTAACGGATTAGTTTGTAAGGCTCGTACTCCAATAGGCATGTTATTGATGTCGATAGAGTCTCTAATGCAGCCGTAAACAATAACGCCAGACCAACCATTTTTATAGCCCATTTCTGCCAGCATGTCACCCAGTAACGCACAGCGTAAAGAACCTCCACCATCAACTACTAATACGTCACCATTAGACTTTTCAGACAACATATTACGTACCAGTACATTATCTTCGAAAATTTTTACAGTTTGAATTGATCCGCTAAAGCGGCTATTACCACCAAAAGATTGAAACATGGGCGTTGCAACTTGTATGGTGTCGGAAAAATCATCGCATAGATCAGCAGTTTTAAATGTCATGTCTTTGTTAGGAGGGGTAGATTTAATTTTTATTATAAACCAGTTCTTTTTCTATGGACTGAGATTTTGTCTTGGTTGCATAGAGTGCAAACTATATTTGCAATAGATGATGTGGAGCTGTTTAAAAACAGCAGGCGGTCGATAAATTATTAGAATTAGGGCGCGGACAAAATTATTCTTATTACGTTAAAAGAATGGAAGAGCCACACCGCCATTGATACATCGTTGTGGTTTGATGCTCAAATAGAAACGTTTAATGTAAAGAAGCAATTGCTCGCTTTTAAACGTACCCAAGGACATGATACATTTGGTGCAGCGTCGATTGCAGGGCCGATAACGAACGCTAAATGAACATTGCCTCATGCGTTTAGGCAAAAAATGCAGCTGTTTTTTAGTGATCGATTAGTGTTGGGGTCATTAACGTCGGAAAAAGCAGTGCCCATAGTTCATCGTACGATTGACGATACAGTGTCGCCTGTTCTGGATCCAATTGAACCTCAGACCTGTCGTGTAGAGTTGATTCTATATTGGGAAAACGCAGGTATGCCGGGCCAGGAAATTTTAAGTAGATGCAACGCAGTTAAGCAGCCTTAAAACATCGATTTTTTATTTACGTAGCACCCAATTATCAGACCGTCGGTCCGTATGTGATCGTCGGTCTGAGATTTCTTCAAATCTAATGTTATCGCGCCGATCATTTTTTTTACGTCGCTGCTGGAGAGGTTTTCTTTTTTCAACTAAGCCAGCATGTTTACAACGACAGATGCTTTTTGTGCAATTATCTAATGGCAGTGCAGGGACACTATTAATGGGGAATGGTTTTTTAGCAGCCTGCAAGGCTGCCTCGCAGCATTGGTTTTCGTTAATGAAGTCGATGTTAAAGCCCCAGTATCTTTTTGAATCAATCATTGATTGAAGCTTCTGTTGTTGGGTTTTTATAGGTGTATTACGCTGATTAGGGGATTTGTTTGAATTATTATTTTTGTAGTAAAAAAATACCGAGATCACTAATATGAGCAGAATAATGGCAATTAACATGAGAGATTCTCGTAAAGCAATGAATGATAATTATATGTTCTTTAAAAAATATCGCAAATATAACCCAAGATTACACTCAATATGAAAGCACTAAGGGTTATATTGCTGTTAAGTGTTTTCGTCTTTGTAGCTTTTTACAGTAAGTTACAGCGGCTAGAAAGCACAGCTTGGACTGAATCACTGCAGGTTTCTATTTACCCGATTAACGGCGATGGCAGTGTGCTAACGGAGCAGTACATTAACTCTTTAACAGAAGTAAACTATCGTTCTGTGGGTACTTTTTTTAAAACACAGTGGGCCGTTTATAGTGAGTACGACTTTGATCCTGTTGCTATTAGTGTGAAACCGCTTGTGATATCTCAGCCACCATTGCCGCCAACCAACGGAAATGTGTTGAAGGTTATTTTTTGGAGTTTGCGCTTGAGGCTTTGGTCCTATCAGAACGCTGTTGACAGTGATAAAAGTACCGTAAATATTTTTGTCCGTTATCACCAGGTCGATGATAGTAGCCAGTTAGCTCATTCACTAGGGCTTCAAAAAGGGTTGATAGGTGTGGTGAATGCTTATGCTTCGGGCAACTATCAAGAACAGAATAATGTCGTGATTGCGCACGAGATGTTACATACCGTTGGCGCATCAGATAAGTATACTTTAACAACGGGGCAGCCCATATATCCCAGTGGTTTTGCAGATCCTGATTCACGTTATGACCAATCAAAAGCAGAAATCATGGCAGGTAAAATTCCCATAAGTGTGAATGAATCGGTGATGCCAGATTCATTACGGCAATGCGTTATAGGCAGTAAAACAGCTCATGAGATAGGCTGGTTGTCAGATATTAATGATATAAATCAATGACTATAAAAAAACGTTAAGTTAAAATACGCATAAGCTAATAAATAAATAGAATAAAGGAGATAAGATTATGTTTTTTCAAGAACTGAATAATATTCAATGTAAATCCTATCTAATTGCTGATCTAGACGCTGGTGAAGCAGTCATTATCGACCCGATTGAGAGCAATATAAATCGGTACCTTGCGGTACTGGCCTATCATAACCTTAAGCTAAAGTTTGTAGCAGATACGCATACGCACGCGGATCATCGTTCTGCCTGTACAGCGATGAGGAAACTAACGCAATGCCACGTGATGATGCATGAATTATCACCTCAACCGAGTGTCGACGAACGCTATACAGATGGTGATGAGTTAACTGTAGGTAATATTAAAATCAAAGTACTGCATACGCCAGGCCATACACCCGATAGCGTTAGCTTTTATGTAAATGAAGACCGTATTTTGACGGGTGATTTAATTTTGATTCAAGGTACGGGGCGATCAGATTTTGCGGGTGGAGATGCGGGTCAACAATTTGATTCAATTATCAATAAAGTATTTACATTGCCTGACGAAACGCTTTTATTTCCCGGGCATGATTATCGCGGTAATACAGAGTCAACGGTTGGGCAAGAAAAGTCAACTAACCCACGAATTTCAGGAAAAACGCGTGAACAATATATTGAAATTATGGAAAATTTGAATTTACCCCTCCCTGAAAAAATTCAAGAGGTGCTACAGATCAACCAAAGTGAAGTTGACGATGACCTAATAAAATTCCCAATGGTTGCTGAGCTCAACCAAGTGCTACAAATGGATCCAGCTTCGGTAAAAGCAAGAATTGAAGAAGCCGGTAACGATAGTATTATTATTGATGTAAGAGAAAATGCAGAATTTGTTGGTGAGCTAGGGCATATTGCAGGAAGCCGTCTAGTTCCAATGAAGTCTATCCCCAATACGTTGGAGGATTTGGAGCCGTTTAAAGACAAGGAAATTATTTTAGTGTGTCGTTCAGGTGCTAGAAGTACAACATCCGCTGCTATTTTGAAAGGCTTAGGCTTTCATGATGTAAAGAACATGAAAGGCGGTATGTTGCAGTGGAATAAATCTGGGTTTCCCGTCGAGAGATAGTCAGTTTAGCGGGTATAAAAAGGCGCTTAGGGCGCCTTTTTTTGCGGATCATTATTAGCCTGGGATAAGTGCTCTAATTGTTTAAAGCTGTACGTTGCTTCACTTCTAAGCTTATTTTTTATCAATATAGGGCCAATGATGGGTGGAACCCAGAAGTCGGGAGCAAGTTTGCCAGAAAATCTAATAAAAGTGCCGGCTTGACTGTCAGATAGCTGCCACTTCAACAAGCCAGATTTGAAATCACTGTGTTCAGGGACAACATGAGCGATAACGGCGCTAGTCGATACGTTTAGCGAAAGCGTGAGCCGTTTGTCAAAGCAGATAATGAAAAAGCAGTGCCGAATGTTGATTAATAAATTCCCATTTGATAATAACTGGCTTTTATAAATGAGTCGACTGAAGGTATTTAAGCTATTGTAAGCGGTTAATAACTGATAAACAGCGTTACGTTGGGCATGTATATTTGCAGACAGGCTAGAGCTGTAAACACCGCTATCGTAGCTAACGTCAGCAACTAAAGGTTGATTAGCCATCGCAACAAAAGGCGAAAGGCACAGTATGATGAGAGCAATGAGTTTGTTGAGTGAAAACACGCTTCGTTTGAGGTGGTGTCTAGGGGTGTATTTAAGGCATAAAAAAAGCCCGATGAAGATATCGGGCTTTAGTGAATGTTAATGCTTAAGCTGCTTGAACAGGAATAGCATTTTTTGTTTCTTTGACGCCGTTATTATCGTCGAGATAGATTAAACGGGGCTTGAATGTTGCTAATTCAGCTTCGTTATACTCTGAGTAGGCGCAAATAATCAAGATATCACCTGCAGAGGCTCGTCGTGCAGCGGCGCCGTTGACAGAGATAATACCGGTATTATCTTCAGCTCGGATAGCATACGTGGTGAAGCGTTCACCATTATTAACATTATAGATATCAATTTGTTGATATTCACGGATACCTGAAAGATCAAGTAGGCTTCCGTCAATAGCACAAGAGCCTTCATAATGCAGTTCACTGTGCGTGACAGTAGCCCTATGTAACTTTGTTTGTAGCATTGTTGAGCGCATAAGATTTAAGCGGTTTTACTAAAAGGGTGAGAATTATGCCTGATATGTTGTTTTTCATCAACAAGAATGTGCGATTGCAATAATGTGTTAAAAATCATATGGCTAGAAAATTCTAATATTAATTAGAATTTTACGGCCGGGGGCTTGATGTCTAAACCTGTGGATTTTGACACAATGTTTTTAGCAGCATTTCTGGACTGTTCTGAAAGACTGTCTACAGAAGGTGAGTTAGACTCTGAACGTGCGTCATTTATAGGGTTTTGCGTGTCACTAGGTGTTAATAAATGTAACGTTTGAGTTGGAAATGCCATGTCTATTTGTTGAGTTTTTGCAAGGCGCAAGATATCCAATAAGAACCGTTGGCGTTCACGCAATTCAGTGCTCCAATCGGGTGTTTCCCAGAAAACATAGACAAGAACATCTAATGAAGATGCGCCCAGTGCATTCAGGTAAACATGAAAATAATCTTTTCGCATATAGGGATGTAACCTAATGATTTCTCTCACCCCTTCGCAGAATGCTTCAATTTTATCCGGTGGGGTGTCGTACGTTAGTGAGACATTACATTTAAGGCGACGGTACCGGCGTTGCCCCATGTTGTCTACTTTCGCAGTGATGAAGATAGAATTAGGAAGTGTAATGAGCGAGTCATAAAAGGTTCGAATTTTAGTGCTTCTTAAACCAACTTCTTCAACACTGCCTTCTATATCATTAACGACTATCCAATCACCGTTATGAAAAGTTTGATCCAAAATAACAGTAATAGAGCCAAATAGGTTTTGCACGACATCTTTAGCCGCCAAAGCAAAGGCTAAGCCACCGAGCCCGAGACTTGCCAGAAGACTAGAGACGTTTAAATTTAAATTAGATGCAATAAAGGTGATGCCAATAACGGTAACGAAAACTTTTAGTGTTTTTCTGATTAAAGGAACGAGTACATCATCTACTTTATTGTCCGTTTTACTGGCTTGGTAACGTAGGTAAAGCGTGACTAAGTCAACGAGTCGATACGCACCCCAAACACCTGCAATACCTGCGAGTATTTTGACCGCAACCAGTAAAATAATCATCGCTTGATCAGGTAACGCGAGTAAGTTTAAGCCTGCCCACCAAATCGCGGCCATAACAAGCATGGCCAAAGGTCTGAGCATGTCCTCAGGTGTATCTTTAAACGCTTGAGTTTTAGTTTTACTACGGAAATTTCTGACGAATAACTGCAGTATAAATGAGGTGGCCTTGTCAGCAATAACGCCTAGGGCAATGGAGAGTAAAATACCTAGCCACTTCCAGTTTTCGAGCAGGAAAGAGCGGGTCCTAAGTGAATCGGGTAACTGTTGGCGGAATTGAATATGCCACGGTATATATTGAGCGTTTTCATCATCAATTTTTAGTGTCTTTTTAGACGCAAGTTCATCGATAATGGCGGGCAAAGATGACACCGTGTTTTGGCTAAACAACCAGCGCTCATTATGTGATTTAACAAGACTGATGCTGCCATTTTCATAGTGCGCAAAGACGTAAGGGCTAGCTGTTTTTTTTGCCGGAATAGTATCAAGCTTAACGATTTTAGTCTTATCAATGGCTTCCAATAGCATCCACGCAAGGTCACGGCCTTTTTCTTCTCGAATAAGCGGGTTTATAGCGGATAAATCTAGAGTGCTCGTTGCTTTATCAATGCGCTCTGGTTTGCCGCGTTTAATATCATTCATGCTGTGCAGGAATGTTGTAAATGTTTCCCGCGGAGAGCTGAGGCCTAGTTCTTCAGGGCTGGCTATGTGTATGGTGTTGGCTGTCGCCGTGGCTGTTGATTCCTCGGAGTAAGAAAAGCCAGCGCTCAGAATGAGGATAAGGGCGAGTAGTATTTTTTTCATGATAATTAGATTGGGTACTTATGTGCAATCGACGTGTATATTGTCTATTAGTCTTGTAGAGCCCAAAACGGCCGCCACTATAATAATGAGTTCCTTGCTGCCTTTAGTGGCTGGTTTAAGTTCGTTTCGCTGATAAATATGCAGGTAATCAGGTTTAAAACCAGCTTCGATTAAATCAATTTTTGCCTGGCTCTCGATTGCGTTGAAGTCAACCTCACCAGCCAAAATGAGTTGTTTAATGTATTGTAGTATTTGATGAAGGCGAGGGGCTAACAGTCGTTCTTCTTTAGATAAATAGCCATTACGAGAACTCATCGCTAAACCATCGGCTTCTCTAACGATGGGTTCACCAATAATGCGAATAGGGATATTTAAATCATCGACCATGCGATGAATAACGGCGAGCTGTTGGAAGTCCTTCTCACCAAAAATAGCAACATCTGCCCGAGTCATGTTAAATAGTTTGCAAACAATAGTCGTAACGCCATCAAAGTGCCCCGGTCGTGAAGCGCCGCAGAGCACATCTGTGATGTTGGGTACGTGCACATGAGAGGTATTTTCGCCACCTAATGGGTATATTTCATCAATGCTAGGCGCAAAGAGAATATCCGTATTGAGTAGTTCAAGTTTTTGGCAGTCATCTTGGAATGTTCGGGGGTAATTATCTAAATCTTCATTTTCAGAAAATTGTGTGGGGTTAACAAATAAAGTGACAACAACAGCTTCGGCGTGCTGTTGCGCAGTGCTAACCAATTGAAGGTGCCCTTGGTGTAAATTGCCCATCGTGGGAACAAGCGCGATGGATTGATTAGCTTGCCGGCGTTGCCTGAGTTCGTCTTGCAGTTCGTTAATGGTATGGATAACGAACATAACTAGAAAGAATGTATTTCCGCGGGGAATTCACTGTTTTTAACAGCGTGTACATAAGCGCTAACAGCGTCGGCAATATTACCCGCTTCGAGCATAAAGTTCTTGCTAAATTTTGGGCGTTTGCCAACGGTAATATCAAGCATATCGTAACTAACGAGAACTTGTCCGTCACAATGCACTCCCGCGCCAATGCCGATAATGGGAATGTTTACGCTAGCGGTTAGTTGCTTGGCTAAAGAAGCCGGAATACACTCTACAACGATAGCGCTAGCACCGGCTTGCTCGAGGCATTTTGCATCTTCAATTATAATATTCGCTTGGGCTTCATCTTTACCTTGAACGCGATAACCGCCTATCTGGTTAACCGATTGAGGTAGCAGGCCTAAGTGTCCGCAAACGGGGATGCCTTGGTTGACGATGTGTTGAACGCTATCGAGAATTTTTTGTCCACCTTCAAGCTTCACCATATTGGCGTAACCTTGTTGCATAAGAATAGCCGCATTATCGACGGCTACCTGCGGATTGGGATAGCTCATAAAGGGCATATCAGTGACCAGTAAGGCACGCTGTAAACCACGAGAAACCATTTTGCTATGGTATGCCATTTCTTCTATGGTGACGGGGATAGTGCTGGACTGCCCTTGAATAACCATGCCTAACGAATCGCCAACTAACACCATCTCAACGCCAGCAGTATCGAGAATGTGAGCAAAGCTCGCATCATATGCGGTAAGGCTTGCGATCTTTTCGCCACGTGCTTTCATGGCCGATAACTCGGTATTGGTGATTTGTTTAGTTGTTGAATGTTGGCTCATGTCGATCTCAGAAGGCGATTATAAAATAGGAAGAGGGTTTAAATAGTGGCGACCAGCGCGTGTGGCGCAGATATGTTTAAGGAGTTGTTCATAGTCATCATCATTGTCTACCGGGTTAATATCGCTTGCGTTGACGATGAGTAAGGGACCCGCATCATAATGATGGAAAAATTTAGTGTAGGCGTCCGATAGTTTTTGCAGGTACTCTCCGCTGATGTTTTTTTCATGCTTGATACCACGTTTCTTAATTCGAGATTGTAACGCATCAACCGGTGCTTGTAAGTAGACGACTAAATCCGCCTTGGTCGTTTGTATAGCAAGAGACTGGTACATTTGGTCGTAAAGCTTAAATTCCTCGTCTGTTAAAGTAAGTTTGGCAAACAAACGGTCTTTTTCGAGCATAAAGTCTGATATCACGCCGGATGAAAAAAGGTCGTTTTGACTTAATTCATTCCACTGTTTTGCACGTTCAGTTAAAAAGTGTAACTGAACCGGTAAAGCAGACTGGTTAGTGTGGGTATAAAAGTGCTCAAGAAAAGGGTTTTCATCGGCTTTTTCTTTAACCACATCGCAAGCAAAACTTTCTCCAAGTCTTTGCGCTAAGCTGCTTTTACCAACGCCTATTGGCCCTTCTACAACAATGAATTTAGGGGGTAGAGATGTTTCTAAACTTTGTTTTTCCAAGATTTACTGTATTTATATTGATGAGAGGAGAACTTTGCACGATACGGCTATAGGTTTCAAGCATTCATCGGGTTAAATTATGGATGAGTGGATAATACGCGGTGGCGTTTCATTAAGTGCTTTAATCAAAGGCTGAAGCTTGCCGAGGGTTGGAATTTCTAGGTCTTTATCTAAATCTAGCAACGGGTATAAAACAAAGGCTCTATTGTGTAGCTCTGGATGAGGAAGCGTTAACGTTGGGTCATTAGAAATGATGCTGTCATATAATAAAATATCCAAGTCTAGTGTTCTTGCGCCCCATCTGCCGGTCTCTCGGGTTCGGCCATGCTGATTTTCTATAGTTTGTAAGGTCGCTAATAGCTCGTAAGGTTTTAAAGAGGTACTAATTTTAACGGCTGCGTTTATATAGTTGGGTTGATCTTGCGGCCCTATCGGTGGCGTTTCATAAAGGCGTGAGGTTAGCTTAAGTGAGCAATTTTTCATAGCGCGAATATCATCTATAGCGCTCAGGATATGCTGGACTGGGTTTGCTAAATTGCTACCGAGTCCAATATAAGCGATAGCCACCATGTTAGCTATCAGACGGTGGGGTTTTAATTGCTTTTTTGCGCGGTGTTTTTTTGTGTTTGAATTGGCTTGGGCGAGTCATTAGTTTCTGCTCGGCAGGCTCTAAGGTTTGTATGTGCGTCCACCAGTCAGCAATTGCCGGGTCGACTTCACCGTATTGTGATCTGAGGAGCATAAAGTCGTATGCGGCTCTAAAGCGCGGGTGCTCTAAAAACCGTAAACAACGCACGCCGACTTGCTTATGGAAACGCGGTTGTAGCGCCCATACCTCACGCATTGGTGTTGTCATGCGTTTTGGAATGGCGATACGGCTAACTTGGTGCGCCACTACTTCATTAGCGGCGGCGTGGATGGCTTGTGTGTCACTGCTAAAGGACGCTCTATTTTGCTCGCTGAGCCGCCGAACAGGCTCCCATAACAAGGTGGCCAACAAAAAATAGGGGGTGACGTGTTGATTGTTCTTTAAACGAGTCTGTGTGTTTTCCATCGCCTGTTTGATCAACAGTAATGGTGCGTCAGAATCAGCTTTTTGAAGGCATAGCTCAGTTTGGGGAAAGAGTGCCTCGAATAAACCGTATTGACGGAGCACCTCGAAAACTTGACTGGCTTGGGTGTTTAAAAAGAGCTTAAGAATTTCATCGTACAAACGTGCGGCTGGAATATCCTTTAATAAAGGTGCCATGCTTTGCATGGGTTCAGCCGTGTCGTTATCAATCTGGAAGTCTAATTTCGCTTTAAATCGCACAGCACGAATGAGTCTAACGGGGTCTTCTTTAAAGCGCGTTGTAGGGTCGCCCATAAGGCGAAGCACTTTGTTTTGATGGTCTTTAATGCCGCCAACATAATCTATAACGGTTTTCTTTTTCGGGTCTAGATATAAGGCGTTAACGGTAAAGTCACGGCGCCATGCGTCTTCTTCTAAAGTGCCGTAGACGTTGTCGCGCAATAAACGCCCATCTTTATGGGCGTGGCTATCGTTTTTATCGTGTTTGATATGAGGCCCACGAAACGTCGCAACTTCAATCACGTGTCGGCCAAAATGAATGTGTGCCAATCGAAAACGCCGACCTATCAATCGGCAATTTTTGAAAAGCGCTTGAATTTCTTCAGGCTCTGCATTAGTCGAAACGTCGAAGTCTTTGGGGTGCATACCCAGTAATAAATCTCGAACGCAGCCACCAACAAGGTACGCTTGAAAGCCCGCGTTAACCAAGCGGTCGGTAATTGAAACGGCGTGTCGGTCTAGCTTATCGGAAGATAAACCTAGTTCGCGTAATTTGTATGTGGTGGGTTTATGTTGGATCGACAAATCAGTTTTAAGTGTAATGAATATAATAAATTAGGGCTAATGATAGCGTGGATATTGTAACGCATATTGACGAGAGGGTTATTTTGCTTCAAAAATTATGTTTCTGTGCTGTTTTTTATGCGGAACTAGAAAATTTAGTTGGCCTCTTATTATCGCGCAGGCAGAGATGTTTACGGTCAGTTGAGGCTTGCCGCAAGAATAGGGTTAGGTAATAAGTCGGTTTTATGACAGCAGTTGCTTAAAATCTTTAGGCATAGAGGCTACTTTTTTTGTTTTATAATCAAGAAAAACTAAGCCTGTTTTTGCGGTAGCAACGATAGTCTGTCCATTATCTTTACTTATTCGGTAGACCATATCGCATCCACAACGGCTAGGGTCAACGAGTGCGATTTCAATCATCAGTAGGTCAGGGTGAAATGCTTCAGCTTGATAGCAAATGGATAGGTCGGCCATGATAATGCCTAAGCCTGAAATATTCGATTCTTGCATACCAAAATGAAGGAAAAATTGGGCACGTGCTTCATGCAGCATTGAAATGAGTTTGTCGTGCGCTAGGTGTTGTCCGTAGTTTATGTCGGTAATTCGTACGGGTAAGTTACAAGTAAACAGGGTGTGTTCTGGATATATTATTGATAATCTAGCCATATTAATCACTAAATGGTTGATGATTTAACATTATAGGTGAGCCATGTGCAATGCTATAGGCAGTTTTATAAAATGATGAGTAATTTGTGAAAAAGGTATTATCTTCCGCTTGGTTTTTACTGGTGTTGGTTGTAGTGATCTGGGGGTCAAATTGGCCCATTATGAAGATTGGCCTAAGGTCAATAGATCCGCTATGGTTTACGGCGGCTAGGTTGAGTATTGCATTAGTTGCGATTTCACTTTTACTGTTATTTTTGGGGCGTTTGAAATGGCCGCATAAGCAGGATATACCCATTGTCTTCGGCGTGGGTGTGATGCAGTTTGCCATCTTTGTCACCCTAATAAACGTAGGGCTAGCCGAAGTGAATGCTGGAAGAGCAGCGTTATTAGCTTATACCACGCCGTTGTGGGTTACGCCTGGCGCGTATTTCTTTTTAAAAGAGCCAATGTCTCGACTTAAACTAGTGGGTGCCGGTATTGGGCTTTGTGGTTTGTTAGCGTTATTTAACCCGCTGGGTTTTGACTGGAGTGATGCCTCGGTGGTAAAGGGAAATGTGCTCTTATTAGTGGCTGCATTGGTGTGGGCGTTGTCAATTTTACATATCAGGAAGCATCAATGGAAAGGTAGTGTGTTGGAGCTAACGCCTTGGCAGATTATAGTGGCCTTAATGATTGTAGTTCCTTATGCCTGGTTTTCAACGACACGGCCTGTTATTTGGAGTTCAGAGTTGATCATGATTTTACTTTATAACGGGGTGATGGCGACAGCATTGGCGCAGTGGGCTTCAATGCGTGTGACTCAAATTTTACCCGCCATGACTGTTTCGTTAGGATTTTTAATGGTGCCATTAATGGGCATCCTGTCATCTACTTTATGGTTAGATGAGCCGTTTACGGTAACGCTAGGAATTGGAGCTGCGCTGATTGTTGGGGGTTTGTTGTTACAAATAAACCTGCGAAAAAGTGCAGTTAACTAGTCGAGTGTTCGCCATAAATGCCAAGCAGCAACGGTGCGAAAAGTTTGTCACTTCTTAATATCTTTATTATTAATTAAAAAGCTCAAGTTGGTTGTCGTTACATGATAGACATCATTGGGCTTCTTTTAGTGTTCGTGCTAAATCGTTCATCAATAATCAAACCCTTAATTATTTTGGTGTTCCGCTGTAAGAGTGCTCCATACTTCTGCTTCAATGAATACACGTTTGAGGTTGACGCGCGGACAGTTCTGTTTGATCTGTAAATCTATGTTGCCCGTGTCAACTAAGGAATGTCCCCTCCCTTCTGATAGGGTGGCGGAGCTCCCGGAATAGAAGACGGCGATAAATTTGGTGATAGAAATAAGACGGTTGCCCATAAGCGCCGCATAAATAACTTTTTTGGAAGAGGAAAACATTAAAATGGTTGGGTCATTTTAGAGTGATAAGTTTCGTTATCTTTTGGCGGGCTGTAAAGTTTTATCGAGCTTAAGACTATACTAGCTAAACGCGCTATTGGTATTAACCTAGCAAGAAGTGGGTATGAGGAAAGTGCGAATAACCGCTGCTAAAATATTAATCGGGCTTTTATATGCTGTTGGTTATGGATTGTTTTATTAAAGTCTTTTATGTGGTTTATTATTTGATTTTGGTTGCCCGTGGTCTTGTTGGTGGCTTGCATATCATTGCAATATAGCTAGAACTTAGCAACTATCAATTAAAGCTCTTTGTGTCTATCTGCTTTGGCAGGACTGCATTGAACGGTTTTAGTGATATTTTTGTTGGCGATGAGGTCAAGGAAATCAGGTTATGATATGTAAGACTTCGCTTTAGCAGGTGGTTAGCCTACATTGTACCCTCTGAATACTTTAAGTGGGTTAGCTCGTTATTAGGGTTTGTGAATATGGTGTTTATTATATGTTGGCTCACGGAGTGGGTAATGTTGGGCGGGTTGGCTAGTAACAAGTGATGATCTAAGAATTAAGTAGGCGCTCTATGGAAAATATAAAACAATGGTTTAATCGAGTACTGGGAAACTCTGAAGCATTAGCCTTGGTAGGCACATTGCTAGTTGGGCTTTTAGCTATTTTGTGGGTTGGTGATGTTCTATCACCCGTGCTGGCGAGCATCGTTATTGCTTACCTGCTAGAAGGTATGGTCGCCAAATTTCAAACACTGGGCTTGTCTAGAAAATTGGCGGTCATCGCCTCGTTTAGTTTATTTATGGCGCTGTTGTCATACATGGTTTTTGGGCTTATTCCCTTGCTATCAATACAAACGGTTCAATTGGCTCAGCAGTTACCAACGATGCTCAATCAAGGTGTTCATTTGTTTACGGCGTTACCAGAAAAATACCCCAATTTTATTACCGAAGATCAAGTTAAGTTGATTTTTGATCAAGTTAGTTCTGAGGCGATTAAATATGGGCAGAGTTTATTATCCTTTTCGGCGGCGTCAGTCTTAAATGTTGTTGCGTTAATTATTTACCTACTCTTGGTGCCCATGATGGTGTTCTTTTTTCTAATGGATAAACAAGAAATCACGCAATGGTTTGCTAGTTTTCTTCCTAGTAATAGGCGTTTGACGACAGAAGTGTGGTCGACTGTGAATGAACAGGTTGCCAATTACGTTAGAGGTAAAATTTGGGAGATTTTAATTGTTTGGGTAGTCTGCTTTATTGCCTTTAGTTTATTAGGTTTAAACTACGCCGTGTTGCTTAGTTTCTTGGTGGGCTTGTCTGTTCTGGTGCCTTACGTTGGCGCAACGGTGGTGACGATCCCCGTGCTATTGGTGGCCTATGTGCAGTGGCAGTGGGGAAATGAGTTTGTTTATTTGATGAGCATTTTTTTAATAATTCAAGCACTAGATGGTTATGTGTTGGTGCCGTTGCTGTTTTCAGAAGTGGTTAATATTCACCCCGTCGCGATTATTGTCGCCATTTTGTTTTTTGGCGGTATATGGGGTTTTTGGGGCGTATTTTTTGCAATTCCACTCGCAACTTTGGTACAGGCGGTTTTAGTGGCATGGCCAACTCGTTATAATGCAGCAAATAACCAGATCGAATAATTTAAATTTACAAAGGACACCCATGAAACTGTTGCAAGCTATTTTTTGCGCGTCAATTTTTGCTACAACCTCTGCTCAGGCATTTGAGTTATCAGCCCTTACCGATAGATTTTTTGAAGATAATGCTACCGGTGTAGAGGGTCAGTTAAAAGATGCGGCATTTGAATTCAATGTTGAGTCCGCTCTTTTACGCAATGAGATGCTGAGGGAAAATACCCATATTATTGTCTCTAGAAACCGTAATTCAGTCCTGATTGCTGGGCAAGCAACAACCCAGGAGCTAAAAGACAAAGTTCAGCGTTTAGTTCTTGATGCGGCGCACTTACAGTGGACGCAGGGTGATATTAACCATGTAGAGCCGTCGAATGCTCAAGTATGCGGAGAAAAAGCCTCTAAAAAAGCGGCCAATGATAGACGGCGCTTCAATTTAAAAACAGCAGAAGAATGCAGTACCGTGAACCGGTTTTATAATGAAGTTCGTGTTTCAACACCGATGAGTGAAACAGAGCAAAGTGACGATGATTTACTTCGCGCAACGATCGTTAATCAGTTATTACACGCGGCTATCATCGATAGAGCGGATACGATTAAAGTAGTCGTGTCGGATAAATATGTCTATTTATTGGGTGATCAATTAAGTCAACAAACCGCGCAGCAAGCCGCGCGGTTTGTTGAGGCTATGAGAGGGGTAGAAAAGGTTGTGCCTTTATTTCGGTTTTAAGTATTAAGAGCCTTTGCGGCGGTTAATACTTCAGCGACGTGTTCTTTTACTTTAACTTTGCGCCACTCGTGAGTTAATACACCGTCGGTATTGATGAGGAAGGTGCTGCGCTCAATGCCCATATGTTCCTTACCGTAGAGCTTTTTAAGCTTTATGACGTCAAACAGTTTACATAAAGACTCATCAGGATCGCTGATCAGTTCGAATGGAAAATTATGTTTTGTTTTAAAGCCGGTATGGACGCGAACAGAGTCACGAGAGACGCCAAAAATTTCAGTGTTAGCGGCTTGAAACTCGCTGTAGGCATCGCGGAAGTCTTGCCCTTCCTGCGTGCAACCGGGAGTGTTGTCCTTAGGGTAAAAGTAGATGACGATGTTTTTGCCTTTAAGGCTGCTTAGCGTTAATGCCTCTTCGGCGGTTGTGGCGCAAGAAAATTCTGGCACAGTCTGATTGAGTTCTACAGTATTCATGTGAAATGACCTTATAAAGTGGCTGATTTTGACAGTATTTTAGCAGACTGGTTTTTAGTTGCAGCATTGATGTATGTATAATGATCCGCTGACCGTGGCTATTTAAAATATAGTCATTAAATTTTCGTTAAAATTGGACTCAACTATGTTTCAAGGCAGTATTGTTGCACTCGTTACCCCTATGCATGAAGACGGCTCGCTAGATGAGCCGAGTTTGCGCCAGTTAGTTGAATTTCACATTGCACAAGGCACTGATGCCATCGTCGCAATGGGAACAACGGGTGAGTCCGCAACGTTAAATGAAAAAGAGCATTGCCAAATCATCCGTCAGGTAGTCACTATAGCCGCTGGCCGCATACCGGTGATTGCTGGAACGGGCGCAAACTCAACAACAGAGGCGATTGATTTAACACGCTGTGCAGCTCAAGCAGGTGCCGATGCTTGTTTGCTGGTAACGCCTTATTACAATAAGCCAACGCAGGAAGGTTTGGTGCTACATTACAAAGCCATTGCCGAAGCGGTAGATATTCCACAAATTTTATATAATGTGCCGGGAAGAACGGCGTGTAATATGCTGCCTGAAACAGTTGCACAACTGAAACATATTCCAAATATTATTGGCGTGAAAGATGCGACGGGTGACCTGGCGGTCGGCCAAGCCTTGATTGATTTAAGCGATGATAATTTTGCTGTTTATTCGGGTGATGATGCAACATCGTGTGACTTAATTTTAATGGGCGCCAAAGGGTCAATTACAGTAACGGGTAATGTCGCCCCCGCAAAAAACCATCAAATGTGTATCAAAGCATTAGCGGGGGATGCTGAAGGCGCCCGAGCTATCGACAAAACACTCCAGCCTTTGCACCATGATTTATTTGTTCAATCGAGCCCGATTCCGGTGAAATGGGCGGTCAATGAGTTAGGCTTAATCGAAAAAGGAATTCGTTTACCGATGACGTGGCTAAGCCCAGAGTATGAAGAGGTCGTTAAAAAAGCCATGCTGGCCGCCGAATAAACCTAAAGAGTTAAAATAATGAAAATTAAAGCAATAGTTAGATTAACATCAACCGTCATGCTAGCAAGCCTATTGGGTGCGTGCGGGCTGATGCCTTCAGTCGATGATGTTTTTATAGATCAAAGAGATGAGTATAAAAAAGCCCATGAGTTACCTTCTTTAGAAGTGCCACCAGGTTTGTCGGGCGGAACGATTAAAGATGAATATGATGGTGGCGCGAAAAAAAGGATTGAAATGCCAACGGATACTGCGGTTGTTGAAACAACACCGTTAAGTGACCTTCAGCCGAGTGCTGAGCTAATACAAAATGGAGTGGATAGCTATCTGCTCGTCCGTGATAGTTTGCGTAATGCATGGCGTAAAACAATCAGCGCACTGGATGAGAAAGGCTATGACATTGAAGATAAAAACCGCCAATCAAATCAGGTTTATTTAAATATTGCGAAAGATGATGGCTCAAGCAGTATGCTTTCAAGTTTATCTTTTTGGAAAAAGGCTGACACCGAGGTGTATGTGCTGGAGCTAAAACGTGCCGAAGGTGGTATTGCCATTCGTGTGTTGGATGAGGAAAAAGTTCGTATAGATAACTTGGCTTCTAAAACCTTGCTAACAGATTTATTGGATCAGTTTGCACCTTGAGATTTGCATCGCTAGGTAGCGGTAGTCGGGGTAACTCTACACTGGTCCAGTTCGACGAGACTACGTTGATGATTGATAATGGTTTTTCTATAAAGGAAACCGACAAACGGATGGAGCGCTTGGGCGTTTCTGGAAAAGATATTAGTGCGATTCTTGTTACCCACGAGCACGGTGATCATGTGGGTGGTGTCGCTCGATATGCACGTCGTTACAATATTCCTGTTTGGGCCAGTCATGGTACGGGCGCGATGATCAAAAACATTGATTCAGTGCAATGCTTTAATAGCCATAAAAGTTTTGAATTAGGTGATATTTCAATAGAACCTGTTTTAGTGCCGCATGATGCACGTGAACCGACACAGTTCGTATTTCGGTCGAATAACTTAAAGCTAGGCGTTATGACCGATACCGGCTCTATCACGCAACATATGGTTGATGTATTAATGGATTGCGATGCGTTGTTGCTTGAGTGTAACTATGACCGAGATATGTTGCTGAATGGGGCTTATCCCGAATCACTAAAACGACGTGTTATGGGTGATTGGGGGCATTTAGATAATCAACAGGCGATTGGTTTATTGCAGCGCCTAAATACAGACCGCTTACAGCACTTAGTATTGGCGCATGTCAGCGAAAAGAATAATAGTCATGAACTCGTACTAGACAGTGTGAGTCAGGCTATTGAGTGTGATCGGGCTTGGTTAAACGTTATCGACCAAGACGAAGGTTTACCCTGGTGTACGTTAGCTGGGTGATGTGTCATTTATACACATGGATGAGATGGTTGCCCGCTAGGGTGAACGTCGAATTAAATACCAATATGAAATTAATGTCCTTGGGACATAACAACAAACATTAAAAGTAAAGAGACTCCACATGCTTGAACTCATTGGCAGCAAAGCGTTATCCGCTTTTCGTAAACAACGCTTATTAAATAAAATCACACAAACAGTCCAGCAGGTTAGCGATATTAGCGCAGAGTATATTCATTTCGCTGATGTAGAGGGGACTTTGTCAGGCAACGACTTAGATACGCTGAAACGTGTTTTAACCTATGGGCCTAAAAGTGATGGTATTGAGCATGTAGGAACGCGCTTATTGGTTGTGCCACGGGCCAGTACCTTATCGCCTTGGTCAAGCAAAGCAACGGATATTGCACAGCATTGTGGTCTAGCACAAATCAATAGATTGGAACGTGGTATTGCTTATTACGTACAAGGTGAGCTTACCGAACAACAGCTTGTAGAAGTGGGTGAGCTGCTACATGATCGCATGACGGAACGTGTATTGCGTGAAGGCCAACAAGCTGATGATATGTTTGTTCATGCCGCTCCGGGTATGTTGGCGTCTGTTGATATTTTAGCTGAGGGCAAGCAGGCTTTAGTATCGGCTAATAAAACAATGGGATTGGCTTTATCAATCGATGAAATTGATTATTTGGTTGATAATTTCACAGCCCTAGGTAGGAACCCGAATGACATTGAATTGATGATGTTTGCGCAGGCAAACTCCGAACATTGTCGACATAAAATATTCAATGCTGATTGGGAAATAGATGGTGAGCAACAAGAAGAAACCTTGTTCGGCATGATTAAAAATACCGCCAAGCACAGCCCGAAAGGGATTATTTCAAAATACAGCGATAATGCGGCGGTGGCAGAAGGCAGTGATGCGGATGTGTTGATTCGCGATCCTGACAGTCGCTCGTACCACTTTGTGGAAGAGCACGTGCCATACTTAATGAAAGTAGAAACACATAACCATCCAACGGCTATTTCACCATACCCTGGTGCGGCAACGGGTTCCGGTGGTGAAATTCGTGATGAAGGCGCAACTGGTCGAGGCTCGCGTACTAAAGCAGGTTTAACCGGCTTTACAGTCTCACATCTTAATATTCCAGAATTTTCACAACCGTGGGAACAATGTATCGGCAAGCCTGATCGTATTGCGTCAGCACTTGATATTATGCTCGAAGGGCCACTTGGTGGAGCAGCGTTTAATAATGAATTTGGGCGCCCAAACCTAACTGGTTATTTCCGAACATTTGAACAAGATGTACCGGAAACGAATAAGCAAAAAGCAAGAGGCTATCACAAACCGATTATGCTCGCAGGTGGGGTTGGTTCAGTTCGTCCAATGCACGCGTTAAAGCAAAAAATTGAACCCGGTTCGCCCATTATCGTATTGGGTGGGCCTGCTATGTTGATTGGTTTAGGCGGTGGCGCGGCCTCTTCACAAACCTCTAGTGAAGGCTCTGAAGAGTTAGATTTTGCCTCCGTTCAACGCGAAAACCCCGAAATGCAACGCCGTTGCCAAGAGGTGATAGAGGCGTGTAATGCAATGGGTGATAACACACCCGTTATCTCCATTCATGATGTGGGTGCGGGTGGCTTATCTAATGCGGTGCCTGAAATTATTCACGATTGTGACTTAGGCGGCCGTTTTGAACTGCGCGATATTTTATGCGCCGATAGCAGTTTATCGCCGATGCAAATTTGGTGTAATGAATCGCAAGAGCGATATGTTGTAGCCTTAAAAGCCGACCGATTAGAAGAGTTTAAACAGTTATGCGCGCGTGAACGCTGTTTATTTGCCCACATCGGTGAGGCGACAGCTGAAGAACAACTGGTATTGAATGATACGTTGTTTGATAACCAACCCATCGACTTACCCATGTCGTTATTATTTGGTAAGCCGCCAAAAATGGAACGTTCTGTTAGTCATGTTCAAAGCAATGTGCCGGCCTTCGATGCAGACGCGTTTGATTTAAAAAAGGCTGCCTTTGACGTCTTGCGTTTTCCAGCCGTTGCGGACAAATCATTCCTTATCCATATCGGTGATCGTTCAGTAACGGGCTTAGTTGCGCGTGATCAAATGGTGGGCCCTTGGCAGATTCCAGTGGCAGATGTGGCCGTAACGACGAGTGGTTTTAATCATTACACAGGCGAAGCCATGTCGTTGGGTGAACGTACACCATTGGCGCTAATTGATGGCCCCGCATCAGGAAGAATGGCGATAGGTGAGGCGTTAACAAACCTAGCAGCATCAAACATTAAAAGCCTAGATGAAGTCTGCTTATCTGCTAACTGGATGGCGGCTTGCGGTGAAGCGGGTGAAGATGCATCCTTGTTTGATACGGTAAAAACAGTGGGCATGGAATTGTGTCCAGCCTTAGGACTTGCGATTCCTGTGGGTAAAGATTCTATGTCGATGAAAATGGCGTGGAAAGAAGACGGTAATGAAAAAGTAGTGAGTTCACCTCTTTCACTCATTATTACAGCATTTTCTCCCGTTAAAGATGTACGTAAAACGCTCACGCCAGAGTTAAAAACAGACATTGATAATAGTTTAATTTTGATTGACTTAGGAGCCGGTAAAAACCGTATGGGCGGTTCCGTGCTAGCTCAAACGCAACAAATGATGGGCAAATCTGTACCTGATTTAGATGATGCTAATGTGTTCAAAGGCTTTTTTAACACAATACAGCAGCTCAATGAAGACGGAAAACTGATGGCCTACCATGATCGCTCAGATGGTGGTTTATGGGCGACTTTATGTGAAATGACATTTGCAGGTCGTTGTGGTGCAATCGTAGATATTGAAGGCGATGTGCTTAGTTGTTTATTTAATGAAGAGCTAGGTGCTGTTATTCAGGTGTCTAAAGCACATGAAGCTTCTGTATTAGAAGCATTTAAACAGCAAGGCATGGCCGATTGCGTGTCTGTTATAGGCACAGCGTATTCGTTTCAGCGCATCGTTGTAACGCAGGCTGGGGAAACAGTTTTGGAGGAGTCGCGTGCCGATTTACAACAGGCATGGTCGGAAACATCGTACAGACTCCAGTCGTTAAGAGATAACCCTCATTGTGCGCAACAAGAATTTGATCGAATTGTTAATAATGAAGACACAGGGTTATTTAGCCATTTAAGTTTTAACCCAAAGGAAAACATAGTTAGTAAGTTAGATTCCTCAAATGAGCGTCCAAAAGTGGCGATATTACGCGAACAAGGCGTTAATGGGCATGTGGAGATGGCGGCGGCTTTTGATAAAGCAGGCTTTGAATCGATTGATATTCACATGAGTGAGCTTATTTCAGGGCAGAAAGATTTGTCTGAATTTGTTGGCTTGGCGGCGTGCGGTGGATTCTCTTATGGTGATGTATTAGGTGCCGGTGAAGGTTGGGCGAAGTCGATCTTATTTAACGAGCGTGCTCGCACGACGTTTAGCGACTTCTTTAATCGCACCGATACGTTTGGCTTAGGAGTGTGTAACGGTTGTCAAATGCTGTCTAATTTACGCGAACTTATTCCGGGTGCTCAGGCTTGGCCTCATTTTGTTAGAAATGAATCTGAGCAGTTTGAAGCGCGAGTGGCGATGGTTGAAATTCAGCAGTCGCCCTCTGTTTTACTAACAGGAATGGAAGGTTCGCAAATGCCTGTTGCTGTAGCGCATGGTGAAGGCCGGGCGGAATATGTCAACGTGAATGAAAAAGGCCATGTTGCTTTACGCTATATTGATCACGAAGGTGAGGTGACCGAGCAGTTCCCATTTAACCCGAATGGGTCAGCGCAAGGGGTTACGGGTTTAACGACAGATGACGGGCGTTTTACGATTATGATGCCGCATCCAGAACGTTGTTTTAGAACAGTACAAAATAGTTGGTCACCTGAAGAATGGGGTGAAGATGGTGCGTGGTTAAGAATGTTCCGGAATGCGAGAAAGTGGGTGGGCTAGTAAGGCTTATAAGTCTTTTAATCGCCGTTGGTATTCCTCCGGCGTTATTTCACCTTCAGCTAACCGTTTATCGAGCGATTTAATCATCACGTCACGTGGTGCAGGGCTTTTTTTACCTTTCTTGTTGGCCCATTGCACTGCCAGGTATATTCCACCAATGGCGCTGGCCCAAAAAGCTAGCATAGCCCATAAACCGAAGTCGCTAGAATTCATACGGGTGACACCTCATCATCAATAACGTGGCGAGTGGACGTAATGAAAGGTAATACCTTTTGGTGCTCAGGGTGAGCTTGGTAGCGTTTAAGCGCAGCTTCATTTTCAAAAGTGGAATACAGCGCCATATCTACAGAGCTGCCTTGGCCAATATGGGTGATACCCACTTCGATTTCAATAATGTCGGTAATGTATTCTTTTAATGCTTCTAAGCGGTTTTTTGCCAATAATGCATTTTGTTGCTTAGTGTTGCCCTCGGCATTATCGTGCAGAGTCCATAAAACAATATGTTTAACCATGAATAGAGTTTTTTAGTTTAAAAGACGCTTACTCAGCGATGCTGATTTGGTTTTTACCATTAGATTTTGAGTGGTACATGGCTTTATCAACCCGCTTAATAAAACTATCTTGGCCTTCTTTAGCAAAATAGGTAGCAAGACCAGCACTGGTGGTAATATTAACAATATCGCCATTGTCTGCTTTGAAGTCAACGTGCTCAAGTTGAGTGAGAATTTTTTCAACCACGGTCAGCGCACTATGAGCTATAACAAATGGAAATAGAATAACGAACTCTTCACCGCCATATCGAAAGGCCATATCAACATGGCGAATATTTCTTTTTATAATATTAGCAAACTCAGTCAACACAGTGTTTCCAAACTGATGGCCGTATGTGTCATTGATGGTTTTAAAATCATCCAAATCGAGCATGCAAATAGATAGTGCTTGGCTGTATCGGTCACTACGGCTGATCTCTTCTTCTACTTTTTCAAAAAAGTGTCGTGCATTAAATAACTGAGTTAAATCGTCAAGCGTGCTTAGCTCGCGATATTTATGCTGACTATCCATGAGCTTTTTTTCGGCATGTTTTCGATCACTAATAATAGTTAAGGTCTCAACTGCGCCGATAATGTTGTTATCGTCGTCAAAAATAGGCGCGGCGGTGAAAGAAAGCCATTCCCCCATACCCATGTTAGGAAAAAAGTCTTCGGCCTCGTATGCGTTATTTAACAGGTTAGATCGTTGATATTTATTAGTATAAAACTGTGAAACATGCTCGTCTTTTGCCCCTTCGACGATAAGGTCGGACAAGGTAGGTCGTGGGTTTGGGTAAAAGGGTTTCCATTGATTCTTAGTGCCGATCATATCCACGGCCAGAAGGCCTGATGCTTTCTCGAGTGCTCTATTCCAATGCGTTATCTCATGTTGGCTATTGATCGCAAAAGTTGGAATAGCAATGCTATCTAAAACTCGATGCGCGGGTAATGCCTCACTAGGCACTGGCGATTTAGTATCTGGGTGCTTACTCATTATCTGTTATTGTAAACATGTGTATTAATTATGCGCCGATGAGTTGAGTAATCAAGTGACAACTTGAATTTTATGATGCATGGCAGTGCTTGAATTTCTTCCCACTGTTGCACCAGCAAGGGTCGTTTCTTTTAAACTTAAGTTCACTGCGTTGAATATGTGGTTCGCCATCAAGGTAGAACCATTGTGAGTTTTCTTGAATAAAATTTGAGGACTCACGTAGCTCGAAAAAATCACCCTCTTGATTAAAATAAGCGGAAAAATCTACGGTGCCCGTTAAGTCATTTTTACGCCCAAGTTGTGTTCGGTGAATGATCAGCTTAATCCAATCAGTGGTGGATTGATCTTTCTCTATGGCTTCTAATTCACCCGCTTCACGCTGACTAGGGTGGTGGGTATCAAGCAAGTACGTGTGTTCATTTAAATAAAAGGCAGTAAATCGAGAACGCATCAGCTGTTCAGCTGTTTGTGGCAGTAGCGAAGTATTAATAAACAGGGCGCAGCATTGTGAATAGGCTATAAGCGAGCCACAAGGGCATAAAGAATTATTCATAGCCGATGGCAATGATAAGGTAAGAGATTTGACCGGCAGGTGTATTAACGACCACCTCATCATCCAACCGCTTTTTAAATAAGGCTTTGGCAACGGGCGAGTCCATACTAATGTAATGTGGCTGATGATCTATTTCATCCGGCCCAACGATGCGGTAAGTTGTTTCATTACCGGCGTCATCTTCTAAGGTAATAATACTGGAGAAAAAAACCTGATTCAGTGTGCTTGGTTTTTCAGATACCACGTTAAGGTCAGGAAGCCGTTTTTGCAAATAGCGAATGCGTCTGTCAAGTTCACGTAGCTCTTTTTTACGGTAGATGTATTCTGCATTTTCCGAGCGATCGCCTTCAGCAGCAGCAGCAGATAAGGCCGTGACAACCTCTCGGCGTTTTAGCCATAAGGCTTTCTCTTCGGCTTGTAATTTTTCAAAGCCTTTTTTAGTAATATAAGGCGATTTTGGTGGTGCAGGGGGTCGATAACGACTCATGAGTTAGTGTAAGCTAAGTTATTGTTAGATTAAATTATAAGGCAAAACATGTTGAACATATCTACCCGGGAGGGGGAACGTCCAGAAACAACGAATACCAACCCGCATGAACAATTAACGCAAACTCCCAGTGCTGAGTGTCACCAGTTATTTAAAGATAAACTATTTCACTTTGATGACGTGAGTCGCCGCCCCAGCATTATTTCGGTACCGGGTGCTGAAGCGCTTTGGCTAAATGAAGACCAAGCGTGTAATTGTGCTAACGGTTTTATGATCGGGCGAGAGTTTGCGCATATTCATCCAGCGTATGATGGTAGTTTACATGTTGCCCTATCTGAAGAAGATTTCAAAACAGTCATAGATAGCCAATGGGGCGAGCAGCACCCACTGGCCGGAAGAGGGCCTATTCCTGACACCATTGCGTTAGTTTATGCGCCAAGAAACATCGAAGAAATGGATACGGTGATGAAGATAGTTGATGCCTCATTGATGAACGCTAAAAACACTTCGGGAGCAGCATCATGAGTGAAAAAGCATTAGATATGGCCGCTATTATTGAAGAAAACCCCTTAGGTGGCTTCCAACGATTAGTGATGTTTTTTTGCGCATTAATTATAATTTTTGATGGCTTTGATGTATTAGCTATCGCCTTTGCTGCGCCCAACCTTAGCGCGGCACTTGAGATACCTAAAAGTGAGCTAGGTTATGTATTCTCTGCGGGCTTGTTCGGCATGATGTTGGGCGCGTTAATATTAGGGCCAATGGGTGATAAGTTTGGTCGACGTTATGCTGTTATTTTCAGCGTGTTTGTATTTGGTTTATGTACCTTGTTGACGGGCTTTATAGATAACTATGATGACCTTGTTTTGCTACGTTTCCTCACTGGTCTTGGGCTAGGTGGTGCTATGCCAAATGCTATGGCGCTGATGACCGAATATGTATCGACTCGGCATAGAAATATTGCTATAGCCGTGATATTTCTTGGGATGCCAATTGGTGGCATAACTGGGGGCTTAGTCGCGTCCGAAATTATTCCAGCTTATGGCTGGGCCTCTTTGTTTTACGTGGGTGGAATAATGCCCTTATTGCTGGTTCCAGTGTTAATTTTCTTCTTACCTGAGTCACCTCGGTTTTTAGTAGAGCACGAGAATGATAACGACAAGTTACTGTGTACCATTGCACAAAAGATAGAGCGTCGGCACGATATTAAGCAAGATAGCGTCTTTCATCATCACCCCGTTGAAAAACACTTTCCCGTTAAAGCACTGTTTATGGAGCGAAGGCATATTGACACCTTGTTGATATGGGCAGTATTTTTCTGCAACTTAATGGTGGCTTACTTCTTATATAGTTGGATCCCCACTTTACTGGTGGAGGCAGGTTACCAGTTAAGTGAGGCCACTAAAACGGTAGTCATTTTGAATATTGGTGGGGCACTTGCTCCTTTTGTATTAGCTAAGTTTATTGCTTATTGGGGCTCAAAAAGGGTCTTAACGATATGCTTTATATTGGCTGGAATAAGCATGATGGCCGTAGGTCAGTTTGGTTCGTCACTCAATATGGTAATGATACTGTCATTTTTTGCAGGTTTCTTCGTTGTAGGTGGTCAAGTTAGCTTGAATGCTCTTGCCAGTTATATGTACCCAACCCATATTCGCTCTACCGGGGTGGGTTGGGCGTTAGGTATTGGACGGATCGGGTCTATTGTTGGCCCGTTATTAGCGGGTGCTTTAGTCGCTGCATCGCTTGGTTTAGATGTGAACTTTATTGTGTTTGGTTCGTTATGTTTTATCACGGCAGCAGCGGTTTTCTTTATTAAAAACCACGAAAAAGCGCAAGATAAGGCTTGAAAAGATGCTCATATATCCCTATTTAAATACTGTAAATAACTTAAATAGGAGAATTGATATGGCAATTGCAAGATATGAACCATGGAACCTTTTAGGACGTTATGGAAACGATTTAAGCCGCAGGTTTTCAGATGATGAAGACAGTGTTTCTTCAACCTCAACTTGGACACCAGCAGTGGATATTAAAGAAGAAGATGAACGTTTTGTTCTTCATGCTGATGTGCCGGGTGTAGACCCACACGAGATTGATGTGACGATGGAGGACGGCATTTTAACTGTTCGGGGTGAGCGTTCTAGTGAATCAAAAGAAGAGAAAGATGGCTATAAACGTGTGGAGCGTTTCAACGGTACTTTTTATCGACGCTTTGTATTACCTGATACAACAGATGAAAATAAAGTGAGCGCAAATTACGAGAAAGGTGTTCTTGAATTGATTATTCCAAAGAAGCCGGCGGTATTGCCAAAACGTATAAAGGTTAATGATAAAGATAATTAAAAGACATAGTTTTATGTTAACAACGGGGCCTTGGCCCCGTTTTTTTGTCTGAAAGGTTTTACGGTACGATGAGGTCTATCGTTTTAAGTAATAACAACAAAGGAACTCTAATGCTTATTAAAAAGCCGCTGTCTCTCACTGATAACGATGTAACGCCCAAAGATGATTTTGATAAAAGCCGAACAATAATATCTTCTTCACGCAGGCGGTTTTTAGCGCAAAGTTCAAGCTTAATGCTTGCGGGTGGCCTAGCCCCCAGCACGTTATGGGCGGGTAATAAGATTGAAAATTACGTGAGTAGTCAGTTTTCAATTAAAGAGAAACCAACGCCTTATGAATACGTAACGACCTACAATAATTTCTACGAATTTGGCACAGCGAAAGGTGACCCTGCCGTGCGTGCGCACTTGCTTAAAACCAAGCCTTGGAGCGTAACCGTTGAAGGCGAAGTGGGTAAGCCAGGTGTTTATGACTTGGAAGATATTTTAAAGCGCCAGCAACTCGAAGAGCGTATATATCGTTTGCGCTGTGTAGAAGCATGGTCAATGGTCGTACCGTGGATTGGGTTTTCATTAGCCGAGTTGATCAAGCAAATGGAACCAACGTCAAAAGCAAAGTATGTGGAATTCACAACGCTTTATGACCCCGAGCAAATGCCGGGGCAAAAAAGCCGTACACTAAAATGGCCGTATGTCGAAGGGCTGAGAATGGACGAAGCAATGAACCCACTAACACTCATGGCAACCGGCTTGTATGGCGAAGAAATGCCGAATCAAAACGGTGCGCCACTGCGTTTAATAGTGCCGTGGAAATATGGTTTTAAAAGCATTAAATCCATCGTTAAAATTAGATTCACAGAGCATATGCCAAAAACATCATGGAACGAATCGGCGAAACATGAGTACGGCTTTTACGCCAACGTAAACCCGCAAGTACCTCATCCAAGATGGAGTCAAAGCCGAGAAAGGGTGATCGGCGCACCATTATTTACCCCCAAACGTGATACGGAGCTATTTAATGGTTACGGTGAACAAGTAGCGCATTTATATAAAGGCATGAACCTTCGGCAATTTTTTTAAAGAAGGTATGATTTAAGTGGTGAAAAAAAAGTGCTCTAAAGATCAGCTAACCCTATTAAAAACAACTGTTTTTAACGTCTGTTTAATACCGTTCATATTGATAATCTGGGATGGGTTTAATAACTCATTGGGCGCCGAACCTATTCAAACGTTGCATTTTATAACAGGTGATTGGGCGTTACGTTTTTTGTTAATTACGTTGGCGATGTCGCCATTACAACGGCTATTCAAGTCTAGTTTGCCGGTACGCTTCCGGCGCATGTTTGGTTTATTCGCATTCTTTTACGCCACTTTACATCTGTTGGTTTGGCTCGTTTTAGATCAGTCATTAAGCCTTGATAATATGCTGGAAGATGTGCCAGAAAGCCCATATATCATGCTAGGTTTATTCGCGTATTTAATGCTGATACCGCTAGCGATAACATCCACGGCAGGCATGATGCGCCGATTGGGGAAATGGTGGGTGTTACTGCATAGAACAGTGTATTTAATAGCGATTATGGGCGTTGTTCACTTCTTTTGGTTAACAAAACTGGATTACACAGAACCACTTATTTACGCCGCTGTACTCGTTACCTTATTGATGTTTCGCTGGAAAATATTGAAAAGAGTATTACTTTCTAATGAAAGCAAGGCTTAACGATATCGACTAGTTTTATACTAAAAAATGGTTAGCGAACGCACATACTCTAGGGCCTTTTTCATTCAAAAAGCCTCGTTTAACTCGACAACGAATGAAGGTGAATCCTAAGGTTTTTCCTTATGATGCAGTATCGTTACACTCTCTTTAATTTATGGTGAAAATATCTCATGTCGAATTGAAGTGGACGCAGGCTTACTGTCTAAATACTTAAAGGTTATAGTTTTGAAAGTTATTGATTAAATTGGAGCCAATGAGCGGATTCGAACCGCTGACCTACTCATTACGAATGAGCCGCTCTACCACCTGAGCTACATCGGCTTAAAGAACGTGAAAGTATAGGGGCTTAATGAAAGCTCGACAAGTTGTTTACTGGTTGCGAACTTTAATAACCACGTCTACGCATTGAAAATTAGTTCCGCTGGGTAGTGTAGGCAGGTTATTGATAGTAATGTCACCATCTTTAACATCGGTTAATGTGCTGGTATCGGTGTTATAAAAATGATGGTGGTGCTCGGTATTGGTGTCGTAAAAAACTTTGTTTGGGTCAATAATAACTTCTCGCAATAAGCCTTTGTTAGCAAATAACCCCAGCGTGTTATAAACCGTTGCCTTTGAAACAGGCGGGTGACCAATTTGAACGTGGGATAAAATTTGATCGGCGCTGACGTGTTGTTGTTTACTAAATAGAAAGTCCGCAATTTGAATACGTTGTTGAGTCGGCGCAATGCCATGTTCTCTCAGTAAATATTTAACGGATTGTCTGTTTGTTTTTTCGATCATAAGCATCACCTTTTTTCCCGTTTTTGCAGTATAGCATAGGGTATTTAGCGAGGAAATTAGCGCGTTATTTTGTAGGGCTCGGTGTCTATTTTGGTGATTCTATTCAATAGTATATCTGCCATCAGTTCGGCGCTCGCAGGCGCAGTAACAATACCATTACGATAATGTCCGGCATTAAGGCTTAAGTTATTGAAGGGCTCTACTCGGCAAATATAGGGAATGCTCTGAGGCGAAGTGGGCCTTAACCCCGCCCAATGCGCATCGGGTTCAATGTTAGCCAGTGCGGGATAAAGCTGCTGAGCAAAACCTTTAAGATCGTCATAGGCGGCTTGTGTCGTGCTGGCATCAAAGTCAGTGTTTTCGCGCGTGCTACCAACAACAATTCGCCCACCTTTTCGGGGGATAATATAACGGTTGCCATCCATCACCATGCAAAGGTTAGAAAGTTCAGTGGGAGGAAAGCAAAGCATTTGCCCTTTAACGGGGGTAATAATGGGCTTAGGGCAAACATCGGGTATTAATTGTGTGCTCCATGCGCCACCACAAATAATATATTCACCCGCACTAACGGTTGAGTTAGCGAGCTGAACGCCGGTAATGGTCTGATCTGTTGAGGTAAGTTGCTTGGCTTCTTGGCTGTTATAAAAGCTGACACCTTTAGCGGTTAAATACCGTGTTAAAGCAGCAGATAATTTGTGTGGCTTAATAGTGGCTACATCGCTACGATAAATAGCAGTTTGCCCCAACGGTTTTAAATGACCGAATTGGCGACTTAACTCGTTGACGGTTAGTACTTCAATAGGCGAATCGTTTTGTTCGCACCATTGAATCGCTTGAGCCATTTCATCATCATGCAGCACTAACATACCCGACAACACCCATTCAGGGTCTATGCCTGTTTCATCATGGAGTTCAGTTGATAGTTGTTGATAGACTACTTGGCTGAGTGAGCTGATCGCATTAACAGGGCTAGAATATAGCCAAGGCCGCATAGGCGATAAAATTCCACCAGCAGCCCAAGTCGCTTGTTGACCGGGGCTATTTTTTTCAATAATAGCAACCTTAGCGCCGGTTTTTTGCAGCTCTTTAGCGGTTAATAAACCAATAATACCGCCGCCAATAATGAGGAAATCAAACATGGAAAGTAAGGTTTTAAAAATACTTAGTATAGCGTAATCTAAGCTGAAACTTGCTGATGCTAATCAGCTTTGAACGATGAATTTAAAGGATTGTTGATATTGAATACCTTGTATCCAGAAATAGAACCATTTACTACCGACTGGCTTGAAACAGGCGATGGGCATGAGGTGTATTACGAGCAATCGGGTAATCCTAATGGCTTGCCTGTTATTTTTTTACATGGTGGGCCGGGGTCTAGTTGTAAAGAGCATCATCGTTGTTTTTTTAACCCGCAAAAGTACCATATTATTTTAATGGATCAGCGTGGAGCGGGTCGCTCTCGTCCATCAGGTGATTTAACACGTAATACAACGCATCACTTGATAACGGATATGGAGATGATTCGTAAAAAATTAAACATTGAAAAATGGCTATTGTTTGGTGGTTCGTGGGGGGCTACATTAGCGCTTTTGTATGCTCAAATGCATACTTCAAAGGTGTTGGGTTTAATTCTCCGTGGCACGTTTTTAGCGCGTTCTATGGATGCAGATTGGTTTTTTAAAGACGGTGCTAGCCGCCTATTCCCAAAAGCATGGAGCCGTTTTACCCAGCATATTTCGACCAATGAACGTAAAGATGTGTTGGGTGCCTATTATCAACGTTTGAATATTGATGATAAAGAGGTTCAGCAAGAGACAACTCGTGAATGGGATGCGTGGGGCGGTGCAGTGGTGTTAGGTGATGCTTTTAATGCGGGTGAGTTAGACGGCGAGGTGCCCGATACCGCTATTTCGCAAGCCCGAATTGAAACGCATTACGGAATGAACCGTTATTTTATTAAAGAAAACCAAATAGTTGATAATGCGATTCGTTTATTGGACATACCGTGCACGATCATCCATGGCAGAAAAGATTATATGTGCCCTATTGAGTCATCGTTTACCTTAGCGCAAGCGATTCCTAACGCTAATTTTATTGAATTGCCTCATGCGACACATTTAACGCACGGCGATGAAATGATTGATGCCTTAGTGTCAGCAACCGATCGCTTTGTATTAACAAGCTGAGGGAAGGTTATTATTTAATAAATAATAACCGAGCGTATGCTTTTCCCCTCGTGCATTAAATCAAAGGCGCGATTAATGTCTTGTAATGGCATGGTGTAAGTGACCATTTCATCTATTTTAATGTCTCCGCGCATGTATTTTTCAACATATTCAGGCAATTCGCTGCGACCTTTAACACCACCAAAAGCCGTGCCGCGCCAGACGCGGCCTGTTACTAATTGAAAGGGACGGGTGGATATTTCTTGCCCAGCACCGGCTACGCCAACAATAACCGATTCGCCCCAGCCTTTATGGCAGCACTCCAGTGCAGAACGCATGGTGTTAACGTTGCCGATGCACTCAAATGAGTAATCAACGCCGCCATCGGTCATATCAACTAATACATCTTGAATGGGGTCATCAAAATTCTTTGGATTAATACAGTCCGTTGCGCCGAGTTGTTTGGCAAATTCAAACTTATCTTCGTTGATATCTATCGCGATAATGCGTTCAGCTTGCGCAATAACCGCGCCTTGAATCGCACTTAGGCCAATGCCGCCCAAGCCAAAAATAGCCACCGTGCTGCTCGGTTCTACTTTAGCTGTGTTTAGTACCGCGCCAATGCCTGTGGTGACACCGCAACCGAGTAAACAGACTTTATCTAACGGTGCGGCTTTGTTAATTTTAGCCAATGATATTTCGGGCAATACGGTGTATTCGGCGAAAGAAGAGGTCCCCATGTAATGATAAATAGGCTGGCCATTTTTTGAGAACCTTGACGTTCCATCTGGCATAACGCCCTTACCTTGTGTGACGCGTATGGCTTGGCATAAATTGGTTTTGCCGGATAAACAGAATTTGCACTGTCCACATTCTGGCGTATACAGCGGAATAACATGGTCACCGACTTGTACAGACGTCACGCCGGGGCCAATTTCTTCTACAACTGCACCTGCTTCGTGCCCGAGTACGGCTGGGAATATGCCTTCAGGGTCATCGCCCGATAAGGTAAAGGCATCAGTATGGCAAACACCCGCAGCAATATGACGGATAAGTACTTCTCCATGCTTAGGTCCGTCTAAATCAATAACCTCGATAGATAAGGGTGAGCCGGCTTTCCAGGCAACGGCGGCAGTTACTTTCATGTGATTCCTTTTGAAACGAGTTTAGTTAGTGGTTAAACAATTTAGAGTTTTTGCTGTTTCTAAATAACAGCGGTTGTTGAACCGTTTGGTTTGTTTGCGCGGCTTTGTCTATCGCATCGGTTACGGTGTGATGCAACGGCGATAAATCACAAACCGGATCAGTATTCGTTGCATCGCCGGTTAATAAAAAAGCTTGGCAATGACAGCCGCCAAAGTCTTTGTCTTTTTCAGGGCAGCTTCTACACGGCTCTTTCATCCAATCATCGCCACGGAAATAATTGAACGCCTTGGATTTATTCCAAATGTCGCTTATGGATGAATCGTTAACATTCGGGCAGTCGAAGTTAGGTAATTGGCGTGCTGAGTGGCACGGTAGCGCGACACCATCGGGTGCGATAGTCAGGAATGTTGTTCCCCAGCCGTTCATGCAGGCTTTTGGTCGGCCTTCGTAGTAATCAGGCACAACGTAATAAATTTTCATTTTGCCTTTTTGAGTGTCTCGATACTCATTAGCAATCGCTTCAGCGGCTTGTAACTGCTCTTGCGTTGGCATGAGCTGGTCGCGATTGTGATGTGCCCAACCATAATATTGTGTGTTTGCAAGTTCTACAAAGTCGGCGCCTAGCTCAATGGCCATGTCTAAAATATCCTTCATTTGATGAATATTTTGACGATGTAAAACCACGCATAACACCATTGGGTAGCCATGCTTTTTGATCAGTTTGGCCACCGACTTTTTGTGTTCGAAGCTTTTTGTGCCGGCAATAAAATCGTTTAATTCTTGCGAACTGGCTTGAATGCTAACTTGAATATGATCTAAGCCTGCTTCTTTCAGTTCTATAATTTTCGCCTCGTCCATGTTGTAACCGGATGTGATGAGGTTAATGTAATAACCCAGTTCGTGTGAGTACTCGACGAGTTCTACAAGGTCTTTTCTAACCAGCGGTTCACCACCGGAAAAGCCGAGTTGTACCGCGCCCATGTCACGTGATTGCTTGAGCACGCGTTTCCAGTCGTTAGTTGAAAGTTCATTAGATAAGTTGGCGTAATCTAATGGGTTAGAACAGTATGGGCACTGCAATGGGCAGGCGTAGGTTAGCTCCGCTAAAAGCCAGCGCGGCGGGCTAGGCGCGTTGAGTAAGCCAGCCATTATCTAATGCAATAGTTAAGAAGTTAACAATGTCGCTTTCTAAGCCCGTCGTTTCAAATTTTGTTTCTAATACGTGAACGATATCAGCTAGTTTTTTTGTGCCATCACAAACCTGCAAAATTTCTGCTGAACTTTGGTTTAGTTCAATTAAGCCTTCTGGGTAAAGTAACACAAACATGTTTTGTGCTTCTTCCCATTGCAAGCGATAGCCTGGCGCTATTTGTAAAGCATGGTCGGTTAGTAAGCTCATTATTTTACCGTGTGGTACGGTGGCATCTTATGAATATAGGCCATGTGCATCGCGTCAGCCATTGTCCAAAGGATGTCGAGTTTAAACTTTAAAATGCCCAGCATTTTTTCTTGTTGTTCACGGGTTTTATACCAGTCAAGCGTAATGCGAAGGCCGTGCTCAACATCACGCCGCGCTTCGCTGAGTCGTTTCTGAAAATAAGTTAGACCTTTTAAATCAATCCAAGGGTAGTGTTCGGGCCAGTTATCCAACCGTTGCTGATGAATTTTTGGCGCAAACAATTCAGTTAATGATGAGCTGGCTGCTTCGTGCCAATCGGCTCGGCGCGCAAAGTTAACGTAGGCATCCACAGCAAAGCGAACACCGGGTAGTACGTGTTCTTCAGATAATACTTCTTCGCGTGTTAAACCAACGGCTTCGCCCAGTTGTAACCACACTTCAATACCGCCGATTTCTCCGGGTGCGCCATCGTGATCGATAATGCGTTGAACCCACTGAGCACGAGTGTCTCTATCGGGGCAATTCGCCATAATCGCCGCGTCTTTTAGTGGGATGTTCACTTGGTAATAAAAACGGTTTGCGACCCAGCCACGTATTTGTTCTTTGTTGAGTGTGCCTTCGTGCATCATCACATGGTACGGATGATTGATATGGTAAAAACGCTCCATATCGCGAATTTTCATTTCAAATTCTGTTGCTGACCAAGGTGTTTGTTCTGTCATGATTACAGTTCAATATTCATATTGTCGAACGACACTTCAATGCCGTGTTGGGTCAGTATATCGCGTTCTTTAGATTCTTCATTTAGAATTGGGTTGGTATTGTTGATATGAATCAGGATTTTGCGCGGTTTATCCAGCGTGTCTAAAAACTCAATCATGCCACCTTTGCCCGATTGCGGCAAATGCCCAATGTTACGAGCCAATAAGGGTCTGCCAACGGAAGCTAATTCATCGTCTGTCCAGAATGTACCGTCAACTAATACGCAATCTGCTTGCATCATTGCTTGCTCAACGTGCGGTTCAATCACACCTAAGCCCGGGGCGTAGAAGGTTGTTTTGCCGGTTGAAATTTGGCGAATAATCATCCCAATGTTATCACCTTCGTGCGGGTCGTTACGGTGCGGCGAATACGGCGGCGCTTTGCTTTTTAATGGCAACGCGGTGAACTCAAGGTCATCAATATTTGGAATGGTAAACGCATCACCATTCAATGGAATAGGGTGATCCTCAACGCCACAAAAGTGTTCCAAAATATTAAAAATAGGGAAGCCAGTGGTGAGGTCTTGCTTCACCATATCAGTGCAATAGATGGTCAGTGGGTCGCCTTCACGCAAAATTAATAAACCGGTGGCGTGATCGATTTGTGAATCGAACATCACAATGGCCTCAATACCGGTGCCGCGTACTTTGTTTTTTGGGTGAATTTCGGGGAAGTTTTCTAATTGTGCGCGTACATCGGGGGAAGCATTAAACAGCGCCCAATGTTCGCCGTCTGATGACACCGCAATGGATGATTGGTTGCGCGTAGAGGCTTTAATGGTTCCTGCGCGTACAGCCTTACAATTTGGGCAGCTACAGTTCCACTGCGGAAAACCGCCGCCAGCGCCAGAACCTAAAACACGAATTTGCATAGATAGAGTCTTTTTATTTGGAGGTTACTTTTTCGGCATGTTGAAGATGGCGTCGATTATAGTTGAAATTGAATTTTCTATAAGAAATAAGTTGTTGGTGTCGACATTTTTTTAAGATGTGAAATTGTTTAAATAGGTTAGCTCCCAGTATAACTACTGATTTTTATCATCAATGTTGAGTTTCGATTTTATTTTCAATGGTTACGGATAAAGCTGGTCAATATAGCTTTTAGCAAAGGTGCTTTTGGCCATTTTCTGGCTTTTCTATGTGCTATAGACGCATCTATCCTGGTTAGTCGAATCAATTAAGCCATACAACTCTAGAAATGTCGTACTTTTACGAGTATTCAATGCCATCACAGCGATATCGTAGGCGGTGATATTTTTAGCAAGCCCTATGTGAACCGAGTGTGTCGCTTATATGTTGCAAAGGGACGTTCACCGCCTGCACGTGTGACCGCAATGCGGACATGATGGCCTTTATTCGCAGTTCTTTACGTTGAACCTAAATGTCAATATTACAGCGTTTCAACGTGTCTCGCGTTTCTTCTGAGCTGTAGGCGGCATCCGCATATAAAGCAGCCCCGCCACCAAGCAGTAGAGTGTCTCGTTCCTAGCTATTATGGACATTACCAGAGGTGATTTTTCAAAGGTGAATAAAACCATCTTCATCTACCCTAGTATGAACGGAGAAGGCGAACTAGGTTTAGTTCGGTCACGACTGTCTTTTTTGTAGACCATCCAGCCTTTGAATATCACTTTACGTGCGTATCTTTGCTTATGCCTCGCCCTGATTGAGCGGTTTCTATCGGTGTGGTGTTGATAATATTGATTCGCCCTTCGGTCATAATGATGTTCTTGGCCTCAAACTGACGATTGATCTCACGCAATACTTGATAGCATAAGTTATGCCCGACCAGTTTATTGCTAAATTAGCCTAACGTTGATGCCTCCGGAACGGTCGTGCCAAGTTTAAGGTGACAAAACTTGCGAATCAATAAGTCTCTGTGTAGGCACTGAGCCAGCTGAACGTCGGACAAACGATACCGCATCCCCAGCAGCAAACTGCGAAACAATGTTGGCAGCGGATGGCTTGGATGCACTGTGTTTGAAGGGTAAATTAAATAGATATCTGTTCAACCGGTGGCCAATCAAGAAAGAATCAGTATTATCAAGCGCATGTAGAGCAGGATGGTTAAGATTTGCGCTTGAAACGAACAAGTCTGGCTGTGGAGTAAATGGTTTTAGCATGCGAAACTTTAACAGTTGAGCGCCATGATTTGGGTGTTATGCTGATGGCTAATCCAATGTGTTGACAACATATTTTTATCTGGTATTCTCATGAGCTCATGGATGAATTTGTTGCTTGTTGAAGCCTTAATTTACGGATTTTTTTGTATAGAGAGGTAAGGTTTTTTTTAATTGGTTGGCTATTCGTCCGTTGTTTTGTTACTTACTAACTTACATTCTGGGGATGGTTACGTTGATAAAAAAAGTCTTTTTTTTACCGCTTGTTTTTGTTGCCTTATTGGCTTGTCTTTTTACGCAAAATGTTTTGGCGGCTGATCAGCCTGCTGTGGCTATTAAAGAGCCTAAAGTTGGTGAAAAAGTCAGTAAGTACTCCCGCAAACACCTGAATTTAGAGTTGCTTTGGGCTGAGTTGGAAAGTTCGTTCCGTAATACAAGAAAGTTTCGAGTACTGAGCCGCAATAAAGAAGTGATGGCTGACATTAGGGAAGAGCAAAAGTTTGCCGAATCTGATCTAGCCAAAGGCGATGCCGCGACAACAGGGGCAATGTCTAATGCACACTATCTTATTTTGCCGAAGGTACAAAACTTCAAGTTTTATCGTTCTCATAAAGCACTACCAAATTTTGATGATAAGTACAAACGACAAGACTCTGGTTTAATTCACCTAACAGCTCAGATGGTCGATACGGCGTCGGGGCAGGTGGTATCAACTTTCGACCTTAAAAGCTCATTTGCAACAAAATCAATCATTGTGAATGGCAAGAGTGGGGTGCCCAATAACACGCACTTTACAAAAATGGCAAAAGAGGTGTCGGCGAATTTGGCCGACCAATTTGTTGATGCTGTTTACCCTATGAAAGTCGTTAAGCGAACACGTAAAAATCAAGTCATTATTAATCGCGGTAAAGATGGTGGTCTGAAAAAAGGTCAAAAATATGAAGTGTTTTTTGCAGGTGAAGAATTAATTGACCCTGATACAGGCGAGTCTCTTGGTTCTGGTGAGGAGTTTGTTGGAACAATTGAAATTGTTAGAATTAATCCCAAAGCAAGCTATGGAGCAATCGTTTCTGAGGAAGACCCAGAAAACGCCCCGATTGGAGTAGGCGATATTGTCCGTAAACCACAATAGACTAGGAAGGCAGTAGTTATGAATGGATTGAAGAAAAACACCTTTTTTGTAACAACAGGATTAATGTTGTTGTTAGTTAGCCAACTATTACTGGCGTCACCTGAAACGTTACAACAACAGAAAAATAAAGTAAAAATTGCCGTCATGGGTCAAGGAGACTTTCACCCTGACCGTACAGTTCAAGGGAATATTCGTACTTTGCCAGATGGTTTGGCTGCGCGCTTAATTGAGCAACTATCGGGGACTAAACGTTTTGATATTGTAGAACGTAGTGCGTTGCGTCATGTTATCCGTGAGCAACAATTTGGTGCAGATACAAAAGAGTCAGACCTGGATAAGGTGATCGAGGAAACGGTCGATAATTTAGCGGATGTTAATGGTTGGACAATAGCTGCAGCAAGTTCTGCAGCAGATCATAATGATCGCCTTAAAGAATTTAAGAATCTGGGTACAGCTGTTGGTGCAGATTATATTGTTTATGCTGTGCTTGAGAAGCAAACGGGTTCACTAAAAAAGACAGCGGTTCCATTCAGTGATAGCCATCGCGTAGTGATTAAAAATCAGGTGGATGCACGCTTACGTTTGCGAGTTATAGCTACAGTTACGGGGCGTATCATTGGTGCTGATAGTCTTCGTACTAAAATTTCTGAAACTGCGTTTACAGGAAAAGAACCTACGCAGGATGAATATTCAATGTTTGATCACCTTGGTCAGCAAGCGGCGGTTAGTGTATTGGATATGATTTTTCCAGCGCAAATAATTAGCGCCGACCCCTGGGTTGTGAACCGGGGTAGTAATGAGCAAGTCACCGTTGGTGATTTCTATACGGTTTCTCGTGAGGGCAAAGACATTAAAGATGCTTCGGGCATTTCAATTGGCAAATTACGCAAAAAGGTTGGCCTGGCTAAAGTAAGCCAGGTTCAGAAAACGTTCTCCGTTCTCTCAGTAGTTGAAGGTGATTTTAAAGTCGATGATTTAGCTATAGCTCAGAAAAAAGAAAGCAGTTTAGTATCTGGAAAAACGGCACCTTCGTTACATAGAGGTTCAAATATAGAGGGTAAGTCTGCTCAGCGGCCTCGTTTAGCTGTTGGCCTTGTTAAAGCTCATTCTACGGCTTCGACGGGTATTGATGCTAATTTACACATACCCGCTTTTACTGACACTTTAATTTCTCGTTTAGCACAAACTAAACGCTTTCAATTAATTGACCGCCAAGAAACCGACCAATTGATTAATGAGCAGTTAGCACAGGCGATGGCAGAGAACCGAGATATGGTGTCAGCGATGGGCCAGTTAAAAGGTGCTGATTATATTGCTATTGGGAGTGTTGCTAGTTTTACGATAGAAGAGCGAACAGCCCGTTTGCCGGGTTCTTCTCGTACGTTTGTATCACAGGCAGGACATATTGACGGCAATATGCGTATTGTTGATGCACGCACTGGCGATATTATGGAGTCACGTAAAATTTCTGTGAGTCAATCGGTAGAGAAAACGGGCTCTGATACTAGGATTATTTCTGAGCTTGCAGATACATTTGCTGACCAGGTTACTGTTAATTTAATGAATGCCATATACCCTATCAAGGTGGCTGCTATTGTGTCAGGTGTTGCTTACATCAATAGAGGTACCGATGGTGGTTTATCTGTTGGTGAAAAACTTCGTGCCGTTCGCCCAGGCGAAGCGATCATTGACCCAGATACAGGTGTTCAACTAGGTGTGGCAGAAGCAGAGCTAGGTACTGTTGAGTTAACTGAGGTAGAGGATGCTCGCTCAAAAGTAGCGGTAAATGGAATCGCTTTGTTAACAGGTGATATTTTAAAGCGACAGGAGCGCTCTAAAGGTCGGCTTAGTCAGCAAGGGTTGGCATCAATAGCTCCACAACGTACGGGTGGTGATGCGACAAAGAATGACGGGAAGGTGCTGACGTTAGCGGTAGGGAAAATTAAAATAAATCCTCGCGGTAATAACCAGCAATTAGTGGGGATTAATGATGCGCGTATTACCAATGATTTGATGATTAAATTATCACAATTTCCAGAGTTCGATATTATGGAGCGTAAGGAGATTGATCAGATTTTGGATGAAAAAGCGTTTACTTCGATTGCAGCGGGTTCAGCACCTGACAGTACGCTAACCGAATTGAAGGGTGCTGACTACCTTATTCATGCTGCTATTGATGATTTTCTGATTCGTACAGAAAGAAAAGAAGTGCCTTATACCAATGAGATTCAAATACGTTACTTTGGTACGGTGGAGGCTGGTGTTCGATTAATTGATGTCCATTCTGGCCGTTTAACTAGTGCTATTAAGGTGAGGGTTAATGAAAGGATTAAGAAAGTAGATAGTCATGCGCTTGCAGTAAATGATTTGTTGGACCTGTTAACAACTGAAATAGCGACTCAAATCAGTGATGATTTATCGGCTCGTCAAAAAGGTGAGTTAGTCCCCATAGGGCGTCGAGAAAAACAAGCTGAAAGCAAGCCAGCCCCCGCCGTTAGACGGCCAAATTTCTAATTTCAGAGAGCCAGCAAATCGTTATGAATTCTAATAAATTAATAATTCGTATTTTTATTATCTGTATGGCTTGCTTTTCTACAAGCTTGTTTGCTTTTGATGCATTATCGTCATTTTCAAAAGCGGTGAGTGCAGTAGGTGACGCTGCGGTAAAAAATACAACAGAAAAAAGTGTTGCGACAAAGCCTGCTTCATTGAAGGCAGGGGTAAGCTCCAATAGAAAGGTTGCTTACGAAGGCTATACAAGAGATATGTTAGCCATTAAAAATATGATTTCATCTGGAGAGGTTGAGCAAGCGATTAAATTACGCCAAAAAGGTATTACGGATCCAAATAAACTTGATTTGTTGGCTAATTTAGAGCTGGGGCTGATGGCGCTGGATGCAGAAGATGTGACGTTGGCCCAAGCAAGTTTTTCCAGTGCAGAAAGATCTCAAGTGGCTAAAAAAGAGAGGGGTAGTGTTTCAAGCTTCTTATCAGGTTTAGGATCTGCGGGTGTCTCAACAATCAGTGGCAATGAAGAGTTGGGTGAGTATCCAGGTGTTGGTTTTGAACGTGTCTTGATGCTTAATTACAAGTCGATAGCCTACCTGCTAGAAGGTGACCGTAATGCGTATAACGTGACACGGCGAGCGATTGATTTACAAAACATGGAAAAAGAAGCATTTGATGAGAAAATTCGTGAAGCGAAAAAAGAAATAGCTAAAGAGGAAAAAGAGCAAAAAGAAAAAGGAGCCGAGCTGGCAAATGTTGGTTTTGGTTCAATAATAAAAAATCAATACAAAGGCTCTAATAAGCAAGCATCTAAAGTAGCCAGCGCATTTGTTAATCCATTCGGTTTTTATGTTGCAGGCGTAGTACAAGAGCTGGATAGCTATGAAGATAGAAGTCTTAGAGATAATGCTCGAATATCCTACAAAAAGGCGCTTGAGCTTAATCCTAAAAGTGATGTTATTAAACAAGCTATTAAGGACATTAAAAAGCCCGCGTCTACGGAGCGTCGTTTGGTTCATGTTATCGCAGGCGATGGTTTTGCACCCGAGAAAAAACTTCTGAAATTTGACCTTAGCTTGGGGTTTGGGCCGCCAACAATTATTGAGTTACCTATTTATGAGGCAGTAGACTCTCAGGTATATCGTATTGAGGCACAAACATCGACTGGTAAACGTTGGGCTAGACTCTCTGAAGTAGCCGATATTACGGCTTTAGCGTTGCGCCATCAAAAAGAAGCAGGGCCATTAGCACAATTACGTATGATGACGACGGTTATACGTAATGTTGTCGAAGGGCATGCCTGGAATCAAGCTGCGCAAAGTGCAGGAGTTTTTGGTTCGTTGGTTAATAAGGTGAAATCTGAACGGGATAAAATGGTCCACCCTGATACGCGTTCTTGGACAACATTACCATCAAGATTAATGGCTGCACGATTTTACGTCCCTAAGTCTGTTTCGCAGATTAAAATCGCCACTTATAATAGGCAAGGTAAACGTCTGAGCAGTAAGCTCGTCAAGATTGATAAAGGTAGTCATAATATCGTTTATGCAAGATCGTTAAATAAAACGTTATATACGGCTAGTAGTGACAAAATGTGGGTGAAAGTGAAATGAAAACTATATGTATATTGATAGGCTGTATTTTCTTAACAGCGTGTAATACTGTTGACAGTATTGGGCAACACCCGACTGTTCGAAATCATCAGCAAAATACAGTTAGTACAGCGCACGCACGTGCTCGATTGATTGCTGGCTCAAAAGACTTGGTTGGAAAGATAGATCTAGTTGATGTTCGTTTTGGTTCAGTGGGCCAGCTTCAGCGCGCAGAGGTATCAGTGCAAAATTTATCTAATAACCGTTATTCATTGGAATACATGTACTCTTGGGAGGATCAACAAGGCTTCAGCATAAACCAAAATACAGTTTGGAAGCGTTTTAGCTTAGGCCCAAGGGAAATAAAAAGTTTCCAAACACTTGGAGTCACACCTCAGGCATACACCTTAACGATGACTGTTAGATTACCTGATGATTTCTTTATTCACCAAGAAAAAAGCAACCCTGACCGATAAAGTGATGCTCAATTTTGACTAAAACTTCAGACTAAATAAATAGGATATTTATGAAAACTTTAAAAATTTCAACCTTATTAGCGGTAGCGGCTGTTCTGTCTGCCTGCCAGACTAACCCTCTTATAACTGGAGGCCAGTCGAATGTGTCAATAGTGGGGTCGGGTGAAAAAGGGCACCTATCTGCTGAACTAACTATGGCTGATTATACTGAGCTGGCAGAAACGGTAACTAATAAAATGCTATCTTCCAGCCTGGTACAAACATGGGGCAATAAGAGGCCCCGACTGATTTTGGCTAAATTAAGAAATAATACAGATAATGAAAGTATAAGGATGCAAGATATTTATGATCGCATTACCGAAACATTACTGAACTCTGGGTTGTTAAGGTTGGTCGATACATCGGCGACAAGTTTCGACTATGTTGTACGTTCTGAATTATCGTCTAATCGTCAATTTGGTTCTAATGGGCAACAGCTTGTTGGTTATAAATTAGAATTAAAAATGATGACTTTAGATGGTGAAATGAAGGGGCAGTGGTCCGGCTTGCTAACGTTGGCAAAGGGTAAAAGAAGTTTTTTATAACATAAATTTATTTAGTTTATTTCATTAAAAAGGGCTCTTAATAGGAGCCCTTTTTAATGAAAATTTTTATCTATCGGTTATAGATGTACATCGTTACTTCAAAACCGAAACGTAAATCTTTATATGTTGGTGTTTCCCATTTCATGATGTTTCTCCTACTAGTCTGTTTTTAATGCTTATTATAGTCAGTAAATTATTGAATTAGTTCAAGTATAGGTTTATTGCAGATGAAAGCAAGTACTTATGTTTTTCTCAATTTTAACTTTTATTTTGTGCTAACGACATAGCTTAGAATTTCAATCACCTGCTCAGGCGTTGTAGCCCATGCGAGTGCTGCGGCATCTACTTCTTTAAGCGGGTGAATAATATCTTCGGCATGCAATGTAATGTAGGGCGTACCCAATGCAGCGCAATAACCGGCATCAAACGCAGCATTCCATTGTTTGTACTTATCGCCAAAACGAATAATCGCTACATCACAGTTTTCTATTAATGTTTTAGTGCGTATCGCGTTCACCTTGGCCGATTTATGATCGCGCCAAAAACCGCTGTCTTCAGCGCCTAATACATCGCCCGCGCCATCACTTGCTTCATGATTTGTTACGGCGGACGAAAATGAAATTGAAAGGTCGCTTTCTTCGCAACCCGCTATTATTTTTTCTCGCCAATCGGTGTGTATTTCACCAGAAAGGTATACGTTTAATTCCATTGTTTATTGCCTTTGATTAATTTGGGTTTTATTAAATTAGTGCTAACGCTTTGCTAAGCGGAAAATAATTTTTGCTTAAAATAAGCGACGAAGGAGCAAAAACCAACTGTTATTTATTTATTTGAGTGAATTGTTATATGCCAATACGCTATGATGTACCAATTAATGTACATGAACACTTTGGAGTTCCACATGGATGCAATAAGTTATACCGCTGCTAGAGCAAATTTAGCAAAGACAATGGCGCGTGTCTGTAATGATCACGCACCAATTATTATTACACGTAAAAGTGAAGATCCTGTTGTTATGATGTCGTTAGAAGATTATAACGCCATGCAGGAAACTACATATTTACTAAGATCCCCTGCAAATGCTAGAAGCCTTTTAGAATCCATGGCCGAGCTTGAAACTGGTAACGGAACTGAAAGAGAGCTTATTGAGTGAAGTTAACATTTTCAACAAAAGCTTGGGAAGAATACCTTTACTGGCAAACCACCGACAAAAAAATACTTAAACGTATTAATTTACTCATTAAAAATATCCAAAGAACTCCTCAAGAAGGTATTGGCAAACCTGAACCTTTAAAGCATGGATTATCTGGATATTGGTCACGGCGTATAAACGATGAACATAGGATCGTTTATAAACATCAATATGACACTATTCTAATTGCACAGCTCCGATACCATTACGGCACATAACGTTTTAAGTAAGACGCGCGCGTCTCTTTGCGCGTCCCAGTGAGCATAGCGAACGACTTGATTTTTTTGTTATGTTTATTTAGATTTTTGATGAAAGGCTGAAATAATACCGACAAGAGTGCCGCCGCCTAGAAGTGTTGCTACCCATGGTTGGTCATGTAGTACGGCAAAGCCAGCTAATGCAAGTGCTGACAAACTTACGATTAAGCCAAAAAATTGACCAAGTCTTACTTCGCTTTTAGTTGAAGTTATAGCTAGATGCTCAATATTTCTTTGGTGCGAAGCATCTTCCTCAGCCATTCGTAGGATTCTTTCTGCGGCACCGGGCACGATACTATCGTAGCCACTTAAAATTGAAGGAGGCGGTATTGGCCCACTAAACTGTTGATGGGTAACTTGGTTTGTGACTTGTTTTTGTGGTGTTTTTTTGGCGCTTACGGATTTATTTTTATTTCGATTGCTCATTGCCGAATTGCTCTATAGATTTAGAGATATAACTACCTGTATTCTCCCAATGAGACCGCATGCGCTCAGCCGCTGTTTGCTTAGGCACTAATTGGGCGTAATTAGTGTTAGGAAAAATGCTAAGCAAGCTGCCAACGCCTGTAATAAGGTTTTTGGTAAGAGATTTCATAAGATCATTATTACTATTACTTTCAATAATAGCAAGGGTAGTTAATATTCAGGAGAAAACATAACGCCAAAATAAGCGCCTCTTTTGTCCGCCGCTTGATTTTTTTGTTAGGCGATTTTACACCGCCGACATTACGAGTTTAGCATGATAGAAATTACCGCCACAAACCCAAACCAAATTTTGCAACCGCCACGAAAAATAAACAAGACAATTGCACGAATAATAACAGACGAGCCTAACAGTGTTAATAAGCGGTGCTTATTAATCACGTATTAATGGCACATAAGTGGATAGTACTTCCATGTATTGTGATATTAAGAGTCAAACGTGGACCTTTTATCGCCTTAATTTTTTTGACATAGCACGGTACATCCGACTTTAAATTATGAACAAGTTGGGCACTTTGGGTTGCGCGGTAGTTGCATGCTTTGCCATTCCATTGATAGGCCGTCGAGCAATAACACGCGGCCTTGTAGTGATTTGCCTGCGCCGGTCAAAACCTTAATGGCTTCTAAGGCTTGCATGCTTCCAATAATGCCTGTGATGGGTGCTATTACGCCGTTTTCAGAGCAGCTTTGTGCCACCGCGCCATCGCGTGGGTATAAGCAGTTGTAGCATGGGCACTTTTCGTCGCGTGAATCAAACACGGAAATTTGTCCCTCAAACCGAATAGCAGCGCCGGAGACTAAGGGGGTTTTAGCGGCAACACACGCATCATTAATGGCGAAGCGAGTTTCAAAGTTATCGCTACAATCCACAACAAGGTCGGCTTGTTTAACTTGTTCTAATAACTCATCGCCTTCTAGCTTTTTGTTGATGGCTGTAATGTTAATTAGCGGGTTGATTGCGTGGAACGTTTGTTTGGCCGATTCAACTTTGGATAGTCCAATGTTGTTTGTTGTATGAGCAACTTGGCGTTGTAAATTAGATAGGTCAACGTCGTCGAAGTCGCTAATAACCATGTGCCCAATGCCTGCTGCTGCAAGGTAAAGCCCAACGGGGCTACCTAGCCCGCCCATGCCAATAATAAGTACACGTGAATCGAGTAGTGTTTGTTGGCCTTCAATGTCAATCGAAGGCAGCATAATTTGCCTGCTGTATCTTAATAGTTGGTCGTCGTTCATGAGTATTTGGGGGTCGTTTTTGTTGCAATTATATTAACTGAGTTTTGTATCCATTGCTTGACAGCTAGCAAGCAAAGGCTATTATTAGCACTCTTTGTGGTTGAGTGCTAACTCACCAGCAAAATAGAATGAATTTTAATTGTATGGATGGGGTTGATTTATACAATCGTCGCCCCATATCCGTATAGCTATTTATTGAAATCGTATTAAACAATTAGGAGATTGATACATGAATTTACGTCCATTAGGTGATCGCGTCATTATTAAACGTGTTGAAGAAGAAGCATTAAGCGCAGGTGGTATCGTGCTTCCAGATTCAGCAAAAGAAAAACCAAGCCGCGGTGAGATTCTTGCTGTTGGTAATGGCTCTACAAATGACAAAGGCGATACACGCCCAATGTCTGTAAAAGTTGGCGACAACGTATTGTTTGGCAAGTACGCAGGTACAGAAGTTGAAGTAGACGGCAAAGAATTATTGGTGATGAACGAAGGCGACATCATTGCGGTTGTTGAGTAATTTAAAATTTAAATAAGGAAAAGAAACATGGCAAAGCAAGTTAAATTTGGAGATGACGCACGCAGCTTAATGGTTGAAGGCGTTAACATCTTAGCAAAAGCAGTAAAAGTAACCTTAGGTCCTAAAGGTCGTAACGTTGTTTTAGATAAAGGTTTCGGCGGCCCAACCATTACTAAAGATGGTGTGTCTGTTGCAAAAGAAATCGAATTAAAAGACAAGTTCCAAAACATGGGCGCGCAAATGGTTAAAGAAGTTGCCGCTAAAACATCAGATGTTGCGGGTGACGGAACAACAACGGCGACTGTATTAGCGCAAGCTATTTTAGCTGAAGGCATGAAGTCGGTAGCGGCTGGCATGAACCCAATGGATTTGAAACGTGGTATTGATAAAGCAGTGGTGGCTGCGGTTGCTGCGATTGAAGAACTATCTGTTCCTTGTGCTGATACTAAAGCGATTGCTCAAGTGGGCACTATTTCAGCGAACTCAGATGAATCTGTTGGTGAAATTATTGCAGAAGCAATGGATAAAGTGGGCAAAGAAGGCGTTATTACCGTTGAAGAAGGCTCAGGTCTTGAAAACGAATTAGATGTGGTTGAAGGCATGGAATTTGACCGTGGTTACTTATCACCTTACTTTATCAACAACCAAGAAAACATGAGTGTTGATCTAGAAGAACCGGTTATTTTGTTACACGACAAAAAAATCTCAAACATCCGTGATTTACTTCCAATTTTAGAAGGCGTTGCAAAAGCAGGTCGTCCTCTATTAATTATTGCTGAAGACATCGAAGGCGAAGCATTAGCAACATTGGTTGTTAACAACATGCGCGGTATCGTTAAAGTAGCAGCGGTTAAAGCACCAGGTTTTGGCGATCGTCGTAAAGCGATGTTAGAAGATATTGCTATTTTAACGGGTGGTACAGTCATTGCTGAAGAAGTAGGCTTAACACTTGAAAAAGCAACACTTGAAGATTTAGGTTCTGCTAAGCGCGTAACCATTACTAAGGACAGCACAGTGGTTGTTGATGGTTCTGGTCAAGCGTCTGATATTGAAGCACGCGTTACGCAAGTTCGCGCACAAGCCGACGATGCAACATCTGACTACGATAAAGAAAAACTTCAAGAACGTATGGCTAAATTAGCCGGTGGTGTTGCTGTTATTAAAGTTGGTGCAACCACAGAAGTTGAAATGAAAGAGAAAAAAGCTCGCGTGGAAGATGCGTTACATTCAACACGCGCAGCGGTTGAAGAAGGTGTGGTTCCTGGTGGTGGTACAGCGTTAATTCGTGTATTAGGTACTGTTAGCGAAGTTAAAGGATCGAACCACGATCAAGATATCGGTATTAAAATTGCGCTACGTGCGATGGAAGCGCCTTTACGCCAAATCGTTACTAATGCAGGCGAAGAAGCATCAGTGGTTCTTCAAGCCGTTAAATTAGCCAGTGGTAACGAAGGTTACAATGCGGCAACAAGCGAATACGGCGACATGATTGCAATGGGTATTCTTGATCCAGCTAAAGTAACAAGAACAGCACTTCAAAATGCTGCATCTATTGCTGGTTTAATGATTACTACAGAAGCCATGATTACCGATGAGCCTGCTGAAGAAGGCGCTGCTGCTGGTGGCATGCCTGATATGGGCGGCATGGGCGGCATGGGCGGCATGGGCGGCATGGGTGGAATGGGCGGTATGATGTAAATCGACTTCCACGTCGTAAGATTAAGAACCCCGCTTTATGCGGGGTTTTTTTATGCTTAAGAAATAATAGTTTTAATTGTAATGATGGGTGTTCTCACTAAATTAACAGGCTTGAGGGTGATATAGCGAAGACTTAATTGTAGGTTAAAGAACAAAGAGATTTGTGGGGTTTGGTTGCTTGCAGAAAATGGGTTGATACCCGTTTCCGTAAAGGAGTGCAATATGCCAAACGAGGCAGATTATGAGCTGAGCTGATTTGCGAAATAACGGTAGCAAGCAAAGCGAGCGGGCCGAAAAACCAAGAAACCAAGAAACCAAGAAACCAAGGGGTGGGTAACTTTCAAGAAACCAAGAAGTCGGATAACTTGAAATGAGTTTGGTTAGTCAGCTCTAAAAAACGCCATAGCTTGTTAAAACGGCTGTCCTAAGTTGCACTTTTCCCAAGTTTTTGACGTTCTTGCATCAGGTGCTCTGATTTACCCATAATGAGCTGGATGCTAGAGAATCTCAATTTAGCGTATGCTTTATGTTATATCTGAGATAAATGGGTAATCGGTATATCCCTTGCTGGTAGCGGCATAGAAAGTTGTTGGATCGGGCGTGTTGAGTGGTGCATTAGTTTGAAATCTTTCCAACAAATCTGGGTTGGCAATATAAAGCTGGCCAAATGCGACTGCATCAGCTTCTTTTGAATTTAATACAGAGCTTGCGCTTTCTTTTGTGAGCCCTTGGTTGGCAATATAAATCCCACCGAACGCTTTTTTTAATTTAGCTGCAAACCACTCATCACTAACACGCTCACGGGCGAAAATAAAAGCAATTTTACGTTTACCCAGTTCCTTTGCAACATAGCTAAATGTACCCAGTAAATCAGAGTCACCCATGTCGTGTGCATCCCCTCTTGGGGCTAAGTGCATCCCAACCCGATCTGCACCCCAGACGGAAATAACGGCATCAGTAATTTCCAGCATAAATCGAGCGCGGTTCTCTATGCTGCCGCCATAATTATCCGTTCTATGGTTCGTGCTGTCCTGAAGAAATTGATCTAGTAAGTAACCATTTGCGCCATGAATTTCCACACCGTCAAACCCTGCTTTTTTAGCATTTTCAGCACCATGGCGGAATTGTTCTATGATGTCTTGGATTTCATTCAACTCTAATGCACGTGGTGTCACAAAAGGTTTTTCTGGGCGAACTAAACTAACATGGCCTTTAGGTTGCACGGCGCTGGGGGCTACTGGCAATTGACCATCAAGGAATATCGGATCAGAAATTCGCCCAACATGCCATAACTGCATAATGATCCTTCCGCCTGCTGTGTGTACAGCATCGGTGATTTTTTTCCAGCCTTCCACCTGCTCATCAGACCAAATCCCTGGGGTATCCGCATAACCAACGCCCATCGGTGAGACGGCTGTTGCTTCGCTGATAATTAAGCCGGCTGTACTACGCTGCACATAATATTCTTCCATTAACGCATTAGGAATACGGCTGCTTCCTGAACGGCTACGGGTAAGAGGAGCCATGACAATACGGTTTGGCAATTCAAACGCACCAATTTTTATGGGGTCAAATAAACGGGTCATATGTTTTTCCTGATGTGTAGAAAGTGGGTCTTTGAGAATTTTAACACTGTTTACGCTAGGGCTTATGGAATATAAGTTGAGCTGTTGAGTATCAATAATGCTTTGCTAAAAATAACAAACGTTTATTTAAAAATAAAGCTCTGTTACGTGTTTGTAGTTCAATTTGCTGTTGTTTTCTCTGGGATTTGAAATTCTTAAACCTGCGTTCTGTAGAGTGAGAGTGGAGGTTCATTTGTGTTGTGATTAAAGTTGAAAAGAGCCCCGCCGTAAGGGGGTAAAAGCTAAACATAGTTATTTTTGATTGATGGACTACACTAGTTTTACATACTTGCTTATTAAGGTTGAAAATCATGCCGGAAGAAAAACAAAATAAAATGTACAGCTTTTTACAAGAGGATAAAATTGATGAATTTAATGGCGCTCGACAAGCAGGGAAAGAGGTTGATTTAACAAATGCGAAACTTCGTGCATTTGATTTAAAAGGCGCTAATTTAAATGGTCTCGATTTATCGGGAGCTTATTTCAAGAATGCAGACTTAAGAGGGGTTGACTTGAGTGATTGTCAGTTGGAAGGCAGTAGTTTCTTTAATGCAAAAATAAGCGGTGTGTATTTTCCAGCAGAGGTAAGCCCTGAAGAAATAACGCTTTCTTTAGTTCATGGTACGTGCATCCGAATCTCAAGGTAATTGGTATCGGTTTCACTTAATCAAAATTCGCGGTAGTGATACACTCTTCATGTTAAATATTACTTGAAGAGGTTGGGTTATGGCGGGTCATAGTAAGTGGGCGAATATTCGTTTTCGTAAAGGTGCGCAGGATGCGAAGCGTGGGAAATTATTCACTAAACTTATTCGTGAAATCACCGTAGCAACAAAAGCCGGTGGCCCAGACCCAGATAATAATCCTCGTTTAAGAGCAGCTGTTGATAAAGGGCTGTCTAACAATATGAAGCGTGACACCATTGAAACGGCGGTTAAAAAAGGCAGTGGCACGACTGATTCAGAAAACTTTGATGAAATCCGTTATGAAGGTTATGGCCCAGCTGGCACAGCGGTAATTGTCGATTGCTTAACAGATAATAAAAACAGAACAGTAGCAGAAGTTCGCCACGCCTTTAGTAAAGCGGGTGGTAACTTGGGTACCAGTGGTTCGGTCGATTACATGTTTCAAAAACTCGGTGTGATTAATCTGTCGAATGAATTAGACGAAGATAGCTTAATGGAAGCAGCTTTAGAGGCGGGTGCGGATGATGTTATCACGCATGATGACGGTTCGTTTGAAGTGTTGACGCAACCGGAAGAGTTTATGGCTATACGTGATGGCTTGGTTGAATTGGGCTTTCCACATGAACAGGCTGAAGTGACCTTGAGGGCAGATAATTTATCACCGGTTAGTCAGAAAGACGCGGAAAAAATTCTACGTTTATTGGATGTATTGGAAGATTTGGATGATGTGCAAAACGTTTACTCAAATGCTGACTTCCCCGATGAATTAATGGACAGTGCTGAGTAAGCCATCGTATGCGTATATTAGGAATTGATCCCGGCTCACGAACCACTGGTTATGGCGTTATAGAAGTGTTGGGGCGAGAAGTTAAATATATTGACAGTGGTTGCATCCGAACCGGTGGTGGTGAGTTACCCGCGCGACTGAAGAAAATTTACTTGGGTGTTCGAGAAATTACTGAACATTACAAGCCACAAGAAATGGCAGTAGAGCTAGTGTTTATGGGCCGTAATGCTGATTCTGCATTGAAGTTAGGACAAGCGAGAGCGTCAGCCATTTGTGCGGTATTCGACCATGAGATTGCAGTTTTTGAATATGCGGCTCGTCAGATTAAACAAGCATTAGTCGGAAAGGGCGGTGCGGATAAAACACAGGTTCAACATATGGTGAAAATTTTGTTAAAACTACAAGGCAATCCGCAAATGGATGCCAGTGATGCGTTAGCGGTCGCACTGTGCCATTTCCATACAGATCAAACGAATCAAGCATCAGCAAAGGCATTGGCATGATTGGTTTTTTGCGTGGTACAGTGCACGAAAAACAGGCACCGCACGTTGTTATTGATGTAAATGGCGTCGGGTACGATATTGAAACACCCATGTCGAGCTTTTTTAATTTACCGGCGTTGGGCGAAAAAGTGTCCATACGTACACACCTTGTCGTACGAGAAGACGCACATATTTTATATGGCTTTTTAACAGAACAAGAGCGGGCACTCTTTAGAAGTTTGATTAAAGTAAACGGTGTGGGCCCTAAGGTTGCACTGGGTATTTTGTCGGGCGTTAGTGTCGACGATTTCTGTTTATGGGTGAGCGATAACAATGTGGCTGCTCTTGTGCGCTTGCCCGGTATTGGAAAAAAAACCGCCGAACGACTTATAATCGATATGAGAGATCGTCTTCCAGACCAGCTAGGTAGTGCCACGAATGTACCTTCGGGTGTTAGCGTTCAACCAACCTCATCTATTGAAGAGGCTATTAGTGCACTAGTAGCGCTTGGTTATAAGCCTCAAGATGCAGAAAAGCGAGCGCGGGCAGTGGCGAGTGATAACGCAAGCAGTGAACAAATTATTCGTTCTGCCTTACAATCAGCGGCAAAAAAATAAGCACTCATTATGATAGAAAGTGATCGACTCATTAGTTCTGATAATTTGCTGGATGATGAAGCAATAGACAGGGCTATTCGGCCTAAAAGCCTCGAAGACTATATCGGTCAGCCTGCTATTCGTGAGCAGATGGAAATTTTTATGTCGGCTGCTCGCGCACGTTCGGAAGCGTTGGACCACGTGTTAATTTTTGGTCCACCAGGTTTAGGAAAAACAACGTTATCGCATATTATTGCCAATGAAATGGGCGTGAACCTACGTCAAACATCTGGGCCCGTGCTCGAAAAAGCCGGTGATTTAGCAGCGTTATTAACCAACCTTGAAGAAGGTGACGTTTTATTTATTGATGAAATACATCGTCTTAGCCCTGTGGTGGAAGAAATACTCTACCCAGCGATGGAAGATTATCAATTAGACATTATGATTGGCGAGGGCCCCGCTGCACGCTCAATCAAATTAGATTTACCCCCATTTACCTTGGTCGGCGCAACAACGCGTGCCGGTTTGCTTACTTCACCTTTGCGTGATCGATTCGGCATTACCCAGCGATTAGAATTTTATAATGATGATGATCTCTCACATATTGTTCAACGTTCAATGGATATTTTAGCGCTGCGCTCAGATACTGAGGGTGCCAGAGAAATTGCTGTTAGATCACGTGGAACGCCTAGAATTGCTAACCGTTTACTTCGACGGGTGAGAGATTATGCCGATGTAAAAGGCGATGGCGTGATTACCGCTGATATTGCAAACAAAGCACTGTCAATGCTGGAGGTTGATAAAAGTGGGTTCGATAAATTGGATCGTCGTTTGTTAAGTATTTTGATAGACACGTTTGATGGCGGCCCAGTGGGTGTGGATAGTTTGGCAGCGGCATTAAGTGAAGAGCGTGGAACGGTTGAAGATGTGTTGGAGCCTTACCTTATTCAGAAGGGTTATATAATGCGCACGCCAAGAGGCAGAATGGCTACTCGTCATGCGTATCAACACTTGGGTTTAAAGCCACCGGCTAAAAACCAAGTTGATTCAGACGAAGATGAATAAAAAATGGGTTCAAACGATCTTATGATGCACAGTGATCATCAATGGCCTATTCGGATTTATTATGAAGATACCGATATGCAGGGCATTGTGTACTATGCAAATTACTTGAAATATCTTGAAAGGGCACGTACCGAGTTTTTGCGCAGTAAAGGCTTTGAACAAGGTGCATTAATTGACGAACAGGGTGTGGCATTTGCGGTAAGGGCCGTTCAAATGGATTACCTAAAACCAGCAAGGTTTAATGATAATTTGCTGGTGATGACCAAGGTGGCTGAATTAAAGCGCGCCTCGTTGATTTTTCATCAAACGATCATACGGGAAGACGAGAACCGTGAAATAATAAACAAAGCGGTAATAAAAGTCGCTTGCCTAGATGCAAACAGCATGAAAGTTAAAGCCATTCCAACCAAAATGATAGAGACACTAATATGACCACAGATTTATCCATTGTTCATTTGATAACGCAGGCAGGCCCTGTCGTAAAGCTTGTGATGCTGATATTAGTGATGGCATCGTTTGTATCATGGACATTTATTTTTGCTAAATATAAAGAATTTAAAACGGCATTCAAAGTGACCGAAACGTTCGAGAAGCGTTTTTGGTCAGGGATAGATCTGAACGAGTTATCTCGCCAGGTAGGGTCTGATCACCATAATAAAAGCGGTATGGAAAGTATTTTTCATATGGGGTTCCAAGAATATAAACGTTTAAATTTGCAAGAAGGCATGGAGCCGATGCACGTGGTAGAGGGTGCTAGACGTGCGATGCAGGCACAATACACGCGAGAAATGGACTTACTGGATAATCATTTACCCTTTTTAGCGACCGTCGGTTCAACCAGTCCTTATGTCGGTTTGTTTGGAACGGTATGGGGTATTATGAGTTCGTTTCAAGCATTGGGTAACATGAAGCAAGCAACATTGGCCTTAGTTGCACCGGGTATTTCAGAAGCGTTGGTCGCCACAGCGATGGGTTTGTTTGCTGCGATACCTGCGGTGGTCGCTTATAACCGTTTTTCAACCAATGCTGATCGACTGGCTACGCGGTATGAAACCTTTATGGATGATTTTACGACCGTGTTGCAACGCCAGGCGCACATCAGCATGAATGAGAAAAAGAATGGCGCGTAGCAATAAACGCCGACCGATTGGCGAAATTAATGTGGTGCCTTATATCGACGTTATGTTGGTATTGTTAATTATTTTTATGATTACCGCGCCGTTAATCCAGCAAGGGGTTGAAATAGACTTACCACAAGCAGATGCAGAGCAAGTGGATGACAGTAATAATCAGCCACTGGTTGTTACCGTAGATAAGCAAGGGCAGTATTTTTTAGATGTTGGAGAGAATACGGATAAGCCGATTTCAACCGAAACCTTACAAATAAAAGTGGCTGCTGTGTTGCGAAATAAACCGAAAACACCGGTGATGATTCGTGGTGATAAAGGTGTAGCGTATGGTGAAGTAGTCCGTGCGATGACAACGCTACAAGCGGCAGGCGTACTCAGTGTTGGTTTGTTAACCGACCCTAGTAATTAATCAATATAACGTTTATGGGTTTATTTAAGAAGTATCCAACCGCGGTCATTTTATCGGTTATTTTTCATTTAGCACTGATCGGCTTTTTTGTGTTTGGTGTGAATTTAAGTGAGAAGAAGCTGGAAACGAAACCACCGGTTAATATCGTAAAAGCAACCACTATTGATGAATCTAAAATAAAAGCAGAAGCAAATAAACTCAAAGAACTGGAGCGACAAAAAAAGCTAAAAGAAAAAAAACGCCTAGATGATTTAAAAAAGAAGCGTTTAGCTGAAGAGAAAAAAATTACTGATTTGAAAAAGAAGCAAGCTGATGAGAAGAAGAAATTAGCTCAAAAAAAAGCTGACGAAGCAGCGAAGCAAGCGAAAATAAAAAAACAAAAAGCATTAGAAGCAAAGAGAAAAGCTGACGCGGCGAAGAAAAAGAAGCTGGCAGATGCCAAAAAATTGAAAGAACGCTTAGCAAGAGAAAAAGCTAAAAAATTAGAAGCGGCAAAAGTTAAAGCGGCACAAGAGCAAGCCGATAGAGAGCAAGCGTTACGTGAACAAGCGGCACAAGAAGAAGAGCAAATGCGTGCCCAAGCAGCAGTGGCGAGTTATACCGATTTAATTAGGCAGAAAGTTGAGCGTAACTGGATACAGCCGCCGAGCGATATCTCTGGGTTATCTTGTGTTGTGCGTGTTCGTTTGATCCCAGGTGGGGACGTGGTTGACGCGCAAGTGATTCAGTCGAGCGGGAATTCTTTTTTTGATCGCTCTGTTGAACTTGCAACCAGAAAGGCAGCACCTTTACCATTGCCGAATGATCCGAGTTTGTTTAATTACTTTAGAACACTTGAATTTTACTTTAGGCCAGGGGGCTAGCGAAGCATGCAAAAAATTATAAAAGTAGGGCTAATAATCAGCGCCTTATTAAGTTTCTCAGCGATGGCTGAAGCGTTGAAAATTGAGATCACCCAAGGCGTTTCATCGGCGCAACCTATTGCTGTCGTGCCTTTTTCAACGACGCAGGTCGCCGGTGGTTTGCCCGTGGATATTGCTCAAGTGGTGAGTGATGATTTGGCTCGAAGCGGGCGGTTTAAACCTTTATCGCGTGTTGATATGTTGAATAAACCTTCGACGGCGGAGCAGGTTAACTTTCGTAATTGGCAGGCGTTAGGGCAAGACAATCTCGTCGTTGGTAAAGTGATCCCCGATGTTAGTGGTAAGTTGCTTGTGCAATTCCAATTATTTGATGTTTATAAAGGCGAGCAATTAACAGGCTTTAGTATTCCTGCTAATCGATCAAGTTTACGGGGTGTGGCGCATCGCATTAGTGACTTAATTTATGAGAAATTAACAGGGCAAAAAGGCGCATTCAGCACAAGGATGGCGTACGTTACCTCTATGCCCGGCTTGAATGGTAAGCCAGAGTATAAAATTCAAGTAGCGGATGCTGATGGCTACGGGGCAAAGACCATTGTGACTTCATCAGAACCGATTATGTCACCGGCTTGGTCGCCACGAGGCGACAAAATTTCTTATGTTTCATATGAGGGGCGGCGGTCTTCTATTTATACGCAAACTCTAAGAACAGGTCAGCGTGAAAAGCTACGTTCTTTTAAAGGCATTAATGGCGCGCCATCTTGGTCACCTGATGGGACTCAATTGGCACTAACACTGTCGAAAGACGGTAGCGCGGATATTTATATCTATAATGTGATTACTCGTTCATTTCGTCGTTTAACAAGAAGTTATGCTATCGATACAGAGCCAGATTGGTCGCCCGATGGGCGTCAAATTATATTTACCTCGGACCGTGGCGGTAAACCACAAATTTACCGTATTTCCGTTAATGGGGGGCAGGCAGCTCGGGTCACTTTTGAAGGTTCGTACAATGCGCGTGCTAGCTATTCGCCAGATGGCAAATTCATTACGATGGTGCAACGTGTGAAAGGTCAATATAGAATAGCCACCTTAGATTTAAAAACAGGGTTTACCAGTATTCTCACCAATGGCCAATTAGATGAGTCACCAAGCTATGCGCCAAATGGGAGTATGATTTTATATTCTACCAATGATGGCTTGAAATCCATATTGGCTGCGGTATCATCGGATGGCAAAGTAAGGCAAAAACTGCGTCTACAGGGTGGCGAGGTAAGAGAGCCAGCGTGGTCACCTTTTAAGATACAGTAAATAAAATTTTATTTACTGTTGCAATGGGCTTAATTCACTAAATATTAAACGTAACCGGGGAAGTAAAATGAAGAGATATCAAAAAGTAATGATGAGTTTATTATTATCGACTGCATTAGCAGGTTGTAGCATGTTTGGCGATGATGAAAGCACGACGAGCGGAATAAACGGTACTAACGATGTAACTGGTGGTGCAAATACCGCAGGCATGGGTGACGGAAGCGATTTTGTAGGCCATCCGCTAGATAACCCTTCTAGCCCTCTAGCAACAAAAGTTATTTATTTCGCGTTTGATAGCAGTGCGATTGAACCTCAATATGAAGCTGTCTTAGCCGCACATGGTGCCTATTTAGCGTCAAATGCTGGTGTTTCAATTTTTGTTGAAGGTCATGCGGACGAGCGTGGAACACGTGAATACAACGTGGCTTTAAGTGAAAAGCGTGCAAAAACAGTTCAAAACTTATTGTCTCTACAAGGAGCCTCAGGCAATCAAACAGAGGCTGTTGCATTAGGTGAAGAGAAACCAGTGGCATTAGGTCATGATGAAACATCTTGGCATTTAAATCGTCGCGTTGAGCTTATTTACCCAGCACATTGATTAGTAAAAAAATAGTCGGGCAACTTGTTGCTCTAAGCATAGTCAGTGGAGCTGCTTCGGCAGCTCTGCCGCCTGTTATAGATGGAAATGTACGCGCGCAAGCACCTTCTACGTCGGTTGCTTCGTCTAGCATGGTAGGCATGTATAACCGCCTCGAACAGCTTCAGCGGGAAGTGCAGCAGATGCGTGGGCAATTAGAAGAGCAGTCTTATTTAATTGAAACACTGAAAAAACGCCAGCGTGATTTATACCTTGATACAGATAGGCGCATCGTACAATTAGAGTCAGGTAAGGTTCCGTCGACATTGGTAGGGCAAGCATCCTCATCAACTATTAGTCAGGGTGCTTCAGCACAAGCGTCCCAGCCGATAATTAATCAAGCTAATGAGTTGAATGGGCAAGATAAGCTTGCGTACGATAAGGCGTTTTCAAGTTTAAAATCAGGTCGTTACCAACAATCAATTGTTGATTTTTCATCGTTCGTTTCAGCTTTTCCAAATAGTGTTTACGTACCCAATGCCTTGTATTGGTTAGGTGAGGCGAGTTATGTTAACCGTGACTTTAAACGAGCTTTAGAAGAATTTAGCAAGGTGGTATTGCAATATCCTTCTCACTCAAAAGCTAAAGACGCTATGTTAAAGGTAGGCTTTATTCAATATGAGAATAAACAGTGGAAGCAAGCGCGCGAAACCTTAGAAAGGGTTACTGTGACATTCCCTGGCACAACAGTAGCCAGTCTTGCAAAGAAAAGGCTTGACCGACTAAGCCAAGAAAAACACTAAATACGTTCTTAATTTTTAGTCTTAATTGTCATGCCGAAAGATACCTTACGTATTACCGAAATTTTTTACTCGCTTCAAGGTGAAGGTAAAACAGTGGGCTTGCCAACTACGTTTATTCGCCTAACAGGCTGTCCACTGCGCTGTGGCTATTGTGATACGGAGTATGCTTTCCATGGTGGTGAAACGCAGAGTATTGATGATATTTTGCAAAAAGTGGCTCAATTGGGTGCGCGCTATATAAATGTCACCGGTGGAGAGCCATTAGCGCAAAAACGCATACATGATCTGATGAATCAGTTATGTGATGCGGGTTATTACGTTTCATTGGAAACTAGCGGTGCGCTGGATATCTCAACAGTCGATAAGCGTGTTATTAAAGTTGTCGACGTAAAAACGCCAGCTTCTGGCGAGGGTGATAAAAACCTTCACGAAAATTACCAATACTTAAGTCAGCAAGACCAAGTTAAATACGTTATTTGTAATAAGGCCGACTTTCAATGGTCAAAAGAGCATATGCAAAAACATGGTCTAACAGAAAAGTGTGAGGTTTTGTTTTCTCCTGTACAAGGTGAGCTTCAAGCAACTGATCTTGCTAACTGGGTCTTAAGTGATAAATTACCGGTGAGGTTTCAAATTCAGTTACACAAGTATTTATGGGGCGATGAGCCGGGTAAGTAAACAAGCATTAACGATCAAATAATGACAAAGAAAGCAGTTATATTAGTGTCGGGTGGTCTGGATTCAGCCACCGTATTGGCGATAGCAAAAGAACAAGGTTATGAATGTTATGCACTTAGTTTTGACTATGGGCAACGGCACAATTCAGAATTAGAAGCGGCCAGTCGTTTAGCTAAAACGTACAAGGTAGCAGACCATAAAATCATTCAATTAGGAATGGGCGAGTTTGGCGGCTCAGCGCTAACAGATGACGAGATAAACGTACCAACCGAGCACGGCTCAGGTATCCCTGTTACTTACGTGCCAGCAAGGAACACAGTATTTCTCTCTATAGCATTAGGGTGGGCAGAAGTGATCGAGGCATGGGATATTTTTATCGGTGTCAATGCAGTGGATTATTCTGGTTACCCAGATTGCCGTCCAGAATTTATCGACGCTTTCGAAAACTTAGCGAACTTAGCCACAAAGGCAGGTGTAGAGGAGGGCGGTTTTAAAATTCATACCCCGTTAATCAATTTAAGTAAGGCGCAAATCATACAAAAAGGTGATGCCTTGAATGTTGATTACAGCGCAACAGTTTCCTGCTATCAAGCCAATGTTAATGGTGAGGCATGCGGCGAGTGTGAGTCATGCCGCTTACGTCAGCAAGGGTTTAATAAAGCCAAGGTTGAAGACCCTACGCGTTATATGAGTTAAACGAACTGTGTTTGAATGAAATACACGTTTAAAAAGCATATTCGGCTTGCCTTTTTTCAGCAATCGGGTATCATTCTCGCCTTCTTGGAGGGTCGTTAGCTCAGCCGGTAGAGCACCGCACTTTTAATGCGATGGTCGCGCGTTCGAATCGCGCACGACCCACCACTCCAAGACCTTGTCATACAAGGAATTCAAAAGACTTGCCCGTCAAATTAAATTAATACGAAAGGCAGAAGACGCAAATTCTGCATAACTTATTAATTTATGAGGCTGTTCAATGAGCAAAAAACACTAAACTTATAATTCACCTAACCATGGGTTCTTGATGCCCCGATCTATTCGTTTTGTGGGGGTGTTGTAATGGCTTACATCAGAACACTCGATAATGGTAAATACCAAGCAACGGTTCGGCGCAATGGTATTAGAAAATTTAAAACGTTCTCCACTAGAAAAGCCGCCAATTGATGGTCTGCAAAGTTTGATAAGCATATTAAGTTAATTCCTACACTAACCGATACGCAGCTACTTTCAATATCCGATGTCGCTTCCTTTACGATTAATTAAACCTAGGTAGTAATAGTAAATAATTTATTCAAGTGGAGATATAAATAAAACTATGGCTAGCATTACAAATGCGTTACATTGTCATTAATAATAGCCTATTGAAAAATTCAATGTCACCAAAGAAAACAACCACACTCAACTTACGCGTTGATCCAGCCATAAAAGAAGCCATTAAAGAAGCGGCTACCCGTGAGCACCGTAGCGTTGCCAATATGATTGAAATGCTGATACGTCAGCACTGTGAAAAGGAAAGCATCATCATTCACGAACAGCACGGACTGTTTAACGATAATGAATGAAAAAACAATCAGAGCGTTGGTCGAAGCAGGCGCGGTTAAAAAAGTACTAATGGTAGCCGATGGCGCAACTATACACGTTGATATAGTCACTCAGGGCGGCGCTACAACCGTCACCACGCTCAAAGGCGCAATCAAAACATGGGCAACGATAGATGCCAGTGCAAAGTGGGTTAAAAACCTAGGTCTTGGGCGTATTCAGTTGGTGGTTGATAAGTGGTTGCCAGGGCAGAAAGGATTAAATATATAACCGTTCAAGAAAAATAATAGCCCAACCTCGTGGAGGTATTAGCAAACATCCATTATTTATTACTTAAAGCAACATGGGTATCAGGTTAAATATTCCCGATAGGGAATAATTTGTTGTGCCAGGCTGAATTGTTATGTATATTTACCGAGCGGGAATATTTGTTAACAAAGGCATCTAAAAGATGAAACCATTATCGAACGGGAAAATATTAAGCGCTAAATCATTGGGTGATGTGATTCGTCAGCAACGAAAATCACAAGGGGCGACACAAGTTGAATTTGCCTCATTATGCGGTGTGGGTGTGCGCTTTGTATCTGATTTGGAAAACGGTAAGCCAACGGTTGAACTGGGTAAAGTATTGCAAGTGCTCAACAGCCTGGGTTTGGAGCTGGCTATTCAGCCACGAGGTTGGACACACACTGCTTTAGCCAATAAAACATCAGGCACAACATCGTGAGCCAAGTGCTGGATGTGTACCTATCAACGGAACGCGTAGGGAAACTAAGCCTAGATGATGATCGACGTTTTGTATTTAAGTACCATCCAGATTGGGTGGCAGGGCATGATTCACAGCCGTTATCATTAAGTCTCCCTGTACGTGCAGAGCCTTATCATGACGAATTTGCCAAACCCTTTTTCGCTAATTTATTACCTGAAGCAGAAATAAGGTATTTAATAGCGAAAAGCTTAGGCCTGTCAGAAAAGAATGATTTTGCTCTACTAGAAGCCATAGGGGGGGAATGTGCGGGTGCTGTAAGTTTGTTCCCTGAAGGAACCATACTGCAAACGCATAAGGATTATAAAAAACTTGATGATGAGGCATTAAATCAATTAATTTCTGATTTGCCTTCACAGCCGATGATGGCGGGTGAACAAGATATTAGGCTATCGCTTGCAGGCGCACAGCATAAATTACCCGTTTTTTATGATGGGAATGAGATCAGCATACCAAGAGGCGTGGCGGCCAGTAGTCATATTTTAAAACCGCCAATGGTGCATTACCCTAATACCGTTGAGAATGAATATTTCTCCATGCAATTGGCCGAAAGAATAGGCTTAAACGTTCCCGAAACACAAATTTTACATAAAGCAGTACCGTTATACCTCATCACACGTTATGACCGTATTCGTAATAAGCAGGGTGACCTCATCCGATTACCTCAAGAAGACTTTTGTCAGGCAATGGCCATTCCCCCTAATAACAAATATGAAAAAGAAGGCGGCCCAAGCCTAAAGGCGTGTTTTGAATTAGTGCGAAACCATAGCATTCAGCCAGCCAAAGATTTAAACGAATTACTGAATTGGGTCATATTCAATGTCTTAATTGGCAATGCGGATGCTCACGGTAAAAATGTTTCATTCATGCTAACACCAGAAGGGCCGTTACTAGCCCCCTTTTATGACCTGATGAGCACAGCAATTTACCCTAACCTAGCTCAAAAAATGGCCATGAAAATAGGCGGGGAAGGCCGACCTGATTGGATCATTGCACGACGTTGGGAACAGTTTGCTGAAGACATCGGCATCAAATTTAAACTCGTGAGGGAAAGGTGTGTAGACATGGCGAATACACTCTCGACAATATCAGTTGAATTGGCATCTGAATGTCAGCAGCAGAGCGAAAATGAGTCTATTAAAAAAATAGTCGCGTTGATTGAGCAACGTAAAAGCAAGATCAACACTATTTTCAATACAAATAAATAACGACATATAGAATGGACGTAAAACGTGGCTGGTGAATGCAGCAAACATGGGGTTATTGATGTTGAAATAGGCAGTAGAACTGCCAACATGCGGAATATTAGGTGTAGCGAAAACGGGTAAAAAGCATAGGTGTCGAGCGTATATAAGTTGCTTGATGAAGAGTGACTGCTTGGGCACACGGAGTTCAAAGTGTGATACTCATTAAAAAATATGCCACGACACTCGTAATTTGAGATATAACAGGGACACAAGTTAGACCATTGGATACAAGGATTGTTACGCGTGGGTGATCAAGGAGCTCTTTACTATCAATATTGGGGCAAGGCAAAAGCTAATGAAGGCACGGGTGTAGCTTATCATTTGCTGCCATATCATTGTCTGGATGTAGTAGTAGTAGCTGATATTTGGTGGAGGAGCAGCCCAAGTATCAGGCGTAGTTTTATAACATCAACATGTTTATCAGAAAAACAGGCTCGTGCTTGGATGATGTTTTTTATTGCCTTGCATGATTACGGAAAATTTGATCTTCGTTTTCAGCGCAAAGCGCCAGAAGCATGGAGGCAGGTTAATCCTGAATTAAGCAATTTGGGGACGAAACTTAGCACGGATCAAATAAAGAATTACTATCATGGTTCCGCAGGACTTTACTGGTTTTATCAGGATAACAATGAACGATTCGATCAGGGTGACGATGATTTTTGTTTTGATGATAATGATGAATGGGAATCTTGGTTAAGTTGGCTGGCTCCTGTCGCGGGGCATCACGGCGTTGTTCCTGATGATTATGAAAAAGGGAATGATAACTACCAGTTACCTGGCGCAGTATCAGAGCCTTTACGCGAACAACTCAAAGAGGCGCGTTTACAGTGGTTAACGTGTTTAGCCGATTTATTTTTAAGCCCCGTTGGTATCGGCTTAGATCATTCACCCCCTATTTTTGATACGACAAAAAACGGACAAAGTGCAGCAACGATGCTGGCGGGGTTTTGTTCGGTTTGTGATTGGCTGGGTTCATCAGATTTTTTTTATTACGATAATCAACCTTGCGAAAACATTGAAAAACTCAAACTATGGTATCAGCAGCGATTATTGATTGCTGAAAATACCTTAAAAGCTTCGGGTATTATCGGAGAAATTAAACCTTATCAAAATATTGATGCGCTATTAAAAGGAAACTCTCCGCGCCAAGTGCAGTGTTTAGTGAATGATTTACATCAAGGGCAAAACTTAACCTTAATCGAAGCTTCGACGGGTTCAGGAAAAACAGAAGCGGCACTGGCTTATGCCTGGCAGTTATTGGCATTAGGACAAGCGGAAAGTATTGTTTTTGCACTGCCGACGCAAGCAACGGCTAATGCCATGTTAAAACGACTGGAAGAGGCCGCGCCTTTATTATTTGCTCAAGAAACGAATGTGGTTTTGGCGCATGGTCGAGCTAGCTATCAGCAGACGTTTATCGATTTAAAACAAGCCTGTGAATCTAAACCAGCTCAAGGCAAGGAAGAAGCATGGGTGCAATGTGGGTTATGGTTATCGCAAAGTCGTAAGCGGATATTTTTAGGGCAGATAGGCGTTTGTACGGTAGATCAAGTGCTGGTTTCCGTGCTGCCTGTTAAACATAAATTTGTACGTGGTTTTGGTATCGGTCGTAGTGTGTTAATTATTGATGAGGTTCATGCTTACGATAGTTATATGTATGGTTTATTAGAGGCGGTATTAACGCAACAACGCTTGGCTGGCGGCAGTGCGATTTTATTATCGGCAACTTTGCCCTTTCATCAAAAACAGCAACTGAATAGAGCCTGGGGGAACTCGTTAGATAATGATAACGTTGCCTATCCATTAATCACTCAATGTCATGCAAGCAAGACAGAATGTTTTGATTTAAAGAAATTGCCTGATCAACAGCCTAAACCGTTAGATGTTCAGCTAGACTTGCTAAAACTTCCCCGTTTATTACCCGACGACAATTTTTTCAAGCGTTTATTACAAGCAGTGGTTGACGGTGCTCAGGTCTGTTTGGTTTGTAATCTCGTGGCCGATGCACAAGCTATTTATCAGATATTATTAGAACGTATACAAAGCATTGATAATTTAACGGCAGATCAAATACTACTGTTTCATTCACGTTTTACTTTTAGGGATAGACAGCAAAAAGAACAAGTGGTATTGAACTTATTTGGCGCAGAACCTCAGCCAAAAGAGGCTAGAAACAAAGGACATTTGTTAGTGGCGACACAAGTAGTCGAGCAATCACTGGATTTAGATTTTGACTGGTTGGTGACTCAGCTTTGTCCGGTTGATTTATTGTTTCAGCGTATGGGGCGTTTGCATCGCCATCAGCGTCATCGTCCAAATTCTTATAAAAATCCTTACTGTACCGTGTTACTACCAGAATCGGATGATTATGAATTGCATGAATTAATTTATGGCAGTAGCCGATTTTTGTGGCGCACACAGCAGCTTTTACAGAAGGCAGAAAATGTTGTTGTTTTTCCTAAAGCGTATCGAGATTGGATAGAGCCTGTTTATAAAATTGAAGAATGGGAAGATGAGCCAGAAGCTGTTATCAAAAGTTTTGAAAAATTTGAACAAGAAAGTGAAGCAAGTCGTTATAACGCATTAAGAATTGTCAGAGACAACCCAGGACTTGATGATACCGATGGTAATGTGATGGCACTTACCCGAGATGGTGAAATGAGCCTTAGTGTGGTGCCATGTTACCGCAATCAACAAGGCCATAAATGCTTATTAAACGACGATGTTATAGAAACACTAGAAGAAGCCAAATATTTTGAAACACTCAACCTTAATAGTGTTGCTGTACCTGCGAGTTGGGGGAAATACGAGCGATTAGACAAGCCTGATAAAGAGGGCGTTATTTGGCTGGAAATGAAACAAATAGCAATAGAACACTTTATGGGGGTTGTCGGCGATTATGAGTTTACTTATCAACCAGAGACTGGCTTGAGTCGAATAGAAACATCAGAGGAAAGGATATGAATTTATTAACAGCTGCCTGGATACCCATTCAGAATCAAGGCATTTATGAAAAAATCACCCTACAACAATTGCTTTGTGGGGAAAAAGAGGGTGATATTTATTTGCCGCGAGATGATATGGAGCTGGCCTGTTTGCAGTTATTGAGTGCAATCACACAAACTTTATTTACACCTGAAAATAAAAAAGCCTTGGGGAAATATGTCAACCAACCTTTAACGCCTGAGGTTTATCAAGCGGCTGTTCAGGATAAACTGAACTGGTTCGATCTTGATCATCCTGAGACGCCGTTTATGCAGTTTCGTGGTGTGAAATCCACGGATGCAACCCCGATGAATAAGCTAATGGCCGGGGTAGCCGATGGAACCAATAAAACCTTTGTCAATCCACAAGGTTTAATCGAAGGTTTATGTCACGGTTGTGTAGCGATTGCGCTTTTTAACGCGGCAAACAACTGTCCCAGTATGGGGGGCGGCTTTAAAGGTAGTTTGCGGGGCAGTACACCCATCACGCTATTGATTAAAGGCAAAACGCCAAGAGAAACTATCTGGCTGAATGTCCTAACAGAAGAAACAATCACGTCAATTATGCCTTGGTATGAAACCACTAAGGATCAAGTACCCAATTATTTAACTCCGATCAATAAAGGCGATACGATACAGGCTTCAGCCATAGGCTTATTGAGAGGCTTGTTGTGGCAACCTGCGCATTTTGAGTTATTGCAAGCCACTTCCGAGCAACAACGATGCAGTTGCTGCGGTTGTAATGAGCCAGTTTATACTGGATTTAATAAGGAGAAATTCAGCTACACCATTGAAGGCGTATGGCCGCATCCTTTATCGTCCCGCATTTTTACCATTAAAGCAGGCAACAAAGAGGAAAAATTTCCATCCTTTACTACGAATGCTCCGACTTGGACACATATGAGCCGTTTAGTAGTCGATCAGCAAAGCGATAAAGGTGGTCAGCAAGCCGCCCCAGTGATAAAGCAGGCGAGAAAATTTATTGCGTCAGCGAAAATGCAATTAATTGTCGGAGGCTATCGAAATAATCAAGCCACTATTCTGGAGCGTCGGCATGATTTATTTAGTCTGGCACAAGGCTGGACTGAACATGTTGAAGTTATTCAGCAAATTATTCAGAATGGGTTGGCTTATAAAACAGCATTACGCAAAGCCTTGTACCTATTTGCTGTGGGCATAAAAGATAAAGTGAATGGTTCTGGAGTGAACCTATGCGATCCTGTGGAGGCTATTTATTACCAGCAAACTGAAAGCTTAATGCAGAAAAGTTTGGCACAGGTACACTTTGAAGCGCCTGAAGATGATCTTGACGCATTACAGCAACAACTAAAAAGCATTGTTAAAGAATTATTTAATCAAGCCACAACCCCTTATCGACAAGAACCCAAAATGCTAAAAGCCCTAGCGATGGCTAGACGTTCCTTACAGAAATATTTAAAAGACTTAGAGCCACAAGGAGAAGAAAATGAGTGAAGGAGAAAACAAACTGCCGGATTTTCTGGCGATTTATCAACGCTATCAAAATCTAAAGCCTGGCCCTAAAGCCGAATTAAAAAGAGCGGTTAAGCCCAGTGATTTAATTGAAATACCTGCTTTCTATCATACTTTGCAAGGTGAAAAAGGCAATCAACAGCTACAACGTCTGTTATTTTGTTTGCCCATGATTAGCCATACAGAGAATGGCGACTCTTTAGGCAAAGCTCTGGCGAAAGCCAAGATTAACGAAAAACGTCTGTTTATGGTAATTCGCTCTGAAGAACCTAATGATCTTATTCAGTTACGACGCTTATTAAAGCAGGCAAACCCTACAATAGATTGGCTGAATATGGCTAAAACACTGTATTACTGGAACGATATTGCTAAACGTAAACTATTAGAAGATTTTTTCTATTACCAAACGAACGCTAAAACCAAAGCAACTGCTTAAACAAGGAGTAATAATCATGAACGAGAACTTTATTAATTTTCACATTTTAATTTCACACAGCCCCTCATGTTTAAATCGTGATGATATGAATATGCAGAAATCGGCTGTTTTTGGGGGCAAACGCCGAGTTAGAGTATCTAGTCAAAGTTTAAAGCGGACGATGCGACACAGCGATTATTATCGGCAGCATTTAGGGGCACCCAGTATCCGAACAAAACATCTATGGGATCCTGAGAAAAATAACCTGAAAGAATATGTCCTAAAAGCACTAAGTGAACGGTTTGATAAAGAGCTGATTGAAAAAACCATTGAGTTAATCAGTGGAAAAAAATTAGATTCGGAAACCAAAGTAGAAAATGATGCTGTAGCACCATGGGTATTAGAGGAAGTCGCTTATTTTTGTGATCAGGTCAAAGCAATGGAAATGGAGAGCATTGACCCTAAAAAACTACAGAAACAAGTGGAAAAAGACAGCATTGCATTTCGACAAGCTTTAGCAAGTGGGTTAGATATTGCTTTATCAGGGCGTATGGCAACTTCTGGCTTGATGAGTGAAATAGGTCAAATTGATGGCGCATTAGCTGTAGCTCATGCCATTACAACACATGCTGTTGATGCCGATATAGACTGGTTTACTGCCGTTGACGATCTACAAGAGCTTGGCTCGGGTCATTTAGACACGCAAGAATTTTCTTCAGGGGTATTTTATCGTTACGCCAGTTTGAATCTCAGACAATTACAACAAAATTTAGGTGATGCAAGCCGTGAACAGGCCTTAGAGATTGCAGCGCACGTTTTACATATGCTAGCAACGGAAGTCCCCAGTGCAAAACAACAAAGCTTTGCCGCTCATAATTTAGCGGATGTTGCATTGGTCAGTTTTTCAGATCAGCCTATTTCTTTGGCAAATGCTTTTGAAAAACCAATAAAAGTAGCTCATAACGGTGGTTTTCGTGAACCCTCGATTAAAGAATTAAATGCTTATTGGGATAAAGTACATCGTGGTTATGGTTTGACTGAACGTTGTGCAGAATTTTCTTTGGAAGCTATTGATTTGCCAGAGGATATAAAACAACAAGTCTCTTTACCAAAGTTAGAAAGCTGGGTACGTGCTAATGGTCAAAATACTTGAATGTAGCGAGGAAATATCATGCGTGAATTTCTAATATTAAAGCTACAAGGTCCATTGCAGGCGTGGGGGAAAGAAACCTTTGAAGGCTTGCGGCCTTCTGAGTTATTTCCTGGGCGCAGTGTTTTATTGGGCTTGTTGGGCGCTTGTTTGGGCGTAGACCGAACAGATAAGGCAGGACTGCAAGCCTTGGCAAGTAGTGTGGCGTTTGCGGTGCGAGTTGATCAGAAAATTGATGAGTATGGTCACAAAATAAACATGCAGAAAATGACTGATTATCATACCGTTAAAAATGCACGTGTTCATTATCAAGGCTTAAAAAGCCATGAAACCATTCAAACATGGCGCGAATATTGGCAAGATGCCTGCTATACGGTTGCCATTTGGTCACAGGAACAAGCGGCTATTTCATTATCAGATATTGAAAAGGCCATAAAGCAACCTGTTTATACGCCTTTTTTAGGCAGGCGTAGTTGTCCTATTACGCGTCCGTTATTTGAAACAAAAATGCAGGCTGAAACGGCTTTGATGGCACTTGCTCAGAATAGCGAAATAACGATGACTATTTATAGTGAAGAATATAGTAACAATGCTAGAGAGATAAGGGTGCGCGATGTGCCGATTATTCACCAGCCACGACAGTTTGCCAGTCGTAAAGTGTTTATGACGACAACAAAAGGAGCGGCTAATGTATCTTAGTAAAATTCATATTCCCTGGACGCTGGCTAAAAATAGCTATGAACTGCATCAAGCCTTATGGCGTTTATTCCCAGAACGTGACAATGAAAACAGAGACTTTCTGTTTCGTGTGGAAAGTTTAGAAAAAGGTGTAGGCTCTAAAATATTATTGCAATCGGCAACAACACCGCAATTATCTGAGGGTAGTCCGGCTATTCTGGGTATGAGAGACTATAATCCAGCTTTCACGCAAGGCCAGAGATTACGTTTTCGTTTACGGGTTAATCCTATAAAAACCATTAAAGATAGCGATAAAGGCACAGTAGAAAAAAAGGGTAAGACGTTTACCAAAACAGTTCGAGTACCTTTATTACATGAAGAACAGCAACAAGCCTGGTTAGAACGTAAATTACATGATTTTGCACAATTGGATTCTTTAATCATTCAGCCAGAACCTGTTTTGTATTTTCGTAAAGTGAAAGAAAAGCGTAGCGGTAAGATTCAACCCGTTTTATTTGAGGGGATATTAACGATTTCAGAGCCTGAGCTATTTTTTGAGCAGTTACAGAAAGGCATCGGCCCAGCGAAAGCTTTTGGCTGCGGGCTTTTGTCAATTGCTAAGGCTTAACCTTGTACTTAATTAAGAAATATTTAAACAATAAATGACATTTACTGCATTAAAACCTATACCTATGAAAGACCGCATTTCGATGATATTTCTTGAATACGGTCAGGTAGACGTAAAAGATGGTGCATTTGTTTTAATTGATAAAACAGGTATTCGGACCCATATTCCTGTAGGTGGTATTGCTTGCATTATGCTTGAGCCAGGCACAAGAGTTTCACATGCAGCAGTTAGGTTAGCCGCGCAAGTTGGCACTCTTTTGGTGTGGGTCGGGGAAGCAGGCGTTCGCTTATATGCATCAGGTCAACCGGGAGGGGCGAGGTCGGATAGATTGTTGTATCAAGCAAAACTAGCCCTAGACGATAGTCTAAGGTTGAAAGTAGTCCGTAAAATGTATGCTTTACGGTTTGGAGAGGAACCACCACAACGTAGAAGTGTGGATCAGTTACGAGGTATTGAAGGTGCACGCGTACGCAGCACATACAAAATATTAGCCAAGCAACATGGCGTAAAGTGGAACGGTCGGCGCTATGATCCGAAAGATTGGGAGGCAGGTGATGTGATTAACCAATGTATAAGTGCCGCAACATCATGTCTTTATGGGATAACAGAAGCAGCTGTATTGGCAGCAGGTTACGCGCCTGCCGTTGGGTTTATACACACAGGAAAACCGCTATCATTCGTATATGACATAGCGGACATCTATAAATTTGATTCAGTTGTTCCGTTAGCTTTTCAAATTGCATCAAAAAATCCTTATGCGCCAGATAAACAAGTTAGGCTCGCTTGTCGTGATATATTTCGAGAGCAAAAAATACTGAAAAAAATCATTCCATTGATTGAAGATGTCCTAGCTGCAGGTGATATTTCTCCGCCTAAGCCACCTAAAGAATCCGTGCCACCAGCAATTCCATTAGCAAAAGGTATTGGCGATGAAGGGCATCGAAATGATTAAATTATGGCCATGACAGTTGTTGTGACAGAAGCAATACCACCTAGGTTGAGAGGTCGGCTTGCGATTTGGTTATTACAGATTCGTGCAGGTGTATATGTAGGTGATTTATCACAGCGTGTGCGAGAAATGATCTGGCAGCAATGCCAGCAGCAACAAGAAGATGGCAATATTGTTATGGCATGGGCAACAAATACAGAGTCAGGTTTTGATTTTCAAACATTGGGTGAAAACAGGCGAATTCCAGTCGATTTAGATGGGCTAAGAATGGTTTCATTTTTGCCTATAGACGATGAAAATGATCTTTAACAAAATAATATAAATTTAACCTTATTGTTTGGTAACCAGTAACTGGTCTAAAATTACTCGGTAAATCAATTATGTACAATAAGAGCGTTCCCCACAAGCGTGGGGATGAACCGCGCTAACAGATCAAGAAATAGCTCAGGCAAGAGCGTTCCCCACAAGCGTGGGGATGAACCGTACCCTATATTTGGCGCCTTTCTAATTGATGAGCGTTCCCCACAAGCGTGGGGATGAACCGCAGCCACTAGCTGCGGACATAAAAAACCCGCTGCGTTCCCCACAAGCGTGGGGATGAACCGCGACCTTTGGTGATGCGCTAGGCGGTATTGAGGCGTTCCCCACAAGCGTGGGGATGAACCGGTATGAGCCAGATACCGGAAATGCCTACGAGTGCGTTCCCCACAAGCGTGGGGATGAACCGGGTTTCATTACCGACTACGCATCAATACCTAAGCGTTCCCCACAAGCGTGGGGATGAACCGCCGCCATCCCTTATTTTGACGACCAAAACCTAGCGTTCCCCACAAGCGTGGGGATGAACCGTGTTTCTAGTGTGTTGAATATTCAAAGTGTTAGCGTTCCCCACAAGCGTGGGGATGAACCGCTCTGCATTAGTCGGTGAAGAACCCGCAACAGGCGTTCCCCACAAGCGTGGGGATGAACCGTTACTAACACAACGTTTGCGCCGAAAACATTAGCGTTCCCCACAAGCGTGGGGATGAACCGTGAAATGTAACGAGTCCGATTTGAGCGCCTTGGCGTTCCCCACAAGCGTGGGGATGAACCGAGCAAGCAGTAGACCTAAAACCGACTTAGCAAGCGTTCCCCACAAGCGTGGGGATGAACCGGTTATTGACGGTGACATACAGCTACCAAACGAGCGTTCCCCACAAGCGTGGGGATGAACCGACTGTGTTTGATGGCTCGTATGGCGAGATTATGCGTTCCCCACAAGCGTGGGGATGAACCGTTATACAGCTTGGTTCATTTAGTGAATCATCTGCGTTCCCCACAAGCGTGGGGATGAACCGGCTGCTTAGTTAATATTTGCAGCCCCGTTTCGGCGTTCCCCACAAGCGTGGGGATGAACCGCTTTATCGACATGGCCGTCTTGTCAGGCCGCTGCGTTCCCCACAAGCGTGGGGATGAACCGCATGGCGCACGACATGGAGTGATCGCTATTGGCGCGTTCCCCACAAGCGTGGGGATGAACCGATACCGCTATTTATATGCTGGCCGATATTCAAGCGTTCCCCACAAGCGTGGGGATGAACCGCTAGACGACACAATTTCTCCGGTCAAACTGGGGCGTTCCCCACAAGCGTGGGGATGAACCGCGACCGTTCAATCTCTTCCCTGTCCGGCAGGGGCGTTCCCCACAAGCGTGGGGATGAACCGTTGAATTTAGACGGCCCACCAATTTTACCCCCGCGTTCCCCACAAGCGTGGGGATGAACCGGAGTCAATAATGTCTAAGAAGGATTTTAGTTAGCGTTCCCCACAAGCGTGGGGATGAACCGGTGTTTACTTGTTCGCGGGTTAGGTCGGTCATGCGTTCCCCACAAGCGTGGGGATGAACCGAGCTAAATAACGACACAAACGAGTTCGCTAAAGCGTTCCCCACAAGCGTGGGGATGAACCGGGAGATTTGCTTATGTGCCTTCCTCGCTGATCGCGTTCCCCACAAGCGTGGGGATGAACCGCGACAAAACCATTATGGGCAATGCCAGCAAAAGCGTTCCCCACAAGCGTGGGGATGAACCGTCTTATGTTTTTAGTATCATCCATGCGTGTGAGCGTTCCCCACAAGCGTGGGGATGAACCGTTTTGATCGGCTAAGGCTTGATCAAACCCCAGGCGTTCCCCACAAGCGTGGGGATGAACCGCCGCATCACCCATCCAAACCGTCACCCGCTCACGCGTTCCCCACAAGCGTGGGGATGAACCGGTAAATGCAAACGTTGCAAAACATGGGTTAATGCGTTCCCCACAAGCGTGGGGATGAACCGGGCGTCCATCGCATTGCAGCCACCTTGATACAGCGTTCCCCACAAGCGTGGGGATGAACCGTATTAAGGGAGTCAGCTCTTCGATAGTAGCTTGCGTTCCCCACAAGCGTGGGGATGAACCGAGAAGGCAACACAATGTAATCATTAAATAACTGCGTTCCCCACAAGCGTGGGGATGAACCGTAAGCCTACAAATACAGCGGTTACAGCAACCCGCGTTCCCCACAAGCGTGGGGATGAACCGTTCTTTGATTCTTAAATTAAGCCGCTTATTCTGCGTTCCCCACAAGCGTGGGGATGAACCGGAGTACCTGGCTAAAAATGGACGTTGAGAAAAGCGTTCCCCACAAGCGTGGGGGTGAACCGGGAATCCGTAGCACCGGGAGCTAACCACTACCGCGTTCCCCACAAGCGTGGGGATGAACCGGGCTTTACGACGAGTTTGAGCAAACGGGTAAAGCGTTCCCCACAAGCGTGGGGATGAACCGCGGTATTGGAAAAGCATTGGGCCCGAATTAGAGCGTTCCCCACAAGCGTGGGGATGAACCGATTTCCTAGTCAGTTTACCCACATCAAGCAACGCGTTCCCCACAAGCGTGGGGATGAACCGCATGATCAAATAATGAAAGCCACTGGCTTAAGGCGTTCCCCACAAGCGTGGGGATGAACCGACTGAACTTTGCGCTTAACCAACGCGGCTTAAGCGTTCCCCACAAGCGTGGGGATGAACCGATAGTGAGCAGTTAGTGAGCGCTCTAGTTGAGGCGTTCCCCACAAGCGTGGGGATGAACCGAGAACACTTCATTTAGAACAGAAAGCCATCGCGCGTTCCCCACAAGCGTGGGGATGAACCGCGTGTATTCATCCGCCGCCGTTGTTGCTGTTCGCGTTCCCCACAAGCGTGGGGATGAACCGGCGTTGTTAAAAGCGATGAGGCTACTGATGGTGCGTTCCCCACAAGCGTGGGGATGAACCATTTTAATGGTCTATTACAACGAAACCGCTGAGGCGTTCCCCACAAGCGTGGGGATGAACCGCTATAACCGAACCCACGTGGCTAAATTATATGGCGTTCCCCACAAGCGTGGGGATGAACCGGTCTACCCCTTGCCCCAAATTGATGCTCATTAGCGTTCCCCACAAGCGTGGGGATGAACCGTTGTGCGGCCAGTTCGGTTTTAATCGCCTTGGGCGTTCCCCACAAGCGTGGGGATGAACCGGCCGCGCCGATACTGATCGAAGATGCGTTGAAGCGTTCCCCACAAGCGTGGGGATGAACCGGCCGTCCCTTAGTTCACCGCATAGCTTTTCAAGCGTTCCCCACAAGCGTGGGGATGAACCGCGGTATTGGAAAAGCATTGGGCCCGAATTAGAGCGTTCCCCACAAGCGTGGGGATGAACCGATTTCCTAGTCAGTTTACCCACATCAAGCAACGCGTTCCCCACAAGCGTGGGGATGAACCGCATGATCAAATAATGAAAGCCACTGGCTTAAGGCGTTCCCCACAAGCGTGGGGATGAACCGAGTGCGCCATAGCTAAACCGCTGGTACATAGCGCGTTCCCCACAAGCGTGGGGATGAACCGGCCAGCATTACCCTTGGCATTAACGAGCGGCAGCGTTCCCCACAAGCGTGGGGATGAACCGTAATGACGCTATTAAACAACTGCCATTAGTTTCAACGCTTCTAATGAAATATGTTGCTTAGCCATTTAATAATTCGTGCGGATCCTTGGTTTTGGTAGTTAATGTAAATGGGTTGCAACCACTTGAAAGTTTTAGCTGATTTTTTAAGGACTGTTTAAATTCACCTAGTTAGTGGAAACTAAAGGTCCTTTAGAACTACTTTTATAATATTCTGATCAATTCGTCGTTTAACATTTGTAATAGAAGAGCTATCAAATAGTTAGTAAAATTCGATTAATAGCCTATACTCATCGAGAATAGAGAGTAATTTGGTCGTTGATATGAATTACAAACACTTAAGGTATTTTTGGACTGTCGCTAAAGAAGGAAGTATAGCGAGGGCCAGTGAGCGGCTTAATATCACACCGCAAACGATTAGTGGGCAGTTAAGTCTTTTGGAAGAAAGCTTATCTGTTGAATTGTTTGTAAAAGTTGGACGAAATATTGAAATGACCGAAACAGGTCGATTGGTGTTGGATTATGCGGATGAGATATTTTCTTTAGGCAGTGAGCTTGAGCAAGCATTGAAAAGCGGGCCTGAAGCACGTGCCCTGCAATTTCGTGTAGGTGTTGCAGATGTTGTTCCTAAAGCGATTGCTCAACGTATATTGCTGCCCGCATTACAAATGCCTGAACCCACTAGAATGATTTGCAAAGAAACAGGGTTAGATACACTGTTGGCAGAGTTGGCGGTTCATCGTTTAGATTTAGTGATCGCTGATCGCCCGATTCCGTCTACTGTTAGTACGCGTGGGTTTAGCCATAAATTGGGCGAGTGTTCTGTCAGTTTTTTTGCTACAAAATCCTTGATAGATCGGTTTAATGGATCTTTTCCATCATGTTTGAATGGTATGCCTATATTGCTGCCCAGTATGGGTAACCAACTGCGGGCCGATTTAGATCAATGGATCAGTGAGGCACGTATTTATCCCAAAATAGTGGCTGAATTTGATGATAGCGCGTTAATGAAATCGTTTGGTCAAGAGGGTGTCGGTGTTTTTATAGCACCTACGGTTCTTAAAGCAGAAGTTGAAGAGCAATATAAAGTTAAATCAATAGGTGAAGTTAATAAAATCAAAGAGAGCTTTTATGCAATTACTGTTGAAAGGCACATATCAAATGTTATTACGTCTGCGGTTATAAAGTCGGCTAATAATATTCTGTCGAAATGATTGTTATATAGGAGAGTTAAGCATGTTAGATGAGTTTATAAAAAGAGAATCGGCGAGTGGAATTTTATTAATTCTGGCAACTTTTTTAGCACTTTTATTTAGTAACAGCTTTATGTCGCCCGTTTATGAATATTTCTTACACATACCTGTGGAAATTCGTATCGGCCCACTAGAGCTTGATAAGTCACTTTCACACTGGGTGAGTGATGGTTTGATGGCTATATTCTTTTTGCTTATTGGGCTTGAGGTGAAGCGTGAAATATTAGAAGGGCATTTGTCGTCAATAAGGCAAATAGCGTTACCCGGTTTTGCTGCGCTTGGTGGAATGGTTGTTCCGGCCGTTATTTATTATTTTTTCAATAAAGATAACCCTGTCGCTATAGATGGTTGGGCCATACCAACGGCAACTGATATTGCTTTTGCATTAGGCATTTTATCTTTATTAGGCAATCGCGTTCCTGTTTCGCTTAAGGTGTTTTTGATGGCGTTAGCTATTATTGATGATTTGGGTGCAATTATCATTATTGCCGTTTTTTATACAGCAGATTTGTCTACCCTATCAATAACAGTAGCGGCAGCAGCATTGCTTGTTCTTATTTGTTTAAACCTTTTAGGTGTTAGTAAAAAATCAGCTTACTTTATTGTAGGTGCCGTTTTGTGGGTCAGTGTTCTTAAGTCGGGGGTTCATGCAACACTAGCAGGCGTTGCACTTGCTTTCACCATTCCAATAACTGGAAAGGATGAAAATAATCGTATTTTTTCGCCCTTGAAAGAAATTGAACATGGCTTACATTTTTGGGTGGCTTTCCTTATATTGCCTTTATTTGCGTTCGTTAATGCTGGGGTCAATGTGACGGATATTTCGTTGGATCAAATGTCTGGAGCAGTTCCGGTTGGCATTATGCTAGGTTTGTTTTTGGGTAAACAGCTGGGTGTGTTTGGCTTTAGTTGGTTAGCCATAAAGCTGAAATTAGCAACACTTCCTGACGAAAGCAATTGGATGCAATTATATGGGGTCTCAATCCTTACCGGTATAGGCTTTACGATGAGCTTATTTATCGTATCTCTTGCATTTGAAGACCCTAGTCTCTTTCAATATACCGACAAACTGGCCATTCTGCTGGGCTCTTTTGCATCTGGTATTGTTGGGTACTTGATTTTAAAGTGTTGCCGAAAACAGGCTACATAGAAGGAGCGTAGGTATGTCATCAGCCTATCTTGAAGACCTAATTATCTTGCTAGTGGCTGCGGTAGCGGTGGTGCCGGTATGCCAGACATTGAAACTCGGCGCTGTTCCGGGGTTTTTGATTGCAGGCTTGGTTGTTGGTCCATCAGGTTTAGGCTTGGTTAATAACCTAACTGAAATAAGCCACTTTGCCGAAATAGGCATCGCCTTTCTTTTATTTGTGATTGGGATCGAGCTTAAACCGTCGCGATTATGGCAGATGAGGCGGATGGTCTTTGGTTTAGGTACGCTTCAAGTGGTGATAACAGGCTTAGCCCTAGTAGCAATTAGTTATTACGTATTTGAGATACCGTTTAAAGCGGCGGCTATTATTGGGCCAGCGTTAGCGCTGTCCTCTACAGCGTTCGTTTTACAGCTACTGAGTGAACAACATTTGTTGAAGTCTACGTACGGTAGAACATCGTTCTCAATTCTTCTTCTACAAGACTTGGCTGTAGTGCCTTTATTGGCTTTTGTAACACTTTTAGGTTTGCCAGAGTTTAGTCTTGGTGATGACATTGGTTTGGCGCTGGCGGAGTCATTATTAATTCTAGTGGTGGTTATTCTATTTGGGCGTTATTTCTTACACCCTATTCTTCATCGAATAGCGCTGACCAAAATCCCAGAAGTTTTCACTGCCTCAGCTATTTTAATGGTGCTTGGCGTGTCGTTGATTGCCGAGAGCATTGGCCTTTCAATGGCGATGGGAGCTTTTATAGCGGGGATGTTGATGTCTGATTCGTCCTATAAACACCAAGTAATTTCTGAGATAAAACCGTTCAGAGGATTGCTGTTAGGCTTGTTCTTTATGTCAATGGGCATGTCATTAAACCTAAGTTTGCTCATTGAAAAACCATTATTTTCAGTTGGGTTAGTTGTTTTGCTTGTTGGCATCAAAATACTGATTTTATTCCCGTTAACCTATTTGTTCGGTTTAGGCAGGAAAAAAAGTTTAGCGGTTTCATTAATTTTGGCTCAAAGCGGCGAATTTGCACTGGTGCTGTTTTCCTTATCATTAGATTCAGGAATTTTAGAACCAGCCATTCACCAGCAACTGTTACTGGTTATTTTGCTGAGCTTGCTTATCACCCCGGTACTGGCTGATTGGGCAAAGAAAATGTTGATTAAAGAACGGCTCTCGCCAACAGGTTCTATTGCAGTGCCAACATTACAACCAATAATATTGGCTGGTTTTGGCCGCGTTGGGCATAGAGTAGGGGATATACTAAAACTGGCAGGAAGGCCCTTTGTTGCCATTGATATGGACCCTGACGTTGTAAAAAAATCGCAAGCCAATAACTTACCGGTGTATTACGGGGATGTTTGTAATAAAGGGTTACTTGATTCAGTGGGCGTTGGAGGTTCGCATATAGTGATAGTAACGGTCAATGACCTTGAAACATCAAAACTAATTGTTTCTTCTTTACGGGAGTCTAACCAAGATTTAGCTATTTATGTTCGAGGCGGTAATTCTTCAGAATGTAGTCAGCTATTAAAGCTTGGCGCGTCTGCCGCGGTGTCAGACACAATAGAAGCGAGTATTGAATTAGCCAGAATGGGCTTAGTTTCTTTAAAGGTAGACGAAAAAGAAAGGAAAAATATTTTAGCTAATTATGCTCATAATTATTATGAGCAAATAAAAAAAGCGAAAAAGTAAGGTGTTGTTTTTAATCTGTGATTATTGATGTAATTCTACCCATATATTCTTTCCTGATGTTCAGGCTGATAGGAGAGTATGTTCTCTTCTAAAGGCATCAGTTAGATAACTAAATATTTAGTGTTTATAAGTTGGTAATCTATTTATTATCAGCAATTAGTCAAAAATCTTTTTTATATCTGCAAATTTTGCTGTAACGGCATGTACATTGGAATAGCCCATTTCATGTAATCTTGCGGCTGCTAATGAGGCTCGTCCGCCTGCCGCGCAATGCGTTAAAATCAAGGTTGTAGGTTCGGTACAATGGTTTTGAACTTTCATTTCTAATAAACCGCGAGGAATATTGATGGAACGTTCAAGCTTTGCCTCAGCGGCCTCATGTGGCTCACGGACATCTAAAATAATGACGCTGTCTGTTTGGTCAGCTAGCTTTTTAGCCGTAACGACATCAATGCAATTACATAGTTGTTGGGCTTCAGCAATAAAGTCACTGGCAGATTTGATCATTGTGTTGTCCTTTTAATAAGCATGAGGCTTAATAGTAAACCGATGACATAAAAAAAGCAGCCCGTAGGCTGCTTTTTTGTTTCGATAAAGCTTAAGAGCTTAGTGCCCAGCGTCTGCGTTAGGCAGTTGAATGGTAATCCACTTCCATTCAGTTAACGCATCGACATCTACTTCGATACCTTCTCGTCCAAAACCACTATCACCTGTGCCACCAAAAGGAACATGTGGCTCATCATATAAAGTAGGGGCATTGATATGAACCATCCCTGCATCAATGTTTTCTGCAAAATCTAAGGCTTTGTTTAAGTCGTTAGTGATAATGGCTGAGCTTAAGCCGTAAGGCGTGTCGTTCGCCATTTCAAGTGCCGCGTCATAATCTTTAACTGAGTAGACAGAGGTGACTGGGCCAAAGGTTTCTTCGTAGCACACATCCATCTCTTTTGTGATGCCGGTAAGAATAGTCGGTTCACATACATGAGCATGCCAGTTACCACCAGTTTCAATGGTTGCACCATTGCTTACCGCATTCTCGATATGCCTGCGGACACGGTCACGTTGACGTTGAGAAATAATAGGGCCAAGAATGGTAGACATCTCACGTAAATCGCCCATTGATAGTTGGCCAGCGGCAGCCTTATAAGCCGCTATGAATTGATCATAGATACCTTCTTCAACGATGATACGGCTTGATGCCATACAGGCTTGTCCTTGGTATAGGAACATGCCAAAAACAGCCGTTTTGACTGCCAGCTCTAGGTCTGCATCTTTTAAAATAACTAGAGGGCTTTTGCCGCCCAACTCTAAAACGGCATGTTTCATTTGTTTGCCGCAAATTTCACCAATGTGTTTACCAACACGGCTAGAGCCAGTGAACATAACGGTTTTAACTAATGGGTGGCTATTTAATGTATCGCCAACATCAACACCAAAACCTGATACAACATTGACAGAACCAGCAGGGAAACCGGCCTCATGTAATAGTTGAGCAAAGCGGAAAGACAGTGTTGGTGCTTCTTCTGATGGAAGAAGTACAACAGTGTTGCCAGTTGCTAAGGGTGAGGCGACTAATTTTGCCGCTTTAATTAATGGCACGTTAAACGGTGTGATCGCAGCGACGACGCCTAAGGGTTTACGTACACTCATGCTAATACGGCCCGGTGTGTCCGATGGCATAGTTTGCCCCGTTACTCGGCGTGCTACGCCTGCAGCAGCACGTAAATGAGTAATAGCATATTGGATTTCAAAGTTTGCCTTATTCATCGGAGAGCCGATTTCATCAATCAGAATATCAGCAAATTCGGCGCGATCTCTTTCCATTAAGTCAGCGGCTTTACATAGCATTGCCTCGATATCTTTTGCTAATGTTTTACTGTAGGTTTTAAAGCAATTATGTGCGGCTTCAACGGCTTTGTTGATGTCGGCATCATTTGATTCGGCCGCTTGGCAGTATACGGAATCATCGAGTGGGTTTAAAACATTAAAATATTTCCCGCTGTCTGGTTGAGTGTGTTCACCATTTATCCATAATTCATGTTTAGTTGTCATGTGTGTCCTTTGATTGTTTTTTAAGTTAATACGTAATATGAGTAAGGTTGCGAGCTAGTGTGCTTGATCGTAGCCGGGTAATTGAATCGTGATCCATTTCCACTGTGTTAATGCGTCAATATCTATATCAACGCCTTCACGCCCGAAGCCACTATCGCCAATACCACCAAAAGGTACGTGAGGCTCATCGTAAACACTTGGTGCATTGATATGTATCATGCCGGTTTCAACCTCGTGAGCGAGCGTTAACGCTTTGTTGAGGTCGTTGGTGTGAATAGCACCACTCAGTCCGTAATGTGTATCATTTGCGAGCTCTAGCGCTTCCTCGGCGCTCTCTACAGAATAAATAGAGGTAACTGGCCCAAATGTTTCTTGACGACAGACGGTCATTTCGTCGGTGACGTTAGTTAGAATGGTCGGCTGACAACGATTGCCTTCCCATTCACCACCGGTAACGAGCGTTGCACCTTTTGCGACAGCATCTTCAATATGCGAGCGCACTCGGTTACGTTGGCGGGGTGAAATGATAGGGCCTAAAATAGTCGACATATCATGTAGGTCTCCCATTGATAATTGTTTTGCTGCGGCGCTATACATTTCAATAAATTGATCGTAGATAGGCGCTTCAACAATAATACGGCTGGACGCAATACAGGCTTGTCCTTGATAGAAAAACATCCCCATAATGGCGTTTTGTACAGCGAGGCCAAGGTCCGCATCAGCCAACACGATATAAGGGCTTTTGCCACCGAGCTCAAGCACGCAAGGTTTCATATTTCGGCCACAAATTTCGCTAATGTGTTTACCAACAACACTGGAGCCTGTGAACATAACTGCTTTCACTAGCGAGTGGCCGGTAAGGAAATCACCGACATCAACACCAAAGCCAGACACTACATTTAAACTACCGGCTGGAAAGCCTGCTTCTTCCATCAGTTTAGCGAAACGGAAGGAGACAGCAGGTGCCTCTTCTGATGTTAGCAAAACAACAGTATTGCCGGTTGCTAAAGGTGAGGCGACTAATTTTGCCGCTTTTAATAAGGGTACGTTAAACGGTGTAATAGCAGCGACAACACCTAATGGTTTACGCACGCTCATGCTTAAACGCCCAGGGGTGTCTGACGGCATGGTTTGCCCAGTAATGCGACGAGCGGTACCCGCCGCTGCACGTAGCTGGCCAATCGTTTGACTGACTTCGAACTGTGCTTTGTTCATGGGTGAGCCGACTTCATCGATGAGTAACTCTAGAAACTCGTCACGATCTCTTTCGAGTAAGTCGGCTGCTTTCATAAGCATGGCTTCACGGTCTTTTGCTAAACACTTGCGGTAGCTTTTAAAGCAAGCATGTGCCGCATCAACGGCTTTATTGATATCTGCTTCATTAGATTCAGCAGCTTTACAAAAAAGGCTGTCATCTAAGGGGTTAAGCACATCAAAGTATTTTCCACTGCTGGGTTTTGTTTGCGTGCCATTGATCCAAAGGTCGTAGGTTTTAATCATAAGAAATACCTAATATTTAAGGGTTGAAAGAGGGTTATTAACATAAAAAAATTGCTTGCTAGGGGGTGGAAGTACGCTGAATAATCAAGTGAAAGGAGTTTTACCAAATTATTCAGCGATGACCTTTGCTATAAGCTATTAACCAAAGACAGACTGCGGGTCGAGTGCTTTCTTAACACGTTTTTTTAGCGTTTTTAGTCCGTCTAGGCTGACGGCATCAACGGCTTCTTGCATATCCGCGTCGACTAGGCAGGTAGGGTAACCCTGGGCTGAAAAATCGTCGATAAGCTGTTTCGCGAGTTGACGAGCTTGGGTTAGCTTTTCAGCATTACCCGTAGGATATAGAATTTGTAGTTGATTCATCATGGTGCGCCAAGTAAGAGCAAATTGGCTAATGATGTTTAGCTCAGCTGGGTTACTGACTTTTTGCAGTAGCTCATCCATCTTGACGGCATCTTCACCGTCTATTGGGCTGGCAAAGTGCACATTAATGGATGAATAGCCGGCTAGGTGTGGATTAATAGCGTTAAACTTTCCATCCATTTTCATTTCACGCTGAGCCCAGACAGGATTACTCGCAGTGGCTTCTTGAGTTAAAAATTTAACCCCTTCAATTTGGCCGAATGCGCTGTTAATGGCTTGCCATAAGAAATCAACATTAGCGGGCATGTTATATAAAGCGCCATACATATTCCAGGTACCTAACTGGTGCTTTTTAGCGGCTTCATCATTATTGCCAACTTTTTCTAGTTTATCATTAGAAAATTGCAGCGCATCTGATTGTGCAGAGGCAACAGTAACGGTATTAGGAACGAGCATATTGATTTTCATGCCACGCATAATTTCAACAGCTTGATTCATTGCTGCTTCATTGGGTAGTTGAAGTGCAAACGGTTTATAAGCTGGAGCTTTGGGCATAAGCCAAATGCCTACTTTAGTAATAATACCTAAGCTAGATTGAGTAAAGGTACCATCAACATAAGGACCAAAACCATATTTAAATAACTGCCATGATTCACTATCTGGCATCGCACCCATACCGGTGCGTATTAAGCGACCGCTAGCAAGCATGACTTCCATTCCACACTGCATCATGAGGTGGTCGCCATACGGTGTATAGCCATAACTTCTATTACTGATGCCGCCTGAAACTGACTGGGTTGAGTTTTTGTCGAAATCAACGATAAAGGGAATGTTGTTTGTTTCTAGGTATTGGTTTAGTTGAGCATAGCTCACGCCAGGCTCAATAAGTGCGTAAGCCGCTTTGGTGTTTACTTCAATAATGCTGTTTAATTTTTTAAGATCAATTACAACAATGGGACCCTTTTCAGGAATTGGAGCCGTGTTAATTTCTCCAGGGCTTAATAAGTTGAAAAGTGAATAGCTTTTGTCGGTTGAGGACACGAGTAGCTTTTGCAGCTCATCAAGATTACTGGGTGTAACGACTGCAATAACTTCACGATCGGCGTTGTTAATACGGTCTGGTAGAAATTGATATTCTGCTGGTTTGTTTGACAGGCTAATGACGTTATCAGCGCCTAATAAAGCGCCAAGGTTTTCTATAATATTTTTCATGATCTATAAACCTATTTATATTGAGCCGGAGGCATAATCACGGGATACGGTTTTTCAGGGTCTACTCTAAAAAAGGCTTCACGTTTGTTGTAGTCGATGGTTGATGCAGGTTCGCTATCACGCCACGTAAATTCACAGGCGTTACAATGAAAAATAGTCCAAACGAGTTCACCTTGAGCATTGAGGCCTTTATGTTCGGCGCGAATCTTATCTTCTGTCGATTGACAGCGTGGGCACGTACTCATGACTGACCTCCATTTTGTAATAGTTGAATAACCTTGGCAATTTCATCAATTTCTGAGCCAGCTGGCGGGGTAACAATCTTTGAATCAGAACCCAATTTATCAGGTGGCATAAAGCTCGTTGCATCAATAATTAAACGATGGCCTTTACCAGCAACTTCTGCAGCAGGGTCAATAGGAATCAACGGCATATTGGGGATAACAATAGTGTCATCAGCACGAGTGCGTGTTGATAATGCCCACATAACTTCATTCAGGTCGAAAGGATCAACATCATCATCTACCATAATTAAGTTTTTAAGGTACATGGTGCCGTGAGGAGTGCCTAAGGCACGCATCGCTACAGATTTTGCAAAGCCAGCAAATCGATTTTTAACGGAAATAACACCGGTAAGACCATGTTGGTATAAGGCATTGACAGCGACGACTTCTGGGAAGTCTTTTTTAAGCTGTGCGTATATTGGTGCAGAGGTATTTAGTCCAATTAATGTATCGTGTTCGGTCCAGCCTCGACCAATATAAATATTTTCAAAGATAGGGTCATTACGATGTGAAATAGCTGTCACTTTAAAACGAGGAATTTTTCTAACGCCGCTATAACTGCCAGGGAACTCACCAAATGGCCCTTCGAGTGTGCGTACACCATTCATCAGCTCGGCCTCAATAATCATTTCTGAGTCGGCTAGGATGTCCATGCCGTTACCTGATTTTGTCAGGCGAAGCGGGCTGCCCATCATTTGTGAAGCATAAGCAAACTCAGACTCCTCATAGCCAACAGGCGTTGCGGCAAACATGCACATGGCTGGGTGATTACCAAGCATAACAGAGATTTTTAAAGGAACGTTCTCTTGCTCGGCTGCCATGATGTGACGACCCATATCATGAGCAGGAATAGACAACAAGGTGAACTCGCCCGGTGCTTGCACCTGAATGCGATAAATACCCACATTTTGTTTGCCGAAGTTATCAGGATCCCGTGGGTCACGGCTAACAACATTGGCTTTGCCTATGTAAAAGCCACCGTCATATTCATTAATACGATACAGCGGTAATAAGTCGTAAAGGTTGAAATTGTCAGTAATACGGTTTTCGTTGACGGGTGCAGCCTCTGGCTCGATAAAATCAAGCAGTGGTTTATCATCACCCCAACGAGAAATAATGTCGTAAAACAATTCCTTAATGGTGGTGCCTTTCGGGTGGCCCAATAAGAGCGCTAAATTAGTGAAACTACCGTGTACGCCTAGTACCAATTTTTTGCCGGGGTAGCCGGCAATATTATTGAAAATAACGGCAGGGCCATTCATCGAGTCACGACCGGCGGCAACAGCAATATTGCGAACGTCCGGCTCAGGCATTATTTCATCGGTCCAAGTGATACATTGACCGTTTTCTTCTAAAAATTCTAGAAAGTCACGTAAGCTACCAATACGTTCACCAACAGCTCTGGCCGTGGCGGATAAGGGTTTTTTATCGGTACTCATTATTTAGTTTCCTCAGGTGTGTATGCTTTAGCGCTATCGACAATGTAGTTTGCTAAATTATCCAGTTCGGCATTATTAATATCCGTTGGACGGAAAGGAGGCATCTCTAGTAGACCATCCCTAACGATATGTTTGATGTAGTCAGGCACTAAGTCTTTACGTTGCATGATTACGGCTAAATCTTTGCCACGTACCAGAGCAAGTTGTTTTGTTGCCGCATGTGCATTACCAGGGTCATGGCAACCAGCGCAGTGTAGAGCGAAAATAACCTTCCCAGAGCGGTTGCTCGGTACATAACTTGAGGTTGACTCTGCTGATGCTTCGGGCACCATGGTAGTCGCTTTTTCAGCGGATGATTCTGGACTAGTTTCGGGTTCTGTAGCCTGTTGCTCGCAAGCAGTGAGGAATAACAGGCTGGCGAAAATTAAAAGATGCTTGTTCATGAGTTACCTCTTAAGTTTTTTGGCCAAATACCCTGTTTCCCAGGGGAGAGAATACCATTTGGATCCAATTCGTCTTTTAGCGCGTGATGAGTATCCCAAAGCGCGTTGTCATTCCAAGAAAAGGTGCCGGCTATTTGATCCATAAAGGATAAATGTGTCCGGTATTCGCCATAACCTAGGGCTGCGGCATCATCAACTAAGATGGCAAATAAGTCATGTGCCCGTTTCTTTTCTTCAGCGCTCATACGGTCAAACATGAGCATAAATATATGATGTTGATCCCTCCAGCCAATTAAAAATTCGCCAATGTAATCAAAACCATACTCGTGAGACCTTTTCCTAATCATTTCGTATTGCCTCATGGCCGACTTGCCATCAGCAGCAGAGATAGGAGAGAAGTTGATGTGGCCACCACCACCGATCCAGTTAAGTAAGCTGAATTCAGTCATATTAGGGGTGCCTTTCATTAGCTTAACGCGATAATCCCAGCCAGGGTCACCTTTTCTGGTGTCGTCATAATGAAATTTTGCACCTGGAATACTACCAAATGTATCTCTGATAACATCCATATTATTTTTCATCATCGGGCCTGGGCCGTATACAGCGCCGTAGTAATTCCATATGCCCAAATCGAGATCTTTAGCCATTTTCTTGCGGTGGCTATCTGGCATAGGGCCTTTACCCGTATAGTATTGACTACGGCTAACAGACATCGCAGATTCCCATAGTAAATCAACCGTCATCGGGGCGTTATGAATAACTTGGTTGACCCGAAGCGGTAACGAGAGATCGGTCACCGTTTCAAGATCGTGCTCATTTTCCAAGGTAATCATAAACGGTGTGTAGCCAGGAGGTTCAGGCATTAACCAAATGCCCATACGGGTAATGACACCAAAGTTAGATTGGGTAAATAGACCGTCAATGGCAGCGCCTTGACCATATTTATACAAGCCACCTGTTTTGCTGTTTGCTGTGGTATCCATGCCTGTTTCAACAATGGTGCCATCGGCAAGAACGACTTGCATACCACATTGCATTAAGAGGTGGTCACCGTAGGGTGTGTAACCAGCGCCATGTTCGGATGTGTTGCCGACAATGCCGCCCCAAGCGGGTGCTGCGCAATCGATCCAAAGTTTTAAACCTTTTTCTTGAATGTGGTTATATAAGTCGTAGTAACTCACGCCGGGTTCAACAATGGCGTAACCATGCTTTTCATTCACCTCAAGAATTTTATTCATGAGTTTTAAATCAAGGACAATATAACCAGGCTTGCGCGGAGCAGGACCACCATAAGCAAAGTTCTTACCCGTTGAAATAGTCCAAACAGGAATTTTATAATTATTGACGATAGCTAGAATTTTTTGAATTTGCTCAACATTTTGAGGCGCTACGGCCGCAGATGGTGCAAAATCAGCATCGTCAGTTGTGTTGTATGGGTCACGGTAGCTTCGTAGTTCTTTTACGTCGTCTAAGTAAACATAGTCTTTGCCAACGACTTTTTCGATCTCGGCTACTGCCGCATTAAGCTGACCTAAAGTGATACCTTGTGGGAGTGGTTTAGTCATGTTTATTCCAGAATTAAATATGTTTATTTGAGCTGAGAGACCAAGAAACTAAAAAGTCATGCTGGTCAGTATTAGCTAAGGTGATTTGTGTTTTTTTCGTGACGAGTTGTGAATTTCCTCGTGGTAAAACGCGCATATGGTTAGCGAGCCATTGAGGCCATTGGTCCTTTGCATTTTTAAGCGATGATGTAATGAGCTCTGCAGAGTCTTTTGAGCTAGATACTTCGTGCGTTAACGTGTTTCCAGAATAATGATGGGTGGCCGAATATTGGGTATAAAACCCAAAATCTTTTGCGATCTGTTCAAGTGCAAAAAAATCTGAATCTCTAGTTAAACCTGACACTTGACCCCTTGGTGATTCTTTGCAAAATTCTCTAAGTAGCTCAAAGTGTTGGCCAATATCTAAATCGATATTAGACTTACGCTCGGCAACATTGGAAATAAAGTGCTTTGAATTGAGTGAATGCTCATCAGCAAACACCAGTAAGGGTATCTCTTCGGAGCCGGTTAAGACGTGTTGAAGCGCTTGAGATGGGGTGGCTAATAAGGCAACGTTAGTGGCCAATGCGGATTTGATAAATGTGCGTCTGCTTAACATAAGTTCCTCTTTGCAGTGTAATTAAGGTGCTGGGTGATTATTATTTTGAAAGGCCCTGCCAGCGTCTAACATAATTTACATTAGATATATCTAATGTGTCCAGTATTCTTCCAACAGTATGATTAACAATATCGTCAATCGTTTTTGGTTGGGTGTAAAAAGCGGGGACGGGTGGCGCGATGATGGCGCCCATTTCAGATAAGGTGGTCATGTTTCTTAAATGAACAAGGTTTAATGGTGTTTCGCGCACCATTAGTATAAGTTTGCGGCGCTCCTTTAAAATAACGTCGGCTGCTCGTGATACCAAGTTGTCGGCTATGCCGTTTGCGATAGAGCCCAGTGTTTTCATGGAACAAGGCGCAATGACCATGCCGTGAGTAATAAACGAACCACTTGAAAGAGTTGCGCCAATGTCTTTAGGGTTATGAACAACATCTGCAAGAGACTCTATGGCTTGCTTATTTATACCGATTTCATGCTTTGCCGTTAAGGCGCCTGCGCTTGATAGAATAAGGTGGCTTTCCACGTCATCAACTGTTTGCAGGATTTCAAGTAAGCGGGTACCGTATATAGAACCCGTTGCGCCAGTGATGGCAACAATAATTTTTTTCTTCATGGTGTTTTATTATTGTAAAAAAGGAATTGACCATATCCTTAAACAAAAACACCGTCAATCTTAAAGTGAGAATCAAATGACTAAAAACACGCTATCGTTAGCAGATAAGAAATCCATCATTATAGATTTTCTTCAACAATGTAATGAATACAGTGAGGGGATGCTAAAAAAATACGAAAGTCAATTGGCTGAAGAGGAGACGAAAGCATCCGCACCACAAAAAATACACGATTGGAGTGTTTATCGTGACTTTAATAATTACGCAATTAACGAACTGAAGGGTGCGGAATTAGATGATTGGCTTGATTGACTTAATTAAATGATGAAAAAGGCTAAAATTTAATGAAATGATTAATTTTTTGGTTTAGGCTTACCGTTACTATTTTTGATAATTTGTAATGCCCAATGGTAGATAAAATTAAGCAGCAGCAGTACCCCTCTAGTGATGACTTAAAAGAACGCATCAGATTTTCACCCGATACTGGGCATATTTGGTTAGGCGAGCAACGAATGTTGCTGCTACACAGTGAAGCTCTCGGTTCTATGCGGCGAGAGTTGATAGAAACATTAGGTGTAGATAGAGCGAAAGGCATCATTATGCGAACCGGTTATAAAGCAGGTGTTGAAGATGCTAAACTGGCGAGAAAATTGCGCCCTAATGCCAGTGAAAAGGATCAGTTTTTAGTGGGTCCTCAGTTGCATCAGCTTGAAGGTATTGTTCGTGTTACAACCACTCAGTTTGAGCTAGATATTCAAGCCAAAAAGTTTTACATGGAATTAGGCTGGGAGAATTCTTACGAAAGCGAGGTGCATCAAAAGGCTTTTGGACTTTCTGAGGACCCTGTTTGTTGGATGGAAGTGGGGTATGCCAGTGGTTACAGTTCAGAGTTTACTGGGCAACCGATTCTTTTTGTAGAGCAGGCGTGTCGTGCATGTGGTCATGACCATTGCATTATCGTAGGTAAGCCTTTAGATGAGTGGGGCAATGCTGAGGAGTTGAAGCAATACTATGAGGCAAATAGTATTGTTGATGAATTTCTGGACTTACGTGATGAAGTGGTGAGTTTACGTTCATGGCTTGATGAGCACGATAAACAAGATGATCACATTGTTGGGGAATCCGCCCCATTTAAAGAGGCGATTGGCCTATTAGAAAAGGCGGTGCAAGGCCCAGTAACGGTTTTATTGTTAGGTGAAACGGGCGTTGGTAAAGAATTGTTTGCTCGCGCTTTACATAGGAAGAGTAGTCGGGCTGATAAGCCCTTTATAGCCATGAATTGTGCAGCGATACCGGAGGACCTACTAGAGGCCGAGTTGTTTGGTGTTGAAAAGGGTGCCTATACAGGTGCACATCAATCTAGAGAAGGTCGTTTTGAACGAGCTAACGGTGGAACGCTATTTTTGGATGAGATTGGTGATCTGTCTTATTCAGCGCAGGCGAAATTATTACGTGTTCTACAGGAAGGTGAGTTAGAGCGGGTAGGGGGCAGTAAGGTTATTTCTGTTGATGTGCGAGTGGTAGCGGCTACCCATGCAGATCTACTTGCAAAAGTTGAAAAAGATCATTTTAGACGGGATTTATTTTACCGTTTAAATGTTTACCCTATTGTTGTTCCGCCTTTAAGAGATAGGCAATGCGACATTGCTTTGTTGGCAGACAGTTTTATTGCCAAATATAAGGCTAAATATCATAAAGACATTAAAGGTATCACGCATCATGCAATGGTCCAGCTTGAAGCTTACCAGTGGCCTGGTAACATCCGAGAGCTTGAAAACGTAATAGAAAGAGGTGTGCTGCTTTGTGATAATGGCGGCAAGGTGGAGCTTAAGCACCTTTTTGCGATGATGAATATTGAACAAGCGCCCGAGTTAAGTGTTGATAACAGTGGCCAATTAAAAACCGTTAATAAGGGCGTTTATAACCAGTTTGTAGAGATGTTCTTTGATGCACAAAATAATTTATTTGAGATTGAAGAGACTATATTAAAAGAGGCTGTAAAACGTTCTGAAGGAAACTTATCTAAAGCTGCAAGAGCTTTGGGGATGACTCGCCCACAACTAGCCTATCGGTTAGGTAAAATAGACGAAGAAATTTAATCGAATTATTAGTGCTTTTGGTGTTGTTGTCGATATTGCTGAGGTGTTTGTCCAAACCAACGTTTAAAACTTCGTCTGAAATTAGCAGGGTCGCTGTAACCAAAAATAACGGATAAAGTATCTATGGATATCGCGCTTCTACGTAAATAACTGCTGGCTTGAAATGCGTAGACATCATCTTTTATTTTTTGGAAAGAAGTTTGCTGATCTTTAAGTCGCCGAGTGAGTGTGCGAGGGGTAAGGCGAAATTGTATAGCCGTATGTGCAAGTGTTGGTGAGCAGCTTAAGTTTGCTGATATGTAATCATATACTTCGGTGCTAATATTTATATCGCGTTGTAGCTGATGATAGGCATCTTGGCACTGTTCTAGTGCAATTTGGTACATGTGTTTGTCAGCATTGGGGTTCGGGGTATCCTTTAATGACAAAGGAAGGCGAATTTCGAGGTGTCCAGAATTGAAATGAATAGGGCAATGAAAGTATTGCTGGTAACTATCGGCATAACTTGGCGTGAAACTATTCATATATAAACAGGCCTCTGTCATTGGTCTCCCGAGTATAAACTCAATAATATGTTGCAATAACATCAGCATGGCCTCAATAAAAATAGTATGGGCAGCCTTGAGATTGTCGGTTAGTGTTAGACGGATGATATATTCGTCGCCTTGAGTGAGTGTTGTATACAAAATGAAGGGTGTCCGTATTTGACTGTATCGCTGAAAAATGTTGATGGCGTCCGATAATGTAGGGCTGTTGATAGCGGCCCAGCCAACGGGTCCATGGGTTGAGGGGTGTAATAAGGAGCCCAGTACTAGGCCAATTGCAGGGTTATAACTTAGTTTTCTTGTGTTAAGAATAACGTTAATGAATTGCTCTAATGAGACATAGTCATCAGCTTGTAACGAATCAGTGTTTAGGCCGGTGCCGTCTAAAATTTGCTCAGGCGTAATGCCTTTGTTGGACAATTCTCGAATAGCTATTTGTATATAGCTAATAGGGAGTATAATCGACTGGGTCACAAATTCCTCTAAGCAATGGCCGGTAGGTATTGTCACAAAATGACATGGCCGTGTCAAATATTGACACTTATTTATTAGTTTGAGACTTGTTCTAATTAGCAGCTATAAATATAAATGAATTTAATTCAGGAGAGATTATGAGCACACAAAACCCAGCAACGAGTGAAGAATATTTCGAGTCACTTAGGGAAGCCCCCGCTTTGGCTGTCCCAACAACCCTGATTTTTATATTTTCCCTGTCTGGTATTATTACTGTTTGGTATTATGCGCTGAACGGGGTTTTACCCTTATGGTCGGGGGCTATAATAAATGGGCTTTTAAGTTATTGGATGTTTAGTATTATTCATGACGCGTCTCATCATTCTTTATCGAGTAATAAGTTTCTCAATGAGGCTATCGGTTCAGTTGGTTTGTTTTTCTTATTCCCTTATGCACCGATGGTTGCGCTTAGATGGGTACATAATAAGCACCATATTCATGCTAATGGCCCAATGGATCCGGATGTTTTTGAGCATAATGCAAAATGGTGGCAAGTGCCGTTTAAGTGGTCTTGCTTTGATGGGTACTATATCTATTACTTCTTTAAGTATGGAATGAGGGTTGTAAAAAGGCATGCTAAAGCTCTTATTATTTTTTATACATTACTAATAACGGGCTTTATAACAGCTTTATATTTTGGTTATGGGCTTGAGTTGCTTATGTTGTGGTTTATCCCTAGTCGTATCGCTTTATTTATGATTGCAGTAGTCTTTGTTATTTTGCCGCATGCGCCTAACAAAGTGGGTCAAGAGGAAGATAAATATATGGCAACAACGATGCGTATGGGCTGGGAGTGGCTATTGACACCATTGCTAGTTTATCAAAACTACCATTTAATTCATCACCTATGGCCAGAAATACCTTTTTATAAGATGCATAAGGTTTGGTATTTAAAATATGATGAAATTAATGCGCAAAATGTTAGCTTTCAAACAGCGTTTGGCGTAGCTCCTGCTAACCTTGAATCACATATTAATTTTGATCATTCGAAACATACGGTTGAACCAGCCTGATTAAGCGCATAGCTTAATTTTTTAATAAAAAAGCACTCTTGGAGTGCTTTTTTTATGCTTGTTTAAATAGGTGAAGAACACTATTGGTAATTTATAAAGTAATAGATGCTTCTAAAAACCTATTGTCTGTAAAGTAAGTTTGCTTAAAGTTTATTTTTTTGTTTACAGATTCCTGTATATTATAGAATAATTATATATACTTAAGAATTAACTAATATTAAGTAGATGGGTTAGCTGACCTACTTAGAAAATAATGAGAACGTTACGTTCATTTAGGAGAATACGATAGTGAAAGCAGAAGAATTAGCACATAGCGAGCAAGCGTTTCAAGATTGCTTGAAATCGCCAGTACTTGCAATACCAACCACCTTAATGTTTCTTTTTATCTTGCCAAGTATCGTTTTGACATGGATTTATGCGACAAACGGTACGATCACTATGTGGCAGGGAGCGATCATTAACGGTTTGCTAACCTATGGTCTTTTCAGCGTAATTCATGATAGTGCGCACCGTTCATTGTCGCGGTATTCGTGGTTGAATGAGTGGATAGGTTATATTGGTTTGTTGTTTCTTTTTCCGTATGCACCAATGGCACCGGTTCGTTGGGTGCATAATCAGCATCATATTCATACCAATGGGCAAAAAGATCCCGACAGATTTGAACATGAGGCGACTTGGTGGCAGGTGCCTTTTAAGTGGTCTTGTTTTGATACGTACTATATCTATTACTTTTTTAAATACGGCCAAAAAGTGATGAAAAAGCATGCTAAAAGTCTAATTGCTTATTACACGTCCTTAATCATCTTTGTTACTGCAGCGTTGTATTTAGGTTATGGCTATGAAATATTTATGCTGTGGTTTATTCCTTCTCGTATCTCGCTTTTTTTAATTGCAGTAGTGTTTGTTATTTTACCGCACCACCCCGCAACAGTGAGCCAAGCAGAAGATAAATATATGGCAACAACGATGCGTATGGGCTGGGAGGGGTTGTTGACGCCATTAATGGTTTATCAAAACTACCACCTTATTCATCATCTATGGCCAGAAATACCTTTTTATAAAATGCACAAAGCGTGGTATTTGAAGTATGACGAAATTAATGCCCATAATCTAAGTATTCAAAAACCTTTAGGCTTGGTTCCTGCGAATATTGAATCTCATCGAAATTATGATCACTCAAAATCATCTGCTGTATAGGTAAAGTTTTGCTGTCCCTAAGATGTCCTTTATTCTCTGTTTTTATAGAGGGGATAAAGGGTTAAATAAATCGAAATTATCTTTAAGGGCGAATCATCATTTTTAATGCGTTGTCTGATTTCTCATAGAATGTTTTAAAGGCTTGGTCAATATTGTCGAGCTTATATTCGTGAGAAAAATATTCAGCAGGATTAACAACGCCGCGTTCCATCAATCGAATACCTTCCCACATATAGGGTTGCACATTTGCAAAGCCATTCATATGTAGGCTAATGTCACGTAAAAATACATCTGCCAAAACTAGGTTAAATTCTTGGTCACAGAAAACACCAATGGCCGCAATGGTGCCACCAGGGCGAATGATATCCAAACACATCTGAAGTGTTTCTGGGTACCCGACCACCTCAATGACTTTGTCGAACCCTCGACCATTCGTTAGAGAGAGGGCTTTTTCTTTCCAGTCTTCTTTTGATGAATTGATGGTTGTAGCACCTTTTTTTGCTGCTACGGCAAGGCGATAATCGAGTTGATCAATACAAACGACCTGCCCAGCGGATTTGCCTAAGGCAATGTCCATGGTTAATAACCCCGTTGGACCGCAACCAATGACTGCAACGTTTTCACCGGGCTTAATATCGGCTAGATTATTAGCAATAATGGCGGATGGTAAGTTACATGACAGTGTGAGTGCGCTGGCATCGTCAATAGCATCAGGTACTTTAATAACGTGTCCTTCTGCATGCGGCAAAATAAGAGCTTCAGTATGGGTGCCGTTTAAATCACCAAAGGGTACGCCAAAACCATACACGGCTTTTTGGGTGGTTTCACAATGTGCCGTTTGGCCAACTTCACACATATAACATTCACCGCATGAACACGAGTAAGCCATGGATACGCGGTCGCCAACTTTGAATTTTCCAACGCCATTACCTACTTCGCTAACGCGAGCAATTAATTCATGGCCAATCTGTGAATGACCACGTTCCATAAATGGGTCCATCGCACCACGATACAAATGCAAGTCTGAACCACAGATGGAGGTAGCCTCTACTTCAACTAAAATTTGATGAGGTTCTTCAATATTAGGGTCGGGTTTTTTGCCACATTTAATGTCTTCGGGTCCGTAATAGATAGCTGCTTTCATAAGCTCCTCCCGTGATTTAGTAAGCGTTGATAAAATAAGGATGCTTTATAAATAATGACTTAAATCATTATTTGATTAAAAAATGATTTAATGATTTACTAAATCATCATTTAATCATCTGTCTTCTTTGCGTTTAATCAAGTGCGTAAGCATCAATGCATAGAGCCACTGATTAATGATGAGAATGAGCATTTACTGTACCAACTCGTAGGTTTTATGTTGGCACGACAAATGCATCATTTATAGAAATTAATTTTACCGAGGATGGAAATGGGGTTTCGTGCATTACTAGGAATATTGGCCTATCTAACGCTAGTCGCTTGTGAAGCGCCGTTAGTGTTAGATGGTGTTGAGGATGCTAAAAAAGAACCTATTCATAGGACGGATCGGATTCAAGCTGCAGCAAGCTTGGATGATGAAGTTCTATTGGCTGGTATTGGTTTTATTCTAAATTCCAGTGACGGGGCTGAAACCTGGAAAAGGGAGCAGCCAGCAGATATGCCTTCTTTTATCGGTGCTGCTATCTGTCCAAATGGCATACAAGCCGCGGTTTCAGCCGAAAAACAAGTTTGGGTTTCAAGCGATAAGGGTGGAACATGGCAAGCTAATAACTTGGGTACGGAAGAAGCGCCACAGTTTCTCAGTTGTGGCCCAGATAATAAATTGTGGGTTGCAGCCAGCTTCAGTACCTTGTTAAGCAGCGCAGACCAAGGGGAAACATGGCAGCAGACAACATTTGATGAAGACCTTATTTTTACGTATGTGAAATTCTTTGATGAGCGGCATGGCATTATCGTGGGTGAGTTTGGTAGTGTTTATACGACAGAAGATGGTGGTGAAAACTGGTTACCAAAAGAAGAGCCTATTCCCAATGATTTTTTCCCACTAGCGGTAGTCTTTTTAAATAGCGAGTCTGGCTGGGTAGGTGGTTCGAGCGGTGTTATTTTTCATACAGCAGATGGTGGAAACACGTGGGCGAAAGAAGAGACTGGAACAGTTGCGCCAATTTATGGGTTATCAGCGAGTAAGTTGGGTGTCTACGCAGTAGGGGATTTTGGCACGTTTTTAGAAAGGGATATGGTAAATAATAGTGTGGCCAAATGGAGTCGTTCAACTGCAGTTTCAGCTCGTTTTTATCTAAGAGCAATTGCCACTTTAGGTGATAACAAGCTGGTTTTGGGTGGTGGAGCGGGTACGCTTCAGTCATTAATTGATGATGGCTCAGGGCGATTAGTTGCTGCTAATACCAAGGAAGGAGAGTAATTGTGGGTGCGATAACAAATCAACTAAAAAAAATTGATCGAGTGGTGTTTGCTCACCCAAAAATCACGGCGTTTATCATTTTGGCCATTAGTACCTTTTTTGCCATGCAAATTCCAGCGGTGAAAATGGTCTCAAACTTTGCAGATTTATTGCCCCAAGGGCATGAGTATATTCAAACGCACAATAAACTCACAGAAACATTTGGTGGCGCGAATACAGTGATTGTGTCAATTAAGGTGGAGAAGGGAACTATTTTCACCAATGATACTTTGGCTAGGATCAAACGGTTAACAGACAAGGTCGATGCCTTACCGGCTATTAATCATAACTTGGTTAATAGTTTAACGCATAGGAATACGCGTCGTGTGTGGCTAAATGAATATGGTTCAATGAAGTCGGCGCCATATTACGATCCACTTAAAGAACATTATTCTGAGCAAGAATTACAAACAATGCAAAATCAGGTGGCCTCAAATCCACGTGTTTACGGCCTATTAGTATCACCTGATTTAAAGTCAGCGTTAATCAAAGGTACCCTTAATGAAGGTGATCTAGATTACGAACAGGTTTTTGATGCAGTTAAAAAACTTCGTGATGAAGAGAAAGTTGGTGGTGCGACTATTTATGCTACAGGTCAGCCTGTTTTGGTTGGCTGGGTTACCTCATATGTTAGCGAAGTCATTCAAATTTTTGGTTATACCTTGGCGATTTTGTTAATTTTACTAGTTGCTTATTTTAGAAAATTCTACGGTTTATTATTACCGTTCATCGGTATTGCTCTAACCACGACGTGGGGCTTGGGCATGCTATCTTTATTGGGTTATAACTTAGACCCTTTAATGCTCGTCGTGCCATTTCTTGTGTCTGCACGAGCGATGTCACACGGCGTGCAAATTGTAGAACGTTTCTACGCTGAGTTAGGTGAAAGTGGTAATAAACAAGAGGCGGCTAGAAATACGTTTGAAGGCCTATTTCGGCCCGGTTCTTTAGGTGTAATATCCGATGCGATTGGTTTATTGCTTATCTCATTAGGCTCGGTGCCTATTAACGATAAATTAGCCATTTACGCCTCGTTATGGGCTGGAAGTGTGATTATTACGGTACTGATTTTCTTGCCTGTCATGTTGGAGATTCTTCCGCAAAGAGGTGTGAAATCAACAGCGCATCCGTTGTTAGAAAAGTTATTCCCAGTCGTGTCAAAAATTTCATGTACACGCCAAGGTGCTTTATACACATTATTCGTTTCACTTGCCCTAGTAGTTGGTGGTGGCTATTTAAGTTCAAAAGTGCAGATAGGTGAATCTGAGGCAGGTTCACCCTTGCTGTATGCTGACCACGATTACAATATCTCGTCCAAAGCGATTAACGAAGCGTTTCCGGGCTCTGAAGAAATGTTTGTGTTGGCTCATTCAACTAAGCCCCATGGTTTAAAAGACCCTAAAGCGGTAAAAGCATTGGCAGATTTTCAAAACTATATGATGACGGACCCAGATCTAGGCGGAACTAAAGGCTTGCCAGATTTAGTTACGCAGGCTAGCCGTATTATTCGTAATGATGATCCTCGTTGGTTGGTTTTTCCAAAGGATGAAATGGAAATGGGCGGGTTGATGTTCGCGTATATGATGTCGAGCCCCATTCCGGGCGCGTTATTGGAGTTTATTGATCCAGATGAGCAAAATGCCAATATTGTTTTTTATTATAAAGACCATAAAGGGGAAACGATTCGACGCGCTATTTACATGGCGAAGGAATGGAGTAAAAGTGCCGCAGCTCAAATTGAAGGACTTGAACTGCATTTAGCTGGCGGCCTTATCGGCGTAACAGCGGCAGTTAACGAGGCTTCATATCAGACCAATATTTTAGTGATTCCATTGGTATTTTTGCTAATTTTAGTATTTGTAACCGTGTTTTATTGGTCTATCCATGCAGGTTGGTTGATGTTGCTAGCAATGGGCTTCGCAACCACTTTAACCTACGCCTATATGGGAATCGTGGGTTTGGGTATTAATGTAAATACCGTCCCCATTTTGGCCGCGGGTATCGGTATTGGCGTGGATTATTCTATTTATATAATGGATAAAATTAAAGAAGAATACGGTAAATTGGGTAATTTTGAAGGGGCTATTAAACAAGCGATTAACACCACCGGTGTGGCGATTGGCTTTACCGCGTTCTCATTAGTAGCAGGCGTTATTATGTGGGTGATGTTATCTACCATGCGCTTTCAAGCAGATGCGGCGATGTTGTTAATTGTAATGTTATTGCTGAATGCGTTAGCTGCGATGTTTCTTGTGCCGGCATGGGTGATGACCTTTAAACCTAAATTTATTCAAGAAAAATAAATGTTGTTAGAATTGTTGGGGAGGTAATCGCTTGGCCTATATGGCTAAAAGGATGCGCGAAATACGTTGCTAATTTCGCACGGAATAGTATAAAAGCAACATTAGAATAAGCTTATGTAAGCTTTCTTTATATAATAATTAAATAAGGGATAGGGAGAAATTATGAAGAATAACAAATGGCACCTTAAGCCATTAGCAGCCGCTTTTGCACTCGCTGGGCTGGTTGGCGGCCTGTCGATATCGCAACAAGCTGTAGCATCAATCGATACAGGTGACGACACACTAGAAATTAGTGGTTTCGTTGAAAATGCAACGTACTTTCGTAATAAAGTTGGCTTGTCAAAATTTCGTAATACACTTCAACTAGAAGGCACAAAATTACTCGGTAATATGGGTGCGTTTAGTGAGGTCAGTATTAATGGTACCTTCCGGGCGACTTATGATGGTGTGTATGACCTGAATTCAGATGAATATGGTGATGGTGCGGGTGGTGCAGTATTTTTAACACCTGTAGTTCCTGCTACTGGTACATTTAATGTCGCACCAGGTGGGGGTATTCCATTAGGCAATTTAACCACAGAAGGTTTGCGTAACGAGGGTTTAGAAATTTTAGGCCAAAGCCGACATACGGTTAAAGGCCATGGTGTTGAGTTAGCGGTGCCGGTACGCCCTTGTGATAAAGATTCACGCGGTTGTCTAGATGGTTATATGGATGATAGCTTGAATGAGCTTCGCTACTCCGATTTTAACGACCGTTGGGATTTTATACGTGAGTTATATGTCAATGCAGTTATCGATATGGATAGTGGCACAACATTTAACTTGAGTGTGGGTAAAAAACAAGAAGTATGGGGTCGTACGGATCTTTTTCGTGTGTTGGATATCTTGAACCCAATCGATTATTCAAGAAACAATATTTACGACGAGTTTGAAGACACCCGTATCCCATTATGGATGGCAACGGCTGAATGGCAGTTTGGTGCGAATAATTTGTTAGACGATATGAATCTTCAATTCGTTTGGATATTCGATAAATTCCGCCCGAGTAAACTAGGTCAATCTGGTACACCGAACCAAATATTAGGTGCGGGTGAGCTGTTCCGTTCATTAAACCTATGTTGGGAAGAAGGTTGTACAGCCTCAGTGTTTGCGGGTGTAACACCAGACGATGCTTCAATTGCAACAAACTTTGGGCCTGGAGTACTGGGTATTCGTGAAGCAGATATGCCAGAATGGTCACTTGCAAATTCACAATTAGGTGTGAAGTTTGAAGGTGTTTATAAGGATATTGGCTTCTCATTAAATGCTTTTTATACGCGGTCACAACTGCCTTCTTTAAGAGCGGGTATTCCTTCGGATAACCCATTTACTGGAAGTGTGCTGACAGGCGGTAATTATGGCGACAACATTGAATCTCAGTACTACAGTCACCTGATTTCATTCGATATACACTTCCCACGCGTGTTCTTGGTAGGTGGATCATTAGACTACTATTCAGAAGCGCTAGATACAGCGATCAGAGTCGAGGGAGCGTGGACTAAAGGCGAAGAGTTTGCTGACTCAACACAAGAAAGGTTGTTCTCTGAGTCTGAAGTGGCACGTTGGGTGATTGGTGCGGATCATAATTTCTTTGTTCGCTCTATCAATAAAAACAAAGCGTTCTTATTGTCTTTCCAAACGTTTGGTCAACATATCCTTCAGCATAATCGTGTACAACGTGCGTTTGGTGAGGCGGGTATACCAGATAGAGAAAATAACTACATTTCAACCTTGTTGTTACAAGGCTGGTGGATGCAAGATCGTCTCAGCTTTAAAGTGATTCAAGCCTATGACTGGGGTGCAGAAGCCTATGTAGTATCACCGGCTATGGACTGGCTAATTGATGATAACTGGCGCTTACAAGTGGGTGCAAACATTAAGTTTGACAGAGGACCAGCTGAGTGGGCTGACTGTACTAAATGTAGTCCATTTTCCCCCTATACCGATAGTACCGCCCCAATACATGCAGGTGGAGCATCAGGTGAAGCCGGTTTAGGCGGTATTGAACCATTAGGTCGCTTTATTGATGGGCCGATTGGTACCGCACGTAATGAAGACGAAATTCAAATAACACTACGTTACCGCTTCTAGGAATGATGACAGTGGCGTTCAGTTGAGCGTCACTGTATTTTCCTACAAAGTTAAAAAGATTTAAGGAGATTGATAAAATGAAGAAATTTACAAAAGGTTTACTTGGGGCTGCTTTATTAAGTGTTGCTGCAAGCGCATCAGCGGTAACGGATATAGATATTGAGAATTCATTTAAACCATATACTAAAGGCTTTCCAACAGTTGAAGGCGTAGTAGCAGGTTTAGTGATTAATAAAGACAATGTGGATAAATATGCCAGTGTTTTTGACAAAGGCATGATTAAGCACATTAAAGATGGCTGGGTAGACATTACCGTGGGTGAGCCAATGGATTTTGTTCTTAACCAAAGGTATATCGATGCGACTAAAGCAGGTGCAAAAAACGTTAAATTAGGTGAAAAAACGGGGCAAATAGAAGGTTACATGGCCGGTCGCGCATTCCCAATGGAGCCAAGTTTAGATGATCCACGTGCAGGTGAAAAATTAGCTTGGAATTTTCAGTACGGCTATAACTGGGGAGATAGCGCAGCAATATCTCCATTTTATTGGGCCTATAAAAATATGAATACGGGTAAAATTGAACGTAACATTAAGTTTAATTTTTACTTTATGAATTTTGCGCATCGAGTCAGTCAAGACCCAGTACCAGAGGTTTCACCTAACCCTGGTGGGTTGTTTCGTGCGATTTATTTAAATGTGGCCGAACCATTTGACGTTAAAAACACACAATTATTGATTCACCGCTCAAAAAACGACTTGAAACGTGATAATTCTTGGTTGTATCTTGGCTTTCAACGCCGTGTGCGTCGTTTAGCGACGGGTCAAACAACAGACTCATTCTTGGGTTCTGATTTAATGATTGAGGATTTCGAAGGTTATAACGGCCGTGTTTCTGATATGAACTGGACATACAAAGGTACTAGAACAATGCTGATGCCTTTTTATGATGCATCGAAACAAGAACGTACCGATAAATATAAAGAAGCGGATGGTTATAAGTATTCAACATACCACGGTAAAGGTGGCTGTTTCCCTAATGTGACATATTCACTAAGAAAAGTGTATGTTGTCGAGTCTGTACCCGTAGATTCTAACCACCCAGTGGGTAAACGTGTTCACTATATGGATGCGCAAACCTTTACACTGCCCCGCACGGTTACATTTGATCGCCAAGGCAAATACTGGAAATCATGGAGCATCGGTCAAGCACACCCAGATCATCATTTACCGATAAATAAAGGTAGTGGCGTATCTATTGATGATTCATTTGGAATTATGGATATACAATCAATGCATTGTACAACAGGCCAATTTAAAGGCATCGTTGATGAAAATTTAGTTAAAAAGAAACAGTTTAGTGTTCAATATATGCGCTCATTTGGTAAATAATAACGAGGGCAAACTTAAGTCGGGTAAAACAAAAAAAACCAGCGAAAGCTGGTTTTTTTTGTTAAGCAGTTTTTAAACAAGCATAATGAGAGGGTAGTTATGCTTGCTGAAGTTGAAAGTTGGGTAGGCTTAAAATGAGTGTGTTATAAAATTGAGTTACTTATATTTTAAAGTGATGTAAGTCATGTTGAAGAAAAATTATATTGATATAGTTTGAGATATACACGATAGTGTTGGTTGATTGAAATATTAATGATACTTACCTATATAAAATAAAGGTAAGAAAAGGAGAATAAAAGGATGAGCAAACAAAATAATATCGATTTTGCAAATTACTTGATGGACGATAAAGAGAAAGGTATTTATCGTGCTGATAGGAAGGTGTTCACAGACCCAGAAATCTTTGAATTAGAAATGAAGTACATCTTTGAAAAAAATTGGATGTATTTGTGCCATGAAAGCCAGATAAAAGAGAACGGTGACTTTTTTACGACGTACATGGGACGTCAACCGGTGATTATAACGCGTGATAAGAAAGGCGAAATTCATGGTTTTATTAATGCCTGTACGCATCGTGGGGCACAGTTAGTTAATACGGCTGGTGGTAACAAGCGATCATTAACCTGCCCTTTCCATATGTGGTCTTTTAATTTGGATGGAACATTAATGGACTGTGGTGAACACAAGGGTAATGTTGGTTATAGTGATTCTTTTAGTAAGGATGACTTAGGGCTTCAAAAAATCGGGAATATTGAAAGCTACCGTGGGTTTGTTTTTGGTGTGCTAGATGATAACGCCTGTACTCTTGCAGAATATCTGCGTGATGCAAAGCAAATGATAGACCTTTTAGTTGACCAGTCAGATGAAGGCCTAGAAATTTTGCCGGGTGCCACAACATACACATACGATGGCAACTGGAAGCTCCAAGCTGAAAATGGTGTAGATGGTTATCATTTAGAAGCCATTCACGGTAACTATGTAATGACTATTGCTAACCGAGCAAAGCTAAAAGGTGATGCTGATAAGGTAAAGCCTGTAGCGGTGGGTGATTTAGCCAGTGGAACAACCGAAATGCCTGCGGGTTATTTTTCATACGGTAATGGTCATGTGACGCTATATGGGGAACTACCTAACCCAACAGATAGGCCGCTTCATGTAGGTGGTAGAATGCCTGAAATTATTGAAAAATTTGGTAAAGATAGAGGAAGTTTTATGGGCAGTTACCTACGTAATACATGCCTCTATCCGAATGTTTTTATTATGGATCAAATGAGCACGCAAATTCGTCATTTCCGCCCAGTAGCCGTTGATAAAACAGAAGTAACAACATACTGTATTGCTCCAATAGGGGAGTCCGATGTAGCGCGTGAACGTCGTATACGTCAGTACGAAGACTTCTTTAATGCGACAGGTATGGCCACGCCAGATGATTTGACGGCTTTTTATAATAGTCAATTAGGCTTTATGGGTGAGAAGGCAAAGTGGAGTGATATGTCTCGAGGTGCTAAAAATATTGTTAATGGCGCGAGTGACTTCGCTAAGAGTGTGGGCGTTAACCCAGACGAATGTGGTATTAACCTTGAAGATGAAGGTTTAATGATCGCACAGCATAGACAGTGGGCCGAAATGATGACAAAAGCACAAGCAGAGGAGAAATAAGATGGATGTTTCTACAAAAGATCAAGCAATTGAAGTAATTATCAATGAAGCGGCTGCTCTTGATCATAAACAGTGGGATGAGTGGATTAATTTATATACGGAAGACGCTACTTATTGGATGCCAGCATGGGTTGACGAATATAACCTAACGAGTGATCCAGCACGTGAGATTTCACTGATTTATTACAGTGAACGCTCAGGGCTTGAGGATAGAGTGTTTAGAATACGTACAGAGTTATCTTTTGCGACAACACCGCTACCAAGAACGTGCCACATTAATACAAACTTTAGAGTGTCAGAAAATGATGCGGGTGAGATCGTTGTTCATTCATCTTGGGTAACGCATTGTTATAGCTTGAAAAAAGCGCGTGAAGCATTCGGTGTTCAAGAGCATCGCTTACGTAAAACTGCTGATGGCTTGAAGATATGTTATAGAAAAATTACTTTACATAACGATATGGTTGATACTGTGCTGGATGTATATAACTTGTAGGGTTTAAGAGTGAAAAAGGAGTGAATAAAGAACCCCGCTTTTGCGGGGTTTTTATTGTGCCTAATATTTTTATATAACTTAACTATGGACGTGTTTTTAACAAATTCAGTTTAAAGTTTATTTTTCAGAATGCTAATATCATCCGGGTTAATTAAATCTGGTACTGTCCAACCATCAAGGTCATATTCGCCTAAGCATTTATCCGCAAAGCCTGTTAATTCGTCAGCTAGTCCAGACATTTTTGCACCGCCAAGCAACTGTAAGCGAATGTCTTCATGGTTCCCAGCGTAATTACGTTCGTATAATTCATGACGACTACCAAACTCTGTGCCGATTGAATCCCATAATAACTTTAAAACTTTAACCCGTTGCTCAGCTGAGATACCGTTTGATCCACGCACGAAACGGTCTAAGAAAGGCCTGATTTCAGGATTCTTAAAATCAGCTGCGTGAGAGGGTAAATAGACAAGTGCTGCACCAAGATCTTTTTGAATCAAATCTTTAATCATGGGATATGCCATCGGCGCAAAAACACGATAGGCACTGGATGCTTCTGCGTTAACTTGTAGCGCGCCGTTATCTCCCCAAGGAGATGGGTTTCGCGCCATCGCATCGGTTAGGCTCCAAAATAGATTACGCCAAGCGAGCACTTCGCCAATTCTGCCTTGTACGCCTCGGAATTGATCGGCACCGGTTGTTTCAACAGCTTTCATTAATAGGCCCGTGATAAAATCTAGTTTTACGGCTAGACGAGTACAGCCGTGGAATAGTGCGCGCTGCATAAAGCCAGAACCAAATATAAAGCGGTTAACAACGTCTATATCGCGATAGGCAAAAACGTTTTCCCAAGGCACTAAGACCTTATCTAGAACGAGAATGGAATCGTTTTCGTCCATGCGACTAGAAAGTGGGTAATCATAAGGGGAGCCCATTGCGCCTGCTGCGTATTCATACGATGTACGGCAGATGATTTTCAACCCGGGTGAGTTCATTGGCAGGGTAAAAATGACTGCGTAATTAGGGTCCTTAACAGGGACACCGTATAAACCGACGAAGTTTTGATGGGTTAATGCAGAGTTAGTAGCAACGACCTTTGCACCAGAGACGATAATCCCTTCGTCGGTTTCTTTTTCGACATGAATACACACGTCTTCAATTTCTGCAGCACCCTTGTGGCGGTCAATCGGTGGGTTAACAATGGCGTGGTTCCAGTAGAGTAGGTTTTCTTGTGATTCTTTATACCAATGTCTGGCGTTACCTGCGTATTCACCAAAAAATTCAGGCAGAGCCCCCATAGAAGCAATAAAGCTGGCCTTGTAATCGGGTGCGCGCCCCATCCAGCCATAGCCGATACGCTGCCATTCGGCAATGGCGTCACGTGAAGCGACAAGGTCATCAACAGATCTTGGTGCTTTGAAAAAAGGTTGTGTATAGCCACCGCTACCAGTATCGGTGGATGTTCTTAATATACTGGCTTTGGATTCATCGTGCATGGCGTCGTACATGCGAGCGGTCATGCGGGCAGAATTCCTAAAGGCGGGATGTGTCGTGACATTTTTAACACGTTCACCAAAAATATAAACTTCTCTTCCATCATCTAGGCTTTCAAGATATTCATCCCCAGTCATCGGTTTTTTTACAGATTTTTTTTGCTCACTCACAGCCTTCTCCATTTGGTTAATCGTTTTTATTTCTTATTATTAAAGGTGATATCATCAAATAAAGTTATTATGAATTCAAGAGTATTGACGTTAGTTTGTTTTAAAAAACTAGAGTAATGAGTATTATCTGTTTATTATCAAAAGTGGAATTACAAATAAAATAAGAAAGGGAGGGGGACTAGTGGCTATTGTTTCGCATGATGAGTGGATTAGAAGGGCCGAGTTGATTGGACAAAAAGCTGAGCCCATGGTGGCAGAGGCTGAAAAAGCGGGTTGTTTCTCACAAGAATTAAGAAACTATGTGCATCAACAAGAAATGCATAAAGTACTCCGCCCCGTGCAATATGGTGGCTCAGGTATGGGTGCATTTACGTTTTCTGAAATTGTAAGAACAGTCTCGAATTACAATGCCTCGGCTGCATGGCTTGTGTATTTTGTTATTTTGCATGAGCAATGGGTTGCCTACTTAGATGAAAAAGGGCGTCAAGAAGTGTATGACAGCGATGGCTTGGTGGGTGATATTTTTATGCCATTAGGTCAAGTTGAATACGTGGATGGTGGTGTGCGCTTGACAGGTCAGTGGGCATTTGGCAGTGGAATTCTATGGGATGAATGGATGGGTTTAGGCGCGATTGTTGAAGTGCCTGGCGAGGATCCACAACCCTGTTTGGTGAATGTTAACAAGAAAGACTTTCAGGTAATTGAAGATTGGAACCCGTTTGGCCTTCGTGGTACGGGTAGCCACAGCGTTAAGGTGGAAGACGTGTTCGTACCTTGGCACCATGTGCTGCCTGTACTTAAGGTGAAGAATAAGGGGGAGCCGGTTGGTGGGCATTATTCGGATGAGCCGATTTTTAATGCACCCTTTATGGCTTTCTTTTGCTTAGGCTTTCCAGCGATATCAACGGGTATCGCGCAGCGTGTTACTAAAGATTTAAAAGTGCGCATGGAGGGCAGGCAGCGTATTTTGTATAATATGAAAGAGTCAGAGTCACCGATTGCGCAACGTAACCTTGCTGAAGTGATGGTTAAGCTGGATGCCATTGAGGCCATGAATAAGAAGTATGTTGATCAGCTAGAAGAGTGGATTACAGCACGGACACCGTTGGTGAGTGAAAAAGAAAAAAATAAAATGGGCGCATGGCGTGCGTATATTAGTAAGGAGGCGTCTGATTTAGCTTTTCATGCTATGAATTTATTAGGAGCTTCTGCAACGGGCAGTGGTGACCCGCTTGAAACAGCAGCACGTGATGCCTTCATGGTGTATATTCATTTGGGACAAATTTATGAAGATAATATGGTGTCTTATGGTCGTACTCAATTTGGTTTGTCCGGGCATCCATTACTGTAGTTATTGGGGGTTTTCCCCGCATTGTATTTATAAGCCACACGGGCATGACGTGCGGTTTTTAATCGTCAAAAAGAGAATTTAAATGGAAGTAACACATAGTGGGCAAGTCGTTTATTCCGCACCTATTAGTAAGGGTATTATTTTACTTAGGATTAAGCTGACTCAGCCTGAGTCGGTTTATTTTAAGGCGGGTCAATACTTGGCGGTTCTGTTGCCTGATTCAGAAAAAGCTTCATATTATTCAATTGCTTCATCACCTAACAGAAAGGGTGAGATTGAACTGTTGGTTAAGGAGGATAAGCTAGGTGTGGGTTCGGTTTATCTTTATTCGTTGAAAGAAGGCGATTCTATTCAATTGCATATGCCAATGGGTGAGGCCTATTTACGAGAAGATAGTGATCGAAATGTAATTTTTGTAGCAGGTGCATCGGGTGCGAGCTATATTCGTTCGATGATTCATTATTTGGATGAATCTGATCATTTGGCTCATCGGGAGGTTCATTACTTTTTAGGCTGTCGTGAAGAGGATGAATTGTTGGAATCTGACTATATGCACAAGCTTGCTAAAAATTACACTGGATTTCATTATCACCCTGCGTTATCTCATCAAGAAGACTGGGATGGACACACGGGTTTAATTACAGAAGTTGTTGATCGTATAATGCCAAATGATATGTCTAAATGGCAAGCTTATTCGGCAGGATCGCCTGCTATGGTGAAGGCTGTTGCTGATCTTCTTATTGCTAATAAAAGCCTTGAGAAAAATTACTTTTTTTCAGATATGTATACCCCTGAAATTTAGAAATTTTTATAGAGTAAGTAGTATGTGTGAGGTTAAATAATTAATGGAATCGATTGTGGTGAAAGAGTCTTTTAAAGTAACTTTACTAGATACTGGTGAGAGCTTTAACTGTACGTCACAACAACATGTGTTATCGGCTATGTCCAAAATGGGAAAAAAGGGGATTCCATCCGGTTGTCATGGAGGCGGCTGTGGTGTTTGCAAAGTAAAAATAATGGAAGGAACGTATCATACAAAAAAAATGAGCCGTGCCCATGTGTCCATAGAGGAGGAAAACGCTGGCTGTGCTTTAGCCTGTCGGGTTTTTCCAACTAGTGCGCTGAGTATGAATGTTATTGGAAAATTACAAAAAAATATTTTAAAAAAAACAAAGTAACTTACGCTGTAACCATACAGTCTCGGTTAGGTTTTTTTAACCTAGATTCACCCATTCCTCTCCCAACTATCGTTAGTTAATATCAATATTTTTTGTGCGTAAAAGCACTCTATAGGCATTCAACGTTATTTTGAATGCCTTTTCTGATTTAAATCAAGGTGGTTTCTGATTGTTTTTGAGAGCATAAATTTGACAAAAATAATTTATATCAAGGTGATATATAAAAGGAGAGTTTATGGGTGTTTTAAGAATTAGTCATATTAATATTAGGGTGCTGGATATGGAGTCATCCATAAAGCATTACGTGAATGTTATCGGAATGAAAATCACGCATAAGGATGCAGAGGGTAATGTGTACCTAAAGTGCTGGGATGAATGGGATAAGTATTCTGTCGTTCTTACCGAAGCGGATAAAGCAGGCATTCTTAATATTGGTTATAAAGTAGAAAATAATGCAGATTTAGATGAATTTAAGCAGCGCATTACAAATTACGGTATTGCAGTAGAAGATATTGCTAAAGACGCGCTGCCATTTGTCGGTCGCTGTTTAAAGTTCAATATACCCAGTGGTCATGTAATGTATCTATATGCTGACAAAGAATATGTCGGTACAGACGTAGGGACAGTCAACCCAGAGCCTTGGCCTGATGGTTTGGTTGGAGCTGGCGTACATTGGCTTGATCACGCATTATTGATGAGTGAGTTTGACCTTGATAATGGGGTCAATATGGTTGAAGAAAACACTAAGTTCATGATTGATGTGTTGGACTTCTACCTAGTAGAACAAATTTTGGTAGGGCCTGAGGGAGACCGTCAGATGGCGACTTGGCTATCAGTCTCTAATACGCCACATGATATTGCTTTTGTTGGTGGCCCCATTAATGGCTTACATCACCTTGCATTCTTTATGGATAGTTGGGACGACGTGCTTAAAGCAGCCGATGTTATGGGTAAGAATAGGGTGAAGATTGATGTGACGCCGCAAAGACATGGGGTAACAAGAGGTTACACGATTTACTTTTTTGACCCTTCGGGTAACAGAAATGAAACGTTTGGTGGGCTTGGCTATTTAGCGCAACGCGATAGACCTGTAACAACCTGGACAGAAGACCAAATTGGAAGCGGTATTTTTTATCACACGGGAGTTTTGAATGACGCCTTTACGACGGTCTATACATAAATACAGGTAAGTATTAGACAAATGGCTCTAGAAAGTGGATCGGAGTATCTTGTCCAAGTAGGGAAAAGAAAATTCTCTAAAATAACAATAGCTTAGGCTATATTAAGACAAACAGGTTAAATAACAGTTGACCATTAAGCGATGATCCCTATAATACGCCTCTCTTCCAGCCAAGCGGTCAGCTTTAGCGACTGAATGAAAGGAAGAAAGCAGTAAAAAAACAGCTGGCTATTAAATAAAGAAAGTTAATAATTAGTTTGCAAGTTAAAGGCAAATGATTATAATAGCCGGCCCGGTTCAGACCAAGTTTGAACCCGCTCTTTAAAAATTTATCAAGTAATTTGTGTGGGCACTTGTGTTGATTGTTTAAGTCGTATTAAAAAATAATCAATATAGGTTGAACACACTTTAGTTTTAAAATTGAAGTAAACGTTTAATTCTATATTGAGCAAGATCTAGACCTCCATTTAAGAGGTCGAAAAATATAAACTGAAGAGTTTGATCATGGCTCAGATTGAACGCTGGCGGCATGCCTAACACATGCAAGTCGAACGGAAACGATGCTAGCTTGCTAGCAGGCGTCGAGTGGCGGACGGGTGAGTAATGCATAGGAATCTACCTAGTAGCGGGGGACAACCTGGTGAAAACCAGGCTAATACCGCATAATCCCTACGGGGCAAAGCAGGGGACCTTCGGGCCTTGCACTATTAGATGAGCCTATGTCGGATTAGCTAGTTGGTGAGGTAATGGCTCACCAAGGCAACGATCCGTAGCTGGTTTGAGAGGATGATCAGCCACACTGGGACTGAGACACGGCCCAGACTCCTACGGGAG